>BNJT01000832.1_pt1 | contig 575916 bp, 695 predicted proteins | sample 8540491 | NCBI WGS metagenome assembly BNJT01 (sample SAMD00202455, study PRJDB9452) | human saliva metagenome | host: Homo sapiens | reverse complement strand
GCGCAACTATTTTCTATTCATTTATAAAAATTTTTTTCATAAGAATGAAAAAGTGCTTTTTGTTTACAGAAAAAGACCGCCTTTACATTGATATGTACCCCCTTTACTGGACAAACCAGTAAAGGGGGTATTTATTATGCGTTACTCATTTGAATTCAAAATGAAATGTGTAGAATTATATCGACAAGGAATATGGGCCGAAACGCCTGAAAAAGTTATGAAAAAGGAGTTTCCAAAGAAAAAAATACTGGATTGGGATAAAATTGAAAAAAATTCACGGACCCTAAAGGATTAGAGCGCGTTAAAAAGGCAAAAGAAAATGGACAGCAGAAGAAAAATTGACATTTATTCTACAGGTTTTAAACGGGAAGACTCTTTTCAGAGGTTTCTTTTTCCAGCAGGAATTAGTCGCGGATTATTAAGTTCTTGGGTTCACAGAGTACCTAACTTATGGATATAATGGTCTAAAGAATGAGAAACGTAGACAAGCATTATCTAAGGAGCTTATTATGAATAAAAAGCTGTGACTGGTAACCTTTCAGAATCCGAACGAGAAGAATTAGTTCGATTACGTGAGCGAAAATGCATATTTAGAAGCTGAAATTGCTGTTATAAAAACTGAGAGCCTTGAGAAAAGAACAGGAAGCTGCGCTTCTCAAGGCGAGAAAGCAGCGATCATCAAGGAGTTACGAGAAGTAGGATACCAACTAAAACATCTTCTTAAAGCGATGAAAATGGCTAAATCTACTTACTATTTCGAATTGAATAAAATTGATGCTGTGGCTGAGAAGAATGGTGTTTTATTATCAGAAATCAAAAAAATATTTCATGAAAATAAAAGGTAGATATGGCGTTAGAAGAATTTACCAAGAACTTTGCCGTAGAGGTCACGTTGTGAATCATAAAAGAGTTCAACGTCTTATGCATGTAAATGGATTGTTTGGAAAACGACCTAAAGAAAAATACCATTCTTATCAAGGTAATGTTGGAAAAGTTGCTGATAATATTATTAACAGAGATTTCACGACCGATAGGCCACTTCAAAAATGGAGTACAGATGTATCTCAATTCACTTTCCCTTGGGGAAAATGTTTCTTTTCTCCAATTTTAGATATGTCTTCTAATGAAATAATCTCCTATGATCTTTCTTTAAGTCCCAACTTAGAACAGGTTCAAAGGATGTTAAATAGAGCTTTCAAAAAATTCCCTGATGTTAATGGATTGATTCTCCATTCTGATCAAGGTTGGCAATATCAACACGCATTTTATCAACAGTCATTAAAAGAACGAGGAATTATTCAATCAATGTCTCGAAAAGGAAATTGTTATGATAATTGCATTATAGAAACGTTTTTCGCCAGAATGAAGAACGAAATGTTCTACGGTTTTGAAATGGAATATTCTACCTTTAAGGAATTTCAAACGGCTGTGGAAGAATATATAGATTATTACAATAACAAAAGAATTCAAGAAAAAACAAAATGGATGCCCCCTGTTCTATACAGGGAAACATCCATGTGTTCAGCTTAATTTAAAAATGTGTCCAGGATTCTGGGTACATATCAACATCAGGCAGTCTCTCTTAAATCTCTTATTTTACTTCTGTATATCCAATCGCTTCTAATTTTTGAGCAGCAGTTGCAAAATCGTCAAAAATATTTATCCACTAGCTGAGCATCTTTCAATTCAATATTTCCTTCAGCATTCGTTACTAAGTTTGAAAGACCAATTGCAAGCGTACGTTTCCCAGCATATTTATACTCTACTCGAACAAGCATCACAAGGTTTCCGTTCCCTTCGATTAAACCATCGCCATATCCTCTTTCACCTACACCACTGGATAATCCACGATAATAAGTTTTATCAAAAGTAACGGTCGCATCTGTGTACTTTTTGTTGATTTCTTCTTTTAATTTTTTTAACAACCTCATCTTTGTTTTTGCATCCTCAAATTTGTCAGCAACTGTTTTTAAGCCTTTTTACAGGAAGAGTGAAGCTTCCATCGCCTTCTAAAAATATAGCCATTTGATTCTAAAAACTTTATCGAAGTTCCCGTCAATTTTAATTTTAGCATCTTTTCCGTTTTCTAATTGTCCATCATTTTCAACTACAAAACGCATAGAAGCCACACGAGGATCGTTTATGCGAACTTTCGCTTTCCCTTTTTTGTTGAAACCTGTTGCTTCTAATGTCACTAATTTTGCTAATTCTTCAGAATTTAGTTTCTTAACAGCAGTTAATCCCTTTACTTTCACTTTTTTCTCAGAAGGAATTGTCACAAATTTTTCTAGATTCTTTGTATTTGCGAACGTTAAAGTAACTTCTTCGTCATTTGATAAATTTTCAATCTTGCTTGGAGTTATTTTAACTTCAGCAACAGCCACTCTTAATTCTGATTCAGTTTTGACATCTGCTTTTAGGATTCTCTACTAAGAAAGCGCTGATTAACTCCTCTGTATTGAATTGATAGGTGATACGTCCTTTTTGTATCAAGGCCACTAAAAGCCGTTTTTAAGGTAGTCTCCGGCATCTACTTTTTAAATCCACAGGCAGCTAATACAACCGTTGCCATTAAGCATAAAAATGTTAATAACTTCTTTTTCATTTTAGTCCTCCTAAAGTATTAAAAAATCTTAAATATGTTTTTATTATATTAAATCGTCTCAATAAGTGTCAATCTTATTAAGATTCCCAAATTCAACTTGATAGAAGCGTTTGTTCATGCTATGTTGATAGAAAGAAATTTATTGGAGGCACCATGAAAACCAAGATTCCAGTCTGGGAAACGATTCGCTTTACCTTCAGCAATTTAACGAAGCATAGTTGGATGTATTTACGCAATTCCTTATTCCTACAGCTATTTATCTCCGTCTTTGGATTTGGATTATTATCGCTAATTTTTAAAGGGATGCTCTTTTTTGCAGGTCAAGCCAATTTAACCTTTTCAAATTTTAAACATGTTTTATTAAACCCTTGGATGATTCCTTTCATCCTTATATACTTACTCGCGTTTGCCTTTTATTTCTGTTTTTGGAATTCTCGATTCTGATTTTTATGATCTATGGAACGATTCGAAAAACACATTTTTCTATGGCGAACCAGTGTTAAAAAAATGCCTTTATTGAATTAAAGCAGCTCCTAAACGGAAATTTTATTGCGTTTTTACTCTATTTTATTACGCTTCTTCCGATTATCAATTTAGGAGATTTAACCTTTATTTCCAAAAAAATATTTATATTCCTAGTTTCATAACGGGAGAAATCACCAAAACTGGGAGTGGCGTCCTAATTTACACGATTTTAATTGTATTGCTCCTTTACTTTCACGCTAGAAGTTCCTTTTGCAATTCCACTACAAATCCTGACAGATCAACCTTTTACTAAAAAATATTCTACAAAGTTGGAAGATTACAAAAGGGAATACGTGGAGACTCCTCTTTATCGTTGGTGTCGTCGAGGCTGTTTTTATTCATCTTTGTTGTAGCTATTTCTTTTTTTGAGTGTTGCTTTGGTATCTCTTATCAACCCTGAAGGAGATAATGTTTTTCTACTGAGCAGTGTCCTTACCATCGCTAAACTCATTCAAGAGTTCGTTATCATTTATACGAAAATGGCTACATTTATTGTCATGACAAAAGTGATTCACGAGCGAAAACTAGTTTCCCTTCATTTATACCAACATCTTCCTGAAGTGAAACATAAGAGAAAAATCGTCACGGCCGTTGCTCTCATTTTTGTGATTGGAAACGCGGCCTCTACAACGCTATCAACCTATGCCAAAGATGCCATGCCTGACCAAGCAATTATCGGCCATCGTGGATATACTTCAAAGGCGGTTGAAAATTCTCTTGAAGGAATTAAGGCTGCAAAAGAGGCGGGAGCTACCATGGTAGAAATGGATATTCTTCTAACCAAGGATCATCAATTCGTGGTGATGCATGATTACAATCTAAAAACGACTCGCTCGTCTGAATAAACGTGTTCAAAATATGACCTTGGATGAAGTGAGGGGATTGCCGATTTATCAATCGGGATTTGCTAGCCATATCCCAACCTTCGAAGAATTTTACCGAGAAGCTAAAGATTTGAACATCCCACTCATCATTGAATTAAAACCTCATGGGGGAGAACCTGAAAATTACGTAGACCTCTTTATCCAAAAATATAAAGAGTTAGGCATCGATTCTTCTAACAAAGTCATGTCCCTTGATTTGAAAGTGATGGAAGAACTAGAAGAAAAAGCTCCAGAAATAAATACGGGCTATGTTATTCCCTTCCAATTCGGAGGATTTGGCAATCCAAAAGTCGATTTCTTTGTTATAGAAGACTTTTCTTATCAAGAATTACTCGTTCTAAACGCGCAGCAACAAGGACATGAAGTCTATGTTTGGACCATCAATAGTGAAGATGTCATCCAAAAATATTTGAATAGTCCTGTGAATGGGATTATTACTGACGAAGTTCAATTAGTGAAAGATTTCCAAGACGATTATAAAAAGAACAATACATTGATGGATCAGTTTTTACGAGCACTCGGAATTACTTTAGTGTTTAGTAAGTAAATGACAAAAACAAGAGCCGCTGTGGGATATCCACAGCGGCTCTTTTCTATTTCATAGAGAGTTGATTATCCAATTTTTGTAACGCCGCCCATGTATGGTACAAGCGCTTCTGGGAATCGTCACACTACCGTCTTCATTTTTGATAGTTTCTCTAGGATGGCAGCGACTGTACGTCCAACTGCAAGTCCTGAACCATTTAATGTATGCACCAATTCAATCTTGCCACTATCTTCACGACGGAAACGAATTTTCGCACGACGCGCTTGGAAATCCACACAGTTTGAGCAAGAACTGATTTCACGGTACGTATCTTGCGCTGGAATCCACACTTCTACATCGTATGTTTTCGCTGCTGAGAATCCCATATCGCCAGTACATAACACGATTGTACGGAATGGTAAGCCTAATCCGCGTAGGACATCTTCTGCGTTGTCTGTCATTTTTTCTAATTCATCGAATGAATCTTCTGGTTTTGCGAATTTCACCATCTCTACTTTGTTAAATTGGTGAAGACGGATTAATCCACGAGTGTCGCGGCCCGCACTACCAGCTTCAGAACGGAATGATGGGCTAAGAGCTGTGAAAGTAGATTGGTAGCTGCGCTTCGTCTAAGATTTCGTTTGCGTAATAGTTTGTAAGTGGCACTTCCGCTGTTGGGATTAATGTTAAATTGCGTTCGTCTGTTAATTGGAACACATCTTCTTTGAATTTAGGGAATTGACCAGTACCGTACATTGATTGTTCGTTTACCATGTATGGCGTGATCATTTCAGTGTAGCCATGTTTTTCAACGTGTAAATCAAGCATGTAGTTGTAGATTGCACGTTCTAGTCGAGCGCCAAGGCCTTTATAGTATAAGAAACGGCTTCCTGATACTTTAGCTCCACGTTCGAAGTCTAAGATGTCTAGGGCTTCTGCTACTTCCCAGTGAGGTTTTGGTTCGAAGTCGAATACGCGTGGAGTTCCTTCACGACGAACTTCTACGTTTTCTGTTTCATCTGCTCCTACTGGTACGCCTTCTGCAGCCGTGTTTGGTAAGCGAGATGCGATGTATTCTACCTTTTTCTTCCACTTCGGCTAAATCGAGCATCTGTTGCTTTGATGTCTTCACCGACTTGTTTCATTTCAGCGATTTTAGCTGCTAGCATCTTCCTTAGTTCGTTTAAGAAGAGAAATCTCTTCCGTCACTGTATTACGGTATTGTTTTAATTGTTCTGTTTTCGTGATGAGTGCGCGACGTTCTTCATCCAAGTTGCGTAACTCTTCTACTGTCGCACGGTCACACTCGCGGTTTTCTAGAGCTGTTGCCACTTCTTCAAAAATTTCTCACGAATGCGTTTCATATCTAACATCTAGTTTTCCCTCCATTTTTGTGTTTTCAGTATAAAAATACTCCGTCCCCTGACAATTTCTAGTCTTAGGGACGAAGTAGAGTAATTTGTCTTCGCGGTACCACCCAGTTTCAATGTTGCCATTGCGCTCATTTGTGAGATAACGGTTTTCTCCGGATAGCTTAATCAATGTTTTTCGCTCTCGCACCGTATGTGGATTCGCTGGTCTCTCTTTTGCTAGTTTTCACCAACCACTAGCTCTCTACTAAAGGATCGCAGGTACTATTCATACTGTATCATTTGTCTAAGATTGTACACGCCCTAAGCAAAAAGTGCAAGACTTTTACTGTATTTTTATTTAGAGGCTGTTGGCGTAAATACGTTTTGAATTTCGCTCCATACATTTCCAAAAGAAGTTTTGAACTTTTTGAACAACTTGTCCAACAAAACCTTTTGCTCCACGGACACTTTCTGTGACAACATTCGATTGCTCCACATCGTAAGCGGCTAATGCTTCTACCGTTCCGTGATCTTTACCATCCACATATCCTAGATTTTCACCCGGCATTTCAAAGGTCAATGTTCCGACCGTTTGTCCGTGCTTGAACAGGCGCTTTTACTTTTCCATCTTCTGTTTTCAACTCATCTAACGGAATAAAGCCTATTTTAATTTGGCTAAGAGCTGTTCCCTTTTTGGGAACAGCTGCAACAAAAGGTTTTCCATAGTCAACGCTCAGTGTTTCTTCCGTTCCACCTTCTAGAGGAATTGGTGCTAAATTTTTGTACGGATTTTCCCAGGAGAACCGACAATAAGTCCTTCATACTTTTTGAACAGTTCATCTAAAAGATGTCTTGTGACTTTAAATCGATTTAGTGGCTCTTTAGAACCCATGCTCACCACGATCACAGAAAAATCCATTTCTTGTTGCTGTTGTCGTAATTGAAGCTCCACCGGATTCACTCGTTCCAGTCTTCAACCCTGTTACCCCTTCATACTCAAACAAGAGCCCTGGAAGTAAGTAATTAAAGTTATCCATTTTAGTCGTTCCTGATCCATTAGGACGGAAAGTTTGGGTTGAAATCGACGAAATCTTCAAAAATCTCAGGAAAATCATTCACTAAATTTTTAGCAATAATCGCAACAGAACGAGCAGACATACTATTTTTCATCTTCGTCTCCAAAAGCTGGATTTTTTTCGCTGCCACCATATTTATTCGGTAATCCTGTTACATTAATAATGGTCGCGTCCTTAATGCCCCACTCGTTTAATTTTGCTTTCATTCGTTCAATCCAATTTGCCTCGGAACCACCAATATATTCGGCAATTGCAAGAGTGGCTGCATTGGCTGAATAAATCGAGATAGCATCAAAAAGTTCTTTTGATTGTATATTTTTTTCATTTGGCCATAGTGGCACATTGGATAAATTATAATTGGCACTTAATTGATTTGCTCTGGCACTAATTGGGATTTTTGTTTCCCAAGCGATTTCTCCTTTTTTTATCGCTTCTAAAAATTAAATATTGTGAAATCATTTTTACTCATTGAAGCAATTCCACGAACTTCATCTTGATTGTTTTTGCATCAAAAATTTTTTTCCGCTCGTTTGCTCGATTGCAATGTAGCTTTGTACATCTTGAATCGCAGCTGCTTCTTCTTTTTCTTTTGCGGCATCTTGCGCATAAATAACTGGCGTATAACTCGCAGCGCTCATAGCAAAATACGCTAAGGGCACATACGAATTTTTCATCCATTTACGAGGACCTTTCATGTTTTTTTATATCTCCTAAATCTCTCAAATCTGCTTACTCATGTTACCGAAAAATAAAGGAAAAACAATGGTAATCTGATTAATCTTTTATTACAAAATTGCGCTTATTTTTTTAATCTCATATTCGCTTTCTGTTCGAGAAGAAAAATATTAATGTATCCACATCAATAATGGATACCCTTCCATCTTTTTAACAAGAAAAAAACACAAAAAAAGAAAAGTATTTTTCTTTTTGTGTTTTCTTTTAAAACCCTTTATGTTTTTTTCCAAAAATTGTTCTTCTTCTAACGTCGATTTTTCTTCCCTAGAATTTGATTTCGATGAGGATATCTACCAAATTGTTCAATAATCGCGCGATGAGACAATTTCATATTTTTTTCGACGTTCTAAACATGGCGATTGAAGATCGTATGAAATTAATCCCTTATGAAGCCATCGTCGGTTTATCAAGCACAATCGTCGCAACAATCCTTTACTTAATCGGATTCTAAAAGAGACGAGACTCGGTATAAATGATTCCTACGAATTCTCACGGATTTCTTTATAGTAGCTGTAACGTTGTACCGGTTCGAGCCAAAGTCTCTCACCTTTAAAGCCTCAAAGAGGGCGTACGGATTATAAATCCTACGCCCTCTTGTTCGTTTTAATACGTATTCACGTTACTGCAACTATAGAATCCGTGAATTCTTAGGAATCATTTCAACCTGCTACTCTTCTTATTACGATTAGCCATAACACGTTGCAGATTCGTGCAAGAAAAAAAGAGCCCTAAGACTCTTTTTGTTAAAACCCTGGATGTTCTTTGAGGAAGGCTTCTTCTTCGGGAGTTGAAGTTCTGCCAAGCACACGATTTCTGTGTGGGTATCGTCCGAAGCGCTCAATGATTTCACGGTGCAGGAGTTCGTATTTCTTCCGACGCTCAAGCCCTGGTTCGTCAAACCATTTTGCTGCCCAATCATGCACGGCTAAAGACTCCGAATGCATGAACGGCATCACGACAAAGCCACGTTCTTGAACGGTGAACGTATCCCAATCAGACATTGCCTCTTTAGCAAGCTCCACTGCTAATGCATCTGAAGCAAACGCCTTAGCATCATCCCTAAACATATTTCTAGAAAATTGATCCAGCACAATAATTTCTGCCAGGCGTCCTTTTGCACTACGACGCCACTCGGTAGTTTCCCCTGCAACAATCGCTTCGTAAGTCTCTAGAAAACGCGTGCGAATTTCATGATCGAATTCCTCTGATTTCTTAAACCAATCAGCAGGCTCACATTCCACAAACCAGAAATCTAGAACCTCTTGAGGAGTTGCCATCATTATTCTACCGCTGCTTTCTTTGTTTTTTCATCGAGTTGGTCATTCATACGGCCGTATTTATATCCTTGAAGATCCACTGTTACAAATAAGAACCCTAAGTCTTGCATCATCGCGTTAATTTCTTCATGATTTTTCACGAGCTTTTCGATTTGGTCTGCGCCCACTTCGATACGCGCCAAGTCTTGATGCACGCGTACACGTACTGGTTCGAAACCGCGCTTCGTAAAGTATTCTTCCGCCTTGAAGACTGCTTCTACTTTCAGGAGTGATGCGTGTTCCGTATGGGAAACGAGACGCTAAGCTGCATGAAGGAGTTTTGTTCCAGTTAGTAACGCCTGCACGTTTAGCTAACTCACGAATTTCTGATTTATATAATCCCGCTTCTTGTAAGAGACTACGTACGCCTTCTTCATTACGCGCCTTCACACCTGGGCGATAATCATTGATATCATCCATAATCAATCCATCTGAAAGCACAGTAAATCCTTCGCCTTCCACATTCTTTTTAATCGTTTGATAGAGCATTTTCTTACTATAGTACCAGCTGTTCGGCGTGTTTGAGGCGATATGTGGATCAGAGAGTTCTTCCATTTCAAGCCCTATCACACGCGCGCCCATTTCCGTTCCAAGATCAATCGCTTCACTAAATTCACGGTCTGAGAACAACTCAGAGTTCACTACTGCTGCGATGACATTATCACGGCCAAGCGTATCAACGGCGATTTTTAATAGGTAACTACTATCAATCCCGCCAGAATAGGGGACAACAATTCTTCCCACTTCCTTCAGCAATTCGCGTAATCGTGCTTCTTTTTCATCCATTCTCGATTCCTTCTTTCTTTATTAAAAGCTTTCGCGTCCTGTAAATTCTTCTAAATAAGCTTTATCTAATACCACTAGTTTTTGGTTGTGGATTTTAACGACGCCTTCTTCTTTAAGGTCATGAATAATGCGGTTAACACTATTACGAGTGGAGATTCCACAAAATCCTGCGATATCCTCATTCGTAACGTTGAAATCAATCAAGATGCCACCTTCTGCTTTCTACCCCAAATTGATTCATTAATTTATATAGGAAGGAACACACTGCTCCTTTTTTCCCATTCATCGTCATATATTGCAACGACTCGATGGTTTCAGATAATTTATTACGGTAATATTCACGCACATAATCTTGCAACTGTTGATCGTTTTTCACGTATTCCCAAAACTTAATACGTGGAATACGGTAGAACGTTGCTTCATCACTTTCGATACGGACATTAAATGGTGCTGAGGTATAGTTAGATACTTCGTCACGCACTAATGAAACGATATCGACCGGTGTCACATACTCTAAATTAAACTCGCGACCATCCTTCATAATGATACTTGTCTTTACAACCCCATCGATTAACACATACGTATACGCTTGTTCTAACCCACGATAAGCAAGATACATATGTTTTTTCTTCTTTATAATAGGGGTATTTTCTTTTTCTAAAAATTGAATTAAATATTCTTCGCTGTTCAAACTGAACACTCCCTTAAGCAAATTCCTATACACACTATTATCATCTTATCACAGAAAATGACGTTAACAAATGTTACTAACGTTTGGGATTTACAAGTGCGCTTTTTTATGTATACTTATAATCGTATTAAAAATTTAAGGAGATGTTATCATGGTTGAAATTAAACTACCTTATGACAAAAAATCTATTACTGCTGTAATTCCTGACAAAAACTTTGCTGGATTACTTGAATCAAAAGCTGAAAACTATCACAACCCACTTTCTGAACAAGAAACAGTGGAAAAATCAATGGATAACCCAATTGGTAGCCAAACATTAGAAGAATTAGCAAAAGGTAAAAAAGATATCGTGTTAATCAGTTCTGACCATACACGTCCAGTTCCTTCACATATCATCACACCAATCATTTTACGTCGTATCCGTAGCGTAAACCCAGACGCTCGTATCCGTATTTTAGTTGCGACTGGTTTCCACCGTCCTTCAACTCGTGAAGAGTTAATTAACAAATACGGTCAAGAAATCGTGGACAACGAAGAAATCGTAATGCACATTTCAACAAACGACGAAGACATGGTTAAAATCGGTCAATTACCTTCAGGTGGTGACTGCATCATCAACCGTATCGCTGCTGAAGCAGACTTATTAATCGCTGAAGGATTTATCGAAAGCCACTTCTTCGCTGGATTCTCTGGTGGACGTAAATCAGTTCTTCCTGGGGTTGCTTCATATAAAACAATTATGGCAAACCACAGTGGTGACTTTATCGATTCAGAAAAATCACGTACTGGTAACTTAGACCACAACCCAATCCACGAAGATATGTTATACGCAGCACGTACTGCAAACTTAGCATTCATCGTAAACGTAGTATTAGATGGTGAAAAACATATCATCGGTTCATTTGCCGGAGACATGGTTGAAGCGCATAAAGTAGGTTGCGAATTCGTTCGTGAATTAGCTCATGTAACTAAAATTCCTTGCGACATCGCCGTTTCAACAAATGGTGGTTTCCCATTAGATCAAAACATCTACCAAGCTGTTAAAGGTATGACTGCTGCTGAAGCAACAAACAAAGAAGGCGGCGTAATCATCATGGTTGCTGGATGTCAAGATGGTCACGGTGGTGAAGGTTTCTACCGTAACTTAGCAGACGTTAAAGACCCTAAAGATTTCTTAGACCAAGCCATTAACACTCCAAGACTTGAAACAGTTCCGGACCAATGGACTTCTCAAATCTTAGCACGTATCCTAGTGCACCACCATGTAATCTTTTGTATCTGACTTAGTTGAACCAAGTCTTATCACAAACATGCATATGGAATTAGCGAAAACATTTGACGAAGCTCTTGCACGTGCCTTCGAACTTCAAGGAGCAGACGCAAAAGTAACAGTTATCCGCGATGGATTATCTGTTATCGTTGAAGATAAATAATATGAAACAAGAAGAAATCCTACAACAAGTTAAAGATGGACGCCTATCAATTGAAGAAGCGTCCACCCTTCTGAAAGGGATTGAAGACATTGGTTACGCGGCCATTGATCTTTCTCGCCAAAAGCGCAATGGATTTCCAGAAATCATCTATGGTGAAGGAAAAAACATTGAGCAATTAATTGGCATCATCACGGCAATGAATGAGCATAAAACAGCTATTCTTGCAACACGCGTGAACGCTGAAAAAGGGGAAGCTCTAAAACAAACTTTCCCTGAAGGCGTCTATGAACCTCTCGGACGTACCTTCGTCCTTAACCCAATCGCACCAAAACATGAACACTACATCGCAGTCGTTACAGCTGGCACAAGCGACATTCCTGTTGCCGAAGAAGCGGCTGTCACTGCTGAGACATTCGGAAATCGTGTGAAACGCATTTACGATGTTGGAGTTGCGGGTATTCACCGCCTCTTCAATCGTCTCGAAGACATCCAAGGCGCTAGCGTCGTGATTGTCATCGCCGGTATGGAAGGTGCGCTTGTCAGTGTCGTTGGCGGGTTAGTAGACGTTCCTGTGATTGCCGTACCAACCAGCATCGGATACGGAACGAATCTTCAAGGCGTGACCACTTTACTCAGCATGCTGACTTCTTGTGCAAGCGGCGTTACTGTTGTGAACATCGACAACGGTTTTGGCGCAGCCTATTCAGCAAGCATGATTAACAACATTCGAGGAGGACTCGCATGAGCACATTATTTTTAGAACCATTTTCTGGGCTGAGCGGTGATATGCTAAATGCTCTTCTACTCGATTTAGGAGCCGACCGCAAGCATCTTGAAGAAGCCCTTAAGACGATTTCGCTCGACGGTTATCATCTTCATGTAGACCGCATCGCGAAAAGTAGTATTTGGGGAACAGACTTCGATGTGCATATGGAACACGGTGAAAAAGACCATGGCATCGCTGGTGACTTTGATCATCACCATCACGAACATGACCATGACCACCACGAGCACGAACATCATCATCATGAACATGCTCATTCACATACACACGCAGAACACACTCATGACCACGATCATCATCATGAGCATGAACACACTCATGACGGTCATTCTCATGAACATACACATAGTCATCATCACCATCACGGAGAAGTTCGTGGGTTGAAAGAAATCGAAACGATTATTCTTTCAAGTGGCGTTAGTGACTTTGTAAAAGGAAAAAGTTTGGAAGTATTCCGTGACATTGCACAAGCGGAAGCGAACGTACACCAAATGCCTGTGGAAGAAATTCATTTCCATGAGGTTGGCGCAACAGACTCTATCATCGACATCATGAGCTTCTTCATTTTGTGGGAAACACTCGACATCGATGTGGTATACAGCACTGCTGTCACTGAAGGTAGCGGTACGATTACCGTTGCACATGGAGTCATGCCTGTACCGGTTCCTGCTGTAATGCAATTAAGACTCGGAACAAGCATTCCATTCTCACAAGACTTTGACATTCATACAGAGCTTGTGACACCAACCGGTCTTGCTCTCTTTAAGGCCATTCACCCAGTATTTGCACAACCTTCAAACCTAACTGCTACAAAAGTAGGTTACGGTTTTGGAAAACGTGACACTGGTAAATTCAATGCGTTACGCGGAACACTCTTAGAGAAAACTACTCATTCTCATCAAGTCGTGACTTCCAATAACGATGAAATCATTCAAATCGATACAACCATCGATGATCAAAGTGGTGAAGAGCTTGGATACATCATGAGCCTTTTATTAGAAGAAGGAGCGCTTGATGTGCACTACACTTCCGTTTACACAAAGAAAAACCGTCCGGCAACACATCTCACACTTCTCATTCAAGAAGGAGACCTCGAACGGTTTACAGCAATTTTATTCGAACAAACGTCAACCATTGGCTTTCGTTATCAAAACGTACAACGTAAAGTCATGACTCGCACTTTCGAGACTAGGCAAACGAGCCTCGGAGATGTGAAAGTAAAGAAAAACCAATATGGAACTGTTACAAAATCAACATTAGAATATGAAGACTGCGCCAGAATTGCCAAGGAAACAGGATTATCGATTCAAGCCGTCTATCAACAATTAACAAAAGAATTACATTAAGGAGAATCAACCAATGGATCAAACATTTATGCATTTATTATTATCAGAATTTATGGGAACAGCCCTCATGATTATCTTCGGGGTCGGCGTACACTGTGATGACGTCTTGAAGAAAACTAAATACGCTGGAACAGGTCACTTATTCGCCATCACAACATGGGCATTCGGTATCACTGTTACTTTATTCATCTTCGGTGGTGTAAGTATCAACCCTGCTATGGCGCTTGCTAAAGTAGTTTTAGGAGTACTTCCTGCAGAACAATTCATCCCTATTGCTATCGCTGAATTCTTAGGCGCATTCGCTGGTGCGGTGATCGTATGGTTCATGTACGCAGACCACTTCACAGCTTCTGAAGGTCAAGTAGACGGAATCGCAATCCGTAACATCTTCTCAACAAACCCTAACTTACGTAACTTACCACGTAACTACTTCGTCGAAGCATTCGCAACTTTCATTTTCTTAACAGCTATCTTAGCTACTGAAAATGTAAACAAAGAATTATTACCAATCGTGGTTGGTTTAATCGTATGGGCTGTCGGTATGGGTCTTGGAGGTACAACTGGATTCGCAATGAACCAAGCTCGTGACTTAGGACCTCGTCTTGCTTACCAATTATTACCAATCAAACAAAGTGAATAACGACTGGCAATATGGATTATTAGTACCTGGTACTGCTCCATTCATCGGCGCTGTATGTGCTGCATTCTTCGTTCGTTACTACTTAGGTTACTTTATTTAATATTTCAAAAAGAACTATTAAACCCGTGTGGATGTCTTCTAAGTCATCCACACGGGTTTTTAATTGTCATCAATACTATTCTGTTTTTTCCTTCTCATACGCTTTTTGCGACGTTGGTTCTATTTTAAATTCTGAGAACACAAATGTATTAGTTTCCACTTTACCAGTGTAATAGCCTTCAGAGTCAATCTTATCAATTGTAATCTTAATATGAAGACCTTTCTTTCCAATATCATACGCTAATGTTGGTGCTAAAAATACTCTTTTCCCATCTTTTTTCATCTGAATATAGAAATTCCCAATCTTATCTGTATCCTTAGAAATCGTAACGGCCCCCTTCGTACGTGACTGTCCTCCGATTAATGTGATAGAAACGCGATCCGTTGCTCCAGTACTATCAGAATCTCGAAATTCACCAATAATAATTTCCTCAATTTCCTTATCCGTGTTATTAATAATCTCATAGCTAAATTCCGCATTGGCATTCTCATTCGTGAAAAAGACACGAACAGCTAGCCATGAACAGACTGCCATTAGCAGAATGATAGCTGCGCTTGTCGCTAATTTCCCTACGTACCATTGTTTTAGATTGTATGCCATCTTTTTTCTCTCCCTTCCAAACTAACTGCTTTCAATTCGAATTATACCTCTCCTTTTTTTAAATACAATCCTCTTTTATTAATATTTTACAAATACAAACAGCCGACTATTTCTAGTCAGCTGTGTCTTGTTTGCTTGCATCTATAATTTTCTTGCGGTAATCCTTGTTCCGTCTCAATGTGAAATAGTCTGGAACGGGATCTTGGCCACCTCTTATAAATGGATGGCATCTGCAAATGCGTCCGCATCCCATCAACATGCCTTTTAGCGCGCCATGCTTTTCAACTGCCTGAATCATATAGCTCGAGCAGGTTGGCCTGTAGATACATGAAGGCGGGAATAATGGAGAAATCCACTTTTGATATCCTCGCACGAGTGCAATCATGATTTTTTTCATCTCTATACTGCTTTCTTAATTAAATAATCTGAAGAAGGCTTGTACTCCTTCTGCTGCAATCAGTGTATAAACGTATAATGTGACTGGTTTTGCGATTAAACAAATGGTCACGAATTTCTTAAAGGTCATATGACTAAGTCCTGCGACCATACATAGGAAATCGTCTGGGAATCCAGGAAGAACCAGCGCCCAAAAGAAAATGCGCTCGAAGTGTTTTCCTTTGTCCAAATAACCGATGTATTTATTGTACGTATCATCATCTACGAACGCCTTCGCCAACGTCTCACCGTAGCGACGAGCTAACCAGAAGTTGATACAAGAACCAATCATGATTCCCACAAAATTATAAATCCAGCCGTAAAGAGGCCCGAATACGATATGCCCGATGACACAGGTTAAGCCTCCCGGAATAATCGGGTAGACTACTTGCGTAATTTGAATCAAGATAAAAATCAAAATCCCTACCCAACCAGAGTGGGCGATGCTTTCACGGAACGGTCCGTCTATAGCGAAATAATCATTCTTGGCCACGAGCCATCCTAAAATAATCGTTAAAATAATCCCGATAATCGTTACGATACGAATGATTTTACGATTGAGTTCTATTGCTTTTTGAGTGTCCACGATGTACTCCTTTTTTGTTGTTACATGCATTATAACAGAGATTGCTAAAAGTTCCTTAGCAACTTTCTTAGTTTGTTTAAGATTCACTCTCTTCCAAATTCCAAGGTTTCACAACCGTGATATGTTCCATCAATGCTTCTTGTCGTCCAAGTTGCTCCAAGCGGGCCTTACGACGTTCTTCATAGCCGCTGCAGATGAATTTCTCTTCGTCTGTTTCTGGTACGATGGCATCCACTGTAAAATCACCTTCGCCTTCGCGAGGAAGTGCCACGAATGTCCAGAAGCTTGTCGCTGCTAAATAGCGCTCGCCGTTCAAGACATCTTCTCCGACCACTTTACAGAAGACTTCCACACTCTTCTTCCCTGTCCCTGAGATATACGTCTCCACGCAGACAGAATGTCCTAATGGAAGTGGTTTTAAATAGTTCATCGCGTCCACCGATGCCGTTACCGCAAGACGACGGCAATGACGAGATACGGTAATTGACGCACAGTCATCAATAATTCGTGTTAAATTCCCCTCCGAATAAGGTGTTATGCATATTCACATCGAATGGGAAAATTCTACGCGCTTGAATCGCACGTGTTTGACTACATGTTTTTGTACTCATTTGATTAGCTCCTTGGATAGTTTACTGTTCTATTCTAACATGAATCCAAAATGCGTTCAAAGACACGCAAACAATAATTGCGGTAAATCTCTCGGATTGAATTATAATAGCTGTAACGTTGCACCGGTGAGAGCCTCACGTAGAAAAAAAGACCCACAATGTGAGTCCAGTTACCCCTGTTATTTTTTCTTTGCGCGTTTAGCTTCGTGAATTAGCTTTAACGCTCTCTTTCTTGTTTTGATATTTGGGCTCTTCATTTGACGATAAGCCGTTGCTAAATCTTGTTTCATTAACCTTACCTCCTTTTCTACCAGCTTGCTTTGAACGCCTGGAATCAATCCTTGATGCGCTAATTCTCTAAACTTAATACGAGACATTCCAAATTTACGCATCACTCCTCTTGGGCGGCCATCGATTTCATCGCGACGGTTGAGGCGGTTCGGGTTGGAATCTTTAGGAAGTTTTCTTAGCCCTTCAATGTCTCCAGCTTGCTTTAATGCATAGCGTTTTTCAGCGTAACGTTCGATGAGCGCTTGCTGTTTTTGATACTTTGCAATTTTAGATTTCTTTGCCATTTTCTTCTCTTCTTTCTAAATCGAAATAATTACGTTTTACATTGTATCAATTGTTCCTTTTAAAATCAAGTGGTTTAAACTCTCTTTTTTAACAAAAGAAAAAGCCTAGGCCAAACACCTAGACTTTTCTTCATTGCATTAAGCATTCATTTCTTTTTTCTTTGTCAAAACGACGAGCCCTGCAACTGTACTCATCAACGCTACGACGAATGCTACAACTCCACTTTCTGTACCTGTATTTGGTAACCCCGGTTGTTTTGGTGTTGGAGGTACCTCTGTTGTGACAGGCGGTTCTTCAGTTGTTGTAACAGGTGGTTCTTCAGTTGTTGTAACAGGTGGTTCTTCAGTTGTTGTAACAGGTGGTTCTTCAGTTGTTGTCGTTGGCGGTTCTTCAGTTGTTGTCGTTGGCGGTGTATACGTATTATTGAAGGCTTTCTCTTCAGGATACGCTACAGATGCCACATAAGCATTTCCGTCTTGAGCGACCGTAATCGTAACTTCTTTTTCGGTTGAATCGTATTGAATCGTTTCATCCGTTCCCTTAACTTCCACGACTTTATACTTGTACGTTCCAGCTTTTTCAAATGTTACATCTTTAAATGTAATCGTTCCATTTGCTTGTGCTGTTGTTGTCGCTAGAACTTCTCCATCTCCATTCAACAAGTTGAAAGTGAATTCTCCATCGACGATTGAACGTCCTTCTAATTTTTTCGTGAAAATAAGATCTACTTTTACTGGATTGATGAGATGGTTTGTAATGGTCGTTTTGCCATCTTCCGTCTTCACTTCATTGTAATATCCAGCAGGCACGGAAATTTCATCCACTGTATATTCATACGCTTTACCATTGAGCGATTTTGGTAATCCTTTAAAGGTATATTTCCAATCGTTGGCCGCATTCAATGTCACTGGAGTCCCATAAGCCACTCCATTTTGTTTCAATTGAACCGTAATTGGTGCACGAAGACCTAACTTATCTTCGTTATCATTCCAAGTTTTTTCTACAGTATGCTCGGTTTCCACACGCTTGTTTAACACAGTAAATCCTTGCGTCGATTTCTCTTGAGTACCTTCGTAGTCATCACCGTAGTTCTCTGGTAACTTCTCACGAACTTTCCAATCTTTAATATTTGGATCGATAATCGTATCTTCGCTCGTCTTCTTCAACGTACCTTTCCAGCCGTTTTCTTCGTTTAACTCGATAGTAGCAACGACTTTATCTGGTTCAGACTCACGATACAATTCCATCGTGATGCTTGTGACTTCTGAGCTGCGATCTTTCCATTCTTTCGAACAAGGAAGTACTGAGGCAATTGGTTTTGAACCGTATTCGATACCCCAAAGTTTGTTAAATCTGCCGCGTCACGGTTGACGTAATACGTGTTTGAAGAAATCTTTCCGTTTAACTCTCCGCTTTCTTCATAAGCTGGCGATTTCATCGGAACATCAAAGTTAATATCTTCTCCTGGTTCAATAACTTCTGGATTAACCATCACAATTTTCAGCGCGGTTACTTTGCTATAGTCGTCCACGTTTTCTACCCAGCCGGCTGCATTCACACCTTCTGCTGGATTGTCTGGTAAATCGGAACCAGTATTGTAATAGACTTTAAATCCGCTTGGTGCAACGACCGGTCCAGTCACGATATTGGCAAAGCCATGAACATCACCCTTCACTGGCAATTTGTCATAAAGCACAAAGTGACGGAAGGTCTCGTTCGTGTTATTCACCGTACGGAGACGGTACTTGAAGTTTTCTTCATAGTCCATCAATTGAAGCGTCTTGTTCCAAACCGTATCTGTATCTTTTTTGATTAATTTTTCAGAACGAATTTGAGTTGGTACTGTCACAATGGTGTTGGAACGAGCTCCTACAAGACGTTCTGTCTTATCTCCGTTGCCATTGACATCGTACTCATCCACTTCGCCCTTGCTATTTAACTGAATAAAGGTTTTATCATCAATACTTTCCTTATCGGTTACAAAGTAGACGCGGTTTTCATTTTTCTTGAATGTATCTACTGACGAAGGAGTTGCTTCTGACGTGATACGCGCCTTGAACGTAATTTTTGGATAAGCGAGTTTTGTTGGCTCCACTTTTTCTTTCAATTTGAAAATAACAGCCTGACGATTCGAGTCATTGTAGTTGTCAATCACTTCAACGTCTACTGGAATATTTGAGTTTTTCAACTCTTCAAACTTAATTCCTTCTGGTAATAAGTCGATAAAACGAGGATTCTCAAACTCAACAACTGAAGGAAGTGAGAAGAAGTCCGCTGAAATATTGTATTCAACTACTTCATCAACCGCTCCTGTATCGTTACTCGTTGTTGTTTTTGCTAGTCCAATCTTAATAGCAAGTTCTTCTGCTTGAATCTTCCCGATATGTTCTGAATTAAATGGAATTTCTTTACTATCTGTAGTTAGAAGCTTTCCTGTAAACTTCGCTGTATTTGGGAAGTCTTTATTTAATAAAGAAGCATTGTCATAAAGGACTCCTGTAGAAACATGCATACGGAAAGTAAAGCCTTCGTTTGGATCAATTTGTTTCCCATCTTTTAGACGGATGATAATTTTCTTAATCGTTTGTTGTGTTTGTGGGGCTTGTTCTTTCGTGATTTCTCCAGATTGTACTTTGGCTGCCGTATCTTTATTTTGTTGAACAGCTGCCTTATCCACCACTTCTTCAGGTGCAATTTCTGTTTCGTTACCATCTTTATCCACTGCAAAGAATTGCACTTTTTCTGAAGGGCCATATAACGCCTTAATGCTGTAGAAGAACAATTGTGGATCAAGGTCTTTATCTTCAATCGTTAATTCTGTAATTGGGTATGGTGTTTGGTTGTTCATTTCAATCAAATACGTACCCATACTATTTTTCGTCATGTCGTGGTTTGAACCTTCGCGAATCTTCAACTTGTTCTCTCCACGTTTCACCGTGAAATTCCCTGGAAGAAGTTGAGGACGCAAGCGAATCTTCACATCATCTTCTGCTGATTTTTGGTCCGCTGGAGTTTCATTAAACGGATGCCAATCTACTTTCACATGATTCAAGTAATAATCCTTATCGCCTGTTTTAGCTCCTGGGAATTTTAAATACAATTCTAGTTTCGCTAATTGATTCAGCGCATTGGCTTCTTGCATATTGTCCGCCGTGATGGTATAGGAAACCGTACCATCTCCATTATCCGTCCAACCTGGATTTTTAGAAGCGTCAAATTGTGCCGTTCTCGTATTTCCTTGTTCATCCGTATAAGTTGGAAGTGTATCCGTTACGACAATCTTTTCCATGAGTCGATTTCTTTGATGCCAAGTTCCTTCATGGTTAAAGTCTGCACGGAATTTGAAAAGAACATATTCTGGATTATCGATATAGCCATTTGCATTCGATGTTCCGCCGTATTGTCTAGTGCCATCATAGGAATAGTAATCATTTCCTGGAAGCTTCAATACATTCATATCCAATGTTTTCACACGGAAAGTTGCGTCTCCTGTTGCTTCTTTAATAACTGTCCCGTCTTGATCTTTCCACGACACATTCGCACTGACTTCATATCCTTTAGGAGTCAATCCTTTTTTGAAGTTCATTGTATAAGAGAACGTTACAGAAGTTGTTGAATCGAGCTCTTTCAAATGCACACGAGCAATTCTGTCATTTCCTTCTGTTAAATATTCGACATTTTTAATAAAGCTAGCATTCCCAACTTTAAAAGTATCGATATATTTCCCTTCATAACGAATATCAATGTATGAATCTGTGAGAGTTCCTGTTAACCCTTGCGCATCTAATGCAACTTCTCCCACACGCATCGATAGTGGCCAGTCTTCTGCTCCCGTTGAAGTGGAGATTTTAACGGAGTTTTTCCCTACTGCTGAAGTATCTCGTTTGCCACGGACACGAGCGACTTCTGTTGTATTCGCCGTAACTTCTGGCGCTACCGTTGTTTCAGATGCCTGTTCTGTTGATTGCGACGTTTCAGTAGTAGCTTCTGTACTTGCAGTTGTTGTCTCTTGAGAGGTAGTCGATTCTAGCTGTTCTACCGCGACTACACTTGCCGGTAGAGCACTCGCAAAGAATAAGTTCATTAACATCACTAAATGAACAATTCTTGTATATGTTTTTTTCATAGTTTTCTCCTTTAAATTTCGCATTTTAAATCGAGTCTATTATAACAATAAAGTTAACATTTGTTAATTATTTTAAGAATCTTTGTATCCACAAGGTTTGAAGTGCCACATCTCATTTTCCGCAATTTCGTTTTCAATCTCCAACAACAAAAAAGAGAGCTTTTTCAAAGCTCTCTTTCCTTATCGTTTATTCTAAAATTAGTCAATTCCAACTTCTTTGCGAACAACATCCGCGATACGTGTAACGTAGTCGTGAACCAGTTCATCTGTTGGGGCTTCTACCATGACACGAACAAGCGGTTCTGTACCACTCGGACGTACAAGAACGCGTCCGTTTCCTGCCATCTCTGCTTCTACAGCATCGATGACTTCTTTAATGGCTGGAACTTCCATAACGCCATCTTTATTGCTGACACGAATATTCACTAATTCTTGTGGGTATGTTGGTACTTCACTTGCTAATTCGCTTAATGTTTTACCAGTTTGTTTCATCACATTCATTAATTGAATTCCTGAAAGTAAGCCGTCCCCTGTTGTGTTTAAATCAAGGATAACGATATGTCCTGATTGTTCTCCACCGAAGTTGTAGTTGTTTTTACGCATTTCTTCAACAACGTAACGGTCGCCTACAGCTGTTTGAAGGGCAACCATGCCTTCTGCTTCCACCGCTTTATGGAATCCTAAGTTACTCATCACCGTTGATACGATTGTATCTTTGCTTAGCGTTCCTTGGTTCTTGAAGTGTTTACCAAGGATGAACATGATTTTATCGCCATCAACGATTTCGCCATTTTCATCCACTGCGATACAGCGGTCGCCGTCGCCATCGAAGCTTAATCCAAGGTCTGCGCCTGTTTCTTTCACGAATGCCACTAACGCTTCTGGATGTGTTGATCCAACACCGTCGTTAATATTAACACCATTTGGTTTGTCTCCCATTGTGTGGAAGTCTGTGTCTAAGTCAGCGAATAGACGTGTTAACATTGAAGCCGTTGCTCCATTCGCTCCGTCTAGTGCTACTTTAATTCCAGATAATGAATCCACTGTATTTTGTAGGAATTGGCTGTATTTCAACGTTCCTTCTAAATACTCATCCACTGTTCCTAATGCATCTGTAGAAGGACGTGGTAATGTATCTTCTTTAGCATCTAATAATGCTTCGATTTGTGCTTCAGTTTCGTCGGTTAATTTGAAACCGTCTGAACCGAAGAATTTAATGCCGTTATCTTGTGCTGGGTTGTGTGACGCTGAAATCATAACCCCAGCTACAGCCCCTTGCATACGTGTTAAGTACGCAACACCTGGAGTTGGAATGACTCCAAGTTGCATTACTTCAATCCCTACAGAAAGTAATCCTGCGATTAAAGCATGCTCTAATAATTGGCCTGAAATACGAGTGTCACGCCCCACTAACACGCGTGGATGTGCGTTTCCTTCCGCTTGTTGCAATAAAACGTAACCGCCGTAACGACCTAGTTTAAATGCTAATTCAGGTGTTAATTCTGCATTCGCTACTCCGCGAACGCCATCTGTTCCAAAATATTTCCCCATTGTGTTGTTCTCCTTCACCCATTATCGGGCTTGTGTTGTTTGTTCTTGTGTGGTTTCTGACGGTTCTTCTGTTGTCACAGTTTGTGTGGTCGACGCCTCTGTCGACGTTAGACTATTCCTTGTCACCGTAATTGTAACCTCGATGGTTTCAGGTGAAATGCTATGCACCCCTGAAGGCAGCGTCAACGTAATTGTTTTAGTTGTCGACTGCGTAATATTGCTCACGTCCACCAATACAGGTATTGCCTTGATTTGGTCTAAGCTCGACTGAGCTCCTAAATTGTAACTTGCTTAGTAGTAGAATTCAATAAATATGAATAGTTCGATGAAGATCCTGTTGTCGTTAAGACTAATGGAACGGTCTTTTGACTCGATGAAATTGACACGCGAACTTGTACGCGTTCTGGATCAATTTTCACCGCTACCGGTTTTCCTGTTGCATCTAATGCTTGTAATTGAGCCGTAGTTGTATAGTCTGTTTTCGTTCCTTCAGGAATCGCCACATTTGCGACGACTTTATCCACTTGGTTCACGATGGATGTTGCTGCTTTCACCGTTACAGTTGCTGGTGAAGCTACTCCTTCTCCGACTTGATAGCCATTTCCAATACTTGAAGCATCGGCCTTCACGACAACTGGAACTTCCTTCGTCGTAATCTTTTCGATGTTAATTTCTACTGTTTCTGGAGACACGATTCCATGAACTCCTGTCGGTAATCCTGTCACCTCAAGTGTGATGGTGTGTTTTCCTTCGCCTAATTCTGTTAAGTTAGGAGTTTTCACACGATAAGTTCCATTCCCTGTTGTGCTTAAAATTAAGCTATTTGGGCCTTCCAGACGTAGCGCAACAGAATCCGGTAATCCTGTTACGGCATATTCATCACTATTGATATCCACATAGATGGGTACATTCGTAATCGTATTTGAACTTGATTGTGGATTTAATGATGATGAACGCAAGCCTCCATTTGCATCGGTTGCTAACGCGAATAGGAAGATGGTTAAAATAAACGACATCACTAGTAAGAATGATTTACGATTCATCCATTCAGCCATTTGAACGACCTCCTTTGAAGAAGTCACGTACCCAACGAACAATCGTTGGCTCTGCATCTCCTTGGTCTTCAACCACTAGCTGTTCAGATAGAACTGCTACTAATTCGCTTGAACTTAACTCACGGTGTAATTTCTCACGAATCGCAACGCTGACTTTCCCTGTTTCTTCAGAAATAATAATCGTAATCGCATCGCTCACTTCACTTAGTCCGATAGCGGCACGGTGACGCGTTCCTAATTCTTTCGGAATCATCTTATTCTCAGAGAGTGGCAAGTAGCACGCTGCTGCAGCAATCTTGTAGTCACGAATAATTACTGCCCCATCGTGAAGCGGTGTGTTTGGAATGAAAATATTCGTGATCAACTGATTTGAGATATCTGAATGAATCGGAATCCCTGTATTGATAAACTCTTCCAATGAGTTGCCTTGTTCGATAGAAATCAACGCTCCGATACGACGTTTCGCCATATATTGAATCGCTGTATTCAATTCGGAAATCATGATTTCTGCTTCGTTCGCACTTTCGTATTTACGAGAGAAGAAGTTCGAACGACCGATATGCTCTAACCCACGACGAATTTCTGGTTGGAAAACAATCAGCGCCGCCACAACTCCCCATTGAATCACGAAGTTCATAATCCAGTCCAAGGTGTTCAACCCAAGGAAGAAACTGAGGAACTTAATTGCTGCGATTACCGCAATTCCCTTCATTAGGTTAATCGCACGAGTTCCTTTAATAATGACTAAAATATTATAGAGTATATACCACACAATCAGAATATCAATCAGATTGCGAAAACTCCCCCATGAAAATAAACTGTCCCAATTTATTTGCATAAAGTTAACCTCTCTTCCACCAATATGTACCTTTCTATTATAGCACAGATAGCCCCTAAACTAAAAAGTGCACGATTATTAATATAACAATAAAAATCAAGTGTGTTAAAACGCAAATGTTCTTACAGAATTCGGAAAATAATCATTTACAAAAACGCTTACATATGTTAACCTGAGCTTGAAATACCACTACAAAATAACATCCATTCAAAAGGAGGAACTATCATGAAAGACGATCGTAAGGGATACTTTATTGCTGGAGTTTTAGGTTTGCTCACTTATTTTGTAGGAAGCACCATTTACTATTTATTAACTCATTAATAATTTTGTACAACAGATATTTACAACAAGCGCGAGGTTCTAGAAACTTTTTAATCGAAATGAAACTAGCATTGGTCCCTATGATATGTATGGAAATTACCTAAGACCGTAACAGGAGGTCAACTATGTCAGTTTTTACTCTAGGAAATTATACAGTGCATCTAGGCACAGATTTACTTGGGTTTCAGTTACCTGAAGGGTTAAAGATTTTATCTTCTCGCACTCTTCAAACTTACTTATTTATCCTATATAACTCTGACACAGACAGCTGTGATATTATCAATGGTGGTAACTCATCTTACATGATTCAACACCATCAAATTTTCGTCGAAATAGCGTTTCCTGATGAATTTCAATACATACTTCACCCTGATTTTGAAGGACACAGTCATCATTTAGGGGGGATAGAATGACATTCCAAAATTTTTTCATTGGAGATTATACAGTTCAAATTCCGCTTTCTTTTGAAGTGATTCATCAAGAAAACGAAGAGCTAATAGTATTAACTCCACCTACTTATCACAGTACTGCACGTATATATATCTGCCCAGAAACTAAACAATTACACTTCACGAATCTCGGGTTGATGAAAGTAAGAATTGCGGAAGAAAACATTCAAATAATTCCGTTAAAAAAAGAAGAGTATTCTTTTCTGAATCTGAATCGTGATGCTATTGATTTAATGGAGGAGTAAAAATGGAGACAATAAAATTAGGAACTTATTCTATTCATATCTCACCTAACATCGACACAGTAATGGATATAAGTAATAAAAAATTATTGCTTTGTCATAAGAGTGCGTTAAATACGATTGGATTGCTCACTTATAACGAGCAAACTGATACTATAAAATTTAACTGTCGATGGGCTATCGACTTTGAAATGCATGAAAAAGACATTACAGTCGTGCTGCCAGAAGGACTAGTCTAGAATAAAATAAAAAAATAAGCTTTCATCTTTTTGAAGATGAAAGCTTATTTTCTTTTATGCTGCTTCAATATTTGCAATGTAGTAAGAATAACCACCCGTCACTGCGATTAAATAATCATAATCATCGTTGCGACAAGAATTGCAACATTATTTCCCATGAAGATTCCTGTAAGCATCATGAGGACACCTGCCACTACAGAGGCAATTCCGAAGAATCGTTGTGTTTTACGGAAGGCTGCGTCATTGTTTTTAAGCCATGAAGCGCGGAACCCAAAGTGTTTTGAATTCTCTTTAATTTTTGGCGCTAGATTTCCGATAAGGATAAAGAATACCCCTAGAATAAATGTGATGAATCGGCTCATTTGCGCACCTGCTGTCATTCCACCTAGGTATAACCAGAATTGGAAGTAAGCAATGACATTCAATAACAATAAGAGAATCCAGCTAATTGAGCGAGCCGTTCTTACATTGCCCCCTGTTAATTTTGGAGATGAGCTTGCAACACGAATCGCAAACCCAAGAATCGCTACAAGAATTGGGAAGAGAAAGATTGAGAATCTACTTGCCGTTGCCGTCACATTTCCCGCCAAGTCCATGCGCGATACAATCGTTTCAGGTAAGAACCATACCACAAAGAGTGATATAACGAGTGGTGCAAACATCAATGCGAGATAGGCATATTTTTTAAATTGTTTTACTTGTTCCATGTTATTTTCCTCCAATAATTTGATTGATCCATACAATGGCTTCATCCAGTACGGTCAAATTCAATTCATAATAAATAAAGTTTTTATAGCGTGTTTCGTAGATTAAATCAGCGTTTTTTAGCTTTCTAAGGTGATAGGATAAAGCTTGCGGCGTCATCCCAATCATCGTGGCAAGGTCACCGGTGTTGGTCTTCCCTTTTCGCAGGATTTCCAAAATCTGGCGACGCGTTTCATCAGAAAGAGCGGCCATTACTTCGTTCACTGCCATGATCTCATCTTCTTTCTATTTAAATTTATCTTTAATTAGAGTATACTCTTGCGATTCGTAAAAAGCAATAGTTATTTAAAAATATTTTTAATAACTTTGCGTGTAAAAGATGATACCTGAGGTTCCTTACGGATTCCTTCGGTATCATCTTCTTAAATTTGTTCTTCTTCTGAGTGTATTTCCACCATTAAAGTGCGTCACTTAAGCGGGCGAACTCTTCAATCGTCAATGTTTCTGCACGTCTAGATGGGTCAATGCCTGCAGCTTCTAGCGCAGCGGCTAAGCTTTCTTTTGTATGGCTATTCCCAACGTAAGCTTTGGCTAAATTATTCCATAGCGTTTTACGACGTTGCACGAAGCTGTTTTTCACGAGCGCGAAGAATTGCGCTTCGTCTTTTACTTCCACGAGTGGTTTTTCACGACGTTTTAACACCAAATCGCAGAATCCACATTCGGAGCTGGATTGAAGACCGTCTTCGGTACGATAAATCCGATGCTTGCGTCGCAGAAATATTGAATCGCAATCGTAAGTGATCCATACGCCTTCGAATTTGGCTCAGCGGTCATTCGTTGCGCTACTTCTTTTTGCATCATCATTGCAAACCCATCGATTGGCAATTTCGATTCCAATAAGTTCATAATGATTGGCGTTGTGATATAGTACGGCAAGTTGGCCACGACTAATAACGGCTCGTTGATGTCGAAATGCTCTCCAATCACTTGCTCTAAGTCGACGTCCAAGATGTCACTATGAACTACCGTTACATTATCGTATGGGGCCAATGTTTCATCGAGCACTGGCAACAAACGGCCATCGATTTCAAACGCCAGCACTTGTTTCGCTTCTCTTGCTAGACGTTCGGTCAACGCACCAATCCCTGGTCCGATTTCAATAACGTTTGTCGTTTTGTCGACTCCCGCCACTTCTAGCATACGCGTTAAAATATTCGGTTCAATTAGGAAGTTTTGCCCTAGACTCTTCTTTACCGTTAGCCCATGACGTTCCATAATCTCGCGCGTTCTTTTCGGCGTCGCGATATCCTTTATTTCATTCATGTTTGTCCTCATTTTCTAAGACAGCCTCGAGTGCCGCCCTTAATTGTTCTTCTGTAATACCAAATAATTGTAATCTTTTCGCGAACTGTTTTCCATTCGTATGGCCAATTTTTAGAAAATCCGCCACCTTTTGACGTCTCGTTGCTGAATCTGGTCGTCCGATAAACCCTAGTGCCATCAGTGTTACCTGCGAAATCACTGGCTCTCCTATTTCTGTTGAAATCTCATGCACCGATTCGAGTGCTCGCTGGATGGCTTCGGTACTCGCGTGTTCCACCCCAAGACTCTTATGATTGTCTTTTCTGACGGCTTCTGCGCGTTCGATAAAGGCATGCTTCACGCCAGGTACGCGCTCTTGAATAATGTTTCGAATACGAGTTCCAGGATAATCAGGGTCCGTAAATACAATCACTTCACGCGTTTGCAGCGCCTTTTGAATAAGCGCAATCGTTTCTTCGTCAATCGCTGAACCGTTCGTTTCAATCGTTTCGATCTCTGGATAGATTTCTCTCAAGCGTCTTGTATCGTCGCGCCCTTCTACGACAATGACTGGATTCATAACAAGCCTCTTTCTTTCATACGGAATAGCTTGATGGCATTTTGTGTCGCTTGGGCCGCCACTTCTTCCCAAGCAAGGCCGCGTTCTTTGGCAATCGTTTCAACCACGTAGCGCGTATAGCCGGGTTCGTTTCTCTTTCCACGGTAAGGCACGGGCGCTAAATACGGCGCATCGGTTTCCACTAACATACGGTCGAATGGAACTAATTTTGCACATTCGCGTACTTGCGGCGCATTTTTGAACGTCGTCACACCGCTAAAGGAAATATGCATGCCTAAGTCTAAGAAACGCTTCATAAATTCCACGTCGCCATTATAACTATGCATAATGCCCCCGATATCTTGAATGCCTTCTTCCTTTAGAATCTTGTAGCAATCTTCAGTCGCATCACGGTTATGAATCACAATCGGCAGTTTCATTTCTTTAGCAATCGCGATTTGGCGACGGAACACCTTGTCTTGTTCCTCGGGCGTTGAATCTTTCCAATAATAATCCAGACCCATTTCCCCCATCGCAACCACTTGCGGATGCGTCAAGCGTTCCTGTAGCCATTCTTCGATTTCAATATTGTACTGGTAAGCTTCGGTTGGATGCCATCCGATAATCGAAACCACTTCTTTGAACTCCTCGCTAAGCTCCAGGCTACGCGTAATCGTGTCCGTATCGAATCCGACCACCGCAAAGCGCGTCACGGCTAATTCCTTTGCACGTGCGATGACTTCTTTTTCTTCACCTTCAAACGCAGATACATTTAAATGCGTATGCGTATCAAAAATCATAATTTCGCCTCTTATCTTGTTGCGCCATTTAAGAATGGGTTTGTCGCAATTTCATCTTTTAGCGTTGTTGGTTCCCCGTGTCCTGGGAAAATCACTGTTTCCGCAGGTAATGGCAATAGGTATTTGTGGATGCCTTCCATTAATTCTTTATGGCTTCCGTATGGGAAATCACTACGTCCAACGCTGCCTTTAAACATCACGTCTCCACTGATGACGAATCCATTTTCTCTAAAAATAAAGATGGTTCCACCAGGAGAGTGCCCTGGAATGTGTGCTAATTCTGGTTCAAAGCTTCCGATTTCCATTTGCCCATTTCTTTAGGGAAATAACCGTCCGCTGGCTTCACTGTAATATTTTCGCCAGAGTAGTATGAACGGTTCAATTCAGGATCGTGTAAGAACACTTTCTCCAACTCGTTCATATACATTGGGATATTGTACTCTTCACGAAGCGCGTCAACGGCTCCGATATGGTCTCCGTGCGCATGCGTTAATACAATCGCAACGGGCTTCAATCCTTCTTCTTTAATTAGTTCTTTGATGTCCTCGGCTTGTGCACCTGGGTCAAAAATCACTGTTTCTTTATTATCATCAATTAAAAAGTAGACATTTTCTTCCAAACGTCCTACTGGAATGCTTAATAACTCCATTTGTATTCCTCCTTTAGGTCTCCTCTTAACTCTACATAAAATAGTGAGTTCTTGCAATCAAAAAACGCCCAAGCATAGAGCCCAGACGTCTGTTGATTAATCATTGATTAATTTTTTCAAATCGATGGCTTTGTTTAATGCCGTCATCAACGGAATACCCGCTAATAATACGACGATTTCACCAAAGAATGTTTCGCCATAGCTTAACCAGAATGGTAATTCTAGCGCTAAGTTCAATTCAATCGCTACTAAGAAAATCATCACACTGAAGACGCCTGCTAAAACAAACATACGTGTTTTAACGTCTTTCACTGATTTGAAAATAAGCGCGCTGATAGCGAATGAAACAATAGAATGTCCTAATCCGAATACTAAGTCATACCAACCTAGACCAGACGCTGACATAAATACTGAGTTGACAAGTAATACACCGGCAACCACACCGATTCCGTATTTTTTGTCAAAAGCGAATAAGTGGTTCAACATTTCCGCAATACGGAATTGAATATTTCCAAATGACATAAATGCTGTTAAAGATGTTACGACCACATATAGCGCTGCGACGATTGCGTTAATCACAATCAATTTTGTTTTTTTATTTTGCATGTTACTGCCTCCTAGTTTTTTATTGAGGGATGGTTTCGAACCTCATCGGCAAAAAATCGCCACGAACTATTGTACTACAAACCGTTTCAGATTGGTAGTCATAGCTTAAAAAAATAGAGCAACTGAATGATTTTCCAGTTGCTCCATGCTTTGTTACCATTTTTCTCTTCCTACAGGTTCAAATAATGTTACCTTCTCAGCTGTAGGTTCTCCCTCATACTCTTCAAACAAGTCTTGAATGGTTACTTCTACATCCTTACAGTCATCCATTTCGTTCTTTTTTAAATCATCCATTACTCAAACCTCCTTTTTCGCCTTTATCTTACCATAAAAGCTGTCACCCTTCTCCAATATAGTCTTTGAATTTCTTCTTGCACCGTTTGTGAGCTCCCTTGATGGACGTGACCGATTTATCGAAATAGTCCGCCATCTCCTCAAAAGTCGCACCGTCCAACACTCCTAAAACACATCCCTTTCAAAGCGGGAAAGGTGATGAAAGTATTCCTCCGCTTCTTCATGCAAGAGCACTTGTCGCTCGCACGAATCCACCGAAGCCGAGAGCAAGGCGAGTTCCGCCTTTTCACCGCGAACGACTAACTCATGGGGGATGAGCCTCTGCCGGTGTTCCCTGCGCAGGCACTCCACCGCTAGATTCTTCAGGCACCTCTGGTAATAGCCGGCAAAGGAGACGGCATGATTCTCGTCGTATTTATGCACCGCTCGAAGCATCATGATCCGAGCCTCCTGCGCAAAATCGTCCTGGTCCATTTCATGAAAAAAATAATGGTGATGAATGCTCATAATCAATGGATCAAAACGCCTCAACAATTCGGTTATCGCTTCCTCCTCATCCTCCTTTGCTAAATGGACAACCTCTGCTAACCCTTTTTCTTCCATAAATTATCCTCCTATTTTAGTGTCAGCTCTAGTATATCCGCAGAAATACGCAAAAAACCTTGTCTTTCTCGTAGAAAAACAAGGTTAAAGATGAATTGTTCGAATCGTTTGTTTTGAAAAGTAACTGTCGGATTAATTCCTACCCCTTCTTCAAAGAGTAATAAACCTATTCTTTTTCTCCGACCTTCTTGAAATAATGAACACCGTACGTTTGGAAGAAATCTACTTTCAGTTGTACAAATCGTTTCAAATCGCGCAATAACTGGTATAACTGCGCACGTTTTTCGAATTCACGACGCGTTTGTGGCAGCGGCCGTTCACGAAATTGTTCCAACAAGTCTTCAATGTCATCGATTAACTGACTCGCGGTATTTTGTTCCGCCAACTGCTGTGCGGTCTGTTTAAACATCTCCGACAGAATCGCCATCTCTTCGCCGTCCCAGCGGAATTCATTTAAGTTAGCAGCCATGATTTCCAAGAGCTTGCTTTGATCGCGGCGCATTTCAAAATATTGATAATCGTAAGTCACTTCTTTGGTTAAATGGTTCTCTGCTTCGAGCCGGACATATTCACGGGCCTCGCTCAACTTTTCCTTCAACAACTGCAGCACTTCGCCATCATTTTTCCCATTTCCAATCGTCAGGAATCCCGACATCTTCAAGAGAACTTCACGCATTTTGTCTTCGATTTCCTCTCGAACACGTTCGATCTCTTGGCGATACGACGGCATATACCAGTTCAGTAAAATCGCCACGCCGGCCCCAATGGTAACCAGCAAGAGTTCATTGACGAAGAGTTCGAAAGTGAGTTGTTGCTGCGTCCAAAGATGAATCACGAGGACGGTACTCGGCGCCACGCCGATGTCCACTTTTAAAAGATACGCTAAAGGAATGTAGCAAAGAAGATACAAACCAAAACTCGTCACGTCGAATCCAAAAACAGCGAATATCCCCATTCCAATCACAAGCGCTAATACGGCTGCCGCTAGCCTTTGACCGGTTGCCGCAAGCGAAACTTTCTTCGTGTCCATGACACTAAGAATCGCAATAATAGCTGCCGCGGATGGTGTCGATAAATGAAGGGCCTGTGCCACGAGTAGCGCCACAAATGCCGATACGATGACCTTTGCAATTTTAAGCTTCATGCCGTTCTCCTTTCATGACTCTGTCTTTTTACCACGCTATGTCCTTCAAGCGTTAGGAGCGCGCGTTTTCGCTCCACGCCACCTGCATAGCCTGTTAATGCTCCTGTTGTGGCTACGACGCGGTGGCATGGCGCAAAGAGACTGATGGGATTTCTTCCAATCGCCGTCCCCACCGCACGCGAGGAAGTCTTTCGCCCTAGCTTTTCGCCGACACGTTCGGCCACGTCTTTATACGTCCACACGGTTTGATAGGGAATTTCTGTTAAAACGTCCCACACCGCTTTTTGAAAGGCTGTTCCTCCCACAAATGCAATTGGCACAGCAGACGCAACATCGTCCACCCCTTGGAAATAGTCTTCCAGCGCCTGTTTCACAGTCTTCCACAACGGCAACGAATCGTCCCATACTGCGTCTTCCACAAAGGCGCACTCGTATTTTTGCCCTGCAAACCATAATCCCGTCAACGACTGCCCGTCACTGGATGCAATTACGGTTCCTAATGGTGTTTCTATCTTCGTTAAAACCGCCATGGCGCACTCCCCTCATTTTTCATTACAAATCTATTTTTCTATTATATAATATTTTCTATCGAATGAAATAGGAAAGGAGCACATTCATGCTCATTAACGAAGCCGTTTTACATATTTTAGATAAAAATTCAGGAAACTTACTCTTATCACAAGCCCCACTGCAACTGGGCGATCCATTTCTCATTGAATACATCACAAAACTCGTAGATAAAATCAAAAAAGGCGACCCGCATATCGGTCAATTAGCTGCGGACGAACCACTTCTTGGATATCTGGCAGACGAAGGCATTTCTTTCTTAGAAAAGACGCAACAGTTAGCCGATAAGCTCTTTGCTCTGATTGCTCCAGCAGAAGAAATCGGACCAGCAGACTACTTATTCTTTACAGGAACAAGCGATACAGGCGGCACCCTCTTTGGAATGATTCGCCTCGATTACAGTTCAAAAGTCACTCACTTTGTCGATTATGAAGGCGAAGTCGTTAGCAATACCATCTTGCAAAATCACGCTATTTTGCCAAACGCGACGCAAAAACCTTCGGAAGCGTTCATCGTGGATTTGTCAAACGGAAACTATACCTTAATCGAGAAAAAAGTGGTTATCGAAGGCCAAAAGACTGCCTATTTCTCTGAAAAATTCTTAGAAATCACGGTGCCCGTCACAACGAAAGAACAAATCAAGGAAATCAAAAAAACGGTCACTCATATCGCGAAAAAACACGACGAGGAACCGTACAAAGCGCTAGCAACGACGCAACAAGCCATCTTCCACCAGCTGGAAGAACAGGACGAAATCGATGCCGCAGCCATCTTCGATAAGGTGTTCGAGGAAAAACCACTCGCACGCGAAGCCGCACAGTTGGCTATCACCGAAGAACGCGTTCCAGAAAAAATCGCCGTAACGAACGTGCCAAAATACGAACGCAAATACAGCAAGCAAAAATTCAAACTCGACAACGGTATCGAAATTACCATTCCAAGTGAAATCTACGAAAACAAGGAAATGGTCGAATTCATCAACAATCCAGACGGTTCTGTTTCGGTACTAATCAAAAATATCGAAAGTATCTTAAATAAATTTAACGCGTAGTGCGCCCATTCTATTATTATTTCTAATAAAAAAGCTTTCTACCTCAACTAATCTGAGGCAGAAAGCTTTTTGTCATTATTGTCTATTTAAAAACCAAAAAATTCCGAAATACTCCGTATAAAAATACATTCTAGTAACTGGTTTATTCGAATATAATTTAGCAAGTTTAACTAAAGCAAATGTTACTATCCAATATTGCGCTTGCATATCCTTAGAAAAAACTCCTGAAAAGAATAGTCCCATTTCTAAACAGAATTGTATCATTAAAGGTTGCCAAACTGTTCTAGATGGTAAATCCTCCCAGAGATATCGCCATAGTTTTTTTAGGAACATATTCTTTCATCTCTTTCTTTTTTTCACCATTTATTATAAATAGTATATTGCGCACAATAATGAGTGTAATTCGGTAAATAGTATGTTGTAATGATTGTCTTCATACTTCTTCCGGAAACATAACTTTCTGCTGTATAAACTGTTCCTGCAAAGCTTCCTGGCGCAATCATACCAGCAAACAATGTTGCCCAACTAATAACAATTCCTCCTGCATTACCTAAAATAAAAAATACCACTGAAACTACATTATTTCTACTAGAATTCAATACACTTACATTACCTGAAGTGCTTCCTATATATCTATAAGGACCATTTTCTTCACCATAATTCCCAACTAACCACTCTTCAGAACCGTCTCCGTTTCCTCCAGGTCTTCCTGGCCACACTCTAAAAGTAACAAGGTTAGTTTCTAAATTTTCTGCTGTAAACGTTTGTTTCAACTCTGTGCCTTCAACTGTTGACTTGCTACTCAATAAAAATAAAAGAATAAAACAATTTAGCATTAGTATAATTTTTTTCATAATTATCATCCCCTATCAATTTAATAAACCACAATGCTAACATTTATTTCCTTCAAGTTAATTTTATCACAAACTTTTTTAAAAAAACAATATGCTGATATGTTTTTTTCACTTTTATGGAATAAAAAACTGCTAACCTCCTGTGTTAGCAGTTCCTTGATTATTTAAACTCTTTCCAATCCATCTTTGTTAAATCGATGGTATCTTCTTTTTTCAACCCTAGGTCTTCGAGTTTGAACTCCATTTTTTCGAATTTCAAAGCATTTACAAGCGTTAGACCTGCTCCTTTTGGCTCCAGTTTGAACACTTTGGCCTCTCCATTTCCTGTTCCAGACAAGAATTCAACCGTGTAGAGCAGTCCGCCTTTGAAGAAACTAAAGGCACTTCTAGCTCCACCTGCTTCGGCAACGTAACTTTGATGCAAGATTTTTGGAGTCTTGCCATCTAAGTAGTACGCCACGACCGTGAATGGTTTGCCGTTCGAAGTATGTCCGATAAACAATTCATCTACTCCATCGTCATTGATGTCATAGAATAAATATTGCAGCGAATCTTTTTGCTTATTCAAGCTGTTGGCCGCCCAATATTGTAGCGGTACATTAAGTTTTTCAGCCACATCAGCACCCAGTTCTTTTACAGTGCGGATATCTTCGAAGACTTTCGCGTACAATTCCTTATTGTCTGGTTTAGGAGCAACGGTTGTCGTAGTCTCAGTCGTTGGGGCTGCCGTTGTAGCAGCTTGCGTCACTTGCGACTTCTCGGCTCCTGAGTCCTTCGTCTGTCCATTTCCACAAGCACCTAATACTAGTGCTAGCAGCGTCATCATTCCTAAGTTGGCTCTTTTCATCGTTCTTCCTCCTTTGGTTATAATGGCTTCTTCAATGGAAGACCCGGTTTTCTTGGATACTTATTCGGTGTTTCCTTCGTCTTTAAAATCGTGACAACGTGACGGTTTCCGCCTTCATATGGCAAGTCGAAAGAGACATCCCCTTCTACTTTTCCTCCAAGAATCGCGATTGCTTTTTTCGCTTCTTCCAACTCTACTTCTGTATGCGCCGCTTTTAACGCGAGGAAATACCCCTGCTTTTTCACGAGCGGCATGCAAAATTCGCTCAATACACTAAGTTTGGCAACGGCACGAGCAGTCACCACATCAAACGATGCACGGAACTCCTTGTTTTGCCCAAAGTTTCAGCGCGGTCATGGAAACATTGCACGTCTTTTAGCCCAAGCGTCTCCACTAATGTATTCAAGAATGTAATGCGTTTATTCAACGAGTCCACAATCGTCACTTTCAAGTTTGGGAAGACGATTTTCAGCGGAATACTTGGAAATCCTGCACCCGCCCCCACGTCGCAAAGCGTTTGGTCGGTCAATTCATGATGAAATCCAAGCGCCAACGAATCGTAGAAATGCTTCAAGTACACGCCCTCTTCATCCGTAATCGCCGTCAAGTTCATCTTCTCATTCCATTCCACTAATAGATGGAAATATTGGTCGAACTGCTTCTTTTGCTCGTCCGACAATGTAATCCCATGCACTTCTTGGAGTCTTTGATAAAATTCTTCTGGTTTCATACGCGCCTCCTTATTCTTGTACTTTAGCAATCTTGCCTTGTTCGATATAGACCATCAAAATCGATACGTCGGCTGGGTTCACCCCACTAATACGGCTCGCTTGCGCAATCGTTTCTGGTTGAATCAATTTCAAACGTTGGCGCGCTTCTGTCGCAAGCCCATTAATCGCATCATAGTCGATATTGGCTGGAATACGTTTGGCTTCCATACGTTTTAATTTCTCCACTTTTTCAATCGCTTTGGCAATATAGCCTTCGTATTTAATCGAGATTTCTACTTGTTCTTTTACTTCACGAGAGACTTCTACCGTTTCACCGGCAAAACCTACTAATTCGTCATAGCTTAATTCTGGACGTTTCAACAAATCGCTTAGAAGGATGCCGTCTTTCAATTCCGCAGATCCTTTTTCTGCCAAGAATGCTTGTAATTCAGCAGTTGGCTTCAAGCGAATCGATTGCATGCGTTTGATTTCGGCTTCAATCGCTTCTTTTTTTGCTTCGAACTCGGCATAACGTTCATCGTCAATCAATCCAAGTTCGCGTCCTTTTTCTGTTAAACGTAAATCGGCATTGTCATGACGAAGTAAGAGACGATATTCCGCACGAGAGGTCAATAGACGGTAAGGTTCTGTCGTTCCTTTTGTGACCAAATCATCCACCAATACGCCGATATACGCATCGCTTCGGCCAAGAATAAATGGCTCTTCTCCGCGAATCTTACGCACGGCATTAATCCCAGCGTAGAGCCCTTGCCCCGCTGCTTCTTCATATCCACTCGTACCGTTCATTTGTCCGGCAGTGAATAGGTTTTGGACTAGTTTAGTTTCAAAGGTATTTTTCAATTGGTGCGGCACGACCACATCGTACTCAATGGCGTAACCCGTACGCATCATCTCCGCATTCTCCAACCCTTCCACGCTACGAATCATCTTGATTTGCACGTCTTCTGGAAGCGAAGTCGACAACCCTTGAATGTAGACTTCTTCCGTATTTTTCTCCTTCTGGCTCTAGGAAAATTTGGTGACGAGGCTTGTCGCTGAAACGAACGATTTTATCTTCAATCGATGGACAGTAACGCGCGCCGACCCCTTCGACAATCCCTGTAAACATCGGTGCACGGTGTAAGTTCTCGCGAATCGTTTCATGAGTCCCTTCATTCGTATACGTTAACCAGCAAGGAATTTGGTCATAACGGTAGTCTTCGTCTTTTGACGTGAAACTAAATAAGTTCGGCGTATCGTCGCCCGGTTGAATTTCTGTTTTACTATAATCAATCGATGAGCCTTTAATACGTGGCGGAGTCCCTGTTTTGAAACGCGCTAGCTCAAAGCCTAATTCGAGTAAGTTCTCTGATAATTTAATCGATGGTTGAGAATTATTCGCACCCGATGAATATTTCAATTCCCCGATAATAATTTGACCACGAGAAGAAGTTCCGGCCGTTAAAACAACCGCTTTTGAACGGTAGATGGCACCTGTATTCGTGATAACCCCTTTACATACGCCATCTTCAACAATCAATTCTTCCGCAATTCCTTGGCGTAAATCCAAGTTCTCTTGCTTCTCGATTGTCTTCTTCATTTCTTGCGCATATAAATGCTTATCCGCTTGCGCACGTAAGGCACGTACGGCAGGACCTTTCCCTGTATTTAGCATACGCATTTGAATGTACGTTTTATCGATATTGCGACCCATCTCGCCCCCAAGAGCGTCGATTTCACGCACAACAACCCCTTTTGCAGGTCCCCCTACAGATGGGTTACATGGCATGAAGGCCACCATTTCTAAATTCATTGTGAGTAATAATGTCTTTGCGCCCATACGTGCACTTGCTAGCGCCGCTTCACTTCCGGCATGTCCTGCACCGACGACAACTACATCATAATTTCCAGCTTCGTAAGTTGTTACCATAGTCTCTCCTTTACTTTCTTTCTCCATAAAATTCTACTTTGTGACTGACATATTCTCCCGCTTCATAGATGAATTTCGCAGAAAAGAACGGCTCTTGTCCTAAAATCCACTCTAGGAAAATGCGGTCCCCTTCCCAAGAAGGTTTATTTAGGATTTCATCATACGGAACCCATTCCAGCGTTCCTTCTGGCGAATCAATCAACTCTCCTGAAAACTCCGTCACACGAAACACATACGTATACCAATCGTGCCCTGGGGTAAATTCCGGGAAAGTGATGATTCCTTTCATTTCCATCTTCGTAGCCTGCAGTCCTGTTTCTTCAAAAATCTCACGTACGGCACATTCTTCCGGAGTCTCTGCTGCTTCGAGCTTGCCACCAACGCCAATGTACTTGCCCTCATGGACATCGTTCGGCTTCTTGTTGCGTAATAACAGTAAAAATCCTTTCCATTGTCCAAATAACAAATGGTTGCTAGCTTCGTCATCAGCATTTCCTCCTTGTACCATTTACTTCTATCGATTCGCCCGATACTTGCGCCTTTAACTTTACAGAAGCGCCCGATCCTTGGGTACATCACAACTCTCGAACGAGGAGCTTTCACTCGTTCAGTCGTTCTCTCTTAATGTAAAGAGATAAAACGGAAATTCTTACGGATTCTATAGTAGCAGTAATGGGGAATAGCAACCAATGTGAATTACTGACTCTAGGGTGTAACCCGTAGAGTCAGTTTGAAGCTTGGTAGGAATTGAGACGTAAGGCTCAATCCGATGCCCCATTACCGCTACTATGAAGATATCCGTAAAGAATTGAATTTATAACTCTTATTTACCCAAGCAGAACTGACTGAACAATTGTGTTAACAGCTCGTCTTGAACAGTGTCGCCTGTGATTTCGCCTAAGAGATCCCAAGCGCGGGTAAAATCGATCTGGATTAAATCAACAGGCATGCCCATATCGACCCCATTCGCTACTTCTTGCAGCGCTTGTTCTGCCTTTTCAAGCAGCGCAATATGACGCGTGTTTGATAAGTACGTTGCGTCGCGCTCGTTCATTTGCCCTTGGAAGAAGTAATCGGCAATCTTTTCTTCCAATTGGTCGATGCCCTCTTTTTTCAGCATGGACGTTGTGACAATCTCGCTGTCTGTCGCGAATTCTTTGACCTTATCCATATCAATTTTCGTTGGTAGGTCTGTCTTGTTTAATAAAATAATACGTTTGAAGTCTTTCGTTTGTTCTAATAAGCGGAGGTCTTCGTCCATCAACTCTTCGCTTTGGTTTAAAATCAAGAGCACGAAATCCGCTTCATTTAACGCTTTACGGCTTCGTTCCACCCCGATTCGTTCAACAACGTCATCCGTTTCACGAATTCCCGCCGTATCAATTAGTTGGAGCGGCACGCCTCGCACATTCACGTACTCTTCGATGGTGTCACGAGTCGTTCCAGCGATATCCGTTACAATGGCTTTTTCTTCGCGTAATAACACGTTCAATAGGCTCGATTTTCCTACGTTTGGGCGTCCAACGATGGCGGTCTTCAATCCGTCACGCAAGATTTTTCCTTGGCTTGCCGTGTTTAGCAACGCACGAATTCCTTGTGAGACTTGCTGCGTCTTCTCTCGCAACAGTTTCAAGGTCATTTCTTCCACGTCGTCGTATTCTGGATAGTCGATATTTACTTCCACTTGCGCTAAGGTGTTTAAGATTTCTTGGCGTAAATTCTGAATTAACTTCGAGAGTTCTCCGTCGAGTTGGCGCATCGCCATTTGCATCGATTTATCCGTTTTCGCACGAATTAAATCCATCACGGCTTCTGCTTGCGACAAGTCGATACGTCCATTCAAGAAGGCGCGTTTTGTAAATTCACCAGGCTCGGCCAGGCGTGCTCCCATGCGAAGAACAAGTTGTAAAATGCGGGTAATCGCCACAATCCCACCGTGGCAGTTGATTTCCACAACATCCTCACGCGTAAAAGTCTTCGGCGCGCGAAGTACCGTCACCATCACTTCATCGATGACTTCATTGTTCTTTGGATCCACGATATGCCCATAGTGAATCGTATGACTTGGCTGTTCTTTTAATCGTTTTTTATTCAATCGATACACTTCGTCGGCAATGCGAATCGCATCCTCTCCACTAATACGGACAATCCCGATAGCCCCTTCGCCAGGAGCCGTTGAAATCGCCGCAATGGTATCAAATTCTGTCTGCATACTATCCCTCACTTCCGTTTCATTGCACAAAAAAAGTGCACACTCCACCCCTTCCTCTTCTAGGGTGGCTCGCACTTTGACTGCTAACCGATATTCTCAAAAAGATTATACACTATTTTCCTTAGAATTCATAGGTAGAAAGATAGATTGGATAAATTCCCAGCGTTTTTTATTTTCTTTGTAAAATTCTATACTTCTCGTTGCACTCTTTCTCAAAACAAGATACAATTTTCCTATGAATAAAAAGGAGGATTCCTATGACAGTAGAACATCCATTTAACAAAATCGTAGAAGGCATTGGAGTTTCTGATATTCGTCAATTCGACGCAGAAGTTTCTTCGATTCCTGGCATTATCAAATTAACTCTTGGAGAACCAAACTTTGACACACCTGAGCATATTAAAGAGGCGGCTATCCAAGCGATTAAAGACAATCACTCTCACTACACACCAAACTCAGGGATTCCTGAACTGAGACAAGCTGCGGCTGAGTATTACAACAAGAAATTTAATTTCAATTACACTGGAGACCAAGTGATTACAACGATTGGAGCAACAGAAGGGATTGCGGCAAGCTTACAAGCCATCTTAAACCCTGGCGACACAGTCATCGTGCCAACACCAGTCTTCCCTCTCTACTTGCCAATCACATTGGTGAACCAAGGGAGCTTCATTACGGTGGACACAAGTAACGACGGCTTCGTTTTAACAGCGGACAAATTACGCGAAACCATCGAAGCAAACCCAGACAAAAACTTCAAAGCGGTGGTTCTTGTATACCCAAGTAACCCAACAGGCGTGACTTACTCTAAAGAACAATTAGAAGACTTAGCCGAAGTGATTAAAGAGCACCAACTATGGGCACTTTGCGATGAAGTCTACGCAGAATTAACTTACGACAAGACTCACTACTCTCTTGCGAACATTTTACCGGACCAAACGATTGTCATCACTGGTTTATCAAAATCACATGCAATGACAGGATGGCGTATCGGATTCATCTTAGGACCAACACACTTCATGAACGAAGTCGTAAAAACACACCAATACATGGTGACAGCTCCAACAAGCTTTGCGCAATACGGAGCGCTTGCGGCAATGTTACACGGCCAAGATGACTGCGCGAAAATGATGGTGGAATATAGCGAACGTCGTGACTATCTTGCGGCTGAGTTGAAGAAACTTGGCTTCGAAGTGGCAAGTCCTGACGGGGCGTTCTACTTATTCGCGAAAATCCCTGCAAAATGCGGCACTGACTCATGGGCTTTCGTTCGTGACCTTGCTCCAAAAGCAAAAGTAGCGCTCATTCCAGGGGTATCTTTCGGACCTGGTGGCGAAAGCTATGTTCGTTTCAGTTACGCTGCTTCAATGGAAAACTTAAAAGAAGTTGTCGCTCGTTTAACAACTTACTTAGCAAATATCTAAAAAATTGAGAGGCGAAAAAGACCATATATGGTCTTTTTTGCTTTATAGTTTATATACTATATTGTTTTTATTTTAAAAAATGTAGATGCAGAACATTCATTACCAAATATGGTAATGAATGTTCTTTTCATTGCCCAAACTCATATTGTAATAGAGAATTCTTTTTGATAAAATGTGTGCAAATAGCGCAAAAAACACGTCAGAAGAAGAAAGTTGGGAGAAAAATGGGTAATAAATCAGAGGATTTTAATCAATTAGTGCTATCAACCTTATCAAAAACGACAAAACTACCATTTGTGAAGGTTAGTCGTGAGGAATTTCTTAAAAAGGAATTTAAAGGGAGCGAATATTTAGATATCATTCTAAAAAATGGACCGCAATCCGTTTTTACGCCGGAAGCTTTACGAAAAAGAGCCACGAAAATTATTAATGACACTACGAAGAAAACAGCCTTAACATCTTTTGTGGCTGGACTACCTTCAAACCCAATCACCGCTACTCTGTCTGGTGGAGCAGATGTCGTTCAATACTTTGGGTTTTCACTCAATCTAGCACAGCAATTGGCTTATCTCTTTGGAGAAGATGAGTTATTTACAGGTGAGTTTGATGAATTACCAGAAGAAGCAAAGGCTCGAATGATTGGTTATTTAGGAATCATGCTCGGTGCAGGCGGCGCGGCAGCCTTGATTACAAAAGTTTCAAAAAATATCGCTGAAAAAGTCGGTAAGAAAGTCGTTACTACGGCTCTTACAAAGAAATGTGGTATCCGATCATGAAGAAGGTTGGTGCCTTTCTCGGCTGGAAGATTACGAAGATGTCTGTCGGAAAGACAGTCACAAAGGTTATTCCGGTCATCGGCGGTGTGTTCTCTGGAGGATTGACTTACTACACGTTCAAACCTTCCGCAGAGCGTTTAGCTAATACCTTTGAAAAGTTATTAAAAGGCGAATTTATCGAAGAAGACGTTTCTATCAATGATCTGTCGGATGATTTTAAAGAGTACTTAGAATCTGATGAAGCCATCATCGACGGTGAATATACTGAAGTTGAATAACAAATAAAAGAGCTAAAATTATCATATATGATAATTTTAGCTCTTTTTCTTATTTCCAAATACTGTCGATAAAAGTGTCGCGCCCTGAAAGTCCGCGGTAACGTTTATAATGTTCTGGATCCTTCTTGTAGAAATCTTGGTGATATTCTTCAGCAGGATAGAACGTACTTGCAGGCTCGATTTTTGTCACGATATCTTTTTTGAATCGTCCGCTGGCTTGCAAGGCTGCTTTTGAAGCTTCCGCAATCTTTCTTTGTTCCTCGGAATGATAGAAGATGACTGGGCGATATGAATCTCCACGGTCCACGAATTGTCCCATTGCATCCGTTGGGTCCGTTTGTTGCCAGTAGACTTCTACGAGTTTTTCATAAGGGAATACTTCTGGGTCGAACGTGATTTGCACGGCCTCTGTATGTCCTGTTGTTCCGCTACATACTTCCTTGTATGTCGGATTTTCTTTGTGGCCGCCTGTGTATCCCGAGATCACAGACTCGATTCCTGGTTGGCTATCAAATGGTTTCACCATGCACCAGAAACAGCCTCCTGCAAATGTAGCAATTTCTTTTGCCATGTGTATTCCTCCTACTCTTGTTCCGGGTTCAACGAAACATCTTCCCCGAAATGCGCATCTTAATCGCAATCCCTGTTCTTGTCCCTGCCGTCCCACCGAGTCCCGTTTCACGGAGTTCTCGTGGCATTCTCACCCCGATACTGCGCATAGCTTCGATGGTTTCATCGGCTGGAATCACGTTTGTAATTCCTGCAAGTGCCATGTCTGCGGCAATCAACGCATTCCCCGCACCAATCGCATTTCGCTTCACGCAAGGCACTTCAACAAGACCGGCTACAGGGTCACATACAAGTCCTAATAAATTCCCAAGCGCTGTCGCAAAGGCTTCGGAACTCTCTTGCGGCGTTCCACCGGCTGCTTCTACGGCTGCGGCTGCGGCCATCGCACTGGCACTTCCGACTTCGGCTTGGCATCCACCTGTCGCCCCGGCAATCATCGCGTTATTAGCCACGACCATCCCAAAGGCTGCCGAAGTAAAGAGGAAACGCACTTGTTGTTCATGGTTCAAGTTCATCGTATCGGCAATTGAGAACACAACGCCAGGTAAGGTTCCACTCGCCCCTGCTGTTGGAGTCGCACACACAAGCCCCATCGCAGCATTCACTTCGTTTGTTCCAAGCGCGTATTGTACCCCCGCTAGAACACTATCGCCCGACAATGTTTTTCCACGTTCACGATACTTCTTCATCTTCAACGCGTCGCCACCCGTTAAGCCTGTTGGAGAGAACACGCCCTCTCCTTCCACACTTCGTTCAACGGCGTTCTTCATCGTTTGTAAGTTTTTTTCCATTTTCTCCCAGATGTACTCACGACTTTGCTGGGTCATTTCCATTTCTTGTTCAATCATGATTTCCGAAATGGGCTTCTTTTGTTCTGTTGCTAATGCTACCAATTCTTTAATGGTCGAAAACATTGCAAACTTCCTTCCTCATCATCACGCAAACATGTAGATGTTATGCGTTTTTCTTAATGTTTGTATTTGTTCTTTTAATTCTGGGGATAATAAATCAATAAGCTCATATCCCATCATTTGGCTATCTTCTGTCATTTCCACTCGTTGTTTTGAAATGGTAACGCCATGTTCATGTAGTAAATTGTAGAGAACTGGCATTTCTCCGAGAGAAACCACTTCAAGTAAAATCGGAAGCGGACCTGATAGATCCATCTTGAATCCATCCACCTCGATGTACTTCACTTCCACTGCTCCTCCACCAACAGAGGTCCCGATAAGGCGAATCGTACGCTTCTCATCGCTCAAGATTAAATCCGCGGTATTGGCGTGATTCACAGGGCCTTTGGTTCTTTTCGTTCGACAAATTCAATATGCATTCCTTCGGACTTGGCAATCTCAACGGCACGTGGTACGCGCTCATCGTCTGTCGCAAAGCCTAAGATTCCGCTAATAATCGCGAAATCCGTTCCGTGCCCCTTATGCGTTTCGGCAAATGACTCATAATAGTCACATCGCACGCTTTTTGGCGTTCCACCGAACAACTGTCTCGCAAGAGCACCAATCGCAATCGCTCCAGCAGTATGTGAAGAAGAAGGACCTACCATAATCGGACCAATAATATCAAAACAACTCTTATAATTTTGTACTTTATTTCCTTCCATGTCGGCACTCCTTTCTTTGCTTTACTATCGTATCAGTATACGCCTTTAATGTAAATTATTTTTGGCCGGCAACCCGTATAGCGTATGCATCGAGTAAGATTCTACTGATGACTTGTAGCGGCAAACGCGAGTGTACTTCATAGTCTGGGAAATACGAACTCTCAGATTTATAGCCAACAAACGTGATATCACTGAGTCTTGCCAGAGGACTCGCTCCGTTTGCGGTCAGTAAAATAACGGGAACTTCATTTTGTTGGCAAACACGCGCTGCTTCCACCAATTCTTCGGTATGCCCATTTAACGAGATAATAATCGCCACATCTTGGGTATTTAAACGGTGGCTGATGGTTCGGATAATATTTGGATCCACATACTGTTCGCAAGTACGCTCCAATAGATGGAGTTTAATTTCCATCTCGGTCGCAATCATTTCACTGAGTCCTCGAGAAAATAGAAATACTCGTTGTGCCCCAAAAATCGCTTGAACAGCATCCTCAATCGTTTTACTGTCCAGCTGTTCAATCGTCCGACGCACTTCCTGCTCGTTTTTCACAACAACTGCTTGAATTTTTTTGTCAACAGCTTCCAAACTGTTGAAGGTGGATAACTCTTCATTTGTAAAACGGTATTGTTTCTTCAAATCATGTTTAAAACTAGTAAAGCCGTCATAGCCTAATTTCTTCATCGTACGCACAATCGACGCAGTGGATACATTCGCATCTTCACTCAACTTCACAATCGAGATGGACGGGATTTCATCCAGATGCTGTTCGATATAAGCAAGCAGATATTTCTCCGTATTTGTTAGGCCTTGTGTATTAAACATGCGAACTCTCCATTCTGTAAAGATTTACAAATGTTAACCTCATTTGGGAAACATTTACAGTGTGTCATATGTAATAATAAGTATAGCAAAAAAAGCTTGGAGGTGAAATGATGATTTATACGTGTACGATGAATTTAGCCATCGATTTGTTCATTAAAACCCCGCAAATGCTACCGTCTGAAGTGAACCGAACCGACGAGGCTGTTTACATGCCAAATGGAAAAGGCGTGAACGTCAGCTTCATCTTAAAAGAACTCGGAATTGATAGCACCGCCACTGGTTTTAAAGCAGGTTTTACTGGCCAATTTATCGAGGAAGAACTGCAAAAGGCAGGCATCCAAACACAATTCGTTACGGTAGACGGAATTACTCGTATCAATGTGTTCACGCAAGTCGTGGCCACAAACGAAGAATTCAAACTCGTTAACCAAGGCCCAAGTGTTACACCCGAGCAAGAAGCTTCTCTTCTAGCCATCGTGGAGAACATGAACGCCGACGATATTTTGTTTGTTTCTGGAAGTCATCCTGAAGGCATCACGCGTGCCACTTACGAGAAAATTGCAAAAGCATCCGATGAACGTGGCTTTAAATTTATTCTCGACACTTCCGCTCATTTTGTACCGGAACTATTGGGTTACAAACCATATCTCATCAAACCAAACAACGAAGAATTAGCCGAATGGTTTGGATTGAAGGACATTAACCCTGAGGAAATTAAGGACTGCGGTCGTAAACTCCTCGAGCAAGGTGCTCAAAACGTCATCGTTTCTTTAGGAGACAAGGGAGCTATTCTCTTCACACCAACTGAAACGATTCATGTTACAGCCCCGGATGGTGAAGTTGTCAATACTGCCTGTGCAGGAGATACACTTCTTGCAACCTTCGTAGGAAGCCAGTTGCAAGGTTTATCCGATGAAGAAGCCCTCATCAAAGCCGTCGCAGCGGGAAGCTCAACCGCTTTTAGACCTGGTTTGACAGACTTCTCGGATGTTCCTACATTAATGCAACAAATCAAACGAGTATCCTAACTAGGAAACAATAAAGGAGGAAAAACTATGACAAAATATGATATTATCGCTGCCACTGGGTGTCCGACAGGGATTGCGCACACTTACATGGCACAAGAAGCCCTTGAGCAAGCAGCTAAAAAAGCAGGAGTAACGATTAAAGTGGAAACACATGGACAAATCGGTATCGAAAACGAACTTACTCCAGAAGAAATCGCAAACGCAAAAGCAGTCATCATCGCTGCTGACAAGGATGTTCAACCACAACGTTTCGTAAACAAAAAGATTATCGACGTTTCAGTTGGACAAGGAATTAAAAATGCCGACGAATTAGTAGCACAAGCTCTTCGCGGAGAAGGCGTTGTGAAATACCACTCTGACGATGCAGCTGTTGAATCTTCACAAGCTCCACAATCTTCTAACGTTGGCAAAAGTTCTATCGGTCGTGAAATTTACAAACACTTGATGAACGGGGTATCTCACATGCTTCCATTCGTTGTTGGTGGTGGGGTGCTTATCGCGATTTCATTTGCCGTATTCGGAATTTACTCATTTAAACCAGATGACCCAAGTTACAATGCCTTTTCTGCTCAATTAAAGAAATTGGTGGATTAGCAATGGGCTTGATGACTCCGGTTCTCGCAGCCTACATTGCACAAAGTATTGGTAACCGTCCAGCATTAGTGAGCGGTTTTGTCGCAGGTTTAATGGCAAGTAATGGTGGCTCAGGATTCCTTGGCGGTATCGTCGGTGGTTTCTTCGCAGGTTACTTAGTCGTTCTGTTAGAAAAATTATTCAAAGGACTACCAAAAACATTAGATGGTCTTAAAGCTATTTTCTTATATCCATTATTAGGCGTATTCATTACTGGTTTATTTATGAGTGTCATCGTTAGTCCAATGGCTGGTATTAACCAATCATTAATGGACTTCCTAAAAGGATTCCAAGATTCAAACCCTGTTCTTCTTGGTCTTGTTATCGGATGTATGAGTGCCTTTGATATGGGTGGTCCAGTCAACAAAGCTGCATACGTTACAGGTACTCTTCTTCTTGCTGAAGGAAATACTACATTCATGGCAGGTGTTTCTGCAGCATGTATCGCTCCTCCACTTATTACAACGGTTGCCGTATTATTATTCAAAAACCGTTTTGACACAGACGAACGTAATGCTGGTTTAGTCAACTTCATCTTAGGTTCAACTCACATTACTGAAGGAGCTATTCCTTTCGTGGCAAAAGATCCACTTCGCGCAATGCCTTCAATGATGTTAGGTTCTTCAATCGCTGCAATCTTAACTTACTTATTCGGCGTACAAGTACCTGCTCCTCACGGTGGTTTCTTAGTATTACCAGTTGTGACACATCCATTCTTATGGGTATTAGCCATTGCGATTGGTTCTGTTGTCGGTGGTGTTGTTCTTGGAGCAACTCGTAAACCACTTTCTGAATAATCAACAATCGTTTAGAAAGAACTTTGGAGGTTGAAAATGTTAATTAGTAAAGAATCTATTTTCTTAAATGAAAACCTTACTTCTCAAGAAGAAGTGTTTCGTTTCATCGCACAAAAAGCTGTAGCACTAGGCGTTTCAGCAGACGAAAACGCCGTGTACAGCGGACTTGTAGAGCGTGAACAACAAGGAACAACAGGAATGATGGACGGATTTGCAATTCCACATGCGAAATCAAGCGCCATCACGACTCCAAAAATCGTCATTGTTCGTCTTAGTGATGGAATTGACTGGAACAGCATGGATGGAAAACCAACTTCATTCATCTTCAGCTTATTAATTCCAGATGGCGAAGCAGGAACAACTCACCTTAAGCTACTAGCATCGGTTGCTCGGTTGCTTATGAAAGCTGATGTCAAAGAAGCTTTATTAGGTGCTACAACTGCTGAACAACTTGAAGAAGTATTAAATAGTCATTTAGCAGGCTAACCCACTCTCCAGGAGAGAAAGCTCAAAACAGCTCTCTCCTGGTATTTTTATTTCATTCCCCGAAATTCGGTTGAAACTCCGCATAATCCCTTTATTTTTCGCCAAACGCTATTGACGAAAGCACTAAAAAAACTTACAATGGTATTAACTGGTAGTGACCAGTTGTAGAAGAGTTTTTTACGAAAGGAGGAACCGATATGGTAGCCAAACCTTCTCCACTTTACTCAACACTGAGTCTAGCGTTGATCGACTTCATTAAGACCAAGGGAAAAGCACACGAAAAAATGCTTTCGGAGCGCGAAATTACAAAAGTCTATAATGTCAGTCGCACCACCGTTCGAACAGCGTTGAAGGAATTGGAGACGCTTGGATATATTTATAAGCGTCATGGAAAAGGCACGTTCATTTCAACGCAATGGAAAGAACGCCAAAACTTGCTGGAAGGCTACAGTTTCACGGAACAGATGAAGGAACTCGGCAAAGTCCCTTCCACGAAAATTACTTCGCTGGATTGTTACGAAGCCGATGAATTTATCGCTCCACTCGTTGGAATCGAAGCTGGCGACAAGCTCTTTCGTCTGAAACGCATTCGGTATGCAGATGGCATTCCACTCATGAAAGAAACAACTTTCTTACCATACGACGTCTTCAAAACCTTAACGAAGACGCAGTTAGAAGGCCAATCTTTATATGAAGTGTTTGCGAATGATTTTCATCAGCAAATCCACTACGCCGACGAAGAATTCTCAGCGAGCATTCTCACGCCGGAAGAAGCGGAAGTCTTGGATGTGGATCCGCACAGCGCTTGTTTACGGTTTATGCGAACCACATTAAATCCTGAAAATCGCATCATCGAATATACGATTAGTGTTGCCAGAAGCGACCAATTCTTCTACAAAGTAAGACACTATCGCACAAACAACTAAAAAAATATTTGGAGGGTATTATGTTTCAATTTTCAACTAGTCAATTAGAGGCGTTATCTGCAGAAATTACAACGCGCGAAATTCGCCAACAACCAGAATTATGGAAAGAAGCTTTTGATTACTACAAAGCAAACTTAGAACGCATTACTGCTTTCTTAGACCATTTACCAGAAGGAAAACTTCGCGTGATTTTCGCAGGTGCGGGTACATCACAATATGTGGGAGATACGATTCTTCCTTACTTAAAACGTACAGGAAATGAAGACCGTTTTGATTTCCAATCGGTCGGAACAACAAACCTTGTAAGTAATCCACATGACTACTTCAAAGCAGAAATTCCTACAGTGCTTGTTTCATTTGCACGTAGCGGGAACTCACCAGAAAGTCTTGCCAGTGTGCAACTTGGCAAACAAATCGTGCGCGACTTCTATCAAATCACAATCACTTGTGCACCAGAAGGAAAATTAGCCATTGCTGCTAAAGACGATACAAACAACTTACTCTTAATGATGCCAGACCGCTCTAACGACGCTGGTTTTGCGATGACAGGAAGCTTCACTTGTATGACTCTTACAGCGCTTCTTGTATTCGACGAAGCACACTCACTTGAAGAAAAAGAAGGCGTCGTGAAAGCCATCCGTCAAATGGGATCAAGCGTCCTCGAACGTGAAGACGTGATTCAACATTACGTGAACTTAGACTACAACCGTGTGATTTACTTAGGTTCTGGTTCACTCAGCGGCCTTACTCGCGAAGTTCAATTGAAGATTCTTGAATTGACTGCTGGACAAATCGCAACAGCATTCGATTCTTCAATGGGATTCCGTCACGGTCCTAAATCATTTGTAAACGGCTCTTCTCTAGCCTTCGTATTCGTATCAAACGACGACTATACGCGTCAATACGACATCGACATCTTAAACGAATTACACGGCGACCAAATTGCACGCCTTGTTCTTGCGGTTGGAGTGGATGCAGAAAGTGACTTTGAAGGTCTCTCATTCAACTTCGATAAAGAATATCGTTTCGTTCCAGATGCTTACCTTGCACTTCCATGTGCAATATTTGGACAAACGGTTGCTCTACTTTCTTCTATCAAAGTTGGAAACAAACCAGATACTCCTTCACCAACAGGTACTGTGAACCGTGTCGTTAAAGGAGTAACGATTCACCCATTAGAAGCATAAATAACTTTATTGAAAAGAGATGATCCTATGACAACTTATATTTATGCCAAAGCATTTTATTTTGAAGACGAAGTGAAAGGCCCAGGGTACCTACCAATCTTAGATAATGGAACTTTCGGAGCCTTCCAAACCGAAAAACCAGAAAGCGGCGCTACGATTATCGACTACGGCAACTATCAAATTGCCCCAGGTCTTGTAGATACACATATCCACGGATTCAAAGGCGCTGACGTTATGGATAACGATGTAGAAGCACTTCGTACCATTTCAGAAGGACTTCCTTCATGCGGGGTTACTTCATACTTACCAACAACCTTAACCGCATCTCGCGAATTATTAGCGGATGTCTGCCAAACAATTGGCGATAACGCCACAACACTTGGCGGCGCTAAAATCAGAGGGATTTTCCTAGAAGGTCCATTCTTCTGTGAAAAATACAAAGGAGCGCAAAACCCTAAATACATGGGCGACCCTAAATCTGAAATTTTGGATGAATGGCAAGAACGCGCTGGCGGTTGGGTGAAGAAAATCGCGATTGCGCCTGAACGTAAAGGTGCCGTTGATTTCATCAAACACGCGAAAACAAAAGACATCTATGTCGCTCTTGCACATACAGATGGCACTTACGAAGATTGTAAAAACGCCGTTGAAGCCGGTGCGAATATCTTCGTTCACACATACAACGGAATGCGTGGCTTACACCACCGCGAACCAGGTGTTGTCGGTGCGGCACTCACATTGCCAAACGTATTCGACGAACTCATCTGCGACGGTCACCACGTTAACCCAGTGAGCGCAAGTATCGTGATGAAATGTTGCGGTCACGACCATGTAGCCCTTATTACAGACTGCATGCGTGCGGGCGGTATGGGCGAATGCGAATCGATGCTTGGAGAATTCCCTGTTATCGTAAAAGATGGTACGGCTCGCTTGAAAGACGGCGGTAGCCTTGCTGGAAGTATCTTAGAACTCATCCAAGGGGTTCAAAACGTTGTGAAATGGGGCATTGCGACTCCACACGAAGCGATTACAATGGCTAGCCTCATTCCTGCAAAATCAGTCGGTATCGACGACGTTTGCGGACGCATCGACCCAGGGTATGCAGCGGACTTCATCGTATTAGACGATGAGTTACAACTCAAAGCGACTTACTTAGACGGTAAGCCTTATTTCGAAGCTTAATAAAATAAAAACAACTAAAGGAGTGTTATTATGTCAAAATTAGTATTAACAAAAGGAAAATATGATCACTTAGTAAAACTTTCAAACAAAAACCATGTCATCGGCGCTTTAGCAATTGACCAACGTGGTTCATTGAAAAAAATGATTGCTGCAGGAAACCCAAATGTAAAAGGTGACGAAGGCATCATCCGCTTCAAAGAATTAATCTCTGAAGAATTAACAAAATTCTCTTCTTCAATCCTTTTAGACCCAGAATATGGTCTTCCAGCTGCAAAATTACGCCACGAAGACTGCGGACTTTTAATCTCTTACGAAAAAACTGGTTACGATGCAACAGAAATCGGCCGCTTACCAGACTTACTTCCAATCTGGTCTGCAAACGCATTAAAGAATTAGGCGCTGACGCTGTTAAAGTTCTTTTATACTATGATATTGACGAGGATCCAGCAATCAACGACATCAAACATGCATGGGTAGAACGTGTTGGTAGCGAATGTGTGGCAGAAGATATTCCATTCTTCTTAGAAATCGTTTCTTACGAAGCAAGTGACGACGATGTAAAATCAGCTGCATACGCTAAAGTGAAACCACATAAAGTAAACGATGCAATGAAAGTCTTCTCTGACCCACGTTACAACGTTGACGTATTAAAAGTGGAAGTTCCAGTAAACATGAACTTCGTAGAAGGCTTCACTAAAGAAGGCGTTGAACCTGTGTATACTCGCGAAGAAGCATTACGTTTATTCAAAGAACAATCTGAAATTACTGACCTACCATTCATCTTCTTAAGTGCTGGTGTTTCTGCTGAATTATTCCAAGAAACGCTACGCTTTGCGAAAGAAGCTGGTTCTACTTTCAATGGTGTGTTATGTGGTCGTGCAACATGGAAAGATTCTGTAGCTGTGTTTGCGACTGAAGGGGAAGAAGCTGGTCGTGCGTGGTTGGCAAATCAAGGACGTAAGAATATCGAGGACCTTAATATTGTTTTAGATGAAACTGCAACTCCATGGTTAGATCGTGTAGAAGTAAAATAATTACATTATAAGTAAAGAGCGTTGCTCTTGAAACACCTGATAACCGCTGTGGTTTCTTTAAATCCTTGCGGATATCTTCATAGTAATAGTGATGAGGCACCGGCTCGAGCCTAGAGTCTCTCGCCTTTAAAGCCTCAAAGGGGACGTACGGAATTTTATTCCTACGTCCCCTAATTCGTTTTAATGCAAACTCCCATCACTATTACTATAGAATCCGCAAGGTTCTTCGAAACCATAATTGGTGTTGTTAGCAACGCTCTACTTTATTTTCTTCTTCTAACCATGGATTGCGGAGAAAGATAGAGAATACACAAAAAGGCTGGGCGAAAAATCGCTCGGCCTTTTTGGGGTTGATTATTTTTTGATGCTGTATTTTGTACCTTCGAGGGATGCTTGTAATGCGTCGACGCTTGCGTCTCCTTCGACTGTGGCTACTTTTGTTTCTAAGCTGACTTCAACGTTTGTCACGCCTGGGACGTTTGAGAAGCGTTCTTTCACTGTGTTGGCACATCCTGCGCATTTGATTCCTTCTAAATTATATTCTTTTTTCATAATAGATCTCTCCTTTATAGTTATGCTTTCCAGCGTTTTAATCTTAGGGCGTTGAGGACAACGGATACGGAACTGAAGCTCATTGCGGCTCCGGCAATCATTGGGTTGAGGAGTGGTCCGCCAAAGAGGTGAAGAACTCCCATCGCAAATGGAATTCCGATAATGTTGTAGGCAAATGCCCAAAATAGATTTTCTTTAATATTATGGATGGTTGCACGGCTAAGTTTAACATCGCTGGTACATCCATCAAGTCGCTCTTCATTAAGACAGCGTCTGCAGATTCGATAGCTACGTCTGTTCCGGTACCGATTGCGATACCGACTTGTGCTTGTGCAAGAGCTGGGGCATCATTGATACCATCTCCCACCATCGCCACAATATAGCCTTCTTCTTGTAATTTTGAGACATAATTCGCCTTATCTTGCGGTAAAACTTCACTAAACACGCGGTCAATCCCCACTTCAGCGGCAATCGCTTGTGCAGTTCGTTCGTGGTCCCCTGTCATCATAGCGACTTGAATGCCCATTTCATGTAGGGTTTGGATGGCATGCGCACTGCTTTCTTTAACAGTATCCGCTACAACAATCAAGCCTTGTACGGCATCGTTATATCCGATATAGAGCGGTGTTTTCCCTTGTTCGGCAAAATGATTAGCTTTGTCGTTCATCTCAACATTGGCAAGGCCATTTTCACGCATCCATTTTTCATTACCAAGGAAGACGAGCGTTTCACCAACGTGACCTTTAATCCCAAAACCAGGGATAGCTTCGAAGTTCGTCACTTCATCAAATGCAGCCCCTTGTTCTTTGGCTTTGGCAACAATCGCTTCGCCAAGAGGGTGTTCGGACGCTACTTCAAGGCTCGCAGCTAGGCGAATGAGGGCATCTGCATCGGTAGAATCGGCAGTAACCACATCTGTGACCACAGGGGTTCCGTTTGTAATCGTACCTGTTTTATCGAAAACAACCATATTCACGTGGTTAGCTTCTTCCAACGCTTCCCCACTCTTCAAAGGATTCCATTTTCGGCTCCTTTACCAGTCCCAACCATGATAGCAGTTGGTGTCGCAAGCCCTAACGCACATGGGCAGGCAATGACGAGCACTGAGATGGTAATCGTGAGGGCAAATACCCATGATTCTTGTCCAAGAAAATACCAAGCAAGTCCAGAAACAAGAGCCAAGACGATTACGATTGGAACGAATACTCCAGAAACCTTATCGGCCAGTTTGGCAATCGGTGCTTTGGATCCTTGTGCTTGTTCGACTAACTGAATAATTTGAGAAAGGGCTGTGTCTTTCCCGATTTGTTGCTTTTAGAATGAAAGAACCTGTTTTATTTAAACTTGCCCCAATCACTTCATCGCCAACTGATTTCGATACTGGAATACTTTCCCCTGTTAACATCGATTCGTCAACGGTTGAGTTTCCTTCTGTCACGACGCCATCGACTGGAACTTTTTCACCCGGTTTGACACGAATGAGGTCGCCCACTTGCACTTCTTCTACAGGAACTTCTACTTCTTGTCCGTCGCGTAAAACAGTCGCCATTTTAGGAGCGAGTCCTACGAGCGTTTGAATCGCCATGGATGTTTTCCCTTTTGACACGTCTTCGAAGTATTTTCCAAGTGTGATTAAGGTTAAAATAACGCCGGCTGATTCGTAGTAAAGGTTCATCGCAAAATGCGCGTGGCCTTCTAATACGTGGTACGTTCCGTAAAGGCTATAAAGGAACGCAGCGCTTGTTCCAAGTGCGACTAGGCTGTCCATGTTTGGATGTCCTTTGGATAAGGCTTTAAATCCATCCACGAAGAAACGACGTCCAATCCAGACAATTGGGAGAACAAGCGCCAATTGAATCAACGCGTAGCTAACTGGACTTTGCATTGGGCTTAGAAAGGCTGGCATTGGAATTCCAACCATATCCGCCATTGCGATAAAGAGAAGTGGCACGGTGAAAATCGCTGAAATGATTAGGTTTCGCTTCATTTCTCTTAAGTGCGCTTCTTTCTTTTCGTTCTTTTCTTCGAGTTCTTCTTCCACTGATTTGCCACGAGGACGAGCGCTATATCCCACACCATCGACCACTTTGGCGATGTCTTCGGGAGTCACGCTATCGTTTGCTTCAACAGTCATGATCTCGGTTGCCAAGTTGACGCTGGCTTTATCAACGCCTGGAATTTTGCTGACGGCATTCTCGATCGTCATGGCACATGAAGCACAACTCATTCCTTCAATAATGTACTCTTTTTGTTTGCTCATTACTTTCACCGCTTTCGTTTACATTTGTAATTTACATTGTTAGTTTACACCAGTAATTTACAAACGTCAACAATAATGTTTAAAAAATTTTTTTGAATAAAAAAACTCAAGCCAACAGCGATTCTGCTGGCTCGAGCTTGGGTGTAATCTATTTAATTTGCTGAAGATAAAATTTCTTCTATCGTAGTTTCTCTCTCTTGGACTAAATCGTAAAAGCCAACATGAACACCCTCTTCATATAGCCAACATAAGTCTGTTCCATACGGCGCTTCGAAATCTCAAGCATCACTGGAGCAATCTCATAAATGGAATCGGCTCCTAGAATTTTGAAATTGGCTGCATCTGAAAGATACTCTTCATCATCTTCAATGGATAAAAGATTCCATCCATTCAATGGAGGGAGTATAGATTGATCACGAAAAGTATATCGAATCGGCTTGCCCTCAAGAATATTATTCGAAACAATAAATCCACCAAAATCACTATTATTAATCATAGTACTCCTCCTGTAAACTAGGAATTAACAACATTGATGTAAAAAGCAAGTTGATTAACCTCTTAATTTGCCGTTTTGGCCAAGGTTTTCGGCTTTAATTTCTTGAATAATGATATGAATGTGTTCTGTTGGAGCACCTGTGTGTTTAGAAACCACTTCTGTCACTTCTTTGACAAGGGCTTCTTTTTGTTCACGGCTTCTTCCTTCGATCATTTCAACATGAATAAATGGCATGGTTGTGCCTCCCTTCGTTTTGAACTAGTTTATATAGTTGTTCTTTGGTTTTATTTTACTCCTAAATGGGAGCGAATGCTAGGTGGGGTGCTGTAAATGCCTCACACCCTATGTAGTTGAACTCGGGCTCACAGGACTGCAAAACTTCGCACTGTGAAGTTTTGCTTCCTGATATGTCCGCATAAATCACTTGCGATCGGGTGCATCACCATATTTATACGCTAGCGCTTCGACGCAGTAGTTTATTGACATTCTTTTCATCACTCATGATTCAAGAATGTCTAATAAACTTTGCGGGCGAAAGACTACGAAGCAGAATGACTTCACACTGTGAAATCATTCTTGGCTTCTGTCTTTCTGCCTCACACCCTATATTTCTCTATTAAAGTCTTCATGGTTTTGTTTGAAAAGAGCACGGTGAGGATGGCGGTATTCAATGGGAGCGAGATCATATTTTTCAGGATTCGCATTGGCATGAAGACTGCGAAGGCTTTCCTGTCATTATATACACCCAGATTGAATTCAGTCCGAGGTTACAGAAGAGGGTTACGAGTAATACTGCGAGTCCGATTTGTTCCCATCTAAGTGGTCTCTTATATAAGAAGTATCCGTAGATGAGTCCTCCGACAAGGGCTGTGAAGGTGTATCCGATGAAGAATTGTCCACTCTCCCCGCGGAAGAAGTTCCCGAGGATATCGACTAGAATTCCCACAAGTGCTGCACGCCATGGTCCAAGCATGACCCCTGCAATGGCCGCCCCGATAAACCCGAAGCCGATTTGTACGTAGAGGCCGAACTTAATCGCCGGCAACATTTCCATGACAAGACGAATGGCTAAGACCATCGCCATCACTGTAATATCCAGTGTTCTTTTTCGATTGTATTTCTTTGTATTTTCCATATTAGCATCTCCTTTAATTGTAAAGAGTTGCTCCATTTAACTACTTCTATTTCTAGTGTTGTGTAAATGCAGCGAATGCGACTAAATTACCGCAATGTTTCCATTTTCGTCCCAGTGGCAACATTCCATCCGCTGGGCACTTAACGCAATAAAGTCTACTCTGATTTTAGGTTCTAGAAAATTTAGTTCCTACTTTCCATGAATCTCCTTTCTTATTCTTGGTTAGAATACCTGTCCTTTCTTGGGACGTCAAGCAAACAATATTTTTATGCTGTTGAAGGGGCCAAACCTGAATGAAAACTTGCTTCCAATTATTTTCATAACTATTATTAAATATTTCACTTAAAATTTATATAATGTTTAAGATTGATACCGTTTCGCAAATGTGTATAATATTATTAACTCTCTTTACAAATAGAAAGGTTAGACAATGAGCAATGAACGTTATTTAATGATGGAATCCGATATTAAGAGCTTATCGTTTCAACTGGAATCCATCACAAAATCTAAATATGACAGCGACTGGCATAGCACGCTCCATACGCATCCTTTTACGGAATTATTTTACGTTGTAGACGGAAAAGGCGAGTTTAATATTCAAGGCCAACGTTTTCCTGTAAAAGCAAACGACTTTGTCATTATCAATCCGCAAGTAGAACATACCGAATTATCTTCTCCGGATGAACCGCTAGAATATATCGTGTTGGGAATTCGAGGACTCTCCTTCTCGAACTTAACGCCTGTCTCAGAAGGCGGACATCCATTTTCATTCTTCAACTTGCGAGATGAACAAAAAGACATCTTGCGTTATTTGAATGCGATGGTACAAGAAGCCACTTCTCAACAGATGAGCTATGAATTAGTGTGCCACAATTTATTAGAAATCTTATTAATCAAAATCTTGCGTCACCAACACTTCGATCTTGAAGTCGGCAAGCAAGCAAGGCGACAAAGGATATTTCATTTATCAAACACTACTTAGAAACGTACTATCACGAAAGTATCCAACTAGAAGACCTCGCTTCGATGACGCACTTAAGCCGATTCTATATTTCTCACAGCTTTAAGAAAGAAATCGGCATGTCTCCGATGGAATATCTCATTGACATTCGTATTAAAGAGAGTAAAATCTTACTACGAACAACCAATTACTCGATTTCACAGGTGGCGGATATTGTTGGGTTCACGACTCCAACGTATTTCTCAAAACAATTCCGTAAGAGCACGGGAATTTCGCCAACGGATTATCGAGAACAATTCCAAGGAGTTAAACCATGATTAGACAACCTAAGCGCGATGAGAGACGACAAATCATCCCGCTGATCGAACTGATTATGCAAGATATGGAACTGCCGATTTTGGAACATACGAGTCCGGAAATGCTCTATGCGATGCTAGAAGAAGCCATGCTCGACGACCAGTTTCGCTACGGGATAAAGAACACGCTTGTGTATATTCATGAAGGCAAAGTCGCTGGAGCCATCTTCGGCTACCACGGACACTTAGAAGACGCGATTGACGACCCGTTCCACCGATTATACGAGGATTACAATACCCCGCATCAACTCCCGCTCTACGAGGACAAGGAGACGATGCCAGGCGAATGGTACATCGATATTTTAGCGGTCTATCCCGAATATCGTCGTCATGGGATCGGTCGTAAGTTATTAGTCGAAGTAGAAAACTTAGCGCGCCAACAAGGGGCTACCAAAATCGCCCTCAACTGCGAGAAGGATAATACGAAGGCCTACAAATTATACGAAAAACTGGGCTACACGCCTGAAAGTGAACGCGTACTGAGCGGCCACCCATATTACCATATGACAAAAGCCTTATAAAAAATCCCTCTCTGGACAAAATCATTCAAAGAGAGATTTTATAAAATGTAACTTATATGTTCCATTTTGCTTTTTTAAAAACGAAAAGAGACTCGAAATTTCGAGTCTCTTATTTTTTGTTTCTATGATTATTTTACATAGGCTTGACGAAGGTTGATGGTACGTCCGAATGGAAGTACTTCGAATCCTTCTACGTTTTCAGCAAGTAAGTAACTTTGGCTTGCTTGGTAGATTGGAGCGACAACCGCATCATCCATCACGATTTTTTCTGCCGCAATCATTTGTTTGTAACGTTCTTCTGGCTTCGTTGCGTATGTTGTTTTCACTTCAGCAACGGCTTTATCGTAGGCTTCGCTTGAGTAGTTCGCGAAGTTGATTCCGCCACCTGTTACGTATTGTTCTAAGAAGTTCACTGGGTCTTGATAGTCAGGTGCCCATGTTCCGAAGAAGAAGTCGAAATCATCTGCACGTTGTAATTCAAGACGGTTTTTCAATGGAACTGATTTAATGTTCAATGTAACGCCTGGTAAGTTCTTTTGGATTTGCGCTTGTAAATATTCGCCGACCACTTTCGCACTACCTGCATCTGACGTTAGTAATGTCACTTCAATCGTGTCCATGCCTAACTCTTGTTTAGCAAGAGCTAATTCTTTTTGCGCCTCTTCTACATTGTAGCTGAGTAAGTCGCCGCGGTCTTCCACGTAATCTTTACCCGTTTCTGGATTTTCAGCAAATCCTTTTGGAACAAGACCATTTGAAACGATTGAGCCATCTTTTAACACGTTGTTCACAAGAGCTGCTTTATCATAAGCCATCGCGATTGCACGACGGAAGTGTTTGTTTCCTGTGATTTTACGTTCAACGTTGAAACTCATGTATCCCATTGTTGCTTTTGGAATTGAGTGGTAAGTAGGTTGCCCTTTGTATTGATCCACGAATTGTTCGCTGATCGTTGTGTATTGTACTTGTTTTCCGTCAAATAATTGAACAGAAGTCGCTACTTCTTTTGAAACGTTCACTGTTACGTTTTGTAATTGAACGTTTGCTGCATCCCAGTAGCCGTCGTTCTTCACAAGTTTCCAAGAAAGTTCAGAACCTGTCCAACCTTCTAATTTGAACGGTCCGTTTGTCACGATTGAATCTGCTGAAGAGCCGTATCCATCGCCTTTTTCTTTCGCTACTTTTTCAGATTGTGGTAAGAAACGTGAACCTGTTAATAATTTTGGTAAATATGGTGCAGGATTTTCAAGCGTGATTTCTAATGTTTTATCATCAATCGCTTTAACCCCTAATTCTTCTGTAGATAATTCGCCTGAACGAATTTTCTTCGCGTTTTTGAACACATCAGCTGATTGTGCTACGTGTCCTTCTTTAGGGTCTACTAATTTACGGTAAGTGTAAACGAAGTCGCCTGCTGTTACAGGAGTTCCGTCAGACCATTTTGCATCACGTAATTTGAACGTATATACAAGGCCATCCGCACTCACAGTTGGCTCCTCTGCTGCCATTCCTAATTCAACTTTATTGTCTTTAGCAACACGATATAATCCTTCGAAAATTTGTCCTAACATATCTGAGCTCGGAACATCATCGTAGTCCGCGCTATCTAATGTTGCTAATTCTCCAAATGTTGTAATCGTTAAACTTTGTTGATTACTTGATGTCGATGTTGAATTGCCACCACATGCAGCCAAACCTAACGAAATAAGTAGTGTCGTCATTAATAATTTGGTTGATTTTTTCATAACAATTCTCCTTTATTGGTTAATCCATCGCCTTTGCGATAGGTCCATCATAGCATGGATAACCTAACCACCAAAATTTAATGCCTATGATACGAGAAAAAGCGGTCAGAAACGAATCACTGGACCGGAGTAACGCAAGGGACTTGGAACAAGTCGTGCGGCTACTACGGGAAGTGGACGTCGTTTCTGCCTTTTCGAGTTCGAATGCTTAGGATACGAGGGCGAACGCTCAGGGACGAATCATTGGAAACAAACACCGCAAGGGACTTGATACAAGTCGTGCGGATGTTTGTTGAAATGGACGTCGGCCCTGTGAGCCCGAGTTCAACTTCACAGGATGCGAGACATCGCGCCCAGAAATGGAACGTTGGACCGGAACGCCGGAAGGAACGTGAAACGTTCTGTAAAATCCTTCACAGTGCGAAGGATTTGGGGGTGAGCATTGCAAATTGTATTGGAATATAAGTTGATAGGACAATACTGTATAAATTATTTGCAGTTTTAACTCTAAACTCGAAAGGCTTGAGCCTATGCCTTTTCGAACTCAACTACAGGATGTGAGACTTCACGGTTAGCCTTCCCAGGTATTTTGACAAACACAAAAATAAGCTTTCGAAGTCTACTATTTTATGGTATCTTATGCTTATTAAATTCATCATTTTAAAGGAGAACAATTATGACAAAAACGCATAGTAATATATCCTTCATCGGTATGATCATTATTGCAGTTCTTATGTTCATTATAAGTATAGGTGCGGTAGGATACTCACTACTCTATCCAACTGCAGATACTTTATATAAAGAAGGAAAAGTCTTTGGTTTGCCTTACAAGAGCGACCAAGAAACGGTTGCTGTAAAAATCACGTATTTCAACCCTGATTATATGGCTACTGTCACTAGAAGTAACACAAAATTATATTTTATTCAGTTTTCAAGACCAAAAACAATTATGAATACAAATCCATTCGGGTATGCCAGCATTGAGATTAAAGACGGCGATCCCCTTCTGGATAAATTAAAGTCAGCGTCTGATCTATCCCAGAACCCAATGATTGTGGCCGCCACTATTCGTAAATCTGGCGTTAAAGACGCTATTCAAGATTATCATTATACGTTCAGTAATCTTGTGGATCGATACGAAGATATCAAACCTTATGCTGAAACAGTGTATTATGTTTCGGTAGATGAATATGATAAAAGTCGTTTGGTAGGTTATCCTATTGCTCTGATAACTATCTTGACGGGACTATACTTCCTATACGGTGCCTTTTCTTTAAGAAAAAACGAAGAGAAAGCATACAATGAACTATACGATTCCTATCCAGAATTAAACCATTCAATGGATACGGTATTAGGCAACGCAACTTATGTAGACCAAGCATTAGGAATTATTTTATATAAGAACCATCTGATTATTCCAAAAGGGGAACTTAGAGTATATGACCTAAGAAAAGCAAAACAAATGTACCACCGTATCTTGAATCATAAATCCTACGGAATAACAACAGGCAGTCTTTCACAACTGATTATTTTTACGAATGATAAAACTTACCGAAAGAAGAAAACTTCTTTCCCCATTAATAATGTTGGAAAAGAAACAGATGACTTACTACAACCTTTCTTTTATACCGTAAGCCAAGAATTCCCTGATATCCTCTTGGGAGTCACAAATAAAAAACAACGCCCATTCTAAATAGGATGTGAGAAAGGCGTTCATAGGCGATGACGGTTCGCAGGTTAGACGTAAGCGGCCTGTAAGACCGTGCGGACTAACCTCGAAAGGCTTGAGCCTATGTCTTTTCGAACTCAACTACATGATACGAGGGCGAACTCTCAGGGACGAATCATTGGAAACAAACACCGCAAGGGACTTGATACAAGTCGTGCGGATGTTTGTTGAAATGGACGTCGGCCCTGTGAGCCCGAGTTCAACTACATGATACGAGAAAAAGCGGTCAGAAACGAATCACTGGACCGGAGTAACGTAAGGGACTTGGAACAAGTCGTGCGGCTACTACGGGAAGTGGACGTCGTTTCTGCTTTTTCGAGTTCGAATGCTTAGGATGTGAGGCAGAAAGACAGAAGACAAAAAAGAGCTCACAAGTGAGCTCTTTTTGCTTTTCTTGAATTCCAAACCATTCACACTGCGAAGAACGCTCAGGACTCAACTTCTGCATTTTAGTAATTGCACATCCCCCTGAACTCCCCCTTGCCTTTCTCTTCCATCTCCATTACCATAGAACTAACAAGAAAAAGGAGTTTTTCATATGCACAAGAATCGTGTTCGTGGTTATAATAAACGTTTTTATCCCGGGGTGGCCTTAATCGTGGCGGCTATGCTTTGCCTTGTTTTCGCATTAACAAGACTGAACGTTCCATTATTACAACTACAAAATAAATATTTTAACCTAAAGGACATCACTAAAAATGAAGATTCTATCTTAAAGGTCACTGGTATAGACAAGCACTCCGTCCAAAACTCGGACTTTGGAAAATGGTCGCTTTATATCGTCTCTTATTTAGAAAAAGATTCTCATGGAAACGAAACGACACAATACATCGGGTTAGAATTAGATGAAGAGACCGCCAAACAATTAATCGATAAGAAAAATACCTTAAGAGATCATCCTGAAAAAGTTGCGGGTACCTTTGTTGAGCCAGAATTTCACGATAAGAAAGTTATGGATTATAGCTATCGTACCCAAGATGCGATGGAAAAATACATCAAAGCCCCACTTTCACGTCGTTATCAGAACTATTTATCGATTAAACCAGGAAAGGAAACACAAAAACTATTCCTAATCATCTCTCTCGTCCTCTTGGTTCCAGGACTAGCACTCGTATATTTAGCGGAAAAACATCATCAATTTGCGACGTACTACAATAGTCTATTTGCAGGATATAAGAACACAGAAGCGTTAGTGGAAAGTCATCCAGAGTTGAAAGGCAAACGTTTATCTACATTATTAAATAAATCCGATTATATCGATGATACCTTAGGAGTGTATATCTATAAAAACTTTTTCTGCTCCACTGTAAAAGGCTTAGAGATTTATGATTTAAACAAAACGAAGTGCCTACACCATTTCGAGAAAACATTTTACCCTGAAGAAGGTGGCAGCTTTATGAAGTCGTACCTTGTGTTCGCAACAAGTGATCCAGACGCCGTGGTTCGCAGTACGAAAGTTCAAATTAAAAATATCGGCGAAGAGACCGATTCACATCTACAGCCATTCTTTGACAAATTACGTCAAGATTTCCCAACGATTGAGATTGAGGCGAAAAAAGAAAGTAAGAGATAAGGAATCCATTAGGATTCCTTATTTTTTTCGACACGAAATTATCATATATGATAATTACCATATATGATAATTGCAGACTTCGAATAAAGCAACTTGCAAAATATGCTATTCTAGTGTACTATAGATGTATTATATATATATTATCGAAAAGAGGTTTATATCATATGACAGAAAATCGTAATCACGGCTTTAGAATTCGTTTTTACTTCGGACTTATTTTAATTATTGCCGCTTGCGTCGTCGGATTTTTCAACTTCCAAAAACCAGACGCTAAAAAAATCTATGAAGATGGAAAAGCTCTTCCCTTCAGTTCAAGCAATGACGATAAAGAATCAGCTCTAAAAATTACTGATATCTCAAAAGAACCCGTCATCGAAGTAGATAAAGGAAAAACCTATATCTACATTGTTGAATATGAAAAAGCAGGTACTTCAAAAGGAAAAGAACCTGGTTATATCGGTCTTGAATTAACAAAAGAAGATGCTGCAAAATTAGTCGCAAAAGCTGATACAATGCAAGACAATCCAGAATATGTTTACGGTACAATCATTTATTCATACCGTAATAAACATGCGATTCAAAACTACAGCGACTTAATTACTCAAGCGTTCAAAAACTATAACCTTCTACAAGCTGGTGCAGATACACAATTCTACTTCTCTCAAACAGAAGCTAGCTCTGCAAAAAAAGGTGGATTAATGGTTGCGGCAGGTCTTACACTCGCAGGGCTTGTATTTATCGGTTTAGCGTTCTTGAAACGTAAAAAAGTTGGTGCGGCTTACGACGAAATGTACGCTGCTTACCCAGAATTACGTGGCAACTTAGATTTACTACGTACAAACGCTACTTATGCGGATGACGAAACATATGTATACATCTACAAAAACCACTTCTTCACTACTTGGAGCGGATTAGAAGTATATGACATCACAAAAGCAAAACGCGTTTACCACTATCAGTTATCACACAAGAGATACGGAATCACAACGAACATTGAATCATTCCTAATCTTCTTGTCAGACGACAGATCATACAAAGGTAAGAAGAAGAAATTGAAATTAAGAATGTCGGTGAAGAAACAGATGACTTCTTACAACCATTCTTCCGTGCAGTTGCCCAAGAATTCCCTGACACTGCCGTAGGATATGAAAATAATAGACCGTTCTAGGCAGAAAGACAGAAGCTAAAAGAAGACTCGCAGTGCGAGTCTTTTTTGCTTCGTAGTCTTTCGCCCGCAAAGTTTATTAGACATTCTTGAATCACGAGTGATGAAAAGAATGTCAATAAACCACTGCGCCGAAGTAGATGCGTATAATTATGAAGAGTCATCACAAGCGCAAGTGATTTCTGCGAACTCAACTACACTAGGATGTGAGTAAGAGCTCAACTTCATAGGATGCGAAACATCGCTCACCTAAACAAAATAACAGAAACTATAACGGACTCGCAGTGCGAGTCCGTTTTTAGTTCATTTTCATTAAGAATCAACTTGCAAAAAATCATTATCTAGAGTACTGTTAATTTAAATAATATTATTGCAAAGGAGTTTTTATTTTATGACAGAAAATCGTAACCACGGTTTTAATATCCGTTTTTATTTCGGAGTAATTTTATTAATTGTAGCTGCTGTCCTTGCTTTCTTCGCTCTCAAGAAAGTAGACGTTGAAACATTGGTAAAGGACAATAAATTCTTTACTCACTATTCTGCAAAGGATGGCGATCAACTGGCTGTCAAAATCACACAAATTACAGCTAACCCTGTAATTACCGTGGATAATGGAAATTCATACGTATACATTATTGAGTATGAAGATGAAGGTAAAGAGGCAAACGGCCAAAAAAAATACGCTTATGTAGGTCTTGAACTCGATAAAGAGACTGCTCAAAAATTAGTCGCAAAGAATAGTACTTTACCAGATAACCCTGAGATAATGGCCGTTACCCTTGTGGACTCTTCTAGAAACAAAGGAGCTATTCGAAACTACGACGACCTTATGCTTAATGGTTTCAAGAGCTATAATTTAGTTGGACAAGAGATTGAATATAGAGACTACTTATCTATCTCTGACAAATCATCCACTCAAAAAACTCAATTAATCATCGCTGCTGGTCTTACACTCGCAGGTCTTGTATTTGTTGGTTTAGCCTTCTGGAAACGTAGAAAAGTTAGTGCGGCTTACGATGAAATTTACGCTGCTTACCCAGAATTACGTGACAACTTGGATTTATTAAAAACACATGCGACTTATGCTGACGACGAAACGTTTGTATACATCTACAAGAACCACTTCTTCACTACTTGGAGCGGCTTAGAAGTATACGACATTACAAAAGCAAATCGCGTTTACCACTATCAAGTAACACACAAGAAATATGGAGTGACAACCAATATTGACTCATTCCTTATCTTCTTATCAGATGACAGATCTTACAAAGGTAAGAAAACGAAGATTGCTATTCATAACATCGGTGAAGAAACAGATGACTTCTTACAACCATTCTTCCGTGCAGTTGCCCAAGAATTCCCTGACACTGCCGTAGGATATGAAAATAATAGACCGTTCTAATTAAAGGATACGAGAAAAGGCGCTAAGAAACGAATCACTGGACCAGAATAACGCAAGGGACTGCTTGCAGTCGTGCGGCTATTCTGGGAAGTGGACGTCGTTTCTGCCTTTTCGAGTTCAACTACAGGATGCGAGACATCGCGCTCAGAAATGGACCGTTGGAAAATTCTTCACAGTGAGAAGAATTTGAAACTCAAAGAAGGGACTCGGAACGAGTCGTGCGGACGTTTCGGGAAACGCACGCCATTTCTGCGATGGCGAGCTCAACTCCAGGATGTGAGAAAAAGCGTTCAGCTAATATTCACAGTGTGAATATTAGCTGACGGTTCGCTGAAACCAATCCACCAAACCGACTCGCAATGTGGGTCGGTTTTTTATGCGCAAACCAAATAAGTTTTGTCTACTAAATTAAAAAATTAACTTTGCAGTTCAAAGATATTTGTGATATATTATACCTATCATACAACCCATATTAAAGGAGAATAATCATGACTGAAAAACGCAATACTAAAGGCTTTGTCGGACTCATTATCGCTGGAGTTCTTTCCCTCATCGTTGCTCTTGGCGCGCTAGGTTTCTTCCAGTTCTATCAAACTGCCGACAACTTATACAATAAAGGGAACATCTTCGGTGAAGTCCCAATGAAAGACGAAGCTGTCACTGCTGTTAAAATTACAGGCTACGCAGAAAACCCTATCGCTACAATCGATGGAGGCACAAAATTATACTTAATCGAGTTCTCTAAAAGTGATAACGATGACTATGGATATGCAAGTCTCGAAGTTAAAGAGGGCGATAAATTAATTGAAAAATTAAAAGCAACCGATGATCTTGTAGCAAACCCTGTCATCGTAGCCGCTAAAATGCGTAAATCAGGTGCAGACGGTGCTGTCCGTAACTACACTTCTGAATTTAAAGCAACTATTAGCGAAAATGAAACTATTTCAAAACTAGCTGAAACAGAATATTACGTATCTGTTTACGAATTTGACAAAGACCGTCAATTCGCATATATCGTTGCTGGTATTGCTGGTATTATTGCTCTTGTATTCTTCTACAGTGCTTTTGCGACACGTAAGGGCGAAGACAAAGCGTACAACGAATTATACAGCGCTTATCCAGAATTAAACTACTCTATGGATTCTGTATTAGAAGATGCTACTTATGTTGATAATCAATTAGGAATCGTTTTATACAAACACCACCTACTTGCGACATACAAGAATTTCCAAGTATACGACTTAACAAAAGCTGAGCGTATCTACCACTACATCTACACTCAAAAATCTTACGGAATGACTGTTAGCCGTACTTCTCAATTAATCCTTCTAACGAACGACAAATCATACCGTAGAAAGAAAACTTCTCTACTCATTAAGAACGTTGGGGACGAAACAGATGACTTACTACAACCATTCTTCTACGCAGTAAGCCAAGAATTCCCAGACATTCTATTAGGATTTGAGAATAAAAATAAAAGACCGTTCTAACAAGGATACGAGGGCGAACGCTCAGGACTGAAACACTGGACTGATATGCCGCAAGGGACTCGGAACGAGTCGTGCGGATATTACAGGATGTAAGACAAAAAGATAAATACAACCAAAAAAGAACCGCCACCTGGCGGTTCTTTTCCTTTACATAATTCATTTCCTATTAATCAACATAAACAGTTTCTGAACGGTTTAAGTATGCGTATGCTAATCCAATAATGATACCTCCGCCGATCCAGTTACCAGCAAAAGCTACTAACCAGTGACGAATCATATTGAACCAGTTCATGAAGTCTAATGAACTTCCTACTGATGTGAATTTCACGATTGAGAATGAAGCAAAGTTTGCAACCACGTGCTCGTTTCCTAAGTATACGAACATGAAAATTGCTGAGATAACAATCCACATTTTCGCAACATCACTCTTAATGAGTAAGAATGATAAGATAGCTACGTTTACAAATACGTTCGCAACGATGGCTTCAAGCAACACTGCTTCATTACCGCGAGCTAGTTTACCTTCAACCACTTTCGCGATGAATTGACCTGCTTCTAATCCGCTGAACGCTGAAGTGTGGGCAAACACCGCACCCGCAATCATTGCACCAATCAGGTTGAATACACCACAGTACAATAGAATCGTTAATGCTTTAGACCATGTAATATGTTTGCGGTAAGCTCCTGCTGTTAAATACATCATGTTTGATGTTGCAAGTTCCGCGTTTAAGAATAGAATGTATACCAAACCCCATGTAAAAATAAATGCGAAGATGAACTTGCTTAGTGCTGGGTTGATGCTTGCAATATTTTGTGCTGCATATGCCCCTGCCGCTGTACTCATCGTTAAGAATGCTCCTGCAAACATTGAACGAATCGCGTAACGTCCTTTACTTTCTGTAAATAAAGCTTCTTTTTTCTGACAAGCTTTTTTAACTTTTGTATCGAATTCACTAGTGTGTTCCATAAAATGCCTCCTAAAATTAGTTACACCTTAGTATACCACTTTTCGCAAGATTTCATAGCATTTTTTCGTGAAAATTTACTTTACAACACTACGGATGCTTGCTAGAATGAGCAGTGGTTTAAAAGACAACTTCAAAGGAGACTCTTATGAAAAAAATTATTGGAATTTTGGCGGCTGCCCTCTTCTTAACAGCGTGCGGACAAGCGCCAACAACAACTACAACACAGGAAACAACAACTGCGACGACTGTAGCGCAATCGACAACAGTCACACTTAACATCACAAAAGATGGACAAGCCATCGAAGGGAGCCCGTTCACCCTCACTTTCAAAGAAGGTGACAATCTTCTAGATGTGATGAAGGCACAACTGAAAATCGTTGAAAAAGACGGCTTTATTTCTTCTATCAACGGTGTGGAACAAGTCCCAGCCGAAAACAAATACTGGTTATTCGATGTGAACGGTACGATGAGCCCTGTCGGTGCAAAAGAAGTCATCCTAAAAGCAGGCGACGTCATCGACTGGAAACTCAATAAACTTCAATAGTCCGATGGTCAATTCAACTAAAAAAATCACCCTTATCGCCCTACTATCCGCCTTTTGCGTGATTGGAAGACTTGGACTTCTCTCACTTCCAAATGTTCAACCGATTACCGTTGTGGTCATTTGGATTACGCTAGAACTTGGACTTTTGTACGGCGTTGCTATTGGGAGCATCTCCATATTGATTTCCAACCTTTTAGTAAGCATGGGGCCGTGGACGCTCTATCAAATGATTAGTTTTGCCCTCGTCTGCACTTGTGCATTGCTTCTTCGTCCACTATGGCGGAAAAGAAAACAATTCCCGCGCCTATCTTGGATTCTTTCCAATCTTTGCAGGACTGATGGGCTACTTATATGGCTTTATTATCTCGATTTTCTGGGTATACAGCATGCCCGGTCTGAATTTCTGGATTTACTACTTAAACGGCGTTCTATTCGATACGTACCACGCCATCGGAAATGTCGTCTTCTGGATCTTATTGATTCCACTGTTCGAGAAACTAAATCCATTCAAAATGCTACAAAAATAATAACAGACTTAAAATCACTCTTGTAAAAGAATGGTTTTAAGTCTGTTTCTTTTTCTTTATAAATGATTCTTTCAAATCTTTACGGATATCTTCATAGTAGCGATAATGGGGCATCGGATTGAGCCTTACGTCATCATTCACTTAAATAAAATATCTAATATTATTTCAGCAAGTAATTTAATATATCTTTTTCTAATTTTCGGACGGGGTACTGCGCCTTCACCTTTATTTTTTGATTGTTACATCCAGCATATCCTTGCACGACATCCACTTGCGGAATGACCACCCAATCTCCCAGAACTTCTTGCACGCCTTCTGTGTTTTCATCCAAAATGCACACGAAACGGTATTCTCTCTCGTGTTGCCACTCTTTGAATTTTGCAAAGGTCGCTTTAATATAGAAATTCAGATTCGAATAAGAAAATTGATTGCTATTGCTTCTCGTATTAGGACGTTTATCAATATATTCCACCGGGCCGTATACACAAAGTCCATCTACCTGTAAGGAATGAATTTTATCTAACAGACTCGCATACGAATACTCAAGCGCATACCCTGCGTGGCTATTGGCGTAATAAGACCACATTAAAATATTATCTGCAGCGTGCGTAAAGCAAAACACACGGAAGAAATCCATCATCGAATGGCCGTCCGCGTAGTAGCAATTACAGTCAAACGGGTCATTGAAATGCTTCGGATGACTAAACGACACATTCCCTTCCACCACCTGATACGGATTCTTCTCAATTGTATCCTTGGCATAGTACTTCACAAAAACTTGTCGCTCTTCTCGAATCGCTGCTTCTGCCTTTTTAAAATACGTCTCAACGTCTTCTTTAAATACCCCTTGAAACTGTTCAACTAACTGATCTGGTGCTAAAAATCCCAGTCGGATATTCTTGGCGAGCTGGTCATTGAACTCTTTATCCGCCCTTTCTACGTCAAACCCTTCCGGAATCTTCGTATTCGCATTTTGAATATACACTACCTTTTTACACTCTAGGTCAGTCGGTTCTTTCGTCGGTTGTTTAAACAGTGAGACAAACACTTTCTCTTTTGTTTTGCGGTTGGCTACTAAAAAACAATTACTATCTAAGAAAGATTCTGCCAAGCGGTATTCTTTATGCGTTTGTAAAAATGTCGCCTTAGCAATCAAATAACGATACAGCTCGATGTCCTCTTTTAAAATGATTTTCAACAACCCCACCTCCTCACTGAAAGTATATCATTTCTTTCTATCTGTTTAAATAATGACCAAAATAAAAAGAGCAACCCTCTCGATTGCTCTTTCATTGATTTACACTAATTATTTTTAGATGCTTTAATAAATTCCCAAATTTTAGATATATCTTCTACACTCTTAGTGACTTTTGTATTAGTTTCTACTTTTCCTGTCTCTTTATAACAATCGTTGACTCCGTATAATACAATTTCACCATTTGTATTTTCGTAAACCATTTTAAGAATTTTAATACTTTCTTTTTTGGGATTGCTCGAAATATCGTGGTAAAGTACCTCTTTTATATCCTTAGGATAGTAACCGTATAGTGTATCTATTTCTTTATCGGCCTTAAGTGGTTTTCCGTTCCAATCCAATCTTGCAATGGTTTGATTTTCAACAAATACTGCCGATCTTGGGTCTACATACTTACTAAGTTTAAGTCCTTGTCCAATTTTTTCTGGTTGTTTACCTGAATAGTACATAACATCATCTTTTGTAATAATATAATTTCCTTGGATGTCTTTAACATTATCCATCACTTTTTTAAAGTCTTCATCAGCTGCTTTGCTATAAGCTGTACCATCTTTGGTTAGAGCCAAAAAGAATCGATTTTTGTGGTCTGATGTTACTTTTACAACATCCTTGATGCTATCAATCTTAGTCAACTCTGCATAGTCCTTGTCAAACCCATTGTATTTGGCTTGACCATAGGAATATAGATTTCCATCCTTGTCTACCGCAACTATCCCCATGAGGTATGGAGTTGAGACAACAATATTACCACCTAATTTTTTAGGCGCATCAACTGCTCCGCCTTTAATAGGGTCGATCCCATTAATGTATAAATCACCGTTTTTATCAATCCAAGTACTTCCGTTACCAGGAATAAAGCTAATGTTTTCTAAAAACTTCGTCGGAGTTTCAACAGCAACATCATCCTTACTAAAGTTTAGACCTCCACCGATATAATAGACGTTTCCTTTATTAGTAAGAACATTTATTCTACTCCCATCCATAACGATATACTTTTCGATGGTTTCTGCCCCAGAATTTGAATTTTGCGCTGCAGTTTCTCCAGAGCCTGAAGAAGCTGGATTCGCGGTATCAGATCCGCCTCCAGATTTTCCGCATCCTGAAGCTACGAATATACACATTAGCGCTGCCGCAGCGGCTAACATACCTTTAGTCTTTCTTTTCATATGAATATTTCTCCTTTGAGTTTATTTTTGTATTTAGATTTTTAAAACTAACTTACGTTGTTCATAAAAAACAACATAAAACACCTCAAAAATCCATTAAAAATTCTCAAATTCATTATATCACAATTTTTTTTGTTATAAAATACTACTTATAATGTATAAAATGAATTAAATTCTAACAATGGCGTCACAACAAGGTTTTAGAAAGTTTAATTTTTTTGTTTATTTTCTGACAAACTGCTAAAACCTTCACAATCCAAGCACCTTTTTCATTACGAAAAGAAGACCCATTTTTATAAACACACAAAAGAGGCACCCCTCTTTTTTGTATGCTCATAAAAAATGGTCTATCTGGAAGATTCCCGGATTCCATAATAGTCGTAATAGGGAATCGCAACCATTGTGAATTACTGACTCTGGAAATTCATTTCCTAGAGTCAGTTTGAAGCTTGGTAGAGATTGAGACCTTGGCTCAATCCGTTGCCCTATTATGACTATTATGAAGACATCCGGAGAATCTGGAAGATAGACGGAAGTCTATCCTTTTCACGTTCTTTTTATTTACAGCACAAACTATGAAGAACCATAGAGGCGGCACCCCTCTTTTTTGTATGCTTATAAAAATGGTCTATCTGGAAGATTCCCGGATTCTATAATAGTCATAATAGGGAATCGCAACCATTGTGAATTACTGACTCTAGGGTGTAACCCGTAGAGTCAGTTTGAAGCTTGGTAGGAATTGAGACGCTAGGCTCAATCCGTTGCCCCATTATGACTATTATGAAGATATCCGAGGAATCTAACAGATAGACGTAAGTCTATTATTTTTTTGCACACAAAAGGAGGGGTTACCCCCCTCCTTTGATTAGTCATTATCTTCATAGGTTTCGTCTGTTTCGCCTTCTTCAGCACGAATCTGCTCGAGTTCTTCCTCAGAAAGTTTTGTGACATGGATCTTACGAATACGATCATTCTCGGTTTCTGTCGGTTGTAACAGATACTCTTCGAATCTCACCTTCACTACCTCATCATCATCTGGGAAGTAGCCAAGTTTCTCGATAATCGCACCCGCCATTGTGTCCACCTCATCAGACTCTAATGACGTTTGATAAATTTGATTGAATCGGTCGAGCGACATTCCGGCATCAATCACCGAATTGTTTTCATCGATTTCTACGACTTCTTTTTCTTCTTCGTCGTACTCGTCTTCGATATCTCCGACGATTTCTTCAATCAAGTCTTCTAATGTAACAATCCCTTCAACCCCGCCGTATTCATCTTTCAATACCGCTAAGTGTTGACGAGTTTTTCTAAATTCTACTAATAAATCATCCACGAAAATCGTTGATGGAACGAATACTGGCTCATGCACTAAGGCACGTAAGTCAATATTGTCGAATCCTTGCTCTCTTGCAGCACGGAAAACATCTTTTACGTGAATTACTCCGATTACTTTATCCTTATCTTCTTCGTAAAGAGGAAGACGAGAATAAGAACAGTTCAAGATGGTCTCTAAGTTCTCTGCTAAATCGTCATCCACGTCGAGCATTAATGTGTCTGTACGTGGAACCATCACTTCACGTGCTAGTTTTGTATCTAGAGAAAGCACCCCTTGCATCATCGTAAACTCGGAAATATCAATCGCTCCGTCGTTACGACTGTTGGCAAGTAAAGACTTCATCTCGCTTCGTGTTAATTTTTCTTCCACCCTCGAAAATTCGATTGGTGTAATTCGTTTTAATAACCCTGTTGAGAACGTCAAAATCCATACGAATGGTTTTGAGATCTTTTTGACAAACAAAATAATTCCTGCAGTATATAATGCAATTTGTTCTGCCATTTGCAACGCTACTTGTTTTGGATATAATTCCCCAAATACTAAAGTGAGGTATGCTAGAACGACTGTCACAATCACAAGTGATAATGTTTCGGCTCCAGGAATGTTTCCTAATAATGGTTGAATTCGTGAAGAGAAACTTGTTGCGGCAGACGCACTCGAGAAGAATCCTGCAAATGTAATGGCTACTTGAATTGTTGCGAGAAACTCATCCGAATTCTCTAATAAGCGCATTACCTTAATGGCTCTCTTATCTCCTTCTTGCGCTTTCTGTGCCATTTTTCCTTGGTTGATAGACACGAACGCAATCTCTGCTGCAGAGAAAAATGCATTTAATGCAGTTAATAATACAATGATTAAGATCTGGACTCCCAGCGAACTCCCATCTGAATCAGCTGTCATAATTTTGTTAACCCCTTTTAACTATAGATTTTACCTATTCTATGAATGGTATAGAGATATCATATCAGTTTTTTTTGAAAAATCAAGATTTCCCCCTGTTTTGTAATGGTTCTTTAATGTTTAAAGCCCTTTCTAATGCATTTTTCAGAAAGATTCTTTTCGTTTTCTCATCATTTCCTAACTTTTCTAGTTACAATTTCGCTAAAAAGTGGTACTATTGTAGTGAAACCAATCTCAAGGAGGAATGAGTATGTTATTAAAATCTCTTGTAGTTCCAAAAAAGAGTCTAACGGTCGTTAAAGAATCATGCACGTTAGAAGAAGCGATTAAGATTTTAGAAGAATCAGGATACCGCTGTGTTCCTGTATTAGATGAAACGGAAACGTTCTTTAGAGGAAACATTTATAAAATGCATATCTATCGCCACAAAGCAAACGGTGGAGATATGAGCCTTCCAGTAACTCATTTAATTAAACTCGACTAAATTCATCAGCGTGGATAGCTCTTTCTTCAAAGTGTTCTTCACGATTAAAGAATTACCTTACATTGCCGTGTTAGATAAACAACAACGTTTCTACGGAATCTTGACACACAGCAGCTTACTTGGCATGCTTCAAGAATCATGGAACGTGAAAAACGGTTCTTACGTATTAACCATCATCTCTGGCGGTGAAAAAGGCGCACTTGCGAACATCTCTAAAGTCATTAACAAGTATGCTTCTATTGCGAACGTAATGACCATCGATACTGAGAAAGATAAAAGCTTACGTCGTATCTTGGTGACATTGCCAGCAGGCGTAACAAAAGACACCCTACAACAAATCATCGACGCCCTCGAAAAGAAAGACTATTCCGTTGCGGAAGTGGAAGATCTGCAAAACAATTAGGATATGAGACCGAGCGCTCAGAAATGGAACGTTGGACCGGAACACCGGAAGGAACGTGCAACGTTCTGCAAAATCCTTCACAGTGCGAAGGATTTGGATGTGGGCATTGCCACTTGCATAGTATTATATGTAATATAAGACATTGCAATAAATATTTTTTACAACTCCGATACAACCCACTGTACATGTCACTAAAAAACAAAAAACCAGCACACCAGCCTTCAGCTAGTGTGCTGTTCTTTTTTATTATCTTATCGAATCGCTGAGCGTGCCATACGAGCTACTGTATGACGAACACCTCGAATCGCAACTGACAATGCATAAATATTTTCCACTGTCGCTAAACCACCGTATCCTGCGTCCCCGATATGTTGAATATCCACACCAGCAACTTTATTACGGATAGCAATTTGTTCAATCACTTCTCTTGAAGAACCTTCTTGGCTTGTTCCAATCGCAGAGAGCACAAGTGCATCATTGGCATGCGCCACTTTCACAATTTCTACAAGCTCTTCATCGGTAAACCCTGGCACCGTTCCAACCGCTGGAACCAGAATCACATCAGCTCCTGCTTTAATGAAGCGTTTCGCGATGTCCACATTCATCACAGGTTCCTTCGAGCCTGCTCCGTGCATCTTCCCAGCAATCACAAGCCCTGAATAGTGTTGTTTCACCATGGCAAGGGACGCTTCAATCGTTTCATTGGTTACCCCTGTCCCTGGATTTCCGGTTAAGCAGATAAAATCAAGACCGAGTTCTTCGGCACGTTTCACTGTTTCCACCGTACATGTACGCCCTGGTGAGATTTCGATACGTGTTTCTAGCATTTCTGCATTCATATCCACTGGCTCCAAGTTCGCCCCGATTGGCAACCCACTCAGTTCTTTCGCACGTTGGACTGGATTTTTACTTTCTTCAGCACCATAAATCAGTGGATCAATACAGTCAAACCCGTTCAAGAGCACCATGTCTCCGCCGAACGCCTTTGCAATTTCTGCGTTCGATAATTCATTCAGCATCGTTGGACGTGAGCATACCGTTTCACAGCATACCGTTCTTCCTTCTGCGGCTTCAATCGCCTTTTTCAATTCTTGTCCTGTCATTTTTCTGAAATCACTGGCCGCACAATTTAACAATCGTTTACTCATTTCGTTTCCTCCTGTCCACGAACAAGCGCCACTACTTCCTTCAACAACGCTTCATCCGTCTGTTCGTAATCTCCATTTTCATGATAGGCATAGCTCAGCCCATCTCCTGCAGTCGTCGGGTCCGTTTTCCACGTCTTAAACGTTCCATGGATTTGCGAAATTCCCGTCTCCTGCATTAAGTGTTGCACATTTTCTTTCGTGACACCGCCGCCACAAAGCAGTTCCATTTGACTTCCGTAGCGAGATTGTAACTCTTTTAAGAGCGGGATTCCTTTTTCAATGTGCGCCTGTTGTCCCCCTGTTAAATGCGCGTGCATCCAAGTTTGATTAAGCCCTCGATGGCACTCTCCACATCCGGCACAAGGTCAAACGCCTTATGGAACACACTCTCGGCATGATATTTCTGACACAACTCAATCATCTGCTTCGTACGGTTCCAGTCAATCGTCCGGTCTTCTAATAGAAATCCAAACGCTAACCCTTTCGCACCCGCTTCTAATAAGAGTTTGGCATCGATTAGCATGCTTTCAAACTCTTCCTTCGTGTAACAAAAGCCTGCGCCACGAGGACGAACCATGCACACAATCGGAAGGCTCACTCCAGAATCGAGCACTTTCTGTAAAGTACCGATACTTGGCGTTAATCCTCCTAAGAAAAGAGCGCTATTCAATTCAATGCGGTCAGCACCAGCACGCTCTGCAATCTGGCAGTCTGTAATGCTTCCAACACATACTTCTACTGTCATACCGACCCCTCTTTCATGCGCGACAATGCGAGTAGCGCTATTCCGTAAATAATCGTATCTGTTTCTAAGTCTTTAATGCCAATCCATTCGTTTGGCAAATGCGCAATATCTCTTTGCCCTGGGAAACTTGGGCCATACGCAATGATATTTGGAATGATTTTGGCATAGGTTCCACCCGTTGTTGTCACTGGAACGCTATCGCTCTGCGTGATATCCGTGTACACCTTCTGCAAGGCTCGCACATAGGCGGAATCCTTGTCATAAAGCACTGGGTCCCAATGCGAAATCACGTCTAGCACGCCACCTTCTGGCACATGCGCATGGATGTGTTCAATCAACTCGTCTTTCGTACAACTAGCTGGATAGCACATCGTCCATTCGACATAATGGCGACCGTCTTCCACTCCAAACGTTTCTCCTCTCAGTTGCATCATCCCGAAGTCACTATCTTCATAGGCGATGCCCAATTCTTCCCCGCGATGGTTTGTATGGAGCAGTTTTTCGTTGGCAAATGTATACAATCCGGATACTTTATCCGAAGATACAGACAATCGTACTCTGAGACGACCGCGTTCGCCGTAGACGACTGGCCATTTACAGTCTGGCGTCCACCCGAATGTCGGAGGAATTTCTTTCGTTAAATAGTGCTTCACGCATCCAAATCCTGTCTCCTCATTCGTCCCAAAGACAATCCGCACCGGTCTATCAAAGGTCACACCCTTTTCCTTCAACACATATAACGCATATAGGTTCGATAGAATTGGTCCTTTGTTATCCAATGTACCGCGCCCGTAGAGTCTTCCATCACGAACGGTAAGCTCTAACGCTGGAGAAATCCACCCTTCTCCAAGCGGCATCACATCCACGTGTCCAAAGATGCCATAGTACGCGCCATCTGGTCGGTCTTCTCCGTACTGTGCGTATCCGATCTTATTATCGATATTCTTTGTTTGAAATCCAAGTTCACTCGCAATCGCAAGCACTTCATCAAGCGCCTGTCTAGGCCCCTTGCCAAATGGAGCACCATCTTCTGCTTCTCCTCGAATACTTGGAATGGCGACTATTCGTCGTAGCCCTTCAAAGAGTGCAGGTTGAATGCCTTTCAACTCCGCAATCCATTCTTCTTGATTCATTCTTTGACCTCCAATGGCTTCATGCGCTCTTCTAAATATGCTTCAAGCCATTCTTTTGTCGCTAATTCATGTCGCATCGTGCCATCACTTTGTGGATGCACACGGAATACCGTTGGTGCTAGTGTACTTGTGGCAACAACAAATGAGAAGTTCTCGATATTGGAAGCTGCCCCAAAGTCTCCTTTGGCATTCATGGCCACCACAGAAATATCTCCGGCTTCGCCACGCGTTCTCTTCAATCTTTCTGCAAGGTCGCTCACGGCTTTTTCACACGCCTTTTGCGGAGAGAGGCCTTCTTTCATTAGACGGACGATTTCATACGAAATCACGCCTTTCATCAAGTCTTCCCCTAGACCCGTTGCCGTCGCGCCACCAATCGTGCTGTCGACATATAATCCAGATCCGATAAAAGGAGAATCTCCTACACGACCCGGCTTCTTCATAAAGAGTCCGCTCGTTGAGGTCCCTGCGACCATATCTCCAGATGCGTCCAATCCCACCATACCAACCGTATCATGTCCAGCATACGGCGTGAGTTGTTCGCGTTCAATATCTTTCAATCGATTATGGAAATGAATCTTCGCACGGTCCGTCAGCATGTCTTTTTCTTCGAAATGATGAGCCTTCGCAAAGGCTGCTGCTCCTTCTCCGACCAGCACATTATTCACTTTATAAGCACTCAAGGCACGCGCCACCGAGATTGGATTGGCGAACTGTTTTAAGGCACAGACCGCACCGAAATCAAACGTCGATCCATCTAAATAAGCGGCATCCAACTCCACTTCCATCTCTTCGTTTGGAAGTCCGCCATATCCAACAGATTTAAAGTAAGGGAAGTCCTCCACTTCTTTAATCGCGCCTTCAATAGCATCTCCTGCAGTCCCGCCCGCTTCTAAATTCGGGGTCACCTTCTGGATTCCTTCGAGCGCCATTCTCCATGTCGCAATCATACCCCACATTCTCTGTCACCTCTTTTACTGAAATCGTTGTTCACTTTCGTCTTTTGTTCCGCTAATAATTGCTACGGCTCCGCCTAATGCTTCGCGTAAGCCCACGCCGCCTTTTTTCGGCATTTCGAGCATGACGACTTTATCTTTATAGGCTGCGATGGTTTCTTCATTCTCTTTCGAACAAATCACATAAGGCTTGCAGTCAGTTTGCTCTTGAATCGCTAACGCAATTTCTGCTGCCATTTGCGCATAGGTGCCGTAGTTAAAACATGGGCCTGCAAAGAGCACTTCTGCTTTCGTTTTTAAAATCAGATTTTTGATTTTATGAATCACTTCTTCTTTATGCGCTTGGAAATAATCCGGCCCACAATAAATCGTCGCAAGTGCCGTAAGTCCTGCTTTTTCAAAATCCTCTTTGAACATTAAATAAGAACCCACTCCGCCTTTCAAGGCCTAATTCTGTATCGCCACGTTCCTTTCCGCCGTATCCTGCTTGAACTTGGTCAAATAATAATAGTGTTCTCATCTGTTCACCCCTCTCTATACAAAAAGGTGGCAGCGTTTTTTGCATGCCACCCAATGTTATGAAATCTTGTGACTTATGCTTTTGTAATTTTATAAATCATCAAATGATAAGTCATTTAAGTCAACGTCGTCTAATTCATCACCCGTTAACATGCTAGAGCCTGCTTCTTCTTTCAAGTATTGGTTATCCAATGCTTTGAAGAATGGGAAGTAGATTAAGCAACCTAAAAGAATCAAGAAGATTTGGAAGAATCCGGCTACGATACTACCTGTTGATAACCATCCAGAGAAGAAGAATGGCGTTGTCCATGGGAGAGATGCCCCTGTTGTATAAGGGATAATTCCGACCATTGTAGCGATTGTTGCTAAGATTGTATTTACAAGTGGTGTTAATAAGAATGGAATCGCGATAATTGGGTTTAATACTACTGGTAAACCGAATGTAACCATTTCGTTGATACCGAAAATACCAGGGATTAAAGCTAATCGACCGAGTTTCTTCATTCGTTCTGATTTTGCAAGGAAGACCATTAAGAATACAAGAGATAATGTACTACCTCCACCACCGAAGTTACCGAAGAAGTCTCCGAAAGGTCCAGTGAAGATGTTTGGTAATGGTTGACCTGCTTTAAATGCTTCTAAGTTTTGGTTTGTTAATACTAAGTGAATTGGGTTAAATACTGTATTTGTTACAGCTGGACCATTAATTCCGAAGAACCAGAATAGAGTTGATAGGAATTGATAGATTGGTTCGAAGAATACTGTTTGACCGAATCCTTCTAACGGAGCTTGTAACACTTTATAAATAAATGTTTGTGCGTATTGATATTCTGTTAATGAGAAGATGAGATAGATTGCAAAAGCAAAGAACATCGCAAACGCACTAGGAATTAAAGCTGCAAATGAATGGTAAACTGCTGGTGGCACTGCATCAGGAAGTTTGATAACCCATCCTTTTTTCTGAATCGTTACGAAGATTTTTACTGACACAATCGCAGTAATCATCGCTAAGAACACCCCTGCAGAACCAAGGTTTGAAAAGGCAAAACCACTAAATGCTTTACCTGCTTCATTCACAAATTTTGGGTGAACTTTTGGAGTCATGATAAGGTAGCAGACAAGTGATAAAGCTCCACCTGCAATGGCATCACTTTCTAATTGTTTGGCATAAGAATAACCGATACCAACTGCCCCTAAAACTGCTAAAATACTAAACGTTGAATCAATCACGGCATCCATCGAGTTTTCCCAACCCTTACCGAAGAATTGCGCCATAAAGTCGCTATACCCTGGTACCGGGAAGTTGGCAATTACAAGGAAAATGGATGCTACGATAATTAATGGTGTACCGACTAAGAACCCGTCACGAATCGCAACTAGCACCTTATTCGTGCTAAGACGTTCTGCCACGCGTCCCATCGTGTTTTCTAAACCTGCAAACATTGTACTAACCTCCTATTGTTCTTTTTTTGATTTTAATAATTGAATGGCACGTTTCAAGATACGTTCGCCATCTGCATTTCCGTAATCTTCAAGATTGATGACATCGACAGGAACTCCCATCGGATCGTATTTTGCATGAACCGCATTGAATTTGAATTTCACTTGAGGTCCTAACAAGATTACGTCTGGATGGTATTGCTCGTAAATCGTATCGATATTACGGTCTGGAAACGCTTTAATTTCTAGCGGCAAATTATGCTTATCTGCCACGTCTTGCATTCTGCTAGCCACTAGACTAGTTGACATCCCCGCACTACAAAATAGATAAATTCTTTTCATTTTCATTTCCTCCTTCCATTTCTATTTAATACTTTCAATCCGTTCATAAAGGGCGATAATTTCTTCTGCTGTAATTTTAAGAAATTCCGCATTCATCAACTGGTCTTCAGCATGGACCAGTAAGAGAGATAATTGCACCGGCTCACCAGATGTTTCTTGTTGTAATAACCCGAAGTGTGCTTCATGACCTTCTGCATGATATTTATCTCCTTCTTCAATACAACGGCGCGCCTCTTCAAAATGTCCTAAACGCGCTTCTTGCACCGCCTCCATAAAACTGGATTTTGCTGCACCTAGTGCGCTAATCATCTTAAAACACACTAGCTCAATGCCTTCCATACGATTTCCTCCTTCCTTATCGAATCGCTTGAATAAACGACTCTACATTTTTTGCTTCTAATAAACACATCATTTTGTCCGGGGAGTCCAGTTGCTTCCCGAGCCATCGTAAGAAGAGTTGCATGAATTCCATATCCTCTTCCTTCAACGCGAGTAAGATGACGAGTTTCACTGGGAAATGATTCCACTGAATCGGCTCTCTTAATACCGCAATGGAAATCATCGAGCGCTTGCTAGATGGATGTAACGGATGCGGAATCGCAATCGAATAATCGAAATCCGTCGAAGAGAGACTTTCGCGTTTCATGACAGATGGTAGAAAGTCTTCAGTCACAATACCTGCTGCTTCTAAGTGCGAACCCATTTGCATTAAGATTTCTTCTCGGCTAGTAGCCTCCACGTCTGCATAGAAGAAATCTTCATCCATCAACTGTCCAATTTGAGTGCGAATCGTTTCACTCATCTTCTGCGTTTCTAACGTATTCATCACTCGAATCAGCTGAATCTCATCTTGCGTATTGAAAAATAGTCCTAATCGAACGACTGGAATCGCAACGGATGGTTCCATTTGCTCAAAGGTGATGAGTAAATCGGCCTCGTAAAACTCCGTCACACCTGTAGTGAACGTCGCTTCTTCGGCTACAAAATCCAAGCGATGTTGGAACTGCTCCTTCAATCGCTCCACACTTCCAGCAATCAACGGATATTGCGTATTCGCGATAAGGACAGCGCGTAGTTTCGCGTTTGTCGCTCCTTGCATATATGCTGCACCAATATGCAGTGCCAAAATCCAATTTCCTCTTCGGTAATTTGGCATTGCAGCTCGCTCATCAAATACTGACTCACGGAAACTGCCGTATCAAACACCAGCGGATATTGTCGTTTAAAGGTTTGCACATAATGATTAGGTAGGCTTAAGTTCATCTGTACTCGTTCGAGTAATCCTTGTAAGTGCAATTGGAATCGCACCTTGAATTCCTTTTGATCCACAAACGAGATGCCCATCCACTGAAAGAGTCGCTCATCAATAGCGTTCGTTAGTTCTTCTAATCGAATGGTTTTTCCTTTGAAATGAACTTCTGATTGAAAGGCATTTGAATTATGATACGCCTTTAAGAGTTTTGCATAGGAAAGAATTTCTCCTTCCGGAATCTCTTTATCGCCTAGCATTTCTTTGAAAATCGAACGAACAATCATAGCTTCAACCTCTAAATCAAGGCCTTCTACACTACCTTCTTGTACCGTTTGTCCTAGTCTTACTCGTTGCAACACCAGTCCTAAATGTAACAATAGAAACGGCATGAGCGTTTTGCGAATCGAATAGCGATACTCTTTTAATTTCGCCCAAATAATCGCCTCTAATTGCTCCATATCCAACTCCGGATACACATTCATGAGCTCTGAACTATTCAAGAAGTCTTCGTTTAATTCTTTTTTCAGTAGTTCTCTATACAATTTTCGCTTGCTGGCTTCTGGCCCTTCTAATACAAGCGCCCCATTCTTCGTCACGAGTTCCAGACCGTCGTATTCTTCCAGTTGTTGTTGGACACGAATGCGGTCTATATCAAACGTTTTAGCGCTTACAAAACATTGTTCGCAAAAAGCTTCGATGGAAACGCCCTCCTCATTGAACAAGAGTTGCTTCAGCAAGTTCGCGCTTCTTTCTGCACTATCTTGTGGCGCTCTTAGTAATCCTTCTGGGTCTGCATATCGATTTTGTTGGAAAGCTACGAGGTGATATCCTTTTTGGCGATCCGCTTGAATGATATGCGGCATTTCTCGGTTGATTTGTTCGATATCGGAACGCACTGTTCTTGCACTGACGCCGAGGCAGGAAGCTAATTCGCGTCCTTTGATCCATTCTTGGCGTGCAAGTAAGTGCAATAGTTGTTGGTGTCGTTGTTTCATTAAAAATCCCTCCACCTTAATTTGACTATAGCAGATTCTTTGATTCCATTATACCTAAAATCTTTTCCTATTGTTAGGAAATTTTTAGTCCCTTTTTGAAACATTTCGTAATTTTTCTTACTTTTTGACCGTTTTTGGCTGATTGGTGTGCTAAGAAAGAAAAAGATGTCTCTTCGATTGAAAAGTTTCTAATAGTAGCTGTAATAGGGCACCGGCTTGAGCCGAAGTCTCAAGCTCTTTCAAGATTCAAACGACCTCTAGAAAATGACTTTTCAAGAGGTCGTAATTCACTTTGAATGCTATTCCCTATTACTGCTACTATGGAACTTTTCAACTCTTTCGAGACATCTTTTTCAACTGCTCTACCAAAATCCAGTCACAAAGAAAATTACGAATGGTTTCTGGCGAGGGGAAGGACAAGGTGTGGGTGCTGCGAAGGTGCGAAAAATCTAGATTTGGGCAACAAAAAAGGCACCGGAATCGGTGCCTGTAGGACTGGGGTAGCTGGATTCGAACCAACGAATGACGGAGTCAAAGTCCGTTGCCTTACCGCTTGGCTATACCCCAATGGTGGAGGGGGGCAGATTCGAACTGCCGAACCCGAAGGAGCGGATTTACAGTCCGCCGCGTTTAGCCACTTCGCTACCCCTCCAGCAAATATTAAAATTTCGTACTCAGATATCTTACAATAGTTTGAAATAGAATGCAAGGATTTTACCGAAAAAACATAAAGAATCTAGTCAGGTTAGCGGCTAGATTCTTTATCTCTATTTTAGTTTAGATGTCACTTTTTTCTTCGAGAAGGTGCGATCTTGTTTATTTCCCAATGCGTTCAGACGAGCATCTAAAAGAATATGACGGCCCTCTACGCTTCGGGTATAGATGATTTCGTATGAGCCGATGTATTTTTCGATATTGGCAACAAAGACGATGACGTCTTCTTTTCGTTTATCGAACATGCTTGGGACGGCAAAATATTTCGTTTGGTCATTGACCCAAGTCGTAGCTCTTAAAATATAGCGCTGGTTCTCGATTGGAGCGAAGAATTCAGATAGTGCCTGTGCAAAAATTTCTTTTTCGCGCAAGGTTCCACCTTTTAAATAAGTTGCCGTTTGAATCGAATTCTTATCCCCACGAACGACTCTGGCCTTACAGTTTTGCGTCTGCAGATGTCCTGACGCGAGTAATGCTTTTCGGACGGCTTCGGCAAAAAGTTCGAGGCGTTTATACGGGCTCTTGTATAGGAAATATCTTAACCAGACGATATTTAATGCGATCAGCGACAGGATAAACACTGGATATAAGAGTTGGGACGGTCCGTTCGCAAACTCGAGAATAATGTAGACAATCAGTTCCGTCAGTGCGATTGCTTGCGCATAGGTTAGAATTTTCCGTGCATCTGTCAGAAGAACGGTTGGCAAGAATGTCTTGTCCACTGCAACTTCATTAGAGACTTCCATGTCTTCTAGAAGCGGAAGGGATTCATTCCAGCGCTTCTTCAACTCTTCGCGGTTACGCGAGCGTTCAATGGTTTCTTGATTGAGCTTTGTTAAATCCTTCTTCGTAAACTTGATCGTTCCAAGGTCTAATCGATCTACGCCTGATTCAATTGTATTTTCATTATAGTGTAGTCCTAAGAACTGCTTCATGCGGCGTTGTAACAATTCCATATCCGGACTATCGATTCCCACAGCAACCTCTTCGTCTTCTTTCTTCTTGAATAGTTTTTTCTCCGCCAGATTAATGGACACGAGATGCCAAACGCTACTTGTTTTATCTGGATTTTCCGGCCAAATGCGAATCGCGCGACCTCGCATCTGATTGCTAAGCATGAAACTTCCGACAAAGCTAGCGAGAATCAATGAGTTCACGCATGGCGCATCCCAACCTTCACCGAGGAGAGATTTTGTTCCAATTACGACATGGATTTGCCCTTCTTGGAAGAGCTGCGTCACGGCGCTGACTAAATCATGTTGCGTCCCTACTAGACGCACCTTCACATAGTCGTTTTCATCGAGTTGGCCTACTGGTTGGAAGGTAATCTTATCGGGGCCGAAAATAGCCTCTAGACGAGGTTTTACAGCTGTTGGAATAATTACGAGACTTCCTGTTAAAACCGCCACAGGAACGTCTAATTGCTGCTCCACAAGCTCTCTACGAAGCACTTCGAAGTACGGTAATACGCCCAGTTGGCTATATTGAACTTCTGGATTTCCTAAGTGCACCTCAAAATCTTTTCGAATGAAGTCGGTTAGAATCAATTGTCTCAATTCGCTGCCTAATGTTTCGTATTCCGCCTTGAAATGTCTCGGACCGCGTTTAATTTCCCAAGAGATTGATTTAACAGTTGGTCGAGTTGTTTATTGCGAAGTAACTGCACTTGTTTACGGTCAATTAACCCGAGCGATTTCAACTCATGCTTCAATTCCTTACAATCTTCTTCGGATAAATCATACCAATGCGGCACGTCGAATAACATTCCCTGTAAGAGGATTTCAAACCACGCCAAGTCAAATGTTGGAAGCAGGCTTGCCCCGAGTAATTGTTGGAAATGTTTCGGAAACTCGATACCTTTATGACGTAGGAAAATCAGTGTTGCCGAGAGGTATTTCGGCTCGTTTAAGAGTTCATCTTCTGAGATCGTTCCATCGAGCGCACGGCTAGTTCTTACCGCCTCACAAAACATCGAATCAGACGATAAATTTTTCAAGAAGGCTCTCTTCTGCGTAGAAAACTGATCGAGTTGTTTCTCTTCTTCTTTCGTTGGGAAAGAGAAATACACATAGTCCTGGTGCGGACACAAACTACCCTCTTTAACGAGTTCGGGAACGGTAATTTCTTCATCGATTTCCCCACACATGGCTACATAACGCTCCCAAAGTGCAGGTTCTCCTTCATATGGCGGTGTTGCCGTTAGAGAAATCACATTTATATCCGCAAAGGATTTACGGAAGGTTTCTAGACTCTTCCACCATTCATTTCGCAAGTGATGACACTCATCGAGGCATAATGTTCCAAGAGACGCATTCTTGAAGAGTGCGATGATATCCACGTCTTTAAATCAAAGTGCTCGTTCTCGACCACATCATCCGTATCCTCTACTTCCGCGTCGCCTTCCAGACGATTGATGGCACTGTGCAAGGCTTGATACGTCGCAACGGTGATGGTCTTTGGCTGCTTCAGATTTTGCGAAATCATTTCATCGGCTAGACTCGCATCATCCAGAAACGCCTCACGAATACGGTCCACCCACTGCTGGCGAATCGTCACAGTCGGTACTAAAATAAGCGCAGGATTACTATTGCGACGGATAAATTCGATTCCTAGCGTCGTTTTCCCAGAACCTGGAGCTGCCACCAAATGAATATGGCCATCCGCCATAATCGTATCGCTCTTTTCTAAAATGCGCTTTTGGTACGCTCTCCACTCCCCTTTGAAGGATAAGTGTTCAAACATGCTTGTTCTCCTTTCTTTAAATGATTAAAGTTCTTCTTTAAGTTCAATCTTGATAACACTATCTACCACATCCGGTAAAGGATACGTATAAGCCCCTATTTCTCCATATTGTGCAAAACAAACATTTTGAAAAGCTAACGTCGTCCAACTATTAGAAATTCTCACTTCACTACCATCATGTACAAAACTCATTCGTTGAATTTGTTCTCGATGGATCCCCGTTAAGGCAATCGGACCAATCGGTTGTTCGAAAACATGTGCGTAAAGATTTTTACCATCCTTAGTATAATAGCCCCATTCTGGTTTTGGTAAATTCACAAATCCCCCACGATAGATTGATTCGCCATTCTTCTTCATCCATTCTCCAATGCCCTGTAAAATCTCAATGCTCTCTTGTGGAAAGTTCCCTTTAGCAGTAGGGCCAACATTTAAAATCATGTTTCCACCCTTACTAACACATTCCACCAGTTTACGAATGAGTACTTTAGGGCTCTTATAGAGTTTATCGCTTGGGTTATAGGCCCAATGGTTATTCATAGTGAGGCATAATTCCCACGGTAGCAATTCCCCTTTTTCATTCCGAATCCCTTCATGCGGTACGATTTGTTCTGGACTAACAAAGTCTCCAGAATAAGAATGAATCTCTTCTGTTGCAATACTTCCAAACCCTTCCCCGGAAGTCTCTAATCGGTTATCAACGACAACGTCTGGTTGATGCTTTCGAACAAGATCAATTAGTTCACTCGCTTTCCATTTTTCACCAAACATCTCTGCATATGAAAAATCAAACCAAAGGATGTCGAGCTTTCCGTATTTGGTGACAATTTCTTCCACTTGGTGGTGCATGAAGTCCAAGTAACGCTCGAAATCAATCGCTTCGCCTTTAAAAGTTTCATTTCCTCTCATAGGATGATGTCGATCTGAGTACTTCGGATAATCTGGATGATACCAGTCCAGCAGACTAAATATAGTCCGACTCGAAGCCCTTCAGCCCTTACTGCCTCTACAAATTCCCGAACCAAATCCCTTCCAAAGGGTGTATTGGTAATTTTATAATCTGTATACTCGGAATCAAAAAGACAGAATCCATCATGATGTTTTGCTGTCAACACGACATATTTCATTCCCGCTTCTTTAGCAGCCTTTGCCCATACTTTGGCATCGAATTCACTTGGATTAAATGCGTCAAAATAGGGTTGATAATCTTCAATTGTCATTTTTTCATTACTGCGAATCCATTCTCCCCTTCCAGGAATCGCATAAAGACCAAAATGAATAAACATCCCAAATCGAGCTTGTCTAAACCACTTGGTCCTTTGTAAAATGATTTCTAAAGAATTCTCCATTTCCCTCCACTCCTTTACATCAATACATTCAACTAATGTTATTCTAGCACTCTTCTCTTTTCAATTACACCTTTTTCTTGAAAGAACAGGATTGCCTTTTAATATAATCACAATACAAAAAATCTCTTAGATAGGATTACCTTCTAAGAGATTTGTTCTATTAATGATTCATTCTTTTTTTCTGATAGTCCTTCGAAACTTTCATCAAAGTCTCGTACGCTTCTGCCAACTCTTCTTTTAAAGTGGCATCTTTCAAGTACGACTGTACCTTGGCAATTACTTCTTTTTCGCGATTCGCATCTAAAATCGCAATGCCATTTTCTTTTTTAATACGAGCGACATCGACAACGACTTGCATGCGGCGTTCAAAGAGCGCTACAATCTCGCGGTCGATGGCATCAATTTCTGCGCGTTGTTTTTCTAACAAGAGATTTCCTCCTCATTTAAATTCCAAAGAAGACGCCTAATGGGTAACCTACAATAATCGCACTAGCGGCACTGAGTAAGAATAGGCCCCCTCCGTATACAAAGGCATCTTTTGCATTCGTCCAACCAGAACCGACCGAAATCGCTACATACGGCATGCTTGGTGGTGTCATGAAGGCTAGACTCGCCATAAATCCAATCAAGCAGGCAATCGTTCCAGCTTGGACGTCGACTGAACCTGTCGCATAGACAGTCGTTAATACGGTTGTGACGACCGATACGGTTACTAAGTTTGAAGAGACATTCGTTTGTAATCTGCCCAAAGGACGAAGATGATTACGACAAGAATTGGAGCTAGTGTCGCAAATACAGGTACGAGTGAACTTTCAAGAAGTCCGATGACTCCTAATTCCGGTTTTGTGACAAGAGTTCCCATGCTTAGAGTCGCTCCTACCAGGAACATACTTGGCCAGTACACACCCTTTTGCAGTCCTTCTTGAATCGACAAGAGTGGTTTCCCGTCAAAGGCCAGAATCGCCATCAGGATAACCCCAATCATCGGTGGAAATGCCATCCCTGCTGTTTTTAGGAAGGCCGCAACGTCCGGTAAGAATCCTCCTACGAGTTCCGGAAGTACCCATAATAAAACGACTCCCATGAAAATCAGCACTGTTGCAGTTTCGCGTTTTGATTTAGCAGGAAGTGCTTCAAGCGATTCGAGTGGTTTCATTTCTACAGTTGACAAATCCACTCTCCAAATCGTTCTAAGAACAACTCCCATCGCGATAAAGAGCACGAGTCCGGCTGGAATTCCAATCATCATATATTGCGCGTTGGAAATCGCGATTCCTGTTGCACTCTTGTAAAGCGCCATGGCGGTCACAGAGAAGACGTGATTGATTGGCGTCATCGCAGTACCGATTGCCACCGTGGCAAAAAGTGCGATCAGGAGTACTGAAGCTTCTCTATCCCCTTTTTTCAACCCAAGAACGGCCATGATTTCCTCGTAAATCGGGAAGACAATCATAAAGAGAATCGTCGGCGAAATAAAGAGACTAATGGCAAGAACGCTGACATAAAAAGTCCCGATAAAATGCCATGGAGACTTCCCTGCAAAGGAGCTACCGAGTGCACGCGCAACGAATCGTCTCAGTGCGGGCGTTTGTTCCAAAGCGTAAGTCATTAAGAATGTAAATAATAGGAAGATAAAGGTTGTATTCCCAAACGACAGACTGAAAATCTGTGAGTAATTTACTCCAGGAAGCATCCCGATGCCTAACATCACATAGCAGAGAACACTCGGCCAGTCTGTTGCGACAAAGAGCCAAAGTAGAAGGCTGCTAAAGAAGATGGATAGAATGGAAACGGTCGGTGCCGCTAGTCCAAAGAATGTTCCTTGTGTAATGGTTAAATAACCGCTCATTCCCATGAGAACGGCGCTCAGTGCAACGATGAACTGTTGCAACTTAGTCCATGTTTTTCCTTTCATTGGTTCACCTCATTCTTATCTATCCTACCTCATTTTTTCATAGATTGCTATTGGAAATAAAGAGTTTCTGGAAATTTTTAAGCAGTTTTCTACTATTATATAGAAGAAATTTTCCTATAAACAAAAAGCCGGGCACGAAGCCCGACTCTAGATTAATGTTCTAATTTTAAGGTTTGTGCTAAACGCTTGTACATTAACATCGCAAGTACGCTATTTAGGCCAAACTTTACGATATTAAATGGAAGCAATGCAAATGCCATTAATGACCCTAAGTCTGTTACAAATGGGTTTAACGCATGTGCTGCAGCCACGATTTTTTCCATTGGGAAGTTCATCGCTGTTGCGTAAAGTGGGAACATCACGAAATAGTTTGCTAGCAGTAACACCACTGTCGCTGAAATCGTACCGATGACTAAGCTAATCACCGCTGATTTAAAATTACGGCGGCGTTGATAGTAAAGCACTGCTGGTAACATAAAGCTTAAGCTACCGATTAAGTTCACTGTCTCTCCGATTCCAAAGGTCATTGACCCATTATAGAAGAAGTTGAGCAACACTTTGATGAGCGCAATCAAGCTTCCGTGCAATGGTCCAAGAAGATATCCACCCAGCAACACTGGTAAATCCGAGAAGTCGAGCTTCACGAATGTTGGGATAAACGGTACGTTGAATGACAACAGCATTAACACGGTACTAATCGCACCAAAAACTCCTACTAGAACAATTTTTTTAGCCGATGTTCTGTTCGACTTTCTTACATTTGTACTCATGGTACGTCCTCCTTCATAGGGCGAAGGAAATTGCACTGTTTCTCAGTTTCAAAGAAAAAAGCAGTATTGAAATGGACCTTTCAATACTGCTCGTCAAATAGACTTGTTGAAATAGTGCCATTTTCTCACATCTAGACTATACTATCGGTTCTGGAATTGCACCAGATCATGCCAATCGGCTCGTGGACTATACCACCGGTCAGGAATTTCACCTTGCCCCGAAAATGTTATTTATGTTTGTATTGTAGCACCTCACCGCCACTTAGGCAATCTCTCTGCCTTAAAAAGGTGAATTTATGCTGTTCCTCCAATAAAAAATTTGGATTACGTTTGCCGTAACCCAAGTTCTTCTATATTTATTTCTCTTCTTTTTGCTCTTCAAGTCCAAGTCGTTCAATGCTTTCTTTAGACGCTGAAAAGCTGACTTTATCATCTTTCTTAATCAGTGCGGTATCCATTGTTTGATACAAACTTGGCGCTTTTTCACGACTTTCTGCGTCATCCAATTTGAACTTCTTCACATCTATTTCAATAGTGAAACCTATTGCATTTTCACCATCTGACGAAGTGACTTTTACGCCCTCAATATCTTTCATTTGATTCACGAGTTCATCTCTTTTTTGACGTGTTTCTGTTGCAAATTCCTGAACCCCTGATAAACGTACTACTACATCGGTTGTTAGAGATATAACTGTGTCATTTCCTTTGTCATATACATAGGTATAAGTAACTTTCGAAGTATCTGTTTGTAAAACAAAGACTGATTTACTTTCCGAACGACATCCTAGCAATACAAATAACGCTCCTAATAGTACAATCGATAACTTCAAGATTTTCTTCATTAGAAAACTCCCCTTTATTTCACTTCTTTAAACTCGTATTCTAAAATAGCGTCTTTAGATAATTGGTAGCTAACAATATTGTCTTTTCTTTTCAAAGCTGCATTAACGGTGTTATAGAGTGTTGGCGCCTTCTTGCGACTTGCCGCATCATCGAACTTAAATTTATTAACGTCGACTTCAATCGTTAGCGTAATGTAGTTATTATCGTCCTTCTTAGTGTATGTAACACCTTCAATTCCTTCCATCTCCGCTACAACCTCGTCTCGTTGACTACGAGCGGCTTCTGTGTACCGTTCATCTTTGGTGATATCGTAAATGATTTCCATCGTTAGTTTAGAAACTGAATCTTTCTCTTTATCATATACATAGATTAATTTCGTCTTACTAGCACTCTCCTGTAAAACAAATTCACTTTTTGTTTCTTGGCTACAACCTAGTAAAACAAATGCCGCCCCCATTAATAGAATGGATAGTTTCAAGATTCTCTTCATTCAAATACTCCTTTAATCTGACTTGCCTTAATCATAGAAAATGAACTATCGTTTGTCAAATTCTGTTGAAGTCCACACTCATCATTTATATAAAAAACTTGGATTCCATTCACTGAAATCCAAGTTTCTATTCGACTATTTCACTTCTTTAAATCCTTCTTTTAAAATACTCTTTTTAGATTCTTCAAAGCTGTAAATATCATTTTTCTTTATTACCGCTGTATGAACGCTACTATATAGAGCTGGCGCTTTAGCAGCTGTCTTCTCATCATCGTAGTTGAACTTCTTAAGATCCATTTCAATCGTTATCTTTAGTTCTTTTGCGCTATCAGATTGAGTGACTTTAACCCCTTCAACACCGCTCGCGTCGTCTACTATTAGTTTTTGGGTACTACGTGCTCTTTCTTCGATTTCTTTACTTTTTGAAATGTCGTAGATGAGATTAAATGTTACAGATGAAACTGAATCTTTTTCTTTATCGTATACATAGGTTATTTTTTGATTTATATCACTAAGATCAAAAACAAATTCACTTTTAGCTTCTGAGCTACAACCTAGTAAAACAAATAATGCCCCCAATAATAGAATAGAGACTTTTAAAATTTTCTTCATTAGAATACTCCTTACGTTTTTTCTTTATCATAAGGAATGCGAAGGAATGTGTCAACCTATTCCAGTTAAAGCGGCTCTTCCCTAAAAAGGGCAAACAAAAACCGCCTCCCTTTCAGGAGACGGTCATTTCATTTCATATTAGAAACGGATGTATGTTGCTTGTGCTGCAACGCTTGCTGAGATTGTACGGTAAGAGATTACGTTTAATCCACGTACGTTCATTTCAGAGATGTATAATGAACCATCTGCGTTAACTGCTTCTACGAAAGCTACGTGTCCGTAAGTTGGGTCAGCACCTGCTAAACCTTGTTGGAATACGATTGCTGAACCAGCTGATGGTGAGTGAGATACTGAGTATCCATAGCTACGAGCGTATGATGGCCATTCAGCCGCGTTACCCATCATGCTGTGACCGATTGGTGTACCAACTTGTGCCATACGGTTAAATACGTAGTAAGTACATTGTCCGAAGTATCCACCGTTAAGTGAAGCACGGAAACTTGGGTCAACTGCTGGGAAACCTCCGCCAGCTGTGTAAGTGTAGCTAGATGTTTGTGCTGCTGGAGCTGGTGTTGAAGTAGAGCTTGAAGCTGTACTTGTTGAAGCTGTGCTAGCTGCTGCAGGTGCAGGAGCTTCATATGAAGTTTGTGTAGCAGTTGTTTGTGATTGTGAAGCTTGTGCTGCTAATGCTTGACGAGATGCTTCAGCAATACGAGCTGCTTCTGCTTCAGCTTTTGCTTTTTCTTCAGCTAAACGTTTTTGGAAAGCTTCTTTTTCAGCAACTAATCCATCACGTTTTGCGATTTCAGCTAACTCTTCTTGTGAAAGGTTCGCTAATAATACTTTGTTTTTAGAGAAAGTATCGTTTAATTCTGTTTGTAATGAAGCTAATTCTTTTTCAGCTGCTTCTTGTTCAGCTAATTTTTCTTGTTGAGCTTCTTCTTTAGATTCTACTTGTTTTTTGTCCTCAGCTTGTTGTTGCATTAACTCGCGGTTTGCACCCATTAAGTCCATTACAACACCGATACGGCTAACCGCATCTGATAAGCTTTCAGCGTTTAATAAGAAATCTAAGTATGAACGAGCACCATTTGTTTGTACTGAACGAGCTTGTTCTTCTAAACGTGTGTTACGTTCTGCGATTACTTTTTCTAATTTAGCAATTTCAGCTTTTAATGTTTCGATTTGTTCTTGAACTTCAGCTTTTTTAGCTTGAGTTGTATCAATTTTAGTTTGTACATCAGATAATTCTTTCGCTAATGTATCGATTGTAGAATTAACTGTTGATTTTTTCTCATTGATGTTAGCGATTGATGAGTTAACTGTTTCGATTTGTGAATCGAAATCTTGCGCGTTAACTGATGGCGCTAAAGCTCCTAATGATAATACTGTTCCTGTTACTAATACTGTTAATAAACGTTTCTTCAAGTGATTTTCCTCCAATGTTTCTCACTAATATATATTCGAAGTAGCCGGTCACGGCTTTTAATAAAACTTAACTTGGTACTATAATACCATAGGACTTTAGGTCGATGTTGATTTTCTTCGAATTGATAATACCTTGTAACAAAGCTGTAACATAACCCGAACGACTGACCTTTTTGATACATAAATGGTTATTTTTTGTGAAATATTACAGGTTAAAATGTGAATTTTTGACGATTTTCGAATCGAATTTCTGTTTTTAACTTTTACACACTCCTCTTTATGACACACGAAAAAAGTTTTGTTACAAACGGTTTCAACTTTCTCGAAATATGGTATATTTAACGTATCTAGGAAAAATAGGAGGGAGCTATTTTTATGATATTAACATTGACGATGAATCCTGCAGTCGATATCGGATATACCGTTGACACATTAAAGATTGATACCGTCAATCGTACAAAAAAGGTGAGCAAAACACCTGGAGGGAAAGGACTGAACGTGAGTCGCGTGCTTAAGCAACTCGGTTCACCGGTGTTAGCAACAGGGTTACTTGGGGGACATATTGGAGCCTTTATTAAAGAAAAACTGGACGAGGTTAGTCTGCAAAACGACTTCTACCCTATTCAATCGGAAACTCGTAATTGTATCGCCATCCTACACGAAGGGTCACAAACGGAAATCTTAGAGGCCGGCCCTACGATTACGCCAGAGGAACAAGCAGGGTTCCTCGCACACTTTGAAAAACTTATTAAAAAGAAGTCGATCTCATCACGATTTCTGGTAGCTTGCCTAGTGGAATGGATGATGATTTATACGCAACGATTATTGAAAAAGCTGCTAAAGCAGACGTTCCTGTGCTTTTAGACACTTCTGGAAAAACATTGAAGATTGCGCTCGAAGCTTCTACTAAGCCAGCTTTAATTAAGCCAAATCAAGAAGAACTCGCCGGATTACTAGGAGTTCCTGAAGCAACAACGGTGGAAGAATTGAAGGAGCAATTGAATTCTCCGCTCTTTGACGGGGTGGATTGGGTGGTTGTTTCGCTTGGGTCAAAAGGCGCATTGGCAAAACACGAAGGGGTCTTCTACCAAGTTAACATCCCCAAAGTCAACGCCGTGAATCCTGTTGGCTCTGGAGACTCAACGATTGCTGGGTTAGCGCATGCGATTGCAAAAGGCGAAAGCAGCGAGACCATTTTAAAAACCGCAGTGACTGCAGGTACGCTTAATGCCATGGAAGCTCAGACGGGCTTTATTAACATGGAGAACTTCGATACCATTTTCAATGCGGTAACGGTGGAAAAAGTATAAAAAGTAAATTGGATTTCGGAAAGCCTTATGGCTATCATCATAGTGACGGTAACGTTGTACCGGTTCGAGCCGAAGTCTCTCACCTTTAAAGCCTCAAAGAGGGCGTACGGATTATAAATCCTACGCCCTCTTATTCGTTTTAATACGAAACACGTTACTGTCACTATTGAAGCCATACACTTTCCGAAATCCAAAATCAATTCCAGCTTCTCCATCAAGGTTGCCGCATTGAAAGGATCTTGTCATAAAGCAGTCGTGCTTTAATGGATTGAGCGGGTGCAGTTTAAATGGGAAGGTGCTCAGCTTTGCATTTGAAATGGGCTACCTAAAATCTTGATTTTTAGAGCCAACAAATTCGGGCTTTTGACCAAAAAGTTATTTTGCAATATAACGTATATGTCATATTGTGTTTTTTACATTTGCTTTTGAAATGTTATTGTGTAGGAGTTTATAGAGGGGTTGAAAATCTATTTAAAAAACTTTTTTAGTTTTAAACTTTGTGAACTGCTCGTTATCGTCAGCTCACAAAGAAACAGGACTCACACTGTGAGTCCTGTTTTGTATTTGGTCTTACGCCCTCTTTGAGGCTTTTAAGGCGCAAGACCAAGGCTTGCGCCGGTGCAACGTTACAATGATGATAAATAAATCCGCATGAATTCGCAGGAATCATCCGTAAGTCTTTTATTTCAACACTACTAAGAAGTATTTTTTCTTACCGCGGCGGACGATGACGAAGCGTTCTTCGAAGGATTGTTCTTTCGTCCATTCGAATTCGAGGTCAGTTACTTTTTCACCGTTGATTGAAATCGCGCCGTTTTGAATGTCTTCGCGTGATTGTCTTCTTGATGGTTCGATGCCAAGATCCACAAGCCATGTCGCTAGGTTTTGGCTTTCTTTTGAACTTTCGAAGGTTGGCATGTTTTTGAAGCCTTGTTCGATTTCGTCGGCTGTTAATTGTTGTACGTTCCCTGTGAAGAGCGCGTTTGTAATTTTCTTCGCGTCTTCTAGGGCTTTTTCGCCGTGAACGAAGCGAGTCACTTCTTCTGCAAGGCGGATTTGCGCTTCCCGTTTATGTGGTTCTGTCGCCACTTTTTCTTCGAGCGCTTCGATTTCTTCGCGTTCTAGGAATGTGAAGTACTTGATGTATTTAATCACGTCACGGTCATCTTGGTTTAACCAGAATTGGTAGAATTCGTATGGAGTTGTCTTTTCAGGATCAAGCCATACAGCGCCACCAGCTGATTTTCCGAATTTTGTACCGTCTGATTTTAACATCAATGGAATGGTTAAACCGTACGCACGAGACTCTGCCCCTTCCACTTTACGGATTAACTCAAGTCCTGAAGTGATGTTCCCCCCATTGGTCCGCACCACCGATTTGAAGTTGCACGTCTTCTGTCTTGAATAAATGCAAGAAGTCCATTGATTGTAGGATTTGGTATGAGAATTCTGTAAATGAAATCCCCACTTCTAGACGGCTTGCGACCACGTCTTTAGCAAGCATTGTGTTTAAGTTGAAATGCTTTCCGAAATCACGTAAGAAGTCTAATAATGATAAATCTTTTGTCCAATCGTAGTTGTTTACAAGGCGTAATGTTGCTTGGTCTTCATCTGTTGTGAAAAATAATTTCTTCATTTGCGCTGTTAATTTTTCAACATTGTGTTGAACTTGTTCCATTGATTGAAGCACACGTTCGCTTGTACGACCACTTGGATCTCCGATAGAACCTGTTGCTCCACCAATCAAGATGACTGGTTTATGTCCTGCTAATTGGAAACGACGAAGAATCATAAATGGAATTAAGTGTCCAATGTGCATGCTGTCCCCAGTTGGGTCTACCCCACAGTAGAGCGATACAGCCTTTTCGTTTGTTAAGGCACGTAAGCCTTCTTCATCTGTCATTTGGTTGATGGCGCCGCGCCATTCTAAATCATCGATAATGTTCATCTTGTTTCTTCCCTTCTTTCTTGTAAATAAAAAATCCCTAATAGCCAAAAAGACTATTAGGGACGATTTTCACCGTGTTACCACCCTTGTTGACGATGCGAGGCATCATCCACTCGAGCATCCTTATCGCGGATGAGACGTCCTGACGGATAGCTCCCAAGTGTACTTCGCGGATGTGGGGGATTGTCTTGCACCGACCGACAATTCTCTTCTTTCTCCCGTGGACAACCACTACTGCGCTTGTTCATTGCTTCTATATGTGCATTTAGTATACGGCTTATCCTACTTGATGTCAATGACTACATTTCATCAGGAGCAGCTACGCCAAGAAGCGCTAAGCCTTGTTTTAGGATGCTTGCTGTTGTTTGTACTAAAGCGATACGGCTGTTGAAGGCTTCATCTTCAACGAGTACTTTTGTATGTGCGTAATATTTATTGAACGCTTGTGCTAAGTTGATAACGTATTTCGCAATTGCTGATGGTTCGCATTTTTCTTCAGCGAAACGCACAACATTTGGATAGTTTTCGATGAGTTTCAATACTTCCCACGCATCATCGTCTGTTAATGAGAAGGCAGCCTGTGTATCAACGGTATGGTTGGCTTTACGTAAAATACTCATCGCACGCGCATGTGTATATTGTACGTATGGCCCTGTTTCTCCTTCGAATTGCACGACTTCTTCCAGCGCGAAGTCGAAGTTGTTTGTACGGTCGTTCTTCAAATCGTGGAAAATTACCGCACCTACCCCAACAGCGTGTGCTACAGCTTCTTTGTTTTCGAGTGATGGGTTTTTCGCTTCGATTTGTTTCAAAGCAAGTTCTGTTGCTTCTTTTAACACGCCTTCAAGAAGGATGATTTTTCCTTTACGTGTCGATAATTTCTTACCGTTCAATGTGATTAGTCCGAATGGAATATGCACGATATCTTCAGACCAAGGTAAGTTTAATTCTCTTAAGACTGCTTTTAATTGTTTGAAGTGGTTTGATTGTTCCATCCCTACCACGTAAATACATTTTGCAAAATCGTAAGTATTCTTACGGTAGTTTGCGGCTGCTAAGTCACGTGTCATGTATAATGTTGCGCCGTCTGATTTTTTTATCAACGCTGGTGGTAAATCATATTTCTCAAGATCTACAATGGTAGCACCATTATCCACTTTTAGTAAGTTGGCGTCTTCAAGCATGTCGACCACAACGTCCATCTTGTCGTTATAGAACGCTTCTCCGTTATACGAATCAAAAGTCACACCGAGTAAGTCATATACGCGGTTGAATTCTTTTAAGGATTCACTTCTGAACCATTCCCATAGACGAACCGCTTCTGGGTCTCCATCTTCTAGTTTCTTGAACCATGCACGACCTTTGTCATCGAGCGTTGGATCTAGTTCTGCTTCTTCGTGGAAACGAACATATAATTTAATGAGTTCTGCGATTGGATCTGCTTTTACAAGCTCTTCGCTTCCCCATAATTTGTACGCTTCGATCAGTTTCCCGAATTGAGTTCCCCAGTCTCCTAAGTGGTTGATACGAATTGGCTCATAGCCCACTTTTTTCTCAAGGTTCGCAATCGCGTTCCCGATTACTGTTGAACGTAAATGTCCCATTGACATTGGTTTCGCGATGTTTGGTGAAGACATATCGATCACGACTTTACGTCCTTGACCGTAATCCCAGTCACCGTAATGTGCGCCAAGTTCTAAGACTTCTTTTAATACTTCATCAGCAAAAGCGCTACGTTCTAAGAAGAAGTTCGCGTATGGTCCCATTGCTTCTGCGCGTTCGATATGCTTATCGCTAACGGCTTCCACGATTTCTGTCGCGATAGCTTGTGGTGCCTTACGTAATACTTTTGCAAGTGTAAATGCAGGGAAAGCGAGGTCCCCTTGGTTTGCATATTTAGGCACTTCAATCATTGATACAATTTCATCAACGCTTAAATGCTCGCCGACTGTTTTTGCGATTTGTTCTGCAACTATTTTCTTATAATTCATCTTTGTTCTCCTTTTCTTTGGTTTTTACTCGGATATCCATTTGCACAAAAAAATCCCTATACGACGACAGTCATATAGAGACGAGAATTCCCGTGGTACCACTCTGCTTGCTCAAATTGAGCCACTTTACTCGGTAACGGCGAATCCGGATTATCCTACATTTCAAATAATCATTTCAAAAGTGCGGTTCATTTTTAATGAATGGTTGGCTTTCACCCTTCCAACTCGCTAATACATTCGGTTAAAAACTACTCTCTTTTTCATCAATTTTGCTATTTAACTGTCATCCACTGTATCATAACTAGCGCGATTTTGCAATTTTACTTCTCTTTAAAATAACGAATCCCATTGACCACTGATGAAATGGCAAATAATGCCGCGCAGATGCCATAGAGAGGCTTCGAAGTGACCGCTAAAATCACAAGGCAATCGCACAAATGGCGTACACAATGCATTGATATAATTTTTGATTCATCTCGGTCACCTACTTCAATTTATCATGGTCATACGTATGCACAAGCTCAAGCCCTGCAAAACGTTGTTGGCGAAGAGCTTCGTACACGACAATCGCTGCCGTATTCGATAAATTCAATGAACGCACATGCGTATCGTTCATCGGAAGACGCAAGCATTTCTCTTCATTTTCGCGCATAAACTCTTCAGGAAGACCCGTTGTTTCTTTCCCGAACATGAAGAATTGCTCCTCATCACGAGCTAAATCCACTTCATCATACGTATGGTTGGCGAATTTTGTAATTAAATATAATGGATGTTCTCCTAAATACTCCAGGAACGCTTCAAGGGATTTGTGATACGTAATATCGACATCATGCCAATAATCGAGCCCAGCGCGTTTTAAGTGCTTATCATCTGTCGAGAATCCAAGCGGTTCAATCAGATGGAGTGGCGAATTCGTCGCCGCACATGTTCTTGCGATATTCCCAGTATTGGCTGGGATTTGTGGTTCAAATAATACGATATGATTTACCGTCATTTGGTTGCCTCTTCTCTATATTTTTCTTGTAAAACTAAAATTGCTTTGTCTAATTCTTCAATTAACTCGATATCTTCCTTCGACAGATTTTCGAGCGATTCGAGTTTTTTCGTCGCTGCTGCTTTTTGCTCGTTAAAATAATCAATCATCTCTTGGTTGGATTCATTCACGATTTCTGCAACGGCCCATGCAGCGGTTCCCTTCATCACGGGACGCATATCTTCTTTCATAACACGAAGCAGCAGTGGCACCGCCGTTTTATCGCGGTAGTTGGCCAGGGCGATAATCGCATTTCGCTGCAACGGCTTCTTCCCACGCCACGATCCGGCCATTTTGCCAAAACGCTCCTTGAATTCCTTGTTCGAAATCGTCACGAGCGGCTTCAATAGCGGATGCGTCTCCTCAACGGATGGCTCCATTTCAGGATGCAAGTGGAAATCTTTTCCCTTATTATACGGACACACTTGCTGGCAAATGTCACAGCCGTAAATCACATGCCCGATTTTTTTACGAAATTCTTGCGGCATAAAGCCCTTCGTTTGCGTCTGATACGACAAGCAGCGCATGGCATTCATACGCCCGTCGCCAAGGAGCGCACCGGTTGGACAGAAATCCACACAGCGCGTACAATCGCCGCACCCGTAGTCCACCATTTCATCGGTTGGGAACTCGATATTCGTAATCAGCTCGCCTAAATAGACATACGAGCCAAATTCCTTCGTAATGAGAAGTCCATTTTTGCCGACAAAGCCAATCCCCGCACGCTCAGCCACGCGGACATCGATTAATTCACCTGTGTCGACCATCGGCTTAAAACGGGAATCTTCGTCTTGAACTTCTTCTTTGATGTAGTTAATCAGTGCTTCCATGCGTCTTGAGAGAATAAAGTGATAATCCTCTCCCCACGAAGCCCGTGCAAAGGCCCCGCGACGCTCTCCTTTTACACGTTCCGGCTTATTCTCGGAAGTGTCGGATACGCCAGCGCAATGGAAATAATCGTTTTTGGAGTATCAAAGATTTTCTCAGGATAAATACGCTCTTCTAGCACTGGATGCTCGAATCCTGTCGTATGACCAAGTTCTTTTGAGCGACGCATGCTCTCTTCTAAGTGCGTAAACGGCTCGGCAGAAGCAAAACCAATCTTATCGATGCCAAGCTCTTTACTTTTAGCGATAATTTTTTGTTTTAAGACTGCTGTATCCATCAAAAACCTCCTCCCTTTGTTCCTATCTATTGTACTATACTTCTCTTTTATCACAAAGTGTCTAAATTTTGGGCAAAAAAAGAACGCTAGCCTTCGGTGAAAACACTGCGAAAGTTAACGTTAGTCGAACATCAATTGCCGTGCAAAATTAATTACAGAGCAAAAGATTATTTGTATAATAGCGCTTTTCTCAGAAAAAATCAACTGAAAAGTTAAGAAAAACGTAAGAAATTTAAAGCAAGAGAAAAATTGATAAATTTCAGCATAAAAACACCCTCAAAACTACCTATAAGCATTGCCAAATAGACAAAAAATAAGGACTCACACTGTGAGTCCTTATGCATTATGCGTTTTTTTTGTGCGCGTCTTTAATTTTGTTAAAGATGCTTTCTGTAATATAGGCACCCGCTTCTGGGTTTCCTGTTCCATTGATGATCACATCATGGAGTGCTAGGTTGCCATCGATTGGTTGCATAAGCCCTTGCCACTCTTCTCCGAATTTTTGACGGAATCGTAGCCAGTCTGTGAAGAACATCAAGGCTTGTTCCTTCTCTCTTCCGTCGACCATCGCTAAATCAAATGTCATGCCTTCTTTGAAACTTGTTACACCATTTTCGTTGGCTTCTGGAATCTCGCCATGAGTACGCATTGGAATGATGAAAGTAGACTTCAATAATTCTTGTCCGAAGAAATGGAAGTACATTTCATGTAGGAATTCTTTCAGGAGTATCTGGTTTTCCTAATTGACCAAGAAGCAGCATCCAGCGAACCAATCCTGGGTTTTCTACAGGAATGTCTACATCACGCACGCCTTCGTAGTTTGGAAACTCAATCAATCCTTCAGCCGCAATCGCAGTATATTCAGAAAGGATACGAACACCTTGCGCACCGTCGAGTAACACGACTTCTCTAATGAAGTTTCGAATGCCTTCTTTATCTTCTCCATTGTCGATATAGCGAAGTTCTAAGTCTTCCGTATCTTCGTTTTGTTCTTTCAAGTTTTCTTTAAATGCCTTCGTTACCAAATGAACCATTGGCGGTGAAGTGACATAGTTATCGCCATCGTTTTTCGTTGTTTTCGCAAATAAGTATGGCTCACCCGTTTTCTTAGAATAAACTGCATAAATGCCATCTAAAAGGAATAATTTGTCGCGAACCATCATTACAAGTGTGCGAATTTTGTTGAAGTTTTCTTCACGTGTTTCATCCGTATCGTTTTCCGCATTCGCGTTGCAATACCATAAAAGAAGTCGCCAGATTTCAGCTACGTCCGATACTGTTAAATGTGCGCGGTCCATATCTGTAAGCACGCCACCTTCAACACCGATAAAGCGTTCGCCTAATGCGTTAATGTATGCAGAGTATAATTGTTTTTCAGTAACGCCTTCAGAGTGAAGCACTGTTCCGACATATGGGAAGAATTTTGTCGCATCTTCCACCCATAGAACGGCTTTTTGATTCGTCGCTTCCATCACGCGATCTTCGCCGACTTGAATTCCGTAAACCGCAGTTCTAAACGGTTCATCGTCGTCGCTACCTAATTTTGTAAGGAGGACTTCATCCCCGACTTTCACTGTTCCATTGACTTGTCCGGCAACGACCATATCTGGTGAGTCTTTTGAAACAGAGTATACATATTCAATCCCCACAGTGAATACACGTGGTTCTTCAGTTTCTTTTTGTTCTTCTACTTGTTTTGGAGCAGGCTCAACTACCTGTTTTTCTTCCTTTTTCTCTTCCTTTTTTTCTTCTGGTTGAACCGGTTTTTCTTCTACTTTCGGTTCTTCTTTTTTACGAGAAAATAAATCTTTGAATCCCATTATTAGGCCTCCTGCTTGTTAATAAGTTTATTATACCATACTTTTCCTATTTGTTTTCGGCTTTTTTCACGATAGCCACAACATAGTGCACCGTTACTTGCGAGAGCGGGTGCGCATTGCTATAAGCCTTATCTTCGTCGCTTGCTCCCCAGTATACGGCGTCATTTCGAGTAAATGGCGATAGATTTCTTCGGTTAAATCCACCGTGTAGCGCACTTCTTCAAATGTTACTTGAGGGCATTCAGTCTTCACGCGTTCTAGAATGTCCGCATTCGAATACGTTTGTTTATCCGGATTTGAACGATAGAGCTGTTGGCGGAGCTCTGTTAAATAATCATTACCAGGGATGACTTTAACGAGCGTCCCTCCTGGAGCCAACACGCGCATAAATTCTTGGTAGTTCGACGGCGTTAAAATATTTAACAGCGTCCCGCAGGATTCATCCGCAAATGGCAAGTTTGCCAAGTCTCCTAAGAAGAATAGTGCTTCGTTTCCAAAATGCACCGACGCTTGATGGATGCCTTCTTTGGCGATATCCATTCCGCATAAAGGTGCCTTCACGCGCTTAAACAGCCACGATAAATGACTGCCTTCCCCACAACCGATATCGACAATAAACTTCTCTTCGTCTCTCGAAAGATGTGGCAAGATTGCCTCTAATAAAGGCTCAAAAAAACCACTCTGCGCGAGTTCATAACGATGATGGAAAAGTGTTGCATCATAATCCGTATTCGCATTTTGCTTCATCAGATGCAAGGTGCCTTTTTTAGAAATATTAAACCTATGCCCCTTTTCGCAGACGACGCTATGATTCTCGGCAGAAACCATCGCATCATGGCAATACGGGCAACGAAAGGCATGTAAGTGTTGGTTGATAAATTGCTCGGCCCAATCGATTTTCTTAATAGCCGCGTTTGGTGCTTCCTGTTTTGTCATTCGATACACTCTTTCTAGTTTTCTCTGTTTCAGTATAGCACATTCGCAACCAAATGCTGGAAACAGTCTATTTTGAGATTTTTTAAGAGAGTGCTACAATAAATTTACTTGAAGAAAATGGAAAAGGTGAAGGAGAAGAATTATGTCACAAAAAATTCCAGTTACAATCGTCAGCGGCTTCCTTGGCGCTGGGAAAACAACTTTAATCAACAAAGTTTTAAAAGAAAAACACGGCGAACATATCGCTGTTGTCATTAACGAATTCGGCGAAATCGGTGTAGATCATCAATTCGTGCTTGACGTTGAAGAAGAAATCTATCAAATGGATAACGGCTGCCTCTGCTGCACGCTTCGTACAGACATTGCCGATATGTTGAAATCCATTTTAATGGTCAAAGAACAAAACGGCATTCGCGTGGACCGCGTGTTATTCGAAACAACAGGTCTTGCGGATCCAGCTCCAATCGCACAAACATTTATTAACGTGCCATTCTTAAACGAGCACTTTATCTTAGACGCAGTATTAACGGTAGTGGATTCTAAAAACTTCCTATACCAGACAGCGCATCAACCTGAACCAGCAAAACAAGTTGGATTCGCGGATAAAATTTTCATGTCAAAACATAGCTTAGTAGACGAAACGATTTACGCGAAAGTGATTAACGAAGTTCGTAGCATCAATGCCTTTGCGGAAATCCAAGACCTTGACGCACGTCCTGTTCATATGAGCGATATGTTCGGCCTTGAATTGTTCTACGCATCTGAAAAGAAAATCTTAGAAATGCAAGAACACGCCGAAGAAGAATATTGCGAAGAATGTGGCCATACACATGCGCACGGTGACCACGATCACGAGCATCACCATCATGATCACGACCATGAGCATGAACATCATGACCATGACCACGAACATGAACACCATGACCATGATCACGAACATCATCATCACCACAGTCATAGCCACCATAGCGGTATTAACTCATTCGTTATCGAGACTGACAAACCTTTAGTTCTCGCAAACATTAACGAATGGTTGAACGAGCTTGTCTATATTTACGGACCAGAATTATATCGTTACAAAGGTATCTTGAACGTGGAAGGATTAGATTACCAAATCATCTTCCAAGGAGTTCAAATGAGCTTTGATATTTCAAGAGGTCGCGATTGGAATGATACAAAACGCGGCTCAACATTGGTCTTCATCGGAAAGAACCTTCCAGAAAACCAATTACGCGAGAGCTTTATTGCTTGTACTGAAAAATAAATCAAACGAAAAGGCCGTCCTGCTTGGACGACCTTTTACTTTTTATCTTAATTTCTACCTTAATGGATTTCTATTTTCCAAGTTCATCCAATAGTTCTTGGTGTTTTTGTGGCGCCAATCTGCCTTCTCTTCTTCGGTAATTTCACGAAGAACGCGGCATGGATTGCCGACCGCAATCACATTACTTGGAATGTCTTTTGTTACCACAGAACCAGACCCGATGACCGTATTATCGCCAATCGTCACTCCCGGATTCACCGTCACGTTGGCCCCAAGCCATACGCTATTGCCAATCATAATCGGTATTCCAAATTCTGGACCCGCATTGCGCGTTTCGGCATCGGTTGGGTGTCCTGGCGTCACAAGCGATACGTGCGGACCGAACATGCAGTTGTCCCCAATCGTAATCGGCGCGACGTCTAGTAATGTACAGTCAAAATTCGCATAGAAGCCTTCGCCAATCGTTGTATGAACTCCGTAGTCCACATAGACGGGTTGCTCCATGTAAATTTTCTCGCCTGTTTTTCCAAATAACTGTTTTAATAATGCGCGTCTTCCTTCGAAATCATCGAAGTCCAAACGATTGTATTGTTGCGCTAGTTTTTTTCCTTTAATCGATAAGTCTCTTAGCCCTTCTGTGAGAGACGGAATATATAAGTCTCCCGTGAGCATACGTTCTTTCATGGTTTTCATTTAGGTACTCCTTTACAGCTAGTTCTCCAATTGAATCACATGATCAAAAAGATTTCTATTCTCTTCGATAAAATGATGTGTCACCATTATAACGGTTAATTCTGGATTAGACAAAATCATTTTCTCAATACAAGTAGCGCTCTCCATATCTAAGCTAGCCGTACTTTCATCAAAAAGAAGGATTTTATCAGATTGCGTTAATGCTCTCGCTATAGAAATTCTCTGTCTTTGACCACCAGACAATTGACTACTATGCTCAGTAACTGCATCATCTAATTGACAAAATTGCTGAATACCTAGCTCATCTGGAAGTGAGATTTTTTTGGTATTATCCCACAAAGTAATATTCTCTTTAACCGTCGCGTTAAACAAATGATTCTTTTGCGGATTGTAGTGAACCATACTACGCAATTGAACTACTTGTTCCTTCGATAGTTCTTTTCCATCTAATAATACTTCCCCAGAATAGTCATTGTTTTCTCCTGCAAGAAAATGTAATAATGTCGATTTTCCACTTCCACTATCCCCTACTAGAGCATATTTCTTACCTTTCTCAATCGTAAAGGAAGTAGGTTTTAACAATTTTCTTTCCGTTGACCGCTACTTCTACAGCTCTCAATTCTAGAGAGTTCTTCAGTTTCTAGTTCTTCTTGGAGCATTTCATCAGGGAGGATGGATTCATATTTATCAAAAATATACTTGAACAGATTTATACTGTACTAAATTTTGCGCGATTAAGCTGACTTTTGCCGAAAAAAAGGACACCTGTAAATGAACCAATACTTCCCATAACCCCAATCGATACAACTCCATTAACTACCAGATATCCGACTAAAAATAGCACTCAATGATTGACCTAAACTATTCACTGCTCCTGAAGCAATTCCAGATAGCATGAATGCGCGAATTAAACGAACCACCGCATCTTTAACAGCGTTCGATTCAAATTGGACGCGATTTTTTTAAAAGGTATCCATTTTATTTAATGCATAGAATACAGAATAACCCTCTAGTAAATTTTTGTACATTCGAAGAAAAATTTTTCTTGGGTTGCAGAATAACTTTCCAGTACTTTCTTCGTATGTGGTTCGAATAATTTTGGAACCACTAGAAGTCCGCTAATTAATACCACTAAGAACAATAGAATAGACCAGTGATAAGTAAGGATAACTCCTATGGATAATAGCACCGTTAGCACACTTTCTGTTATCGTAAAGAACAATGGAAGTCCCAATGACGAGATTCTCTCCATATCATTTGTCATCCAAGATACATACTCTGGAAATTCACGTTTGGTGATTTCCATATAATTCGCCTTACGAAGTTTTTCTGCAATTTCTTCCCTTAATTCCGTATTGACTAATTGAATGAATTTTTCTTGTCGAACGGAAAATAAGAATTCTGAATACGATAATATTCCTTTCATAGCGAACCGGATTGCCAACGCTCCTACAAATTGCCAAGCATTTAAGGCGACTAACCCGTCAATGGCAAATGCAATAATCGCAATATTCGCTACGGTTAAAAGACTCTTAATAACCACTAGTACGAGAAGAATCATTACTTTGGATGGATGTTGTAGTAACTTCTGTTTCATAATGATTTCTCCTTCCCTAAGTAAATCACTTCATCAAATAAATCACGATGTTCTTCAAAAAAATGATGTGTCACAATCACAAGGGTTAGGTTAGGATTTTGAAGGAGTTGAGCCTCTATACTTCGCGCACTCTCCAAATCTAAATTCGCGGTACTTTCATCAAGTAATAACACCTTATCTGATTCAAGTAACGTTCTAGCAAGCGCTAATCGTTGTCGTTGCCCTCCTGATAACTTAGTTCCATGCTCACTCACAACTTCCTGAGCATTCGTAAATTGATTCAATCCCATTTGACTAGATTCTTCCTCAAACGGACGATCTTCCCATAACGTAATATTATCTTTTACTGTGGCGTTAAAAATATGATTCTTCTGAGGATTGTATGCGGTAATATTGCGCAGCTGTACAATTTGTTCCTTAGAAAGAGACTTCCCATCGAGGATCACTTCACCTGTAAACTCGTGATTTCGACCGGCTAAGAAATTCAATAACGTTGATTTTCCAGTACCGCTATCCCCTAATAACGCATATTTCTTCCCTTTTTCGATAGTGAATGTCACGGGATTTACAATGACATTTCCATTCACGCTGACGGTGACATCTCTTAATGATAAAGTCTGTTGCAGAGAACTATTGTCTGGTTGTAAATTCGAATCTGCTTGTAAGCTATTAAATTTATCAAAATAAACATGAATTGATTTTAATTGAACTAATTGTTGAACGACTTGTTCTAACGATGCAAAACAGTTAAATGTAAGAGAGCCTGCTGCAGTAAATGCCCCCACTGAAATCATCCCAGCAAATACCATGATTCCGGCTACGACATCTACTGAGATTTTTCCAATAAAATTCAGTAACGAAATGCACAATTGTACGAATGAAAACTTCTTTCGATAACTTACTTTAACGTCTGATAATGCATCTGAAGCAATTTTTATGCGCTTCACAAATTGTCCCACTGCATTTGAGGTATAAAACACTTCGAATCCTTTAAATAAGTTTTGAACGATTGTAGTAAATTCTTCATTGGCAGCCGATAAATCTGAAGTGGCTTTCTTCGTTTGTTTTTGAAACCACTTTGGCGTGAGAATAAGCATCACTGCTACCAAAACAGTCACGACTGCTAATCCCCAATGGAATAACGAGAGAGAAATCAATGCAAAGATCAACATCATTCCGCTTCCGATGCTATTGAATAACACGGCAAACCCATTGTCTTCTAATTGCTCTAAATCACTTGTAAACCATGAAACATAGGCAGAAACATCTTTTTCTGTCACTGTTGAATAATTCGCATGCCCGATTCTATCTGCAATTTCTCCTCGGATTTCAATACTAATTTTTTGGATGAGCTTATTCAGCTGCACATTATATCCATATAACGATGCCAAATATACTCCACTGAAAGCTATTCCTACTAACTTCCATGTTAAAAACGTAGAAAAATCTCCCTTTACCAAAGCATTAAACGCTGGCGCATTTATCGAAATACTAATAATAGAGGATGCATTTTCCAAAAAAGATAATAACATCACGACAAAGAGATGCTACTTTATGCCTGAGCAGATACTGTTTCATTGATTCGTTCTCCCATTTTTCAATGTCTAAAAAATTATAAGATAATCCCATTATACTCCCGTCATAAAACAGGAACAATACAAAAAACGTGGAGATTTCGTACTTTCTCCACGTTTTTTCAATTAAAATATTGGATTTTTTAATTTTCCACATACGCCTTTGCTTGAACGATACGCTTTTCGAGTTCCATCAGGTCGATAAAGCGAGCTTGGCGTGCGAATTCTTTGTCTCCAACCATCAAGAGAATGGCGGGCACGGTTAACACTTCATAGCGGCTAGCCACTTCTGGATGAAGAGTGGCGTCGATTTCTTCTACGGTAATACCGTAGTCTCCTGCGATTTCCATGACTTGCGGACGAATCACATGGCACACGCCGCATGTCGGAGTCGAAATATAGATGATTTTTACAGTTTCCATTTTCTCACCTCACTCCTATCATACCCGATAGTCCAAGAATTCTTGCAAACTTTGCTCATAGGCCCTTTTTTAGTAGAAAACACTTAACAAACCGCGTCTTGATTGTGTATAATGGAAGAGTTAAGTCCAGATGAAAATCAGAAAGTGAGTGAAACAATGGGACGTAAATGGGCAAATATTGTCGAAAAGAAAACAAAATTAGATGCTAACAATAGTAAAATCTACGCTAAATTTGGGATTGAAATCTATGTAGCTGCAAAACAAGGGGAACCAGATCCTCATTCAAACCAAAAATTAAAATTCGTTATTGACCGTGCTAAAACTTATAATGTACCACGTCATATCATCGAACGTGCGATTGAAAAAGCAAAAGGTGGCGGCGATGGCGACTACCAAGAACTCCGTTACGAAGGTTTCGGACCAAACGGTTCTATGATTATCGTAGATGCCTTAACCAATAACGTAAACCGTACAGCAGCTGACGTACGTGCCGCTTACAGCAAAAACGGAGGCAACATGGGTGCGCCAGGTTCTGTAACTTACTTATTTGACCACACAGCAATCTTCGGTATCGCAAATAAAGATGCTGACGAATTATTAGAACAATTAATGGAAGCAGACGTTGACGTTCGTGACGTTGTTCAAGAAGACGACCAAGCGATTGTTTACGCTGAACCAAACGACTTCCACACTGTTCGTAAAGCATTAGAAGATTTAGGAATCACTGAATTCACAGTGAGCGAAATCGAAATGATTCCTCAATCAGAAGTAACACTTGAAGGCGACGACTTACGTTTATTCGAACGCATGATTAACGCTCTAGAAGACAACGAGGACGTTCAAAAAGTGTACCACAACGTAAACTTAGAAGACTAATAATAGAAAAAGCAAAATGTACATATAAGTTACATTTTGCTTTTTTTGTTCCCTTTCAACCTGAGAACACACTTCCCATAAGCTTCTTATCTCGCGGGGCACCTCACCCAGAAAGCACCTTATTCCTTTTTAGCAAAAAGGACAAAACAGGATACGAAAAGCTCCATGGATTCTATAGTAGGAACAATAACGAGTGCATTCAATGTGAATTACTGCCGCTGGGAAATTCGTTTCCTAGCGGCAGTTTGAAGCTTGAAAGGAATTGAGACGTAAGGCTCAATCCGGTGCAGCTATTGTCACTACTATGAAGATATCCATAGGAGCTTGTAGTATCCTGTTTTTTTGTCCGACCTATTTATTTTGCACATACTGCTCTAAGCGGTAGCTTCCTGCAGTGAGGTAGACCCCTGCCATCGCAAGGATAACCCAGACTGATGGGAAGAGCGTTTGAAGGTCAATCGACTTGTACAACCAGTAAATCGGGCTGATATACGCCACAAGTCTGAGCCAACTTCCTCCAAAATCCCCAAACGCTGCTGGCATTCCAATCCCAGCCATCACCATTACAAACAGCACTCCAAACGTCGTCGCGTGTCCTGGTACTTTGAAAATTCTGAAGAAGAATAAGTTCAGGCAGAGACTGTAAATAATCGCTACGGCTAATAGTCCCGTAAACACTCCCCAGTTCATTTCTGGAACGAGGCCTGTCATGACCATCGCTGACATAAGGAGCATATTAACGATAAACATAAAGATAAAGTACGCCAATAAGAACGAAAGTGTAATTTCCAAATTAGAGCGTGGAGAGACGACTGAGCGTTTCAACACATGACTCTTCTTGAAGTTAATCCAGTCCGAAGCAATCACCGATGCATTGGTGATGACATAAAGGAGAGAGATGAGCATGACTACTCCACTCGCAACACTCGTCTTCGTTTCATTGATAGTAACCACCATTTGATTGTCAGTCTCTGGCAAGGTCTCCTCTTTCGTCAACACGCCTGTTTGTTGCAGTTTCGCGTTTAGCATGACTTCTTTTAACACCTTCGTCAACTGTGCATCAAGTAGAAAGTCTCTCGTGCCGCGCTGCGTATTCCAGATGCGAATCGTTGGCACTCGGCCTTCTTTTGCCTTTTGTAAATAGTTCGCAGGCACTTCGTAAATAACGGTCATTTCTCCTTTTTTCAGGGCTTCTTTGGCACTGTCTAAATCGAAGTACACATTCTCTTCTCGGATATACGGCGCAATCAATTCTTCGTACTCCTCATTTCCCTCGTTGAATACAAAGGCAACGGTTTTTGCGACCGTACTTGGCGCTTTCGTATCCACCGTTCCTTGCGAGGCAAGCATCATTCCGTTGATAAGGGCCGGCATTCCAATCATCGTAAAGAGAATTAGTGGCATTTTCAATAATCGTTTCAAATGAAAGATTGTCATTCTTATAAGATTCATTGACGCGCCTCCTTTCTCTTCAATGACCAGTTAAAGACTAGCCCTAACACTAAAATAATTGGTGCGGCAACCATAGCCATTCCTTTCATCGACACGCCATTCATCACATCGACAAATGGGGTGTAAGTAAATTGGCGGAACGGATTTCCGCTGAGGAAACTAAAGGTTGAACTAACACGATCTAGCGGGATGAGACCCGAAAAGAGCATGTAACCCAAGTTGATTCCAGTAGAAAAGGCTTGTAGGTTCTTCTCCGTCACGAAATTGCCGAGTAAGTTTCCAAGAACATTGAAGACTAAACTATAGAAAACGATAAGGACAAAGATGATACCGATGTTTCCTCCAAAAGTTGTTGGATCGAGGATTTTCCATAGGCCGATATACACGAAGGACAATAGCGTCGTCGCAATCATATTCACGGCTAAATCGAGTCTGTCTCGTTCACAAATGCTAAATGGCAATACGTTCAAGCGTTTGCGAAGACCGCTGAGTTCTCGTTGTACCCCAAATCGCATCGCACTTTCAAGGAATATGATGAATAAAAATCCAAGTCCCGTAATTGCGTAGTGTTGGTTCGCAGTCACTTGGGATTCAGCTTCTACTTGGTCTGTCTCAAAAGCTCCCGATGCAATTTCCTGTTGTAAGGATGCAAGCATCCCTGCTGCTTGTTCAGGTGTAATGGATGCATTTTTACTCTCTGCGACTTCATGCATCACCGAACTTGCTTCTAATAATTGCGAAGTCATTGTTTTCAAGAGCGATTCATACACCGCAAGTGACAGGCTCGATGTTCGCCCTGATTTCTCGATGGTAATCGGAGTTGCTTGCGAACGCGTTTGAATCGACTCTGTAAAATCAGCTGGAATCGTCGCAATGATTTTGGCATCGTCTTTCACACTTGTCAGCGCAATTTGTTTTTCCTCAGTGAGTTGCTCAAACAACGCTACGATTTGTTCTCCAAAAGCTCCTTTGTCTTGATTATCGATATAAATCTTCGTTTCAATCGTTAAATCAGAAGGATTGAAGGCACTCTTAGTGGTAAACGCCAAAAATAGCGTTAATAGAAATGGCATTAAGACCATGAGTAATAGCGCCGGAAAAGACTTCAGAGAGGATATTAAATTGGCTTTAATATAACGAATGTATCTCATAAGTCCTCCTTAATCACGAAGCGTCTTTCCTGTTAATTGTAAGAACGCCTCTTCTAATGTTGTTTCTTTGACGTTGACGGATTTAATCAAGAGTTGTGCCTGTTCGACTTGCTCAATCAACTTCATCATCGAGAAAATCGTTTGGTCGATCGTGAGGGCTATGTCTTGGCCGTCGACGGTTACAAATTGAATGCCGTTTTCGCTATTCTTCAACACTTCGTCAAATCCCGCAGGAACGCGGTCCAATGTGAGCGCCACCGTTTGTGTATGCCCCACGAGTTTTTTCACTTCTTCTTTCGTGCCATACGCCACTTCTTCTCCTAAATCGAGAATGAAGACACGCTTACAGAGGGCTTCTATTTCCTCCATATAATGCGACGTGTAAAGAATCGTCGTGCCTTGTTCGGCAAGAGATTGAATATAGTCGAAGATATGTTGACGCGACTGCGCATCCACCCCAACAGTTGGTTCATCTAAAATCAAAATCGAAGGATTATGCAACATCGCAACGGCAATATTCAAGCGACGTTTCATCCCGCCAGAGTAGTTTTTCACTTTCTCTTTCTTCTTGTCGGTTAGACCTGCCACTTCCAGCAACTTCTCAATTTGACTCTTCAACTCTGCTCCCGCTAACCCGTAAAGTCCACCGAAGTATTCTAAGTTGTCAACCGCGTTCAATTCCTCAAGAAGCGCGATATCTTGTGGCACTAAGCCTAAGTGTTTTCGAATTTCTACTTTATCGGTTTTAATCGACTTTCCATTAATGAAAATCTCACCGCTATCCATCGATTGAATCCCTGTCAGAATATCAATCAATGTACTTTTCCCGGCTCCATTAGGTCCAAGTAATCCAAAAAGTTCCCCTTCCATAATTTCAAAGGAAACATTTTGTAGGACTTTTTGTCGTCCGTAAGATTTGGTTACGTCTTTAATTTCAATCATATGTACACCTCTTTATCGAATAAATGAAAGAATGGCTGTTAATAAACAAAGAACAATCGCTACAATTGCTTCCTCTTTTAAATCTTTAGGGGTCTTCTTGGATTCGTTCATTTGTTTATCCTCCTACTTGTTTGTACCCTTATCATAGCAAACACCCATCGGAGTCTATAGTCCAAAACGTCATCTCGTACCGTGACGAAAGTCATGTTTTTATAAAAAATGCCCCGACTCTTTCAGATTCTATACTCCACGGTGGTTTGTCTGAAAGAATCGGAGCAGTCTTGATTATTGTTTGAGTTTGTTTTCGTACGCGAAAATCACAAGTTGCGTGCGGTCACGCAATTCTAATTTCGATAAAATCGTACTAATATTATTTTTTACGGTTCCTTCTGAAAGGAAGAGCGTTTGCGCAATTTCTTTATTGCTTAAGCCTTGCGCCACTTGTTGAATGAGCTCCACTTCACGTGGTGTGAGCCCCCATTTCTCCGCATCAAAGCTTACAGTCTTCTCAACAGTCGTATTCGTCAGTAACGCCTCTGAAATGACCGTATCCATCACGACTTTTCCAGACATGGCGACTTTAATCCCGTCAAGAATCGCCTCTGGACTACTGTCTTTTAATAAATACCCCGAAGCACCATTTTGTACGGCTTCGACAATATATTCAGTATCTTGGAAAGTCGTCACAATCAGCACCTTCACCTCTGGAAAGGCCTCTTTAATGAGCTTCGTCCCTTCGATTCCGTTACTCTCAGGCATGCGAATATCCATCAAGACCACATCTGGTTGGTGCTCCTTGCAGGCTTCAAAGGCCGCACGTCCACTCTCTGCTAAAGCGAGGACTTCGACATTACCGCTCGCCTCAAGCATGATTTTTAAACCGGTACGGATGAGCATTTCATCGTCGGCAATAATAAGTTTGATTGGGTTTGTCATGGTTCTCCTCGTTTCTATTGTTTTTCTGTATTCGGTAGGATCATTTGCACGGTCACGCCAGGATTTGACGCCTCAAGTGTCACCGACCCACCTTCTGCACGAAGTCGTTCTTGGAGGGATTTAAGCCCGCCTTTTGGAGCTAAATCGACCGCTCCCGTTCCGTTATCTTTAATCGTCACGACTAATTGCGATGGATTATACATCAGTAGCACGGTAATGCGTGTCGCTTGTCCGTGTCGCATCGCGTTTGTAATCGCCTCTTGGACTCCACGGAAGATGCTGAGCTCTGCCTCACTTGTAAGCGTGAAGGTCGGCTCATTTTTTCTAAATTGAATATCGATGCCGCTGTTGACTTGCACCTCGTGGAAATTCTTCCAGCGCAATATCCAGCTGCTTCTTATCCATTTGTTCCGGCTTCAAGTCATGAACAATCTTACGCACTTCTTGCAATCCTTCGACGGCAAAATCACGAAGCCCTTCGCTCATTTCTTGAATCGGTGAATTTTGTTGCTTGGCCAGTTGAGAAATGGCCCCTAGCTGAATAATAATCGTGGATAGACTATGTCCCACTGAATCGTGAATCTCACGAGAAATTCGGTTTCGCTCTTGCAGCGTGAAGATTTCCTTCATCGTCCCCATTTTATATTGGGCTTGTTGCAAGTCATACCGTTGCTCGCTGAGTTTCTGCTCGGCTTTTTCCAACTCTTCTTGTAGCGCTCTTCGCTCTTCCAAAATATGATTTCCATAAGAGAAGAATAAAAGGAAGAACAGGGTCATCACCACTTGAATGCTGTTCCCTTGTTGAACGGCTGGAACGATAACGACCGCCCCTAATATGAACTGTAGAATCAATGCATTTCTAAAGGAGAATCGTAGACTCACTTCAAAACAGAGAAGAAGAATCAGTCCCGTAAAAATGGTATGGAAATACAAACAGAGGAGGACGACCGCGATGCCTTCAATCAGAATATACCACTGATATTTCAATGAATAATAGCCAACTTGCACAAGCGTGATAAAGCCAAAGAAGAAGGCGATGTCTCCTGCGTTCATATTCGGCAGTTGCGACCATTCAAAAAGCGCAAAAAGGATGAAACCATACCGAATAATGAATCGTACCCATTGATCGATTTTCATGATTTCACCCCTTTGTCATTACTGATTTAATAAAAATAAAAACGCGATAAGATTATTGAGAAAATGCATCGAGATAGATGCAAACATTGTCGTTATAATAACGATACATCCCAACAATCGGAATCGTTAATGGAACGTACATCAACGCCGCTGTCCAGTCAATCAAACCTGCAGCATCTTTTGAAAGTGCGTGAAGTAGCACGAATAGAAACGCTGAAATAAACGTTAATACATGAACGTTGAGCGATTTCTTAAACGAACCGATGATCGCTTCACGAAACACCAATTCTTCCAAGATTGGCGCCACAACGCATAGTAGAACAAACATCAAGACGGCGTCATTTGCGCTCATCATCTTCTCAATTTGTTCTTGGTTGTCCGACGTCACATCTCCAATAAACTGAGCGACCGCAATTGCTAATCCGATACGAAGTGCGTATCCAATTGCCAAATCTCGAATAAACGGACGCTTGATGAAGTTTTTGAACCCTTCCACAAGCTTCTCGCGGAACAATGCGACCCCAATCGCTGTTGAAACCAGTTGAAGGATCAGGTAGGCATTTGTATCAACACTTGGTCCCGAAGACGTATAACGAATAAAGAACGCCGGGAAAACCATCAAGTTTAAAAAGTAAACAACCCATAATAGAACCGCATTTTTCTTCATAGAACACCTCTAGTCATCCGTGAAACGGACTGGTTTTGTATTTTTAATGCTATAGATTTTTTCAATTTTGCCATCATGCCATACGATACCGTGAAGCGCGCCGCCAAAAACAGCTCCGCCATCGATACCGATTTTGCCATCATGTTGCCATAATTTCATAAAGTCTCCATCTTCGTTTAAGCCACGTAAAGGTGTGTGCCCGAAGATAATCGTTTGCCAGTGTTGTTGGCCCCTTTATGGAATGGCTCACGAATCCAGTAGAAGTCTTTTGGCTCAGTGTCGTGCCAGTCGTCTAAGCGTAAATCCACTCCAGCATGCGCTAAGAGCAAGTCGCCTTCATCGATAAAGAGAGGACGTTCTCTTAGAAATGCGATGAGTTCTGGATATTGTGCTTTAATCGCTTCGGCATCTTCCACAGGATTGACCGGAGTCCCTTGTGGTCGACCGAGTAAGTCGTTAATCGTCGTATCCCCATTGTTTCTGAAGTAGTGTGGAAAACGTCCTTCAGGATCGTCGATAAATGCAAGGAACATCACTTCATGATTTCCCATCAAATACCATGCGTTTTTCTCTTTCGCATATTTCATCCCTGTTAGGACACTACGTTTATTGTCTGGTCCACGGTCAATCAAGTCTCCCATGAAGACAAGTTGCTGAGTTTCTTCGTCCCAGTTTTGAAGCATTTCTTCCATCATGTCTGCTTCGCCGTGAATATCACCAATAATAAAATACGTTTTTTTCATTTTCTACACCTCAATTGCTCTGTTACTGTCTATTATAGCAAACTTTCGCGTCAATATGAAAGTGGATTTGACTCATGAAAAATTTTGCAAAAAAAGAAGCCTTACTTTCGTAAGACTTCTTCGTCATTTAAGATTATTGGTTTTCTTTTTTACGAGTGAATAATAACGCTGCCGCTACAACCACAAGTACGCCACCTACGATTACAGAGATACCTTTGCTGTACCTGTATTTGGTAATTCAGGACGTTTTGGTTCTTCTGTTGTTGGAACTGCTGGAGTTTCTGTTGTTGAACCTTCAGTTGTAGTTCCTTCTGTAGTTGTTGAAGCTGTTGTTGTTGAAGCAGTAGTTGTTGTTGCTTCTGTTGTCGTTGAAGCTGTTGTTGTTGTTGCTTCTGTTGTTGTTGTCGTAGTAGTTGTAGTAGTAGTTTCAGGCATTTCACCGTCAGCTGTACCAGAACCAGATAATAATGTGTAAGTTACATCTGTTGATTGTTCACTATCTAAACCGTCAGCTGTAATTGAGATTCTGTTTTGTGGGTTCTTTGTAGGATCCACTAAGTTTACGATATAGTCAACGTAAATAATTTTATCTGTTGTATCGATTTTTACTTTAATACCTGTATCAGTGATTTCATAGTCACTTTCAGAAAGGAATCCAGCTGAAACCCATGGATTTTCTGAATCTACTAATTCAACACGTAATGAACCAGGTACGTATGTTTGGTTTGAATCCCAAACATCTTTAATTTCAACATTACTTAATGTTTTTCTAGCGGCGTTTAAACGTGCCCACCAGTGAACTTGTTCAGCGTTCTCTGTTGGTTGAAGACCCCATTTAGTAACCATTTCTCCTGGAGTAGGTCCTTCAAGTGGATCGATTTTTTGTGATACGACAGTACCGTTAAAATCAAGTTCTTGAGTAGTATCTGCTAAACGATTGTCTGGTTCCCACTTAACATCAACTGTTAATTCGATGTTTTTGTTTAACTTGTGGTCTTTGAAGTATGGACCAAATGTTACTGTGACATTGCCATTTTCTGGTGACACTTCAGCATATGCTACTGTTTCTCCCGCTTTATTATAAATTGGGAAGCTGTAAGAAGATTGAATTTTCACAGGTGAATTCACTTTGAATGTCATTGTGTCATTCAAGTTGATATCGATATTATCAGGAATATCTACTTTGAATGTAATTCCCCAACGAGCATATAAATCGGATGCATCTCCCGAGATTTGAACAGTTGGATTCTTCACTTCAATCGCTGTTCCATTTTTTGTTACTTCTGCCGCACTTACTTGTTTTGGAGCAAAGAATACTGCTAAAGCAAATAGAGCGGATAGTAATAAGAATAATTTCTTTTTCATAAAAATCCTCCTAGTTTCTTGATTTAAATTCTATTCTTTCAAAATCAATCAATTTTTATCCTAAAATCAACACTGTTTTTTCGAAAAAGCGATTACGTTTTGAAAGAAATTTGAACATAAATCAACTAATAGTTATTCTAAACTACTATTGCTCTAACTGCAATTCAAAAACCCCTAAATCATGTGTTTTTAATGATTTTTTTCTTTTAAAAATGAAAAATAAAAAAGCTAGAAATATCGGAAATATTTCTAGCTTGCTCAATTATTATAAAATTCATTTAAAGCTACTTGCCGGGATTGAACCGGCGACCTCCACCTTACCAAGGTGACGCTCTACCGACTGAGCTAAAGCAGCGTTTTTTGGGTAAAAAAAAAGAACTCCGCCAGTAGGACTCGAACCTACGACATCATGATTAACAGTCATGCGCTACTACCAACTGAGCTATGGCGGAAAAATAATAAAGCGTGGCAACGTCCTACCCTCGCAGGGAGAAACCCCCAACTACTATCGGCGCTAAGAAGCTTAACTTCTGTGTTCGAGATGGGAACAGGTGTATCCTTCTTGCCATCGTCACCACACTTTATCTTCTGAAAAAACTTTCGTTCTTTCAAAACTGAATCTATATCCAACTCCATCAATCTACCAGCTATACAACTCGTGGTTAAGTCCTCGACCGATTAGTACTAGTCCGCTCCATGCCTCGCGGCACTTCCACTTCTAGCCTATCTACCTGATCGTCTCTCAGGGGTCTTACTCATTTAAAATGATGGGAAATCTCATCTCGAGGGGGGCTTCACGCTTAGATGCTTTCAGCGTTTATCCCGTCCACACATAGCTACCCAGCGATGCTCTTGGCAGAACAACTGGTACACCAGCGGTGTGTCCATCCCGGTCCTCTCGTACTAAGGACAGCTCCTCTCAAATTTCCAACGCCCGCGACGGATAGGGGACCGAACTGTCTCACGACGTTCTGAACCCAGCTCGCGTACCGCTTTAATGGGCGAACAGCCCAACCCTTGGGACCGACTTCAGCCCCAGGATGCGATGAGCCGACATCGAGGTGCCAAACCTCCCCGTCGATGTGAACTCTTGGGGGAGATAAGCCTGTTATCCCCAGGGTAGCTTTTATCCGTTGAGCGATGGCCCTTCCATACGGTACCACCGGATCACTAAGCCCGACTTTCGTCCCTGCTCGACTTGTTGGTCTCGCAGTCAAGCTCCCTTCTGCCTTTTACACTCTACGAATGATTTCCAACCATTCTGAGGGAACCTTTGGGCGCCTCCGTTACATTTTTAGGAGGCGACCGCCCCAGTCAAACTGCCCGTCTGACACTGTCTCCCACCCCGGTGAGGGGTGCGGGTTAGAGTGGTCATGTCACAAGGGTAGTATCCCACCGTTGCCTCCTCCGAAACTGGCGTCCCGGATTCTTCAGCTCCTACCTATCCTGTACATGTGACACAAACACTCAATATCAAACTACAGTAAAGCTCCATGGGGTCTTTCCGTCCTGTCGCGGGTAACCTGCATCTTCACAGGTACTATAATTTCACCGAGTCTCTCGTTGAGACAGTGCCCAGATCGTTACGCCTTTCGTGCGGGTCGGAACTTACCCGACAAGGAATTTCGCTACCTTAGGACCGTTATAGTTACGGCCGCCGTTTACTGGGGCTTCAATTCAAAGCTTCGCTTGCGCTAACCTCTCCTCTTAACCTTCCAGCACCGGGCAGGCGTCAGCCCCTATACGTCATCTTTCGATTTTGCAGAGACCTGTGTTTTTGATAAACAGTCGCCTGGGCCTATTCACTGCGGCTGGTATTGCTACCAGCACCCCTTCTCCCGAAGTTACGGGGTCATTTTGCCGAGTTCCTTAACGAGAGTTCGCTCGCTCACCTTAGGATTCTCTCCTCAACTACCTGTGTCGGTTTGCGGTACGGGTCCTATAAATCTTGCTAGAAGCTTTTCTCGGCAGTGTGACATCAGAAACTTCGGTACTAAACTTCCCTCCCCGTCACAGCTTGTCGCATCTGTGATAAGCATTTGACTCATCAGCCGACTCACTGCTTGGGCGTACACTTCCAGTCGTACGCTTTTCTTAGCCTCCTGCGTCCCTCCATTGCTCAAACGATTTATAGAAGTACAGGAATATCAACCTGTTGTCCATCGACTACGCCTATCGGCCTCGCCTTAGGTCCCGACTAACCCTGGGAGGACGAGCCTTCCCCAGGAAACCTTAGTTATTCGGTGGACGGGATTCTCACCCGTCTTTCGCTACTCATACCGGCATTCTCACTTCTAAGCGCTCCACATGTCCTTACGATCATGCTTCACCGCCCTTAGAACGCTCTCCTACCACTGGACCATAAGGTCCAATCCACAGCTTCGGTAATCTGTTTAGCCCCGTTACATTTTCGGCGCAGGGTCACTCGACTAGTGAGCTATTACGCACTCTTTGAATGATGGCTGCTTCTAAGCCAACATCCTAGTTGTCTGTGCAACCCCACATCCTTTTCCACTTAACAGATATTTTGGGACCTTAGCTGGTGGTCTGGGCTGTTTCCCTTTCGACTACGGATCTTATCACTCGCAGTCTGACTCCCGGATATAAATACATGGCATTCGGAGTTTATCTGAATTCGGTAACCCGAGATGGGCCCCTAGTCCAAACAGTGCTCTACCTCCACGATTCTTGATTCCGAGGCTAGCCCTAAAGCTATTTCGGAGAGAACCAGCTATCTCCAAGTTCGATTGGAATTTCTCCGCTACCCACACCTCATCCAAGCACTTTTCAACGTGCCCTGGTTCGGTCCTCCAGTGCGTTTTACCGCACCTTCAACCTGGACATGGGTAGATCACTTGGTTTCGGGTCTACGTCCACATACTACATGCGCCCTATTCAGACTCGCTTTCGCTACGGCTCCGACTCTTCATCTTAACCTCGCATGTAAACGTAACTCGCCGGTTCATTCTACAAAAGGCACGCCATCACCCATTAACGGGCTCTGACTACTTGTAAGCACACGGTTTCAGGTACTCTTTCACTCCCCTCCCGGGGTTCTTTTCACCTTTCCCTCACGGTACTGGTTCACTATCGGTCACTAGGTAGTATTTAGCCTTGCCAGATGGTCCTGGCGGATTCCGACGGGATTCCTCGTGTCCCGCCGTACTCAGGATGCTAGTAGAGTTCATCAAAATGTCGCGTACAGGATTGTCACCTTCTTTGATGGGCCTTTCCAGACCACTTCTGCTATCTTGATTTCTTCTCACGTTCTAGTCCTACAACCCCAACAAGCAAGCTCGTTGGTTTGGGCTCCTCCCGTTTCGCTCGCCGCTACTCAGGGAATCGATTTTTCTTTCTCTTCCTGCAGGTAATGAGATGTTTCAGTTCCCTGCGTGTACCTCCTAATGAGCTATGTATTCACTCATTGGTAACACCCTATGAAAGGTGTTGGGTTCCCCCATTCGGAAATCTTTGGATCTTAGCTTACTTACAGCTCCCCAAAGCATATCGGTGTTAGTTCCGTCCTTCTTCGGCTCCTAGTACCAAGGCATCCACCGTGCGCCCTTATTCACTTAACCGTTGGTTAAATGTCGCATAGCGTTGCGTTTTGTTAAAAAACTCTTTTCGTTAGATGTTACTCTAACTCTCGGTAAATTAATTGGTTATTTGTTGTGATATAGTATTCAGTTTTCAAAGAACAAAATTGAGAGAGTAACCTCTCAAACTAAACAAAGAAGTCTAACCCTGTAGGGTTCCGTATTACCTAGAACATCTTACGACATTCTGGTTTATCCTTAGAAAGGAGGTGATCCAGCCGCACCTTCCGATACGGCTACCTTGTTACGACTTCACCCCAATCATCTATCCCACCTTAGGCGGCTGGCTCCAAAAGGTTACCTCACCGACTTTGGGTGTTACAAACTCTCGTGGTGTGACGGGCGGTGTGTACAAGACCCGGGAACGTATTCACCGCGGCGTGCTGATCCGCGATTACTAGCGATTCCGGCTTCATGTAGGCGAGTTGCAGCCTACAATCCGAACTGAGAATGGCTTTAAGAGATTCGCTTACCCTCGCGAGTTCGCTGCTCGTTGTACCATCCATTGTAGCACGTGTGTAGCCCAAGTCATAAGGGGCATGATGATTTGACGTCATCCCCACCTTCCTCCGGTTTGTCACCGGCAGTCTCACTAGAGTGCCCAACTCAATGCTGGCAACTAGTAATAAGGGTTGCGCTCGTTGCGGGACTTAACCCAACATCTCACGACACGAGCTGACGACAACCATGCACCACCTGTCACTTTGTCCCCGAAGGGAAAAGCTCTATCTCTAGAGTGGTCAAAGGATGTCAAGACTTGGTAAGGTTCTTCGCGTTGCTTCGAATTAAACCACATGCTCCACCGCTTGTGCGGGTCCCCGTCAATTCCTTTGAGTTTCAACCTTGCGGTCGTACTCCCCAGGCGGAGTGCTTAATGCGTTAACTGCAGCACTGAAGGGCGGAAACCCTCCAACACTTAGCACTCATCGTTTACGGCGTGGACTACCAGGGTATCTAATCCTGTTTGCTACCCACGCTTTCGAGCCTCAGCGTCAGTTACAGACCAGAGAGTCGCCTTCGCCACTGGTGTTCCTCCATATATCTACGCATTTCACCGCTACACATGGAATTCCACTCTCCTCTTCTGCACTCAAGTTCCCCAGTTTCCAATGACCCTCCCGGTTGAGCCGGGGCTTTCACATCAGACTTAAGGAACCGCCTGCGCTCGCTTTACGCCCAATAAATCCGGACAACGCTTGCCACCTACGTATTACCGCGGCTGCTGGCACGTAGTTAGCCGTGGCTTTCTGGTTAGATACCGTCAAGGCGCTAACAGTTACTCTAGCACTTGTTCTTCTCTAACAACAGAGTTTTACGATCCGAAAAACCTTCTTCACTCACGCGGCGTTGCTCCGTCAGACTTGCGTCCATTGCGGAAGATTCCCTACTGCTGCCTCCCGTAGGAGTTTGGGCCGTGTCTCAGTCCCAATGTGGCCGATCACCCTCTCAGGTCGGCTATGCATCACGGCCTTGGTGAGCCGTTACCTCACCAACTAGCTAATGCACCGCGGGTCCATCCATCAGCAGAAGCTTGCGCCTCTTTTCCTCCTTCAACCATGCGGTTAAAGGACCTATGCGGTTTTAGCATCCGTTTCCGAATGTTATCCCCCTCTGATGGGCAGGTTACCCACGTGTTACTCACCCGTTCGCCACTAGATTGACCAGTGCAAGCACCGGTCGCTCTCGTTCGACTTGCATGTATTAGGCACGCCGCCAGCGTTCGTCCTGAGCCAGGATCAAACTCTCATGAAAAATTTGAATTTTCATGAGCTTTGAAAAGCTCATTTTAATTACTGACTTATTGTATCTCTTTAAGAGATAAGAAATTGTTGTTTCTTCATTCAATGAATGAAGTCCCTACACATTTGGTTTGTCTTCTTTGTTCAGTTTTCAAAGGTCAATCGTTGTTTTGCAACAACTCCTATATATTAGCATAATATAGGCTCTGCGTCAAACGATTACGTCTGCTATTTTCAAAACCCTTTTTTGAAAATTGTTTTAAAAGCGAACGTTCGCTTAACAGTGATACTAATTTATCATAACTGATAGGCAATTTCAACTAAAAATGACGCTATTTTTTTACTAAGAATTTTTTTATGAAAAATTAAATAAATTGTTTACATCAATGCTTTTTTTAAAACATAAAAAGAAGACCTCGGCAAACTCACCGAAGTCTTCTTTTAAATTTTGTTTACTATATTATAGTAGAAACTAGTTTTCGAAATCCTCGAGCCACTCTTTTTTGATGTTCTTTTCAAGATTTTGTTGACGTTTATCTTCTTCCATTTTTGGCATCATAATAAACGCATCTCCAAAACTATCTAAATCATATTCATCATTGACTAGTTCCTCTTTTAATGTTTCAGGAACTTCGAGTTTTTCTTTTTTAAGGAAATCTTCCTTTTTGAGACGAATAGACATATCTATTCTCCTTTCGCCAAACGGTCTTCAAATACTTTTATCTTTTCTAATAATACAGTATTTTTATTCAGTCTGGCAAATGCGGCAGCGTCTCTTATTAATTCTTTAACTTCTTCTTGATCAAATTCATTTACATATGCATTTTCAGCTTGTAAATATTTAATACGTGCCAAGTAGTAAGTAACATGATTTTCCCCACAAATCGTTACTCCTCGGCGTAATAACACATCACTTGTATCATATTCCTTAATCGTCGCATAAAATGTTGCTGCGTAATATAGGACTGTTAGGACACGACAAACATCTTCTACAGACTCGATGGAATATGAATCAATTTGGTGAATAGCTTTTTCAAAGAAGTACTCAGCCTTATCGTAATCGGCTTGATTCATATAAATAAGACCAATTCCGGTATAGGCTAAAAAGATATACTTATTATCTACGTCTGAATGATCCGCTAATAATTGATTAAAATAGAAGAAACTGTCCGCATCATCTTTGTTCATTAATGTTTGCGTGAAGCCCTTTAAATATAGATATCGCCACTCTTGTTGCGTAGTTAAGTGTGCAACATTAATACTCTTAATCAGCTCTTCTGCTTCTTCATAATCCATACTTACAATATTGAATTCGATTTTATCAAGTTTCTTATTTAACACTGAGTCTTTAATCGCTACAGATGGAAATAACTCCCCTACGTCCATTTGCAACTTTTTGCAAAGCAAGGTCAATATTTTCATTGAAGGAATTTGACCGTGATTTTCGAATCGACTCAATGTAGCTTGTGTACAAATACCCTCACTCAATTCAATTTGAGATAAACCTAGTTCTTTTCTTCGATTCACAAAAATTTGAATATCCATAAATATCTCCTTTCTTTTATTTAATATATGTCCCCTATATCAAATTTATTATACCTTTATTTATCGATATATCCAAAGGAAAAAAACTTTAATTTTGTAGAGTTTTGTGGGATTTTTTTTCTTTTTTTATGAATGAAAATGGCGATTATATATTTTTTTATATAACCGTCATTTATTTTAATGAAAGTTGTTTTTCATTACATTTATTTTTCGCTAAAATGATTGATATAATAATCATTCTAAGCATTATCCTTTAAATGTCGATTTTGAAAGCACAAAAAAAGCTTATGACCAAAACGGTCATAAGCTTTCATTTTTCTATTCTGCGATTTCAACTACGAGGTAACGATGTGGTTCTTTACCTTCTGAGTGAGTTGAGATGCGTTTGTTTTTACTTAACGCAGCGTGAATTTGTTTTCTTTCATACGCTGGAAGTGGTTCTAAGTAAACAGGTTGTTTTGTTTTTAATACTTTACGAGCTGTTCTTTCCGCAATTTGTTGTAATGTTTCACTACGGCGTTGACGGTAATCACCAACATCCACTTGAACTGAAATACGTCCTTTAACGAAACGGTGTACAGATACTTGCGCAAGTACTTGTAAAGCATTCAAGATTTTACCATGTTTTCCGATTAAAAGACCTTGTTTGTCTGTGTCGAATATGAAAGTCATGCGGTCACGACGTGCTTCAACCGTTACTGTTGCTTCAGCGCCGTATGTTTTAGCGATGCCTTCTAAGTATTCTTTTGTCACACGAGCAGCTTCTTCTAATTGGTCTACTGTTTCTTCGTAATCAACTTCTCCCGCTTCTTCTTCTTCGAAATCATCTTCCTCGAAGTCTTCTTCAGGAACTTCTACTGTTTCTACAGTTGTTTCTTCCACTGTTTCAACAACAGGTTCCACAACTTCTTCTACTACTTCTTCGCTAACCATTGTAGCAACTGGTGTTAATTCCACTTCAGCATTTTTTTGACCGAAGCCAAACAATCCTTTTTTACCTTCAGAAATGATTTCCACAAACACTTGGTCTTGCGGTAATCCTAACTGACGTAATCCTTTTTGGATTGCTTTTTCTACTGAAACGTCACTTACTTTAATTGTATTTGTCATCGTAAACTCTCCTACTCTATAAAAATCATTGTTATTATCTCATGATTGAGACATTTCAACAAGAGCTCTATAAGAATTATTTTCCGTGTCTTTTCTTCGCTTTTTCGAGCGCTCTTGCACGACGTTTTTTCTCAGCGGCAATTGCTTTTTGCTCTTCTTGGAATTTAAATGGATTATTTAATAGTAATGTTTGGCCTACCATAAATACGTTTCCGACTACCCAGTAGAGTGATAACGCACTTGATAACCCAAGAGACATAAATAGGATCATTGCTGGCATGACATACATCATAACTTTACCAGCGCCACCAGTATCTTGCATTTTCATTGATAACCATGTTGTGATGTACGTAGTTAATGCTGCTAAGACTGGTAAGATGAAATATGGGTCTGGTTGGTCTAATTGGAACCATAAGAAATGACCTGTTTTCAATACGTCTGTACGACTGATTGCTTGATACAATGCCATCATAACTGGCAATTGAATTAATAATGGTAAACATCCAGCATATTGGTTGATACCTTCACGCTCATATAAAGCGTTCATTTCAGCTTGAAGCATTTCTTGTGTTGCACGGTCGCGTGCTGAATACTTCTCACGTAAAGCTTTAATTTCTGGTTGAAGAATCGCTTGTTTACGCGTGCTTTGATATTGGAAGTGCATTAAAGGAACCATAATTAAACGAGTAATAATCGTAAAGACGATAATCCCTAATCCATAACTTCCACCTAATAGGTTTGATAACCAGATGATAAATTGAGATAAATTATATAGAACAATTCGATCCCAGAATCCTGTACTAGACTCCGTAATTGGAGAAGTTCCACAGGCCGCTAAAAATAAAGTTAAAACTGCTAATGATAAAATCAATTGGCTTTTTTTCTTCACTGAAAAGTCCCACCTTTTAGAATATTTAATTTTCAACGATTCCTATTTATAGTAGGAATCTTAATTTTTAGGTAATAATGTAGCTAATTTTAAAACATGCATCATACTGCTTTTCATTTCTTGATAAGACATTTGTACGATGGGTTGACGAGCAATGACAATAAAATCTACATCTTGCGCCAATTGGTCGTCCAGTTCCATTAAAATATGACGGATTCTTCTCTTTAGACGATTACGCGTAACCGCATTTCCAAGTTTTTTGCTGACAGAGATTCCCACACGAAAATGGGATTGGTCTTCCTTATTATATTTATAAATAACGAATTGACGGTTCGCTGTCGATTTTCCCTTATGGAATACCTTTTGAAATTCGCGGTCTTTCTTTACTCGAAATGATTTCTTCATCTACTTGAATCTCTCCAGTCACTCAAATGGTTTTTAAAAAAAAAGACCACTGAGACGTTCAGTGATCTAAGCTGCTAAAAACTTTTTCTACCTTTACGGCGTCTGCTTGCTAATACTCTACGGCCATTTTTTGTGCTCATACGTTTACGGAATCCGTGAACTTTTTGACGTTTGCGTTTGCTTGGTTGATATGTTCTTTTCATTCGTGTGCACCTCCTACTGTAAATGAAATATCTAGTCTCCCTAGACAGTCTAGTACATTATAAATATAAAAATGTTTAATTGTCAATATAAACTATCTAATCACTAAATTACTGAAGTATCATAACATAATCAGGCTAAAAAATTTCTACAAATAACTGTCTATTTTGTTCTATTTTTTTTAGTTATTCACATCGATGGTGGATAGTTTTTTTGCATAAAAGACGATTTCCACATACTTATAAACAATTTATCCACAAAAATAACATCCTGTTTACAAAAAAATTATACACAATGGTGGATAACTCTATTAAATTCCTTTCATATCAACTTTCTTCATTGTTTATAACTGCTATTTTTATGTGCATATCTCTGTGAATATCCACTTTTTTCTTCGACTTATCCACCGTTTTGTGGATAAAATTATCAAAAATAATCTTTTTTTGTGATTTTATCAATCCGATTGTGGAAAACTTTTTGGAAAGATGGTACACTGTTAAATGGATTAGAATCTTGAAAACGATAGAAGGAGGTGCATTTATGAATTCCATCCAAGAATTTTGGAAACTATTATTAGAACACTTTGAAAAAACAAATTCCGAATTTACCTTTAATCACTGGATTAAACCAGCTGAACCGATTCGAATTGAACAAAATATTCTCTATATTAAAGTGCCTTCTAAGACATTTGCGAGATATTGGCAAGATAACCTCATCAGAGACATTATGGAAATTGGATATGATTACTTTAGACAATCTTTTGAACCACGTTTTATCGATTCAGAAGATGAAGGTCCAGTAAATACTCCATTCCATCAAGGAGTCGAAGAAATTCAACCAAATATTCCTGAAGCTCAAACAATGGTTGCCATCGAGGAAGACTCGCATTTGAATCCTAAATATACATTTGAAACTTTCATTATTGGGAAAGGAAATCAAATGGCCACGGCTGCCGCGCATTACGTTGCGGATAATCCTGGTAATACCTACAACCCTCTTTTCTTCTATGGTGGTGTAGGTCTTGGAAAAACTCATTTAATGCAAGCGATTGGGAATAAATATAAGAAAAGCCATCCAAACGCACGTGTCAAATATGTGACAAGTGAAGAGTTTATGAATGAAATGATTTCTTCGATTGGATCAAAGACACCGCAAGAATTCCGCAATCGTTACCGTAATGTGGATATCTTATTGGTCGATGATATTCAATTCTTAGCGAAAAAAGAAGCGACTCAAGAAGAGTTCTTCCATACATTTAATGCGCTTTTCAATAACCAAAAACAAATCGTATTAACGAGTGACCGTCAACCAACGGAAATTAAAGAATTACAAGAACGTCTCGTATCTCGTTTCGTATCTGGTTTATCCGTAGATATTACGCCACCAGACTTAGAAACGCGTATTGCGATCTTACAAATAAAGCCACTTCTCTTGGTTTCAATATTCCGATTGAAGTGTTGAGTTATGTCGCAGGTCATATTCAATCAAACGTCCGTGAATTAGAAGGAGCTCTTATGCGTCTTCAAGCGTACTCAGTTATGGTCGGACAAGATATTTCAACAGACTTAGCTGCAGAAGCGTTGCAATCGTTCCTTCCTGGAGGCGACGAGAAGCTTCTTACAGTTCATGATATCCAAAGCGCCGTTGCGAAATACTACAATATTACAGTAGAAGATATTAAAGGAAAGAAAAGAACGAAGACGATGGTTCAACCGCGTCAAATCGCGATGTATCTTTCTCGTGAATTAACACGTGTTTCTCTTCAAAAGATTGGTGCTGATTTTGGTCGTGACCACTCAACGGTTATTCACGCCTATGAAAAAATTAGCCAAGAAGCTAAAGATGATCCAGAAACGATTCGCGTGATTAATGAAATCAAGCATTCGCTCGGTTATTAAGCTGTGGATAAGTGCCATAAACCGGTGGAGTTTTCCACAATGGTTATCCACAATTGAAAATGGTCTCTGTTATAAGGAAAATAGACTTTTCCACAATATACACAGGCCCTACTACTATTACTATTTTATTAATAAATAAATTAAATATAAAAGCACACCCTAAAGGAGGCAGTTATGAAATTTTCAGTAAACAGACAAGGGTTCTTAAAAAATCTTGTAGATGTGCAACGTGCAATTCCATCAAAAACAACAATTCCAATTTTGACAGGGATTAAATTAGTTGCTAGTGAAGAAGGATTAACATTAACAGGTAGTGATTCAGAAGTTTCTATCGAAGTATTCTTACCAATCGAAGACGAAGAATTACAATTAACAGTCCAAGAACCAGGTAGCATCGTTCTTCCTGCTCGTTTCTTTGGAGAAATCGTTAAAAAATTACCTTTAAATGTATTCACACTTGAAACAAACGATCAATTACAAGCAACGATTACAGCAGGTAATGCATCATTTACATTAAATGGATTATCAGCAGTGGATTATCCACAATTACCAGAAATCGAAAAAAATCATGTCATCACCATTCCTGTTACATTATTTAGACAAGTGATTGTACAAACAGCCGTTGCCGTTTCAACTGCAGAATCTCGTCCAATCTTAACAGGGATTCATATGGTGATTAAAAACAACCAATTAAAAGCAGTCGCAACTGACTCTCACCGTTTAAGCCAACGTATCATTCCATTACAAATGCCAGCTGGCAGTGACGCATTGACTTTTGAAATGACATTACCTGGTAAAACATTATTAGAATTATCTCGTATCATCGACGGATTAGAAACAATCGATTTTGCAATTACTGATAACCAAATTCTGTTCCAAACAGAAACATTATCCTTCTATTCTCGTTTATTAGAAGGAATGTATCCTGATACAGACCGTTTTAATTAACGACGGAGCGAACACGTCAATTACAGTGGTTGCTAGCGAACTTGTAGCAGCTGTAGAACGTGCTTCATTAATGTCACATACGGATAAAAAAACAATATCGCGACATTAACACTTTCTCCAGAACGTATTCTATTAACAGGGAAATCTCCTGAAGTCGGTACGGTTGAAGAAGAAATCGCTGTGGAAAACTTCGAAGGAGCTCCACTTGAAATTTCATTCAACCCAGACTACTTAAAAGAAGCGTTGAAATTATTCGGTTCTTCAGAAGCGGTCATCAACTTCTTAGAAGCAAACCGTCCATTCACATTGAAACTAAAAGAAGACCACTCTGGTATTCCACATAGCTTCATTCAATTAGTGACACCTGTTCGTACATTCAACGGGTAATCATAAGAATTAACACTCTCACTCGAGCCTTCATTTTGAAGGCTCGAGTTTTTTATTTTTAATTCTATTTTTGCTTTTGCCCGAAATTCACTTATAAGTGAATTTTGGACAGCACAATTTTGGGGTAATTTTTTTGGACCAAAACTTTCAATTTTTGAAAAAATCCCCTTAAATTTTGTTTTTTGTTTTTTTAGGCTTTTTTGTTGATTTTGACTAAAAATTGAAATAACCCCCTAAATTTTGCAATTTCTTTGCGAAAAGCGTGTAAAAATTGTATAATATTGTAGAGTTATTCTACTTAAAAATATGTGAGCATGCATGAGTTTAATGGAGTTCTCACCAATATCCATTAGAAAAGAGGAAGTTCATGACAACTATCGTATCGATCTCTGATGAGTACATTACATTAGGGCAATTTTTAAAACATATTGACGTCATTACAACGGGCGGACAAGCAAAATGGTACCTGCAAGAATATACCGTTTTTGTAGATGGAGAGTTAGAAAATCGACGTGGTAGAAAATTATATCCGAATACACGTGTCGAAATACCTGATGAAGGTATTTTTATTGTGAAAGAAATGAAATCGGATGAAAATGATTTGAACACACATGACGCATGAAGCTGACTAATTTACAATTACAAAACTTTCGTAATTATGAATCTGTCCAACTAGAGTTTACAGACGGTGTGCATGTTTTTATTGGTGAAAATGCACAAGGGAAAACCAACCTGATGGAGTCGATTTATGCCTTGGCGATGACAAAGAGCCACCGCACTACAAACGACAAAGAACTGATTGGATGGAATAAAGAGTTTGCGACAATTAAAGGGACCGTTGAAAAAACAACGACAAAGACGAATTTAGAATTGCAATTTTCTAAAAAAGGAAAAATCGCGAAAGTGAATTATTTGGAGCAAAAACGACTCAGTTCCTACCTTGGAAACTTGAATGTCATCCTCTTTGCCCCAGAGAATCTCACGCTTGTCAAAGGGTCTCCGCAAAACAGACGTAAATTCGTGGATATGGAACTTGGACAAATGAGTTCCCTCTACCTCTATGATTTAGTGGAATATAATCGCGTCTTAAAACAACGCAATACGTATTTGAAGCAGCTAGCGATTAAGAAAAAGCAGCCGGACGAATACTTAGAGGTTTTAAGCGAGATGTTAAGCGAGTTAGCTAGTAAATCGTCTTTCATCGTCTCGATTTTATGAAGCAATTGGAGGCTTTAGCCATTCCGATTCATGACCAGTTATCGCTTGGTCGTGAGAAATTCTCGGTGTCGTATCAAGCAACGATTCCGTTGGAGGATGGTTTAACTCCTGAGCAAATGAAAGAAATTTATATCGATCAATTCAAAAAGAATCAAACTCGTGAGGCGGATCAAGCCACAACGCTGATTGGACCGCACCGTGACGATTTGATTTTTTATTTGAATGAGGTTCCGGTTCAAACGTACGGTTCGCAAGGACAGCAACGTTCGACCGTTCTCAGTTTGAAGCTTGCGGAAATCGAATTGATGAAATTATCGACAGGTGAGTATCCTCTTCTATTATTAGATGACGTACTTTCCGAACTCGATGATGATAGACAAACTCATCTGATTAAGGCCATTGAAAATAAGGTGCAAACCTTTATTACGACAACGAGCCTGGATGGGATTAAGCAACAATTTATTAATGAACCAGTCGTAATACCGATTGAAAAAGGAACTATTTTAAAAACGGAGAGTGAGAATTAGCATATGACAGAAGAAAACAAAGCTGAATTAGCTGCGCAATATGATGCCAGTCAGATTCAAGTATTAGAAGGACTCGAAGCTGTTCGTAAACGTCCTGGGATGTATATTGGTTCAACAAGTAGTGCCGGGTTGCACCACCTTGTTTGGGAAATCGTGGATAACTCAATCGACGAAGCGTTGGCTGGGTTTGCGACACATATCGAAATCGACATCACTAAAGAAAACCATATTCGCGTAACCGATGACGGACGTGGGATTCCGGTCGATATTCAAGAAAAAACAGGTCGTCCTGCCGTAGAAACTGTATTTACAGTGCTTCACGCCGGTGGTAAATTCGGCGGCGGAGGCTATAAAGTTTCTGGGGGTCTTCACGGGGTTGGGGCTTCTGTTGTTAATGCTCTTTCAACAGACTTAACCGTTCAAGTATTTAAAGATGGCAACATTTATGAGCAATCATATAAACGTGGTGCTGTTTTAGATGACTTAAAAATCATTGGTAAAACAGATAAACATGGTACAAGCGTATACTTTGTACCAGACCCTGAAATTTTCCAAGAAACAACAGTCTTTGAATTTGATAAATTAGCCAACCGTGTGCGTGAATTAGCGTTTTTGAATAAAGGATTAAAATTAACAATCACAGATTTCCGCGAAGAAGAGCCAGTGAGAAAATCATTCTGCTACGAAGGCGGGATTAAGAGCTATGTAGAACACCTGAATAAATCAAAACAAGTGTTATTCGAAGAGCCAATTTATGTAGAAGGAGAACAAGATGGCATTCAAGTAGAAGTGGCAATGCAATACACTTCTGGATACCATACAAACCTTCTCAGCTTTACAAATAATATCCACACTTATGAAGGTGGGACTCACGAATCAGGGATGAAGACGGCCTTAACACGTGTGATTAATGATTACGCGCGTCGTCAAAAATTGATGAAAGAAAACGAAGAAAAACTTAGCGGTGAAGATGTCCGTGAAGGGTTAACTGCCGTTATTTCTATCAAACACCCTGATCCACAGTTCGAAGGACAAACAAAAACGAAATTAGGAAACTCTGAAGCACGTACGATTACAGACCGTCTGTTTTCAACACACTTCGATAAATTCTTAATGGAAAACCCTCAAGTCGCACGTAAGATTGTTGAAAAAGGGATTTTAGCGTCGAAAGCACGTCTTGCTGCAAAACGTGCCCGTGAAGTGACTCGTAAGAAATCTGGTTTAGAAATTTCAAACTTACCAGGTAAATTAGCAGACTGCTCAAGCAATGACCCAACGATTTCTGAATTATTCATCGTCGAAGGGGACTCTGCGGGTGGTTCAGCAAAACAAGGACGTTCACGTCATTTCCAAGCGATTTTACCAATCCGCGGGAAAATCTTGAACGTTGAAAAAGCAACACTCGATAAGATTTTAGCCAACGAAGAAATTCGTTCGCTCTTTACAGCGATGGGAACTGGTTTTGGTGGAGATTTTTGATTTATCGAAAGCTCGTTACCAAAAAAATTAGTCATCATGACCGATGCCGATGTCGATGGAAGTCACATCCGTACATTGCTCATTACTCTTTTCTATCGTTATATGCGCCCTGCAGTGGAAGCTGGATATATTTATATCGCGCAACCACCTCTTTACAAGTTGAAACAAGGTAAGAATGAATACTATATTCAAAATGATGAAGAGTTAGAAGCGAAACTAAAAGAATTACCAGTACATCCAAAACCACAATTATCACGATACAAAGGTCTTGGGGAAATGGATGCGGAACAATTATGGGAAACAACCATGAACCCTGAAAACCGTTCAATGTTACAAGTATCTGTGGAAGATGCTGCAGAAGCGGATCAAATTTTAGATATCTTGATGGGTGACCGTGTAGAACCACGTCGTGAATTCATCGAAAGCAATGCGAAATATGTCAATATGGAAGATTTAGATATCTAATTTAGTAAACGAATTTGAAGAGAAGAATAGAAAAGGAGACGAATTATGTCTGAAGAAGTGAAACACTTTGAAGAAACTTTTGAATCAACTGATTTAGTACAAACGATGCGTAAATCATTTCTAGAGTATTCGATGAGTGTTATTGTATCGCGTGCCCTACCAGATGTACGCGATGGATTAAAACCAGTACACCGTCGTATTTTATATGGAATGAGTGAACTTGGAGTGACACCGGACAAACCGCATAAAAAATCTGCGCGTATTGTCGGGGACGTAATGGGTAAATATCACCCACACGGTGACTCTGCAATTTACGATGCCATGGTTCGTATGGCACAAGATTTCTCATACCGTTACCCATTAATCGATGGACACGGTAACTTTGGTTCTGTCGATGGAGACGGCGCCGCTGCGATGCGTTATACAGAGGCTCGTATGAGTAAAATTGCTCTTGAAATGCTTCGCGATATTAACAAAGATACGATTAATTTCCGTGATAACTACGATTCAACAGAACGTGAACCGGAAGTATTACCAGCACGTATTCCAAACTTATTAGTCAACGGTGCAACAGGGATTGCCGTAGGGATGGCGACAAACATTCCACCACATAACTTGGCGGAAGTCATCTCTGCTCTTCACTTATTAATGAAAAACCCTGATGTTACAACTACTGAATTGATGGAAGCTCTCCCTGGACCTGACTTCCCAACTGGAGGACTTGTCTTAGGTAAATCTGGAATTCGTCGTGCGTACGAAACTGGACGCGGATCGATTACAGTTCGTGGACGCGTACAAATCGAAGAATTGAAAAACGGAAAAGAACGCATCATCATCACTGAATTACCATATATGGTAAATAAAGCGCGTTTAGTAGAACGTATCGCACAATTACACCACGAGAAGAAAATCGAAGGTATTACTTACTTAAACGATGAATCTGACCGTGTCGGAATGCGTGTCGTGATTGAAGTGCGTCGTGATGTTTCAGCATCCGTTGTATTAAATAATTTATACAAATTAACACCATTACAATCCAACTTCGGATTCAATATGCTTGCGATTGTGAATCAAGAGCCAAAAGTATTGAGCTTAAAAGAAATTTTACGCCACTACTTAGACCACCAAGAAGAAGTGGTTCGTCGTCGTAGCTTATTCGATAAGAAAAAAGCGGAAGACCGCGCTCACATCTTAGAAGGGTTACAAATCGCTTTAGACCATATCGATGCGATTGTGGCCATTTTAAGAAGTTCAGCAAGTGGAGATATTGCTAAAGACCGCTTCATGAATGAATACGGCTTAAGCGATAAACAAGCACAAGCAATCCTTGATATGCGTATGGTTCGTTTAACAGGATTAGAACGCGAGAAAATCGATGCAGAATACAACGAATTACAAGCGACCATCCAATACTTAGAAAAAGTATTAGCGAGCGAAGAACTTCGTTACGAAATCATCGAACAAGAACTTCTTGAAATCCAACAACGTTTCGACAATCCTCGTCGTACAGAATTATTAGTCGGAGAAGCATTAAGCCTTGAAGATGAAGATTTAATCGAACAAGAAGATGTCGTGATTACATTAACGAAGAATGGATATATCAAACGTCTTGCAAACACTGAATTTAAGGCGCAACGCCGTGGAGGACGTGGGGTTCAAGGAATGAGCGTCCATGATGATGACTACGTGGAAAATATGATTTCATGTTCAACACACGATTCACTCCTCTTCTTTACGAATACAGGGAAAGTTTACCAAGCAAAAGGGTATGAAATTCCTGAATATAGCCGTACTGCAAAAGGATTACCGGTCATCAACTTATTAAACATTGATTCAGCTGAGAAATCCAAGCGATTATCAGTGTTCCTGAATCAGATGAATCAGAACGTTACTTGTTCTTCACAACATTACGTGGAACGGTTAAACGTGTTCGTCTATCAGAATTCAAGAATATCCGTACAAATGGTCTACGTGCCATCCAATTACGCGAAGATGATGAACTCATCCGTGTAGTAGTAACAAGCGGAAATGATGGCATCATCCTCGGAACGTATCACGGTAATGCTGTAAGCTTCCATGAAGATAAAGTTCGTGCGATGGGTCGTACAGCTTCAGGTGTTCGTGGGGTTTCTCTACGTGAGGGCGACTATGTTATCGGAATGGATATTTTAACGCCAGACCGTGAAGTATTAGTGGTCAGCGAGAAAGGGTACGGAAAACGTACAGCAGCTTCTGAATACGCGTTGAAAGGCCGTGGAGTTAAAGGGGTTCGTACACTTCGTATTACGGAGAAAAATGGACCACTTGTCTGCCTACGTACTGTAACGGGAGACGAAGACTTACTTATCATGACAAATAAAGGGGTTATCATAAGGTTCCATGCCGAAGACGTGTCTCAAACAGGCCGTGGCGCACTTGGAGTTCGTATGATGCGTCTCGATCAAGATGCTATTGTAAGTTCATTAGCGATTGTAGACCGCGAAGAAGAAACAGAAGAAGATTCTCTTGCCACTGACTCATCGACTGAATCAGTAGCAACAGAAACACCAACTGCATCTCTTTCAGATGAAGCTATCAAAGGCAACATGAAAGACTTTGCGCAACAATTAGTTGACGAAGAAAACGAATAATAAATAAGAGACTGAATAGCTCTATAAAATCGATTACTACGAATCCTTACGGATATCTTCATAGTAGTGATAATAGGGCACTGGTTCGAGCCTAAGGTCTCTCACCTTTAAAGCCTCAAAGAGGGAGTAAGGAATAAATTCCTAACTCCCTCTTTTTCGCATTTAATGCTATCCCCCATTACGAATCCTTCGCACTGTGAAGGATTCCTATAGAATCCGTATGATTCTTCGTAATATTTATGAGTGCTTTTATGATTCAGTTTCTAATGATTTCGATTTGAAAAAAATTAGACTACCAGTCTCCAGATGAATATCGAAGACGGTAGTCCTAGTTTTTTATTGAATTAGATAACGAAACTCATAAGTTGCCATATTTGGAGTACTGTAGATTTTCATAGTTCTACTTCTTTGGATAAAAACACCCTTTCCAGTCTGCAAAGCTTGTCTTAAAGCTGCTTCATAAGCTCCAACTCCATTAGAAAAATTCATAATTAAATTAGCTCCACTTATTATAGTTCCTACTTTAGGAATAAAACCTAAAAGAGCTAAAATGAAATTAGATTTATCTCTAGCTGCTTGATACTCAGCCAAAGCATCATAAACTTTCCAAGATTGAATATATTTAACAGGAATCCAATATGAACCAGAAAATAATGAAACATAACCTTCTTCCTCTTTTTCCATTAAATCTATATCAAAATATACTTTATCTACAAATACGTTATCAGATATCTTTTCAGAAACTACGTCGACAGTATTATTTACACTCGTATCAGCAAAAAAACAAAAATTTCCAGAAAAAGATGAATCCACAGAAAAATAAATGATAGAATAAACTTAAATAAATTATTTGTATTAAACATAATAATCTCTCCTAAATAAAAAAATAGGTGGTGCATTAAATTGAAAAACTAGAAGTAAAAAGATTAAAACTACATTTTTTTGATATCTACTATATTTTTTTAGTAGGTATTATACTTGCACAAAAATAAAAGAATTTGTGGCTTTTTGTGATGTCAAATTCAACTCTATTTTATTCTTTAATTTTTTTGTTTTCAATATACTATTCATGATTTATGTTTGGCGAGGAGAAAAAAATAATTACCTACAAATACCTCCTTTTTTTAAATTTCCTCAATACCATTTTTTTAGGAAAAAGCCATTTTTAAAAAAATTATAATGAAAAAAAGAAATCAACAATAATTGAACTACATGTCTCCGGTTAAATACCGGAGACGGTAGCCCTTGGGTGTTTTGATTAAATTCTCATTTTTTGGGGTCAGTCCCGGTTAGTGCCGTGGCTTTTTTTATAGATAAACATTAATACAGCATAAAGTAAGCTTAAAAAGAAAAAAGTTGAAAGTATATTGGGATATATTGGAAATAAATCTGGCAAAAAGTAATAAACAAATATTGAAACAAATAATCCTACAAATAACCCTAAATAAACTCCATAAGTAAATTTAGTCATATTTTAATCCACCACACTAACCCCAGTTAATCCGAGTTTTAGCCTTTTATTTGTTAATATCGCATAAGAAGCGTTTCCGATGATTGCTGATGCACCAAAAAAACCAATGACAGCTGCTATGATCGTTCCTGCTCCAGGAATAACTGATCCCATAGCTGCTAAAGCACTAGCAATTCCTGCAGGACCGTACATGCTAGCTACTTGAAGAATGACAGCCATATCAGCTTTATCTAAAATAAGATGATAGTCTTCAAATACCATTCTAGATTTATTTTCCCAAACCCCTTCATTATAGGAATCTAAAACTGCATTAATTTCTTCAACATCAGAATCAGATAAATTATATTTTTCTTTCAATTGTTCGGTTATTTCTAAATTCATTAAACCAATGGAGCTAAAATAGATATGTTTAGAAACTTTTAACATTAAATCAAAACGCTTTTTACTCAATTCTGTAAATTTTAATTCATAACTTTTATTTTCTACATTTTCGTTATGAATAGATTCTGCATAAACACCGCTTGAAACAAGACCAGGAACTACTACACTACCTAAAGACAAGACCGTAAACAACATTGCAACTTTTTTCATTGACTTCTTAACCATGGTAAAACCTCCTAGTTTTTATTTTATGTATACACTAATTTTACTCCTCTTTTTTCCTGATTAACAGTCTTTTTTTTCGATTTTAGTAGGAGTATAATTAATTTTAACGGCACTATTTAGGGGCTTACTCCGCTCTATAAACCAGAGCAAGCATTCGATGCTTAACATGACCTCTAGCAACTAAAATTCCTTTTTTGAAATCTCATTTTCTTGTCGGTTTTCAACATCTAAGTAAACAAAACATAAAAAGAACAACCACCCTATTGAAGTGCACCCCAAAAGTTAGACAGAAAATCTAACTTTTGGGGTGCTTTTATTATGAAATTAACTTATGAAGATAAAGTTCAAATTTATGAACTTAGAAAACAAGGATTTAGCTTTCAACAACTCTCAGATATGTATGGTATAAATAAGGCAAGTCTTAAATACATGGTTAGATTGATTGATCGATATGGTTTGGAAATAGTAAAAAAAGGGAGAAATAATTATTACTCTCCAGCATTAAAACAGGAAATGATTGATAAAGTCTTAATCGATGGGTGGTCTCAAAATAGAGTTTCTCTTGAATACGCACTTCCAACTCATAGTACGCTTACTAACTGGCTCGCACAATACAAGAAAAATAAGTATACTATTGTTGAGAAAACAAGAGGAGAGTACCTAAAAATGGGACGTAAGCCAAAAGAAACAACCAGAAGAGATGACGGAACTAGAACGCCTTCAGGCTGAAAAATGAGTATTTAAGAGCGGAGAATGCCATTCTAAAAAAGTTGAGAGAACTCCGCTTGAAGGAGGAAAAAGAGAAAGAAGAAAGACGCAGATTGTCAGAGAGTTAGTGCACGAGTTTCGTTTAGATATTCTTCTAAAGATTATCAAACTCGCTCGTTCAACTTACTACTATCACTTAAAACAATTAAACCAAGAAGATAAGAATCAGACCGTAAAAAACGAAATAGAAGCCATTTATACCGAACATAAAGGTAATTATGGATATCGCCGTATTACTCTTGAGCTTAGAAACCGTGGGTTCATCGTAAACCATAAAAAGGTACAACGTTTGATGAAAATGTTGGGGCTAACTGCTCGTATTCGTAGAAAACGTAAGTATTCTTCTTATCATGGAGAAGTTGGAAAGAAAGCTGCGAACATTATTCAACGCCATTTTGAAGCTGAAAAACCGATGGAAAAGTGCTATACAGATATTACGGAATTTTCTATCCCAACAAGCAACCAAAAACTATATTTATCACCAATTTTAGATGGTTATAACAGCGAAATTATAGCTTATTCTCTATCGTCTTCACCGAATTTAAACCAAGTAAAAGATATGCTAGAAAAAGCTTTTAGAGAAGAACAATACGAGAATACTATTCTCCACAGTGATCAAGGATGGCAATACCAGCATGAGTTTTATCATAGTTTCTTAGAAGACAAGGGCATCCAGCCCTCTATGTCCGGCAAAGGTAATAGTACTGACAATGGCATGATGGAATCGTTCTTTGGCATTCTTAAATCAGAGATGTTTTATGGCTATGAAAAGACATTTAAATCTATAAAGGAACTTGAGGGGGCAATCATCGATTATATTGATTATTACAACAACAAACGAATCAAAGTAAAATTAAAAGGACTTAGTCCTGTACAATACAGAACTAAATCCTTTGCTTAAATTAATTGTCTAACTTTTTGGGGTCAGTACATATTCAGGGTGGTTGTTCATATTTTTATAAATGTGAATACCCATAGAAATAAATAAAGCAAGTAACATTGATCGTTCAAAAAGAATACTATCACCAAAACTTTCAATTGAAAAAAATATCATAAAAAAATATCAACTGCAAACTTCGTAAAAAAATCATACAACTTAAAAAAGGAATCGAAAAAAATTATATGAATCTTTTATTTTTTTAAACATTATTACCACCCCAATTGAGTAATTCCCGCTACTAACGCATACGGACTATGCAAAAGCAACCGCTGCAATAAGTCCGATTAAAGTTTGTACTATACTATCTGCCTCTGTTAAATCATAAGCTCTTAAACTTGTAGTGTTTACTTAATTCTATTCACAAGTGAATAGATAAGTTCCGTGAGGAAATGCTCTGTCTTTTTCTCGTGTCACTGTAGCAAATAATTGACGATCAACATATATTTTCTTTACACCATTCTCTTCCAAAAAATCAAAGAAATCGCATCAAACCAATGATAATTGTATGCCTAAAAACATAGGTAAAGGTATTTTTTTGCTAGTATCCAAATACCTTGCGCTACTATGTTTTGAGTTATTTTTTATCCTCTTTTAAAAATATTTTTGCGAGAATTAAAGCTAGTAGTAAAATGACTGAGATAACATAACGATGCACTTTTATTCACCTACCTTTTCTAAATTAATTATTTTATTTGCCATTTTTTTCAAATTCCTTAATATGAGTAGAATAAATAATTATTTTATCTTTACTTAAATTTTCAATATACTTAAACATTTTTTTCTTGAGTATTTTTTTATCAATTGATGAAAATGGTTCATCTAATATTATTAATTCAGATTTTTTTCGATAACATGATAGATAAATATATTTTTATGTCTAGTACCTTCTGAAAGATGTTTAACTAGATAATTTTTCATATTCCAATATTTCCATATCTTCAATATAAGAATATACTTGGTCAATGAAAGATGAATCTTCTCCAAATAATTCACAGTAAAAATTTAATATTCTCTTTTTACTGATAAGTATCCATATAGCGTATCTTCACTCATAATGTACGAAATATGTCTGAAAAGGTTTTTTTCTGATTGATTAACTCAATATTGTTAATATATATTTTTTTCCCACCATTAAATATTCCACCAATACATTTCAAAAGTGTTGTTTTACCGCTACCATTAACTCCTTTGATCAAAAATAATATCATTTTTAGCAACAATATTAATATCCTTTAAAAATCAACTTTTCATTATAACTAAAAATTTAAATTTTTTTAATTACTAATTCCATTTTACTTTCTCCTTTTTTTAAAGATATATAGAAACAAAGTATTCAATAACTGCAGCTATTACTAATGAAATCATAAACGCGTAATAGTACTTTTTTTATCAATTTGATTTTTTTAAATATTTTTTTGAAATATCAACACTATAATCACCATATTCTAAAAATGAATAAATGTTATTTTTTTAATCTTCTGCATTATACTCTTTATTAAAAAAATAGAAGGGCAATAACTAAAAATAGAAATAAAAATAGTTTACAAATGATATTAATTGAAAAATAGTCTAAAAAAATTTGATGATATTAAAGTAAAGATTAACCAAATAGTTAATAAATTATAAAAACCAATTTATAATAAAAAAATTCTTTAGATTGTTTCATTATGAAATTATAATCTTCAATAAACTGATTAAAGTTAGGATAATTTTGTCTAATATAAATAAGATTATTTGAAAAAAAGAATTTTTGGTAAGAATATCCAAAAAGAGTATTAATAATAAAGAGGATGTAATAACAATCATAATGGATAATTTAAATACAAATGTACAAACTAACAAAAAGGATAAAGTAACTTATAAGACCAATTACTCTAGAAAAATCTGAAAAGGATTATTTTTTTATGTTTAATAGTTCGTTCAAATCTAATTGAGTAGACTTCATGATTGAAATCACTGAATAATCTGATACGAAAGATAAATTAGGCATTAATTTTACATTGATACTTGAATTGTTATCTAGAAAAATAAAAATAGAGTAAACAAAGGAATAAATACAATTTCAAAATTTGGGTTATAGTATTTATAAAGAGTTAATATTAAAGATATTAAAAATGAAAAAAAGATCTATCACAGAAGAATGTATAAAAAAATATTCTTTATAATTAAAGGTGTATAATTCAGAAATAACACCTAATTCTTTATAAAAATAGATTAATTCTTTTTGAATTTTAGCTTTTTTTATAAATAATACATCAAGCGGAGAATAATAAAAATCACTAATTTTTTTGAGATGTATATTGATTACTATTTTTCGAATTTATTTTTTTGCATTAAATAAATAACTAAGTAAAAATTAATGATAAATATCAAAAATACTGGAAATTATGATTACTAGTTGATTGTTTTCGTATACGATAAATAAATTGAATATATAATTTTTTTAACAGAGTACAAAAATATTCTCTAGAACTAATTCGCGTTGAATTACATAATTGATAAGAGAAATGAATGCATTAATAAAAAAATAAAGAAAAACGTATGTGGTTGTTATACAAGATATAATATAGATGAGAAATGAGTAGATTTTTTTTAGAAACAGATTTGATTGTAATAATACTAGTTGGAAAGTTACGGTTGTCAAATAAATTAATATTAAACTTACATATATTCCTAAAAAGGAATAATGGTTTTATAAATATTAATTGGTAGATAATTAAGAGTAAAATATTATCCTCTACAATAAAGTCTATTATTAAATTAGAAAAATAAAATCACTATATAACGTTGTTTTTTTCAATTGGAAAAAGCGGAAATCCAATCATTTCGATAAAAAGTGTGCCCATTTTTCTACTATCGATAGTAAATAACTTAAATATGAACAACAGTATTGGTAGTAATGCTAAAAAAATAAGAATAGTCATTATACCAATATGAAATTCCAAAAAATACAAATTGGCACAAACATACCCTTTAAAAAGAAGTAAAGAAGATATATTTTATTGAAAAAAATAGGTTGTTTAAGAATTTAAATCTTTCAAAAAAATAGTTTTTTTATTTGAATGATAATATAAATATAAATAACTATTCATCATTACTACTCCCTTTAATATTTATTGAATTGTAAAAAAATAGCAAGGAAAGTACTAGAGTTAATGAACTATTTTTTTACAGTTTTGAGCAGTTGCTTTCATTCAAGATATAAGACAATTAGACATAATCCTTTAAATTTTTGATACATAATTAATAAAGCGCTTACTTTTTATTTTATTTTTATCATAAAACATCTTTTTTTAATCATGATAAATTTAGGAAATTTATTGTTTTAAAGGGTATAAATAAACCATTTTAAAAATTTTTAAACGAACAAAAAAATAGAAGCACTCATTAAGATTCCAAAGAATCATACGGATTCGTAATAATCGATTTTATATGCTTTTAGCAAAAAAATACTCTTTTTACGCAAAAAAGTACTACTTTTTCGAATTATTAGCGGTATAATAAGGGTGAAACAATCCATAAGGAGGAATAAATATGATTGAATTTCGTAATGTAACAAAAGTATATGATCAAACCGTCGCTTTAGATGGACTTAACTTAACAATTGAAAGTGGAAAAATTATAGGATTAATCGGACATAACGGGGCTGGTAAATCAACCACGATTAAATCACTCGTGAGCGTCATTCATCCAACAAGTGGAGAAATTATTGTGGACGGACAAGAATTATCATCTAATCGTCTAGCCATTAAAGAAAAAATTGGCTATGTGGCGGATAGTCCAGACCTATTCCTACGTTTGACAGCTAATGAATTCTGGGAATTAGTCGCTTCTTCGTATGGCATGACTCTAGACGAAGTAGAAAGTCGTCTAGCTTATTTACTAGAATTATTTGATTTCGAAGAACATCGCTATGAAGTCATTGATTCGTTCTCACACGGGATGCGTCAAAAAGTATTCGTTATCGGAGCGCTTTTATCAGATCCTGAAATTTGGGTACTCGATGAACCAATGACAGGTCTTGACCCACAAGCTTCTTATGACTTGAAGAAATTAATGCGCGAACATGCCGATAAAGGTAATACCGTTCTCTTCTCGACACACGTTTTAGAAGTGGCAGAACAACTCTGCGATAAAATCGCCATTTTGAAAAAAGGAAAACTACTCTTCTACGGTACGATTCAAGAGTTGAAAGGCCAACAACCAGAAAGCACGCTTGAAGAAATCTACTTATCACTAGCCGGTAGACAAGAAGGAGTGGATTCACATGCGGTTTAATCGAATTCTTACGCTGGTGAAGACCAATTTAATTTTTGCGACGCAACCGGCACAATTACAAAATTATCGAAAAAAACAAGCGAAAAATCCATCGAAACCAGTGAATGTTGCGATGAAAACCTTGATGCAGCAATTGCTGTTTGCGGTGATGTTTGGAGCTTTATTTGGAATTCCTGGAGCGATGTTTGGACGTTCATACCCTCCACTTCAATTCGGAACGACGGTTTTCTTATTCTTGATGATTTTAATTTCGCAAGCATTGCCAGCTATTTACAATGTCTTTTATGAAAGTAAAGACTTCGAATCGTATTTGCCTTATGCCTTTACGGAATTAGAAGTCGTTCTTGGGAAGAGCCTTTCGATTGTAGTGGCTACATTGCAAGGATTACTTCCAATCGTGATGTTATTTGGAATCCACGTGTATTTTTCTGGAGGTTTCATCCTTTCACGATTCCGATTGCCTTATTAGGGGCGCTTATCCTTAGTGCAATTGTTTACCTATTGATGTTTCTTCTCTGCTTCTTTCTAGCGAAGATTCCACTGTTTAGAAAATATCAATCCGTGATTGCGAATATTTTAGTTTTCGTGATTTCTCTTGGGGCCGTCATTGGATATCAATTCATGGTGACAAATTCGATGGTGAATACTGTATTAACAGGAAAAATGCCAGCTTTCATTCAACCAGTACTCGCCTTCTATAATGCAATTTTGGATCCATTCGATATGAGTGTTTATCCGATGATTGGATTCGTAATCTTAGTATTTGTGGCAATTTTACTACTCGTGAAGTTCATTGTATTACCAAACTTCTATGAAGCCGTTTCGCAAACATCGTCTTCGAAAGTGAAAGTCGAACGTGTGAAACAAATGGAGTTAGATGGCAGCAAGCTTTCGACAAAATTCATGATTCGCTATACACTTCGCCAATTAATGGAAGGTTCTGTATTAACGCAAACGATTATTAGTGCAGGAATATTACCGTATCTTCTCTTAATTCCAGTAGTTTTAAGTTTTTCGGGTGGTCCGACAGGATTTAGTTTTATGAATTTCCTAAATCTAAATACTTTCTTACCATTTGCGATGCTTATTACCTTTATTGCATTCTTCAATACAGGAGGAAACAACTTATTAGCGGTCGGAATTTCACTCGAACGAGAAAACTATTATTATTTAAAAGTTCTTCCATTCGATATGCACCAATTTTTAGAACGTAAATTCTGGATTCTCTTTGCGATTCAATCTATCATTCCAGTCATTCTTATGACGGTGATTTGTACAGTACTTCGCTTACCGATTTATATGACTTTGGGCATTATTCTCTCATGGGGAATTATCAGTCTAGGGCTTAGCCGTTGGGGATACGCGAGAGACTTGAAGCTCTTTACCCCAACGTGGACGAATGTCATCGAACTCTTAAACCGTATGCGTAGTGGAGTGAAGTCGGTCATTTTCGCCGTGGTTCTCTTCGGATTTCTCTTCGGAGCGGTTTATCTATTAATTCACTTACCGAAATGGAATCGTACTTTCGTTTGGTTCATTACAATTGCGTACGTTGTCGTGATTCTTGGTTTATCAATTTTCGCAACATTCTACTATAAGAAAAAATTACATGAATTAATCGATTCTGAATAATGATGTAAGACTTAGAGATTATCTCTAAGTCTTTTTTTATAACTAGTTTTAAAGGTGTTTTATAGTATATAACTAATAGTTATAACAATCGATAGAAAAACGGTATAAGAAAACCTATTGCTATGCGGTTTGTTCTCTGTTATCCTAAGAACATGTTCATAAGACATCACAAAGAACAGGTGAGTAGAAAATAAGATTTGCTAAGAGAGTCTCGGTTGGTGGGAAGAGATGAAATTGAATTTTTGAAGATGGCCTCGGAGTGATTTTACGTCGAATCATTAGACGTAAATGGGTAGCCCATTATAGCTGTAGAGTATAACACCTAGTGTGCGTACTCGGTAAGGTAGGATTCGTGAGGATTCTACAAAACAAGGTGGTAACACGAAAATTTCGTCCTTGCAGTAGCGATACTGTGAGGATTTTTTATTTATAGGAGGAATGACCAATGTCAAAATTACAAGCACCATTTAGAGTAGATCACGTAGGAAGTTTCTTACGTCCAAAAAGAATTAGTAGAAGCAAAAGAAAAATTTGTAAAAGGTGAAATTACACGCGAGGAATTAACAGCCGTCGAAGATAAAGCCATCGAAAAGTTAGTCGAACAACAAAAGAAAGCTGGATTAAAAGGATTCACTGACGGCGAATTCCGTCGCCAATACTGGCATTTAGATTTCTTCTGGGGATTGAACGGAGTAGAACACACTCAAGCAAAAATTGGATACCAATTCCACGATGAAATTACAAAACCTGACTCAGCAGATGTCGTTGGAAAAATCACTGGTGAAAATCACCCATTCGTAGAACACTTCAAATTCTTAAAACAATTCGAAGACGAAGATTTCATCGTAAAACAAACAATCCCTGCTCCAGCGCAATTCTACTTCGAATTAATTCGTGACGCAGAGCATATTGAGCAAACTTTCTCAGTATACCCTTCAAAAGAAGAACTCTTTAAAGATATCATTGCTGCTTACAGACAAGTGATTAAAGAATTATACGATGCAGGTTGCCGTCTCTTACAAATCGATGACTGTACATGGGGCGTTATCGTAGATGATAACTTCTTAAAAATCATTTCAAAAGAAAGTCATTTAACACCTGAAGAGTTAAGAAGAGAACACAAACGTGAATTCTTAGAGTTAAACAACGGAATTCTAGAAGACTTACCAGAAGATTTAACAGTAAATACTCACGTATGCCGTGGTAACTTCCACTCAACTTGGGCAAGTTCAGGTGGCTACGATTCAGTAAGCGACGCATTATTCGAAGATGAAAACGTACATGCGTACTACTTAGAATACGATACAGACCGCGCCGGCGACTTCAAGCCACTAGCGAAAGTAAACAATGGTAAGAAAGTCGTTCTAGGACTTCTCACTTCTAAATCAGGAAATTAGAAGACAAAGATGAAGTCATTGCTCGTATTAAAGAAGCAAGCCAATACGTGCCACTTGAAGACTTATACTTAAGTACACAATGTGGATTTGCTTCAACAGAAGAAGGAAATATTTTAACAGAAGAAGATCAATGGAAGAAAATCGCATTGATTTCAGAAATCGCTCGTGAAGTTTGGGGAGAATAATTCCTACTTCATTAGAATTTGAAAGATAGATTGGAGAAATACCGTATGACAAAACATGCACCATTTAGAGTAGACCACGTAGGAAGTTTCTTACGACCAAAAGAATTAGTAGAAGCACGGGCAAAATTCGCAAACGGAGAAATTACACGCGAAGAATTAACAGCTGTAGAAGATAAAGAAATCCGCGAACTTGTTAAAAAACAAATCGTTGCTGGATTAAAAGGCGTTACAGACGGAGAATTCCGTCGTGCATACTGGCATTTAGATTTCTTCTGGGGATTCAATGGTGTGGAACATACTGTTGGAGAACATGGTTATAAATTTAACGGTATTGAAACAAAAGCTGATACATCAACATTAACAGCTCCAATCGATGGGAAAAATCACCCGTTCGTAGAACATTTCAAATTCTTACGTGACTTAGTAAAAGACGAAGATGTTATTGTGAAATTCACAATCCCTTCTCCATCACAATTCTATTTCGAATTAATCCGTACTCCTGAACATATTGCAGCTTGGAAAGCAGTATATCCAACTGAAAAAGAGCTTTTTGAAGCAATTAAAAACGCATATGTAGATGTGATTACAGACTTATACAACGAAGGCCTTCGCACTCTTCAATTTGACGACTGTACATGGGGCGCTTTAGCAGACGATGGTTTTTCTAAACGTTTCAACGATAGCCGCCCACTCGAAGAAGTTCGACGTGACTTTGCAGGTCGTGCATTACAATTGAACAACTCAGTTCTTGATGCACTACCAAAAGACTTAGTAGTGAACACACACGTTTGCCGCGGTAACTTCCACTCTACCTGGATTTCTCAAGGGGGATACGAAAAAGTAGAAGATGAGCTATTAGCAGGCGAACATGTAAATGCGTACTACTTAGAATACGATACAGACCGTGCCGGCGACTTCAAGCCACTAGCTAAAGTAAACAATGGTAAGAAAGTGGTTCTTGGTCTTTTAACTTCAAAATTTGCAGATTTAGAAGACAAAGATGAAGTCATCGCTCGTATTAAAGAAGCAAGCCAATATGTACCACTTGAAAACTTATACTTAAGTACTCAATGTGGATTTGCTTCAACAGAAGAAGGAAATGTCATTAAAGAAGAAGATCAATGGAAGAAAATTGCATTGATTTCAGAAATCGCACGTGAGGTTTGGGGAGAATAACCTCACATTATAAAACGAACAAAAAGGCTGTGGGGAGAATAACTTTTGAACCGCAGCCTTCCCCTATTTAGAAAGGATGAAAACTATGTCAACATTTCAACAACAATTAGCAAAAGCTTACGAAACATTAAAACAAGCAAAATGGGTAAACTTAAGCCATCAAATTGATGCCGATAGCCCTCACTTCCCTGCTCTACCAGCATTGGAACAAAAAGATTTATTTACATTGAAAGATGGATTCCACGTCCAACAACTATCCGTAGTTACACAATACGGTACGCATATTGACCCACCTTGCCACTTCTATGAAGGCGGACGTTTCCTTGATGAAATCGAGTTGAAAGATTTATTATTACCACTCTACGTCATCGACCGTTCAAAAGAAGTAGCCGAAAATCCAAACTTCGAATTAACAAAAGCAGATATTTTAGCATTTGAAGAAGAATACGGACAAATTGAACCAGGTGCTTTTGTTGCCTTCCGTAGTGACTGGTCACATCGCTGGCCAAACCAAGACGCCGTTCGTAATTTAGACGAAAACGACGTTCAACATACACCAGGTTGGGCAAAAGATGCGCTTGAATTTTTAATTCACGAACGTCATGTGAAAGCCGTTGGTCATGAAACATTAGATACAGACTCAGGTGTTCATGCAGCAGCGCATGGTTTAACAAACGAATACTACTTATTAAGCCAAAACATCTTCCAAGTCGAAGTATTAGCAAACCTTGACCAAGTTCCTGCAGTGGGTGCTGTGATTTCAATTTCATATCCAAACTGGAAACGTACTCCAGGTTCACCTGTTCGCGCCATTGCCTACTTACCAGAAGCTGAATAAACGAAAAGAGGAAAACAGATGTCAAATCACGAAAACTGTAGCTGTTGTCAAAAAGCGCCCTTTAGACTGGATCACGTAGGAAGTTTCTTACGTCCTGAACGTCTAAAAGAAGCCCGTGCGAAATTTAATGCAGGAGAAATCACTGCTGAAGAACTCGAACGCGTTGAAAACGAAGAAATCATCGCCCTAATCGAGAAAGAAAAAGAACTCGGCCTCAAATCTGTCACTGACGGAGAATTCCGTCGTGCATTCTGGCACTTAGATTTCTTAGAAAACTTAGATGGGGTTGAATTGGTTGAAGCAGACCACTTCTCTGTTCAATTCAAAGATAAAGATGTGAAGCCAAAAACATTACGTATTGTTGGAAAGGTTGATTTCTCTGAAAATCATCCATTCGTAAAACACTTCAAATTCTTAAAACAGCACGCTGGCGATACACCGGTGAAATTAACGATTCCTTCACCAAGTATGTTGCATTTGATTACGCAAGTTCGTGAGAAACTATGTGCCAATTGAGCGCTATAAAGACAATGAAGCCCTCTTCTATGATGATGTGGTGAAAGCTTACCGTAAGGCGCTACAATGCTTCTACGACTTAGGATGCCGCAATATTCAATTAGACGACACTAGCTGGGGAGAATTCTGTGCGTTAGACAAGCGAGAAGCATACGAAGCACGTGGATTTGACCTCGAACAAATCGCTCGTGACTATGTAGATGCCTTAAACCGTGTGATTGAATGGAAACCAGAAGATTTAGTGGTGAATATGCATATTTGCCGCGGAAACTTCCGCTCAACATGGTTCTCTAGCGGTGGTTATGAACCAGTGGCAAAGACGCTATTTGGTCATTGCCGTGTAGACGGATTCTTCTTGGAATATGATAGTGACCGTGCTGGTGACTTTACTCCACTTCGCTATATTAAAGATCAAAAAGTCGTTCTGGGTTTAATTACTTCTAAATCAGGGAACCTAGAAGATAAAGGTGAAGTCATTGCTCGTATTAAAGAAGCAAGTCAATATGTTCCACTTGAACAATTATGCCTCAGCCCTCAATGTGGGTTCTCTTCTACGGAAGAAGGTAATATCTTAACGATTGAAGCTCAATGGGATAAATTAAAATTGATTGATGAAATCGTTCATGAAGTTTGGGGATAAATTTAAAAAAATTACAGCTCCTACAGTTTTTATCTGTAGGAGCTGTTTTTGTTGATTTCATCGTATTTATCGCTTCTTTTTCTTAAAACGAATTTCTAAATCATACCCGTTTTTACTCGCAATTTTTTGAAGATAATTAAGCGTAGGATTATACTTTCCTTTTTCGAGTCTAGAGAGATTTCCTTGCGTCATACCGGCGTTTCTAGCGAATTCCGTTTGAGTCAGTCCAGAGTCGTGCCTGAGCCTGATCATCGCTAAGGCATTTTTTTGAAGGAAATATTCTGCCTCAAAATCATCCCTAAAAGTCTCATATTTCGCTTCAAGACGGTCAAAAAGCCGCTTTAAATAATCCACCATTTTCTCTTTTCCCCCCTAATTCCTTTATAAACTAATTGTAACATATATGTTTCATATCAGATATGATATATAGAAACATTTTTTACTACTGGGCTGCTCCTTGCAAACTTTCCTGAGCACCTCTGCAGCGCGGATTTCTGTTGCATTCTATAGCTTTGTTTGCTATAATGATTGAACGTGAGTATTAGAAATGATACTCTCCTTGCTTACTGAAAATTCAGTAGGCCAAAAGTCCATAAGGAGGTGACAGTCAATGAGTCAAACATCAAAATACGAGATTTTATATATCATCCGTCCAAACATCGATGAAGCTGCTAAAGCTGAATTGGTTGCAAGATTTGATGCTGTTTTAACAGACAACGGTGCAGTTGTTGTTGAATCTAAAGACTGGGCGAAACGTCGTTTTGCATACGAAATTAAAGATTTCCAAGAAGGTATCTATCACTTAGTGAACATCACTGCTGAAGATGCTGCTGCAATCGATGAATTCGACCGTTTAGCGAAAATCAACAATGACATCTTACGTCACATGATCGTTAAATTAGAAGCATAATTGTTTATTATAAGTAAACATAAATCTTGAAAGGAGTAAGAATTAAATGATTAATAATGTTGTATTAGTTGGACGCTTAACACGTGCCGTTGATTTACGTTATACTTCAAACGGAACTGCTTATGCGAGCTTCTCTATCGCAATTGATCGTCGTTATCAAAACCAAAATGGTGAACGTGAAACAGATTTTATCAACTGCGTAATGTGGCGTAAAGCTGCAGAAAACTTTGCGAATTTCACTCGTAAAGGCTCACTAGTAGGAATTGAAGGACGTATTCAAACTCGTAGCTATGATAACCAACAAGGCCAAAAAGTTTATGTAACTGAAGTGCTAGCTGAGAACTTCTCATTGTTAGAATCACGTAATGTTACTGAACAACGCCCTGCAAACGAACCAAGCACACAAGGCGGATTCCAACAAAACCAAACAAATAACTTTAATCAGTTTAATACTCCTACTTCATCATTCGGTGGTGGTGTGTCAGACCCATTCTTAAGCAATGGAGAGACAATCAACATTTCAGATGATGATTTACCATTCTAAAGTTTAAAAGGAGGATACCATAATGGCTCAACAACGTAGAGGTGGCGGTCAACGCCGTCGTAAAAAAGTTTGCTACTTCTGTGCAAACCACATCGACTACATTGATTACAAAGATGTAGAATTATTAAAACGTTACATTTCTGAAAAAGGTAAAATCTTACCACGTCGTGTAACAGGTACTTGTGCTAAACACCAACGTACTTTAACTGTTGCAATCAAACGTGCTCGTATCATGGGATTATTACCATTCACAACAGTTGACTAATAATAAATGAATAAAAGGATTGAGAATTTCTCAATCCTTTTTTGATTTTATTTAATTGTTCTTTTATAATTGAGTATCTATTTATAAAAATACAGATTATTGATTAACTAGATTGAGTTTTATCTTTTAATCTAAATTTGAATACATAAATTAGAATGTTTCACGTGAAACATTCTATCAGAAATAATGAACCTTAAAAATGTTTCACGTGAAACATTTGCACCCTACCCTTTGTCTAAATTGTTTCACGTGAAACAATTTTAGAGAACTGACGAGGGACCAAAACTGTGGTAAAATAAGGTATATAGAAAGAAGGTGCAAGAATGAAGAAAAGCCTAAAAGAACGTATTAAGGCTTTACCGACATTTCTTAAAAGTGAAACAATGAAGAAATACGGAATCTCATTTATAGCAATCATTCTCTGTATGCTGATTATAGCGTATGTGATGAATATATGGATGGGACTTATCCTTACTTTATTTGTTATTTTATTAGGAACACTCCTCTATTCGTTTGCAAACTACATTATTAAAGAAACGAATCATTATGTAACGAACTTATCGTACAAAATTAATAAAGGTTCGCAAGATGCCTCTATTAAAATGCCAATTGGAATGCTTTTACTGGATGATAATGGTGAAATTCAATGGATTAACCCTTATTTACAAAAGTATTTCGAACGAAAAGAACTATTAGGATTCAAACTTGAAGTTATTGATCCAGAATTAGCGAATATCGTTAAAAATCTGGATGATGATAAAGATAATGTAGTGCATTGGAAAGATAAATACTTCCAAACGGTTTATCATAACGATATTGGAATGCTCTACATGATGGATATTACAGAATATGCGTTGATTAAAGAGACTTATTTAGATGAAAGACCGGTATTTGGACAGATTTTCGTCGATAACTTTGCAGAAGTGTCTCAATCCCTAAGTGACCGTAAAAAATCTAACTTGAACAACTTCGTGACAAATCAGCTTACTAGCTGGGCAAATCACAATAATATCTACTTAAAACGTGTGAGTTCAGACCGTTTTGTCGCATTTTTAGATAAAAATATCCTTTCAGAGCTTGAAAAAACGAAATTCGAGATTATCGACCGCGTTCGTGAGACAACCGCTCAACAAAATACTCCACTAACGGTAAGTATGGGATTCTCATATGCAGATGATACTCAAGAAGAAATGCATTATGGTGAAATTGCTAAATTCGCACAAGATAACCTTGATTTAGCGTTAGGACGAGGCGGTGACCAAGTCGTTGTCCGTTCTAAAAACGAAGAAACACGCTTCTATGGCGGTAAGAGTAATCCACTAGAAAAACGTACAAGAGTGCGTTCTCGCATGGTTTCTCAAGCGTTAGAAAACCTTATTGCAGAAGCGGATCAAGTAATGGTGATGGGACATCAATATCCAGATATGGACTGTATTGGTGGATGCTTAGGTATTCGAAGAATCGCTAAAATGCACGGTAAAACCTCATGGATTGTCACAAATCCAGAGCAATATTCGCATGATATCAAGAAATTGATGGAAGTAATCAAAGATAATGAACGTCTCTCCTCTGCTATTGTGAATCCAGAAATGGCGGAAGCTCTACTGACTGAAAATACATTAGTGATTATTGTTGATGTAAGCAAGCCTTCCCTATGTGCTGCTCCATCGATAGTTAAAAAAGCAAATAAACTAGTGATTATCGACCACCACCGCCGTGGAGAGGAATTCCCTGAAAATCCTGACTTGGTTTATATTGAACCATACGCTTCATCTGCTGGAGAATTGATTACGGAATTACTAGAATATCAATCAGAAGATGCTGAAAAACTTCAGCCAATCGAAGCAACAACCTTGCTTGCTGGAATCATTGTAGATACGCGTAATTTCACGCTTCGTACAGGGTCCCGTACCTTTGATACGGCTAGCTACCTGAAATCTGTTGGTGCGGATACAATTCTGATTCAACGCTTATTAAAAGAAAATGTAGATACGTACTTAATGCGTTCGCATTTATTGAACTCGCTCGAAATGCTTCCTAACAATGTCGGAATTGTTCACGGTGAAGAAAATACCGTATATCCGACAGTCGTCGCCGCTCAAACGGCCGATATGATGTTATCGATGGAAAACATTGATGCTTCATTTGTGGTTACAAAACGGAATGATGGTCGTGTGGGTATTAGTGCCCGTAGTTTAGGAAACAAAAACGTACAACGTGTGATGGAAAAAATGGGTGGTGGCGGACATTTATCGAATGCTGCAACTCAGTTATCTGATATCACGATTGAAGATGCAATCCGCCAGTTAATTCAAGTCATTGAAGAAATTGGTAGTGAAATTAACTTATAATTAGGAGGAAGAAACATGAAAGTAATTTTCTTGAAAGATGTAAAAGGTAAAGGTAAAAAAGGTGACGTTAAAAACGTTGCAGATGGATACGCACAAAACTTCCTAATCAAAAATGGTTTAGCTAAAGAAGCTACTTCAGCGAACTTAGCGACTTTATCAGGACAAAAGAAAGCTGAAGAAAAGCACAATGCCGAATTATTAGCAAAAGCCAAAGAAATTAAAGAGTTCTTAGAACGCGAAGATTCAGTTGTAACCATTAAAGCTAAAGCAGGGGAAGATGGCCGTCTATTCGGAGCTATCCCAGCGAAGCAAATCGCCGAAGAATTCAACAAAAAATTCAATGTAGAACTTGATCGCCGGAAATTTGAATTAGCAGCACCAATTCGTGCCTTAGGATACACTCGTGTACCTGTTAAATTACACCACGATGTAACAGCGATTATGACTGTCAATATCGTCGCACAATAATAAGAAATACTAAGGATTTTCCCGTTGTGGAGAATCCTTTTTTCTTTTGGTTTTAAATATGTGATACAGTTCACAAAGTTACAAATGAACATACAAGTTTTCATGCTCGAAAAGACTCACTCTTCTGTTTTATTACAGCGTTTTATGATACAATGAAACTGTATTTTTATGGTTATTTTTAGTAGAAAGGGTGTTTGAATGGAAGAACTATATCCAAATTTAGTTCCACCACAAAATATTGAGGCAGAAGAAGCCGTTTTAGGGTCTATTCTTCTTGCTAGTGACTCGATTATTTCGGTTATGGAATTTTTGACACCGGAAGATTTCTATCGTGTTTCTCATCAATTAATTTTTGCGGCAATGATTGAATTAAATCAAAACAATATCGATATTGACGCAATCACCGTTTCAGAGATTTTAAGACAAAAGAATCAAATGGAGAATATTGGTGGAGAAGTAACGTTAATCGAACTTCTTGATAAAGTGCCAACTGCAGCCAACGTAGAATACTATACGCAAATCGTTTTAGAAAAATCTACGCGCCGTAAATTAATTAAAACTTCGACAAATATTGTAAAAACGGCTTACCAAGAGGATGAACCAATTGCCACCGTCTTGGATACTGCTGAGAAAGATATTCTTTCAGTATCGGAAGGACGTAATAAAGCAGGATTTATTCCAATTAGTACGGTTCTTCGTACTGCTTATGAAAGCTTAGAAGAGCGTGCGAAAAACAATGGTGAAGTGACAGGATTGCGACAGGGTATATCGGCTTAGACAGAATGACGTCAGGTCTGCATGCGGATGAGTTAATCATCTTAGCGGCTCGTCCATCTGTTGGTAAAACGGCCTTTGTATTGAATATTGCAAAGAACGTTGCCGTGAACCTGAACGAAACGGTAGCCATCTTCAGTCTTGAAATGGGTGCTGAGTCTCTTGTAGAACGTATTATCTGTTCACATGCTAGCATCAATGCAGGACATTTGAAGACAGGTAAATTAACGCCTGAAGAATATACGCAATATTTCGTTGCGACCGGAGCGTTATCTGAAGCACCAATTTTTATTGATGATACTCCAGGGATTCGTGTTGCTGAAATCCGTGCAAAATGTCGTCGTCTAAAACAAGAGCGTAATAATCTTGGGCTAGTCGTCATCGACTACTTGCAGTTGATTGAAGGAAACGGAAAAGAGAGTCGTCAACAAGAGGTTTCTGAAATCTCTCGTAACTTGAAGAAATTAGCGAAGGAATTAAAAGTTCCTGTTATCGCACTTTCGCAATTATCGCGTGGTGTGGAACAACGTCAAGATAAACGACCAATCATGTCAGATATTCGTGAATCTGGATCTATCGAGCAAGATGCCGATATCGTAGCGTTCTTATATCGTGATGATTACTATCGTCAAGAGCCAGATGAGAATGGACATGTTCCAGAGGTGGAACCAAATAGTACCATTGAAGTGATTATCGAGAAAAACCGTAGCGGTCCTCGTGGAACGGTTGAATTGAACTTCATGAAAGAATTTAATAAATTTACAAATCTTGTGCCGGATGGAGTCGAGCAAAACGCTCCAATGGCCTAATCACAGACATTTAAATGAATAATACAAAGAAGAGGTGCGTCAAATGTCATCAGTAGTAGTAGTAGGAACACAATGGGGAGACGAAGGTAAAGGAAAAATTACAGACTTCCTCAGTGAGAACGCAGAAGTCATTGCCCGCTATCAAGGGGGAGACAATGCAGGACATACGATTCAATTCAATGGAGTGACTTATAAACTTCACTTAATTCCATCAGGAATTTTTTCACCAGAGAAAATCAGTGTAATCGGGAATGGGGTTGTATTGAATCCAAAATCTCTAATCACAGAACTTGCGTATTTACACGAAAGAAATGTGACTACTGATAACTTACGTATTTCAGACCGTGCGCATGTCATCTTGCCATACCACATTCGCTTAGACCAATTACAAGAAGAAGCTAAAGGCGACAACAAAATTGGGACAACGAATAAAGGGATTGGACCTTGCTACATGGATAAGCAGCGCGTGTTGGGATTCGTGTGGCAGATTTACTAGACCGTGAAGTATTTGCAGAACGTCTAAGAATCAACTTAGCTGAAAAGAATCGTCTCTTTACTAAAATGTACGATGCAGAACCAATTGAGTTTGATGACATTTTTGAAGAGTACTACGAATATGGTCAACAAATGAAGAAATACGTTTGCGATACTTCAGTGATTTTAAATGATGCATTAGACCAAGGGAAACGTGTATTATTCGAAGGCGCACAAGGAGTTATGTTGGATATCGACCAAGGAACTTATCCATTCGTAACATCTTCAAACCCAGTTGCTGGTGGGGTGACGATCGGTAGCGGTGTTGGACCTTCAAAAATTAATAAAGTCGTTGGGGTATGTAAAGCGTACACTTCTCGTGTAGGGGATGGACCTTTCCCAACAGAATTATTCGATGAAATCGGCTCACGTATTCGTGAAGTCGGACGTGAATATGGTACAACAACTGGACGTCCAAGACGTGTTGGTTGGTTCGATAGCGTTGTAATGCGTCACTCTAAACGTGTATCAGGCATTACAAACTTAAGCTTAAACAGTATCGATGTTTTAACAGGTTTAGAGACAGTTAAATCTGTGTAGCTTACCGTAAACCAAATGGAGAAGAAATTTCTCACTACCCAGCAAGCCTAGTAGAACTAGGACAATGCGAACCTGTGTATGAAGAATTACCAGGTTGGAGCGAAGACATTACAGGTTGCCGTTCACTCGAAGAGCTTCCTGAAAATGCACGCAACTATGTTCGCCGTATTTCAGAATTAGTCGGCGTACGAATTTCTACATTCAGTGTAGGACCAGATAGAGAACAAACGAACATTTTAGAAAGTGTTTGGGCATAAAAAAAGAAATAGAGTAAAGGAGGATTTATATGAAAAAAATCCTAGTTGTAGATGATGAGAAGCCAATCTCAGACATCGTCAAGTTTAGTCTTACAAAAGAGGGCTTCGAGGTAATCACAGCCTTTGACGGTGAAGAGGGTCTAGTGACTTTCAATGAAAAAAATCCAGATTTAGTTATTTTAGACTTAATGTTACCGAAAATGGATGGCTTAGAAGTATGCCGCGAAATCCGTAAAACAAGCAATGTCCCAATTATCATGGTGACTGCGAAAGATTCTGAAATTGATAAAGTTTTAGGTCTTGAACTTGGAGCCGATGACTATGTGACAAAACCTTTCTCAAACCGTGAGTTAATCGCGCGTGTGAAAGCAAACTTACGTCGTCAACAATTAGCTCCAGCGGAAGCCGAAGAAGAAAAACAGCTAACGAAATCGTATTAGGCTCACTCATTATCCATGAAGATGCTTATGTGGTTTCAAAACGTGGCGAAGAAATCGAATTAACGCACCGTGAGTTCGAATTACTTCACTACTTAGCAAAACATATCGGGCAAGTAATCACACGTGAGCACCTATTGCAAACGGTGTGGGGATATGATTACTTCGGAGATGTGCGTACAGTGGACGTTACGGTACGTCGCTTACGTGAAAAAATCGAAGATACACCGAGTCACCCAACATGGATTATGACTCGTCGTGGGGTAGGTTACTATATTAAGACCCCAGATCAAGAAAAAGAAGCTTAAGATTGAAATGCGCTTTTCCTTGCCACCTGAAGTACCGGCAAGAAAAGCGTATTTTTCTAAAAAGTAGAGGGGAAAATGACTCATGAAGAAAATGAAACGATTCTTTCGTTCCATTCAATTTAAGATTCCGATGCTGTTCATCTTGCTCTTAGTTATTTCGCTGCAACTCATTGTTGCGAACTTCTTAACACAATTAGAGTCGCAAATGGTGTCTAACTTCCAGGAACAAATCCAACTGCAAGTAGGGTTCTTGAAAAATAACGTGCAGCCGATTTTGGCAAAAGATGCGACCGATGAAGCGAAGATGGCTGAAATTTCGCAACTATTACAAGATTATCCGACAGGGAATAGTATTGTCGAAATTCGCATCATGGACATGCAAGGATATATTTTGGGAACAACCAACCAAACGCAACAATCCGTTGTCGGAACGCGTTCAACCGAAGCCGATGTTCAACAAGTTGTTGTGTCGAATACCGTTCAAAGTTATAACTTCACTGAAGGCGAAACCCGTTATTGGAAATACGTTTCACCGATTGACCCAGTAAATAGTGCCTCAGGAAACCCGGTTGGGATTATTTCGGTAACATCGAATATCGAATCGCGTTATACACAAGTAAAAGATATCGGGGTTATCTTTATTAGTTCTTCTATCTTTGTTATTATCTTGGCCATCGTGATTACCGTGATGATTTCGCAAGGGATTACTAGACCGATTGCAGAGATGAAGAAGCAAACGGAGCAAATTGCTGAAGGAAACTATACGGGTGAAGTCATGATTTACGGGGATGACGAGCTTGGACAACTTGGACAAGCGATTAACGATCTCTCTGTGAAGATTAAAGAAGCACAAGAAGGAACCGAAGCGGAACGGCAAAGGTTGGATAGTGTCCTTCGTCATATGAGTGATGGGGTTATTGCGACTGACCGTCGTGGACGTATTGTGATTATCAATGCTGCTGCGTTAGATATTTTAAACTTACGTAGTGAACGTATTGTCGGAACACCACTATTAGATGTATTGAGACTCGATCAAACTGTTACTTTTAGAGATTTATTAGAGTCTCAAGAAGAACGGTTGATTACATTTGAAGAAGATGGGGAAGATACCATCGTTCAATGTGAGTTCTCAGTGATTCAACGTGAATCTGGATTTATTAGCGGTCTTGTCTGCGTATTGACCGACGTTACCGAACAAGAGAAAATTGACCGCGAACGTCGTAATTTCGTATCGAACGTTTCCCACGAATTACGGACCCCACTAACAAGTATCAAGAGTTATACAGAAGCGTTAGTGGATGGGGCATGGGAAAATAAAGAAATTGCGCCAGAATTCTTAAACGTTATCGAAACGGAAACGGACCGGATGATGCGTATGATTACCGACTTACTGAACTTATCACGTATGGACCAAAACCGTCTCGAGCTCGATAAGGAATTCGTGAATATGAATGAGTTGGTGAAACATATTGCCAACCGTTTCGATATGGTGCTTTCAAGTGACCAATATCGTGAAAAGAATTACCGTATTATAACGGATATTACACAACGAGACTTATGGGTAGAAATCGACCAAGATAAGATGACGCAAGTGCTGGATAATATTATTAATAATGCGATTAAATATTCTCCAGACGGGGGTCGTATTATCGTTCGTCTGATGGAAACTCATACGGATTTAATCGTGAGTGTGAGCGATGAAGGTTTGGGAATTCCGCGTAAGGATATTCCACACTTATTCGACCGATTCTATCGTGTAGATAAGGCTCGTTCAAGAGCGATGGGTGGTAGTGGTCTTGGACTGGCTATCGCGAAAGAAGTCGTTCAATTACACGGTGGTAAAATTTGGGTGAACAGTATTGAAAACAAAGGATCAACCTTCTTTGTTTCTCTACCTTATGTTCCATTTGAAGAGGACGGTGAATGGGATGAATTTTAAACGTTATCGAGCAATGCTAACGGCGCTCTTTGTATTAATGGCCATTAGCTTTGTGTTTACGTATCTCATCGTAGTACGTCCGGTTGATTTCTTTACGAATCAAAAGCAAAAATAATAATGTCGCAACGACACAAGATACAGGTGTGCAAGTTCGTGCAACTTATACAACAGAAGATGTGTTTAGACCAACTCGAATGGTTCTAACGAACAAAAATAAGTTCGAAATGACGAGCAGTGCTTCCATTATGAAGGAAGTCAATGCACACTTAAATAAACAATTTACGAATTTAACGCGTTTGGAAGTCATGGACGAAACTAGTTATGAAAATCTCGTCTTACGTGAAGCCAGAATTCAGATTTTATTTGATGGGCTGCATTCATTTGGAATTGTGAACCGATTCTTTGATGGAAATATGGACGACTTAAATAATGACCGTTTTTCTCGTATTGTGATTCGCACAGATGATCCTTCTACTGCTTATTTCATCAATGATGACACGAAACAACTCTACAGTGCTAAAGTAAATGAAAGTTTCAAAACATCATTAGAGGGATTATATGCGGATAGTGATTTTTACGAAGTTGAATCGTATCGTGGAAAAACAAAACAATTCTTTGTCGAACAAGATAATTTGAATGTGGAACAGTCTGCCTATTTAATCGAGCAGATTCCAATGAGTTTCTATATTACTCAGTTATTTACGAATCAATCCGAAATTCGTACGCGTGGAGACGGAAAGACCGTTGTATACAATGATAATTTATCGCAATTGAAATTAGACCGTACGACAAATGTGGTCACTTTCTTCGAGAACCGCTCAGGAGAGGAAACGTTACTATATACTAATAACTTAACGCAAACTTTCGGCCAGATGAAACGTCTTGGAGGCTGGCAAATGGGCGTGAGTCTATTCTCGGTAGATTTAAATAATAATCTCGTTGAATATGTTCGTTACGTGGATTCTTATCCAATCTTATCCAGTGGCAAAGAAGGTTTCACGCAAATAAAGGTCAATTCAACAGGAATCGAGAAAATGAGAACCTCATCACTGATTGCACAAACGCCGTTACCGACGAAAAAGTAAGAAGGTAATGGTTGTTGGTGGGAAGACGATTGTCACTGAATTGTTGAACGAAGGATTTGTTATGAATGAAATTGAAGATATTCGTATCGGATATTCATGGACGATCAGTAGTGTGAGTGTACAAATCGTTGAATTTACGCCAACGTGGTACATTAAAAAGAATGGTACTTGGAAGACTCTGGCTGAATTAAAAGCCGAGAAGAGTCAAACAGAACCAGCGAATGGACCGACAACAACGGGAGGTGACGCAGATGGATTTTAAGAGAAGCGCAGTCGTTCTCATCGTCTGCTTCTTTATCCTCGATTTATTCTTATTCGGATTAGTGTGGCAAAAACGAACCGACACGAAGAATCCATTGAATACAAGTATTAACGTCATCGACCAAATGAAGCTAGACGGAATTACATTACCAACGCTGAATGCGACGGTAGAAGCCGTTCCGATTGTACAAGTGACACCAGAGTCCACTGACGGAAAACTCTCTAGTTTACCAAACCAAGTCGTGACGCTAGAAAAAAATATTATTAACGGGCAATTTGTGACACCAATCCAATTAGACTTAAGCGGATCAGTATCTGCAGATAGTTTTGCCGATTTAACAAAAATCGTTGAAAATAATCAAGTGGCTTTTGGAGACCAATACACATGGTCATCCTATAATCCAACAACCCGCAAAGTGATTTATACACAAAAAGCAGATAAGTTAACGATTATGGACGGCTCGAGTCAAATTATCTTTACCGTAAATGCCAATGACCAAGTCGTAAGCTATGAACAGACTTATGCTGGAAGTGTGCAAGTACTTGGGAAAGAGCGTGAATTGATTACAGCTCAAAGGGCGGTTGAGGTTCTATACTTAGCAGGACGAATTTCGTCGAAGGCAACCGTTCAATCGGTAAAATTATCGTACTATCAATCGCTTGTACTAAAAGATTTCAATTTACTCACCTGCGTGGTATATTGAAATTCGTCAAGCTGATGGACAATTAATTGCCCGTCGTGTAGATGCGATTCATGGGACAGTATTAGCCAATGAAACGCTAGAAACAACGAATACGCAAACGCAGCGTACAACAACGAATAACACAACAACAACGCAAAGTGTACAACAACAATAAGAAGGGAATAACTATGCAAGAATCAGGTTTGAAAGTGAGTTTACTCGCGAGTGGTAGCTCTGGAAATGCTACTTACATCGAAACACCAAAACAAAAAATATTAGTGGACTGTGGACTCACTGGTAAAGCCATTACTGCGCAAATGGAGAAGATTGATCGCTCCATTTCAGATGTGGATGCCATTCTGGTTACCCACGAACATTCCGACCACATTAAAGGAATTGGAGTTCTGGCTCGTAAGTACGGAATTCCAATTTATGCCAATGAAAAAACGTGGCAAGCTATGGCTGGTAAAATCGGGAAAGTGACTCTCGAACAACAGGAAATCTTCAATACCGGAGACACGCTCACGTTTGGAGACTTAGATGTGATGAGCTTTGCAGTATCACATGATGCGGCAGCTCCTCAATTTTATAGTTTTCAACGCGAGGGCAAGCAGTTCGTCATGTTGACAGATACCGGCTATGTCAGTGATAAGCTAAGAGGTCTGTTGAAAAATGCAGATGCCTATCTGATCGAAAGCAACCATGATTTAGAAATGCTTCGAATGGGACCTTACGCTTGGCATTTGAAACAACGTATCTTAAGCGACAAGGGACACTTATCGAATGACGATGGCGCGCTTGCGATGTGTGAAATGATGGGTGACCGCACAAACGGATTTATCTAGGCCACTTAAGTCAGGATAATAATATGAAGGAAATCGCCTATCAGACTGCGGAAAGTATCTTCCAAACGCATGATAAAGGGGTTCATCAAGCATTCGAGTTATACCATACGGATCCGTATGAACCTACAAAATTATTTACTGTTTAAAAACTTAGCAAGAATGAAAGAGTTTTTTAAGGACTCCGTAAGCTTTATTTCATATAAATTTCATATGAAAAAACTATTGTATATTTACAAATGAGAGGAGTGAGCAGATGTCACAAGAACAATTAACTAGAAAAAAATCATCGAAGTCTTTTAAAAACGGCTTTATCGGTGGATTAGTGGGAGGAGCAGTCGCTGTTGCCGGAGGAGTTGGAATTATGGCCGTAACGAATCCAGCAAACCAAGCAACAACACCTGCTACACAATCCTCACAATCACAAGTGGAAACGACAAAAACATCCACAGCCACAAAAGGTGGAACAGAAATCACTAAAGTGGTTGCTGAAGTGAAGAACGCGGTTGTTTCAGTCATTAACAAACAATCAACTTCAAGAAATAACTTATACGGCACACAACAAACCGGAGGAGAATTAGCTACTGCGTCTGAAGGTAGTGGGGTCATTTATAAAAATGAGGGTGGATATGCCTATATCGTGACGAACTATCACGTTATTGCGAAATCACAAGAATTAGAAGTTCTTTTAGCAGACGGGACACGTGAAAAAGCTGAGCTTGTTGGTAGTGACCAATGGACAGACTTAGCCGTGATTCGTATTGCCAATACAAATGTTTCAACTGTCGCTGAATTTGCAAATTCTGATGATGTTGAAGTTGGACAAACCGCGATTGCGATTGGTTCTCCTCTTGGAAGTGAATTCGCAACAAGTGTAACGCAAGGAATCGTGTCAGCAACTAACCGTGCTGTTGCCACAGACGTTGATGGTGATGGACAAGAAGACTGGGTCGTAACGGCTATTCAAACAGATGCAGCGATTAACCCAGGGAACTCAGGTGGTGCGTTAATTAATAGCGCTGGCCAAGTCATCGGAATCAACTCAATGAAGATTTCTAAGTCGTCTGTTGAAGGGATGGGATTTGCAATTCCAAGTAACGAAGTTGTTTCGATTATTAAGCAACTCGAAGAAAATGGTAAAATCACTCGTCCAGCTTTAGGTATTTCAATGGTAAACTTAACGAGCGTGAATACACGTGTTATTCAACAAATGAACTTACCAGCCGATGTGAAGAGTGGGGTCGTGATTGCTGAAGTGGATTCTAAAGGAAGTGCCAAAGCAGCAGGGTTACAAGCTTACGATGTCATCGTTGAAATGGATGGACAAAAGATCGAAGGAATTCAAAACTTACGTAAAGTTCTTTACAGCCATAAAGTTGGCGATAAGATGGAAGTCACTTACTATAGAAATGGACAAAAACAAACAACAACAATTTCTCTAACAGAAACAAGCAGTCCAAGTTTATAGCAATAACGAACAAGGAGTCGGATAGCGAAGTGCTATTCGACTTTTTTTGTGTATTTCCACAAAGTTATCCACAAAAATGTGGATAATTCTGTGGAAAACTGTGGGGTTATCCCTTGTCAAGTCTGTGAAGTGGAAAATCGGTGTTGAAAATGGATAGCTTAAAAATGGCTTAATTATCGGATTTTATTGAAAAAAGTTATTCACATGATAAAATTTTATTGTGGATAACTTTTGGAGTGAGTTTCTTAAAACGTTGATATAACAAGGTTTCTATATACACAAAACCGGTGTGGATAACTGTGGATAACTGGTATTTTTACACCAGTTGGAAATATAACAATTAGATAACAAATAAAAATTTTGAATCTATATCTAGTGTTTTTCATAAAAAAAGCCCAAAATTTAGGGGCGAACATGTGTACATGTGGATAACTTTGTGGATAACTGGGGAAAAAGGGATAAAACAAGCAATTTTTGTCAAAAAAAGGTAAGATAATTTGTGAAATGAGGGGATCAAATGAATATTACCATTGTGAGTGTAGGAAAACTGAAAGAAAAATATTTAAAACAAGGAATCGACGAATACGCGAAACGCTTAGGTAGCTACTGTAAGTTCCAAGTAGTAGAAGTGCCAGACGAAAAGGCTCCTGAAAATTTAAGCGAGAAAGAAATGGAACAAGTGCTCGAAAAAGAGGGAGAACGCATCCTCGCTAAAATTAAAGACGGGGACGTTGTTGTCGCAATGGCGATTGAAGGGGATTTAGTGAGTTCTGAACAATTAGCTAAAGAAATGGATAGCTTTGCACTTCACGGCAAGAGCTCAATGGTCTTTGTGATTGGTGGCTCTCTTGGGTTAAGCCCTGCCGTGAAAAAACGTGCCGACCGTAAAATCTCATTTGGGCGTATAACTTTACCCCATCAACTCATGAGACTTGTATTAACCGAACAAATTTACCGTGCATTTCGTATTAATGCAGGGCATGCTTATCATAAATAAGTAAAGATTCTCATAGAAAAAGTGAAAAGAAAGTGCAAAATGAAAATTGTATTTTCATACTATTTTCATAATGTACCTCTATACTCTAATTATTCCCAAAGAGAATATTTATCCTCCCAAATAAATATTTCTAATCCTTTTTTTCCACCGGCCGTGAGTCGGTGGTTTTTTTATTTTGTAAATTTATCTTTTTGTAAATTACTAGCAAGATTATCTATCAAATCACTGGGCAATTCTAATATGTCAAATGCTGTTTTACCAGAAAATAATTCCTTAGGAGCTAATGAATCTTTTTCAATATAACTATCTAAAGAAAATAAAGCTAGCAAATCATTTAATAAACGTCCCCGTAAGAAATCATCATTTAAAAAAGAAAAAACTAAATACAGACAAGTTACCAAATCTTTGTTTCTATGATTTTCAAAAGATACATTGTTAAATAAACTAGGGAAAAAGGAATTTACACAAGTCCTACGTCTAGCTGAATTTTTAATTTTTTCCTTAAAATTTCGTTTACTGTGAGCAAACAAATTCCGATATTCTCTAAGGAAATTTAGAGTATCTGAAAATTCTCTTGATTCCGCACTATTACGGTCATTACAATGAATATAATCTGAACGTATTTCTCTTTGAAGATTCTTAGGTAGAATGTTATATAATTGAATCACTCTATAAAAATCAACATCTTGAAGTAAAATCCAAGGAGGGATAGACGCTTTAGGTTCTCTTTGATGAGAAAAGTAATAGGAATAACTTTGGTAATGAGGTTGTAAGATAATTTCGTTTAATGCATTTAATACAGATTGTTTATTTATACGTCGGCTATTTTTATAAAGACTTGGGTCAGTATATAGGTTATCATCAGTTCCAAAATCTCGAGCAATCACATAAGAAACTCTGGTTCTAAACCCCTGCTCAATTACTAATAGGTATTTAAGAAGAAGTGCTGATAAATCCATTTCTATGATTTTAGATATATAAAAATGATCAAATCGAGTTTCCTCAATCATTTCGTCTTTCATTCCATCTTTTAGAAAAATTGGCTTATATCCATTGATTAATGCATAGTAAGAATGATTCTTCAATATTTCGATATATCTTGCATGGTATTCTTTATTTAAATCAATATTCTTTTTACTAATCTGCTCTAATTGTTGTTCCCATGTTTTAAATGGAATAATTTGTTTTTTAGTCATATAAAGTAAAACACCCCTTTCACAACAATGTTGTAAAAGAGGTGAGTAACAGCAATCGAGTTGCTGTCCATTTCAAGTACACACATGATACAACATCTGTATTTTTTTGTCAACTAATGGTTATTCTTTCGTATTTCTACTTATATTTTTGCTTTTCTCAATCCCAAATGAGAAATAGTAATTTCGGCTCTATATTGTTCGTTGTAATAGTATAAGCGCAAACTTACTTCAGGTTTAATCATTCTTCTTACCGTTGGAGCATCATAAGCAGGAATATACCCAATTTTTAGATTATAAGCATAAACAGCTACCGCATTGGAATCGTATTGATTATACTTTTCGAACACCAGTGATACGAGATCTTTACCCGATATAATGGTATTGTTTTGATTACCAGAATTTCTATATGCGTATTCTAGTTCAAGTTGAGTGTAATAATAACTTTCTAATTGCTCAACATAAGAATCTTTTTTTGTTTCAACCAGCTAAACATATTCTTCTCCTCATTTAAAGCTAATTATAGACCTGAAAAAAGGTTGCAACAATATGAAATCTTATGAAAGTGAGCAGTGTTATTTAACTCTATTGATAAAAAAGGATTGATTGAAGAATATCTCCGTACTATACTAGAACCATGGAGAAGTACCCAAGAGGCTGAAGGGGTCGCACTCGAAATGCGATAGGTCGTGAAAGCGGCGCGGGAGTTCAAATCTCCTCTTCTCCTTATCTTTTTGTGGCTATATCGAAGTTACGGCAAGTTTTGTTCCGTAGCTTCTTATTTAGATAGGTTTTTATAGAGTAATGGAGGCTAAAAACGAATGACAAAAGTGAAATTAAATCTGAACCAAACACATTGTTGCGGTATTTATTCTGATAAGACGGTGTACAGTTTTACGGCTGATAGTTATCCAGAGTTGTTTTACCTTCTTCAAAGACGTGGACTTATCGAATCGTTTATTGATGGGGACTTCATTGTTTATGATGAGTTAAGAAAGTATTCTGATTTACCACCTTATCAAAAGCTGACTGAGGAAGAACTAGAAGCGATTGATTTCGATGCGATTATTCAAAAACTCAGTACGGATGAACTAAAAGCAGTCATCGAGAAGTTCTTCGAATATCGCTTTGAATGTGAGTTTCAAGAAGTAGACGAATAAATTTGCAAAAGAAAAAAGCTGACGGCTCATAGGAGCTGTCAGCTTTTGTAGTTTCTATAGTTTATTCTTAGCGAATAACTTCCTCAGTTTCTTTATCGAAGAAGTGAGATTTGTTTAAGTCGAATGCTAATTCAACTGTTTCGCCTGGGTTGTGGAAGTCACGAGCATCCACTTTAGATACGAATTCAGTATCATCAACACGAGTGTAAAGCATTGTTTCTGCACCAAGTAATTCTGATACGACAACTTCTGCTTTCACTGAAGATGATGGGTAAGTATCGATAGCGATTTGAGAACTTTCGATATCTTCTGGACGGATACCGAAGATTAATTCTTTTCCGTTATAACCCTTGTCTTCAAGAAGTTTTCTCTTCGCTTCAGGTAATTGTAATGATAAACCTTTACCATTTGAAATCACGCCATCTTTCAATGTTACATTGAAGAAGTTCATTGCTGGTGATCCGATGAATCCAGCTACGAATACGTTGTTAGGAGTGTTGTACACTTCTTGTGGTGAACCGATTTGTTGTACGAAACCATCTTTCATGATTACGATACGATCAGCCATTGTCATCGCTTCTGTTTGGTCGTGAGTTACGTAAATTGTTGTTGTTTCTAAACGACGGTGTAATTTCGCAATTTCAGCACGCATCGCAACACGTAATTTAGCATCTAAGTTAGAAAGAGGTTCGTCCATTAAGAATACTTTCGCATCACGAACGATCGCACGTCCTAAAGCCACACGTTGACGTTGACCACCAGATAAAGCAGCTGGTTTACGTTCTAAGTATTGAGCTAAGCCTAAGATTTCTGCTGCGTTTTTAACACGTTTGTCAATTTCAGCTTTGTCGTATTTACGTAATTTCAAACCGAATGCCATGTTGTCATATACGCTCATGTGAGGATATAGGGCATAGTTTTGGAATACCATCGCGATATCACGATCTTTTGGAGCTACGTCGTTCATTACAACGTCGCCAATTTTTAATTCTCCTTCAGAAATATCTTCAAGACCAGCGATCATACGAAGAGTTGTTGATTTACCGCATCCTGAAGGGCCTACGAATACGATGAACTCGCGGTCTTTGATGTGTAAGTTAAAGTCTGTTACGGAATAGTTTTCCGCATTGTCATATTTTTTGTGAATATGATTTAATTGCATTTCTACCATTAGGATTTCCCCCTATAATTTGTTTTACAGTAACAGTTTACGATTTTTAGGGAAAAAGAGATAGAGGAAGGTTGCACAAAAACGACTGTAAAAATTGTGCACTTTGCCCAAAAAGTGTCCCTTATTTTTAAAATTTGGACGTAACTTATAATAAAGAAGTAAAAAAGTATTGAGAAGGATGCAACACGTGGCAAACAATGTTATGATAGGGGTTAGAAACTTACATGAAAAAGGTGATGAAATGGAAAGAAAACGTGGATTTGAAATCGTATCTGCTTATGAAGGAAAAGGAATCACTGTTCCAAAACGTTCGACAAAACATTCAGCGGGATATGACTTCGAAGCTGCCGAAGATATCGTATTACCAAGCATTTGGAAAATGCTTTTCAAATTTGCAGCCACTCAATTAAAACAATGGATTTATACAACAGATAAAGAAACAGTGGAAGCGGAACTTGCAAAAGAGCAAAAAGTCTTAAAACCAGTGCTTGTTCCAACGGGAATTAAGTCTTATATGCAAGAAGATGAGTACTTACAATTGGCGAACCGCTCAAGTAACCCATTGAAACACTTCCTTGTCTTACCAAATGGGGTAGGCGTTGTGGATAGCGACTACTACAACAACCCGGACAACGAAGGGCATATTTACTTCCAATTATTAAACTTTGGATTATTCGATAAAGAAATTAAAAAAGGCGATCGTATCGGCCAAGGAATCTTCCTACCGTTCTTAAAAGCGGATGCGGATGAAGAAAACGATATGAATGAACGTACAGGCGGCTTTGGTTCTTCTGGCGTTCGTTAGAAAGGAGCCAAAATGGCAAAAGCAGCCACAAGTTTTGTATGTAGAGAGTGTGGATATAATTCACCAAAATATTTAGGGAAATGCCCAAACTGCGGGAACTGGTCTACGATGGAAGAGTTCAAGGAAACAACCAGCAATGCGAAACGTCCTTCCTTAGTGCAACATTCAGAAGAAGCGCATAAGACCAAACCAATGCGATTAGACCAGGTTTCTTATGAGCGCGTGAATCGTGTGAAGACATCCATTAGCGAACTCGACCGCGTGCTCGGAGGCGGCGTGGTTCCGGGTTCTCTAGTATTAATTGGTGGAGACCCTGGGATTGGAAAATCTACCTTATTATTACAAGTGTCTAGTGAATTACAACAAACACAAGGAACGGTTCTCTATGTCTCAGGAGAAGAAAGTGCGTCTCAAATTAAAATGCGTGCGGAGCGTCTCGGGATGCAAGCAGACGGGTTTTATATTTACGCTGAAACAAATCTAGAAGATATCGTTGCGCAAGTAGAAGCATTGAAACCAGACTATGTCATTATCGACTCGATTCAAACGATGACACATCCGCAAGCAAACGGGGTTGCAGGAAGTGTGTCTCATGTTCGAGAGGCGACAGCTACATTGATGCGACTAGCAAAGCTCAATCAGATTGCCATCTTTATCGTAGGTCACGTGACAAAAGAAGGAGCATTAGCAGGTCCACGTATGTTGGAACATATGGTGGATACCGTTCTTTATTTTGAAGGGGATAAACATCATAGCTTCCGCGTGCTTCGTTCCGTGAAACCGTTTTGGATCCACCAACGAGATTGGCGTTTTCGAAATGCATCAAGAAGGGCTGAACGAAGTAACGAACCCTTCCGAAGTCTTTTTAGAAGAACGTCTGGCTGGCGCAACAGGTTCGGCAATCGTCGTATCTCTTGAAGGAACAAGGCCAATTTTAACCGAGGTGCAATGTTTATTGTCACCAACGGCCTTTGGAAATGCACGCCGTACGACAAGTGGTCTGGACTATAATCGTGTAGCGCTCTTGATGGCAGTTCTTGAGAAACGTGCAGGACTTCTATTACAAAACCAAGATGCTTACTTTAAATCAACAGGTGGTTTGAAACTGGGCGAACCCGCAGTCGATTTAGCGATTGCAATGAGTATTGTTTCAAGCTACAAGGAAAAAGAAACGCAAATGGGTGATTGCTTTATCGGAGAAATCGGCTTGACTGGTGAAATTCGTAAAGTGAATCGTGTTTATGACCGTGTTCGCGAAGCTGAAAAGCTCGGATTCAAGCGTGTCTTTATTCCAAAAAATAATTTAGATGGATGGGAACTTCCAAAAAATATCGAAGTCGTTGGAGTATCTTCTGTCAAAGAAGCTATTTTCAAAGCCTTCGGAAAAGAAAATTAGAAAGGAGAACTGTTATGGAACAACCTAAAAAATTTCGAGCATACGGAAGAAAGTTATTACAACTGATTTTCGTATTGCTCGGAGGGTCTTTAGGTGCAACGTATTTTCCAAGTCTATGGCAAGCATTCGACATTACGAATGAATGGTTAACATCGCAAGTTACGAGTATTTTGTTAGGTGCCATTATTTTATTCTTTATTTCCCTATTCGTGACGGATCCGATTTTAGCGGGCATTCGTAGACTTGAAACTCGTTAGCCAACTTTCTGTGAGCTATTTACTCTTTGGAATGATTGGAGCACTGATTGGACTCTTAGTCGCATGGCTCGTTGGATTGCCATTTACAAACTTACAAATTCCAGCAATTACGCAAGCTTTACCAATCGCCTTAAGTATTATCTTTGGGTACCTTGGCTTTTATGTCGGAACGACGCGTCGTGAAGATATTTTAAAAGCTTTTACGGGGACAAGAAAGAAAACGGAGGATTCTCCAGTGCTTGAACGTAAAGCAGGAGATAACTTCAGAAAATACAAACTGCTCGATACAAGCGTCATTATCGACGGACGTATTTACGATATCGCTAAAACAGGCTTTATTGAAGGGGTGCTGGTGATTCCAGTATTCGTACTGAATGAATTACAATATATCGCCGATAGCGCCGATAGCTTGAAGCGTGTGAGAGGGCGCCGTGGATTAGATATTTTAAACGCTCTTCAAAAAGAAGAGAATATTAAAGTAGAAATTTACGATGGAGACTATGATGATATTAATGAAGTAGACCGCAAGTTAATTCGCTTGGCAAAGGCGATTGACGGCATTATTATCACGAACGACTTTAACTTAAATAAAGTCAGTGAGTTCCAAAATGTGCCAGTCTTTAATATTAATGCGTTAGCGCAAGCCATCAAGCCAGTTGTGATTCCAGGAGAAACGTTGAAGACAACGGTTGTTAAATCGGGAACGGAGCGCCAACAAGGGGTTGCGTACTTGGATGATGGTACGATGATTGTCGTGGAAGATGGACAATATTATATGAACCAAGAGATTGAAGTGGTCGTAACGAGCGCCCTTCAAACTGCAGCAGGGCGTATGATTTTCGCTAAACCACTGCATAGCCAAAAGAAAATTAAACAATAAAAGTTAGTTTTATGATTACTGCGAATCCTTGCGGATTTGTTTATAATAACGGTAACGTTGCACCGGCTCGAGCCTAGAGTCTCTCGCCTAAAAAACTCAAAAAGGGAGTACGGAATCAATTCCGAACTCCCTTTAATTCGTCTTTTTTGCGAAACACGTTACTGTTATTATAAAATCCGCACGATTCTTCGTAATCATAGTGCTTATACTTAATTTTCTTTTGGACTGCATGAACTCAACGAACTGCTAACAATTTGAATAAATAGAAAAAGAGGATGGACGAATTTCGTCCATCCTTTTTGTTATTCAATATCGATTTCAAATGGTTCGTCAATGGTTTCCGAGACGTATTTACCATCTTTCTTACGTTGCTTCACGCATTCCGTTAATAAGTATTCGATTTGTCCGTTGACTGATCTAAAATCATCTTCTGCCCATGATGCGATAGCAGCATATAATTTAGATGACAGTCGTAATGGAATTTGTTTTTTCTTTAAATCAGCCATCGTTAGTATAGGCTTCCTGTGTTAACGATTGGTTGAGCATCATGATTGCCGCAAAGAACAACGAGTAAGTTAGAGACCATCGCAGCTTTACGTTCTTCATCCAATTCTACGAGTTCTCCTTCGTTTAAGCGTTCTAGCGCCATTTCAACCATTCCAACAGCACCGTCTACAATCATCTTTCTAGCGTCAATAATTGCAGAAGCTTGTTGACGTTGAAGCATTACTGCAGCGATTTCTGGAGCGTAAGCAAGGTAAGTGATACGTGCTTCGATGATTTCAAGACCTGCATTTTCAACACGTGCTTGGATTTCATCGCGGATACGTTTTGCAACGACTTCACTTGAACCACGTAAGCTACCTTCATCGGCAATACCGTCCCCAGTTGTATCAACGTTTGGAGCTACATCATATGGATAAATACGCACAATATTACGAAGTGCGCTATCACATTGAAGAGATAAGTATTCTTTGTAGTTATCTACGTTGAAGACTGCTTTAGCCGTATCGACCACTCTCCAAGTTACAGCAATTCCGATTTCAACAGGGTTCCCTAGGCAATCGTTAATCTTTTGACGAGAGTTGTTTAACGTCATAATTTTTAGAGAAATTTGATTTTTTAAGGCATTTAAGTTCGCTTCAACACTGCCTGTAGTGCTAATAGTGACAGGAGTACTTTGACGGTCGACGTCACCGCTTTGGCCTAATTTTGTTTTAGCAGCAGGGTTTACAGACACGCTAAATGGATTTACAAAATAGAAGCCAGGTTCTTTAATACTTCCTGTGTACTCCCCAAAGAGCGTCAAAACAATCGCTTCTTGAGGTTTAACAACTTTTAGTCCTCCAAAAAGGATAAGACTGCTGATAAATACTAGAATGCTGAGGATAATACAAACTACTTGTAGGCCTTCATTTTTTATCAACGCAATTGAGGAAATAAAGCCCACAACTGAAAGGATGAGTAGAAGTAAAATGCTAAACAACGCAGCAAAACCGTTAGATTTTGTTTTTAAAATTTTTTCGTTCATAAAAAAGACTCCTTTGTCTATTTGATATCTAAATGATATCACTGTGAAATCCAAAAAGCAATATAAAAAAAGAATTATTGGTAAAATTTCCCAATAATTCTTAGAGATGGTATTTAAACTATAAAACAAGTAGTAAAATGAACGTTACAATCGCAAGTCCACCTTGTTTCCAGAGGATGCTTCCAAAGCCCGAAACATTGACGGAGTGCACTCAATATGCTATTCTATCCATTGTATAAAAAGAATCACTACGATTTAGAAAGGAGAAAGGCATGAGTTATATTTCAGTAGAACATCTTTCTTTCTCATATGAACAAGAGACAGTACTTGAAGATATTAGCTTTACAGTGGAACCAGGTCAGTTTGTGATTTTGACTGGGGAAAATGGAGCAGCGAAGTCTACTTTAGTAAAAAATATATTAGGACTCTTAACACCAAAGAGTGGGAAAGCCACTATTGCAAAGAAAAATAGCAATGGCGAGAAGTTATCGATTGGATACGCTCCGCAACAGATTTCTTCTTTTAATGTAGGGTTCCCATCAAATGTGTATGAACTTGTAGCATCAGGTCGTTACCAACAAGGGCGCTGGTTCAAAAAAATAAATGCAGAAGATCATGAACATATCGAACGCTCTCTTAAATCCGTAGGAATGTGGGAGCAACGCAATAAACGTATCGGAGATTTATCAGGAGGACAAAAACAACGCATCTGTTTAGCGAGAATTTTTGCGACAGACCCAGATTTATTCGTCCTCGATGAACCGACTGCCGGTATGGATAAGGCTTCTAGAGAACGATTCTATCATCTATTACACCATGCTTGCGCTCATCACGGGAAAGCCATTTTAATGGTCACTCATGAGGAAGAAGCGCTTGAACAATACGTGGATAAACATATCCATCTGCAACGAAAGGAGGATTCTCCATGGAGATGTTTTTCTATGGTTTCATGCAAAGAGCATTCATCTCAGGAATAGCGATGGCTTTTATCACGCCGATTCTTGGATTGTTCTTAATTCTTAGAAGACAGTCGCTGATGGCCGATACCTTGTCGCACGTGTCCCTTGTTGGGGTAGCGCTAGGATTTTTTTTGGGGATGAATCCAACTCTCACAACGCTGATTGTGGTAATTATCGCAGCAGTTTTCATCGAAGCAATTGGAAATACTTTAGAGGCTATTCTGAAATTACCGTTGCAATTCTAATGTCGGGAGGAATGGCAATTGCCCTTATCTTGATGAATATGCAAAAGGGACGTTCAACATTAAGTGTGGACCAGTTCTTATTCGGTTCTATCGTGACGATTACGCAACAACAGATGATGATTATGATTCTACTAGCAGTTGTTGTCGTTGGGTTATACGTGATTTTCCGTAAACCACTATATGTATTATCGTTTGACGAAGATACAGCGATGACAGCGGGGTTACCCGTTCGCTTGATGACGAACCTCTTCACGATAATCACAGGAGTTGTGATTGCAGTGATGATGCCAATCGCAGGGTCACTTTTAGTATCAGCCGTTATTGTACTGCCAGCGTCGATTGCGCTTCGAGTGAGCAGTAAATTTAATGGCGTGATTATCGGTGGTATTATCATCAGTCTGATTGGATTCTTTGCAGGACTTTCAGCATCTTATATTTACGAAGCACCTCCGGGAGCCGCGATTACATGTGTGTTCCTTGTGATTTTATTTATCTCATTTATCGTGAGTGCCTTCCGTAAAAAAGCATAATGAACAAAGCTTACCATTGATTTGGTAGGCTTTTTTTGTGAAATCAGTTTGACGAAAAGGAAGAGAGGGCGTATAGTAACTGTCATAAGATTATTTGGAGGACAAGCATGTGATTATACAGGCGTTATCGAGTATGGTGACGATACTTGCGGTCATCGCGCTCGGCTATCTCTTGCAGGCCAAGGGATGGTTTAAGGAAGGATTCAGTAAGAGCATTGCGGATTTGATTTTGAAAATTGCTTTGCCAGCGTCCATCTTTGTTTCGGTATTAAAATTTATAACAAGAGAACAACTCGTGAGCTTCTTTGGAGCGAGTCTATATCCGTTGGTTACGGTGATTCTAGGGTACATCGTGGCATGGGGCGCTGTAGTTTGGTTCAAAGTTCCGGTTGGAAGACGCGGAGTGATGCTCAACACATTCGTGAATGCGAACACCGTCTTTATGGGATTGCCGCTCAATCTTTCTCTCTTTGGAGAAGAAGCGATGCCGTACTTTTTGGTCTACTACGTGATTAACACATTATCGATTTTTACCGTGGGAACTTATGTCGTAGCGATTGACCGTCCTGATGGAAATAAAAATAAAGGAATCGAGTGGAAGAGCCTCTGTTCACCGCCGCTCATTGCGTTTCTAGTGGCGTTAGCAGTTGTGGCGCTTGGCATTCCAGTTCCAACGTTTGCACAAAATTCCATTAATATAGTAGGAAGTTTAGTGACACCATTGTCACTCATGTATATTGGAATCAATCTCCAGCAAAGTGGTCTTGGAACGTTGCGCATCGACCGCGACACCGTCCTTGCTCTAGCAGGCCGCTTTATTATTTTCCCACTGTTAATGGCATTGGTGTTACTTGTTGGAGGAGCGGATAACACCTTATTAAAAGAAACCTTTATCATTCAATCGACCATTCCAACCCTCGTGATTATGCCAATTTTAGCGGCAGAAGCTAAAGGAGATGTCGATTTTGCGACGAATGTGGTGACCATGACAACCATTGCTTATTTAGCAGTATTACCATTGTGGTCCCTATTCTTATTTTTCATTTAGCGAAATTATCATATATGATAATTTTTCATGCATACAAAAAGCGAAGAACCTTAGAGGCTCTTCGCTTTATTTCATTTTATCTTATAAAAATTCATGCGTATCAAAGAAGTTTCCTAGTTCTGCTTTGATTGTTTGTGCTTCGGTATCAATCTCTGTAATTTTGATGATGGAAGAGTAGTCTGTTACGTTGTGGTTTGAAACCCCAGATTCACAGAATACAACCGCACCTGCTGTTGTTGAATCAAACTCTTGAATAAGGCTACGCATACCGTTGATTGTACCGCCGGCTTTCAAGAAGTCGTCGACGATTAATACGTTTGATCCGCTAGCTAATGTACGTTTTGATAATTCCATTTTCTCAACGCGAGAAGAAGAACCTGAAACGTAGTTAATACTTACAGTAGAACCTTCCGTAATTTTTGAATCACGGCGCACGATAACGAATGGCACGTTTAAGTAGTTCGCAACGGTTTGTGCGATTGGCACCCCTTTTGTTGCAACCGTCATAACGGCATCAATTTTCTTATCTTCGTAAGCAGATGCAATCATTTTCCCTAAATCATGCAATACATCTGGTTTTGCAAGTAAATCAGAAAGGTAAATATATCCCCCTGGCAATAGACGGCTTGCATCGTTCATTTGCTCTCTTAGTTTTTCCGCAGCAGCCAATGCTTGTTCGCGTTTGATTTTCGGAACAAAAATCACGCCCCCTGCAGCACCCGGTACTGTGCGAATAATCCCTACACCTTGCTTTTCAAAAGTCTTCTTGATAATAGCAATATCCTCACTAATAGAAGATTTTGCGGACTGATACAATGCTGTAAATGTTGTTAATGAGATTAACGTATGTGGGTTATCTAATAGACGTTGTGTCATATCGACTAAACGTTCACTTCTTTTTAATTTCATCGTTTCGTCCTCCTTTTTTTCTTTAAGACACTATTATAGTATACACAAAAGTACGGAAATTACAATTTTTTAAACCTGTAATATTCGGGAAATGAGTGATTAAAACCTTGAAAATCAAAAGAATGTTCCTGAATTCATTTAGAAAAACTAAAAACTAGTCTTCTTTCAGGAAATCTACGTTACTATTCCTGAAAATAATAAAGAAAAACGAGCCTAATAGACTCGTTTTGTTATATACGTTTGAGTTCGAGGCCAACAACGCCATATTGAGCTTGTTTTTCTTTGGAATAGTAAGTCAACATATCATCGGGATGTGCATTGACCACGTCTTCTGGAGTATACCCGCATTTTAATAGCGGTAGGCTCTCGTACAGTTCTGCAAAGTTTTTAAAAACATGCAACTGAACCACTTCGCAAAGTGTCGTTTGCGACTCATCTTCGGTATTGGTAAATCGAATCTGATCACCAATTTGAATCGATTGACGCTTTTCATCATAGAGACGAAGTTCAATCGTTTTTTGACCGGAGGCGATGGAAGTATATGGTTTTGGGAAAAGAGTCATCTCATGAAGCATGACTAGTTCTCCTTGTTTAAAACGAATTTTTCAACGGCAACAGCAACGCCATCTTCATCGTTCGTTGTTGTCACGAAGTTAGCAATTTCTTTAATCGAATCAATCGCATTTCCCATCGCAACGCCTAGACCAGCGTATTCAATCATGTCACGATCGTTTTCGTGGTCGCCAAGGCACATTACTTCATCGCGTGTAAGGCCAAGTTTATCGGCTAGATGATGAACGGCTTTTCCTTTGCTCGCTTCAGGGTGAATCACTTCGAGGTAGAAGCCAGCACTACGGAAATGTTGTAGCGGCTCTTGAAGTCGTCAGAAAGATTTGGTATTAATTCTTCTAACACTTCAGGTTCATCTACAAACATGATTTTGACGAATTCTTTATCGGTTGGAATATCTTTGTATAATTGGTGCACGATTGGCATCCCTACAAGTTCACTTTCATGAATCGAGTATTTACCAACTGTTGCAGTTGGAACGTAAATCGCTTCTTCGTCGATGGCGTGGTAGTGCACATTGTATTTTGTAGCGTAGTCGTTCACGCGCTCTAGGTCATCATGTGTCATTGAGAAGCGAAAGAGTGCTTTTTTCGAACCTGTTTGTTGCACCAGAGTACCGTTGTAAGTCACGACATAATCGTGGTCGTTTACGAGATCGAGTTCTTGCAGTAGTCCTTCAACACCAGGATATGGGCGTCCTGTACAAAGAACCACATAGACTCCCTTGTGCGCTTGCGGCGTTTAAAGCAGCCTTTACGCGTGGTGTGATTTCGCGTTTTGAATTGAGTAGTGTGCCGTCGATATCGATGGCGATTAATTTGATAGCCATAGTTCCTCCTTGAAAATTGTTCAATAGCGTTAAGTAGTGTTTTGAGCTGGATAATTGGACGTCTTTAAAATAAGAATCTGAGCAAAAATACAATGCTTATACATAAATCCATTACGTAAAACTTTCGGAGAGCTCCGTAAAATATGGAAAACACAATATACCTTATAAGGTATATTGTGTTTTTTATTTATAAAAAGTAATTGGTAGATGATGCTCACATCCTGTGTAGTTGAACTCGGGCTCACAGGACTGACGTCCACTTCCCAAAACGTACGCAGAACGTTACACGTTCCTTCTGTCGTTTCGGTCCAGTGATTCAGTCCTGAGCGTTCGCCCTCGTATCCTGTGTAGTTGAGTTCGGAAAAGCAGAGGCTCAAGCCTTTCGAGGTTAGTCCGCACGACTTGTACCAAGTCCCTTGCGGCTAACCTGCGAACCGTCATCGCCTCTAAACGCTTTTCCTCACATCCTGTTATTTCATTTGATTCGAAAATACGTCCAATTGTGCAGCGATATTTTGGAATTCTGCATAGTCGTCCATGAAGAGGCCGTTTTGCATTTCGCCGCTGACCATTTCGCGAGGGAAGTAGAGGCGTTCGTCACCACGTACTTTTCCGGAAATAGCATCTACAATCGAACTGACTTGAGATAACTCAACCATATTACCGTTGCGTTCGACAAGCTCGATTTGCGTTCTTGGTTTAATCGAATCTGGACGATAGAAATCGTATGGCAAGTCGAAACTGTTGTTAATGGCAGTGTAGTATTCTGGATCGAACCCAACTTCTTCTACGATTTGTTTCATGCGTTCGATTTGAGCGCCATCATTTGTACGGTTAAATGGCACTGATTTAAACGGACGACGGTTGATGAAACGATCTGACAAGTCGCTCAAGATGGCATCTTCTTCTAGTAACCAGTGAGAGAAGTATGTGTTTCAATACGCCGTCATCGAGACGTAAGTAGTCTTCCAATGTCCATGTTCCCTCGAAGAAAGGTTTCAAGAACGTTGCAGAGTGTCTTAATGGATTCAATTCTGAGTGGTAGCAAGCAGCAGCACGTTTCAATAAATGATTTAACACGACTTCCATCCCGCGAGAAACTGGGTGGAAGTACACTTGCATGTACATTTGATAACGACTCACGATGTAGTCTTCTACCGCGTGCATTCCTGAATACGTAAAAGCAATGCCGCCTTTATACGGACGAATCACACGAAGGATTCGCGTAAGGTCGAAGGTCCCGTAGTTTACCCCTGTGAAATAAGCGTCACGAAGTAAGTAGTCCATACGGTCCGCATCGATTTGACTCGAAATTAGTTGCACTACTTGAGGATTTGGATGTGTTTTTTGAATTACGCTAGCCACTTCTTGCGGGAAAGTAGAAGAGACTTTACGTAAAATCTGATTGACTTCCGTTTCCTCAGACAAGATGATGTCGATGGTGATTTGTTCATGGTTTGTATCAAAGATTTTCTCGAAAGTATGTGAGTATGGTCCGTGCCCAACATCATGCAAGAGGGCAGCGCAGAGCACAACAAGGCGATTGCTGTCGTCCCATAGTCCATCTCCTTCGTCTTTTGTTGCATAGTTACGAGCAAAGTTGTCGCAAATACGACGGGCGATTTCATATACCCCTAAAGAGTGAGAGAATCGTGAGTGCTCCGCTGTATGGAAAGTATACATCGAAGCTCCAGTTTGTTTGATTCTGCGGAGTCGTTGCATTTCACGACTATTAATTAATTCAAGAATAATTGGATGTTGCACGTGGATATAATCGTGTACTGGGTCACGAAATACTTTTTCACGTTTAAATGCTTCAGTCATGCGTTTGACGCCTTCTTTCGATTAGATTGTGAATTTTTATCATAAGCACTTTCAGTTTATGCTATTTTCGGTAGAAAAGCAAGAGGGGTAACCGTTTAGAATGCTTTTATACCGCGATTTTTGATGGATTATTGTCGTTTCACAAAACGCTCAAGTGCTTTTTGGAAATCTGGAGTGTGAATAAAGTCTGTTTCGTTCTCTTCTAGCGTGCATCCAAGTTTCGTTAAAGCCTGCAAGACGCGGACTTGAACGTCTTCAATCGTGAGGTCGATTCCAAGGGCGTCGCTAATATTCCACATGCTGTCGGCGTTGACTTCTGGGAAATGCCATTTCGTTTCTTCTCCTTGAAGTGCGTGGTCATAGAAATCACGAACCACAAGCCCACGACGGTTTTGGTCGCCGTAGACACTGAGGTAAATCGAAACGCACACCACATCTTTTCAAGCGGCGCTGCGCAATCCCAGCAATTTTACGGTTTTGAATGCTTAAAGTCATAATCTCCTGGACAATAAGAGTCTGCCACTTCAAAAGCTTGAATCCCACCAAGGGCCTCCGCTTCTGGGAAAGTCTCCTGGATGAGTTGTTGCATCCATTCGTAAGCTTCGTTAATCGTCGGCATTTGTTTATTTTTAAAGAGAAGGCTGATGTTTAAGATGCCTTCGTTACTCACAACGGCCAGCCCGCCTGCTTGACGAACAATTGGCGTAAATCCGTTGGCACGTAGTCTTTCTAGCCCTTGTTCCAGATAAGGCACCTTTGTATCGGTCATTCCAAGAATTACGATATCTTCAAGCGTCCAGAAGTGAACGAATGGCCCATCTTCTTCTTTTGTGAGATGACGAATCAGCGTCTCATCGAGCGCGAATGGCGTTAGCATCTCTTCTAGTTTTTCAGTTTTTGGAATTTGTGTCGCAACCAATTGAATGGTTTGCTGCCTAATAGGTGATTGAGTCATACGATTCTCCTTTAGAGTTCTTCGTGTTTTATTATAACAAAACTTCGCGTGATGGTCGTGTTGGAGGCCGTTTTTAAGCCATTTCTTAGGAATTTATTAAGTAAAAGTCAAGAATCGTAAAAATTACTAGCAAAAATGGTTTATTTTTAATAGGATAAGGTAGAAAAAGAATGAAAAGAGGGAATGCTCATGAAAATTTTAGTAGTAGATGATGATCGCGAAATCGTTGAATTATTGACGATTTACTTAAAGAACGAAAATTATGAAATTGTAAAAGCCTATGACGGGAAACAAGCCCTTGAAATTAAAAATGTATCCAGATATCGATATGATTATCTTGGACATTATGATGCCACGCTTAGACGGAATCTCAGTGGTGCATGAAGTGCGTAAAGAAAATGCACAATTGCCAATTCTATTATTAAGCGCGAAATCAACAGATATCGATAAAATTCAAGGCTTAACAAATGGTGCCGACGACTACGTGACAAAACCATTTAACCCACTTGAAGTCATTGCGCGTGTGAAATCATTATTACGTCGCTCAACGATTACACAAGAAGGCCCAGCTAACGAAGAAATTACAATCGGACCTTTAACGATTAAGAAAGAATCTCACCAAGTCACAACAACAGATGGCACTGAAATTCAATTAACCGTATTAGAATTCGGAATTCTATACTTACTTGCAAGCCATCCAAACCGCGTATTTAGTGCAGATGAAATCTTCGAAACGGTATGGCAACAAGAAAGTATCGTTTCAACGAAAACAGTTATGGTACACGTAAGCCACCTTCGCGATAAGATTGCCGAAGCGACTGGCGGAGAAAAAGTCATTGAAACAGTATGGGGAGTAGGCTACAAGATTGAAGACAAATAATAAAAAAGTTCTTCACCTTCGAAAAGTCAAAAACGAACCGACACTCTTGACGCTCACGCCAAAGGAAATCAGCGAACTCGTATTAGAAGGAATCGTGACGCTCTGTATCGTATTCCTCTTGTATTTAGGAATTCTTGTGATGGTCAGTCAACTGATTAATGAGCCAGGGTTTATTTCTGTGGAATTCTCTGCTCGTGAAGTATGGCATATCGAGCGCGAGCAAATTGCGTTCTACAAAAATATCTTCACGATTACATCCGTCGTTTTTGCAGTGGCGTTTACTTATTGGCGCTTGATGCGAAGATACCAACAAATGCAGTTAAACCATATTTTGGAGGAGTTGCATTTGATTGCAGACGGACAGTATGACCGACGCATTCCGTTCCGTTTATCCGGAGACATGGGGCAAGTCGTAAACTCGATTAACCGCTTGGTCGATTCGACCGTAAATGCGCTAGAGGATGAACGTGCGATTGAGAAATCGAAGGATGAATTGATTACAAATGTATCGCACGATATTCGTACACCGCTGACATCGATTCTTGGGTATCTTGGACTGATTGTAAATCAACCCAATGTCGAGAGCGCCGATGCGAAGCGTTATGCGGAAATCGCCTATTCGAAGGCGGAACAAATGAAATTACTCGTAGACGACTTATTCGAATATACGACAACGCGTCCAAACGGAGCACCGCTTAGACTCAATGATATTCCAATCGTGAATTTCCTAGAGCAAGTAGCAGCGGACTTTGAGCTCGAGGCGCAAAAACGCAAGATGGCGATTGAAGTCTTGCCGAATAATCGTGATGTCGTTCTGGAACTCGATGCCGAGAAAATGGTGCGCGTAATTAATAATCTGTTATCGAATGCGATTAAATACGGCCACGAAGATTCTGTCATCACGATGGAAGTCTTAAAAAATGATGGTGTCATTACGATTGCCGTTCGAAACGCCGGAGATCCAATCTCGAAAGAAGTGTTGGAACAACTCTTTGCACGTTTCTACCGCGCAGAAGCATCCCGTTCCAAAGAAACGGGTGGAACAGGACTTGGTCTTGCGATTGCCGAGAACATTGTAAAATCACATGGCGGTATGATGTATGCTGAATCTGAAAATGGTCAAACAAGCTTCTATGTATGCTTGCCGGAAGAAAATCAAGGTTCACTGAAACAATTTAAAGAAAAACTCAAATAACCAGTAGAAGGCAGAAATGCTTTCTGCTGGTTATTTTTATTCGCAAAAAGACACTAGAGTTGATACTATGGAAGGGACGTAATGGAGGGAAAAATATGAAATTAGCAACGTGGAACGTGAACGGAATTCGTTCGGTATTAAATAAAGGTGCTCTACAAGAGTATGTATTAGAAAGTAATCCAGATATTTTATGCCTACAAGAAACAAAGGCGCAACAAGAACAGGTGGAACTCGGGATGGAGTTTAGTGAGTATGATGTGTATTTCAACTCAGCTGTGAAAAAAGGGTATTCTGGAACGGCCATCTTCACCAAAGTAAAACCACTTTCGGTAACGTATGGCATCGGCATCGAAGAACATGACCAAGAGGGACGTGTGATTACGGCCGAATTCGAGAAATTCTACTTAGTGACGGTCTATACACCAAATGCGAAGCGCGACTTATCCCGTCTAGCATACCGTCAAGTGTGGGAAGATGATTTCCTCGCATACATCAAGAAGCTAGAAGAGACAAAACCAGTCATTTTCTGCGGCGACTTGAACGTGGCGCATAAGGAGATCGACTTGGCCAATCCAAAAACGAACGTCAATAATGCCGGATTTACCAAAGAAGAACGCGCAAAATTCGACCAAGTTGTCGCTAGCGGCTTAGTGGATGCGTTCCGCTACTTACATCCTGACACAGTAGGGGCGTATAGCTGGTGGAGCTACATGGGTGGCGCTCGTGCACGAAATATCGGATGGAGAATTGACTATTTTGTCGTATCCGAAGCACTCGCACCGCTTCTAAAAGAAGTCGACATTCGTAGCGATGTCACAGGAAGCGACCACTGTCCAGTAGAAATCGAAGTGAAACTGTAAGAACATTTGTTCGTGTGCAGAAAGTTTGATACAATAGAGGTATCGATTAAAAAAGAGGTATAGAAATGGCAAAAGACCATATTGTCGTGCATGGTGCACGATCTCATAATTTAAAAAATATTGATGTAAGCATTCCTCGGGACCAGTTTGTCGTGATTACAGGACTATCGGGGTCAGGGAAGAGCTCGCTGGCGTTTGATACATTATACGCAGAAGGGCAACGTCGTTATGTAGAGAGTCTATCTGCATACGCACGTCAATTTTTAGGGCAAATGGACAAACCAGACGTGGATAGTATCGACGGCTTGAGTCCAGCGATTGCCATCGACCAAAAAACAACGTCACGCAATCCGCGTTCAACGGTTGGAACGGTGACGGAGATTAACGACTATTTACGTTTATTATATGCGCGTGTAGGAAAACCCATCTGTCCAAATGACGGTACGCCGATTGAAAGCCAGTCCTTGGAACAAATGGTAAACCGCGTCATGGCGATGCCAGAGAAGACTAAGATTCAAGTATTGGCGCAGTTGTCGTTCAGAAGAAAGGCGAGCATAAGAAAGTCTTCGAGAAGATTCAAAAAGACGGTTATGTGCGTGTACGCGTGGATGGCGAGATGCATGAAGTCACTGAAGAATTCAATCTCGAGAAGAACAAGAAGCATAATATTGAAATCGTAGTAGACCGTATCGTCGTGAGTGATAAGAGTCGTTCACGTCTATTCGATTCGATTGAAGCAGCCCTTCGTTTAGCGGAAGGTTATGCGATTGTCGATGTGATTGGTGGGGAAGAACATCTCTTCAGCGAACACCATTCATGTCCGATTTGTGGATTTACGGTGGGCGAATTAGAGCCACGTCTATTCTCATTCAATGCGCCGTTTGGAGCGTGTCCGGAGTGTGACGGTTTAGGGTCGAAGCTTGAAGTCGACTTAGATTTAATCGTTCCAGATAAGAACTTATCATTGGAAGAAGGAGCACTTGTTCCTTGGAATCCAATTAGTTCGAACTATTATCCAACGATGCTGGAACAATTTTGTAAACAGTTCAAGATTCCGATGAATATTCCATTTGAGAAATTGACGCAGTCGCAAAAGAATATGGTGTTATACGGTTCCGGAGATGCGACCTTTAAGTTCCATTATGAAAATGAATTTGGTGGCGTTCGTGATGTGGAAATTCCTTTTGAAGGAGTAGCCGTCAACGTAGAGCGTCGTTACCGTGAAACCAATAGCGACTTTACGCGTGAACAAATGCGCCAATATATGAACGAATCAGAATGTAAGAAGTGTCATGGATTCCGTTTAAATGAACAGGCCTTGTCTGTCAAAGTCGGAGGCAAACACATCAGTGAAGTGTTGGCACTGTCTGTAGATGATGAGATTGATTTCTTCAAAGACTTAAACTTATCCGAAACGGATGAGCAAATTGCCGCTCCAATCTTAAAAGAAGTAAGTTCTCGTTTGAAATTCTTACGCAATGTTGGCTTGCAATATTTAACATTGAGCCGCGCTGCAGGAACGTTATCAGGGGGAGAAGCACAGCGAATTCGTTTAGCGACGCAAATCGGGTCAAACTTATCTGGCGTTCTCTATATTTTAGATGAGCCATCGATTGGACTTCACCAACGCGACAATGACCGCTTAATCGAGTCATTGAAGAGCATGCGTGACCTTGGAAACACCTTGATTGTCGTAGAACATGACGAAGACACGATGCGTGCTGCGGACTACTTGATTGATATTGGCCCAGGTGCGGGTGAATTTGGTGGCGAGATTATCGCTGCAGGAACTCCAAAAGAAGTGGAGAAGAATAAGAAATCACTGACAGGGCAATATTTAGCCGGCAAGAAATACATTCCAGTCCCAAGCGAACGTCGCAGGGAAGATAAGGGTTGGATCCATTTAGAAGGCGCTGCGGAAAATAACTTACGCGGTATCGATGTGGATGTGCCACTTGGACGTTTTGTGGCCGTGACAGGGGTATCGGGTTCTGGGAAGAGCTCGCTTGTTAACAGCGTATTGAAGAAAGCTTTAGCGCGTGAGATTACGCGTACGAAGGAAAAACCAGGGAAGTTCAAGAGCATTTCTGGATTTGAGAGCCTCGATAAGATTATCGATATCGACCAAAGCCCAATCGGAAGAACCCCACGAAGCAATCCAGCGACGTATACGGGTGTATTTGACGATATTCGTGATTTATTTGCGACCACAAACGAAGCAAAAATACGTGGATACAAGAAAGGCCGCTTCAGTTTCAACGTGAAGGGTGGACGATGCGAGTCTTGTAAAGGGGACGGCATTCTGAAAATTGAGATGCACTTCCTGCCAGACGTATATGTGCCGTGTGAAGTCTGCCATGGAACGCGGTATAACTCTGAGACGCTCGAAGTGAAATACAAAGGAAAGAGTATCGCGGATATTCTTGAATTAACGGTCGAAGAAGCGGTGGAATTTTTCCAAGCCGTACCAAAAATCAAACGTAAATTACAAACGATTAAGGATGTTGGACTGGGCTACGTCACCCTTGGCCAATCTGCCACAACGCTCTCTGGAGGAGAAGCGCAACGGATGAAGTTAGCCAGCGAACTCCAACGTGTCTCAACAGGCAATACCTTCTACGTGCTCGATGAACCAACAACTGGCTTGCATACAGACGATATCGCACGCCTACTTGAAGTGTTGAATCGTTTAGTTGAAGCGGGCAATACCGTGCTTGTCATCGAACATAACTTAGATGTGATTAAGACCGCTGACTATATCATTGATATGGGTCCAGAAGGCGGTAGCGGTGGTGGACTTGTGATTGCGACAGGGACGCCTGAAGAAGTGGCGAAGGATAAAAATAGCCATACGGGTCGTTATTTAAAACGCGCCTTAGAAGCAGCCGCATCGCATAAAAAGAAGTAGAAATTTACGAGAAGAGATAGTTTGAAGAAGGTAGTTATGCTATACTCAACATAGATCATTTCTCAGGGGGAAACTTGAATGAACATGAAAGAATTAGTCGGCAAGAAAGCCGCAGAATATGTAGAAAGTGGAATGACGGTTGGTCTAGGAACGGGTTCGACAGCCTACTATTTTGTAGAAGAAATCGGTCGACGCGTGAAAGAAGAAGGTCTTGAAATCGTGGGAGTAACGACTTCTTTAGCAACGAAGAAACAAGCAGAAGCGCTTGGAATTCCGTTGAAGAGCGTGGATGAAGTGGATTATATCGACGTCACAATCGACGGCGCAGACGAAATCGCTCCAGATTTTTCAGGAATCAAAGGGGGCGGCGGTGCGTTATTATTCGAAAAAATCGTTGCCGAACAATCAAAGAGCGTGATCTGGATTGTAGACGAATCAAAAATGGTCGACTACTTAGGTCGTTTCCCATTACCAGTGGAAGTGGTGCCTTATGGATCAGAACAATTATTCAAACGTTTTGAAGCGTTAGGATACAAACCAACTTTCCGTGAACGTGACGGAGAACGTTACTTAACCGATAGCAAAAACTACATTATCGACTTGGATGTCTATCCAATTAAAGACCCAATCGCATTTGGAGAAAAAATCAAAGGCATGACAGGCGTGGTAGAGCAAGGCCTCTTCACAAACATGACGGATATCGTGCTTGTAGGAACTCCTGATGGGGTTGTCGTAAAACAATTCTAAAAAATAACCGCTTAGAGTCAGCATGGATGTGTGATTCTAAGCGGTTTTTGTTATAATTAACCGTGTCGAATTGCACACGGTTAATTTTAAAGGATGATGCACTTTTTCAATTTGTGTACAAAAATCAAGGCGGAGTGTGCTATACTAGTAAAGATTTAGTATTGAAAGGATTTGATGAAATGTCATCATTCATGGAAAAAAGAAAAGGATTACTGTGTACATTTGCTATAGCGGTTGTCTCAGTCATGCTCGATAAGCTATTTCCAGTGATTGGAAGTGCCGTATTTGCTATTATTTTAGGGATGGTCTTGAACCAATTTTGGAAAATCCCAAGTGATTTTAGACCGGGGATCAATTATTCAGCGAAAAATTATTACATTACTCCATTATCGCACTAGGATTTACAATGTCGTTTGCGCAGGTGAGCCAAACAGGTGCATCATCGTTCCCAGTGACGATTGTGACCATCTCGATTGCGTTTCTAACAGCGCTACTTGTAGGAAATTTCTTCAAATTGTCTCGTCCACTGAAGATTCTTGTTGGTTTCGGGACTGCGATTTGCGGGGGATCTGCGATTGCGGCAGCTTCACCGATTATTAGAGCAGAAGACGATGAAGTCGCGTTGTCGATTTCAACCATTTTCCTATTCAACGTCATCGCGGTATTTCTCTTCCCATTCTTAGGACATATGATGGGCATGGACGCGTCGCAGTTCGGACTCTGGGCAGGAACAGCAATTAACGATACATCAAGCGTGGTTGCCGCTGGCGCAAGTTACAGTGCAGAAGCGTTAGAAATCGCGACAATCGTAAAACTTACTCGTGCGTTGATGATTGTTCCAGCGTGTCTCGTGTTATCACTCGTCGAAGCACGTCGTATGAAACAAGAAGGACAAAGCGTTCAATGGAAGAAAATCGTGCCAATGTTTATCATCTGGTTCATGGTCGCTTCCATCATTACAAGCGTGGGCTTATTCCCGAATTTCCTTGTACCGTATGCAAAATTAGCATCTAAATGGTTGATGGCGATGGCATTAGCAGGTATCGGAATGCAAGTGTCGTTCCAACAATTCAAAGAAGCAGGGGCAAAACCAATCTTAACTGGTTTAGCAACATGGTTTATGGTCGCTGTCTCTAGCTTAATCATGCAGTACTTCGTTTTATAGAAAGGACGTCTCATGAAAAGATTATTAGGACTCGGGTTTTGGATTAGCGCCTTGTACTTTGTCTTATATACAAAAATTCCAGCGCTACAAGCCTTCGTAAATACACCAGTAGGGCCGTATGTACATGTCGCGATGGTCATGTTACTGATTGTGGGGATTTTCTTCTACGTACTGCGCATTATCCATTACTTATTTTTCCCGTAAAAATATAAAAAGAGCTTAGGCATTGCCTAAGCTCTTTTGCTTTTAACGTTGTGCAAGATGTTTCCAATCAATCCCGCGGGCATCACACCAGTTTTGGAGGCTTGGTGCGATTACGATAGGAGCTTGTTGGAGACTAGAAATACTATCTGCACCGACAAGCGTTAAGATTGTTGTCAGTTGCTCTTTCCATGTTTGAACCGTATGGATGGCGTCTGGAAGGGAGTCATCTTTACGTACGAGATGCAACATTTCACCAGACAATCCGACAAGGCTAGCTCCAAGCGCGAAGCATTTGGCCATGTCCATCGGCGTCTTCACACCGCCAGAAGCGATGATTGGGGTGCGGTTTCCTTGGGCTTCCATAAGAGACGTCAAGGTCGTTTGTCCCCAGTCTTCTAGGAAATCGAGTTTGTCTTCCTTGCGACGGCCGTTTTCGATTTTGGCGAAATTCGTACCGCCAGTACCACTAATGTCGATAGCAGCAACTCCGATACTCTCTAGTTGCGCGATGGCTTCACGGCTAAATCCGAAACCTACTTCTTTTACGATAACGGGAACGGCACTCGCTTTGACGATTTCTTCGATGTTTTTAAGCCAATTGCTAAAGACGCGGTCTCCCTCTGGCATCACGAGTTCTTGTGCACGGTTGACGTGGATTTGAATCGCGTTTGCTTCGATGATCTCAACAGCGCGTTTAGCAGCCTCAGCATCGTAATGCGCACCAAGGTTTGCAAAGAGGATTCCATTTGGATTTTCTTGGCGAATGACCTTGAAGCTTTGTGCACTTTCAGGAAATTTCATCGAGATACTCATCGAACCTGTCGCCATTGCCATGCCTGTTTCACGAGCCAAGATGGCTAAACGCTGGTTTAACGCAGTCGTGAGTGGGCTACCACCCGTGATGGCGTTGATGAAAGGGAACATCGAAGGTGAGTCCAGCAAGTTTCGTTTGTAATGTTACATCCGCCACATCAACGCTTGTGAAGGGATGATGCACGAAGCGCGTTTCCACAAACTCGGGAGCGCTCGTTGCGCGGTATTGCTGGTTCGCATGACCCACATGTTCGTCCTTTCGATTCATTTGTTGTTGAAATAAATCCATCATTAATCTCCTTTACCAGGCTTCAGCGATAGAAAGCGGAAGCACTTGAATTTGAGCCTTGGCCCATTGAGTTTCAATTTGTTGTCTTTGAGTTTCGATTTGAGTAAAGCAAATGCCACAGTCGCCACCACCAGCGCCAGACGTTTTTGCGCAGGCACCATTTTGTTCTGCGAGGTTGCAGAGTGTTCGGAGTGCAGGAGTTTCAATTTCCAGCTGCATTTCTCGTGCAAATTCATTTAAGAGCACACGGTTAGCACGGATGCCTTCTTGTAAGGCTGGGATGTCTTGATTGTTCCAAGCACTTTGTAGGCCTTGAACAATGGCGTGACTCTTTTTGAGAAATTTTTTGTAAAAGGCGCTATCGGTTGCCACTTTCCGTTTCTTCTCAGTAGCTTGAATGAGTGAATCTGTGATAGCGACTTGTCCTGTCCATCCTACTAAGAGGGTGAAGTTTGGGATTTCTGGAAGACGTTCAATCGTGAGGTCTTTCCAGACAGCATCACAAATGTCTTTAATCGATTGTTTTTGTAATTGTTCGAGTAATTCGCTTCGGTCCGGACTTGTGTAATAGACCAGTCCTCCAAAAGAAGAGGCGGCGATATCTCCAAAGGATCCACGTTGGGATAAGAGGAGATTCGTTAAAACACTCAGCTTATAAACGAGTAGAGGTGTTCTCGGAGTTTCGTAAAAATCAAGAACGGCTTGAATGGTTGCGACCACAACGGCACCACTCGAACCGAGTCCATATTTAATGCCACGCTTAGCGTCATCGAGTTCACTTGTAATCGAAAGCGAGTAGAGGGCGTTTGTGGGCGTGCCGCATTCACGAACATATTGTTCCGCGACAAGAATTGCTTCTTCGACGAGTTTATAGGGATGGTCTGCCTTTATGTGGAACAGTTCGCCTTCGCGAGTCCATTCCACAATGACGTCAGGATTTTGCGTAGAGGTTAGTGTTCCTACACTAGTAGCTTTATCGATTGTAACGGTTAAGAAGCGCGACACCGCTGCGACAATAGCGCCGTGTCCTGGTTCGACAACCGCATATTCCCCAGCGATAAAGAGTTTACCGGGAGCTTTTGAAGTAATCGTCACGCGCTCACTTCCCTTCGAAAGCCGCACGAGAAGCGTTCCATTCGTCTTCCGTTAGCGTGCGAATGCCTTCTCCTGGAAGCGTAGGGATGAGTTTTTCACTCGGAAATACTTTGCCAAGCTCTTCCATAATCGCAGGAATATCACTTGCCTTGCAGATGACTTTGACGTTTGGCCCCGCATCCATTGTGAAGTAGGCCGGAATGCCTCGTTCTTCTCGAATCGTGCGAATCGTTTGTTGGGCGATAATACTCTCCGGTTCAAAATAACAGAATGGAGGGTTACTTGCCAGCATCGTAGCGTGCATTTTCATGCCGTTAAATTCCGCGATAGAGCCGATACGATGAATGTCGCGGTCCTTGATAGCCTCTTTGATATCGGCTAAATCGGTCGCCGCTGAAGTGACCCAACCTTCGTAAATGGAGAAGTAGAAACGGTCAATTCCATGCCGGCACGACTTGAAATCTTCTTCTCGGCCGCGCTCACGACGATAATAATCATCCCGATGTCAAAGTTTGCATCGTCCACGGGAATCGCCATGCTGTTCTCGTTGGAGTCTCCCTTATTCCATTCGACAAATCCGCCAAAGAGACTACGAGTTGCGCTACCGCTCCCACGACGCGCGTAAGTCGATAATTGTTGGGCAGGCATATGAAGACCAGTAGCCTCGTTCATTGCCCCAGCCAGTGCAGCAAAGGCGGAAGCAGAGCTCGCAAGACCTGCTGCAGTTGGGACAAAGTTTAGGCTTTCGACACGAGCACGACGCGTATCTCCCGTTTCAGCGCGGAATAAGTCTAAGAAGCGCGTGATTTTAGCGGTCGCTGCTTCGTCTTGTTTGGCGCCATTAAGATAGAACTCGTCTTCAGCTAACACATCTGAAAGTTCGACTTTTGTATCGGTATAGAAAGCTTCAAGAGTTAAAGAGAGGCTACTATTCATCGGAATGAAAAGCTCCTTATTTTCTTTTCCCCAATATTTAATGAGCGCGATATTCGTATGCGCACGCGTAATTCCAATCGATGTGGTCATTAGCTCTTCTCCTTTTTGGCGAGCGACTGAATCCAGACCGCTTGCGCTCCTTTTTTCATGAATTGTTCTTGTAAATGAAGGGCGTCGGTCTCTGTAGCTACAAGGGCAATCATACAACCACCTAAGCCACCACCTGTGACTTTTGCCCCGAGTGCATGATTTTCGTGAGCTGTACTGACGAGGGCTTCAATGATATCATGCGAAACCCCTAATTTTTTAAGGCGGTCGTGATTTGAATTCATCAGCTGGCCGAGTTTTAGAGGGTCTTTTGTTTCGATAGCGGTCTTAGTATCTTGAACGATAGCGCCAATCGACTGAACTGCGTCTGAACCAGTTTCGTTAGTGGTAGGGTCGATGATGCGCTCTTGCAAAGTACTTACATGATGGACCGCTTGCTTCGTATTCCCGGTGACGCCTGAATCCGCAATGACGAGATACGCTGGCATATCCAGCTCAAGCGTTTGAAGTTCTTGTTCCTTTTGGAAAAAGACCGGACGAGTGCCGCTTGTTGTAGCTGTATCGACACCGCTTGGATTGCCATGCGAAATGGTTTCAGCTCCCTGTACGATGTCCCATAAAGTGGCATCGGATAAAGGCGTATTGAAAAAATCAAAAATGGCACGCACGACCGCCACACTTACTGCAGCGCTGGATCCCATGCCTCGTTCCGCTGGAATCGTTGACTCGATGGAGAGGACAAAAGCATGACTCGTGACTTCTTTTGAAGAGGCAAGTAAAAATGCTTTTTGAATCGCAAACTGCAATCCTGCCATTGAAGCGGGCATGCTTTGAAGGTCCCCTGAATATAATTCGCATTCGATCGTTTGCCCTTTGGTTGCAGTGACGATATCGGCTTTCACAAACACCGCATTAATGGGTAGTGCAATGGCTGGTTTATGATAGACGACAGCATGTTCACCGGCTAAAATGATTTTTCCATTGGCGAGGCCTGTTCCCTTTTGTAGTTTCATACGACATCCCTTTCTTCGTTTTCAATTCACATTCTACTAGATTCGTTACTCTTCGTAAACAAGCATGCTGATTTCATGGGAAAAACTTAAGATTATAAAGAAATGAATCATAGAAACAGTGTGCTACTTATGGTACAATTCAAGAATAGTAAACCTGTAACTGAAGGAGACGAATCCGTTGAGAGAAAACGAGACGTATTATCAGATTCTAAGAAGTGAGTGGAGCCAATATAAAGGCATGCATCCATTCACGATGACAAGCGCGGAACTTGCGCACTTAACGTCATTAAATGACCGCATTTCCCTACAGGACGTGCAAGAAGTGTATGTGCCGATGCTGGATTATTTTGATGTATATTTTAAAAAACATATTGAATTACATACCGAGGAGCAACAGTTTCTGAATCAACAGAAGAAACCGTGCCGTTTATTATCGGAGTCTCAGGAAGTGTGGCTGTCGGAAAGAGTACAACGGCTCGTTTAATGCAAACGATGCTACAACAACGATATCCAAGTAAACGAGTGGCGCTGATGACAACGGATGGATTCTTGCTTCCAACAAAAGAGTTAATTCAACGTGGCATCTTGGATCGTAAAGGATTCCCGGAAAGTTACGACATGGAAGCTCTCGTTCATTTCCTACTCGAAGTGAAGACCGGTAATCCAAGCGTGGATGCGCCGGTGTATTCGCATGAGATTTACGATATTGTGCCAGGGGAAGTGCAGACGATTGAGTCGCCTGATATCTTGATTGTAGAGGGGATTAATGTGTTGCAACTGCCGCCAAATCGCGAAATTTACGTGAGTGATTTCTTCGACTGGTCGATTTTCGTAGATGCCGATGCAACGCTGATTGAGCAATGGTACTTGGAGCGTTTCGAATTGTTGATGGACCGTGCGAAATCACAGCCGGATAACTATTACTATCAATATGCGATTGGGAATCGTGCGGACGCGATTGCGATGGCGAAAGATGTGTGGCAGAAGACTAACCTGAAGAACCTTAAAGAATACATCTTACCAACGAAAACCCGCGCCGACTTCATCCTACATAAAACAGTGGGACATCACATTGATTATGTGCAAATAAAGAAATATTAGGTATATCGATTACTTCGAATCCTTGGGAGTAAGACAGAAGAAAGAAACAGACTCACAGTGTGAGTCTGTTTTTCTTCGTCGTCTTACCCCCGCAAAGCTGATTAGGATTAAGCAAATCACGAGTGATGAAGCTTAATCCAATCAGCTACTGCGTCTAACTCATTAAAGTTTATTTTATAATAAGCACTTAAATCCGCAGATTCTACGTAATCGATTTTTTATTTAGGATAGGAGACCGAGCGTTCAGAAATGGAACGTTGGACTGGAACAACGCAAAGGACTCGATCCGAGTCGTGCGGATGTTTCAGGAAACGCACGCCATTTCTGCGAGGATGACTTCGACTATTTGTACAAAATTATGTGTGCCATGTTTTTGTAGGTGAAGCGGTACGGGATTCTTAGTAAGAGTACGGGGAATCATAAGAAGGAATACATCTGTAATTGGAGTAATAGAATTAAGGAGAACACTTAATCACTATTTTAGTGAAATATGTACTTCTTAATTCTTTTTTATTGAAAAATTAAGAGAAAGGGGGTAAAAATGAGGAATTTGAAAAGATAACAGCACTCTATGAGAGATTAAGTCGTGATGATGAACTGCAAGGAGAAAGTAACTCTATCATCAATCAGAAAATAATATTGGAAGAATACGCAAGTAAAAATAATTTGTCAAACATCATTCACTTTACAGATGACGGAATCAGCGGAACACAGTTTGACAGACCGGGATTTATGGCAATGATGAACGGAGTCAATCAAGGCAATATCGGTTGTATCATTGTAAAAGATATGAGCAGACTTGGCAGAGATTATCTCAAAATCGGTCAATGTATGGAGATACTAAGACAAAAGGGCATAAGATTAATCGCTATCAATGATAATGTAGATAGTTTTTACAGAGAAGATTATTTTATTCCTTTTAGAAATATCATGAACGAATGGTATGTAAGAGATACCTCAAGAAAAATACAATCGACTTTCAGGTCAAAAGGCGAAAGTGGGAAACATACTGCAAGTACACCGCCTTATGGCTATATCAAAGATGAAAAAGATAAAAACAAATGGATAGTAGATGAAAAAGCAGCAGAGATAGTAAGGCGAATATTTAACCTGACCATGCAAGGCAATGGTCCGTATCGAATAGCAAAGATATTGGAAAGTGAAAAAGTAGATATACCCGCCTATCATCAACAGAAATTAGGCTATGGGCTATATCAAAGTAAAAACTTTGAACATCCCTATCGTTGGTGCAGCTCAACCATAGCAAGTATTCTAAAGAAACAAGAATACTTGGGGCATACAGTCAATTTCAAGACAAGAAAGCATTTCAAGGACAAGAAAAGTAAATATGTATCGGAAGATAACTGGCTTATTTTTGAAAATACACACGAGCCAATTATAGATCAAGAAACCTTTGATAATGTGCAAAGGATAAGGGGAAATGTAAAAAGGTATCCCGACGGTTGGGGAGAATATCACCCACTCACAGGACTGATGTATTGTGCAGATTGTGGGAGCAAGATGTATGTTCATAGAACAAGCAATTATAAGAATATTCCCTATTACACTTGCAGTGCCTATACCAAAACACCTTGTGGCACACTTTGTCCATCAGCACACAGAATAAAAGCAGAAGCAGTTTTAAATCTAATACAAGAAACACTGAAAGACATTAAAAAACACCTTGATGAAGATAATGAAGCCTTTATCCGTTCCATTCAAAATGAAATGGAAGAAAAGGAAAAAATAGAGATAGAAAAGAAAAAGATAAGATTAACGGAAAGCCAAAACAGACTTCAGGAACTTGAACGACTGATGTGCAGAATTTACGAAGATATGATCCTGAATAAAATACCGAATAATCGCTATAAAATCGTTAATAATCAATATGAAACGGAACAGATAACTTTAAGCAAAGAGATTAAAGCTTTAGAGCTTGCAATATCAAGATATGAAAAAGAAACAGACAGAGCTAAGAAGTTAATATTCCTTATCAGTCGTTATGAAAACTTTGAAGAACTTACAACCACAATGGTAAATGAGTTTGTAGAAAAGATTATCGTACATGAAAGAGATAGAAAAAGGAAGTCAGACATCAAAGCAAAAGATAGAAATTTACTTTAATTTCATAGGAAATTATGAACTGCCACAGGCGGAGTTAAGCGAAGAAGAAAAACAAAAACTTGAGGAAGAAGAAAGAAAAATCGAAGAAAGAAAAGACAAGCTACACCAAAATTACCTGAAATGAAAAGCAAGCGGAAAATAGAAAGAGTATGAGGATAAATATAAGGCAAGGAGAGAGCAGAAGAAACGGGAGAAAATAAAGGTTTTGAAAAGAGTTGGGATACCTTTAAGTGAGTATAAAGAGTTAAATACAAAAGAAGCCCTCAATTAGGCTTCTTTATGTATTTAATCAGAAAGATTATTTTTCGCATATTTTTTTATATCTTTGGGATAAAATCCCTTATATTTTTTGAAGCATGTACTAAATTTACTGTGAGAGGAATATCCTACAGCCTCTGCTATATCCTGAATTTTAAGGGTAGAGTTCAGTAGGAGTAATTCCGCCATATTCATTCGCCGTCTTTGAGTATATTCTGTAATTGTACATTGATATTTTTGCTTAAATAATTTTTTTAGTTTTGTGCCGCTCATAGTGGATATTTTTTCTAAAGTATCCTGTGAGATAGATGTTGCATAATGATCGTCTATATAATTGGCGACATTTTTCAAAGCCTCATCATCGGCAATAGATAGTGGATTGCTGTACTTATTTAAAAAAGAGTCTATTGTAATACTTAACCATTCCTTTGCCTTTGACTCAAAAAAGATTTCAGCAGCAGGAGATGCCATCTTGCAATTAAGGATATCTTTTGCGATTCTTTCTAAAGGCTTGTTTATTATAGTGCTGGTATTAAAAAATAAATCTTCATAGTTACAGACTTTATTCTTATAAGAGGACAGGCATTGCTCTATCATGGACTGATTGAAATTTATACCGATTCCTAAATAAGGAGAGTTTTTGTGAAGTATAAACCTATAGTCTTTAGAATTTTTTGTATTTATAATATAAAGTGAATTTGAAGAAAGATTTTGATAAGGATTAAAACATTCACCGTTTGCTGTAACTAAATAAGATGAATAAAGGGAATAGAAATTATCCAAACCAGACAAACTTGTATGGATAATTTCTTTTTTTATGAAAACATCATAAATATCAATAGTGAAATTATCGCCCTCGTAAAACCAATATATGCCTTCTGTATTATCCGTGCTAAAACGGAATTCATGTCCTACAGTGGAGTATTTTGTATTATCGATAGATTCATCTGTAGAAAAAAAGTTTTTAACAAAGTTATAAAAATCACTCATATTATACCTCCGTCTTTATATTTTATCCCGAATAGACATTATCCCGAATAGACTTAGTTAGCCATATCTAATTGATTGAAATCCTCATTTATTTTAAAATAAATAACAGATAAAAACAAGAAAAAACTATGCGTATTGCAAAAGAGTTTGAAAACAAGCCTCTAAAATCAGTCTAAAAAGGCTATTTATAGGGTTTGCTAATTTTAAGAAAAAGGAGGAGTTGTTCAGTGAAGAATAAGAAGAAATCAATACTGAAAAGACTAATGCCTTACGGTGGTAAAAAAAGTTTTTTACTCTATATTGCTATGGTTATGTCTGCTGTATCAGGTGTCATGGTTTTGATGCCTATGGTATATATTCATAGAATTGTAAATAACTTAATTTTAAATGGGATGGTGAATTTTGATTATGTAAAGGAAAATTCAATTTATGCAGCAGCCTTTGCCGGTCTGGGGCTATTCATATACCTAATAGGTTTAATTTTATCCCATATTTTTGCATTTGAAGTGGAAGATAACATTATTAAGACTTCCGTAACAAAACTAATAAACAAACCGCTTGGGTATTTCGATGACAAAGAAAGCGGAAGGATAAGAAATGTAATTGTGTCCGGAGCGTCTGAAACCCATTCTTTTTTAGCGCATCAACTTCCTGATATGGCGATGACCATTATATCGCCAATCGTTCTGCTTGTATTTTTCTTCGTGTTTAACTGGAAGTTAGGACTTGCCAGTATGATACCGATGATTATCAGTATGACATTGATGTCATCTATGATGACAGCCGAAACAAAAAAAATGAAAGATGAGTATTATGCAGGACTTTCCAATTTATCTTCTCAGACAGTGGAATATGTTCGAGGAATTCCTGTTGTTAAAAACATTTGCACAAAGTGTTGAGAGCTTTGATAAGTTATATTCGTTAATCATAAAAAAATAAAAGACAATGTACTTAAGCTTACTATGAGTTATACGAATAAAAATGTCGTGGTTTGAAACCGTTTCTACATCGACGGCATTTTTTTCTTGGTACCTGTGGCATTACTCTTAATAAAAATTTAATGGAAACTTATCTAATGTAGTTGCAGATTCTGTTATTTACTTCCTAATAGGACCGGCATTTGCTACTTTTTATTATGAGAACTGCGACGATTACACAATCCAGTTATTTTTGCGGAACTTGCTTTAGATAAAAATTGAGAATATACTTGAGTTTGATGATTTTGTTTATGGAAATAAAAACAAGTTCTGATGTTGGGATAGAGTTTAAAAATGTAAGCTTTTCTTATGAAGATGAAAATGTATTAGACGATATTTCATTTAAGGTGAATAAAGGAGAACGAGTTGCTTTAGTCGGATCGTCAGGCAGTGGTAAAACTACTATAGCAAGGCTTGCTGCACGATTTTTACGATATTAAAAACAGGTGAAATTTATATTGGAGGAATTAATATAAAAAGATTTTTGAAAAAAAGAGGCTTTAATGAGAAAAAAATTGCTTTTTGTTTTTTTCAAAAACTCTAAACTATTTAAAATGAGTTTAAGAGATAATCTTTTAATCGGAAAGCCTGATGCAACTAATGAAGAAATTGACAATGCCTTAATCAATTCAGGGTCTAAAGATATTATTGAAAATTTAGATAAAGGACTTGATACTGTTTACGGAACTAAAGGCACATATTTTTCAGGAGGAGAAGCTCAAAGGATTTCTATAGCAAGAGCTTTTTTGAAAGATGCAGATATTATCATTTTAGATGAAGCTACAGCCTTTGCAGATCCTGAAAATGAACATTTGATTCAAGAGTCTTTTAAGAAGCTATCAAAAAGCAAGACAACATTGATGATTGCTCATAGATTATCTACAGTAATAGATGCGGACAAGATTCTCGTTATTGATAAAGGGAAAATTGTAGAAGAAGGCAAGCATGCAGATTTAATAGATATAAATGGGCATTATAAAAAGCTTTGGGATGAATATCAGAAATCCGTAAATTGGAAGATAGGAGGTTAAAATATGGTTTCTTATTTTATGAAACGCTATGCTATGTCGGAAACAGGAGCGATTAATTTAAAAAAAGCCATCCTTTCACACACTCTTGTTAATTTAACAAAATTATTTGCACCAATCATTGCTTTTGTGTTTCTATTCCAGTATATAGGCATTTTAACAGGCATTGAGAGCTACAATTTTACTTCTGTTCATTATATTGCACTAATTGTAGTAATGATGATTGTGATGTTCTTAGTAGTGAGGTGGGATTATGTAAGACTTTACACCAATGTGTACAACGAGAGTGCAAATTCAAGAATTGAGTTAGCGGAAAGGTTAAAGAAATTACCTCTTTCTTATTTTGGTAAAAGAGATTTGGCAGACCTTGCGGAAACCATGATGAATGACATGAACTTATATGAAACAATTTTCTCTCATGCTGTACCTCAGATATATTCAACGGCTATATCCACAAGTATTATTGCTTTAATGCTTATCTTCTATAATTGGAAACTTGCACTTGCAGCCCTTTGGGTAATTCCCATTTCTATTTTGATTATATTTTTATCAAAGAAAAGTCAGAAAAAAATAGTACAGGGCTGGATAGATGATAATCGTAAGGTTTTCGATAATCTACAGGAAAATATAGAGCAGATAGAGCAAATAAAATCTTACAACTTAGAAGATAGGGTGTTAAATGATTTTTTTGAAAAATTAAATGCATCCACAAAACAGAAAACGAAAGGTGAAGTTGTTGCCGGAACACTTACAGGAATAGCTACTGCAATTTTAAAGCTTGGAATTATAAGTGTTGCCGTTATCGGCGTCAACATGCTTATGGCAGGGGAGGTAAGTGTGTTGGTTTATATCGCATTTTTAATGCTTACAGCAAGTATTTATCTTACTATAGAAGGAATAATCACCTTTATGTCAATGATAGTTATACTTGATGCGGTTGTAGGGAGAATAAAGGAAATAAAGACCATGCCTGTTCAAGAAGGCAAAAAAGATATTGAAATTAAATTACGATATTGAGTTCAAGGATGTTTATTTCGGATATGATGATTATTCTGTAATAAATTGTGTGAGTTTTACTGCAAAGCAGGGTGAAATCACTGCGCTAATCGGTTCAAGCGGAAGCGGGAAAACAACTCTCACCAAGCTTGCTGCAAGATTTTGGGATATAGATAAAGGAAAGATTTTGATAGGGGGAGAGGACATCGGTAAAATTGATCCGGAAACACTCCTTAAAAACTTCTCTATCGTTTTCCAAGATGTTACTCTTTTTAATTCAAGCATAAAAGATAATATAAAAATCGGTAAAAAAGATGCTACAGATGAAGAGATTATAAGAGCGGCTAAAATAGCAAGATGTTATGAATTTATAGACAAAATGCCGGATGGAATAGATACAGTAATAGGTGAAAACGGACAAAGACTTTCAGGCGGAGAAAGACAAAGAATCTCAATAGCAAGGGCAATACTAAAAGACGCACCAATCATATTGCTTGATGAGGCTACAGCATCTCTGGATGTTGAAAATGAAAGTCTAATTCAAGAGGCTTTATCTGAACTTATAAAAGAAAAAACGGCAATTGTTATTGCTCATAGATTAAGAACAATAAGAAATGCAAACAAAATCGTTTTATTAAATGCCGGAAAAATAGAAGCGATAGGGACAGATGAAGAACTTTGTAAAAGCTCGGAATTTTATAAAGCAATGCTTAGAAAATCAAATATTCAGTGAAGACTTATTTAGGAGGAAAATATGAAAAACGGAAAAATTAAGAATTAAAGATTTAGTTACGATAGGTGTATTTACAGTAATATATTTTGTACTTATGTTTGCTTCGGGAATGATTGGTATTGTACCGATTTTATACTTGGCATACCCTACACTGGCAGGCATTATAACAGGAATAGTTATAATGCTCTTTATGGCAAAAGTTCAAAAATCATGGGGATTATTTATACTTGGGTTGATTTGTAGTCTTGTAGCAATTGCAATGGGAAATACATATGTAATATTGATACATGCTGTAATCAGTATGGCAATTGCGGAACTTTTAAGAAAAAAAGGAGAATATAAATCATTTAAGTTTAATATGCTCTCATTTGCCGTATTCAACACTTGGATTTGTGGTTTCCTTATGCAAGTTTTGTTGGCTAAAGACAAGGTTATTAAACTGGCTGAAACAGGCGGTATGGGTCACGATTATATAATGAAGCTCATAGCACTTTTGAATTATCGCAGTATGGTATTAGTATATATCGGTGCTGTTGTCGGCGGGATACTCGGCGCATATATCGGTAAAGTCTTTTTGAAAAAGCATTTCGAAAAAGCGGGTATTGTATAATGCTCGTTTCTTTAGACAATCCATATAATCCCAATCCAATTAGTAAAATTTTAGTAAGTTTTTCGCTTGGATTTGCTGTATTTTTTAAAGTAAATACCTATTTTGAGTGGGGAATTGTGCTTCTTATTTCATTTCTTTTTTTAATGAATGGATTTAAGAAAGAAGCCTTAAAAAACATATCATTTTTTGGGGTTCTTTCTTTGATACCTAATCTTGATGTAATTAGAAATATGAATGCGATTTTAATGATGTTTTTTATGCTATTTGCTGTATGTAAGATGTTTTATCTTCCATTTAGTGCGGGAAGTTTTTTTTTAAAAACATCGGATGTAGGAAGTGTAATATCCTCAATGGATAAAAATGAATTTACCTCGTACTGTTTCTATACCAATTGCTGTAATGTTTAGGTTTTTTTCCTTCATTTAGGGAAGAAAAGTCACAATATAAAAACTTGCTATGAAAAATAAGAGGTATTACATTTAAAAAAATCCAATTTCATACATCGAGTATGTAATTGTGCCTTTACTTGTTGTATCTTCTAATATTTCTGATGATATTGCAAAGGCAGCAGAAACAAAATGTATTGAAAAATCCTGTTAAAAAAACAAGGTACATATCCGTCAAAAACGAAAAACAGTTGATTTTGTTTATGTGCTTTCAATACTGATTATGGTTATAGGAGGAGCTTTATGGTAGAAATTGAAAAATTTATCTCTATCTTATGGAAATTCTCCTAAAGTGTTAAAAAAACATTTCTTTAGATGTAAAAAAAGGAGAATGTGTATTATTTACTGGGAAAAAGTGGTAGCGGAAAAATCTTCAATTATAAATTCTATCAATGGGTTAGCTGTACGGTATGATGGAGCTTCTATGGGTGGAACCATCAGGATTGATAATAAAGATATTAAAAAAATCTCGAATTATACGAAATATCGCTCTTAGTATCAAATGTATTTCAAAAATCCAAAGACACACTTTTTTTCAATATAAATACTACTCTTGAATTACTTTTTCTATTTGGAGAATATAGGACTTTCAAAAAAACAAATGGATGAAAGACTAAATGATATGTTGGATTTGTTTCCGATAGAACATCTTTTAAATAGAGATATTTTTAAGCTTTCGGGTGGAGAAAAGCAGATTTTATGTATTGCTGCAAGTTATATATCTGGAACGGAAATCATTGTTTTTAGATGAGCCTTCATCAAATCTTGATGAAGAAAAACATTTTAATCATAAAAAGAAATGCTTATAAAACTTAAAGATAAGGGGAAAAACTCTTATAATCTCAGAACATAGAATATTTTTATCTAATGGATATTGTAGATAGAGTTTTTTTGATTAAAGATGGGGAAATACAAAAGGAATATACTCAAATAGATTTTATGAAAAATACCGTCTGAAAAAGCTAAAGAAGTTAGGGTTTAAGAAATAAGAATAGAGTAAAACTTACAGTACCCGAAAAATCAAAAATAAGGGAAATTTAGAAGTAAAAAAACATTGAATTTAAGTTTAATGGCATAGATAAAAAAATTGCATTTAAAAAGACCTCTCTTTTGAAATGGGAAAAAAATTTACGGCATAGTAGGAACAAACGGACTTGGTAAATCCACTTTTGCTTAGATGCCTTATAGGCTTAGAAAGAAAAATCGAAGGATGAAATCTATTTGGACGGCAAAAAGACTTTCAAAAATCAGATAGGCTAAAAAAATATCATCCCTTGTAATGCAGGATGTTAATCATCAGCTTTTTACCGATTCTATTGCAAGTGAAGTAAGTCTTGGAATAAAAAAATATTGAAAGTAGTTATGTTGAAAAATATTCTGAAAAAAACTTGATTTATATGAATCAAAAAGATCGTCATCCAATGAGCTTGTCAGGTGGACAAAAGCAAAGGGTAGCAATTGCATCTGTACTATGTAAAAAATCTAAACTTATGTTTTTTGATGAGCCTACTAGTGGAATGGATTATTGCAATATGATGAACATATCCCATCTGATCAACGAATGTAAAAGCGATAAGAAAATAATATTCATTGTTTCACATGACCAAGAATTTTTAAATTCGATAGCTGACAATGTTATATATTTGTAAATACCCATAGAGATACTCATATTTGAAAAATCAAAATAAAGGAGATTTAAAGATGTAAGGAGATCAAAATATGAAATATCATGACATGATAATAGAAAATATAAGTGTATGTGAATTTCTTTTATCGTGTGAAAGTAAGATATTTTGTTTAGGAAAATTTTTATGCGTTATTAAATAATATAATAGAAAAAGAATACATTTCTAAAAGAGGACTTTTTACGCCAAAGTGTAGAAGTCCTCCTTTTTTATTCTCAAAAAGCAAAACAGAGAACTTAAAAAGGAGGAACACACAATGGATAAGAAAGAATATTACCTTTATGTCAAAGGAAAAGCAGTTAAGGTCAGTGAAGAAGTCTATAAAGCCTATTGGAAGATAACAGAGCATGAAAAATATCTCCAAAGAAAAGATTGGAAGCATCATGTTATACCATTTTCGGCACTGGATCATGATGGACACTTTCTAGATAACATCATAGATGAAAAAATAGACTTAGAAAAAATTGTAGAAGTAAAAATGCGAATTGAAGAATTTCATAGAGCATTAAATACTCTTACAAAAGAAGAACGAGAGCTAATGGAAGCCATCTTCTACAAAGAAGAAAGTCTAAGGTCAATTAGTAGGAGAGAGAAAGTTACACATCAAGCAATCAGTGGGAGGAGGGATAGAATTTTAGAAAAACTTAAAAAACTTTTAGAAGATAAAATCTAAAAACTTGGAAAGATTAAGTATCAAAAAAGGTGCTTAGCCTTTCTTTATGGAAACAAGCAGATGCCAAAACGGAGGAATAAAAAATGAATAAAGAAAACACATTACAGGAAGTACAGGAACACATTTCTGAACTACAGGAAGAAAGAGAAAAGTGCGATGTAAAGCTGAAACAATTACAAAATCAAGGCAAGAAATTAGAAAAGCTGGCAACCTATATGCAAAGCACAGGAAGAAACTAAAAAGACCCTTATGCGACCTTAGTTCATTGGTATGAACAGGACAAAGGGAAACTAAAGGAGAGCAGTAAATCAAAAGTATATACATTTGAAGATTATGATAAGGGAGTACACCTGTAGACCTCGTATAAGACGGTGAAAAGGCTTTTTAGAGCTTTAATCATAAAATAGATATCAGATTATAGCTAAGTGTAAAATAAGCCTCAAAAAGTATAATACAGCTTAAAGTATAAAAAGTAGTCTGAGGAATTTGAATCATACAAAATAAAAATTTTAATAATATTTTGTTTAAAGCTGATTTTTCGGTGAAAATGGGGTATAATATAAACACAGATAAGATATAGGAAAGAGAATAATCAAAATAGTTGTATTTGACTTTTAAAAATAATTTTGCTATCATTTCATAAAAGATATGGTGTCCCGCTACCAAAAAGGTGGAACATTAAAGAAGGTGTCTCACTACCTATATTCCAAAGGTGAAGCATTAAAGGTGGCAGAGAGGATAAAACCTCTCTGTTTTTTTAAGAGAACTTATGATAGAAGCGTTAAAGTATGGATTTTATACCGTGGATCCTGATTATCTTGAATATCTAAATAAAGTGGATTCAGAAGTTTATTATAATTCATCATATAGAAATAGCATGAAGCCATTTATTGGTGTGATTGTTGGGATAGAGAACTATAATTATTTTATTCCTGTATCTTCAGCAAAGGAAAAACATAAAAGATGGAGAAATGTGTCTGATGAACATTTTATAATTTATGAAGTTATAGATAATAGTGTATCTATTGAGGGAGACATATATAAATACTATTCTGATACAGAAAAAATGCACATTTTATCTATATTGGATATAAAAAAGATGATACCAGTTCCAACCGGATATTATGAACAGGTAGTTTTTGACGAATTAGACGATGATAGGTATAAGGACTTGTTTGAAAAAGAATATGCGTTTTGCTTATCTATAAAAGATAAGGTATTAAATAAGGTTCAAAAAATATATAATAATCAAAAAGAAACAGGTATTGTGAGAAGGGCAAATTGCAATTTTGAAAAGTTAGAAGATGCAATGAACCAATGGAATAGTACTAAATAATAAAAAATAGAATATGTGTATCATTGGAGAAGTAGAAAAAACTACTTCTCTTTTTTATGCAGAAAAGTAGGAGGAAAACAATATGCACGAAAATAAAAATGAACAAAATACAGGAACAAAAACTATAAAGAAGATTTGAAAGGTAACTTATGAGGTTGTTGTCCATTTTAATGAAAATGCGACTGAAACTATGCAAGATAAATTGAAAAGGATAATGCTTAGAGAAATGGAGCGAAAAAAGATAAAAAACTCATAAAAATGATTAGAAAGTCCTCGACAAGTAGCAACAGGTACGGGAAATTTATTTTCTAATCTTTAAAAATCCTGTTTAAAACGCGGAATAGTAGTGGTAAAATGTAGGTGAAAAATGTAGCTTGTAGTATGGTTTCTTTAACAATGAGGTGAGGACATGTACTTAAAAAGTGATCAAAATAAACGTCAAAAAATACCGACTTATGGAGTAGGGCCATATATCTGGGTGAGTATGCTTGCGATGAATTTGACTGGTTGACTGCTGAGTCAGTCAGTGCTCCAGAGTGGACTACTGAAGGGTGGATACAAAGATTTGTTTTATCTGATAGGCATTCTCTTATTGCTCGTTGCAGCGAGAATTCAGTGGCTCAGCGGGGTGAAATCAGGTGTTAGCACGAGCATCCAAAGCAATGAACTCAAAACGACTGGAATTTATGCGCGCACACGCAATCCGATTTACTTTTCGTGGTTGCTCTGTAGCATTGGGATTATCCTAACCATGCATAATGTGTGGTTATTGCTATTGATTCCGATTCAGTGGGTGATCTTAACCGTCGTGATTATTAATACCGAGGAAAAATGGCTCTACGAAATATATGGTGAGGCCTATAAGGAATACTGCGCAAGAGTGAATAGATGGATTCCAATTAAGAAAATTGGATTTTAGACTTACTAAGTCAAAAGAAATCAAAGTGCATTGTTATGTGGTCAATAATTAGAATTATTATGTGAAAAGGGAGTGGTTTTATTGGCTAATGTTGGATTTGAAGCATTTTATTATACTAAAGATAATCAGCTTCATGATTTATATGAGATACAAGAAGAATATGAGCGAAATGATGGAGATATCTCCAAATACCGTGGTTATATATTTTGTCCAGAATGTAAGAAAGCAGAGTTAAGTTTTACCCGCCAAACATCAAGTAGACGAGCTTTCTTATCAAAGATGCCTTCGTCAGATCACGCTGAAGATTGCTTATTCAAAAACGATTATGCGACTAATAATGAGATTAGACAATATACTAAAACCTTAAATAATCAGCAGATACAAGATAGATTAGAATCAGCGTTGAACCAATTGCTGCCAAAAAAAGTTAAAGAAGATAATGTTGCAAGTAATGCAATTAAAGTCCATCCTTTAGTGATAATAAAAAATGACAAAAAAGGAAGTAGTATTAAGAAAGTTATACCTAGAAAATCCATAAATAGTTGGTTTGATAAATCTGAAGAAAAATAATTTATTTGTTTTCTATGGGAAAAGTAAAATTGGAAATTCAAGAGATCGAAACTGAAAAAAAGGGAAATTTTTTTAGATTAATCGTTAAAAACAAAGAAGAAAAAAATCAATGGAAAAAAAGACAAGTATTTTTTTAGGGGTACGGTTAGAGATAATGTTTGTGAAGAGAATATTTATGATATTGCGGTAATAGGGGAAATTGAATTTTATAAAAAAATTTTTCCGCAAATTAAAAACTATAACTTCCCATTCCATAATGTACAGGAAATCAAAGGGATAACTTTTTAAGTATTGACCCATCTCTTATGAGCTTACACAACTTAAAAATCAAGGAGATTTTTATACTATGTTTAGAAATTAATGACTTTCTGGTCTGTTTAGAACAATAATTTTATGGATTGCTTAGAATCAACGGCTATACGAGACATCGATTTGAATACGATTTTTCTTTTAATCAAAATCTAAAGCAGTGTAGAGTGAAATAAATTAGGGATTAACTAAAAAGAAAAACTAACATTCTAGCCAGTAGCATGTCTATTGGCTAGTTTTTTTGTAAAAAATCAAAAAGTAGCATATATGCTACTTTTCAAAAATTTAAAACTCAATTTTCGAATGGGATGTCAACAGTTAAGAACGTTGATTTGACAATGTTTATAAAGGGTACGGTCAGCGAGTGTACACTCTATATACTAATTTATATATTTGCATGAAAGCTTGATGTGACGCGGAAAACGGGGGTAAAAAATCCGAACAAAAAATTCAGTTTTTTAAGTAATTTTCGTGCTTTTCTGTTACAATGAAAAAGAACTAAAACTAAGGAGGCCTCTTATGACAGCTCAAACCACTTCATTAGAAAAGATTATCGTGCTCGACTTCGGTAGTCAGTACAACCAGTTGATTACGCGCCGTATTCGTGAATTCGGTGTGTTCAGCGAGTTGCTACACAACGACATTACAGCCGAAGAAATTAAGGCACATGGCAACGTAAAAGGGATTATTTTCTCAGGGGGACCACATAGCGTTTATGCGGAGGATGCTTTTACCGTGGATCCCGCGATTTTTGAATTGGGAATTCCAGTGCTTGGGATTTGCTACGGGATGCAACTGACAACGCATCTGTTCGGTGGGAAGGTAGAATCATCTACAACGCGTGAATATGGTTCTGCGAAAGTCGATGTTTTTAACACGACTTCAGGCATTTTCAAAGGGTTAACTGAAGAGGAAGAGGTACTCATGAGCCATGGCGACCGTATTACAGCGATTCCGGAAGGCTTCAGCGTGACGGCTTCGAATGCTCACACGCCATTTGCGGCTTTTGAAAATCAAGAACGTCGCATTTACGGCGTACAGTTCCACCCAGAAGTTCGCCACAGTATTCACGGAAACGACATGCTTCGTAACTTCGTGTTCGATATTTGTGGGTCAACAGGCGACTGGTCGATGGACAGCTTTATTGAAATGGAAATTGCGAAAATTCGCGAAAAAGTGGGTAATAAGAAAGTCTTACTTGGGCTATCTGGTGGGGTAGACTCTAGTGTGGTGGGGGTTCTCTTGCAAAAAGCAATTGGCGATCAACTCATCTGTATTTTCGTAGATCACGGTTTGCTTCGTAAAGGGGAAGGCGACCAAGTAATGGAGAGCCTTTCTGGTAAATTTGGCCTCAATATTATCCGCGTGAACGCTCACGAACGTTTCCTATCGAAACTAAAAGGCGTGAGCGACCCTGAACAAAAACGAAAAATCATCGGAAATGAGTTCGTGTACGTATTCGACGACGAAGCGGCAAAACTCACGGACGTGGATTTCCTTGCGCAAGGAACGCTCTATACAGACATCATCGAATCTGGAACGAAAACCGCGCAAACCATCAAATCTCACCATAATGTAGGGGGACTTCCAGAGGACATGCAATTCGAACTGATTGAACCACTGAATACGCTCTTCAAAGACGAAGTGCGCGCCCTTGGAACAGCGCTTGGCATGCCAGACTCTATCGTATGGCGCCAACCATTCCCAGGACCAGGGCTTGGAATCCGCGTGCTTGGGGAAGTGACGGAAGAAAAACTTGAAATCGTCCGCGAATCTGATGCCATCTTACGCGAAGAAATCGCCAAACACGGTCTTGAACGCGACGTATGGCAATACTTCACGGTTCTTCCAGGAATCCGAAGCGTTGGGGTCATGGGAGACGGTAGAACGTACGACTACACAATTGGAATCCGTGCCGTAACGAGTATTGACGGCATGACGAGTGACTTCGCTCGCCTTCCATGGGAAGTGCTGCAAACCATCAGCGCTCGCATCGTCAACGAAGTAGCGCACGTCAACCGCGTCGTCTACGACATCACGAGCAAACCGCCTGCAACGATTGAGTGGGAATAGATGACACACTATCAGAAACCGTTGAATTTGCTGTATTCTAAGGGTTCGAGTCATTAGTTGAAGTATTTTTTATAAGAAAAAGTGGTAAGCCACTGTAAAGGTAAAATAATTAAGCCAGCAGACTTTACACTCTGCTGGCTTTTAATTTTTTATTCATAATATATTGCGATAGGATGAATGATTTTAACTTCGTCTTTATTTACAATTTCAGGAAGGATAGCTGAGTTTATTTTGTTTATTATTTCTGCAAATATTGGAAGGTTTTGGTCAGTATTTTTATGAATAATATTTGTAATATAACCAAATACTTTTATTTTTCCGCCATATTTAAATGATGACATTTGTATATTATCACGAATAAATTCATCTGACAAAGTAACAATACAATCATTTATACAGAGAACTCTTTGATAAGGTATTATTTTTGTTATGATGTCAATTAATTTCAACGCATTGCTATATTCTGATTCTTGCTCTTTTCTAAATGCTGCAAGTTTATTATCTATCTCTTTAATTATTTGCTTTTTTTATTTGGTGTTCCAGTTGTTAATTTTTGATTTTTTTCATTTTCGATTTCTTTAATTATATTTTCCATAGATGAATCAATTAAAAAAATTTATAAAAATTTGCATCATTAAATAACTCTTTGTAGTATAAGAAATCGAGAATATAAAATGAGTTGAAAAAGTTCTATGAATTTACCTATATTTCCGTCTTTTAAATCTTCATGTTTATTTATGTGATTAATTAATAAATCAAAAGCATTGTCATGTAACATTTTTGTTTCAACTTTGTTAATCAACGTACTGTCTTTATTTGCTTTTAAGCTTTTAAATATATATTCAATTTTCCCTTCCATTCCTTTACCCAATAGGGTGAAATCAATAGCTGCATTTGGGCTAATTGAGTGGGAAGATTCTTCACTGGATTCGTCAATTTGTTGTGTATTTTCTTCATGAGTTTTTATTAACCCATCATATATTTGAGCAATATATGAATTTAATGTTTCAGTATCAAGATATATAAATCGTCGCATAAATTTTCTCCTTTTTACCATTCTAAGAAATTCATAATAACATTAATCATAATTTCTTTTTCTTCAGGTTTAGATTCTGCTAGTAGTAAAGTGATTGCTACCAATGTACTATCCGAAATTATTTTTTCTTTATCTTTAAATAACAAATTATTTTTGTTTAAAAAATATAGGAAAATACTTGCAGCAATTCTTTTGCAACCATCAATAAAAGGATGGTCTTTGACTATGAAGTAAAGGAGGTTTGCTGCTTTTTCTTGAGTGGAAGGATATATATCTTCTCCAAAAGCAGTTTGAAAAACAGCGCCGATTATACCTTCTAATGCACCTTTACTTTTTTCTTTTCCAAATATAGTTGATGCGCTATTAAATGACAACCTATCAATGAGATCACGACACTCGTTATAGTTTAGTTGATAGCTTTCATTGTTAGTTGGTTTGGGCTTTTGCACAACTTGGTGATCATAATCATCTAACAATTCAAGCGCTTGAGTATATTTTTGAATAACTTCAAAAACTTCTTTGGAATCTAATTCAAGAACATCGGCAATGATATTTGATTGGATTTCTATTACCTTATTCAATACTTTTAATCGTTTGTTATTAAGTGCATATCCTTGAACAATATATTCTTTTAAGATAGATGTAGCCCATTTTCTAAAAGCAATGCCTTTTTGAGATTTTACTCTATAACCAACGGATATAATCATATCAAGGTTGTAGTAATCAAAAGTTCTTTCTACGGACCTGTTACCTTCATTTTGAACTTGTGCAAATTTTGCACAAGTTGAATTTTTCTCTAATTCATATTCTTTAAATATGTTCCTTATATGCCTCTGTATTACAGAACGATCTCTACCAAAAAGTTCTGCCATTTCTTCAACCCTTAGCCAAACAGTTTCTTTATCTGGTGTAACTTCTACAGGAAGCTCCAATTCACCATCTTTATAAATAATCATTTCATTATTCATACATATTAATACCTCCTCATTCAGTAATTTGTCTGTTTCAAATATAAATAAATTGATAAATTTTTCTTTTGAATCCTTATTCTTTTGACTATCAACTTAAGACTCTAATTCTTGGTAAAGTACTTTTATATCATCAAGTAAGGTTGAACTTTAATCCAGTATGCCTCGTCTTGTTCTTCCATAAATTCGATTGTAGTAGGTTATAAACATCTGATATAAAAGGTTTTTCGATTATTATTTTATATGCTTTTTTGTTTGCAAATAAAGCTGACAAAATGATTGATTTTGTGAAGATAATAAAAGAATGTAAAGAACATTTATTGCATTTTATTGTTAATGGTAAACTATATTATCATTGTTATTTACTTCTTTTTTTCAGATAGAAAAATTCATGAAACTATTAAAAAAATTGAGTACATAGAATTTAAAAAAAGACTTAATAAAAAAATGAATTAATTTCTTTTTTTCAACATTCTATTTTAGAAAGAATGGAGAATAAAATAAATGCTTTAAAAAAAGTGGATACTATCTATAATATTTCTAACTTTGACGAAAATATCTTTGATTACATTATATGATTAAAAGCACAAGAAGGCAAAAAGCGAAACAAAGATAATAAGGAAAATAGTCAAAAATTAAATCAACAAGAACGGTTGATAAATGAAGTTAGAAAATACTTATCAGCAACTAATGATTTTTACGAAATAAAAAGGAACTACCAAATATGAAGTGCACTTCACTTAGCCCGTGGATATTTATGATTGGGATTGAGAGATAGTATATGAAGGGAATAGAGGTCATGGATGAAAAGATTGAAATGAAGAAGCAAGATTTCTATGAGATGATGTATTTAATGGAGAAAATTCTATATATCGCAGAACGCTCAGGAGCCAGAGAGGATAGCGACAACAACGCGTATTCTTTAGCTATCACCTTTGGAAAAGAGAACGTTGTGCAGGAATTGCTATCGCTACGAAGAAAAATGAATCGCTACTTAGATGAGCAGGGCGAAGCAGAGTTAGAAAAAGTCCTCGAATCCATTGATGACATTACCATTCCTTATGGTCTAACACTCGAAGCCTTACGAAAGGAACTCGAACCGTACTTGCCGAAGAGGGTTGAAGGGTAGAAAAGAAATAATAGAACCGTAAATTGATACGCTTCTTACTGTTGTATGTGGTAAGAGAACTATCAATTTACGGTCTTTTTGTGCTTCAAAAGACTTCATAAATTATTTATAAATAGAAAAATAAATCGTTTTCAAAAAATGCTTAAAATTAAGTAATGAAAATGATATAATGAACTCAATTGCTTCATAAATTCGTAACAAGTCGTGAGTTTGTGAAAAATAACTGCTCGTAATTTGGGGCTAGATAAAAGTTAGAGGATAAATAGATGGTGACAGTTACTGTTATCCATAGTGAAGAAGGATTGGAAGGTACTGAGAATGACACAGATAAAGATTAAAAGTAATCCGTATAATAGAGAGATTTCATATCAGATGTTAGACGGGGGAACAGGTAATTGGGTTGACGTCAAACGAAGTGATGAAAGAAGTAGACTGAGAGAAACGGATTCAGAACGATCTTTTCTACCTTTTAAGATAAAGGAAATTCTTAGCATTATTGTTAAAGAATACTATGTGGGAAGAGAAAAGGTTCAACTAATATTTGAAGGAACTCAGGATGAGTATGTGGAAATAGCATCGGTTTGTGAATCAGATGAATTTAAGGAAAAGATTGACTTGATGCGTTCGAATACAATTCTTAAAAATGCTCGCTTTATCAAAGAGAAAATCAAAGAGACATTCGAAACAGTGAACCCAGTAATCAAACAGATTATGCAAGATGACGAAGATGTGAAAAAGGGAATCAATAAAGTTTCGAAAGCCTTAGATGATGTCATTCCACTGTGTGTGTTCGGGAATTATAGTGCAGGGAAATCTACTTTTATTAATGCGCTAACTGGGGTAGAAATTCTTCCAAGTGGAAGTGATCCCGTTACCGCTAAAATTTATGAAATTAAAAAATCTAAGCACCCGGATCAAGCAGAGATTACTTTTGAATTTCACAACGAAAGAATCAAACTATCGATTGAAGGTAAAGAATTAATAGTATTGGAAGGCAATCCAGGGCTTGAAATCGTTAAGAGCATTAAGGAAGAAATCTCAAACGATGGAACGTATGAGTTATACGCGATGGTACGTATAGCGATGGAAATCTTAAATAATTACGAGAAAAGAGATAGAGAAGTTACTGAAATCAGCAATGTTATTTCATTAAGTGTTCCGTTCTCTCCAAATGGAGTAATTGGAACTTCTCAAAATAATTTCGTCATTTTTGATACGCCGGGTTCGAACTCGAATTCAAACGAGGACCATTCAAAAGTGTTGGCTGAGGCGATGGATGGATTTTCAAACGGTATTCCACTATGGATTACTCAGTATGATGCGCATGATACAAAGGATAATGCTGAATTATGTGACAACGTTTTGGCAATTGATTCATTGGATAAACGATTCACCATGATTATTTTTAACAAAGCAGATGATGCGGACCTTCCGGAAGATGGATTTTCCGAGAAACAAGTCAACGAAATTTTAGAATATCGTGCGATTGAAAAGATGTATGCCAATGGAATTTTCTTTGTTTCATCCATTATTGGCTTAGGCGGGAAAAATAATGGAGAGTTTGTAGATAGATTTTATGGGAAGAAATTTAGGACACAAAGTTTAACATTTTCAGATCCAGAAGATATCGATTACCTCGCTTTGTATAAGTACAATATTATGCCTTCGCAAGTGAAGCAAAATGCCCTTGAGTATTCACAGAAAAATGAAAATCTTATTTATTCGAATAGCGGTCTGTACTGTGTTGAAAAAGAAATTGAAACTTTTGCGAGTAAACACTCCGCATACAACAAGTGTCAGATGGCGTTGTCGTTTCTTAGCAATGTAATCGATAAGACAAACGCACGCATTGAAGAGAAAAAGAAGACAAGAAAAGAAATAAGAGACCATTTTGAACAACAATTAGATACAGAAGCACAACTCTTAAAGCAAGAAATCGACAAATCAGCTAAAACCATGGAAGAAGAAAATGGAGTTGCCTCAAAGAGTGTTGTAGAGGAATACGTTAATCAAATTCTTCAGTATCCAATGGACGAGGATGAACTTGCGACAGTAGATGAAAATATTCGTAAAAAAATTTTTGAACACTATGATTATGAATCTACAGAAAAAGAACTACAAGAAGCTAAAGATAAACGCTGGGAACATTGGCAAGACAATGTGCAGGGATTGTTCAAGCAGAATATTTTTGATGCTGCAAAAACATTAGTAAATGACATTGCTAGTGATGTAAAAAATGTTCAAGAGTCTAAGAGTAAAAAGAACGAAAAAGAGAAGTCACTCGATCATTTAGCTTCTAGCGAAACGATAAACTATGTGATTGAATCTTACAAAAACAATATCGATGATGCACAGAAAAAACTGTCAATTTATTTAGATGAGTTTTGGAGTGAGAAAGAAAGAGAATTTAAGAAACAACTGATTCTTAAGGTTACCGAATCAGACACGTTAACAGATTCTCAGCGCGAAGAAATTGCATCCAAAATACAAAAATATGATATTAATAACTTTAAAGAACAAGCTAATTCAGTGTTTGTTAGAGAGAAATTCTTAAAAGGTACATTGCTTGGAATTCATATTATTGATGATGAAAAGCTGAACACCAGTCGTCTAGCTAGAATCTATAATGACAAAATAAAGGCTAGTGTAAAAGAGATGTCTCAAATGATGAATGATGATTGTTTTATGCAATTTAAAAACTGGGAGAGAAAGATACTTGATGAGATTAATGCCGGTCTTACAGAATTTAATCCGGGATTAAAGGAATTGGTTAACAAAATTCGCATTGAGACAGAGAGTCTTACCGAGTTAGAGCAAAATCAAACGTTGATACGCTACTCATTAGAAACAATGAAGAGTCTGATGTCGTGGGAAGTTGTGGAAGGGGTATAGAATATGGGAATTAAAAATGCCATTAAGAAAATGGCTGGAAAAGCTGGAGATCAAGTTGCTAAGTTATCTTCTTTGAGTCCAGAGCAGTTAGAAAACGTACAGTTATTACGTGAAAAATATTTGCTAGAAACTCCGAATCCAAACGATGCTACTGCGCGTGAGCTGACGGAACGTTTGATGGCCGCAAGTAGTGTCGAAATCTTTAATGCATATCTTCCGCAGATTAAGGATCTTTACTTGCCACTAAATAATGAGGCTGAATTTGGAAAAGAGTTTGATGATGCGCATAACATTCGCTACATCAACATTACAAAGTGGGTTACAGACAAGAAAGAAAACAACTTAGAAAAACTGGTTAATGTTTATGCAGTGCTTTCTAACGATGATTGCAACATTGCTTTAGTGTTTGATCGTAAACAGAATACGACAAATGTGTATCTAGCTGTTGTGAATAACAAAAACGCAACGAGTAGTACCGATGTCGATAACTATAAGGATCAAATTGTAGAAGCGATAAGGGGTAATTTCCCTGGAGCTGAGTGGAAAGAAGAAGGGTTAGGTGTGCTGCCTTGCTTTAACGAAGATAAAAAGTATTCTGTCGCAACGGCTTCCAATATTCCAGCGGAAAAATCAGAGAAGTTCATTAGCCAAACAATCGAAAAATTGATTGATGGGATTGTTCCAGAAACGAAAAAGAAAGAATATACGATTATTCTTTTGGCGACACCGATTCTCGATGTAGAAGATAGGAAATTAAATTGGGAGAATTCTATTCAGGCTTAGCACCTTATGCTTCCTGGTCTACAAATTTCCAAAGAACAGAGAATGAAAGTGTTAGTTCATCTGCGACTGTTGGTGTTAACGTAGGGGCCAGTGCGGGAGTCCAGAACGGCGTCAATACTGCCATTACAGAGAGTCAAGGAACATCAGATAGCAGTGCTCGAACAGATACCGAATCTGCAAGTGATACAGATACTACCGGAGATTCTTATACGGAAAGTGACACTCAGAGCAGTTCGGAAGGTACGAGTGAAACGAATACAGAATCGACAGGTTATACTGAGGGAAGTGGTAGAGAAGCATCTGTAGGAGCTTCTGTCTTGGGGGCCCAAGTTAACTATAGCGAAGGCTGGAGTAGTAGCAAAGCCCAATCTATTGGAAAAACTGCAGTCGAAACAATTGCTAAGGGAACTGCAAAGACTTTGGCTGATAGCACTAGCAGAACGGTAGGAACAGCGGTTGCGAACACTCTAGGTCGAGCAGTTACTAATTCGATTGCGGCGACAAATGGCGCTACTAAGAGCGTAGGCTTTGGTGCAAATATTGGTGCGAACTTTGCTCGTTCTTCTACGACTACAGTTATGCTAGGTAAACGAAGGAATCACACAGAACTTTACGAACTTTAATATTCAATACGCGTTGGAAATGCTTAAAGGACAGATGAAACGTTTCGAACAGAGTACGGCGCTTGGCATGTGGGATTTTGCAGCTTACATGATTAGTGAAGACCCAAATGTAGCGAATAACGTAGCGCATTCGTATTTAGCATTAACGCTGGGCGAAGATTCGTATATGTCGAAATCTGCCATCAATACTTGGCGTGGAAATGTAGAGGATGAGGCTGGACAAGCAAAAGAAATTACGGAGTATATTAAGACACTTCGTCATCCAGTGTTTGGATTAAACCCTGCAGTGGTAGGAAAGATAGAAGATAATGAAGTGAAACTTGAGGTAGACGAAGAAACTGAGTTTATCGTTTATCCGCCGATTGTAACTGCCACTACAAGTCTTTCAGGAAAAGAATTAGCATACTCATTGAACTTCCCTCAAAAATCAGTTGCAGGACTTCCTGTACTAGAATGCGTGGAGTTTGGAAGAAATGTAGTGACGTATGATGATGTCTATCGAGGCGAATCCGAAATTAGACTCGGTCATGTATTCCATATGAATCGAATGGAAAATACAGAAGTGGCTCTCTCTAAACAATCGTTAGCTTCACATACATTTATTACGGGTAGTACCGGTTCAGGTAAGAGTAATACGGTCTACCAGATGATTGAGCGTGCTAGAAAACAAGGGGTTAAGTTCCTTGTGGTAGAGCCAGCTAAAGGTGAGTATAAAAATGTGTTTGGTCATAGAAATGATGTGACAGTATTGGGGACGAATCCACTTGTCAGCGAACTTCTCAGAATCAATCCATTCAGTTTTCCTAAAAACATTCATGTCCTAGAACATATGGATCGATTAGTAGAAATCTTCAATGTTTGCTGGCCGATGTATGCAGCAATGCCAGCAGTCTTAAAGAGCGCTGTTGAAAAGTCCTATGTAGATTGTGGTTGGAATCTTGTTAAATCCCAAAACAAATATGATGAAGAGTTATATCCAACATTTGCGGATGTAGCTAGAAATGTGAAAAGCATTATTGATTCAAGTGAATATGATGCGGAAAATAAAGGCGCCTATAAAGGTTCATTACTCACAAGATTAGAGTCTTTATGCAATGGTATTAACGGAATGATTTTCGTTTCGGATGAAATTAGTGCGACACAATTGTTTGATGAGAATGTCATTGTCGACCTTAGCCGTGTCGGTTCTAGTGAGACAAAATCTCTAATCATGGGGATGCTAGTATTAAAACTGCAAGAGTACCGTATGTCGTCAGCAAGCGGAATGAACGCTGAGTTGAATCATATTACGGTTCTTGAAGAAGCCCATAATCTATTAAGAAACTTCAAGTGAACGTTCATCTGAAGGAAGTAACTTACTCGGAAAGAGCGTTGAGATGCTTTCAAATGCGATTGCGGAAATGCGTACGTATGGAGAAGGATTTATTATTGTCGACCAGGCTCCAGGATTAATGGATATGTCGGTCATTCGAAATACGAATACGAAGATTATTCTCAGACTTCCAGACCAAACGGATAGAGAGTTGGTCGGAAGAGCAGCAAATCTGAATGACGATCAAATCACAGAATTAGCGAAACTTCCTTGTGGGGTCGGGGCTGTATACCAAAATGAATGGGTGCAACCTGTCTTATGTAAGATTGATAGAGTTGATATTGATGAAAAACTATATCAATATACTCCTAAGAAACTTGATGGAGGGTACAAAAGTGATGTAGAAGTGTTCTTGTTGGATTACATCATGGAACGAGGAATTTTCAGAAGAGCGAATAAGGAAGATTTGAAAGCAATTAAATCGAGGGTTATTCACTCAAACTTAGACACACAAGTGAAGTGCAAGTTTATGGATTATCTTGAAAAAGCCGGGGAAGAGGCGTGGGCTGATTTTAGACAGTTCGTCTATGATTTCTTCTCTGTAGAAAATACCATCATTAAAGTAAAACACACTAACGATATTATTGAGTGGACACGTGAACTTGTGGAACAGTTAAAACCGTCTATAAAACTTTATTCCAACAAGCAAATTAATAAAGCCGTAGCGTTAATTTTATCTGAACAACAATTACGGGATGCGTCCTACGATGGAGTGTTAACGAGATTTACGGAAGTATATCAAGAAAAAGGGAGAGTGTTCTAATGAATGAGATAAAATCTTTAGAAACGACAGAAATTAAAGTGACAGCTGTCGAGAAATCTATTGAGATTGAACCGCAATCAGGACTGACTTTAGAAGAAGCAAAAGGAATCTTAGAAGCGTCGTTTTCTGTTGATGATATTGAAGCGAATGAGCATGAATTTGGAGGGAAATATAATTCGTATGAGACTCGATTGAATCAAGTGCCACGAGATGGCGAAAACGGAACGTTCGAAGGCGAGCGAGGGCATTCTAAGTTTATTCCATCGGATACAACAGAACGAGGAGCAGCATGTAAAGAAAAACTTGCGGAATTGGGTAAAGACGGGATTGAGTATAAAAATCTTGAGCCTGATTTTTCTGAGGTGTCATCTGCTACTGTTACAATCGATAATATGACGGAAAATCGTAATGATTATCAAGAAGATGGTGAATGGAAGGCCGGAAACTTCTCTCAAGCGGATGCTAAACTAGCCGAACAATGGAATACGCAAGGAAAAGATGGGAGAACGGATTGGACAGATAAGGATGTCTATAATTTCAGAAAAGATCCAGAGCAAAAATACACTTGGCATGAGCGCTGTGATACAAATACGATGGATTTAGTACCTAGTGAAATTCATCAGTGCTGCAAACATTTAGGCGGGGTGTCTGAATGTAAAGTTCGAGACGCTCAAATAACGGAGGTGAATTCGATGAGTAAGATTAAAGCTGAAATCTGGGGTAGAGAGTTTGAATTACCGATCATCGTGAAGAAGTTTAGTGGAGAAGATAGTACAGAAACACAAAAGGAAGCAGTAGAGCGATTTAAGAACAACTTAAAATTGATTAACGCTGCAAAACCAGAAGTTGTGAAATACATCTTAGAAAACGGCTTGGAGGATAATGGTATTACAGAAGTTGATAACATCTTTAAGTATGTCATTCCAAAAACAATCTCTGTTCCGCAAGTTAAGGATAGAGTGGTAGCCGTAATGTGCGACTTTAAATTCGACATGGAAAACGGGTTAGCCATCGTTTTCGAAAACGAAAAGTTCAAAGAAGTCGGATACCAAGACTTAGTGTTATAAGAACACGGGGGATTCTTGAAATGTGACTTTTTAAGGGGATAAGTATAATATGAAAAAATCGCAAGCGAGAGGGTATCTTTTAGAATCAGTCCTAGCAAAACTTATAGAAATAAATGGATATGAACTTATTAGAAAAGATGATGGAAATGAAATTGTTAAAAGAAATAATGGGCTGAATGTTAAAGGAAGAGGAGGGTATCACCAATTTGACACATTAGGAAAATTCAAAATTACTCCTCCTTTTGTATATCCAATTAGATTATTTGTAGAAGCTAAATTTTACTCAAGTAAATATAAAGTAGGTATTGATAGAGTGAGGATGGGAGTAGGTATTTTAGAAGATATAAACACAAATTATTCTACAATCGGGATGGGTCAAGATGAGCTTTTGTTAGCAAAATATCATTATTATTACGCAATTTTTTCTACGTCGGGCTTTACTGAAGCAGCACAACGATATGCCATTGCTCATAAGATACATTTAATAGATTTAACTGGGAGAGAATATAAACCGCTTCTAGATTTGATTGATAATATTGTAAATGATTTAGATAATCAGTCTCCAGGGCCGAGAGACAATATTTCCAATGATGCGTTTGCTCAATTCAAAAGTAATTTTGATAGCGCGTTATTTAGTAATAGCTTAAGTAATGATTATGCAGATGATAAAATTATAGGTATAGAAACGTGGATTCGAGACAAAGATATTTATTTAGCCACAATAAATAGTCCATATCTTGTTCCTTTATTAGCGGATAAAAGAATAAAAAATAAATTACTTGAAAATCCTCACCAACGGGTTGGCTTAATAAGAAATGACGGAGACTGGAATTGGACATTAGTTTCAGTTTTTGATGCAGACTTCACGTTAACCTTTAAGTTACCTAATTTATTGCGTGAATATATGCGATTCGATTCTAATCTCGCACAAACAGTTAAGGAGAAGTTCATTTATAAATTTTCTTTTTTTGCATTTTTAGAAGGAAATGACCCAACACTGTGCACACTAACTTATGATAAAGATTTAACAGATAATTTTTTGAGAAACACAATCGAATAGTTCATGCTTAATATTGTAAGATGGTTAGGAGAGTTTATGAATGGTAAAAATTGATCTACATATACACACAAAGAAATGTAAGCAAGGAGATAGTAAAAAAAGAAATATAAAGCCTACAGAGTTTATTGAAAAAAATGAATAATCATAATATTGGTATTTGTGCAATTACAAACCATAATAAATTTGATATAGAAGAGTTTTTTTAGAAATAAATAATAGTGACAAAAAAATTTTTATAATTTTCCCGGGTATTGAATTGGACGTTTCCATACGTGGAAACAATCGCCATATTATTCTGCTTGCTGACCCAGAACAAGTGCTATTATTTAAGAAAGAATTTGACGAAGAAAATAGAAATTATGATAGTTTTAGAATTGAATACAATGATTTGTTAGATAAGATTAAGAAGTTTAAAAGTAATCAAATAATTATTATTCCACACTTTCTTGATAAGGATAAAGAGCGTTCTATTACTGTAGATGAAAAAAATCGTCTACAGAATGATTTAAAGGATTATTCTGTAATTTTAGAGCCTAAATTAAAAACAATGGGGATAATAAATAACCATGATGAAATTTCGTTGATTGGGAGTGATGTAAATGATTGGGATAATTATTCAGATTGCGTTGAAAAATTGCCGGAGTTGAAGTTTCGAATTGATTCTTTCGCAAAATTTAATGCTTTATCTCAGAACCCTAAAGTATTTATTAAGACATTGTTAAATGAGTGCAACAAAATAGAGATAGAAATTCCGAATGAAGGAAGTGTAAATTTATACGAAGATGTTAATGTGATTTTTGGAGGTAAAGGATCAGGAAAAACTAAATTTCTATCTGAATATGTTGTACCAGTTTTAAATAACGAAGGGAAAAAAGTCGTATTCCATGAAGGAAAAGATTACCAAACAGTATTTTCGAATATGCTAGCCAAAATTGAGGAAAACGTGAACATCGATTCAAATCTGGAAAATGATATAAAAAAATCGTTAAAAAAAATTTTAGATTTTAAATTTAAAATTGCTCTTGATTCGGATTATATAAACACAATCATAAATTATTTTAAAGAACAACATGTTGTCAAAAACGCGAAAGATTTTAAAAAAACTGAGGCAATATACACGAAGCCAAATGTTAATAAAATAAAGAATACAGTTGAATCATTCGAGGCCGATTTATCAAAAATTGAATCGGTTAAGAGAATTAATCAGGAAGTTAAAAGAGATAGTACTAGTAAAGATTATTTAGAGAGCGCATTGAATCAATTGATTGTTGCCTATAATATTAATGTTTTAGATACTTGTGAAAGTATTTTTATTGTAGATAAAACAAAGAATCTAATAGGTAATGTTAAGAACATAGTAAAGAAAAAAACAGGGAAGCCCCTAAGTTAGGCTCTGTGAAGTTCAGTCAAATGGTTTCAGATAGAAGAGTTTTTTTAGAAAATCTTGTATTGTATAGAGAGTGTTTAAATAAATTAAAAGGTGAAAAAGAAATTAAAATCGGAGAACTTCCTGACAAAGGGGAAGTGTTCTATAAAATAGCATTTAAAATATTAGATAATAACACGAAAAAGCGGTAAAGATTCTCCGTTTTCTAGAGATAAAATTAAAGAATACAGAGACCTTAGCAATAAGATAAATAATTTTTCCTTAAAAGATTTTGATGAATTGAATAGTCTTACAAATAGCGAATTTAATCCGTCAGCAGAAGAGTTCTATAATAATTGTATTAAAAAATCTCCTGAAATTGTTTTAAAAGACAATCAAAAGTATATCCCTTCAGAAGGAGAAAAATCAATTCTCTCTATAAGTGGAATATTATCAAATTCTGAATATGATTGTTATGTTTTTGACGAAATTGAAAGAGGTCTAGGAAATAAATATATAACAGATTATATTATTCCTCAAATAGGTACGTTAAGAGACAGATCCAAAATGATAATTCTATCGACGCATAATGCGAATCTAGCAGTTAGTACGTTACCGTCTCAAACAATTTATTGTTGCTTTAAAGGTAATTTTGAAGAAGATAATATTTATGTTGGGGATATGTATTCGGATGAATTGACTGCTGTAAAAAATAAGGAAGATATTTTAAGTTGGGAAGATGAAGCTATCAAACATTTAGAAGGTAGCGAGAAAATGTTTAATCTAAGGAGAAATATATGGAAAGTATAAGTATTGATGTAGTTGTAGCAAGAAGTGAGGGGAAAGAGAATCCAAGAGTATGTTTAGTGTTTCCAGAACTTGAGAATAGCGAAGTGATTCTTACTGACAGTTCTGTTGAGGATATTGAAAATCTATTTTCAACAATATTCAAAACGATTGTTGAAAAAGAACAAATACTAAATTTTGTTTTGAAGGACTCGAGTCAGCACGATTTATATACCGAGGTTGCTCAGGAGTTAGTAGGTCTTTTAAATCAAGAAATACAACAATCTGAGTTGGATTTTACAAAAATTATTGAGTTAAATAGAAAATTAGAGGAGACAAGGTAATATATGGACTTATTGATATTATTTACTTTTTCCTGTACGTTTAAAAAACATAGGTTTGTATATGGGGTGGCCGAATTATAGTTAAGTTTTTCTGTTGAAATTAGTTAAATAATTTTCTGAAATAATATTGGAAAAAGCCAGTCTAACGGAGACTGGCTTTTTGTATTTGAAAAAAATCAGATTGGGTATATACAATGAGAACAATACAATTTAAATTTATCTAAATTAACCTGAAAAATAGAGGTATGGATGTATAAGATAAATAGATTTCTATTTTATAAAAAGGATGTTATAATTTCGGATAGAAAATCTATGCCAATGAATAGAAAAGGGGATAGTTATGAAGTTTTCATATAATAGATTGTGGAAGTTATTAATAGACAGAAATATGAACAAAGGGGATTTGCAAAAGTTGATAGGGACAGGGCCGTCAACAATTTCGAGAATGGGACGCAATGAACCTGTAAGATTAGAAATACTAGGAAGAATTTGTGAAAAGTTAAATTGTAATATTGAGGATATTATTGAATGTGAGAGAGGACAGGAAGATGTATAGATCTATTGATTTGTTTGCAGGAATTGGAGGAATAAGATTAGGATTTGAACAGGCTTTTGGAAATGATATAAAAACCGTGTTTGTTAGTGAATGGGATAAAAAAGCAGTAGAAACTTATAAAGCTAATTTCGATGATAAAATTGATATTGCTGGAGACATTACTGAAGTGAATGAAAATGATATTCCAGAGCACGATATTCTTCTTGCTGGGTTTCCGTGTCAAGCATTCTCTTTAGCGGGACATAAGAAGGGTTTTGAAGACGCAAGAGGTACATTGTTTTTCGATGTAGCGAGAATTATAAAAAGACACAATCCAAAAGTAGTATTTTGCGAGAATGTTAAGAATCTTGTCAACCATGATAGAGGACGGACTTTCAAAGTTATAAAAGAAATTTTAGAAGAATTAGGCTATGTAGTGTTTTATAAAGTTTTGAATAGTAAAAATTTTGGAGTGCCACAAAATAGAGAAAGAATATATATTGTAGCGTTCCAGAAAGATATCGCACCAAAAACTTTTGAGTTCCCAGAAAAGACGGATGATACAAAAGTAATAAAAGATATCGTTGAAGAACATGAGGTTTCACCAAAATATTATTTGTCTACTGCATACTTAGAATCCTTGAAAAAACATAAAGAAAGACACGCTTCAAAAGGCAACGGATTTGGTTATGAAATTAGAAGTACTGATTCTGTGGCTGGAGCAATTGTATGTGGGGGTATGGGAAGAGAACGTAATTTAATCATTGATAACCGCTTGACTAATTTTACCCCAGTTACTCATATTAAAGGAGAAATTAATAGAGAGTTTGTTAGGAAGATGACGCCTCGAGAATGGGCAAGACTTCAAGGGTTTCCAAATGATTTTGAATTTGTTGTTGCAGATACTCATTTATACAAGCAGTTTGGAAATTCGGTAACAGTTCCTGTTATACGTGCGATTGCAGAAAAAATAAAAAAATGCTTAGTTGATAGTGGATTAGAAAATTAAATATTTTTCACCCTCGTTCTGTTGGGAGTTAGGAGATAGTTATGATTAAAGGAAATAAAGGGGAATGGTCAGAGATATATGTTCTACTAAGATTGTTAGCAGATGGAAAGATATATGCGGCTGATAGTGATTTAAATAAATTAGAAGATATTTATTTCCCAATTATTAAAATTATAAGAGAAGAAATTAAAGATGAAGTTAAAGAATACCACACAGGTCAATTGATTAATATATTTGTTAATGGAGAAAAAAAGGTAGAATTACCCGCTAGTGAGTTCGATTCAGAAGCTACAACTTTATTAGAGGAAATAAAAAGCAAAGGCTCTACAAGTGCGTTTTCAGTAAATAGTACGGAAGAGTTTATGGGAAGAATATTATGCTATAAATTAGCTGCTCCTGCTAGGGATAAAAGTGACATTACAATAAACATTGTGGATGTTCAGACAGGATATTGTCCAACAGTAGGCTTTTCCATCAAGTCTGAATTAGGGTCAGCTCCAACCTTATTAAACGCAGGACAGACAACAAATTTTATTTATAAAATTAAGCACAATTATCCTAATTTATTAGAAGAAGCTAATGAAATATATAAAATATCAGGCGGAAAAGCACATACCGATCTTAGAGGGCGTATTAACAAAATTGTTGAAGAAGATGGAGAATTAGAGTTTTATAAAATGAATAATCAATCTTTCGAAGATAATTTAGTATTGATTGATAGTAATATGGACAAAATTATAGCAAAGACGCTGTTATATTATTATAAAGATGGTATTAGCAATTGTGATGAAATGGTTGCAAAACTTGAATCGGAAAACCCTATGAATTATGGCAATGTGAATGCGTATAAATATAAATTCAAAAAGTTTTTAACGGCTGTTGCGTTAGGGATGAAGCCTGCGACTATTTGGGACGGCATCGATGAGGCCTCTGGTGGATATATTATCGTAACAAAAGAAGGCGATGTCCTTGCCTATCACATATATAATAGAAGTAGTTTTGAAGATTACTTATTGAAAAATACTAAATACGAAACAGCATCTACGTCAAGGCATGGTTTTGGAGAGGTGTTTTCAGAAAAAGGCGAAGATTTTATTAAACTCAACTTGCAAGTGAGATTTAGATGATTAAAATCATAAACTAACTTTTTGCCACGGTCTCCTTAATATTTTATACTATCGTTGTATAAGATATTAAGGAGGCTTTTTATGTTTTTATCGGAAGAGTTATTACAAGAAATTCATGAGCGTGCACCGCGTTATGACAAAGAGAATGCGTGGCCTGCAGAAGACTATGCAGCGCTAAAAGAGGCGGGATACTTGAAGGCGTTCGTGCCAAAAGAGTACGGCGGATTCGGTCTCTCATTAAAAGAAATCGCGCCAGAACAAACACGTCTAGCAATGGCGGCTCCAGGGACAGCTCTTGGGGTGAACATGCACCAAATTATTGTCGGCATTGGCAAGCACATGGTTCGTTTTGGCAACAAGAAGGGAGAACAAATCCTTCGCGATGCTGCAGAAGGCAAGTTGTTGGCGTTTGGGATTTCTGAACCATCGAACGACCGCGTGTTATTCGGTTCGATTTCTGAGGCTCGTCCTGAAGAGAACGGCGCGTATCGTTTCTATGGCAAGAAAGTCTTCCTATCAATGGGCAAATATTGCGACAAGTTGGTTTCATTTGGGCAAGATAATACAGGCGAGTCACCACTCTCAGTTTTTGCGTATTTAACACCAGACAAAGAAACGTTCATCGTAAAAGACGACTGGGATACAATGGGCATGCGTGCGACGCAATCAAACAGCGTTGAGTTGAAAGGTATCTTCGCAGCAGAAGAGCAAATTCTCACAAAAGTCGCTCCTGGACCAAGCTTCGATCCAGTGGTGTTCGGTATTTTCGCGTACTTCGAAATTTTACTCGCGGCAACGTACTTTGGTATCGGGAAACGTGCGCTAGAAATCGGGGTAGAGACAGTGAAGAAACGTCACTCTGTATCCAATGATGCGCCTTATGCCAACGATAAAAACATTCGCTGGAGAATTGCGGAAGCGGCGATTATGATAGACGGTATTCAACCACAAATTAACGAGTTGAGCGACACGCTAGAAGAAAGTACAGAATACAGCTTCATCTGGTTGCCTCGTTTATCTTCTATTAAGAACCGTTCAGTAGAAGTATCGAAGAAAGCCGTGGAAGAAATCGTTCGTGCATGTGGCGGAAGCTCCTACTTCAACCGTACAGAATTATCTCGCTTATACCGCGATGTGTTGGCTGGCTTGTTCCAACCAAGTGACCAAGAGTCATTACATGATGCGTGGGCAAATATTCTCTTAGGACCGATCCAATAATTTCATTTATATAGTAGAAAAGCTCGCTTGCGTAGTGCAGGCGAGCTTATTTGTCGAAAGAAATAGCGAAAGGATTAACGAATTAATTGCATATAATACTCAACAACCACTTCTGGAGGAAGAGACATTCCGTTACTCGACCACCATTTGACAGTTTCCGCAAAACTCGTCACATAATGATTAGTGACGAACGCCTTAGGGATGGATTTATTTGCGCTGTTAGAAAAATCAGCAAAAAGAATGGTTAAGTGTTGCTTAAAGTATCTTAAAAAGAGTTCACTGTTTTTCATCAATCAGAAATGCGCTAATCTTATTTTTTTTGCTCTCGTAGATGCCATAATAGATGAGAGAGTTTACTGGATAATGCGCTGTTTCGATCCTTTAAAGTGCATGAATCGTCAGTGTGAAGACTTTCGAAGATATGGTCAAAAAAATCTCTTCGCAAATAGCGTTTAATAATTCGTCTTTTTGTCTCGAAGTGTGCGTAAAAAAGTGCTCCGTCCAACATTAGCGGTATCGATAATGTCTTGCACAGTAATTTTACTGTAACGCTTCTTTTTCTAAAAAGAAGACTAAAAAGCTTCAAAAAAATAGCTTTTCGTGATTTTTTTGTTGTCGTCGATCCATAGGAAGAATCCTCCGTACAATTTATTAAAAAAATGTTCGTTATCTTACAGAAATACTAAAATGACTGTTGTTTTGAAAAAAATTATAATTCTATATAATTACGATACAAAGTGTTCGATAGTGTACAAAATATACAGTATTTATTATTAGATTTCAAGGGGTGAGTATATGAAACAAGAGATGCGGAAGGGGATAATCATGGCGATACTTGCTGCAGTACTATATGCGGTGAGTTCTCCTTTTTCAAAAGTATTATTAAATGAAATGCCGCCCACATTAATGGCAGGATTTTTATATTTAGGTGCAGGTATTGGAATGAGCTTGATTGCAGTTTTAAGAAGAGTGAGACAAGCGGAAACCACTGAGATTCATCTCAGTAAAGCCGAATTGCCGTATACGGTTGCTATGATTTTATTAGATATAGCAGCGCCAATCTGTTTGTTGATAGGGCTAAGCGCAACAACTGCTGCGAATGCCTCTTTGTTAAATAATTTTGAGATTGTTGCGACTGCGCTGATTGCGTTAGTAGTTTTTAAAGAACGTATCAGTAAACGGTTATGGATGGGAATTCTTTTCGTAACCTTTTCTAGTGTTATCTTGTCTTTTGAAGATTTTTCGAGTCTAGAGTTTTCCTATGGTTCTTTATTTGTATTATTGGCTGCTGTTTTCTGGGGATTGGAAAATAATTGCACCAGAAAACTTTCTTCCTGTGATCCGTTAGAGATTGTCTTGTTAAAGGGAATATTTTCTGGAATTGGCTCTATCGTAATTGGTTTAGTGCTTGGTGAGAGATTGATGAATCTTTGGAGCGTCATTGCGGTTATGGCTTTAGGCATTGTGTCTTATGGACTAAGTATTTATTTTTATGTTCATGCTCAACGGCTTCTTGGGGCGGCAAGAACTAGCGCTTATTACGCTGTTTCTCCATTCATAGCAGCTTTCCTGTCTATTCTAATCTTTGGTCAGATGCCAGAAGTTACTTATTTTATTGCACTAATGTTGATGGCAGTAGGAGCATGGTATTCTTCTCATGATGGTATTGAAGAGTAAAATATAGTAGAAAAAGCTCGCTTGCGTAGTGCAGGCGAGCTTATTTTTATAGTTGAACAAACAAAATGTAACATATAAGTTACGTAACTTTTATGTTACATTTTGCTTTTTTAGAAATACGTCTTTACAAGTTGGAGTTCTGCTTCGTTCAACTCTCGATATTCTCCGGGAGCCAAAGCCTCGTCTAACACAAATTCTCCAAAAGCGAATCCGTTTAAGATAGGTCACTTTCACACCCACGCATAGAAACATCTTCTTCACTTGATGGAATTTTCCTTCAGAGATGGTGACAGTCGCACGGCTCAAGCTATCGCTACTTTCGATGATCGTAAGCGTACTTGGTTTGCATTGGTATCCACCGTGGAAGACCACGCCCCGTTTGAAGGTTTCTACGGCATCCTCGTCTAGCGGACCGTTAACTTCTACATAATATTCCTTCTCGATATGTTGGTCGGGGTTGAGCATGCGGTACCCCAGCGGACCATTATTCGTCACGAGCAGCAGTCCTTCAGTATCCCCGTCGAGTCGTCCGAGCGGGTAGAGGCCTTCGACGTTTTCGTTTGCGAAGAGGTCGATAACCGTCGTATGTTCCTTGTCGGTCGTAGCAGAGATGACGCCTTGAGGTTTATTCAACATATAGTACTTCTGGCTATCGTCATAGATCCGCGTTCCGTTCACCGTGATGACTTGCAGGGCCGCGTCGACATTATTGCTGACGTGAGTAGCGGAACTCCATCGATTAAGACGGCTTCATTCTTGATGAGCTTCTTCATTTCGCGGCGGCTCAGCACCAGATGTTTCATTAATAGATGTTCGAGTCTCATAGGCCCTCCTTCAAGTCGTTTTCTCGATTATACAATTTTTTTGAAAAATGGAGTAGTTATTCGTTGACGTCTCTTTCATCCTGTGTTAAATTATTAAACGTTGTCGCGCAAGATGACAAAAAAACATCGAATCATATTTCTTGCAATGAAAAATATGAGCGTGGTAATATATTTAACGTTGTTGAAAAAAACAACGATTGACCTTTGAAAACTGAACAAAGAAGACGAACCAAATGTGTAGGGACTTCATCTTTTGATGAAGAAACAACAATTTCTTATCTCTTAAAGAGATACAATAAGTCAGTAATTAAAATGAGCTTTTCAAAGCTCATGAAAATTCAAATTTTTCATGAGAGTTTGATCCTGGCTCAGGACGAACGCTGGCGGCGTGCCTAATACATGCAAGTCGAACGAGAGCGACCGGTGCTTGCACTGGTCAATCTAGTGGCGAACGGGTGAGTAACACGTGGGTAACCTGCCCATCAGAGGGGATAACATTCGGAAACGGATGCTAAAACCGCATAGGTCCTTTAACCGCATGGTTGAAGGAGGAAAAGAGGCGCAAGCTTCTGCTGATGGATGGACCCGCGGTGCATTAGCTAGTTGGTGAGGTAACGGCTCACCAAGGCCGTGATGCATAGCCGACCTGAGAGGGTGATCGGCCACATTGGGACTGAGACACGGCCCAAAACTCCTACGGGAGGCAGCAGTAGGGAATCTTCCGCAATGGACGCAAGTCTGACGGAGCAACGCCGCGTGAGTGAAGAAGGTTTTCGGATCGTAAAACTCTGTTGTTAGAGAAGAACAAGTGCTAGAGTAACTGTTAGCGCCTTGACGGTATCTAACCAGAAAGCCACGGCTAACTACGTGCCAGCAGCCGCGGTAATACGTAGGTGGCAAGCGTTGTCCGGATTTATTGGGCGTAAAGCGAGCGCAGGCGGTTCCTTAAGTCTGATGTGAAAGCCCCCGGCTCAACCGGGGAGGGTCATTGGAAACTGGGGGACTTGAGTGCAGAAGAGGAGAGTGGAATTCCATGTGTAGCGGTGAAATGCGTAGATATATGGAGGAACACCAGTGGCGAAGGCGACTCTCTGGTCTGTAACTGACGCTGAGGCTCGAAAGCGTGGGTAGCAAACAGGATTAGATACCCTGGTAGTCCACGCCGTAAACGATGAGTGCTAAGTGTTGGAGGGTTTCCGCCCTTCAGTGCTGCAGTTAACGCATTAAGCACTCCGCCTGGGGAGTACGACCGCAAGGTTGAAACTCAAAGGAATTGACGGGGACCCGCACAAGCGGTGGAGCATGTGGTTTAATTCGAAGCAACGCGAAGAACCTTACCAAGTCTTGACATCCTTTGACCACTCTAGAGATAGAGCTTTCCCTTCGGGGACAAAGTGACAGGTGGTGCATGGTTGTCGTCAGCTCGTGTCGTGAGATGTTGGGTTAAGTCCCGCAACGAGCGCAACCCTTATTACTAGTTGCCAGCATTGAGTTGGGCACTCTAGTGAGACTGCCGGTGACAAACCGGAGGAAGGTGGGGATGACGTCAAATCATCATGCCCCTTATGACTTGGGCTACACACGTGCTACAATGGATGGTACAACGAGCAGCGAACTCGCGAGGGTAAGCGAATCTCTTAAAGCCATTCTCAGTTCGGATTGTAGGCTGCAACTCGCCTACATGAAGCCGGAATCGCTAGTAATCGCGGATCAGCACGCCGCGGTGAATACGTTCCCGGGTCTTGTACACACCGCCCGTCACACCACGAGAGTTTGTAACACCCAAAGTCGGTGAGGTAACCTTTTGGAGCTAGCCGCCTAAGGTGGGATAGATGATTGGGGTGAAGTCGTAACAAGGTAGCCGTATCGGAAGGTGCGGCTGGATCACCTCCTTTCTAAGGATAAACCTCAGTGCCGCAAGGTATTGAAGGTAATACGGAACCCTACAGGGTTTACTTCTTTGTTTAGTTTTGAGAGGTTCATCTCTCAATTTTGTTCTTTGAAAACTGAATACTATATCACAACAAATAACCAATTAATTTACCGAGAGTTAGAGTAACATCTAACGAAAAGAGTTTTTTAACAAAACGCAACGCTATGCGACATTTAACCAACGGTTAAGTGAATAAGGGCGCACGGTGGATGCCTTGGTACTAGGAGCCGAAGAAGGACGGAACTAACACCGATATGCTTTGGGGAGCTGTAAGTAAGCTAAGATCCAAAGATTTCCGAATGGGGGAACCCAACACCTTTCATAGGGTGTTACCAATGAGTGAATACATAGCTCATTAGGGAGGTACACGCAGGGAACTGAAACATCTCATTACCTGCAGGAAGAGAAAGAAAAAAATCGATTCCCTGAGTAGCGGCGAGCGAAACGGGAGGAGCCCAAACCAACGAGCTTGCTTGTTGGGGTTGTAGAGACTAGAACGTGAGAAGAAATCAAGATAGCAGAAGTGGTCTGGAAAGGCCCATCAAAGAAGGTGACAATCCTGTACGCGACATCTTGATGAACTCTACTAGCATCCTGAGTACGGCGGGACACGAGGAATCCCGTCGGAATCCGCCAGGACCATCTGGCAAGGCTAAATACTACCTAGTGACCGATAGTGAACCAGTACCGTGAGGGAAAGGTGAAAAGAACCCCGGGAGGGGAGTGAAAGAGTACCTGAAACCGTGTGCTTACAAGTAGTCAGAGCCCGTTAATGGGTGATGGCGTGCCTTTTGTAGAATGAACCGGCGAGTTACGTTTACATGCGAGGTTAAGATGAAGAGTCGGAGCCGTAGCGAAAGCGAGTCTGAATAGGGCGCATGTAGTATGTGGACGTAGACCCGAAACCAAGTGATCTACCCATGTCCAGGTTGAAGGTGCGGTAAAACGCACTGGAGGACCGAACCAGGGCACGTTGAAAAAGTGCTTGGATGAGGTGTGGGTAGCGGAGAAATTCCAATCGAACTTGGAGATAGCTGGTTCTCTCCGAAATAGCTTTTAGGGCTAGCCTCGGAATCAAGAATCGTGGAGGTAGAGCACTGTTTGGACTAGGGGCCCATCTCAGGGTTACCGAATTCAGATAAACTCCGAATGCCATGTATTTATATCCGGGAGTCAGACTGCGAGTGATAAGATCCGTAGTCGAAAGGGAAACAGCCCAGACCACCAGCTAAGGTCCCAAAAATATCTGTTAAGTGGAAAAGGATGTGGGGTTGCACAGACAACTAGGATGTTGGCTTAGAAGCAGCCATCATTCAAAGAGTGCGTAATAGCTCACTAGTCGAGTGACCCTGCGCCGAAAATGTAACGGGGCTAAACAGATTACCGAAGCTGTGGATTGGACCTTATGGTCCAGTGGTAGGAGAGCGTTCTAAGGGCGGTGAAGCATGATCGTAAGGACATGTGGAGCGCTTAGAAGTGAGAATGCCGGTATGAGTAGCGAAAGACGGGTGAGAATCCCGTCCACCGAATAACTAAGGTTTCCTGGGGAAGGCTCGTCCTCCCAGGGTTAGTCGGGACCTAAGGCGAGGCCGATAGGCGTAGTCGATGGACAACAGGTTGATATTCCTGTACTTCTATAAATCGTTTGAGCAATGGAGGGACGCAGGAGGCTAAGAAAAAGCGTACGACTGGAAGTGTACGCCCAAGCAGTGAGTCGGCTGATGAGTCAAATGCTTATCACGGATGCGACAAGCTGTGACGGGGAGGGAAGTTTAGTACCGAAGTTTCTGATGTCACACTGCCGAGAAAAGCTTCTAGCAAGATTTATAGGGACCCGTACCGCAAACCGACACAGGTAGTTGAGGAGAGAATCCTAAGGTGAGCGAGCGAACTCTCGTTAAGGAACTCGGCAAAATGACCCCGTAACTTCGGGAGAAGGGGTGCTGGTAGCAATACCAGCCGCAGTGAATAGGCCCAGGCGACTGTTTATCAAAAAAACACAGGTCTCTGCAAAAATCGAAAGATGACGTATAGGGGCTGACGCCTGCCCGGTGCTGGAAGGTTAAGAGGAGAGGTTAGCGCAAGCGAAGCTTTGAATTGAAGCCCCAGTAAACGGCGGCCGTAACTATAACGGTCCTAAGGTAGCGAAATTCCTTGTCGGGTAAGTTCCGACCCGCACGAAAGGCGTAACGATCTGGGCACTGTCTCAACGAGAGACTCGGTGAAATTATAGTACCTGTGAAGATGCAGGTTACCCGCGACAGGACGGAAAGACCCCATGGAGCTTTACTGTAGTTTGATATTGAGTGTTTGTGTCACATGTACAGGATAGGTAGGAGCTGAAGAATTCGGGACGCCAGTTTCGGAGGAGGCAACGGTGGGATACTACCCTTGTGACATGACCACTCTAACCCGCACCCCTAACCGGGGTGGGAGACAGTGTCAGACGGGCAGTTTGACTGGGGCGGTCGCCTCCTAAAGTGTAACGGAGGCGCCCAAAGGTTCCCTCAGAATGGTTGGAAATCATTCGTAGAGTGTAAAGGCAGAAGGGAGCTTGACTGCGAGACCTACAAGTCGAGCAGGGACGAAAGTCGGGCTTAGTGATCCGGTGGTTCCGTATGGAAGGGCCATCGCTCAACGGATAAAAGCTACCCTGGGGATAACAGGCTTATCTCCCCCAAGAGTTCACATCGACGGGGAGGTTTGGCACCTCGATGTCGGCTCATCGCATCCTGGGGCTGAAGTCGGTCCCAAGGGTTGGGCTGTTCGCCCATTAAAGCGGTACGCGAGCTGGGTTCAGAACGTCGTGAGACAGTTCGGTCCCTATCCGTCGCGGGCGTTGGAAATTTGAGAGGAGCTGTCCTTAGTACGAGAGGACCGGGATGGACACACCGCTGGTGTACCAGTTGTTCTGCCAAGAGCATCGCTGGGTAGCTATGTGTGGACGGGATAAACGCTGAAAGCATCTAAGCGTGAAGCCCCCCTCGAGATGAGATTTCCCATCATTTTAAATGAGTAAGACCCCTGAGAGACGATCAGGTAGATAGGCTAGAAGTGGAAGTGCCGCGAGGCATGGAGCGGACTAGTACTAATCGGTCGAGGACTTAACCACGAGTTGTATAGCTGGTAGATTGATGGAGTTGGATATAGATTCAGTTTTGAAAGAACGAAAGTTTTTTCAGAAAATAAAGTGTGGTGACGATGGCAAGAAGGATACACCTGTTCCCATCTCGAACACAGAAGTTAAGCTTCTTAGCGCCGATAGTAGTTGGGGGTTTCTCCCTGCGAGGGTAGGACGTTGCCACGCAAACTGTGTAAGCTGGGCCTAGTGCCCAGCTTATTTTGTAGCTATTATTCTAATATTTTATTTTAAGAGAATTTGTAGGAAGTTTGCTATAATAAAGCGGATGATAAGAAGGAGGTAAAATCATGAAATGGATTAAAAGTGCAGTATTAATAGCGTTTCTATGCGTTTTATCTGCTTGTGGAAATGGCTTATCAACAGAGGCGGTCCAAGACCAAATCGTAAATTCTGAAGAGTCGGTTTCCAATTATCATATTACCGTGAAGCAATCGGACTATAAGGAAGGGTCGAAAACACCTAGTGCACAAACGGTGGCAAGTGCTAGCGCGTGGAAAGATGGCACAGGGTACGGCTCGAAAATCGATAAAAATGCTGGTAAGGTAACGAACCAACTCGAAGTGATTGCGGATGCCAATATTGGATTTATTCGCTACTATCAAGACAAGTGGGAACAAACCATCACTGCAGCCTCAAGTCTTCAAAATACGGTTGTTTTCCCGTATGCGAAGGTGATTCAATTAACGAAGGAAATCCATCAAGAGGTTCCTTGGAAGAAGACTTTCTCTGGATACGAGAAGGCTTATACAGGAAACGACGAATCGATTCGTAAGGCGTTGACGTCGGTTCTTGGAATTGCGACGACGGATACGTCAAAAGTCGAGTTAAAAATCAAGACAGATGGCGCTGGAAATCTGATTACGAATGTCGAAATCAAGGTAACGGATGAAGGCGAACAAATGCGTAAAGAATACTCGATTGCGTACTTACAATTTAATGAACAACAAAAGAAAGCTTTGCCACAATAAGGGCGAAGCTTTTTTCGTAAAATAAACCGCTATGACTACAAAAAAAGGCGCTTTTTTGTTACAATAGAAAAGAACAAAATATTGCGAGAAATGAAGAACATTTTGTAGACATGCGAGAGGGAGAATGCTTGCATTCTCCCTTTTTTATAACAAGAAAACATGGAGGAAGAATATGGGACGTGTGATATCCGTTGCCAACCAAAAAGGTGGAGTTGGGAAAACAACTTCGACAGTGAGTTTGGCTGCAGCACTTGCCGTTCATGGCAAAAAAGTATTGATTATTGATAGTGACCCTCAAGGAAATGCGACGAGTGGTCTTGGCGTGCAAAAAGGAGAGCTAGAACAAGATGTATATGATGTTTTAGTAAACCAAGTACCAATGGCCGATGTCATTGTACCAACAACGCGCGAAAACTTGATGATTGCTCCTTCTACGATTCAGTTAGCGGGTGCCGAAATCGAGTTAACGAGCCAACCACGTCGTGAACAACGCTTAAAGGAAGCCGTGAAGAAGATTAAAGATGACTATGATTATATCTTTATCGACTGCCCACCTTCACTAGGGCATTTGACAATGAATGCTTTTACGGCCAGCGACACAGTTCTAATCCCTGTGCAATGTGAATACTACGCACTTGAAGGGTTGTCACAACTCATGAACACAATCACGATGGTTCGCAAGCACTTCAACCCGCAATTGAAGATTGAGGGCGTTCTTTTAACGATGTACGATGCGCGTACGAACTTAGGGAACGAAGTGAAAGACGACGTGATTAAGTATTTCCGTGAGAAAGTATATAAAACAATTATTCCTCGAAACGTACGTCTATCTGAGGCGCCAAGTTACGGACAAGCGATTGTCGACTACGATCCACGCTCTCGTGGTGCTGAAGTGTACATGGAGTTAGCAAAGGAAGTGTTGGCACATGAGTAAAAATCAAAAAGGAAAAGGTCTTGGACGCGGTATCGATGCGCTCTTTATGAATGACTTGGATACGATTGATGCTTTGGAGCAAGTTCAAGATTCAGAACAAATTCAACAAATTGCCGTTTCAGAAATTCGTCCAAACCCATATCAACCTCGTAAAGAGTTCGATGAAGAGGGCTTGGCAGAATTAGCAGAATCGATTCGTCAAAACGGAGTCTTCCAACCAATCATCGTTCGTAAGTCGAAAATTAAAGGTTACGAGCTTGTGGCTGGGGAACGTCGTCTGCGTGCGTCTAAATTAGCCGAGAAAGAAACGATTCCGGCCATCGTACGTGACTACTCTGAAGAAACGATGATTCAAATCGCGGTTGTAGAAAACTTACAACGTGAAAACTTGAAACCGTTAGATGAAGCCATGGCATATCGCACATTGATGGATTCATTGAAATTAAAACAAGAAGAAGTGGCAAACCGTGTCGGCAAGAGCCGTTCATATGTAGCGAACTTCTTACGTTTATTAACGTTACCGCAACCTGTACAAGAACTCGTTCAAAGCGGTGAGTTAACCTCAGGGCATGCACGTACATTGCTTGGGTTAAAAGACCAAACGAAAATCGTACCTGTCGCTAAAAAAGCGGTGAAAGAAGCTTTAACGGTTCGTGCTTTGGAACAACTTGTTCAATCGATTAATGAACCAGTGAAAAAGGTTGTTAAAAAAGTAGCGAAACCGAAGAAATCCATGTATATCGTTGAGTCAGAAGAACGCTTGATGGATAAATTCGGAACAAGCGTGCAAATCGTCGAAAAAGGCGAGCGTGGAAAAATCGAGATTGAATACCTTTCTCAAAAGGATTTAACACGTATTTTAGAAGTATTAGAAATCGAATTAGACGATTAAAAAGGAGTCTGTATGAAAGCAGGAACAACGTATCAATTACACGATCATGTGGAAATGAAAAAGCCGCATGCGTGCCAAACGAATTCCTGGGAAATCATCCGTATGGGGATGGACATTCGTATCAAGTGTGATCACTGTGGTCAAATGGTCCTAATGCCAAGACGGGAATTCGAGAAGAAGATGAAAAAGGTGACGATTTCTGTTGCCGAAGAAAACAAATAAAGAAAGAGTGTGACAAATGGCCTTAACAGCTGGAATCGTCGGCTTACCAAACGTTGGGAAGTCAACATTATTTAATGCAATTACAAAAGCAGGGGTCGAAGCAGCGAACTATCCGTTTGCGACGATTGACCCAAACGTCGGAGTGGTAGAAGTACCAGACCTTCGTTTACAAAAACTAACAGAATTAGTGAAACCAAAGAAAACTGTCCCAACGACATTTGAATTTACAGATATTGCAGGGATCGTTAAAGGGGCAAGTCGCGGGGAAGGTCTTGGAAATAAATTCTTAAGCCATATCCGTCAAGTAGATGCGATTTGCCAAGTGGTTCGTTGTTTTGAAGACGAAAATATTACACACGTGGCTGGGAAAGTAGACCCAATCGCCGACATCGAAACGATCAACCTAGAGTTAGTGTTGGCCGATCTTGAGTCAGTGGACAAACGTATTGCGCGTGTGGCAAAAATTGCGAAAACAAAAGATAAAGACGCTGTTGCAGAACTTGCTGTCTTAGAAAAAATCAAACCTGTATTAGAAGAAGGACAATTAGCACGTACGATTGAATTCACAGACGAAGAACTTCCAATCGTGAAAGGCTTATTCCTTTTAACAACAAAACCAATGCTTTACATCGCAAACATCTCTGAAGATGACGTGATGGAAGGCGGTCATAACCAATATGTGCAATTAGTAGAAGACTATGCTGCAAAAGAAGATGCAGAAGTCGTTGTGATCTGTGCGAAAATCGAAGAAGAGGTAGCCGAATTAGAGGAAGAAGAGAAACAAGCTTTCTTAGAAGAAATGGGTATCGAAATCTCAGGGTTAGATATCTTAATCCAAAAAGCATACCACTTATTAGGATTAGCGACTTACTTTACAGCGGGTGAACAAGAAGTGCGCGCGTGGACATTCCGCCGTGGCATGAAAGCTCCGCAATGTGCGGGAATCATCCACTCAGACTTCGAACGTGGATTTATCCGTGCTGAAACTGTAGCCTACGCAGACCTACTCGAATACGGTAGTATGACGGCTGCAAAAGAAAACGGAAAAGTTCGTCAAGAAGGTAAAGAATATGTCGTGCAAGATGGCGACGTAATGCTCTTTAGATTTAATGTATAAGGTTATCGGAGGATTGTAGCATGTCAGAACAAAACGTACAAGAAGAAGTAGTAGTGTCAGTAGACGCTCTAAAAGCAGAATTAACAAATAAAAATGAACAATACATCTATCAATTAGAACGCGCATTGAAAGAAGCTGGATTTGACGAAGCGCAAATCGAAAAAGAATTATCAGTAATGCTTCCAGAAATCGTTGAAAAACAAAAAGCGGGTGTGACTGCTCGTCAATTGTTCGGTACGGTAACAGAACGCGTTCAATCAATCGTAGCTGGGCCAACAAAAGACCCAGACGCAAAATCTCCAGACTGGCAAATTGCCGTTGACGGAGGACTTTTAGTCGGCGGATTATTCGCTCTTGTTACAGGAGTAATGTTGATGTTAAACCCAAGTGCAGACACTCAACCAATGGGACTCTTCACACTTATCCTCAACTTTATCGCAGGGGCATTTGTGATGCTTGCGATTTCTAAAAACGCACCTAAATTTGACAATCCAAAAGGTCAACGCGGCTATATTCGTTACTTAGTGGTAAGTACGGTTGCGATGGTCGCTTGGTTAATCTTAGTGGTGTTAAGTCAACAATACATCCCATCTGTGATTAATATTGTGATGGGTTACGAGTGGTACTTACTCATCGGGGCTGCGGCTCTTGCTGGTAAATTCTACTTGAAGAAGAAATTAAATATTGTCGGATCAGTAATGTAAGAAACGAAAACAATCTGTGTGACGGTGACGGCGGAGTGCTTCGTGGAAGTCGGCAGTCATCGCACACTTCTTTTATAGAGGTGAGCATATGAAACAAATGAAACGTTGGATCATCACGTTTTTATTAGGATTAGTTGCCTTTTTGGGACTCGGTACTACGGTTGATGCGAGAAGTTTAGTCGTTGATAAGTATGATATCGAAGCAAATATTTTAGAAAATGGGGACGTTCAGTTCTTCGAAACGATCACCTTCCAATCGGACGGTGCCTATAACGGGGTCTTCTATAACTTGGATTACTCTGGTTTTGGGAAACCAACAGATGTCAATGCGTATTTAGAAACAAGTGAAGGTCGCTTGTTAATGAACCAGGACACTTCTGGGAAAAAGGGAACGTATCAATTAACGGATAGTGGTTCGAAGATTCAATTCAAAGTATTTTTCCCGTTCTCGAACTCGAAATTAAAAGTGACATTCCAATATACCGTTCCAAAACTCATTACGAACTACTTGGATACGGCCGAATTAAACCGTAAAGTAGTCGGACAAGAGTGGGAAATTGACCAACACAATATTACAGTGAAGGTGAATATTCCTGGAACAGCTTCAAGAGAAACGCTTCGTGCATGGGGACACGGCGCAGGACAAAACGGAAATGTGCAAATTGCGAGCGACTATCGCTCTGTCACGTTAACGGCTCCTAATAACGAAAGTGGAGATTTTGTGGAAGTGCATATGTTATTCCCACAAACATTGACACATGCGAATACAAATGTGAAAAATGAAAAAGCGTTTGATCGTATCGTAGCCGAAGAGGAAAAGCTCATCAATGACGAGAAAAACCTTAAAAACACAGGATTCTTCGGAATGATTGTTGGGTGGGTCCTCCTGGTCTTGAACATGGTTTATGCCTTTGCGACAGGATTCTTTGCGAACCGTAATCGTCTTGCTAAGGTACAACATATTCCAGATCATCTCTTTGAACTTCCTGAAGATATTACGCCAGCCGTTATGAATCAGGCGGTTTACGGAAAAACAGATATGACCGATTTTAGTGCGACGGTGATGGACCTTGTTCGTAAGAAAGTCTTGAAGTTATCTGATACTGAGCCGTATACGATTACGCTTGTGGACGATACAAAAGAAATGCTTCGTCATGAAAAACTAGCGCTTCATTTACTCTTTGATGTTGTTGGCGATGGAAGCACAACGATTGAACTGGAACAAGTGAAGAAATATGCGAAAAATCATTCAACGACTTACTATAAAGAGTGTCAAAAATGGATGGGTGCTGTCGATACTGCCGCTGAGAAGTACCGTGTAACGCGTTTTGGTAAAGACGAACCTCAAGGACGTAGTGGCTTCCCGGGATGCTTACTCGTCATCATTGGGGCTTTAACGATTGGTGCAGCCTTCTTAACGAAGAATATAAATTATTTATTGTGGACTGTTGGAGGCGTACTCCTTGTCGTTGGACCATTAACCCTTATCGGTACAGGAATTTTTGCCAACCGTCGTTCTCTTGAAGGGGAATTACGTTATCGTAAATGGCAAGCCTTTAAACAAATGCTAAAAGATCTCTCACCAATGAAGCGGATCGAAGATTTACCAAGTATTCAACTGTGGGATCACTTCCTTGTTTATGCCATCTCTTTAGGTGTGGCTGAACACGTGATTAAAGTGTTGAAGAAATTAATACCAGACCAATTACCAAACAGTGTGTTCTATTCAACTCAAAACGGAACGATTTACTATCCTGTTTCTGATTTAATAAGACATTTACAAGCTCATACAACACTGCGAATTCTTCTGTGAACGGAAGCAGCAACTCTGGTGGATTCGGCGGAGGATTCTCTGGCGGATCGAGCGGTGGTAGTGGTGGAGGATCCGGCGGTGGCGGATTCTAATCAAAGGAGAATTTATGTTAAACGAAATGATGCACAGACCAGTTGTCAAACCGGAACTGGTCGAGTACATGCGTTCAAGTCAACGCCGTTTTCCGGGGGACTTGGGTGAATTAGAAAATACAGCCAATGAATTAGGGATTCCAATTATTCCTCACGAAACAGCGGTATTTCTAGATTTTATTGTTGGATTATATCAGCCAAAAAATATTTTAGAAATTGGAACGGCAGTCGGATTCTCAGCGAGTTTGATGGCAACAGCTTCACCACAAGCGAAAGTCACAACCATTGATCGCTACGAATTGATGTATAGCCGTGCCAAGGCGAACTTTGAAAGACTAGGGTTGGCCGACCGTATCACTCAACTGGAAGGCGATGCGGCAGATATTTTACCTACATTGGAACAAGGGAAATACGATTTCCTATTTATGGATAGCGCCAAAGCTAAATACATCGAGTTCTTCCCATATTGCATGGATGTGCTTGAAGTTGGTGGCGTGCTAATGGTGGACGATATTTTCCAAGGTGGAACGATTTTAGATGATGTGATGGAGCGACCAAGACGTGTGCGTAAGATTCATCGCCGCCTCAATATGTTCCTTGATTTGGTTCAAAGTGACCCAACATTAAAATCAACTTTACTTCCACTGGGCGACGGAGTGATTCTCATTCAAAAGCTCGAAGAAAAAGATTTTAAATATATTTTAGAAGACTTGTAAATTAATCATGGAAATCCTCATTGAAAAGTTTTACAATAAGAAGGATGACAAAAGAAAGGAAGTTATACAATGACAGCAAAAGTGCGTGTACGTTATGCACCAAGTCCAACAGGGCACTTACACATCGGGAATGCCCGTACAGCTCTATTTAACTATTTATTCGCGAGACACTATGGTGGAGAGTTCATCATCCGTATCGAGGATACTGACCGCAAGAGAAATCTTGAACATGGTGAAGAAAGCCAATTAGAAAACTTAACATGGCTTGGAATGGATTGGGATGAAGGGCCAGACAAACCTGGCAAATACGGTCCATACCGTCAATCAGAACGTGAACACATTTATAATCCACTAATCGAGCAATTAATTGCCGAAGACAAAGCGTATAAATGCTACATGACAGAGGAAGAATTGGAATCAGAACGTGAAGCGCAACGTGCTCGTGGCGAAATGCCTCACTACAGCGGTCAACACGCTCACTTAACACAAGAGCAACGTGATGCTTTCGAAGCAGAAGGACGCACTCCTGTTGTTCGTTTCCGTGTTCCAAAACAAGGAACTTACGTATTCGACGATATCGTTAAAGGCGAAATTTCATTCGAATCTACAAGTGTCGGTGGCGACTTCGTTATCTTAAAACGTGACGGAATGCCAACTTACAACTTCGCAGTAGCAGTGGATGACCACTTCATGGAAATCACTCACGTTTTACGTGGAGATGACCATATTGCCAACACTCCAAAACAATTAATGATTTACGAAGCATTCGGTTGGGTACCACCACGTTTTGGACATATGACTTTAATCATTAATACGGAGACAGGTAAGAAATTATCTAAACGTGATGAATCAATCCTACAATTCATCGAACAATATAAAGACTTAGGATACTTACCAGAAGCGATGTTCAACTTTATCGCGCTTCTAGGATGGTCTCCTCAAGGGGAACACGAAATCTTCAGCCGTGAAGAATTCATCGAAATCTTCGACGAAAAACGTCTTGGTAAATCACCAGCTGCCTTCGATCCTAAGAAATTAGAATGGATTAACAACACATACGTGAAGAAAACTCCATTAGAAGAAGTCGCTGAAATGGCGATTGCTCAATTAAAAGAAGCAGGCCTTGTAAAAGACGAAGTTTCTCCTGAAGAACATGAATGGTTAGTAAAATTAGTGGCTTTATACCACGATCAAATGAGCTACATGAATGAAATCGTTGAGTTATCAGCGCTCTTCTTCAGAAAAGATTTCGAAGTGGAAAATGAACAAGCTAAAGAAGTGCTTCAAGGCGAAACAGTTTCAACTGTATTGAACGCTTTTGTTGCGAAATTAGAATCAATGGAAACATTCGATGAACCAAGTATTCTTGCAGCGATTAAGGAAGTTCAAAAGGAAACTGGCGTGAAGGGTAAAAACTTGTTTATGCCAATTCGTGTGGCTACGAGTGGACAAACACACGGGCCGGAGATCGGCAAGACGGTCGAATTGCTTGGCAGAGAACGCAGTATTGCACACGTGCAAGCCGCACTCGCTCTTATTAAATAAAAGCTAACAGAAAGGGTTAACGCAAACTGCGTTAACTCTTTTTTGTTTATATTAATTTAAAACCATGGGCCTTCGGCCCGATATTCTTCAAAATACTCGGATATCTTCATAATAGCGGTAATGGGGTACCGGTTCGAGCCTATGGTCTCTCACCTTTAAAGTCTCAAAAAGGGAGTAAGGAATAAATTCCTAACTCCCTTTAATTCGCATTTAATACGATTCCCCATTACTTCTATTATAGAATCCGAGATTTTTCCGAATATCAGGCCTCAGGAGGAAAGAATAAATAAAAAGGTTAATCCTTTTTTAAATAAGAGATTGCGACAGGGTGTGTGCAATACTGAGTTCTCTGACGCGGGAAAGGGAGAATATGAAGTGTGTGCTAGTAACGAACGCAACATCGATGCGCGGGGAAGGGAAAATATGAAGTGTGTGCTCGACAAAATTGGTAAGAAAGAGAGTGATGAAAAATGGGTAAAGAAAAAACGGATGAGGGTTCATCCGTTTTGTTGTATTTTATGACAGAAGAAGGTGAGCGAGAGTAGGTCTGCGCTGCCTCCAGGGCTGAGGTTACGCTCGATAAGGACATTGTCGTAGTCTTCGAGTCGGTTTGCGAACTGCTCTTCTGTGAGGGTTTGGGCTTCTTCAAATAATTGTTGTGCTTCTTGTTGCACTTGTTTATACGCATCGATTCCGCCGCGGTGAATAAGATTTCCGTCTTCGACAAAGGTCATTAGATACAGAAGAAGGAGTAAGTCGCGGTGGCGTGGTGTGTGCGTGTCTAGTGTGTTGTAATAGTCGAGGGCTTTTGCAAGGCTTGGGTAGCCTGTTGCTGCTTCGCCTCGAATGCCTGTGATGCCATGTTCGACGTAGAGTTTCTCCCCGTAAGACAGGTGCTCTTTTTGGTCGAGGTTGGCAAAATCCACTTCAATGAGGTGGCGCGTCATTAGGTGGCAGTAGTGCAAGGCTTCTGGAATGTTGCCCTTTGTATGAGCTGTAGCCCCTAAGACGAGAGCGAAGGAGAAGTTGGCTCCTTTGTGGGTATTGATATTGTTTGTGGCGACCATCATCGCGGCTTCGGCTTGTTTCCCAAGGGCGCGAAGCTCGTTGAATAAGTCGAGTGGAGTGCTGTTGTGGCGGCTTCCTGCTTCGGCGTAGGCCAGTAAATAAGGACGGAGCGCTTCGATACTGTTGTAGAAGGTATCCTTTGTCATGTCCTTATGGGCGCCGGTGGAAATGGGATCCACGAGGCCTGGTTTTGGCGCGAGATTCACCTCTTGTAGAAGGGCGTCTGTAGCCGCTTGTGCTAAAAACTCTGGATTAATCAATGTGTAATTTCTCCATTTGTTTCAAAATAAATTGTAATGAGCGGTCTAAGTGCTCGTGTGTAATGAGTGTGATTTGTTCCACGTCGTTATTGAGCATCCCGCGATAGATGAGTCTATGTTCCTCGAGCGCTTTTGTACGGCGTTCTGATGAACGAATCGATAGGTCGCGGAAGTAGATCACGTATGTACGTAACTCAAATACGATTTCTCTAAGTCGTGTCATTTGGCATTTTTCGTAGATGAAATCATTAAACGTGGTGAAGTTTGCAAGTACTTCGTCGACTTTGTCTTCGTTGTTGAGACGTTCGCATTCTTCGAGGATGTCGTTCAACTCTTTGAAGTCTTCTTTCGTCATGAGTTTCATCGCATTGATCGTTGCCAATGTGTCGAGTGATTTTCTAATTTCGTAAATTTCATGCGCGTCTTTAATCGAAATTCCTTTTACGATGACGCCAATCTTAGGGATATGCTCTACTAGGTGCTCTTTTGTTAATTCATTGAGAGCGTAGCGAATTGGAGTACGGCTGATATTTAACTCAGTCGAGAATTCTTTCTCGTTAATACGCGTACCTGCAGGGATTTCTCCTAAGATAATCGTTTTACGAAAAGCTTCGTAGAGCGAAATTTTAAGAGGTTTGTTTTGGGTAATATCTAAATTTTTCTTTACCGCTTGGATAATCGCTGACATAGTAGCCTCCTGGAAATTATTGTAAACATTAGAGATAGTATAAACGATAAGAGGGTAAAATGCACAAAAAAAGACTTGTTAGGCTAGGCCTAAACAAGTCTTTTTCACAAATTTAATAGTTAAATTATTGTGGTAAGTATAATGGCATGTGACCCATTAATACGATTGTTACAACGAAGATTACGAAGATAACAGCTGCGTATTTAGCTGATTCTTTTTGCCATTCACCCATGTCTAATCCTGTTAGACGTAATAGTAAGTAGATGAACGCTACTAATGGGCTTAATAAGTGGAATGCTTGCCCCATTAATGAAGCTAATGCCATTTGCATATCAGTGAATCCGTATTGACGTCCGATTTCAGCGAATGGAATTAATACTCCGTAGTAGAATCCGTCGTTTGTTAAGAAGAATGTACCAGGTACTGAGATAATCGCGATGATTAATGACCAGAATCCTGCTAATTGTTGAGGAATAACTTGAACGATACTTTGTGTTAAGCAGTCGCCATTCCAGTTCCTTGGAATAACCCCATGAATACTCCGGCACCGAATACTAGTAATACTACTTGTACTGCGTCACCAGCGTTGTCCCCAATACGTTTAGATTGAGCTTTTAAGTCTGGGTAGTTGATCATTAAGGCTAAACCTGTACCAACTAAGAATAATACAACTGGTTTCACTTCGATTGAATTGATGAATGAACCAGCAACTAACCAACCGATTAATACAATTGTTAAGATTGCGTTGATTAAGAAGTTTTGTGGACGACGTTTTTCTAATACTTCAGGATCAGAAATTGTAGTCAATTCGTTTAATTCTTCTTCAGATAATTCTTGGACACCTAAACGAGCACGTTCTTTTTTACCCATTGAGCGAGCAACAAAGAAGATTACGTAAAGAACTGAAAGAACCATACCTGGTGCTAAGTAACCTAGGATATCTGCTTCTACACCAAGAACTGACATCGCACGAGCAGTAGGTCCGCCCCATGGTAATAAGTTCATGATAGTGTTTTGTAAGATAACAAGAACCCCTAAGTTCATTAATTTCATGTCTAATTTTTTGTAAATTGGCACGAAAGCTGAGCAGCAGATTAATGTAGTTGTAGTTCCGTCACCGTTTAATGATACGGCAGCAGCTACGATAGCAGTAGCCATCAATACTTTCATTGGATCGCCTTTAGCGAAGCGAATCATTTTGTTAGTGATTGGATCGAATAATCCAGCGTCTAACATTGTAGAGAAGTAAAGGATTGCGAATAGAAGCATAACCCCTGTTTCAGCAGTTCCTTTCATCGCTGTTAATTTATCTTTTGAGTTATTACCGAATAACCCTTGGCGAACTAATGTACCGATGTTAGCGTCTTGGACTTGACCTGTAGCAACTAAAATAATTGCGAAAACTAATGGAATTAATACTAAAGCTGTAAATGGTGACATTTTTTTCTTCATGATAACGTACATGAAAATTGCCATCATAATATAAGCTGCAATTGTGATAACCATCATATCTTCCTTTCTTTGTTAAAAAAATTTGTTTTTTTATAGTTGGAGAACCTTGCAGTCGCTAAAACCTGAAAGGGAGCTCCACGAACTCATTGGGTAGAATGAATTCGTTTACTTATAGCGATATCTTAAACAATATTTAATAAAAAAGATAGTGTTTTCATATCGAAAAACAATAAAAGAACAGTTTGATGTGACAAATTGAGCATAACATTTATATCCTATTTATAATAAAACACCAAAAGAACAGGGAAAACCCCTGTTTCTAGTTTAGGTATGACGCCGTTTTCTGTATAATAATTGCATGTAGATTATGTTGGGAAGGGAGTGAAGGAATGGGAATTCTCCAACGATTATTTGGCAAGAAGAACTCTGAAGCAACGGAACACGCATCGACAAAGTCTGCACAACCAGAATCTGAATGGGAAAAAAATTAGAAGCTTTTGTACGGTAGAAGCAGAAGAAGCTAAGCACGTCTCAATCATTGCAGCAGCGATTGCGGCCTCAGATTATCCAGAAAGCCAATTTGTGGTCAAACGCGTCCTTAAACGCAACCCAGAAACCAAGATTATCTCGGTTATTGCCTCAGCGATTGCTGCAGGTGAATCAAGCGACAGTCAATGGGCTGTTAAAGAAATCTACCAAAAACGCAAATCATAATTTATTTTTAGGAGGAATGTTACGATATGTTACGTAAATTCAAAATCAAAGTAGACGGTCAAGAGTACCAAGTAGAAATGGAAGAAATCGGAGCAGTTGCGACACCCGCTCCTGTAGCACCAGTTGCAGCTCCAGCGGCACCTGCTGCACCAGCAGTAGAAGCAGCACCAGCACCAGCAGCTCCTGTAGCAGCAACACCAGCTGGCGCAGACGCAATGCCATCTCCAATGCCTGGTAACATCTTACGTATTTTTAGTAAACGTAGGGTGACACAGTTACTGAAAAACCAACCATTAATGATTTTTAGAAGCAATGAAAATGGAAAAACGAAATCGTTGCAGCTAAAGCAGGGGTTGTAGCAGGAATTCACGTTAAAGAAGGTCAAGTGGTTAACCCAGGAGACGCTTTAATCACAATCAACTAATTATAATAACATTCAAGGAGTGAAACAGTGGAAACATTAGTTCAAAATCTAACGTCATTTACTTTGGGCCAAGGTATCATGATGGCTATCGGTGCCCTATTAATGTACTTAGGGATTAAAAAAGAGTACGAACCAACATTATTAGTACCAATGGGATTAGGTACAATCCTAGTAAACTTCCCTGGAACTGGGGTTCTAGACCAAATCGTAGGTGGACAACAACAACATGGGGTCCTACAAATCTTATTCGAAATCGGTATCGAAACTGAATTATTCCCATTATTAATCTTCATCGGTATCGGTGCGATGATCGACTTCGGTCCATTATTACAAAACCCATTCATGTTATTATTCGGTGCGGCAGCTCAATTCGGTATTTTCTTCGTAGTCGTTGTAGCTGTATTATTCGGATTTGACATTCGTGAAGCAGCTTCAATCGGTATCATCGGTGCAGCTGACGGTCCTACATCAATCTTCGTTGCAAACCAATTAGCCCCTCAATTACTTGGAGCGATTACGGTTGCGGCCTACTCATACATGGCTCTTGTTCCGATTATCCAACCAATCGCTATCAAGATGGTTACAACAAAAGCAGAACGTCGTATCCGTATGACATACCACGCTTCAGGCGTATCTAAATTAACTAAAATCTTGTTCCCAATCATTATCACAATTGTGGCAGGTTTCATTGCTCCAATTTCATTACCACTTGTTGGTTTCTTAATGTTTGGTAACTTATTACGTGAATGTGGCGTTTTAGATAACTTATCTCAAGCGGCTCAAAACGAATTAGTAAACATTGTTTCTATTCTATTAGGGATTACAATCTCTGTTAAAATGCAAGCTGATTTATTCTTAAATGTTCAAACATTAATGATCATCTTATTCGGTTTAGTAGCCTTCATCATGGACTCAATCGGTGGTGTTGTGTTTGCTAAGATCTTGAACTTATTCCGTAGAGAAAAGATCAACCCAATGATCGGAGCTGCAGGTATCTCTGCATTCCCAATGTCAAGTCGTGTTATCCAAAAAATGGCGACAGACGAAGATCCTCAAAACTTCATCTTAATGTACGCTGTTGGAGCTAACGTTTCTGGACAAATCGCTTCTGTTATTGCTGGTGGATTATTACTATCATTCTTCATGTAATAATATAGAAGGAAAAGGAGGAAAACGATGAATTTCAACGCAGAACATTTAACACAAGCTTTCGAATTAATGGCTTTAGGGATGGGTGGAGTTTTCCTAGTATTAGGAATTCTATATGCCGTTTCTGCTATTTTATTAAAAGCATTCCCGCCAGGTAAGGAGTAAGATTCATGGAAAATTTCATTCTCAAACGGTTATGGCTCGATCGCGATAAAAAGGCACGCCAAGATTGGGAATGGTTAATGGATCAAGCTAACCTTGGCAAAACAGAGCAGGTTGATTATACAATTGCGATTTACCATACTTCTGGTGAACCTGCAGCAACCGGTTCTTTAGACCGCAACATTTTAAAATGTTTAGTGGTTTGTAAAAAGTATCAATCAGAAAATCTGTTAACGCATCTCGTGATGGCTCTCTTAGATGAATTAAGAGAACGTTCTTATACAAATAGTTTTGTCTACACGAAACCAAAGAACATTGTCTTCTTTAAATCTCTAGGTTACCGGGTAGTTGCCGAAACAGAAAACCTTGCCTTTTTAGAACAAGGCATCCCATCTTTTAGTGATTACCTAAAATTACTAAAAGACCATTTCGTAGAAGGAAGTAGCAATAGTGCCATCGTCATGAATGCAAATCCTTTTACACTGGGACATCAATACTTGGTAGAAACGGCTGCGAGTCAGTCGAGTCACCTCTACGTGTTTGTTGTTTCCGAGGATCGTTCGTTCTTTCATACGAACGACCGAATGGAAATGGTGAAACGAGGTGTGAGTCATCTGCCGAACGTAACGGTGCTTCCAACGAGAGACTACATGGTCTCAAGTGCGACTTTCCCATCTTACTTCTTGAAAGAGAAGGCTGATTTGGAAGTGGCAAAAGTTCAAGCAACATTGGATGCAACACTCTTCTTAGAAACATTGTTCCAACGTTACAATTGACCAAACGTTTTGTGGGTCAAGAACCACTTTCCCCAGTAACCTCCGTTTATAATGACGCGCTAAGAGCTGCTTTTGGGAGCGACTTAGAGCTAGTGATTATAGACAGACTTTCTGCCGGGGACGAAGTGGTGAGTGCGACGCGGGTGCGCGCTGCCATTCAAGACAAAAACGTAGACGAGTTGAAACTACTCGTTCCAGCAACTACGTATCATTATTTAGAAGAAAAACATTTCATTGGTTAAAATCCAAAAGAAAAGGTGGAAACAATAATGGAAATTAAAAAAAGTGCAGTAGTCGGCACTTTGGAATCAAGTGACATCATGATCACTTTAAATCCAAGTACCGCTGGTCGAATCGACATTCAATTAGAAAGTAGTGTCGAAAAACAATTCGGAAATCAAATCCGTCGTGTGATCGAAGAAACTTTAAAAGAATTAGGGGTTACTTCAGCAGAAGTCATCGCAGTTGATAAAGGTGCTTTAGATTGCACAATTCAAGCTCGTACAGTGACAGTGGTTCACCGTGCAGCAGAAGTTGAAAACTACGACTGGAAGGAGATCGACTCATGGAACGCTTAAGAAGAACAATGATGTTCGTACCTGGTTCAAACGCAGCAATGTTGCGTGATGCTCCACTTTACGGCGCAGACTCAATTATGTTTGACTTAGAAGATGCTGTTTCTTTAAAAGAGAAAGACTCAGCTCGTGTATTAGTACATTTCGCTTTAAAAACTTTTGACTACAGCAATGTAGAAACAGTTGTACGTATTAACGGTTTAGATACAACAGGTGCTTTAGATATTGAAGCCGTTGTATTAGCTGGTGTTAACGTTGTTCGTTTACCAAAAACTGAAACAGCTCAAGATATCGTAGACGTGGATGAAATCATCACTCGCGTTGAACGTGAAAACAACATTCCAGTAGGTCGCACTAAAATGATGGCTGCGATTGAATCTGCTGAAGGTGTGTTAAACGCTCGCGAAATCGCTAAAGCAAGTGACCGTTTAATCGGTATCGCTTTAGGTGCTGAAGACTACGTAACAAACATGAAAACTCGTCGTTACCCTGATGGACAAGAGTTATTCTTCGCTCGTAGCATGATTTTACATGCGGCTCGTGCTGCAGGAATCGCTGCGATCGATACTGTTTACTCTAACGTAGACAACATGGATGGATTCCGTGAAGAAGTAGAACGCATCAAACAATTAGGTTTCGATGGAAAATCTGTTATTAATCCGCGTCAAATTCCTGTGGCTAATAAAGTTTATGAACCAACAGAAAAAAAGAAATTCAAAACGCTAAAGAAGTTATTTGGGGAATTCGTGAAGCTGAAGCGAAAGGTTCAGGTGTTATCTCAGTTAACGGTAAAATGGTCGACAAACCAATCGTTGAACGTGCTGAGCGCGTAATCGCATTGGCAAAAGCGGCTGGATTGATTAGCGAGGAGGAAATTTAAGATGGTATTAAATAAAGCTGGACGTGAAATTCCACAAGAATATGCAGATCAATATGGGGTATACGAAGGTGAGTTAGCTCGCATTAAACCTTATGAAGCAGCTAGCCGTAAAATCAAACCTGTTGAACCTCGTCAAGAAAAATTATTAGGTAGCATTCGTGAAGCTATTGAAAAAACTGGCTTAAAAGATGGCATGACAATCTCATTCCACCACCACTTCCGTGAAGGAGACTATGTGATTAACATGGTTATGGATGAAATTGCAAAAAAATGGGAATTAAAAAAACCTATCAATCGCTCCATCTTCAATCGCGAACGTACACGAACCATTAATCGAACACATCAAAAATGGTGTTGTAACAAACATCACTTCATCTGGTTTACGTGATAAATTAGGGGCAGCAATCTCTAGCGGTATCATGGAAAACCCAGTTGTGATTCGTTCACACGGTGGACGTGCTCGTGCGATTACTGCAGGAGACATCCACATCGACGTTGCCTTCCTTGGAGCTCCAAGTTCTGACGAGTACGGTAACATCAACGGTACAAAAGGAAAAGCAACTTGCGGTTCTTTAGGATACGCAATGATCGACGCTAAATACGCTGACCAAGTAGTTGCCATTACTGACAGCCTTGTACCATATCCAAACACTCCAATCAGCATTCCACAAACAGACGTGGATTACGTGGTTGTTGTAGATGAAATCGGGGATCCTAAAGGGATTGCCAAAGGGGCAACTCGTTTCACTAAAAACCCTAAAGAATTATTAATCGCAGAATACGCTTCTAAAGTAATCACTGGTTCTCCATATTACAAAGAAGGATTCTCATTCCAAACTGGTACAGGTGGAGCTTCTCTTGCTGCAACTCGTTTCATCCGTGAAGCAATGATTAAAGACGGCATCAAAGCAAGCTTTGTACTTGGTGGGATTACAAACTCAATGTGCGAATTGTTAGAAGAAGGTTTAGTTGAGAAAGTCATCGACGTTCAAGACTTCGACCACCCATCAGCAATTTCACTTGCAAATAACGCAAACCACTATGAAATCGACGCAAGCATGTACGCAAACCCATTATCTAAAGGTTCAGTTATCAACCGTTTAGACGTTGCCATCCTTTCTGCTTTAGAAGTAGATACAGACTTCAATGTAAACGTAATGACAGGTTCTGACGGTGTTATCCGTGGAGCTTCAGGTGGTCACTGTGATACAGCCTTTGCTTCCAAAATGTCAATGGTGATCAGCCCATTAGTACGTGGACGCATCCCTACATTCGTAGAATCAGTCAATACTGTGATTACTCCTGGTACAAGTGTGGACGTGGTGGTTACTGAAATCGGTATTGCGATCAACCCTAACCGTCAAGACTTAATTGAACACTTCAAAGGGTTAGATGTACCTCAATACACAATCAAAGAATTACAAGAAAAAGCATACAGCATCGTTGGAAACCCAGAACCAATTCAATATGGTGATAAAGTGGTTGCGGTAATCGAATACCGTGATGGAAGCATCATCGACGTTGTTCGCAATGTTTAATACCTTGTTTGATGGAGCACCGGTGGATATCATGCAAATGCTTGATGCCAGAGAAAGACGTGCTCATACCCAACAACAATTACTAGAACAATTTAACCCGTGTGTGCTCGTGTCCATCACGCTCAATATTCCGGGTCCTGTAAAAAATTCAGAGGCGATTACAACCGTCTTCGCCTCTGTGATTTCTGAATTAGATGAGGCTTTAATGCCTTTTGAAAAGCTTCACCAAGAAGACTTCTCATTTCAGACAGGAATGGAATTTTACCGCGTACTTCGCGCAGATGCACTTCGTGTAAAGCGCGCTTGTACGGAGTTTGAAAAAGGACACCCACTCGGAAGATTACTCGATATCGATGTCGTAGAAATGGCAGGAGAGACTCCAACGCCCATTAGTCGAACAGCCCTTGGAATGTCTCCAAGACGTTGTTTTATCTGCAATGAGGACGCAAAAGTGTGCGCCCGTTCTAGAAAGCATACGGTTCTTGAGATGCAAGAGCATATCGCTCGTATCGTCGCAGAGTACACATCGAGTAAAAGACCTTAAGAAAGGAAGATATTATGAGCAAAATTATCCGTTTAACTGAAACGGTTTTGCGTGACGGACAACAAAGTCAAATCGCGACTCGTATGTCAACTGAAGATATGTTACCAATCTTGGAAACATTAGATCAAGCTGGCTTCCATGCGTTAGAAGTATGGGGAGGAGCAACTTTTGACTCTTGTATTCGTTTCTTGAATGAAGACCCATGGGAACGTCTACGTCAAATTCGCGCAGCAGTTAAAGATACAAAATTGCAAATGTTATTACGTGGACAAAACCTATTAGGATACCGTAACTATGCTGATGATGTGGTACGTTTATTCGTAGAAAAAAATCTGTACAAAAACGGAATCGACATTATTCGTGTATTCGATGCTTTTAAACGATGTTCGTAACATGAAGACATCCATCGAAGCAACAAAATTAGCAGGCGGACACTGCCAAACAGCAATCTCTTACACAACAAGTCCAGTTCACACTGTAGACTACTATGTTGATTTAGTAGGACGTATGGCAGAATTCGGTGCAGACTCAATCTGTATTAAAGACATGGCTGGGGTATTAACACCTCAAACAGGTTACGAATTAGTAAGCCGTATTAAAGAAAAAACTGATCTTCCTTTAGAAGTTCACACTCACGCTACAAGTGGTATTTCTGAAATGACTTACTTAAAAGTAGCTGAAGCAGGCGCAGACATCATCGATACTTGCTTATCATCATTCTCTGGTGGTACAAGCCAACCTGCAACGGAATCTATGGCTTTAGCACTTAAAGATTTAGGCTTCGAAACAGGCGTTGACATGAAGAAAGTGGAAGAAGCAACAGCTTACTTCAACGGCATTCGTGATAAATTCCGTGCAGAAGGCATCTTAAACCCTAAAGTAAAAGATACAGAACCAAAAACATTAATTTACCAAGTACCTGGTGGAATGTTATCAAACCTATTAAGTCAATTAACAGAACAAGGCTTAGCTGACAAATACGAAGAAGTATTAGCAGAAGTGCCAAAAGTACGTGCGGACTTAGGTTACCCACCACTTGTAACACCATTATCACAAATGGTTGGTACACAAGCGGTAATGAACGTGATCTCAGGTGAACGTTTCAAACTCGTTCCAAAAGAAATCAAAGACTACGTTTTAGGATTATATGGACAAGCTCCAGCAGAAATTAATCCTGAAGTAAAAGCAAAAATTATTGGAGATGCAGAAGTTGTGACAGTTCGTCCAGCTGACTTAATCGAAGATCAATTACCAGAAATTCGTGAAGAGATTAAAGAGTACGCTAAATCTGATGAAGATGTATTAATGTACGCACTCTTCCCACAACAAGCAAAAGACTTCTTAGGACGTCGTGAAGATCCATTCTACGATGTACCATTACAAACAGTAGAAGTTACTTTAGACTTAAAATAGTTTTGCTAGAAAGCTGAAAAGCTAGGCCCCGCAGCCCGGCTTTTCAGCTTTTTGTGTGCTTTAAACTGTGTTATAATGAATAGAATAGACAAATGCAAAGGAAGTGAAGGAATGGGGCGTTTTAGAGAAGATATGGAAACTTATAAAAGAAATGATCCAGCGGCAAGAAGCAGCTTGGAAATTGTCTTGACGTACCCAGGATATCACGCAACGGTCTTACACGGGTGGCGCATTGGTTGCATACGAAGGCGAAAATGAGACTCCTTGCACGGATGGTGAGTGGCTTTAGCAGGTTCCTAACGGGCATCGAGATTCATCCAGGCGCAACGATTGGAAGACGATTCTTTATCGACCATGGCATGGGAATCGTTATCGGTGAGACCACCATTATTGGAGATGACGTGAGAATGTTCCATGCGGTGACCTTAGGCGGAACCGGAAAAGATACAGGCAAGCGCCATCCAACCATCGAAAACGGTGTGCTTTTATCAGCGCATTCGCAAGTCATTGGACCTGTAACGGTTGGAGAATATGCCAAAATTGGAGCAGCGGCAGTTGTGTTAGATGACATTCCTGCACACACCACAGCGGTTGGTCTACCAGCAAGAGTGGTGCGCGTCCATACACCAGAAGAAATTGAAAGAGATACGACTATCGGAGGAAACTTATGATTCAAATCTACAATACCTTAACAAGACAAAAAGAAGTATTTAAACCGATTGAAGAAGGAAAAGTGAGCATGTATGTTTGCGGTCCAACGGTTTATAACTATATTCATATCGGAAATGCACGTAGTACGGTTTCCTTTGATACGATTCGTCGTTACTTTGAATACCGCGGTTATGACGTGAATTTCGTTTCGAACTTTACAGATGTGGATGATAAAATCATTCGCGTGGCAAATGAAACAGGCATGACGGCTGAAGAAGTCTCAAAGAAATATATCGAAGCATTCTTTGAAGATACAAATGCCCTAAACGTGAAAAAGGCGACATTAAATCCAACGGTAATGAATACAATGGATGACATTATTGCCTTTGTAGCGGATTTAATCGAAACAGGCATGGCGTATGAATCAGAAGGTGATGTGTACTTTATTACTGAGAAATTCAAAGACTATGGGGAACTCAGCGACCAACGTATCGAAGACTTACAAATGGGCGCAAGTAATCGTACAGCCTCAGAAGATGATGCGAAGAAACGCAACCCGCTAGACTTTGCATTATGGAAGAGCGCAAAACAAAATGAAATTAGCTGGAACTCTCCATGGGGCAAGGGTCGCCCAGGATGGCATATTGAATGTTCTGTAATGGCGACAAAACACTTAGGAGATACGATTGATATTCACGGTGGTGGACAAGACTTAGCGTTCCCTCACCACGAAAATGAAATCGCGCAAAGTGAATCAAAAACCGGTAAGAAATTTGCGAACTACTGGATGCATAATGCGTTTGTAACGATGGGCGAAGAGAAGATGAGTAAATCACTTGGAAACTTCGTGCTCGTTCACGACTTAATCCAACAACTTGACCCACAAGTGCTTCGTTTCTTCTTAGCAAGTGCGCACTATCGTCGCCCGTTGAAGTTTAGTGAAGCGGCTCTTCAAGAAGCTGCCGTGAACCTTGAAAAAGTACAAACAACCTTCAAGAATGCACGCTACCGTCTAGAAACCGCCGTGGATACATTAGAAGAAGATGCAGAACGCTTAGCAAAATTCGAAGCAATTGAAGCGGAATTCCAAAAAGAAATGGATGATGACTTCAATGCGGCCAACGGTATGACGGTGTTATATCAATGGTTGAAAGAATGGAATGTGTATTTAGAACAAGAAGTCGTTTCAAAAGCAGTACTCGAAGCGCTCCTTGAAAAAGCAACCGTTCTATTTGGAATTTTCGGTATCGTTGAAAAACAAGAAGCGCTGCTCGATGATGCTATTCAAGCGTTAATCGATGAGCGTCTTGAAGCGCGTAAAGCGAAAAACTTTGCTCGCAGTGACGAGATTCGTGATTTACTAAAAGAACAAGGGATTGTATTAGAAGACACTCCACAAGGAACAAGATGGAGAAGAGAAGCATGACAGAAAAAAACTGGAAGCTGCTAAACGGTTTAGCCTTAGCCTATATGGGTGACGGGATTTATGAAGTGTATGTCAGAAATCACGTGATGCAAAAAGGGTTAACAAAGCCAAATCAATTACATGCGACCGCAACAAAATTTGTTTCGGCAAAGGCACAAGCACGCTTGATGCAACAAATGTTGGAACAAGAAAATTTCTTAACAGAAGAAGAATTAGAAATTTACAAACGAGGACGCAATAGTAAGAGCCATACGGTCGCTAAAAAAATGCAGACGTAGGGACTTACCGCATTGCGACTGGTTTTTGAAGCATTAATGGGTTATTTATACTTATCTGGCCAACAAGCAAGACTAGAAGAACTCATCAACTGGTGCTTACAACAAGTGGAAGGTGAACAGTAACATGGCACGAAATGAATATGCACCAAAGGAAAAAAATCAAGAAACGGAAATCGTTCAGACCATGGGCGCCCAGAACGAGTGGAGAAGAGACAGCGCCCTGCTCGTGAACACGTAGAACGTGAGGGAGTACAAGAAGTGGTGGACTTTGTATTTGGACGCCATGCAGTGGTAGAAGCCTTGCAAACGCCGGACCGCGTGAACCGTGTCTTTATTCAAGAAGGAACTTCTGGACGAGATGCTGCAAAAGTCATTGAACTCGCACGTGAAAAAGGCATTCAAGTTCAAACCGTTCCAAAGACAAAGATTGAAGACCTCGTCGGCAATGCCGTTCACCAAGGACTCGTGGCGTCGATTGCTGCGTATGAATATGCCGACTTAGAAGATGTCTTTAAGAAGGCCGAAGAAAAAGGCGAAGATCCATTTATCGTCATTTTAGACGGCGTGGAAGATCCACATAACTTAGGAAGTATTTTACGTACGGCAGATGCAACAGGCGTTCACGGCATTATTATTCCAAAACGCCGTTCTGCTTCATTGACAGCGACCGTTGCCAAAGCTTCAACGGGTGCTATCGAGCATGTGCCGGTTGTTCGCGTGACGAATTTAACGCAGACGATTGAACAATTGAAGGCGCGTGGTATTTGGGTGTTTGGAACCGACATGAATGGAACGGACTACCGCAAATGGAATACAAGTGGCCCTCTTGCGATTGTGATGGGGAACGAAGGAAAAGGCGTCTCTCGTATCGTGAAGGAAAGCGTGGACGAAATGGTGACGATTCCGATGGTGGGACATGTCCAAAGTCTCAACGCGAGCGTGGCGAGTGCCTTAATGATGTACGAAGTTTTTCCGTAACCGTTCGTTATAAGAAACGGGGGATGCACATTGAAGAAGCAACTCTATATTATTGATGGCTACAATATGATTGGTGCTTGGCCGGAATTGGTGGCATTGAAGAAGCAAGACGACTTAGAGAGCGCGAGGGATTTACTCATTCAACGGTGCTCGAATTTTCAGAAATTTGAAAATATCGAAGTCTGGATTGTGTTTGATGCACAGTTTGTACCAGGCATTACCCAGTCGTTTGACGAAGCCGAAGTGAAAGTGATTTTTACGGCTGAAGGGGAGACGGCGGATAGTTATATTGAGCGTACAGTATCAGAAATGAACACCCGACTCATTCAAGTGTCCGTGGCCACCAGCGACTTAGCCGAGCAGTGGCTCATTTTCCAAAAAGGAGCCCTGCGTAAATCAGCTAGAGATTTTTATAAGGAATTAGAAAATAGTAGGGATAAACAAACGGAGATGGCACGCACTTTCCATCATAAAGGAAGTACGCGACGAAATCCCTGGAGTGACGCACAAATGGCACTATTAAATCATTTGCGCTTCAGCTTGGGAGGCAGTGCAAAAAAGAAAAAATAGTGAATTAGCGCATTTCAAATACGCAACTTCACACTTTCTTCATAAATTGTGGTGTGTGATTTCATATTAATGATGTACAATCTGTGAAGAAAACTTATAATAATTATAATTTAGCTATAAAAAGGAGTGTATGTCATGCATATCTTAATGATTGAAGATACAGAAGCAGTTTGCGAAATGATGGAGATGTTTTTTTGAAAAACGAAGGTTGGAAGGCAAGCTTCTATCACGATGGTAAAGAAGGTCTTGATGCGTTCTTAGAAAACCAAAAACAAATGGGGCGTTGTCATCTTAGATGTGAACTTACCAAGTATGGACGGAATGCAAATTTGCCGTCAAATCCGCCAAGTGAACCAAAACGTTCCAATCGTAATGCTTACAGCACGCGATTCAGAAAGTGACCAAGTCATCGGTCTTGAAATTGGTGCGGATGACTATGTTGCAAAAACCATTCAGTGCCGTAACAATCATGGCTCGTATTAAAAGCATTATTACGTCGTACACAACGCGCTACTGTTGCAGACAACACATTTGCTTCAGAATTCGATGTTGAAACAGATCACGTGAAAATCAATACGAAAACACACGAAGCATTTATCGATGGCAAACAAATCGAAAACTTAACACCAAAAGAATTTGACTTATTAATGGTAATGGCGAAACATCAACGTCAAGTATTCACTCGTGAACACTTATTAACAAAAATCTGGGAAGATCCTTTCTATGGTGACGAACGTACAGTTGACGCTCACATCAAGAAACTTCGCCAAAAAATCGAAGCTGTTGGTCCTCACGTAATTCATACGGTTTGGGGCGTAGGGTATAAATTTGACGATAGCGAGTTGTAATCCATGAAATACTTTTATCAGCAACTCTTCGGGTTCGTTTCCGTGGTGCTGTTAACGATTGCTGCCTGTGGAATTCTTTTCTACAACGTAATGAGTAATAATGTGTATACACAGCGCTCTCAGCAATTGCAGTCGTATGCTAAAGGATTAATTGCGACTGATATGAGTGATGCGGATATTTATAAGTTGGGTACCATTTTACGCGAGGAAAATGTCAGTATAGCGATGTTTGATGAAAACAACGCGATGACCTATCCGTCTAGTAGTATCGATACAAACTCTGCACTAACGGAGGATGAATTAAATCACTTAAAAAATGGTGCTGCGATTAACTTGAAGGAAGTTCAAATGAACTTTACCGGAGAAGCCGTAGATAACTTAATCACGGTCTACTATCCCATTATTAAAAATGGACAGTATAAAGGATATGTGGCTTTAGCCAGTCCGATGAGTCGTATTCAAACCGAAGTACGCGAACTTCGTAATTCGATGTTTATTGCGTTTGGTGCTGCGATTATCATTGGAATTATGATGAGTTTTGTTTTTGCAAACTATCAAACTCGTCGGATCAACAAACTACGTAAGGCGACTCATAAGATTTCGGAAGGGGACTTCGATGTTAAACTTCCTGTTGAAAGCCGAGATGAGTTTGACGACTTAATGAAAGACTTTAACAACATGGCGCATTCGCTCCGCGAGTCTGAAAGAGAGGTTGAGCGACAAGAAAATGTCCGCCGCCAATTTATGATGGACGTGGCGCACGAAATGCGTACACCATTGACAACCATGAATGGATTGCTCGATGGCTTGAAATACAATATGGTGCCAGAGTCTCGTCGTGGACGTTCACTGGAACTCATTTCTAGTGAAACGCAGCGATTGATCAGGCTCGTTAACGAAAACCTCGACTACGAGAAGATTCGTTCGAACCAGATTGTATTAGTGCAACACCGTTTTGCAGCAATTGGAGCCATCCAGACCGTTGTAGAACAAATTCGCGAATTAGCGAAAGTAAAAATAATACTTTGCGCTATGAATGCGATACAGACTTCAGCGTTTATGCCGACTATGACCGCTTTGTCCAAATCTTGGTGAACATTACAAAGAATGCGAACCAATTTACGGATAACGGGGAAATTCTAGTGAAGGCGTGGAACGAAGGTAAAAAAGCGATTGTCGAGATTTCTGATACAGGTATCGGAATTGATGAGAGAGAAATCAAAGAAATCTGGGAACGTTTCTATAAAGCAGATGTTTCAAGAAAGAGCACGAAGTACGGAGAAAGCGGCCTTGGCCTTGCGATTGTGAAGTCGCTGGTAGATAGTCACCGCGGTAAAATCTCTGTGAAAAGTGAAGTTGGCAAGGGAACAACCTTTAGAGTGGTATTTCCTGGCGAAAGTGAATTGTAATTTAAGAAGAACGAACAAGGAGGAAGGAAATGTATTTACTTGGCCCATTCTATCAATGGCTAGTCCAATTATTTGATGGGCGAGTGAATCACCTTCCACTTGTTCGTTTGTTTATTTTCAGTGTAGACCACGCAATCGTCCTGTTTATCGGATGGCTGATCGTTTGGTCTATTTATTTATTCTCACGGAAAAAAAGCGAAATCGTCTGGAAGTGGGAGCTCTACCGGGAATTTATTTATCTTCTATATTATATTGCTCGCGCAACTCACAATTTTCAGAAGCACGAACGAGACATTTACGGTAAAGGTGGTCTCTCATCCGCTCTCGGATATTATGTGGGTACCGTTTGTCGATAGCATCAAGTTATTTATGCAAGGTTCAGTCTTTGCAGCGTATTATAATGTAGTAGGAAATATCGTGTGGTTTATGCCACTTGGATTTTTCTGCGGACTACTCTATGGCAAAAAGGATGGACAATATCGTTCGCTTTGGTATGGCTTTTGGACGTCCTTTACGATCGAGTTTTTCCAATTTATCTTCTACACCGGCGTCAGCCATATCGATGATATCATCTGTAATGTGTTCGGAAGCTGGATGGGCTTCTTACTATATCGAGGCATTATGAAATGGAGGGGAAAATAATCTATGGGAACAATCATCGTGAAACAAAAAGCAGCGGGATTGATTAAAAAAGGAAGTCCACTGATTAGTCAGATGGACTTGGCGCAAGAACTTCGCGCAGATGAAGGCGAAGTGGTAAAAGTGGTTGACCAACAACGTCATTTCTTAGGAATGGCCTATGTCGGGTTCCAAAATAAGGGAGTTGCGTGGGTGTATAGCCGCGAGGAAGACGAAGCGTTGGATGATGCGTTCTTTAGCGGCATCTTCAAGACGGCATTCGAGAATAGACGTGCGCTCATCCATTCGGAGGATACGACGACTTTCCGTCTCTTCAATGGGGAAGGCGACGGATTTGGCGGAGTGACGATTGACTGGTATGATGGCTTTATCGTTGTCTCTTGGTATAGCGAGGGAGTTTATCATTACCGTGACCTTATCTTGACGCAAGCACTTGATTCATTTGAAGGCGTCAAAGGGGTCTATGAAAAGATTCGTTTCAAGAATGAAGCAGACTTACGAGAAAGTCAGTTTGTCGGCGGGTCAGAAGCGCCAGAACCATTAATCGTATTAGAAAATGGTGTTAAATACGCAACCTATATGAATGAAGGGTTGATGACCGGCATCTTCCTAGACCAACGCGAAGTGAGGGAAACGATTCGCCAGCGTTACAGTGCAGGACGTACCGTATTGAACACCTTCAGTTATACTGGTGCCTTTTCGGTTGCTGCAGCAATGGGTGGCGCAACAAAAACAACCAGCGTGGACGTTGCCAACCGCAGTCTTGAGAAGACAAAAGAACAGTTTGCTATCAACGGGATTGACCCTGAAATGCAACAAATCTATGTCATGGACGTGTTCGATTATTTCAAATACGCCGTGAAGAAACAGTTGAAGTTTGATACGGTCGTCGTGGATCCACCAAGCTTTGCACGTACGAAGAAGAGAACCTTCTCTGTGGCAAAAGACTACGGCAAACTAGTAGCGCAAATCACGCCATTAGTCGCACCAAAAGGAACACTTGTGTTATCTACGAACGCAGCGAATGTGAGCGAATCTCAATTTCAACAAATGATTGAGAAAGGAATCCGTGAAGCAGAAGGCAATCGCAAGTTCCGCATTGTCTTGAAAAAAGGCTTGCCAAGCGATTTTGCAGTCCCAGTAGCCAGACCGCTAAGCGATTATCTCAAAGTTTTCTTTATTGAATTTAACAACTAGCACAACTGCCCGAAATTCACTTATAAGTGAATTTCGGGCAGCTTTCGTTCGCATCTCACATTCCATGCATAAACCCCGTCCTTATCGCATTTTCCAGGCACGGGAGGCCGTTAAAGGCACCGAGATGTCATATTCGCACTTTGGCACAAATCCCATTGCAACGCGATTTTTAGCAGTTCACTTTTTTGGAAAAAATCCCATTTTTTACAAACCACTAAAACCTTGCGGATTTTATAACCGCAGCATTGGGGGATAGCAACCAATGTGAATTACTGACTCTAGGGTGAAACCCGTAGAGTCAGTTTGAAGCTTGGTAGGAATTGAGACGAAAGGCTCAATCCGGTGCCCCTATGCAGTGGTTATAAAACAATCCGCAAGGATTGAAAGTGGTTTGTAAGACCAATGTAAGTTTTTTTAACAAAAATAGTAGACTATAAATATTGCATTGCAAATTAAGTTTTGATATAATACCAAAGTGCATGAAATGCACATGTCGGAACACCGTGGGAGGAGAAATCTTCATCTCCATTAAACCACGCACGAAACAATCAAGGAGGTAATGTCTCGTGGCTAAAAAAAGTTGTAAAAACTAGTTAAATTACAAATTCCTGCAGGTAAAAGCAACTCCAGCTCCACCAGTAGGGTCCAGCTTTAGGTCAAGCACAAGTGAACATCATGGGATTCTGTAAAGAATTCAATGCTCGTACAGCTGACCAAGCAGGTTTAATCATTCCGGTTGTGATTTCAGTTTATGAAGACCGTTCATTCGACTTCATCTGTAAAACACCACCAGCAGCAGTATTATTAAAGAAAGCTGCTAAAGTTGAAAAAGGTTCAGGCGAACCAAACAAGAAAAAAGTTGCTACTGTAACTCGTGATCAAGTTAGAGAAATTGCTGAATTAAAAGCACCTGACTTAAATGCAGCAGACGTAGAAGCTGCTATGCGCATGGTCGAAGGTACAGCCCGTTCAATGGGATTTGTAGTAGAAGGCTAAAAACAAATGCAGCTTCCAAAAGTCCCTAGCACGAGTGTTTCACTCATGGACTTTGTGGGAGGTAAAACCGTTAAAACCACACAATAGGAGGAAATTATACAATGGCAAAGAAAAGCAAAAAATATTTAGAAGCCGCTAAAAAAATCGATTCTTCTAAAGCTTACTCAGTTGAAGAAGCAATCGCATTAGCAAAAGAAACAGATTTCGCTAAATTTGATGCATCTGTAGAAGTTGCATACCGTTTAGGTTTAGATCCAAAGAAAGCTGACCAACAATTACGTGGAGCAGTTGTGCTTCCAAACGGAACTGGTAAAACTCAACGCGTATTAGTATTCGCAAAAGGTGAAAAAGCTAAAGAAGCTGAAGCAGCTGGTGCAGACTACGTTGGGGACAGCGAATTAGCTCAAAAAATCCAAGGCGGATGGTTTGAGTTCGACGTTATCGTTGCAACACCTGACATGATGGGTGAAGTTGGTCGTTTAGGTCGTGTATTAGGACCTAAAGGATTAATGCCAAACCCTAAAACAGGTACTGTTACAATGGACGTAACTAAAGCTGTTGAAGAAATCAAAGCTGGTAAAGTTACTTACCGTGTTGATAAAGCTGGTAACATCCACGTTCCAATCGGTAAAGTTTCATTCTCAGATGACAAATTAGTAGAAAACTTCAAAACAATTCACGAAACATTATTACGTATCAAACCTGCTACAGTTAAAGGTCAATACGTACGTAACGTTGCTGTGACAACTACTTTCGGCCCTGGGGTTAAAGTAGACGTAGCTTCTCTATAATTTAAAACGAACGAACCAGGCCTTGTGCTTGGTTCTTTTTTTATGAATGAAAAACGCATACTGTCATAGAGCAGTATGCGTTTTTGTCTTTTATTGTAGTAAAGAATCAAAGTTTCTTCTTCTATATAATAGTCTGCGAACTTCCATCGTTTGTCCAATAACCACATAGTAAATAGAGAAGTTCTTAACACGAATTCTGTAGTAAGGATGTTTACGAACACGATTAGACGGAACAGGTTGAAATAAAAGTGGGTTGAGTAATCTCTTAAAAATAGCTTTTTCAATCTCATCGACTAATCGATTCGCTGCAGAAGGATTATTCAATTCGTCAGCAATATAGTGCACAACATCCGCTAAATCTTTATAGAATAATGGTAGATAGGATAGTTGATACTCACTATTTTCCATTGATTTTTCCTCTGATTTGATCAAACACTTCGGAATGTGTATAACGTGTTTCATCAGTTTCGGCAATTCTGTCAGCAACGTCAAGCTCTCTCTCGACGGACTCCATAAGAGTAGTATATTGTTCTACGCTGAGGACGACCATTGAACCGTGACCGTTTTTAGTCAGAAATACGGGAACATTGTCGTTTAAAACGATCTCTTCAATTTCAGGAAACTTATTACGTAAATCGGATACGGGTCTAATATGAATCATAGTACATGCTCCTTTCTTATCAAGATTTTATCATAAAAATAGCAAAAAAGATAAAATGTAAACTTTTGAGATAGAATTGAGTTCTTTCTTGACAGAAGAAAGTCAATCATGTAAACTAATAAAAGTTGAATGCGACCGAAGACAGTAGGGGGCCTAGGCCTTAATATCCTACCGAGGGAGAACAAGTTGATCTTATTTCTCTATGTCTTTGTGGGTATAGAGTTTTTTTAATGCCCTACCTAAATTTCAGGAGGTGAAAAACGAAGATGAGTGAAGCAATCATTGCTAAAAAAGCGCAACTAGTTACAGAAGTTGCTGAACAGTTCAAAAACGCATCATCAGTTGTTGTTGTTGACTATTTAGGAATTACTGTAGAAGAAGCAACAAATCTACGTGCAGAATTACGTAAAGCAGGAGTACAATTTGCAGTTGTTAAACAGCATTTTAACTCGTGCAGCTAAAGAAGCTGGTTTAGAAGGAATGGATGACATTTTCAAAGGACCATCAGCTGTAGCTTTCAGTAACGATGATGTAGTAGCTCCTGCTAAAATCTTAGCTGACTTTGCTAAAAAAGTTGAAGCTTTAGAAATTAAAGCAGGTGTTGTTGAGGGTAAAGTTTCTTCAAAAGAAGAAATCGAAGCTCTTGCAAAATTACCAAGCCGCGAAGGGTTACTTTCAATGCTATTATCAGTATTACAAGCACCAGTTCGCAACACTGCATTGGCAATCAAAGCCGTTGCAGATCAAAAAGATGGCGCAGCAGCTTAATAAAGCTAGCTAGCTAACTTTAAAAAACACAAAAAAAAAATTATTAAAACAACCAAAAAATGGAGGAAATTAAAAATGGCATTAAACATTGAACAAATCATTGCTGACATTAAAGAAGCAACTGTATTAGAATTAAACGACTTAGTAAAAGCTATCGAAGAAGAATTTGGCGTAACAGCAGCAGCTCCTGTAGCTGTAGTAGCAGGTGGCGCTGGTGAAGCTGCAGAAGAAAAATCTGACTTCACTGTAGAATTAACTTCTGCTGGAGACCAAAAAATTAAAGTAATCAAAGTTGTTCGTGAAGCAACTGGATTAGGATTAAAAGAAGCTAAAGCATTAGTTGATGGCGCTCCTGGCGTATTAAAAGAAGGCGTAGCTAAAGAAGAAGCTGAAGCATTAAAAGCTCAATTAGAAGAAGTTGGCGCTTCAGTAACATTAAAATAATTTTTAATGACATGTTTAAAGGTCGGACTATCCAGTCCGGCCTTTTTTGTGTAGAATAAAAGAGATTTGATGGTAGAAAGGGAGCTTTTTGATGAGATTTCATGAATTTGGAGATAATCATAATCCTCACATTGTTTTGATTCATGGTGGAGGAAATTCGTGGTGGAATTACTTGAGACAAGCGCGTCTTCTATCAGTTAAATATCATGTGATTTTACCAGTTTTAGATGGACACGGAGAAGAGTTCCAAAAGGAGTATGTATCCACGGAGCAATCTGCACAGGAGATTTTGGAGTATATAAAAAATCAATGCGAAGGTCATGTATTTGCTCTAGGTGGTGTCTCTCTTGGCGGACAAATTGTCATGGAGTTACTTTCGTTAGATGCTCATATAGCTGACAAAGCCATTATTGATGGAAGCCTCTGCATTCCACAACCAAAACTAGCGAAAATGAGTATCGGCTTTATCAAGTGTTTCGGGAAGTTGATGTTCGGTAAGGCTGCATGTAAAATGCAATTAAAACTCATGAGAAAGATGTATCCTAAGATGGCTTATCCGGAAGAATTAGAAAACTACTATTTGGAAGTTAGCGTAGGTTAGTTTATACTAATACCCTAGAAACGTTGTTTTAATAACGTTTCTAGGGCTTATTTTTTTATAAAATTTAAAACTGACCCAGATAATGACCCAGACTTGTTTTAAAAATTGACATATTTAGCAAAATTATCGGCTATTTCATCTCTTTGCTTTTCTGTTACATGAGTATAAATATCCATAGTAGTTTTGATGTTAGTGTGTCCTAATCTTTCTTGAACTACTTGAATAGGGGTACCCATTTCAAAGAGTAGTGAGCAATGACTATGACGGAAACCGTGAATAGTTATCTTTTTAAGATTGTACGTTTTTATAATAATATCTAGCCAATCATTTACATAACATGGACGGTATAACCTGTTATTTCGATAAGTAAATACTAACTGATGTTTATTTAATGAGTTGATGCCCTTTTTCATGAGTTTTTGAGCTTGCTCAAGCTTCCATTTTTTGAGAGTTAATACCGTTTCATTATCAATACTCACGGATCTAACAGATTTATTAGTTTTAGGAGTAGAGATAATAGGAATATCATTTTCATCTAAAGAAACGCCTTTTGTGATATGGATTATTTTGTTATCAAAGTCAATATCAGACCATTCAAGGGCTAAGGCTTCACCTTTTCGCATACCAGTAAAAGCAAGTATACGGAAAAATGCATTAAATTTTAAGTTTCCGTAGTCTTCTAAGCAACTGAAAAAAAATTTTAATTCTTCAGTAGAGTAGAATTTGTTTATTTCTAATACATGAGCCTTCTTTTTAGGTAGTCTAACCTTTTTCATAGGATTATCACTAATTAAATTTAGTTTTATAGCATAATCAAAAACCTGTTGTGTTATACCTTTAGGGTATTTAGCACTGTTAAAGTGTTCTGCCCATTGGTTAACAAGTCTTTGACAGTCTATTACAGAAAAGCTATCTATTTTCTTATTTCCAATTTTAGGTAAGATGTGCAGCTTAGCATATCTAACACTAGTTGCATAAGTACCAGGCTTAACAACGTTTCTATGTTCGATTAAAAACAACTCATATACCTGTTTAAAAGTATATTTTATGCTGTTATTTTTAAAGGCATTATTCTCATAATCTAGTTTTAATCTAGCCTCAACTAGTGTAGCCTCTTTTCGTGTTTTTATGCCTCTTCTAGTGGTTTCTTTTTGTTTTCCCGTCAAAGAGTCAACACCTAGGTAAATTTTAACCTTATATCTTTTTTCTCCGTCTTTTGTTTTATATTCAATTATCATATTATATCCTTTCTATTTCCACCCCCACGGCAAAAATAAAAAGCATACTAAAATATATGATTGTAGCTATTTATAAAAAGATTACTGTTTTAACTCATTTTTTTGAGTTTATTTAGCTCTAAGTTAGAATCATCGAGAATTTCAATAATTCTTTTTAGCTATATTCTTATCAATCTCTTCAATGGAAGAAATTGATAAATTATTTTCAATAGTAGGAGAGGAACTAATAAAAATTATAGATTTTATTAATTTCAGATTGATTACCCCTAATTACAGAGTCTATAAGTTTGGTTGTATTAGTTGGGGTATTTAGAAATTCATTAAATTTCGTTACAACAAATTCGTCAATTTCATTATATGTAATATCTGAAAAATTCCATTGAATTTAATGAATGACGAATATAATCAATAAATTGAATGCTATATTTTTTTCAATTAGAATTTTATCAGAATATGATACAGATTTTGCTTTTTTTGATAAGTGAATTGCATAGAGAAACAGCGTATTCAATTTTACTACCTCTTAATAATTCATCTATTGTAATATTCCCAATTTTTGATATCAATTTTAGTCTTTCAGGACTTGGAATAGATGAACCTTTTTCCCACTTTAAAACATTACTTTTATCAGCTCCAAACAGGTTGCCAAACTCTTCTAAAGTCATTCCTTTTTCTAATCGAATTGAATTAATTCTTTTTCCGATTGCTACTTTATCATATTTTTCAGATGGCATAACATCACCTCACAAAAACAGTATACACCAAAATAATATTTTTTGGCAATAAAAGTTTCATAAAGTGGAATAAAAGTGTTGACTTATTTCAAAAATGGAGTTAAAATAGTTTCATAAAGTGGAAAGGAGGTGAAGAGTATGGCTAATCCAAATAAAATCAAAGGATATAGATATATGTTAGGTTTAAGCCAGGAAGAAATGGCTGTAAAATTGGGTATGTCTAAAAAAACATACATTAAAAGAGAAAGAGGAGCGATGCAGTTTAAAGATGATGAAAAATTAAAATTTAAGAAATTACTTGTAGATATTTTTCCTAATATTACAATTGAGCAAATATTTTTTTAAATAAAAAGTTGAATAAAGTTTCAAGGGTTTGTTATTTTTAGAAAGTGAGTAAAGGAGGCAAGCGATGAACGAAACAGGAATACCAGTATATTTACCTAAAGATGTGCAGCAAGAAATATACAATGCAATTCTAGCGCTAACATTTACGGCGATTGAAAAAGCCAAGAAAGAAATGAAAGCTACAACTAATACCCGTTATTTGAATAAAAAAGGGCTGTGTGAGTATTTTACGTGTGCTCCTAGAGTTGTAGAGCAGTGGCAAAGAGAAGGGCTTAAAAGCTTCTTAAAAGGCAATCAGATTATGTTTGACTTGAAAGACGTTCACGAATTCTTAGAAAAAAAGAAATTTTAATACTACCCCCACGGCAAAAATTTAATGAGCTATAGGAGCGTGAATAATGAATAAGTATTTATTTTATGAGTATCCTATACAGGTTTCACCATCTCTTTGTGAGGAGATTGGAGTCAATGAGGCGATATTTATACAACAATTACATTATAGGCTACTTAGCACGAATCAAGAAATAAATGGAAAGAAATGGATATGTATAACTTACGGTGAATTACAAGAAGATTTAAGATTTTTTTCGTTGAGTACAATCAAACGAATAGTAAAAAAACTGGTGAACAGAAAAGTTATTTCTGTTGATAATTTTAACGGAATGAAAATGGATAACACCAACTGGTACACCATTAATTATGAAAAATTATTTTCATTGATGAGTAGGAAGAATGGAGGAATATAGCAATGAAGATGAAGAAAGATGTGAAAACTATGGAACAAATAGAAAATGTAAATGTTCAAATACAAGAGTTAAACAAAATTATTACAGACCTCAAAATAATGAGATCATCAGCAGAAAGTGTGGAACTACTAAAAGAACAAAAAGAGCTATACATTTATAAATCAAGCGAGTTACTAAATGCTTTTTTTGATAAATTCTACAACATTGAAAAAACCTTAGACGATACAGCTTTCTACTTTCAAAATTTAGTTGAAGAGTGGGAAAAATAAGGGAAAGACTGTACTGTACAGAATTAATTAAAAAGTAACAATGAACTAAATAAAATAGAGGTGTAGATATGAAAACTAGAAATGAATTAATTGAGTATTTTTATGCAGTGCTTAGAATACGATGATAAAAATAAAATCGTTGATGAATTAAAAGAAGAATATAATGCCAACCACTCAAAATATATACAAGCAGAGAAAGTAATTACAAACTTAGTATCTTTTGAAGATTTTGACAAATACGAAAATTCAACGATCGATTTAACGACCATTATTGTATGTAATGCTTTTATTTTAGGATACGAGCAATGTAAAAAAGATTTTATAGAAAATATTAATGGAAAAACAAAAAAACGCTAAAGGTAACTGAAAACCTAAAGCGCCATAAACCAACATAATTATATATTAAATATAGATTATTGGCAATGGTAAAAGTTACGAGAGCGACAGAAAGGAGCTTTGAACTTGCCTATCTACTTAGAAAGAGGCTTTAAAAACAACAAGATTGAAGCGCTGCAAAATACCGCTTCAAGTTTTGAATGGTTATCAGTATATAAACCGAAAATCATTGATAAAAAGCCAACTGAAACAAATGAGGAATATTTAAAACGGCTTGAAGAACTGAAACCAAAACAACAGTATTTTATTAGTGGATACATTGAACCAGACGAAAATGGAAAGGTCAAAAGAAATAATGAGAGTCTTGTTAGAAGAGATTTAATCATTATTGATTACGATGCAATAGATTGTTCAAGTAAGACCTTTAAAAAACGTATTGTAGATAGATTACCTAATACAAACATCATTATATATCCGACTATTAGATATAAGGATGAAAAACCACGTTTCAGAGTTGTTATAGAGCCGTCAAGACCGTTGTTGAAATATGAATACCTTAAGATGTTAAAAGAAATTACAGATAAAATTGCCCTACCTTATGATACAGCAAGTGAAAAATGGAGTCAGTGTCAAGGGTTACCAGTTTTGACAGAATGGAATAAAAATGAAGGCTTAACTGTATATAGAGGCGATCATTACGAGGTACCAAATAATATTGAACCACCAATACAACGTAAAGCGTTTAAAAATACATTTAATGATGATACTGTTGGCGCTATTCCACACCAAAAAGCAATTGAGATATTTAAAGAGTATTTAGAACATGAGGAGGCGAATTTATACGAGTATGACAATGCTATTCATGTAATTTTAGTACTTGCTAAAGCTGTACAAGAAGGAGAAATAGAATATAATACCGCCTTAGAATGCAGCGAATTGCTTGCCCTGGGAAATTCCGAATGGATAGAAGGCAATAGAGAACAACTTAACCACGCAATTCAAAAAACTGAAATTAGAACACCATACACGTTTTACAGAAAGTTCTATAATTTATTTCAACAAAAAGAATTAAGAACGATGAAAGACGTATACAAAGCGTTAGAAGAGCAGGGAGAAACGTGGAGAATAGAAAACGCTGAAAATAACGAAAAAACAGGTAAAGTTAAATACCCACAAGTACCATATTTTAAAATAGCAGAAATCATAGTAAGAACAATTCCTATAATTCTGTTAGGGGATATGACGTCTAAAGATAGAAGTTTACTATACTACTATAATTTTGAAACAGGTTTATATACCTATAGCGATATTGAGATAAATAATCTGATTTTAAAAGTAGAGTACCGCGCCCAGGTTGGAACATTCAAAAATGTTGTAGAGATCATTAAGACGTTAGTGCCGTTAAAAGAACAATTACAAAATAGAAATTTAATACCTGTTGAGAATGGAATTTTCAACCTAAAAACAAAGGAATTAGAGCCGTTTCACGCTGATTATATAATTACGAGTAAAATTGCCACGGCATACAATCCAAACGCTAAAAAGCCTCATTATTTTGATGTTGATGCATGGTTTAGTAGCTTAGCATGTAACGATGATGAAATTGTTACCCTATTGTGGGAAATGATTAACGAGGCAATAAACCCAAATTATACAAGAAAGAAGATAGGCTTTTTAGTTGGTGCTAGTGGTAACAACGGAAAAGGCACCTATCAAATGTTACTAATCAATCTGATTGGCAAGAAAAATGTTTCTACTTTAAAACCTAATGAATTTTCTGAAAAATTTAAAACAGCCCAGATAATCGGGAAAGTTTGCAACATAGGAGATGATATAGGAGATGCCTACCTTGATGATATTTCCAATTTAATGAGTATAGCAACAGGAGACGGCATCACAGTGGAGGAGAAAGGGCAAAAAGCTTTTTCAATCTATACAAGCGCATTCTGTTTGTTTAGTGGTAATACTTTACCTCGAGCAAGAAATAAAACAGGATGGATTAGAAGAATGTTAATTATACCTTTTAATGCAGACTTTAGCGGAACTGTGGAAATTTCAGATATTAAAGAAAAGTTTGTATCAGATAAAAATGTATTAGAATACGTGCTGTTTAGAGCCTTAAATTTAGAGTTTGAACAGTTTTCAAAGAGTAAGGCGGTAGAAGAGGCTTTAAGAGAATACAACAAGCACAACGATTATATACAGGCTTATATTGAAGACTTATATATGCCGAATGAATACCACCAACTAGAAAAAGTGCCTTTAAGTTTCATAAAAAAAGACATCAAACAATATTTTGAAGAAGAAGGAATTAAAAAGAGATTACCCTATGGTTTTGGTAATGAATTTGCTATACGGCTTTCAAAGTCCTCAGAAAAGAAATATAGACTAAAAAAAGGACGAATGAATATTGAAGAATTAGAAACATTTCCTGATTGGACTGTATCTGAAATCAATACCAAAAGCGTTATAAATATAATTTTTAAAGGATAATACTGTTGATGTTGTTGCAATTGTGATGATGTTTCACACATACAAAGTCAACAATAAAAAAGCCTAAATCATAAGCTTAATAAAATCTTGTTGCCGTTGTTGAAGTTGTATATATATTCTTACCTAAATAAATATAATTAAACGTAAAAATATATATACACGTATAAAGAATAGAGAAAGAACGGCAACAAGTGATACAAAGGCAACAAGCTACCATAAATGACGATTTAACAATAAATGTAATTGTTGCAATTGTAAAAAACAGCTTCAACACAGTGTCAACAAAAATTACAAAAAATAGGTAGTAAAAAAATAATACATTTCATAAATGTATATAACGAATATAAAAACGCTTGCAACGATTATAAGACCCTACTTTTTTATGATTAAAAATAGAGGAGGTGACAATATGCCAAAAAATCCTAATGATATTGTTTATGGAACAAATTACCATAAAAGCATAGATAAAGGAGATGAAGTTACAACCGTGGTTCATGGACCGTACAGAGGAGAAAAATGCAAAGTTATCGGGTATGCTCCTATAAGTATTGGTTATTTTAAAACTTTGTTGGTGCAATCAGATAAAGGAATAAACTTTTACGTTGCTCAAAACTTTCTACGATACTGGGAAGACTATACAAGTATAAAAAAATTTAAATTAAGAACATGAAAAGAGGAACAAATTATGACAAAAAAATTAAACGAATTACAAAAAGAATTAGAAACATTATTAACAAAAAATCAATCGGATATTCAATCTGTTATGGATCAGTTAGAAAGTAAACAAGAAGAAATGAATACTTTACAAGTTCAGCTAAAGAAAGCTGAAAAAGAAATTAATATTTCTGAATATGAAAAAGTAAATAAAGAACTTTGGGTTATCAAACAAACTGTTAAAATGTTAGAAACACAAGTACAAAAATTAAAAACTGAACCAATCATTACAAAAGAACAAATGCGTGAGTATGAACGTGAGATTAATAAAAGCACACAAGAACAAATGAAGAGCGCAAGAGCGTTAGTTAAAAAAATTGAAGATGAATTAACAAAAGCAATTTTAATGGATTTAGATGCACGAGTAACAGGAGGGCATCTTTTAGACAAGGTAGAAAGAGATCTTGTAAAAAATAACAGAGAACATTTCAAAGATGAAAAAGGTAATTACCTACATTCCTTACATTTAAATATTGGGAACACAACATTAGATTATGAAGTAAAAAGAATTCATGATGAATGTATTAAAAAAACAAAAAAAGTAATGTAATGCCTTTGAAAAACACCTTAAAATGATTGTGAATTTAACATATTGAGAAAATGTAAATTCAAAACACAAAAGTTTAATAAATGTTATTAAATCAATAGTTTAGAACGTCAATCGAATTTAACACAATGTAAGATATGATAAATTCAGATATGAATGAAAAAAACAGAAATAAAGTTAATATTTTAATCAATATCAGACGAAAAAGAAAGGTTTAAATAATGAAAATTATCAAATATCGTACATCATATTATGTTGAAGACGATATAAGAATTAAAATCAATAGTTTGTATTTTCATCGTATGTTTAGGATAAATCAATTTAAAAATCTATCTAGTGCAAAGGAAAGAAAAGAGCTATCTATGTTTTATGAAATACTTGATAATATGGATGAGTTAAGTAAAAAGCTTATTTTTGAAAAGTATTTCAAGTACGCTACAATGCAGCAATCAAAAAAGAAATATGGATGCCTTCATATAGACTATGTGATAAACCATCTAAGCAATACAGAGCATGCAAAAATGTTAAAAATGCCACTGAAAAAATATAGTTCTTTGTTAGAAAAAGCATTAAGAATGTACATTACAGAGTTAGCATACAAGAAAGGGCATCAGTAGGCTTTACATTTTATTAGATTGGAGGGGAGAAAACAATGCCAAAAAAACATAGTGACAGGTTTAGAAGTGATGAATATTTCAGAAGTATAGCGGTAGGTGATGTAGTAACTACAACTAGAAACGATTATAGACGAGGTAAACCCTCAACAGTAGTTGCTATAGGGCAAGCCTCCTTAGATGAATATCTTAGACTAAAAATTGAAACTTGCGATAAAGAAGAGTTCTTTGTATCACAACAAGACCTAATATATTTTGAAGACTACCCCCTCATATTTTTATAACAATCTCATAGAAAAATAGTAACGCCCCCTATAGCCTAGAATCATACTCAAGTTATAGAGGGCGTTATATTACCTTTAAATAGCTTATAGGCAAATTGAAACAACAATAATACATTTTATTTCACCTTACGATTAAAAACGCTCCTAGGCAGGAGAATGAGTCTTTTACGTTATAGTGAGAGGAAAGCTAACAAGACATAAAAACAGTTTAAGAATCCTGCCGAGAGGTTATGTATAGGTATCATAGATACATCTTGAAAAAAATTAAAAAGAATATTTTTTGTTTTCTACTAAATCATCATAAAATAAAATAATAATAAAATGACTAATACGTACATAGGGGGGAGGGGGACCTACACCCTTGATTGGCTGACCTTCACGTAGCCCCTGTACATATTTTCTCGCGCCAAACTTTCAAAAGGGAGAAAATATAAAAAATCAAAAAAGCATTAGTGCAAAAATACAGCTGAATATTATAAAATAATAAGGTATAAGCGCTCATATAGGAGGCTATACCTTATTTTGTTTTTAAATATATATATACTTCTTCTAAAATGTACGTATGCAGCATAAAGGGATAAACTATCCTTTTTACTTTAGCCGTAGGGGTGGAAATGGTTTTTAAACTGACCCAGAAAGTGACCCAGATTTAAATTTATTCAAGTATACATTTATAAGCGGTTCAATGCTAAAAACGTTGAAATAACAACGTTCATAAACTGTTGTAAAGTGATGTAATATATTATTTTTTAATGGAAGATATGCCACGGTTACCGATGAAAACATTAGTAACGATTTATAACACCTATATGGCCAGTTATCAATTGAAACCAACGATTTCAGATAGTTCAGCAGAGGTTCTCTATATTTATGGAGAAAAGGAAATGAAGTGCGTAAAGGAATCGGCAAAACTATTTCAACAGATGCATCCTAATTGCACGCTGTATGAAGCAAAGGGATATAATCATGGATATTTATCCACTTATCTTCCGTTGGAGTGGATGGAATTAGTAACACCATTTTTAGAAAGAAATGAGTAGCGTTAAAAGGAAAGGAGGTTTAGCAATGTCACTTACGAGTCATATTGTTCGTACGTTATTTACGATTGGGGACTTAAAACGAGACTTGGGTTGGGTTCCACCGACTGATGTGGAGGCTATTGAAAATGTATCTTACGGATCCTGCGACAAGTGGCATCTGCTGGATCTCTATCGTCCAAAGATGCGGAAGGCAAATTGCCAGTGTTGCTTAATATTCACGGCGGTGCGTGGGTTTATGGGGATAAGAAAGTATACGCTCCGTATTGTATGTATTTAGCTACCCAAGGATTTGCGGTAGTGAATGCTAGTTACCGACTTGCGCCAAAGCACACTTTCCCAGCTCCTTTAGAAGATGTCGGGGCTATGGTAGAGTGGGTTGTAGACCATGCAGAAGAATACGGCTTGGATGTCTCGAATCTTTTCTTTGTGGGAGATTCTGCGGGAGCGCATTTAGCGACGGCGTATACGGCTGTTCAGTTGAACGAAGCTTATGCGAAAAGTTTTCCTGGGATTAAAGTAGATGAAAGATTTATTCCAAAAGGCTTGCTGTTAAACTGTGGAGTGTTTGATATGGAAGTGGAGTGGAAGAAACAAGGTCGCGCGTTGACGCCGTTTCTTACAGATTTGCTTGGTGAGAAACCCACTGTTGATGCTGTGAAGCAAATGAGCCCAGCGCAATTTATCACTTCAGACTTTCCGCCGGTCCATCTAACAACGAGTAATGGAGACTTCTTACGGAAACATTCGTACCGTCTGAAAGAAGTGTTGGAGAAGAAGGGGGGTGGAAGTCGTCTTTAAGGATTATGGAGAGAAAAAGAAACCTCAAGGACATGTCTTCCATTTGAATCTGAAAAATAAAGTGGGACAAGAGTGCAACGCAGACCAGTTGGAGTTTGTTAAACAAATGATGAAGAAATAAAACTCGAAGCAAATTTTGCTTCGAGTTTTTGTGTTCATTGAGATTGATTAACACAAAGCAATGAAATTATTTTTTAAAAATGTGAAATAATTATTAAAACCCTATTTCAATGATAGCGCTTTTATGATAAACTAATGTCAGAAGGAAGTGGGATGATGATAGATTTAATTAAGTTAGATACTGAAAAAAATAATCACCGAACCATAGATATCGATGCTGTATCAACGGAAGAGATCCTACGAAATTAATAATGAGGATAAGACGATTGCTTCAATCGTTGAAGAGAGTATAGAGGACATCTCAAGCCTAGTTGAGCAGATTGTAACTCGTATGAAAGTCGGGGGACGTCTGTTTTATATTGGTGCTGGAACTTCGGGGAGATTAGGAGTATTAGATGCTGCTGAATGCCCACCAACATACGGAGTCGATAAAGGACTAGTTGTTGGGATTATGGCTGGTGGAGATAACGCTATGTTTACCGCTCAGGAAGGGGCAGAAGACTCACTCGAACTTGCGGCGAAAGACTTGGCCTATTATAACCTGTCTGAAAAAGATAGTGTCATCGGTTTAGCCGCTAGCGGTAGAACCCCTTATGTACTGGGTGGATTACGTTATGCACGACAAGTTGGTGCATTGACTGGAACCATTTCTTGTGTGAAGAATGCAGAAATTTCAGAAGCTGCAGATTATCCAATTGAGGTAGTGACTGGTGCGGAGGCAATTATGGGATCGACTCGAATGAAAGCAGGGACAGCTCAGAAGTTAATACTAAATATGATTTCGACGAGTGTCATGATTAAACTTGGTAAAGTTTACAAAAATTATATGGTTGATGTGAAACCAACAAATAAAAAATTAGTGGTTCGATCAAAAAATATGATTCGTACTTTGACAGGCGTCGATGAGGAAAGAGCAGAGCAACTCTATGAAGCAAGTGGTCATAACGTAAAGAAAGCACTTGTTATGGAAATCATGAACGTGGATAAAGAAACTGCCGAAGGGGCTCTTTCAAAAGGAGATGGACATATTAAATGTGCCATCCAATATTTAGGAGGTGATGTTTAGTGCAAGATATGGAATTAATTATTTTCGAAATTATTAGTAACGGAGGAAATGCCAAAGCTTTAGTATATGAAGCGATGGAGGAATCTGAAAAAGGTAATTTTGAAGAGGCTAGAAAATTACTTGAAGAGGCAGATACATTTTTAAATAAAGCCCATCAAGTACAAACAGACTTAATTCAAAAAGAAGCTGCAGGTGAAAGAAATGAAGTTACTGTACTTTGTACATGCTCAAGATCACCTGATGACTTCGATAGAAGTAAGAACTCTAGCAGAAAATGTAATTCGAATGAACGAAAGACTTTGGAAGTTAGAGCATAAAGAGTAAGGAGAAAACGATGGCTAAATTTAGAAAATGGACTGTTAAAAATGTGGATCAAAAGAAGCAATATAAAACAGCGATGGGGACTACGGATTATGATATTCCGATGTTTGGCTATAAAAGTGTATTGCTTATTATTGCCGCAATGGTAGTGTCAATGTTTGTGATTCCAGCAATTTGCGATTTGATTCATATCGACTTTAGATGGCCTTTTGTCATTATAGGAGGCCTTATTGCGGGCTTTTCAGTTTCATTTTCTCAATACTTTGTAAACTCTAAAAAAGGAATTACTAAAGCCTTTTGGTGGGTTGGTGGTATTTGGAGTATTGTCATCGGAATTATTTATTATTTTATCGTAATGACTGGAGTAATTTTATAAGCGACTGGAGGTGAAAGGTATGAAAATTTTATTAGTTTGTTCAGGAGGAATGTCAAGCGCAATTGTTGCCAAGGCATTACAAGAAGCAGGAACTAAGGAAGGGTTAGATATTCAGGTGGACGAATGTGGAACACAAGCTTTTGCTGAGAAAGTAAAAGAGGATTATCAAATTTCTCTTGTAGCTCCTCAGATTCGTCATCGTTATGATGTGTTAAAAGCTAGTGCAGATGAAGCAGGCGTTCCATGCTTACTCATTAAGCCACAAGGATACACTCCATTAGGAGGACCAAAATTGCTTCAACAAATCAAAGAAGAATTAGGAATTTAATAAGGAAAGTGGGGATATTATATGTTTGATAAAATCACTGAATTTATGGATACAAAGCTGTCGACACCGATGGCAAAATTAGCAGAACAACGCCATTTAAGAGCGATTCGTGATGGTATTATTGCAACTTTACCAATTATTGTCGTTGCGTCAATGTTTTTAGTAATTGCCTTTCTTCCAAACTCAATGCCAAAAGAATGGGGAATTACTCAATTTATTCAAGCAAACCAAGCTAAAATCTTATTACCTTACCGTGTGTCAATGTACATCATGACACTTTATGCGGTATTTGGAATTGGTTTCTCTCTAGCATCTTCTTATGATCTAGATGGTTTATCAGGTGGGATCTTAGCAGAATTAGCATACTTACTAACTATCATTCCTAAAGCTATTCCAGCTGCTTCTGCAGAAGTAAAAGCTTTAGCGGATACTAGCGAACCTTTGAAAAACTATTTAGCTTCATTGCCTTCAGGTTTTGTACTGCCTATGAGTAATCTGGGGTCCGCGGGGATGTTTATTGGTATCTTATCTGCGTTCGTTGCGGTTGAAGTTTATCGCTTCACTCAAAAGAGTGGATTCAAGATTTCAATGCCACCTCAAGTGCCAGCATCGGTTGCACGTTCTTTTGAAGCATTAACACCAACAGTAATCGTATTATTATTCGTTTCAACAATTACAATGTTCATCGGTGTTGATGTTCATAAGATTGTAGGTAGTATCGTTGCTCCATTAGTACAAGCAACTGATTCAATCTTCTCTGTTATTGTAGTAATCTTCTTATCACAATTCTTCTGGTCATTTGGTATCCACGGTTGGTCAATTGTCGGATCTCTTGCACGACCATTATGGTTAGTATTGTTAGAAGAAAATACTACTGCGTTTGGGAACGGTTCTGCAATCCCTAATATTGCAGCTGAACCATTCTATCAATGGTTTGTAATGATTGGTGGTTCTGGGGCTACTATCGGATTAGCTATCTTACTAATCTGGCGTTCAAAATCTGCATATGGTAAATCTCTCGGTAAGACAGCATTTATTCCAGCAGTATGTAACATCAATGAACCTTTAATTTTCGGTACACCAATTGTATTAAATCCACAATTAATCATTCCGTTTATCTTAGCACCATTAGCAAATGGGGTAGTAACTTGGATTGCAATGTCTGCAGGCTTAGTAAACAAAGTGGTTGCAAGTGCGCCTTGGACACTTCCTGGACCAATTGGAGCATTCCTAGCTACAGGTAGTGACTGGAGAGCCATTGTATTAAACGTAGTATTAATTTTATTATCAATTTTAATTTACTATCCATTCTTTGCAATGTACGACAAATCATTACTAGCTCAAGAGCAAGAGCAATAAGAATGAAGTTCTAAGCCCTGTTCTAGTAACAGGGCTTTTCTGTATAAAAGAGTAAGGAGAAAATGAATGAGACGATTAGGTATATCAATTTATCCTGAAAAAAGCACTCTAAATGATATTAAAACTTATCTAAAAAAAACAAGTGAGTTTGGCTTTTCTAGAATTTTTTCGTGTTTATTATCTGTGAATAAACCGGCAGAAGAAATAAAAAAAGAATTTACTGAAATTAATGAATATGCACACTCACTTGGGCTTGAAGTCATTGTAGACGTTTCGCCTCGAGTGTTTGGAGATCTTAATATTTCGTATAAAGATTTATCTTTCTTTAAAGAAATTGGAGCCGATGGAATTCGACTAGATGCTGGTTTCTCAGGTTTAGAAGAGTCGATTATGACGTATAATCCGCAAGGGTTAATTGTTGAAATCAACATGAGCAATAATGTTCATACTCTGGATACGATTATGGATTACAGACCAAATAAATATAAATTGTATGGTTGTCATAATTTTTATCCACACCGTTATTCAGGTTTGAACTTAGATTTTTATAAAGAATGTACGAGACGATTTAATCAGTATGGAATAAAAACTGCAGCATTTGTCACTTGTGGCGATAAAAATGCATTTGGACCTTGGCCAACCACTGAGGGGTTACCAACTTTAGAACTTCATCGAGAATTGCCATTAGATGTACAAATTAAACATCATATTGCGATGGAATTAGTGGATGATATTTTGATTTCTAACTGCTACCCAACAGATGAAGAATTACAATCTCTACAAGGACTTGATTTAGATTTGGTAACTTTTGATGTTGAATTAGTAAATGGTATTCCTGAAATCGAAAAGAAAATTGTGTTAGAGGAATTCCACTTTAATAGAGGGGATCAAAATGATTACTTCATTCGTTCAACACAGAGCCGTGTGAAGTATAAAGGACATCGTTTTGAAGTGTTTAATGCTCCAGATAAGATCCGTCGAGGGGATATTATTATCGAAAGTAGTGAATACGGACATTATGCCGGAGAGCTACAAATCGCCTTGAAGGATATGGAAAATTCAGGTAAAACAAATGTTGTTGGGAAAGTAGTTGATATCGAACACTTTATTTTAGACGAATTAAAACCATGGCAAAAATTTAAATTTAGATTAGGATAAACGCAATGGATAAGAAACAAAGAATATTATGGGGCGGAGCTACCGCTTCTAGCCAATATGAAGGTGGTTTCACAGGCTCGAAAGGGTTAGATACGCAAGATTGCCGTGCGTATTTACCACGAACTTCGAACGCAACAGAAGAAACACGATTATTAACGAAAGAAAAAATCGAAGAAGCTAAACGCTTGGATAGTGACAAGTATTATCCGTTTAGAAATGGGACAAAAGGTTTTGAACATTTGGAAGAAGATATTGAATATCTAGATGAGTTAGGATTAGATTTATATCGTTTTTTTCTATTAGTTGGGCAAGGCTTTTTTTCCAAATGGAGTAGAAGAAGTACCTTCTCCAGAAGGGGTCGCTTATTATGATCGCGTTTTTAATCTCTTAACAGAAAAGAAAATTAAAATCTTTTTGACTCTCAATCATTATGCGATGCCAATTTATTTGGTAGAGCAGTATGGTGGGTGGAAAGGAAGAGAATGTATCGAACATTTCATGCGTTTTGCTACCTTTGTATTTGAAAGATGGGGAAACTTAGTCGAATATTGGTTACCGTTTAACGAAATTAACGCAGGATACTTTAGCCCCTATAATGGTGTAGGTTTATTGAAAGGTGAAAATGGATTTGATTTATCGGATGTATTCCAAGCTCTGCACCATCAGTTTGTAGCAAGTGCTAAAACAATAAAATTAGCTAGAGAAATGAAACTTCCAGGACGTTTTGGTTCAATGATTGCTTGTTTCTGCTACTATCCGTTAACTAGCAGACCTGAGGATAATCTAAAAACTAGTTTTTTTGAAGAGCAAATGAACCAATGGTACTGCATGGATATTTTATCTAAAGGAGAGTATCCATATTACGCAGAAACCTTCTTTAAAAAAACAAAAAAATATTGTTCTAAACATTACGGATGAGGACAAGAAACTATTAAAAGAGAATACTTGCGACTTTGTTTCAATTTCTTTCTATACATCATCTGTAATTACTGTGGAAGAAGCAGATAAAAACAGCTGGAAATTTAGTAGTTTCGACTAAGAATCCGTATTTGAAAAGCAAGTGAATGGGGTTGGCAAATCGATCCGGTTGGTCTAAGAACTTCATTACATAAAGTATACGAACGATATGGAAAGCCGGTAATCGTATCAGAAAATGGATTAGGCGCACGTGATGTACTGACTGAAAATGGGGAAGTTCATGATGAGTATAGAATTGACTATATGAAGAGTTATTATGAACAAGCACAATTGGCGCTAGAAGATGGAGTTCCACTTGAAGCTTATATTGCTTGGGGAATCATTGACATTGTATCTGCTGGAAGTTGTGAAATGGATAAACGCTATGGTGTTATCTATGTAGATGCAGATAATCTAGGTAATGGAAGTTATAAGCGATATAAGAAAGATAGTTTCTATTGGTATAAAGACTTTATTCAAAAATATAAGAAAGAAGATTGATTTTATGGTAATTGTTGTATGTCCTTTAATGCATGACAAAATTATTTCTATTGTAGAAGGAATACCGAGTACTAATTATCACTTTAAGAAGAAGGAGGGAATTAATTTGTATTTTGAAGTAGCACCTTCATCCGATGAAGAGGCTGCACAGGTAATTAAAAGTACTCTAAAAGCAAATTCTATTAGTAAAGCATTAATGTTCAAAGTGTTAACAAAAGAATATATATAGGGAGATGATTTCAAATGGATAAGTTAACAAACTTTGTAGAAGAAAAAATTGCACCGCCGCTAATTAGATTTTCACAAATTCGATATGTACAAGTAATGCAACGTATGGGATTAGGAATCATGAGTTTATTGATTATTGGATCGCTATTCCTAATTTTTGCTTCGTTTCCATACCAACCTTATTTAGAGTTTTTAGGAGATTTAGAAAGACACTTGCTGCTGGAGCTGGTATCGGTACAGCGTTTATTGGGATTTTTACCGTTATGACAGTTTCTTATGGCCTAGCAGAGTGGTATAACGAAAACAAAGGGATGAAGATGGATGTTATTCAACCTGTAGTTTTATCCACAGCTTGTTATCTATTGTTAAATCCTGCTAAAACTGTAAATGTAGTAGTGGAGGCTGGAGCTAATCCAGCTAAATTCACAGGTGTACCAACTCAATATTTAGGAGCACTTGGGGTGTTTACAGCTATTGTTGTGGGGATTATATCTGTAGAGATTTATCGAATTATCATTCAAAAGAATATTGTTATTAAATTACCTGAAAATGTTCCACCAATGGTATCACAAGCATTTATTGCTTTGATTCCAAGTTTTGTAGTAGTTGTTTTTTGGTGGTTCGTAGGTCATGTGTTTGGAGTAGAGATTCCAAAAATGATTCAAAAAATATTCGAACCATTAGTGTCTATTGGAGATACTCCTATTGCAGTTATTCTAGCCTCTCTATTAAACCGTGTACTATGGGCAGTAGGTATTCATGGAGGTAATATCGTAAGTAGTGTTGGTGGAACAATCTGGCAACAAATGGTGGCTGCAAACCAAGAAGCTTTTGCAGCTAATCAATCATTCCAAAATTTACCATATACATTCACTTCACTATATATGGATAATTATATTTGGACAGGATTATTCCCATTAGCATTGATTATGACCTTCTCAAAATCACCTCGCTTAAAAGCGTTAGGTATCCTTGCATTACCAGCTACTTTATTCAATATTGGAGAGCCTTTAATCTTTGGTATTCCAATTATGATGAACCCTGTTTTAATGATTCCATTTGTATTGAGTTATGTAATGTTAGCTGTTATTTCTGTAACTTTAACAAGCTTTGGTATTCTACCAACTCCTGTATTATCTGTTCCATGGATTATGCCGGCGCCAATTAAAACATTCTTGGCAACGAATGCTTCTATCTGGCCGGCGGTATATGTCATTCTTGGATGGATTGTTATGGCAATCATTTTCTATCCTTTTGTAAAAACAATTGAGAAGAAGGATTTATCAGAAAAAGCAGAAAATGGTGAATTATTATATTCATAAAGATGATGCGAAGGCTGATGTAGATTTCTGCATTAGCCTTCTTTTGTAGGAGATGGTGATTGTGTTAGGAGCATCTATTTATTTTTCAACTCCATATGAAGAAAATGAAAAATACTTAAGAGAGATTAGTCAATTTGGTATCAATTATGTTTTTACCTCTATGCAAATTCCAGAAGAAAAAGATGAAAGTCAGTTAGATTTGTTAAAGAAGTTTATTTCACTAACGAATCAGTTAGGGATGAAGCTTATGGTAGATATTTCGCCCGAGACGTTTAGGAAGTTCAATATATCTAAGGGCGACTCTATAGAATTTCTAAAGAGGTTAGAGGTTAAATGTGTTAGAGTTGATTATGGTTTTGATTATAAAAGAAATCAAAGCGTTCTCGAATGAGTTTGAAGTTGTGTTGAATGCAAGCACGATAGATGAGTTCTTTTATAATCAAGGATTAGAAAATGGTTTAGATTTTACGAAACTCATAGCTTGTCATAACTTTTATCCTAGAAAAGATACAGGTTTGGATAAGGATTGGGTTATTCATAAAAAAACAAAAATATTAAAAATCTTTTTGGATTAAAAAGTAATGATGTTCATTCCAGGAGATGCGAAAAAAAGAGGGCCAGTCTTTGAAGGCTTACCGACTGTAGAAAGTCATCGAGAACAATCTCCTCTTGATAATTATATAGACTGTTCTGAGAATCTATTTACAGATGAAATTCTTGTTGGAGATGTGCAGATTTCAAAAAAAGAGTTAAAGAAAATTGATGATTTTATCAAGGAACAAATCATTACGTTAGAGGTTGAAAATCTTTCGGAATCTGATTTTGTAAATAGAGTGTTATCAAATAGAAAAGATGTAGCTATGAACGTAGTACGCTGTGTTGAATCACGAACAATTTTGAGAAGACAAAATGTTGCACCGGATAACACAGCTGAAAGAAAAATAGGAACAATAACAATGGATAACGAAAAATACGGTCGTTATCAAGGAGAGGTGCAAATTGTAAAGCGCCCTCTAGAGGCTGATGAACGAGTGAATGTTATCGGTAAAGTTACAGAAGATTCTAAAGAACTATTAAAGTATATTCAAGCAGGGACTAAATTTAGATTTGTAGGAGTTGAAGATAATGAAAAACAATTATGTTGGTTTGTAATGCAGGAATGTCTACCAGTTTATTGGTTAATAAAATGAAAGCAGCAGCTGCTGAAATTGATAATGAAACTTTTGATATATTTGCTACACCTTTAAGTGGTGTAAAAAAATGAAGTAGAAGTAAAAACCAGTAGATATAATTTTTGGTAGGTCCTCAGGTTAGATTTAAACTTAAAGAATTAAAGGAAAAAAATATGAACCTGAAATTGTTGTGGAAACTATAAATGTGCAAGATTATGGTATGATGAATGGTTCCAATGTCTTGAAGGCGGCTTTGGAAAAAAATTATAAAAAAACAAAGAGAGTATACAGAATGAGTGTTTTTATATAGAATTAAAAAGTTCAATGGATGCCTTTACGGAGACAGAACGTATTATAGCTGAGTTTATTTTTGCAAATAGACAAATCGTTTTAGATTCAAATGCTAAAGAGTTAGGGGAACTTACAAAAACATCTGCTTCAGCGTGGGTTCGTTTTTCAAAGAAAATGGGGTATAAAGGATTACCAGCTTTTAAGGTGGAATTGGCGAAGGAAAAAAAGTTAATTTAGATGAAGGCGATATCGAAACCTTTTTTTAAACCCAAGTGATTCCTTGATGATGCTACTTCAAAAAACAGAGAATATGTTAACTCAGAATATCAGAGAAACCTTTGCCTTACTTGATTATCATGCTTTAGAAAAAGCCATTGAATCGATTAACAAAGCAAAAACAGTTTATTTATTAGGAGTTGGCGGAAGTAGTATTGTTTGTTTAGATTTCTATCATAAAATGACGCGTATCCATCAAGAAATTATATACGATCGTGATTTACATACATTGATGGCACGTGTAGCACAGCTAGAGAAAGACGATGTTGTTATTGTCATTAGTTATAGTGGCGAGACAGAATCCGTAAATTCGATTGCCAAAGTTGCAAAAAAACTTGGGGCCAAAATTGTAGGAGTTACAAAGTATAACTTAAAATCGACTTTATCAACATTGTCAGATATCCGATTGTTTGTTCCAGTGGAAGAAAAAGAAATTCGTTTAGGCTCTATCACTTCTCGGAATAGTTTATTAACGATTACCGATTTACTGTATTACGGAATTGCGAAGAAAGATTTTAATATTACAAAAGACTTGCTTGTTAGAACACGACAATTTATTAAGGAGGTTCAATAATGCTGGCAGTAGGGTTAATGTCTGGAACATCTTTAGATGGTGTGGATACAGTTCTTTGTGAAATCACGGGGTACGATGAGTCCACACAAGTAAAACAATTAAACTTTATTACTGTAGATATTCCAGAAAACTTACGAACAAAAATTAGAAAATGCTGTAGCAGAGAATTAATCCCTGTGGATTTAATCTGTTCCTTAAATTTTGAATTAGGCTATCTTTTCGCGGATGCAGTAAAACGTATTTGCAAAGAGTCCAATGTTCGATTAGAAGATTTGTCGTTTATCGCAAGTCATGGACAGACTATTTTCCATATCCCGAAAGCTTATGATGATTATGTTCCAAGTACATTACAAATTGGAGAAGCGGCAATCATTGCGAATGAATGTAAAACAGATGTGATTTCAAACTTCCGCGTAATGGATATGGCGGTAGGTGGGGAAGGAGCACCTTTAGTTCCTTATAGTGAAACTTTACTATATGGTGAAGATCATCAAGCAGTGGCGCTACAGAATATCGGAGGTATTGGAAATGTGACAGTTCTTCCTAAAAAGGGCGATGAGAAAAAAGTCATTGCTTTCGATACGGGTCCAGGGAATATGATGATTGACGAAGCTGTTCGAACTTTTTATGGAGAGAAGTACGATAAGGATGGATTCTATGCTAGACAAGGAAAGATGATACCGCAACTGGCAGAAGAGCTAAAAGAGCATCCTTACTTTAAGATGGATCTTCCAAAAAAACTACTGGTAGAGAAATGTTTGGAGAGCACTATACGCAAGAACTTCTTAAAAAGTATCACTCTTATGATGCAAACGACATTATTCATACCTTAACGTGGTTCACCGCATATTCGATTGCGTATCACTATAAGAAACATCTGATTGACCCTTATAATTTGAAGAAATGCATTGTTGGAGGTGGAGGTGCCTATAATTCTTACTTACTTGAACTTATTCAAAAAGAGATGACTGAAGTTCAAGTGTTTACACAAGAAGAACAAGGATTTTCTTCAGAAGCTAAAAGAAGCGCTGGCATTTGTGATTTTGGGGAACCAAACTTACCATAGAAGGCCATCTAACGTTCCTTCAGCTACAGGTGCGAAGAAGAGTGTTATTTTTAGGCCAAATTACCTATCCAACTTTATAAAAAAAGAAAAAAATGCCTATTGTGGATTTTTGAAGTGCACCCTGTCAAGTAGACAGGAAAAATAATTAAAGTGTATGACGAGTTCTTATGAACTCGTCTTTTTTTATTATGCTGGGATTTTTTTAACCCCATTGATAAAGTAATTCTTTTCTTATTATAGAACTGGATATACTCCTCAACTTTCTTGAAAAGAGATTCATAGGTTTTGAAATGATATAAACGATATGCTTCTTCCTTTAATGTTCCCCAGAATGATTCCATTGGTCCATTATCGATACATCTTCCAGGACGGGACATACTATGTGTTATTTGTCCTTTCTCTATAAAGTGCTTAAAGAAATGAGAAGTATATTGGAATCCTCGATCACTATGAATCATTGTTTTTGTGGGAATTATCTTCCTTTTTATTTGATTAAAAAGTATCTTTAACGATTTGATTATTGTTTTGCTTAGATATTTGATATGCAACTATTTTCTTTGTGCCATAATCTAAAACAGCACTTAAATAAGCTTTGTCTCCCTTTCCATACTTCAATTCAGTGATATCCGTTAATAGTAGAGCCATTGGTTCATATTCTTTCTTAAATTCTCGATTTAAAATATTAGCTGCAGTGTATTCTTCAGTGTTCGATTTATAACGATAACGTTTTTTTCGTATAACTGCCTTTAATCCCATTAGTTTCATAAGACGCTGAATACATTTATGATTCACTTTTGCATTTCTATAATAGTTTAAATAGATTGTGATACGACGATATCCATATATACCTTGAACAGATTCATATACTTCGTGTATTAATTCCATTAAACGACGTAGTCGTTTTTTTCAGATTCCGAAGGGACACGATTTAACCATTTATAATAGCCAGCTCTACTGACTTTTTAACACTTTACATAATAGAGTAATATGAAATCCTCTTTTTACTTAATTTTTTTAATCGTTTGATATTCCGCTTCAAATCTCGTTTGGCAAACATCAACTCGCTTTCCACTTCTTGTAATTTTTTTAGTGCGGCATTTTCTGTTTCTAAATATTCGTTTCGCGCCTTTAATATTGCCATTTCTGCACGAATACGCTCAGTTTCTGTCTGTATATTTTCTGGTTTTCGTTTCCCTCGACTGTCTATTAATCCATCAGGACCATATTTTTGATATTTTTTTACCCATTGATACACCAAGTTGTAAGAAATGTTATATTTCTGTGCGGTTTGTTTATAGTTTAATTGATTTTGAATACAGTCTTTGACGATAAGGATTCTTTCTTCGTGCGTTGTTTTTCTATATTTCATAGTGTACACCTCTGGCTTAGGATCGTAGGCCTTCGTGGCCTCACCATTAGTATACTTAATAATCCAATTTCGTACAGTTCTAGCAGAAGGAATTTTGTATTTTCTTGCGATTACTCTTAAATAGGTTTTCGATTCTAAAAACTCTTTAACCACCTTTTCTTTAAATTCCTTTGTATAAGTGTTAAACCCGTCTCGATCTTCTAATGCAGAAGGTCCATATGCTTTATAGTTCAAAAAATACATATTAAATGCTCCAGGTGAAATCTTTAAACCATATTCACTACGCAGCTCACGAAAAGGCACACCATCTAAATACAATTCTATGAATCGTTCTAATTCTTTTGCAGTATGTTTCTTAGCCAATCTAAAAAATACCCCCTCTAAAGTAGTTTACTTTTTTTAGTGTCTACTTTAGAGGGAGCATATCATTTTCACAATAGGCATTTGCTTTTATAAATAAAAGACGCTTTCTGTTGCTGATTTAGAGGGAATAATATTTAAACGTTTTTGAGACGAGTCAATTACAGAAATACAACTATTCAGTACTGTAGCATTTTTCTTAACGACACTTCCTTCAAAAGCAACAGGAATGATTGTTTCACTGTTGCATGATAATAGAGCTTTTGCAATATCTTTTCCTGCTTGTTGAGCGAGTGTGTGTAAAAAGTAATTGGCGTCATAAGTGCTGCAAAAGCTAGCAAGTTTTGCAACTTCTGTTTTTGGTTTTGAATAAACTGTTTGTACAATAGTACTTCTGTCAGGGAAGAGTTCTTCCAGCGCCGGAACTAGTTCGCAGAAATCTAAAGGAGATTCAGCATAATCTAGATAATCAACATATGTTTTTAAAATTTGTTTTCCAATCCAATATCCACTACCTTCATCCCCTAAAATATGTCCCCATCCGCCTTTTTGAATAAATATTCCATCCTTTCTTGAAAGGAGTGAAGAACCAGTTCCTGCGATGAATAGATTACCATCATTATTTTTAAATGTAGCAATATGACTCATTTTTAAATCAGAATCAACTACAAAACGACAACTGATTTTTTCGTTAAAAGCTAATGTGAGCTTGTCAATGATGGTGCTAGCGCCTGCCATACCAATAGAAATACAGTTGATATCTGAATAGTGAAGATTGTTATTAGAGAGTAAGTGATTAATAACTTGTACTACATTTGATATTGCAAGCTCGAAGTTTACAATTGGATTTCCCATCTCTCCAATATATTCATCAACGATTTCTTGTTCTTTATATAAAACTCCTTTTGTCTTCGTACCTCCGCCGTCAATTCCGATTTTCATAGTAAAACTCCTTTCGTACATGTTACTGATTAAGATAAATAGTTTGAGTTTTGATAGTCGCTCTTAAAAGCTATAGAAAAACCACCCGAAACAGGGTGGATCTTCAACTTAAAGAAAATATAGTCGTTTTAATATTATTTTCTCAATTCGTGCGTCAACATATAACTGCTTTCTAGAATGTCGTTAGCACGTCTTTCGTCTTTTTGAAGAAGCCCTAAGTAGAGTAAGTCGACTAAGAAGAGCGAGTCGTTACGACTGGTAATGGCTGCAGAACGAATCGATTTTTCATGGCGAGGAACTTTGAGGCAATAGGTGCTGAGAGCGTCTAGATTGCCGTTGCCTTGTCCAGTAATCGATACGGTTGGGATGCCACGTTCTTTAGCAATTTCAAAGGCTGCATTGACTTCTCTTGTGCTGGCAGAGTAGCTGACACCGATTACTAAGTCTTTTTCCGTAGCATTGCTAAGGCTTGCGAGTTGGATATGTGAGTCAGTGTGGTAGACGATATTTTTACCGATACGGCTTAGTTTAAAGTAAATATCGCTGCAGACTAGACCTGAAGCGCCGACCCCAAAAGTGTATATTTTGTTCGCGTTTTTGAGTAAGTCAATCACGCGGTCGAGTGTGTCGTCGTCGATTAGTTCGATCGTCATTTCATAGGAACGAGTAACCGTCTTAATTAATTTAGATTGAATGGTTTTGATAGAGTCGTCTTTATCGATTTGTTCATCGATGGATTGTGAGTTTTGTTGTGCTAAATTCACCTTAAATCGAGAGTAAGAACGGAACCCAATTTTTTTAATATATTTACTAATAGAAGAAGACGAAACCCCAATTTCATCTGCCAATACATGAATGCTTGAAGAAAGCACGACATCTGAATGTTTTGAGATGAATTCTTCAATTTTTTTATCTGTTGCTGTTAAAAACTTTTTCATGGAATCCCTACCTTTTTTGAGAAATATTGTTTCCGATTTCATTATACAGTATTGAAATAAAATTTACAACGCTGTATAATATGTTTAAGAAAAACGATTTCATTATGAATTTTAGTGGAATTTTTAAGAGGAGGTGGAGAAAATGGATGACATTTCAAAATTGATGACAGAGCAAGTCAATGACAGAAGTAAGGATATTGAAACGCAGTCGATTCGTGAGATTTTACGTTATATGAATGACGAAAACAGAAAAATCACTGATGCGATTGAACAGTGCATTCCAGAAATTGAAAAAGTGACAGCAGGTGTTGTACAAGCATTCGAGAAAGGAGGCCGACTGATTTATCTGGGCGCGGGGACTTCTGGTCGACTTGGTGTTCTGGACGCAAGCGAGTGCCCACCAACATTCGGTGTATCACCGGAGATGGTAGTGGGACTGATTGCAGGTGGAGATTACGCTCTTCGAAACGCCATTGAAGGTGCCGAAGACGATGAAACCTTAGCCGAGGCACAGTTAAGAGACTTGGATCTTGTCAAAGAGGATGTAGTCGTCGGAATTAGCGCGAGTGGACGCACACCTTATGTCGCAGCAGGTCTTGCCTATGCCAATGAGGTTGGATGTTTCACAGGTGCGATTTCCAATTCTCCAAATGCTTTAATTTCTAACATTGCTTCGGTTGGTATCGAAGCGATTACTGGGCCAGAAGTGGTTACCGGATCTACGCGGATGAAAGCAGGTACGGCTCAAAAAATCATTCTCAATATGATTACAACGACTGCAATGATTCAAGTAGGAAAAATTTTCAAAGGATATATGGTCGATGTTCAACCAACGAACCTAAAGTTGAAACAGCGAGCAACCAATATTCTCTCTAAAATTACAAATCTTTCTCCCGAAGACGCAAGAAGTGTTCTTGAGGAAAATGATTTTGATTTAAAAGTCGCTATTATCTCTCAAATACATCATATTTCGGCAAAAGAAGCAGAACAACTGCTTCAGGCAAATCAGATGAATATTGTCAAGGCAATGAAAAATAAGGAGGCTTAATAAAATGGATGCAAAGAAAGTAGCAAATGAAATTTTAAATAAAGTCGGACAAAAGGAAAACGTGGTTAGTAATGCTACATGTATGACTCGCTTACGTCTGACTGTAGCGGATACATCTAAAGTGGATGTGGCTGGATTAAAAGATGTAGATTCAGTATTAGGGGTTGTAGAACGTGAACAAGGGGTTCAAATCGTTTTAGGACCTGGCAAAGTGACTGAAGTGGGTCGCGAATTTTCTGAATTAACAGGAATCGAATTAGGTAGCGTGGACGAAGTAGATGCTGCTGATTTAGCAAAAGAAAACAAAAAAGAAAATAAAGCAAAACATAGAGGCCCTGTTCAACGCTTCTTGGAACATATCGCTAACATTTTCGTGCCATTATTACCAGGGATTATCGCAGCTGGTTTAATTAACGGTATTTCAAACGTTATTAACGTGACAACACAAAACGCATATAACTTCGAATGGTGGTACCAAGCCATTCGTACAATGGGTTGGGGTCTATTCACCTTCTTACCTTTATATGTAGGGTACAATGCCGCTCGTGAGTTCAAAGGAACACCTATTCTTGGGGCAATCGCCGGAAGTATGTCACTTGGTGTTACAACAATGCCACTTCTATTAAAAACAGACGCTGGTCAAGTGTTGATGCCATTTACTGGTAAAGCCTTCAACCCAGGTGCTGGTGGTTTATTAGCTGCATTAATGATGGGGATTGTAGTAGCTTACTTAGAACGCGCTGTTGACAAAGTGATTCCAACAATGTTGAAACATTCTTGACTCCATTATTAACATTAATCATTGGCGCATTCTTATCAGTATTAATCATCCAACCTGCTGGCGCTGCGTTAACTCAAGGTATTTACACAGTATTAAACTTCGTATATGAACAATTAGGAATCTTTGGTGGTTACATTTTAGCGGCTGGATTCTTACCAATCGTATCTGTTGGTTTACACCAAGCCTTAACTCCAATCCACGTGCTATTAAACGATCCAAACGGACCAAGTCAAGGTATCAACTACCTATTGCCAATCTTAATGATGGCCGGTGGTGGACAAGTGGGTGCAGGTTTAGCATTATACTTGAAGACTAAGAACAAAAAATTAAAACAATTAACAAGAGACTCATTACCAGTTGGTATCTTAGGTATCGGGGAACCAATGATGTACGCTGTAACACTTCCTTTAGGTAAACCATTCTTAACAGCCTGCTTAGGATCTGGTGTCGGCGGTATGTTAGCAGTTCTATTCCATTTAGGTACTGTATCTCAAGGGGTTTCTGGGTTATTTGGTGCTTTAATCATGGTACCAGGAACTCAAGCACTCTTCTTAACTGCAATGGTTGGAGCTTACATCGGTGGATTTGTTATCACATGGTTCTTCGGTGTAGATGAAGATCGTATTAACGAAGTATATGGAAACAAATAGAGCAAACATTTCTTTTGGGCGCTCCATCTATATCAATCTTGGTGAACAAGTCGTTACACAAGTATTAGAAGAAATGAAAGCCGCGCGTCAAACCGTGGCTTTCACTTCTTTTCAGTTACCAGAACATCCGTTAGAAATCTCGGATATGGCTCGTCTTGTGGAGCTTGCTCGCTCATATGAAGTAGATTTAATTCCAGACATCGCCCATAAAGATCTTACCAAAGAAAATATTGCGGCTCTGAAAAATGCGGGGCTATCGTACTTACGTCTGGACGAATTTGGAGACGAAGCGTTTATTGAACGTTGCGGCAAGGCGTTTACGCTTGTCGTGAATGCGTCGACGTTTACCCACCGTGAATATAAAGTGTTAGAACGACTCGGTTTTTCTCGTCGAATCATCGCTTGTCATAATTATTATCCAAAAGTATATTCAGGGATTTCGCTTGAAAAATTCACCACGATTAATCAAAAATTACATGCGCTTGGTGTAAAAGTACTGGCTTTTATTCCAGGAGATGAGCCTTTAAGAGGACCGCTTCATGAAGGTTTACCAACCGTTGAAACGCATCGTACATTAGATACGCGATTGGCGATTTGCGAACTCATTAAGGCGCACACCGATATGATTTTAGTGGGGGATACGTTTATTAACGCCGCTACACAAAGTCATGAAGGAATTCCAAGAAGGGTTCGTGTCTCTGAAGGCAGAAGCACCCGTGGAATTAATAGGTAAAGTGCTTCGTGACCGTATCGATGCCAGTGATTTTGTGTACCGCGTACTCGGTACTCGCGGCTGGGCCTTACTTGGCGGAGAGGTTTCTACAACAACCCGCACCGTTGGAGAAATCAATCAAGCAAATAGCCAGTATGGTCGTTACCAAGGTGAAATCGAAATTGCTAAAGTTGAGTTGCCACAAGACGTTCGACAAAACGTCATCGGGCACCTACTTCCATCTGAGATTGCCGTATTTACTGCTTTGCCAGAAGGATTTGGCATTCAATTAGAAGTCGAATAAGAAACAGCAATCCATCCGCCACTTTTGGTAGGGTGGATTGTTTATTTTTCTATACAACATTAGAAAAATGAGCCGTTTTATGATACTCTAGATGAGTATAAATTTAATAGAAACAAAGGGGGCCTTTGGATGATAGAGCTGATTGCAACAGTTGAATCCATCCAACAAGCAAAAGACTTGCTTGAAGCGGGCGTGGACACGATTTATTTTGGGGAAGACCAATTCGGACTTCGCCTTCCAATGTCGTTTACACGTGAGGAACAAATAGAATTAACGGAATTGGCGCACCAATATGGAAAGAAAGCAAGCGTTGCTGTTAACGCGATTTTCCATAATGAAGGAATTGCGCTTGTACCTGAGTATTTGAAATTTTTAAAAGAAATCGGTGTCGATAACATCGCGGTAGGAGATCCAGGTGTGGTTCAAATTATGAAGAACCCTGAGTACTCAATTCCTTACCGTTATGATGCAGCGGTTTTAGTAACAAGTAGTCGTCAAATCAACTTCTGGGGAAAACGTGGTGCCGTTGGTGCGGTGATTGCGCGTGAAATTCCTCGTGAAGAGATGAAAATTTTGGCAGCAGGTGTAGAAATTCCAATCGAAGTTTTAGTGTACGGAGCAACTTGTATCCATCATTCAAAACGCCCACTGTTAAATAACTACTTTAACTATATTGAGAAAAAAGAATCTGTTGAAAAACGTCGCGGTTTATTCGTATCAGAACCTGCCGATGAAGATTCTCACTATTCAATCTACGAAGACATTAACGGAACGCATATTTTCGCGAATAACGACGTGTCTCTTGCTCCATATTTGTTAGAATTAACAGAAATGGGCATTCCACAATGGAAATTAGACGGAGTATTAGCTCCGGGTCAAGATTTCGTGGAAGTAGCGAAGTTATTCGTGAATGCTCGTAATGAAATCGAAGCAGGCACATGGACTCCTGAGAAGAGCGCTAGCCTTGAATTACAAGTGCGTGCACACCATCCAAAAGTACGTGGCCTCGAAGCAGGATTTTACTTATTAAATCCAGAAGATGTGAAATAGGAGAGAGTCAAATGGGAAGAAAGATATTGAAAAAACCTGAAGTACTTGCTCCAGCGGGTACTCTTGAAAAGTTAAAAACAGCTATTTTATACGGAGCTGACGCGGTTTTCCTTGGTGGGGAAGCGTACGGACTTCGTAGCCGTGCAGGGAACTTCGACTTTGCAGAAATGAAAGAAGCCGTTGATTTTGCCCATGCGCACAATGCAAAAGTATATATTGCCGCTAACATGGTGACTCACGAAGGCGACGAAAAAGGAGCGGGAGAATTCTTCCGTACAGTTCGTGACATCGGTATCGATGCAGCCATCATCAGTGACATGGCCTTAATGGATATTTGTGCGTCAGAAGCGCCAGGATTACCAATCCATTTATCAACACAATCTTCAGCAGCCAACTACGAAACGCTAAACTTCTGGAAAGACGAAGGATTAGAACGTGTCGTATTAGCGCGTGAAGTATCAATGGACGAAATTAAAGAAATGCAAGAAAGTGGATGTAGAAATCGAAGCGTTTATCCACGGAGCAATGTGTATTTCTTATTCAGGACGTTGCGTATTATCAAACCACATGGTGCATCGTGATGCCAACCGTGGTGGATGTGCTCAGTCTTGTCGTTGGAAATACGGTCTATTCGATATGCCATTTGCCGGCGAAAAGAACATGGTCGGCGCGGGCGAAGAAGGCATCGAAGAGAAATTCTCAATGAGTGCCGTTGACCTATCTATGATTCAACATTTACCAGACTTAATCGAAGCTGGTGTAGATAGCTTGAAGATTGAAGGTCGTATGAAATCAATTCACTACGTTTCAACGGTTTCGAACGTTTATCGTGCAGCGGTTGATTCATACTGCGAAGATCCAGATAACTATGTATGTAAACAAGAATGGATTGACGAGTTATGGAAAGCAGCGCAACGTGAATTAGCAACTGGTTTCTACTACCAAGTTCCAACCGAAGAAGAGCAATTATTTGGCCCACGTCGTCAAATCCCTCAATACGCTTTCGTTGGACAAGTGCTTGAATATGATCCAGAAACGCAAATGGCAACAGTGCAACAACGTAATAACTTCAAAGTCGGAGACCATATCGAGTTCTACGGACCAGGAATGCGTCACCACGAAGAAGAATTAACACAATTATGGGATGAAAATGGCGAAGAAATCGAAGCAGCTCCTCACGCGATGATGATTTGCAAGATGAAAGTAACTGAGCCAGTGAAACCTTTAGATATGATTCGTAAACGTCGTTAAGACGAATTTTTAAAAGAAAGAAGGAATGAAAATGTCATTACCAAACTGCCCTAAATGTGGTTCAGAATACACATACGAAGATGGCGTATTATTAGTATGCCCAGAATGTGCGTATGAATGGGAACCAGGTTCAGAAGTTGAAGAAGGCCCAGTAGCCATTGATGCGAACGGAAATAAATTACAAGATGGCGATACTGTAACAGTTATCAAAGACTTAAAAGTAAAAGGCGCTCCGAAAGATATTAAGCAAGGTACACGCGTGAAGAATATTCGCATCGTGGAAGGCGATCATAATATCGATTGTAAGATAGATGGATTCGGCGCAATGAAACTTAAATCTGAGTTTGTTAAAAAGATTTAATGGGAGTCCCGTAGGGACTTTAAAAAAAGCTCCCCCTAGAATTTTTATAGTTGTTATAATAGCGATACCGGATTGAGCCAAGGTCTCAATCCTACCAAGCTTCAAACTGACTCTACGGGTTTTACCCTAGAGTCAGTAATTCACATTGGTTATGAACCCGCTATTACAACTACTATAAATCTAGGGGGCTTTTTTTCGTCCCTCGACTCGGTGATCTTTATCAAACTTAGTAATAAGTTTTATTGTTTCTCAGGAAGAGGACCGGGGTCAGCTTGGTCGTGCTTCGGAATAGTGCAACTGTAGAAAATTTCCAAATGGAAGGCTGTAATTAAAATTTAATAAATAAGGATTATATGCACAAGAATAGTTTTTTTATGCATATTTTATTAAGGAAATAGACCTGCGTCCTTGAAATTTAATTTCTGCTGTGTTACATTCAAAATAAGGAGTAGAAAACGCTTTTGTATAGGCGTTTCTGTGCTTTTTTTCACATATTTCAACTAGGAGAAGTGGCAGTTTTGGAACAGTATCATACAGGTACCATTCGATTGATGGGGACCGTCATCGAATTGAAAATTGCGCATCCAGAAGGCGAGCGTTTAGTGGCTGAAGTTTTCGAGCAATTGAAGCGATATGAGCATCGTTTTAGCGCGAATGACCCAACTTCAGAACTGATGGCCGTGAACTTGGCAGCAGGGAAACATGCGGTCGCTGTTCATCCAGAGATTTTTCATTTGGTGAAATTGGGACTGGAGAATAGTTTAGCTGCGGGAAGTCGGATGAATATCTTGATCGGCCCGGTTGTTCAAACATGGCGCGTAGGCTTTAGTGATGCACGAGTACCAACGGATGAAGAAATTAAAGCCAAACTGCAACTGACCGATGCAACGAAAGTCGAACTGGATGAAGCCAGTCAGACGATTTTTCTGTTGGAAGAAGGAATGCGAATTGACCTTGGTTGTATTGCCAAAGGGTATATTGCCGACTTGGTGATGCAACAGCTAAAAGAGCAAGGAGTTACTTCTGCGCTCATTAACCTTGGTGGGAATGTTCTCACGCTTGGACCAGCTGTTCATCATGAAGATGGGAATTGGTGGATTGGTATTCAAAACCCGAAACTCCTTCGCGGAGAAAATGTGGCGCTTCTTCCGATTCAAGATGAGTCGATTGTCACATCGGGTGTCTACGAGAGGGTGCTAGAAGTAGATGGTAAGAAATACCATCATATTTTGGACCCAAATACTGGATACCCAGCTGAAACAGACGTTGCCAGTCTAACGATTGTTTCCAAACAGTCCGTCGATTGTGAGATATGGACGACCAGACTCTTTGGAAAGAAAGCACATGAAATCTTATTCGAAGTGGAACAACACCCTAACATCGAAGCTGTTATGATTTAGACGATGATCGTATTTTCTACACTTCAGGACTCGCTTCAAAGATTCAATTACTCGAAAGGAAGTACTCAAATGGTTAAATTAATCGGTTTAGTCGGAACAAACTCTAAAAAATCAACAAACCGTCAACTATTACAATACATTCAAAAACATTTTTCAGAACAGGCGGAAATTGAACTTGTCGAAATTAAAGACATTCCAATGTTCAACAAACCAACTCCAAAAGTTGTGCCACAAGAAGCACAAGTTATTGCAGAGAAAATCGCTGCAGCAGATGGAGTTATCATTAGTACACCAGAATATGACCACTCATGCCCAGCTGTATTAATGAACGCTTTAGCATGGTTATCTTATGGTATCTATCCATTATTAAACAAACCTGTCATGATTACAGGAGCATCTTACGGAACATTAGGTTCTTCACGTGCACAAAGTCAATTACGTCAAATCTTAAACGCGCCAGAAATTAAAGCACGCGTTTTACCAAGTGATGAATTCTTATTAGGTCACGCCTTACAAGCATTCGACGAAGAAGGTAACTTAAAAGATGCAGCAACTGTTGAAAAATTAGAAAAGATTTTCGAAGATTACTTATTATTCATTGAAATTACAAAAACAATTAGTTCGTGCAAACGAAGCTCGTGAAAAAGAAGCGAAAAACTTCTCATGGGACAGTTCTAAAAAATAAGGAGTGACAGTAGAAAATGAAAATTATTGGTATCGTAGGATCAAATGCGGAATTTTCGCATAACCGTTTATTATTACAATTTATCGAAAAGAAATTCAGTGACTTATTCGAGTTTGAAATCTTAGAAATTAAAGATATTCCAATGTTCAACCAAGACGAAGATCAATCTAAGAGTTTCCCAGTACAATACATGTACAACAAATTAATCCGTGCAGATGGTGTGATTATCGCTACACCTGAACATAACCACACAATTACAGCTGCTTTGAAGAGCACATTAGAATGGATGTCATTCAACTTACACCCATTCGAAAACAAACCTGTTATGATCATGGGAGCTTCTCACTATGACCAAGGTACTTCACGTGCGCAAGTGCATTTACGTAAAATCTTAGATGCTCCAGGGGTAAACGCATATGTATTACCAGGGAACGAATTCTTATTAGGAAAAGCAAAAGAAGCATTTGACGAAGAAGGAAACATTAAGAGCGAAGGAACTGTAGCGTTCTTACGTTCATGCTTAGAAAACTTCGTAAAATATGTGGAGGTTGTAAAAGTGTTACGCAAACCATTACCAACACCGCCAGAAGATTTAGACTGCACAAACCCAATTTCTACAACAGTTCAAGGTGTAGATCCAGATGATCCAGAATGGGTTGAAAAAGCAAGTGAAATCGTTGGTGCTGCTCAAGGAAACGACTATGTTCGCTTAGACCACGGTTTATTAACGGTTGACCAAATCGATATGTTCTTAAAAGCTTTACCATTTGAAGTAACATATGCCGATGACAACAACCAATTCTTGTACTATAACTTCAACAAACCAGCAAACAAAATGTTGGCTCCACGTGTGCCAGCTCAATCTGGTAACCGTTTAGGAACAGTTCACCCACCACGTACATTCAAAAATGTGGAATACCTCATTGCGAACTTACGTGCAGGTAACGTGGATTACTTCCGTACAATCGTTCCAAACACTCCGCCAGAAATCATCAACGTACACAACTACCAAGCAATGTACTATCCTGATGGTTCTTACGCTGGAATTAACGAAATCGTATTTGACTTCAAACCATGGTTAGATTGGTACTTACAAACAACTGGCCAACGTTTAGTAAGCGCAAATGGTGCTGCTCCTGTAGCAGACGCAACAAGTGGCGCTTCAAACAGCGGACACTCAGCTCCAGCTCCTGCAGCAGATGCAACAAGTGGTGCTTCAGATAGCGGACATTCAGCTCCAGCTCAAGCACAAGCAGTTGATGCAACAAGTGGTGCTTCAGAACACTAAAATTTAAAGCGAGAAAGCTAGGCAAATGTTGGCCTAGCTTTTTTTTATAGACGAAATGGACCATTGTTCACGTTTTAGAAACAACTGGAAACTGTTTTCTTAAAATTAACTAAAATGTAATGTTCCTAGTATCCAAGTGTAGTGGTTTTGAGCTATAATAAATAGGAGTTTAAGGAATGGAGAAAAACAGTGGGGACTATGAATTATCAAACAACACCTTCTCAAGCACCGACGCACCCACACCCTCCCAAGCAAAAAGAGAAAAAACGGAGTGCGGTATTTGATGGCTTGAAAGGTTTTTTTATACTAGCAATTATTACGTATTATTATTTTCAACATTTATTACCGGGCGGTTTTTTAGCCGTTAACGGATTTTTAGTAGTCGGAGGTTATTTGACATTCCGACATAATATCAAAACATTTGCGGAAGATTATAAAGAGCGTTTCCCAGTGAGAAGCTTGAAGAGAATGTTCTTCCCGATGCTCTTTATGATTGTCGTGACGGTCGCGTTTTTATTCGTGGCGGCACCGCAATTACTTTCTAATATCCGAGGCATGGCGCTTTCGGCATTATTCTTCGTGAATAATGATTATCAAATTTTCTCTCAACAATCATACTTTGTGCAATCGGCGAATCCAAGTCCGTTTGTGCATCTCTGGTATGTATCCCTTTATGTGCAATTATTAATCGTAGGGTATTTGCTTCGAAAACTGATGAAGAAACTCAACTTCCTCAGAATGCAGGAGTTCGCGTTACTCGCATTCTTGACGCTTGCGTCAGCAACGGGAATGGCAGCACTCTATTGGTTTGAACAAGATCCGTCTCATGTGTACTACTTAGTATCAACGCGTCTATTCTCGTTCACATTCGGGGCGTTACTTAGTTACATTCATGAAGGAAAATTACTACTTCCTGAGCGAGAATCAGGTTCTGTTGTTCCAAACGCATTGAGCCTCCTCTGTTTAGGAGCTTTAGGTTGGATGTTTACAACGTTCAACGGAACGCAAGCAGAAGTGTATTATATGATGATGTTTATTTCATCGTTTGTGGTGATGCTTCTTCTCTCTTGTACGATTCGCGAGGGTGTGGGGGTTCATTACCTCTTCAGCTTCAAAGGATTTACGTTCTTCGGAAAGAGAAGTTTCTCATACTACTTATGGTTCTATCCGATTCATCTGATTGCGCCAACGTTCTTACGCGAGATTAATGAACAGTGGTTATCAGTCGGAATTCAATTTGCATTGATTTTCGTGATGGCGGAAATTACGTATCAACTGTTTGAGCGAGACCGCTTCGTTCTTCCGATTGGACAAGCGCATAGTCCGTATAATTTAACGGCCTATGGAAAATCAAACCTACCAAAAGGCATGAAGCAATTTGGACTCGTGTTCTCACTCATGTATGTGATCTGTATCGGGCTTGCAGGTCTTGGATTTGCGCAAGAGAAGAATCAAAACTCAGCCGTGCAAGAGGTTGAAGAGAAGATTCGTCAAAACCAAGCGCTCTTACAAGAGACGACGGCAGAACCGACAACTGAAGGCACGACGACGATTAGCAATGAAGCGAAAGCCAACACGGAGCAGCAAGTGAAGCAAACGCCGATTACGTTTGTCGGAGACTCAGTGTTATTAGCCTCTGCGAATAAACTTCGCGAAGTCTTCCCGAATGCCTATGTGGACGGAGAAGTGGGACGTCAGTTGTATTACAGTACGCCAATCGTTCAAAAACTGGCGCAACAAGGTCGACTTTCTCAAACCGTGGTATTCATCCTCGGTTCAAACGGTGCTTTCTCTGCTTCTCAAATCGATTCTCTGATTCAAGCAACGGGGAACCGTGAAATCTTCTTAGTCACAGCCGGATATGAAATTAAATGGGCTAAAGAAGTGAATGAGCAGTTAAAAGCAGCTGCAGAACGTTATCCAAATGTTCATTTAATCGACTGGGGAACTTACGCTAAAGGACATACAAAACAATGGCTCTTTGAAGACGAAATCCATCCAAACGATACAGGGGCAGCGGAATTAGCGAACCTGATCTTACAAGAAATGGTGAAATTAAAATTACAATAACCGTTGAGACGACTCGAATTTGAGTCGTCTTTTTTATTTTCTAAAAAATATTTTTGAAAACGCTATTGACATTTGAGTGTACTAAGCGCATAATACAGTTAAAGATAAGTGTATTAACCGGTTAATACACTGATTGGGAATCAAAGAAAGGAGTTACTAATGATCGTATTTGATAAAAGAAGTCCGGTCTACGAGCAAATTATCGCCTATTTCAAAGCGGAAATTGCCTCCCACAGAATGGAAGCAGGCCAAGAACTGCCGAGTCGGCGTGAATTTGCGCAAACCATGCAAGTAAATCCTAATACGGTCCAACGTGCCTTTCATGAATTGGAGGTCATGGGGTTGATTACGACTGGAAATAATGTTATGAGTCGTGTGACAGAAGATGTAGAACGGATTGAACAACTAAAAGATGAAATGTTAGATGAGGCGATTGGAAGCTTTACAGAAGCGATTAAGCCTCTCAACTTAACTGCAGAAGATGTGATCGAACATCTCAAAAAACAATTGTAAGGAAGGAGCGGTACTATGTTAACTGTTCAAAACTTAAGTAAGAGATTTGGAAAGAAACAAGTGTTGAATGACATCTCATTTAACGCGAAAAAAGGAGAAGTGACGGCTCTTATTGGGGTCAACGGGATTGGGAAAACAACGATTATGAACTGCATTGCAGGACTACTGCCATTTGATAAAGGGAAAGTCGTTATCGATGATATGCCTGCACGTAAAGTGTTTGCGGAAAAGGTGAGCTATATTACGGATAGTTCGATTATCTCACCAGACCAAACAGTGGATGAGGCGATTGATTTTATGCGCACGTTCTATCCAAACTGGAATCGCCAAAAGGAAAGGCATTTATTAGACTTCTTCCGTTTGAATTTAAAAGATGAAGTACGATCACTCTCGAAAGGGAATGTTGCTAAACTGAACTTGCTTCTCGGGATGGGGCTAGACACAGACTACATCTTGATGGACGAACCATTTTCAGGAATCGACGTGTTTACCCGTGAAGAAATCGCACGTGTGTTTACGAGCGACCTACTCGATGGACGCGGCGTATTGATTACAACGCATGAAATTAATGATATTGAGTATATCGTCGATAAAGCAGTGCTCTTAAACGATGGACGTGTAGTGAAGGAATTCTATCCAGAAGAAGTTCGCGAAGAAGAGGGCAAATCAATTGTCGATGTGATGAGGGAGGTATACTTACCATGAAGAAAGTCATCAATTTAACGCTTTATAATATCGGTCAGGCGAAAGGGTTCATCCTCGTGGTAGCCTTACTTCAAATCTTATTGCAACTAGGGTTGAAGCTGAAGACACTTGCGACGACGGGGTTACTAACCGGACAATTGCGCATTGTGAGTTCTGATATGGTGAAAGAAATCGTTTTGGATCAACTCGCAATTGGACTTCCAGTGTTCTTTGCTGGATCAGCGATTCTGGTCTACGCGGCAGTGATTTGGTCGAAGGAATGGAGTAGCAAAGGCTCGTTCATTTACCGTCTGCTCATGCTTCCAGGATCACGTTTTGGAATCTACTGGGCTAAATTATTAACGATGCTTGTGATTACGTTCTTCTTACAAGCTGTTCAAGTGGTTGGGGTATTCTTAAACTACTACCTCACAAGCTTCTTTATTCCAGAGTTTGCACAATACCACATCACACCGTGGTCGCTTGTGACAAATTCGATGGCGATGCCGCTTCTAGTACCACAGTATGCGGTACAGTTTCTTCTCATTTTGACAATGGGGATAGCGCTCATCGTGACGGTTTTCCAACTCGCCATCCTTGTTGTTGGGGTTGAGAAGAAAGGATACGTTCGTAAGGTAACTTCGGTAGTTCTCTACATTCTAGTTGCTGTTGTGACATTTACGCTGATTGTGCGTACGCAATTTGTGGTTCGTTTAATTGGAAATGAAGCGATGGTCTTCTTAATCGGTAGTATGCTCATTTGGATCGTTCTAAATATGCTACTAAGCGATTATTTATTAAATCATAAGGTTAGTGTGTAAGGAGGGGTTATCATGAAATCAAGTAAATTTGCAACAGCAGTATTTGCCTTTAGTGGACTTGTGTTTCTAGCGACAGCTGGTCACGCAGCGTATCAAGAAGTGAAGCCTGCTCCGGTATCGATTCAATTAACCGATGAAGAGAAAAAATTAGTCGACGGAGCAACATTTGAGATGTCGTATTCCACAGATGATTTAACATCGTCTAAGGGCGCAGAGTATGCACTTTTAGATGGAAACGTAAAACGTGTTGGTTTTTCCGAAAATGCCTACAGTTTCCAAACGAAAAAGAGATTGGCAGACTTTTCTTTTACAGACCGTCCGAATTATGACAATCTGGTGGCATTTAAGGGGTATGACCTTCTATACGGCTTGACTTATAGCTTTGAAAGTACAACAGATCCAAAGGTAAATTTCAGTATCATCAATAAAGAGACGAAGAAAGTTACAACGGTTTCGGTTCCGATTACTAAAGAAGTACGCGGGGACAATAGTCATTTTGTAACAGATGTCACTTTCTATAGAAAAGGCAATACCGTGTATGGAGTGGTGCCGATGCCTGAGTATGAAAATAGAGGCTCGAAAGCACCAACCTATTTCTTCATCACATTCTCTGTGAACTTAGAAACGGGAGCTACAACACCTGCTAAACGAGTGAAATTACCAGAGGAATACGCTTCGATTGCATGGGGAGAAGCCAAGAGCTCTCGCATGTACGACCCGCAAGTGCTACTCTTCAAGAGTATGTATTCAAGAGATGAAAAATTCCGCTTAATGACTTTTGATGCTGAGACTGAGAAGTTCACAGAAATCACACCTGAACAGGGCATGAGTGCGGTACAATCGATTCTATACACAGTAGGAGACAAAGCATATATTGCCTTGGCAGATGAGGTGCCTGCATTCACTGGTTCAGATACGTATGTGAAGGCAAGTGAGCGCAAAAATAACGAGACTAAATACTATGTTCTTAATGCAGGTTCGCAGAAATTAGAAGAAGCATTTACAACGGAAACAGATGTCTATGCACCACAAGTGTACTTGAATAAAGGGAATCTTGTGATGATCACTCTTGTAGATGGTAAACCAACGCTAAGGGTGCAATCGATGCAAACAAAAGACATCCTTCTTTCTAAAACAATTGATGTGAAGGATGATGTGTTCTTTATCGATACACGTATGTACGGTATGATGCGTATGAAATAAAAAAGAGTACTCAAAAAGCGTTCTACCTTTGAGGTTGAACGCTTTTTATGATGCTTGTTTTTCTTCTTTAGATGTGGGTTTGGTAGTAAGTGGTTTACCCCAATCGCAATGAGTGCTCCGATAATTGTATCGAGAATCCGTTGGATTGCATACGCAGTATTTTGTCCTGCTTCTACGTTGAAGAAGATAACAAGGAAAGTGGCGCATGAGTTAATAACGCCTGTTTTATTAAATCGATTGCAGAATAAAATAATGATTACAATCCCGACAGGAGCGAGCAGTAAATCGGTATATTCAGGAAATGGGAGAACAGCTCTTACGTAGAATAAAAGAATAGCTACGACCCCGCCTGTTGTATTTCCGATACAACGAGAAAGTGCAAATTTAAACGTTTGCTGATGGTCAGTTCGCAAACTGAAAATAGCAGACAAGGCTGCTAGCATCGGTGAACCACGATGTAAGATTCTAAAGAGAACCACGCAAATAAATACAGACACGGCTGTTTTAAAAGTACGAAGTCCGATATGGAATGGATTATTTGACGATTGTGGCACGCTCTCACCTCTGCTTTTTTTAGATATCGCTATTATAATATATGTGTTAAAAAAATGGTAGAGTTATTGAATAATGCACCTAATAGGTGTACAATGTGTTCAAGAGGTGATGAAGATGCATGAAGCATTTGTATTAATTGTAGTGAACGCTGTTAGAGAACGTTATGTCTCAGAAAAGGCATTTTATACAGAAGAATTAGGGATTAGTGGTCAAAGTTGGACGAGATGGAAGAACGGGGAACGCGGATTGAAGGCAGAAAATCTTCAAAAAATCGCACGTCTGTTTACGGACTATGAGTGGATGCTTGCTAATAAAGTCGCCCGAAATGCCGATGTGCTTCCAGAAGTCGCTTCAGACCCAGTCGCTGAATATTTACGTTTGAAGGTGGCGATTGCGAGTCGCTGGATTCGTCAAGAAAATGTCCGCGTGGATTGGAAGACGGCTGCTGTCAGCAAGGGTAAATTCAAAGAAAATGTCACGATTTTACGCGTGGCAACGACATACGGTCATTGGAGTTACCAAGATATTATTGAGATTCGTGTGGTAGGAATTACCCATAAACAAATCGGTACGAAAAAACAAGAGCTCCTTGAATGGATGCAGGATGAAAAAGCTCAACAAAAGTATTTGGAATATAGCAAAAATGCATTTGTTCCAGAATCTACTTTAGAGGAATAACAGTTTGCAAAATGAATGCGATACTCTCTTTGAAAACAAGGGGGTATCCATTTTTTTATAGGCCATTTTATGATAAAATTGAAAAGATAAAGAAAGTGGTGAAACTGTGGCGAAAAGAAAGAAAAGAAAAAATAAATTCGTCTTTCATCTTGTCGAGTGGTTCAAGTCATTATCGAAATTGACGGGACTTCTCATCGTAGCTGTAGCAAGCGTTCTTTTGGCCGGGACCATCACATGGTTATCTGAACATAAATCCGAGCCACAGGAAATACATGTGACACAAGATGAATTTTTAAAAGTACTCATCCCAGCGGCGCAACAAGCGTATAAAGACTATGGCGTGTTGCCAAGCGTAAGTCTAGCGCAAGCGATTCTTGAATCGAACTGGGGAGAGAGTTTATTAGCAAGTAAATATTATAATTTATACGGCGTGAAAGGGTCTGCTGCTGAACCAAATGTCGTCCTAGAAACCGCAGAATTCGTGAACAACACATGGATTACGATTAACGGACGATTTCGCGTGTATGAAAGCTGGGCAGAATCAGTTGAGGCCCATGCGCAACTATTAGCGTACGGTGTGGACTGGGATCCAACGCTCTATCACAAAGTGCTGGGGCCAGAAACTACAAACAAGCGGCACAAGCTTTGCAAGATGCAGGTTATGCGACCGACCCAACATATGCACAAAAGCTAATTCAAATGATTGAAGAGCATGAATTATATAAATACGACCAATTACCAACAGAAGAAACAACCGTGTCCGTACGAAAGAGTTCGTAACATTCAAACGGATCAGTAAAGGAGAGGATATTAATGAGTCAGTTATTACCAGGAGCCATCATCGGAATTATCGGTGGAGATGAGCAAGTCGCATCCATCGCTCGCGAAGCAAGAAAAATGGGGTACGTTGTGTACTGCTATCACCAATCGAACGAAGCGGCTATTTCGATGGCTGAATATGAAATCGTCTCTTCTTACAAAGACCGTGAAGCGTTATTAGATTTCGCTGAAAAAGTAGACACGGTTTTATTATTAACAAACTTGGTGCCAGTTGATGTGTTATATGAAATCAGCAGTAAAACTCGCTATTATCAATCGTTTGAACTAGCAGAGATTTCGCAAAATCGTACTGTTGAAAAATTATTCTTAGATACGCACGCGATTAACCTTGCACCATATAGCTTAGTGACAACGGTCGGCGAATTACCTTCGATTGTCCAAAGCATCGGCCTTCCAGCTTACTTAGAAAGCAACCTTGTAAAGAATCGCGTGGAAGAAAAGTTAGAGCTCTACGATGAAGATTTCGAAGAGCGCGTTCTCGAGAAATTGGAAGAAGGTCCATGTATGTTAACGGCCTTCGTTCCAGCGCAACGTCATTTTACAGTGACAGTCGTGCGTGACTACGAAGACCGCGTGACGGTACTACCGATTTCAGAAGATGTATATATCACTGGAAAATTAAAATACAGTATCGTTTCTCGTCGCCTAAATCCAGAATGGGTGCAAGAGTTGAAACGCATTGCCTTCAAGATTATGGATAATTTATCTGGAACGACGATTCTTTCCATTCAAGTGAAGATGGGAAATAACGGCATTTTCTATGTGGATGGCGTCAACCAATTACCACTCGTGCAGCAACAATTCAGCAGCGCCTTCTTAGGTCATAGCATGTCTGAAATTCTTGTGCGCGTGGCAACAGGATTACCAATCGAATACAAAGAAATCAAAGAAGAAATGATCATCGTGCCAATTTATGAATCGATGATGGAAAAAGCAAGTTTATTAACGTTATTGAAACCACAATGGGACTTCGAATTCTTCCAATTAACACCAAAACGCCCAACTGACGTGCTGGGTGTGATTCGACTACGCGGAGCTTCAAGTGTGGAATTACTCCGAGAAATTGAAGTGACAGATTTATTTTTCAACGTTCAATAACCTTTATGAAAGGACAGAGTTGTGAAAAATTCGAGTGAATTAATTAAGGGAATGAACCCTCGCCAAAAAAAGAAGCGGTCATGCATACGCAAGGGACCACTTCTAGTCATGGCCGGCGCGGGAAGTGGGAAGACGCGTGTGTTAACCCACCGCATGGCCTATATTTTGGCAGAAGAAGCGGTACAACCGTGGAATATTTTAGCGATTACGTTTACGAATAAAGCGGCCAACGAGATGAAAGAGCGTGTGGCGGCACTTGTCGGAGAACAGGCACAAGATATGTGGGTATCAACCTTCCACTCGATGTGCGTGCGTATCCTTCGCCGTGACTGTGAGCGTATCGGGTTTAGCCAAGTCGTTTACGATTATCGATTCAGGCGACCAACTTTCAGCGATGAAACGAATTATGCAAAAGTTGAATATCGATACGGATCGCTACGAGCCACGTGGAGCTTTAGCAACTATCAGCACTGCGAAAAACAATTTCGAAGATGCAGAAACATTTGCGAAGAACCATTTGGACTATGTGAGCCAAATTTATGCGAAATGTTATAAAGAATATCAAGCAGAAATGCGCAAAAATATGACGGTAGACTTCGATGACCTCATCATGTTGACCGTGAAATTATTCCAAGAACATCAAGATGTGTTGGATTACTACCAACAAAAATTCCACTATATCCACGTGGATGAGTATCAAGATACCAACCATGCGCAATACTTATTGGTGAAACTTCTTGCAGATAAATTCAAAAACATCTGTGTGGTAGGGGATGCCGACCAAAGTATTTACGGTTGGCGTGGAGCCGATATGGAGAACATATTGTCATTTGAACAAGATTATCCAGATGCCAAAGTGGTCCTTCTCGAACAAAATTACCGTTCAACAAAGACTATCTTAAAAGCAGCCAACCAAGTCATTGAAAACAATGTGAATCGTAAACCGAAAGAATTGTGGACCGACAATGAAGCCGGTGAGAAAATCACGTATTACTGCGGACAGTCTGGATATGATGAATCTCGTTATGTCATCAGCACGATTCAAAAAATGGTGAACTTTGACGGGTATGACTATAGCGATTTTGCGGTGCTTTACAGAAGTAATGCACAGTCACGTACTCTTGAAGAAGATTTACTAAAGGCGAATATGCCATTCAAGATGGTCGGAGGCCAACGCTTCTATGAACGATTGGAAATCAAAGACCTTCTTGCCTACTTACGTCTCTTAGTGAACCCAACGGATGACTTTAGTTTCAGACGTGTGGTAAATGCGCCAAAAACGCGGTATTGGAGATAAGAGTATCGAAAAAAACTCGCTCTCTTTGCCGAAATGCACAGCTTCTCCCTTTTAGAAGCAGCCGGAAGTCCATTAAACGGTATTTCTGGAAAAGCAGGCAAGGGCTTAGCCGATTTTGCACAACTCATCGCCGACTTAACGAAGATGCAAGAGTTTGTCACATTAACGGACCTAATCGAAGAAGTGATGAATAAATCAGGGTATATCGCTTCGTTAGAACAAGCGCGTACCATGGAAGCCGATGCGCGTATCGATAACATGCGCGAGTTCCTATCGGTAGCCAAAGAGTTCGAAGAACAACGACTCGATAGAGAGGCCGAAGAATCACCACTTGTCCAATTCTTAACAGACTTGTCACTAGTGACGGATATGGAAAGCGAAGAAGAAACGAGCGCTTCTCAAATCACATTAATGACCTTGCATGCGGCAAAAGGGCTTGAGTTTCCGGTTGTGTTCCTTGTCGGAATGGAAGACGGGATTTTCCCATCAGGACGATCGCTCCAAGAAGATGGCGAAGAAGAGGAACGTCGCTTGGCATATGTAGGGATTACCCGTGCCGAGAAGAAACTCTTTATGACCCGTGCGTACTCACGACTTCTTTACGGGAAGACACAAAACTATCGTGAGTCACGATTCATGCAAGAAATTGATGACAGCCTATTAGAAAAAGAAGGCGTAACGGTGAGTGATTCGTATTACTCAAGCAGTTTCTACACGAACGATTCGAAATCTTCTTATGGAACGCGTAGCCAAACGTCGTCTTACGAATCTCGTAGTGGGGGTCAGTCTACATCATCAACAGGTGGCGGAGGGCTATTTGACCGCTATCGCTCAAGTAGCCAATCGTCTAGTGGCGGTGGTTATTTACAAAAGAAACAAACGACACCAGCGCGTATTCAACGTGCAGACAAGCCGCAAGCATCAAGCACGTCTTCAACAGATGGCTGGACTGTGGGCATGAAAGTGTCGCATAAAAAATGGGGAACAGGAACCGTTGTCCGTATTACCGGTGAAGGGGACCGTCAAGAGTTAGACGTGGCCTTTGCAGGAATGGGCATTAAACGACTCCTTGCAAGTTTTGCCCCAATCGAAAAATCGAAGAATAGAGGATGAAGATGAGTACAACGATTCAACAGAGAATTGAAGAGCTAAAAGAACAATTAAATTGTTGGAGTCATGAGTATTATGTGGAAGATAAGCCAACTGCAACCGATGCACAGTATGACAAGGCTTATCATGAACTAGTGGCGCTTGAAGTTGAACATCCGGAATTCGTGACGCCTGATTCACCTACGCAACGTGTGGGTGGAGAAGTGCTCGACCAATTCCAGAAGGTGACGCACACGAATCCAATGCTCAGCCTTTCAAATGCTTTCTCAAAAGAAGACTTGGAAGAATTCGATGCGCGTCTTCGTAAATTAACGAACCGTGCGATTGAATATGTGTGTGAATTGAAAATCGATGGACTCTCTATCGCGTTGACGTATCAAAACGGACAGCTTGTACTCGGAGCGACTCGTGGTGACGGAACGACTGGGGAAGACGTAACGGGAAATGTCCGCACGATTAAATCTGTGCCGCTTTCTCTTAAAGAACCTTGGAATATCGAAGTGCGCGGAGAATGTTATATGCCGAAAAAAGCATTCGTAGCATTAAACCAGTCGCGTGAAGAAGAAGGACTCGAAGTTTTTGCTAACCCAAGAAATGCGGCGGCAGGAAGTCTTCGTCAGCTCGATCCAAAAATTGCGGCGAAGCGAAACTTATCCGTATTTCTTTATAGCAGTCCAAGTGTGGAAGAACTTAATGTTTCAACCCAAGAAGAGCTATTAGAAAAAATGGCAGAGATTGGCTTTGTCACAAATCCAGAGCGCTTAAAATGCCAAACGATTGATGAAGTCTGGAATTACATTGAGACGATTGCAGCGAAACGTCCAGATTTACCATATGAAATTGACGGTATGGTGATTAAGGTGAATGATTTTGCCGCTCAAGAAGAAATCGGATTTACGGTGAAAGCACCACGTTGGGCAATCGCGTATAAATTCCCGGCAGAAGAAGCACAAACGATTGTCCGCGATATCGAGTGGACGGTTGGACGTACAGGAGTGGTGACACCGACTGCGGTGATGGATCCCGTTCAACTAGCAGGAACGACGGTACGCCGTGCGAGCTTGCATAATATCGACTTGATTAAAGAACGCGATATTCGCCTCGAAGACACTGTTGTAATTCATAAGGCAGGAGACATTATTCCCCTGAAGTCACACGCGTGATTTTAGAGAAACGTCCTGCAACGAGTCAGCCGTACGAGTTTCCAACGACTTGCCCGGTCTGTCATGCAAAATTAGAACATTTGGAAGAAGAGGTGGCGATTCGCTGCTTGAATCCAAAATGTCCTGCTCAATTGACAGAAGGGTTGAGCCACTTTGTTTCTCGTAATGCGATGAATATGAGTGGAATTGGGCCACGTGTCATCAAGCAACTCTTTGAAGAAGGGCTTGTCATGGATGTGGCAGATTTATATAAATTAACACTAGACCAGTTGCTAGCTTTAGATAAAGTGCAACAAAAGAGCGCAGAAAATATCTTAGAAGCCATCGAGAAGAGTAAAGAAAACTCACTCGAGCGCCTCTTAACAGGGCTTGGGATCCGTCATGTTGGAACCAAGGCGGCGAAAGAATTAGCGCAACATTTTAAAACGATGACGGCTCTGCAAGAAGCGAGCATTGAACAATTGTTGGAAATTGATGGTTTAGGTGATATTATTGCTTATAGTGTAAAAACTTATTTTGAACAACCATCTGTTCAAGAATTAATTCAAGAATTGCAAGATAGTGGCGTGAATATGACCTATCTTGGAGTGACAAAAGACGACTCAGCTGCCTCAGGACACGTCCTCAGCGGCAAGACAGTCGTATTAACAGGGACTTTAGAACAATTAACAAGACAAGATGCAAAAGAAAAACTCGAATCGCTTGGTGCGAAAGTGACTGGTTCTGTTTCTAAGAAAACGGACGTGGTGATTGCGGGTCATTCTGCCGGAAGTAAATTAACGAAGGCCAATGACCTCGGTATCGAAGTGTGGAGTGAGCAACAGTTTCTCGATTCTCTTGCATAGAAAGGATGTCACATGAGAAAGAAATTACGATTGGGATTACTTGGATTAGCCAGTGTTATTTCGCTAGCTGCCTGTGCAGATGTTACAAGAGCGAATCAACAAGGCTCGAATTCTAGTAAAGATTCCAATACAAAAGTAGTACAATCAACAACAAATCAATTATCAAATAATTTTTACCGCGCGCTTATCACAAATGGTAAATACGAAGTGAGCCAAAACCGTGGTGCGACATTAAGCTTAAATACAGGGTTCAACTTAAAGAACTTCGAAACAGGCTTGATTGACCTCTCAAGAAGCGTGTTCCCAACGAACCAATACTTCTTCAGAGAAGGCCAAATCATCGACGCGGAAACAACCGCAAAATGGATTGCGCGTAAGAGTGATAAAAATCCAGACGGGTTAAATCCTGCTGATAACGGAGATACGTCTCCAACAGGTCGTGCGCCAATTTATTTAGCACAGATTCTCGAACAAGACTACATGATTCAAACAGAAAACAACTTTGAATTAGGTGGGATTAGTATCGGGATTGCGATGAATAGCGTGGATTACTACACGAACGACGGTAAAGATGCTGAAACAGAAATTTCAAATGAAGCGATGATCGAACAAGCCAAAAGCCATCGCAAATACTATCTTACAAGACTCCGTCAAAAATGATGCATTGAAAGGCTGTGCCAATCGTATTTGGAGTGTTCCGTCAAACGTCTAAAGATGACATTGGCGGTGGGGTATACGTTCTTGAAGCAACTTCAGTAGAAGGAACAGAGATTACAAACTGGTCAAACGTGAACCAAAAAGTAGTCGTGCTTCCATTAGTGAACGAATCTGCGACAGAAGAGTCAACAGCGTTTGAAAACTTCAGAACAGAAGTGCAAAACTTCTTCCCGAACCTCTCAGGGGTAACGGCTCGTGTGATGTATCAAGATAATGTAGCTAAGAAGATGGTCGTGAATATCATGACGCAATTCTATGGCGAATCAGAAATTATCGCTTTAGCACAGCACGTAACGGACGTTGCAAACAAATACCTACCGAAAACAACACCGGTAGAAGTTCGAATTAGTTCAATTAATGGAATGGAGGCATTCTTATTGCAAGATATGTCACAAGGAGTCTTCACATACCATATCTTTGATTAACGTTGACGGAGGCCCAGGAGCCTTTTACAATAGTAAAGTAATGATTTTGAAAGCGAGGAAAAAACATGGCCATTGAGGAAAAAGAAGTTAGACACGTTGCCAAACTTGCAAAGCTAACTTTTGCCGACAATGAAATCCTTCATTTTACAGAACAAATGAGCGATATCATTGATATGGTGGAACAATTAAACGAAGTAGATACAACGGGTGTGCCTGTCACAACTCACGGATATCCATTAGTGAATGTGATGCGTGAAGACGTTGCTGAAAAAGGAACAGACCGCGACTTGTTAATGCGTAATGTGAAAACAAGCGAAGATGGATTTATTCAAGTGCCTGCGATTATGGGTGAAAACGAGGAGGGTGAAGCATGAGTATTATTGAAAACAAAACATTAGTTGAGCTTCACGAAGGCCTTCGTAACAAAGAATTCACTTCTGTGGAATTAACAAAAGAAACATTCGAACGTATCCATGCTTTAGAACCTAAAGTAGAAGCGTTCGTGACATTAAATGAAGAAGAAGCGTTAAAACAAGCGGCCGCTGCTGATGAAAAAGGCTACGGCGAAGAAGTTTCTCTTCAAGGTCTTCCAATCGGGATTAAAGACAATATCGTCACTCGCGACCTTTTAACAACTGCTTCAAGCCGTATGTTAGAAGACTTCAACCCAATTTACGACGCGCACGTTATGGAATTATTAAAAGCGGAAGGTGCGGTTAACGTTGGTAAATTAAACATGGACGAATTTGCCATGGGTGGTTCAACAGAAACTTCTTACTTCAAGAAAACAAAAAATCCTTGGGACTTAACAAAAGTACCTGGTGGATCTTCAGGTGGTTCTGCCGCAGCAGTTGCTTCTGGTGAAGTACTTGCGTCTCTAGGTTCAGACACAGGTGGTTCTATCCGCCAACCTGCAAGTTTCACAGGGGTTGTTGGGATGAAACCAACTTATGGTCGTATTTCTCGTTACGGTTTGATTGCCTTTGCGTCAAGCTTAGACCAAATCGGACCATTTACACGTACAGTTCAAGATAACGCCTTAGTATTAAGCGCGATTTCAGGTTATGATCACCGCGATTCAACAAGTGTGCCACAAGAAGTGCCTGCTTACCATAAAGGATTAACAGGCGACATCAAAGGCATGCGTATTGCGTTGCCAAAAGAATATTTTGCAGAAGGTGTGGACGCACAGGTTCAAGCAGCTGTATTAAAAGCGGCTGACCAATACCGTGAAATGGGTGCTATCGTAGAAGAAGTGAGCCTACCTCACTCTAAATACGGTATTCCAGCGTACTATATTATCGCTTCATCTGAAGCCTCTTCTAAACTTACAACGTTTCGACGGAATCCGTTATGGTCACCGTTCGACAGAAGCAGAAACATTAGAAGATTTATACGTGAAGAGCCGTTCTGAAGGGTTCGGAATGGAAGTAAAACGTCGTATCATGCTTGGAACATTCAGCTTAAGTTCTGGTTACTACGATGCTTACTTCAAGAAAGCTGGTCAAGTACGTACATTAATCAAACAAGACTTTGCAAAAGTATTTGAAAACTATGATTTAATCTTAGGACCTGTAACGACTTCTGCAGCATTTGGATTAGGCGCACATAGTGACGACCCAATCGCAATGTACATGGCAGACTTATTAACAGTTCCTGTAAACTTAGCTGGACTACCAGCAATCTCAGTTCCTGCTGGCTTCACAAACGAAGGGCTACCAGTCGGAATTCAATTAATCGGAAATTACTTCCAAGAAAAAACAATTTACCAAGCAGCGTATGCATTTGAACAAGCAAATGATTACTACTTACGCCGCCCACAATTATAAGGAGGAACAATCACATGAACTTTGAAACAATTATTGGTTTAGAGTGCCACGTTGAATTAAAAACTGATTCAAAAATGTTCTCTCCATCACCAGCACATTTCGGTGCGGAACCAAATACAAATACAAACGTGATCGACTGGGGATATCCAGGGGTACTTCCTGTCGTGAATAAACGCGCGTTAGAATTCGGGATGCGTGCAGCTCTTGCGTTGAACTGTACGATTTCTCAAGATACAAAATTCGACCGTAAAAACTATTTCTACCCTGATAATCCAAAAGCGTACCAAATCTCTCAATTCGATTACCCAATCGGTCATGATGGCTGGATTGATATCGAAGTAGAAGGACAGACAAAACGTATTCGTATTGAACGTGTCCACTTAGAAGAAGATGCGGGTAAATACGCACGGAACAGACGGATTCTCTTATGTGGACTTAAACCGTCAAGGAACTCCACTGATTGAAATCGTATCGGAAGCGGATATGCGTTCTCCTGAAGAAGCGTATGCGTATCTTGAAAGCACTTCGTCAAATCATCATGTTTACAGGTGTTTCTGATGTGAAGATGGAAGAAGGTTCAATGCGTTGTGACGCGAACATTTCAATCCGTCCTTATGGTCAAGAAAAAAATTCGGGACAAAAGACAGAGTTGAAAAACTTAAACTCATTTAACAATGTACGTAAAGGGTTAGCGTTCGAAGAAGTTCGTCAAGCTAACGTCCTACGTAATGGAGGAGAAATCCTACAAGAAACACGTCGTTTTGATGATGCGACGGGTCAAACGATTTTAATGCGTGTTAAAGAAGGTTCAAGTGACTACCGTTACTTCCCAGAACCAGACCTACCAAACTTCCAAATCTCAAATGAATGGATTGAAGAAGTGCGTGCTTCTATTCCTGAAATGCCAAGCAAACGTCGTGAACGTTATGTGAGCGAATTTGGCTTACCAGAATACGATGCAATGGTATTAACATTAACAAAAGAAATGTCTGATTTCTTCGATGCAACAGTTGCGGCTGGTGCTGATCCTAAACAAGCGTCAAACTGGTTAATGGGTGACATTTCAGCGCACATGAACAGCAAGAAATTAGAATTGAAAGACTTGAAGTTAACGCCAGAAAGCTTAGCAGAAATGATTCAATTAATTGCGGACGGAACCATCAGTTCGAAATTAGCGAAGAAAGTCTTCTTGTTATTAGCAGAAGAAGGCGGAACTGCAAAAGGCGTTGTTGAAAAACACGGTATGGTTCAATTGAGTGATCCAGCTCAGTTATTACCGATTATTCAAGATGTGTTGGCGAACAATGCGCAGTCTATTGAAGACTTCAAGAATGGTAAAGACCGTGCTGTTGGATTTTTAGTTGGGCAGATTATGAAGCAAACGAAAAGGGAAAAGCAAACCCTGGCGTTGTAAACCAACTATTACAACAAGAGCTAGCGAAATACTAAAACAATAATATTATGTTTGATGGCTACGAATTTTTTCGGATGTCTTCATAGTAGCTGTAATAGGGCAACGGCTCGAGCCGAAGTCTCTCGCCTTTAAAGCCTCAAAGGGGGAGTAAGGAAATAAATTCCTAACTCCCCCTTATTCGTTTTAATGCTATTCCTATTACTGCTACTATAGAATCCGAAAAATTCTCCGCCATCAAAAAGTTCTTGAAAATTAGAAACCTTTTTTTGGATAGTGGGTTAGAGCGCGGAGTTTGCTTGCCCGCTAAAAAAATCCAGAAAGGGAGAAGGAAAGTGAACGAGAGGGGGATGGACTGTGAAATTAACGATTGAGACGGTTTTGAGTCAAGGCGGGGAAACGATGAAGCAGCGGATGCTAGCGGATGCGACACGTCTTCGTAAGACTCTGGTTTTGTGCTTAGTTATGTGGAGGATGAGACGAATACGCGTGTGAAAGTCGAAGTCGATACAACAGGAGAAGTTCCGCATGTGACACTTCATCGACAAGGCGATGTGCATAGTAAAATGGAATTCAATAAAACAAAAGGCGACTAAAAGGGAATTTATGAATTAGGGTGCTGGTCGTCAAATGCATTTTGATATTCAGACAAAAACAAATACATGTAGAAGAAGCAGAAGAGACGGTGCTAGTAGTTTTAGAATATCAGTTATTCCAACAAAGACAGCTGATTACAAGCTCGCTGGTGACGTTCCATTTACAAACAGGGGAAAATGCATAAAAAATCTCTCTAAAGTAGCACAATATGAAGAATCTGTGCTATACTGTTTAAGATGAACCGGAAAGGAAGTGTAACCATTGGAATTAAAGAAACTCGATGGCATTAATAAAAACGAATTATCAATGGTCGAAGTAGCGCATGCTATTTTAGAAGCTAAGAATGAAGTTTTAGATTTCAACCAATTATTAGTAGAAATTCAAGAATACATGGAATTAAGCGACGAAGCGTTAGAATCACGTATGGCTCGCTTCTATACAGACTTAAATATCGACGGAAGCTTTATCTCACTTGGAGATAACCGTTGGGGATTACGCGCTTGGTATCCAATCGATTCTATCGATGAAGAAATCGCGACATCTATGGAAGACGAAGAAGTGAAGAAACCCTCGTAAGAAACGTAAGAAAGTTAACGCGTTCGGTAGCGATGATCTTATCGACTACAACGATGATGATCCAGAAGATGAAGAGCTTATCGATGATGAAGATCTTGATAGCGATGACTTAGACGACGATATCGATGTGGATCTTGAAGACGATGTAGATGAAGAAGACGAAATCGATGCTTACCGCTCTGACTTAAACGAACTAGGTGCTGATGAAGACTTAGTCGACGAAAGCAAGTGTGGAAGAAGATTTAATTATCATCGATGACGAAGATTTAGACAAAGATTTCGACGAAGAAGAGGAAGACGAAGAATAGTCTTCGGAAATAATCAGAAAAAATAATGGCACAACTTATGAAGAAACTTGTTCGTAAGTTGTGCTTTTTTGTGAAGATAGGTGTATAATGTACCCGATGAGGGTAAATTTGGAGGAAACAATTTGAAAAATAAACTATTCAAAATATTTGATAAGACGTTCTTAAAATTTATCGTCGTTGGAATTATAAATACATTGTTCGGAACGGCTATTATGTTTTTCCAGTTTTTATATACTGAGCAACTTCAATGGTTTTCTACGATGGATTAATTACTGGACTTCATCAGCGATGAACTACTTATGTGGAGGAATCTTGAGTTACTTTCCTTAACAAAAAAAGTATACGTTTGAGGTGAAGGGAAACTAGTTCAAAAGCCATTATCCGATTCGCGATTAACTTGACCGTATGTTATTTATTAGCGTACGGAGTGGCGAAACCTATAGCCTTGTATCTTTTCCAAGGAGCAGGAGAAAAATTACAAGGAAATATCGCACTCGTGATTGGAATGGGCTTGTACGTACTATTAAATTACGTGGGACAACGTTTTTGGGCGTTCAAACAAGATGAGGCTACAGAGCCAGAAAAAGGAATGGAGGAAAAAAATGAAATCTAGTTTTAAGAAGACAGTGGCATTCGTTGCGATGATTGCATGGGCTATTTTAGGACTTACTTTGATGCAACCTGTTAACGCGGCAACAGTAACACCAACTGTTTCAAACTTAAAAGCAACAACAAGCGGTCAAAAGGTAACATTTTCTTTCGACTGGGATTTAACAGGTAAAGCTGTTAAAGAAGGAGATACTTTCACAATCGATGCTCCAGAAGGTGTCAACATCACTGAAATCGCAACACAATCACTACAAGCAAACGGTGCTGAAGTGGCGACGATTTCGATGACAAACAAAAAGATTACTTTTACTTTCAAAAAAGCAATCGAATCAATGAACCAAAACGTAAAAGGTGGATTCTCATACAAAGCAGAATGGGATAACACACCAGGAAATCCTGGAAACAAAACAGCAACTTCAAAAGTAGGTTCTGAATCAGTCGTGATCACACGTCCTGATGGACCTGGCGTATTTGAATCTGTATTAAATAAATACAACCGTACTGGTGATTATGTATCTAAGCAATTCAAATTAGATGCATCTGAAAACTACGCATGGATGAATGTTGGAGATGACTACTATCTAACAACTTGGTTCATCCGTATCAATGGGGACGGCCAAAAGAAAGCCATCACTAACCCAGTGGTAACAGACCGCATTCAAGCTCCAGCGGTAGATTACTCTAAAATCACTTTTGCTCCAGCTGCGAACCATGCAGCAAGTGAATTCTTCGTGGGAACTTACTTGAAACCATCATTCACATTAAGAAAAGGTGGACAAGTGGTTGCTTCAGGTTGGGATTTCTGGAAACACGTTAAATTTGATGCAGACGGAAATGGATTCACTGTGAACTTATCAGACGTAAGCGATGTTTTCAAAACAGCTACAGACGATGAATTAATCGTTGAATATCAAACATTAATTCCTAAAACAACAATCCGCGTTGACAACAACGCTACATTGAAAGCTGACGAAATTACAACTCCACTAAAGAAGATCCAGCATTCTGGAATAACACAGAATTGAAGTTTCTGGGTGATCAGGGTGACACAGACTGTTACAGTTCAAAAAAAGAATGGGTTGGAGATAGCGAAGCAGACCGTAAAGAGATCACAGTTCAATTAGTAGCTGATGGTCAAAAAAATTAGACGGTATGACGAAAAACTCTAACAAAAAGAGTCTGGGACTGGAAAGCTGAATTTCACTAAAATTACCTGGTATTAAAGATGGTAAAGAAATTGAGTACTCAGTAGAAGAAGTGAAACACTCCTGATGGATATACTTCAAAAGTTGAGAAAAAATTGATGATTCAAACGTAATCAAAGTTGTGAATACTTCAAACAAACCAACTACAACAACTACTGAAAGCTCAACAACAACAACTGCAAATCAACAACAGAAGCTCAACAACAACAGCTGCAACAACAACAGAAGCTCACAACAACAACGAAGCTCAACAACAACAGCTGCAACAACAACAACAGAAGCTACAACAACAGCTGCAACAACAACAGAGCTCAACAACAACAACGGAGCTAACAACAACAACGGATGCTCAACAACAACAACAACTACAACAACAACAACGGATGCTCAACAACAGCAACAACTACAACAACAACAACGGATGCTACAACAGCTGGAACAACTACAGCAACAACAACTGACTGCTGCAACAACAGAAGGTTCAACAACAGGTAATACAACGACAGTGGTTGCTCCAACTCCTGGAACAACAACAACAACTCCAAGCCCAGAATTACCAAACACTGGTTCAATTCGTGACGCTTACTGGGTATTATCAGCAATCTTCGCTACAATTGGTGCAATCGTATTTGTAACAAATAAAAAAGCTGAAGAAAAATAATTTAAAACGTAAATTTTAGACGAGCAGGTTTTCCTGCTCGTTTTTTTGTGCTCTCATCGTTAAAAAATGAACGTTACGATTGCGGTGTCAGTTTGTATATGTTCGTGAAAAATATACAAAAAATACGCACTTTTAAACAGTTGCTTTTTTTCAAAAAAATAAAAACAGTAAAATCATAACTATCCTAATAAACGGTTTAAGAATGTACGGTTTTTGGACCAAGTTGGAGTTGCATTTATTTCTGTCGATTATTTTTAAGGAGGACTTATGAAAACATTAGAAGAACGTATTCTAAAAGATGGCTATGTTTTAGGCGAAAACATCCTTAAAGTGGATTCTTTTCTCACTCACCAAGTGGATTTGAACTTGATGAAAGAAATCGGAAAAGTCTTTGCGGACAAGTTTAAGGACGCTGGGATTACAAAAGTTGTAACGATTGAAGCATCTGGAATTGCTCCAGCGCTTTATACAGCGGACGCGCTTGGGGTTCCGATGATTTTTGCGAAGAAATCAAAGAACATCACGATGAACGAAGGCATCCTCACTGCCGAAGTTTACTCATTTACAAAACAAGTCTCAAATACTGTCTCTATCGCAAGTAAGTATCTTTCCCAACAGGATAAAGTCCTCATCGTCGACGATTTCCTAGCGAATGGACAAGCCGCTAAAGGACTCGTGGAGATTGTTGAACAAGCTGGCGCGAAAAGTGGAAGCCATCGGAATCGTGATTGAAAAATCATTCCAAGATGGACGTGGCCTCTTAGAAGAAACAGGCATCCCAGTCTTTTCACTAGCACGCCTAGAACGTTTTGAAAATGGTCAAGTCGTATTTAAGGAGGCAGACTTATAATGCAACAACAAGAAAAACACCCACAGGCCATGGTGCTTGGTCTTCAACATTTATTAGCGATGTATTCTGGTTCGATTCTTGTACCAATGATGATTGGGAAAGCTCTCGGATATAACACAGAACAATTAACGTACTTAGTCTCAACTGACATTTTCATGTGCGGTTTGGCGACATTTTTACAATTGCAATTAAACAAATACTTTGGTATCGGCCTTCCAGTCGTATTAGGGGTAGCCTTCCAATCGGTAGCACCGTTAACCATCATCGGTCAAAACCATGGTAGTGGAGCGATGTTCGGGGCGCTAATCGTGTCCGGGATTTTCGTCGTTCTGATTTCTGGCGTCTTCTCGAAACTTGCACGATTCTTCCCAGCCATCGTTACTGGGTCTGTGATTACAACCATTGGATTTGATCACTCATTCCGGTCGCTATCCTAAATATGGGAGGGCAATACTTCCGATCCAACTCCAGCAGGGTAGCCTAATCTTGTCACTCATTACGGTTGCTCATTATTTTACTAGTCAATATCTTTTGCAAAAGGCTTCTATAAAGTCGATTTCGATTTTAATCGGATTAGTGATTGGGAACTGTACTTGCGACGATGATGGGAGTAGTGAGTTTTGCTCCAGTTGGCGCAGCGCCGCTTTTGTACATGTTCCAACTGCATTCTATTTTGGACTGCCAACCTTTGAGGTGACTTCCATCCTCATGATGTGTATCATTGCGATGGTTTCAATGGTAGAGTCTACTGGGGTGTACTTAGCACTTTCTGATATTACAAATGATCCAATCGATGAAACACGTCTTCGTAACGGATACCGCGCGGAAGGGATTGCTGTTTTGCTTGGTGGGATTTTTCAAATACATTCCCATATACAGGCTTCTCTCAAAACGTTGGTTTAGTGAAAAATGTCAGGAATTAAAGACAAGACTTCCAATTTACTACGCAGCTGGCTTCCTAGTGTTGTTAGGTTTACTTCCAAAATTCGGCGCGTTGGCACAAATTATTCCAGATCCTGTTATCGGTGGGAGCGATGATTGTACTGTTTGGGTTTCGTATCGCTTCAAGGGAATGCAAATGTTGGCGAAAGTGGACTTTTGCTAAATAACGAGCATAATTTCCTTATCGCCGCAGTTTCGATTGCGGTCGGAGTGGGCTTTAACAATAGCAATCTCTTTAATAGTTTCCCAACAGAATTTGAGAAATGTTCTTCTCAAAACGGTATTGTGATGGCCAGCTTACTAGCCGTTATTTCTAAACGCGATTCTCAATCGTAAGAAGAAATAAACTCCGTTATCTCCATTCTAAAGAGAAGGTCTCCCCTACCTTCTCTTTTTTTCTATTCTCCTTAAAGTTTCCTTGTCTCCAGCGGGCTCGTCTCCTGAAATTGTTCAAAGTATCTATGCACGCAAAAAAATACAAGAAGCAAAAAAACTAAAAACCATTGTGGAGCGGTAAAAAATAAACTCAATTCAGTTAGGGTTTCTACATAGATGATTTCGAAGAAGCTTGCGGATTTTATAATCGCAGTAACGGGGAATCGCATCGAAGAAGAATTAGTCGGAGTAGGGACAAATCCCGTACTCCGACGTTTGAAGCTTCGAAGGTGCAAGAACCAGGCTTGCACCGGTGCCCCTGTAACAGCGATTATAAAAAAAGAATCCACAAGGATTCTAAGAAATCATCAGCACAAACCAAACTCCAGAATCACCCAACTGAATCTCAGCACATATATTTCACCCAACTCACTCCACAATGTTTTTCATTTAGTTTTCACTTCTCGTATTTTTTTGCGTAGGTATGGTATACTATGCCTATCTTTAAACAATTTCAAGGAGGCTTAGCCCAACATGGCTGAAGACAAGAAAACATTTTACTTAACCACACCGATTTACTATCCAAGTGGCAACTTACACATTGGTCATGCCTATACAACCGTAGCCAGCGATGCAATGATTCGCTATAAAAAAACTACAAGGCTTTTGACACTTACTTCTAACAGGAACAGACGAACACGGACAAAAAAATCCAAGAAAAAGCGAAAGAAGCAGGCGTTTCTGAAATTGAATTCGTCGATAAAATTATTTTCGGCATTCAAGACCTTTGGAAAAAGCTAGACATCTCTTACGATGACTTCATTCGTACAACACAACCACGCCATACAAAAAGCCGTCCAAAAAGATTTTTCCAAAAAAATTAGTGGACAATGGTGATATTTACCTTGGTGAATACGAAGGTTGGTATTCAGTATCCGACGAAGAGTACTTCACTGAGTCTCAATTAGTCGAAGTATACCGCGATGCTGAAGGAAAAAAATGATTGGTGGGGTAGCGCCAAGTGGACACGAAGTAGAACTCGTTAAAGAAGAATCTTACTCTTCAGAATGAGTAAATACGCAGACCGCTTATTGCAATACTATGAAGAGCACCCAGATTTCATTCAACCAGAATCACGTAAGAATGAAATGATTAATAACTTCATCAAACCAGGCTTTAGAAGACTTAGCCGTATCACGTACATCATTTGACTGGGGAATTCCAGTGCCAAATGATCCAAAACACGTGGTTTACGTATGGATTGATGCCTTATCAAACTACATTACAGCACTAGGATATGGTAGCGACGACGAAACATTATTCAACCGCTACTGGCCTGCAGATGTGCATTTTCATCGGAAAAAGAAATCGTTCGTTTCCATACGATTTACTGGCCAATTATGTTAATGGCATTAGATTTACCATTACCGAAGAAAGTCTTCGCACACGGCTGGTTATTGATGAAAGACGGTAAAATGTCTAAATCAAAAGGGAACGTGGTAGACCCGAACACATTAATCGAACGTTACGGCTTAGATGCACTTCGTTATTACTTTATTACGTGAAGTGCCATTCGGTTCTGACGGAATCTTCACTCCAGAATCATTCGTAGAACGTATCAACTATGACTTAGCCAACGACTTAGGAAACTTATTAAACCGTACTGTTGCGATGATTAATAAGTATTTCGATGGAACCATTCCTGCATACACTGCACCTGTTTCCACATTTGACCAAGAATTAGTGGATGCTTCAAAAGAGATGATCGTGGAAGTCGAAGAAGCGATGGAAAACATGCAATTCTCAGTGGCTCTTGCAGCAATCTGGAAATTCGTTTCTCGTACAAATAAATATATCGATGAAACAACTCCATGGGCAGCCGTGAAAGATGAAGCGCGCCAAGAAGAATTAGCACGTACAATGAACTATTTAGCAGAAAGCTTACGTATCATTGCCGTTGCCTTACAACCATTCTTAACGCAAACTCCAGGAGAAATCTTGGCACAATTAGGGAATTACAGATAGCGCGTTAATGGATTACCCTTCATTACACACATTCGGCGTGATTCCTGAAGGAACGAAAGTGGTCGAAAAAGGACAACCAATCTTCCCACGTTTAGACGTTGAAGAAGAAGTGGCTTACATTCAAGCAAAAATGGGTGGAACACCAGCTGAAGAAGAAAACACAGACTGGAACCCAGAAGAAGTGGAACTATCAAGCGAAAAAGAAAGCATCAAATATGACGACTTCGATAAGATTGAATTGAAAGTCGCAGAAGTTATCGAATGCGGACCAGTGGAAGGGGCAGACAAATTGCTTCAATTCCGCTTAGACGCTGGAGATGTTGGCGGTCACCGTCAAATCCTTTCTGGTATCGCAGAATGGTATCCAGATCCAAGTGTTTTCGTTGGAAAGAAAGTTGTCATCGTTGCGAACTTGAAACCACGTAAAATGCGCGGACAAATCAGCCAAGGGATGATTCTTTCGGCTGAAAAAGATGGCGTCCTACAAGTGGTCTTTGCACCAGAAGGAATGCCAAACGGCTCAACCGTAGCTTAATTAAATAAAACTAGTATAAGTGACCCTTCGAATGCGAAGAACGACATTTGAAGGGCCGCTTTTTTAAAGGAGTTAACTTATGAAAAAAGGATTATTAACAGGGTTACTGCTTTTCGGTTTTTTCTTCGGAGCAGGGAACCTCATCTTCCCACCAACTTTAGGATATCAATCAGCGGATCAACTTTGGCCAGCAGTCATCGGATTTATCGTTTCTGGGGTAGGTCTTGCTATCGGAACATTGTTAATCGGGACAGTCATTAATGGTGGTTTTAAGAAAGAATTGGACGAAAAGATTCATCCGATTTTCTCGTTGGCATTTTTTTAATTGCATTATATTTGGCAATTGGACCGTTCTTTGCGATTCCACGTACAGCAACAGTATCGTATAACATCGGGGTAGCACCGTTTCTACCTGATTCAAAATCAGGACTTATTATTTACGCAGCGATTTACTTCGCGGTAGCCTTCTACTTGGCGTATAACCGTTCATCGCTATTATCAAGCATTGGTAAAATCTTAACGCCAATCTTTGCAGGATTAATTTTAATTTTAGTAGTCGTTGGCGCGTTCAAATTTGGTCAAACAGCACCTGAGTTAGCTGGACAAACAGATTTGACAGCAGCAAAAGCCTTCGGAAATGGCTTTATCGAAGGATATAACACACTAGACGCGTTAGCAGCGGTAGCCTTCTCAGTAGTTGCCGTAAATACATTGAAAAGACTTCCATTTCAGCTCTAAGAAAGAGTACAAAAAAACAATCATGAGCGTTGGCGTTGTAACAGCGATTGGATTCAGCGTATTGTATATCGGACTTGCATTCCTTGGAAATCATTTCAACGTGGCAAGTGCCTTAGCAAAAGATGCAGATTTAAACGTTGGGTCATACGTGTTAACAATGGCTTCACGCGAGTTATTTGGTACATTCGGACAAGCCTTCCTAGCGGTGATGGTAGTCATTACCTGCTTAACAACAACGGTAGGGTTAATCGTATCTGTAGGGGAGTTCTTCGAAGAAACATTCCCTCGCTTCTCTTATAAAGTGTATGCGACTGTATTTACCTTAATCGGATTTGGAGTAGCAACGCTTGGCCTTCAAACGATTATCACCTTCTCACTACCAGTATTGATGATTTTATATCCAATTACAGTGGTGATTGCGTTCTTCGTATTAGTGAATAAGAAAGTAGCATTCTCTAAGAGAGGGATGCAGCTAACAGTAGCGTTGACAACGATTATTTCAACAGTTTCAAGTTTAGCGTCAGCGTTGAAATTAGAGGGATTAGCAAAAGCATTGGAAATTCTTCCGTTACAAGGGTTGTCGCTTGGATGGATGGGACCGGCGATTGTTGGTATTTTAATCGCGCTCATCTTACCTGACAAGATCAAAGGCGAAGCATTCGACTTCGAAGCATTTCAAACAAAATAAAACTGCTAAATAGTGCATAGATGATTACTGCGTATCCCTACGGGGATTTTTCATAGTAGCGGTAACGTTGCACGGTTCGAGCCTCTTCGAGTCTCTCACCTTTAAAAGCCTCAAAGCGGACGTACGGATTAAAAAAAATCCTACGTCCGCTTATTCGTTTTAATACATATTCACGTTACTGCTACTATAAATCCCCTAAGATACTTCGTAATCACTATTTAGTTTTGTACTTTTTTTATTTTGTGAGAATGCTTTGAGCTTGTTAGTAAGAGGGTAGGGGCTTCTAGAATAAGTTTGTTTATTATTTTTTTGTAAAAAAATAATAAAGAATCGATATTGACAGTTTGTCAGTTTAGAGTTATGATGTCCTTAGGAGGGATGATATGAGAGATGCAAAAAGAATCGGAAGTGCGCCGTTTAGAGATTATGAATGCAGCAATGCAGCTCTTTATGGAAAAAAAGGGTATACAAATACAACTACCCAAGATATTGTAGATAAGGTCAATATATCAAGAGGGTTATTGTACTATCACTTTAAAAAAATAAAGAAGATATCTTATATTGTCTTGTCGAACAGTATTCAGAGAAATTATTAAAAAGATATTTATCAGATTACATTTTCAAAAGAAAAAAATCTGCAATAGAAAAAAAGTGAGAGGATTTATTGAAGCAACAATTATTTCTTCAGAACGTATTTCCGTCGAGGGGACTGAATTACAAAAAGACCGTTGATTTAGAAGAAAAATCGGTATATGATTGATAAATTATCTCATAAACTCATCAAAAAAATTGACAATCTATTTTGAAAAAAATCATTCGACAAGGGATAGAGGAGCAATCCTTTTTTTGGTTCAATATCCTTTGGAGACAGCGGAATTTTTGATGACAGCTTATGTGTTTGTCTCTAATAATATGAGTATGAAATATAGTGACAAAGAATCATTGGACGATTATTTAAGTGCCTATAAAATTATTTTAGAGAGAACTCTAAGCGCCAAAAATTTATTCGATTAAATTGAAATTATAGTGCCGATAGCGTAAGAAATTATGCTATCGGTAAAATTTAAAAACCAAAACTGACAATTTGTCAACAGGAGGTATTAATATGTTAGAAATCCGAAATTTCACTAAAAAGTTATGGGGAAAAAGAAAGCAGTAGAGGGTATTTCTCTATCCATTCACTCAGGAGATATATACGGCTTTATTGGAGCAAATGGTGCAGGTAAAACGACAACGATTAAGGCGGTAGTCGGCATTCATGACTTTGATGGCGGAGAAATTATGATTGGAGGACATTCGATCAAGAAGGATCCAATTGCATGCAAGAAAATGATGGCCTATATTCCAGATAACCCTGATTTATATGAACATTTAACGGGTGCTCAATATATCGATTTTATTGCAGATATATTTGATGTTCCAACAGAAATCAGAGAAGAAAAAATTAAAAAATATGCAGAAGTATTCCATATGACCCAAAATCTACCTAGAGTCATTTCAACCTACTCGCATGGGATGAAGCAAAGGACTGCTATTATTGCTGCATTGGTCCATTCACCAAAATTATTAATTTTAGATGAGCCATTTGTCGGATTGGATCCGCAAGCAGCTTTTGAGTTAAAAAAAATAATGAAAGAGTGTGTTTCAGAAGGAGGCGCCATCTTCTTTTCTACTCACGTATTAGATGTAGCGGAGAAATTATGTAATAAAAATTGCTGTGATAAAAAAATGGAAAGATTATTTGTAGCGGGGATACAAATGAAGTTAAAGGGAATCAGTCACTGGAATCATTTTTTATGGAGGTACAAGATTATGAGCAAAAATAATGACTTTAATGAAAGTCCAAATGAATCATTTCATTCCTATTAATGAGATAAAAAGAAAGAGGAAGTAAAAAAATCAAACATCTATTGTTATCTCTTTTTTTGGAATCCTGACTTTATTTCTATTTGCGGCAGTATATAATTTATTTACCGCCCAAACATTAGTGCAGATGGGGGCAGGGGCAATTAATTCCTGCTTATATGGTATCTGTTTCTAGTTTTTTTCAATCATTTTTTTTAACCCTCTTCTATTCAAATAGCGTTTTATTTGATAGTCGAGATTTGGAAATGCTTTTATCTTTACCTATAAAAAAAGTCAGATATGATGACTAGCAAGTTTTTATTCGTCTACTTAATAAATGTTTTCATCGGACTAGTTTTTATGTTGCCGGGAGGAATAATCTGGATACAAAACGAGGGGCAACATTTTTTCTCTATTGTTCTTTATTTTTGTTCAATGTTTATGGTTCCTTTCATTCCGATGTGTTTCGCCTCTGTATTGGGGATTGGGATAGTGGTGGCTTCGTCTATGTTTAAACACAAAAAAAGTATATGTCCATTTTATTCGCATTTTTTTAGTACTGGGAGCTATCGGATATTTTGCAGCAATAGCGATGAATTCAGGGGGTAAAGGCAGTAATGTAGGAATCATTCTTGCAAAACAAATCATGCAATTATATCCTCTTTCTCAACTTTTTGTTTACCCAATAGAGAGTGGGGTAGGAATCAGTGTATTTATCTTTCTTTCTATAGTTGTTTTTGTAGCTTTTATAAAAAATTGTTTCGAAAAAAACTATAGTCAACTGCACTTACTATCTAGAAAGGAGACAAATTATGTCTACTCGAACATTTCTTATCGGCAAAAAAATCGATATTCTTAGCTTTGTATCAAAAAAAGAAATAGGGAGATTTTTTTAGCTCGTATATGACGGTCTTAAATGCAGGACTCGGGGTGGTTTTTATTGTGTGCATTTAGTATCTTTTTATTGTTCAACTCTGTAGAACAAATTAAAGCAAGCTCAGGCGTAGAAAATATAACAGGATATATTGCTACTTTTGCTCCTCTTTTTATTGCTTCGATGCTCTCGCTTAGTTGTCCTGCTGCGTCATCGATTTCTTTTAGAAGGTAGAAATGTTTGGATATTACAAACTTCTCCAGTAAAGATAAAGACCATCCTAAGTGCGAAAATAGCTTTGACACTTACATTACATTTTATAGGATACATGCTTTCGGTTCTTGTTTTTCTCTTTAAAATTGAAATGGATAGGATACAAATCTTCAATCTTATTTTTGTGCCTGCATGTTATTCTGTTTTTATAGCAGTAGTGGGAATATTTTTAAATAAAAAATATCCCAATTATGACTGGGATAACGAAATGATAGTTGTAAAACAGAGCCTACCTGTTATTGTGATATGCTCCCTCTAAAGTAGACACTAAAAAAAGTAAACTACTTTAGAGGGGGTATTTTTTAGATTGGTTAAGAAACATACTGCAAAAGAATTAGAACGATTCATAGAATTGTATTTAGATGGTGTGCCTTTTCGTGAGCTGCGTAGTGAATATGGTTTAAAGATTTCACCTGGAGCATTTAATATGTATTTTTTGAACTATAAAGCATATGGACCTTCTGCATTAGAAGATCGAGACGGGTTTAACACTTATACAAATGAATTTAAAGAAAAAGTGGTTAAAGAGTTTTTAGAATCGAAAACCTATTTAAGAGTAATCGCAAGAAAATACAAAATTCCTTCTGCTAGAACTGTACGAAATTGGATTATTAAGTATACTAATGGTGAGGCCACGAAGGCCTACGATCCTAAGCCAGAGGTGTACACTATGAAATATAGAAAAACAACGCACGAAGAAAGAATCCTTATCGTCAAAGACTGTATTCAAAATCAATTAAACTATAAACAAACCGCACAGAAATATAACGTTTCTTACAACTTGGTGTATCAATGGGTAAAAAAATATCAAAAATATGGTCCTGATGGATTAATAGACAGTCGAGGGAAACGAAAACCAGAAAATATACAGACAGAAACTGAGCGTATTCGTGCAGAAATGGCAATATTAAAGGCGCGAAACGAATATTTAGAAACAGAAAATGCCGCACTAAAAAAATTACAAGAAGTGGAAAGCGAGTTGATGTTTGCCAAACGAGATTTGAAGCGGAATATCAAACGATTAAAAAATTAAGTAAAAGAGGATTTCATATTACTCTATTATGTAAAGTGTTAAAAGTCAGTAGAGCTGGCTATTATAAATGGTTAAATCGTGTCCCTTCGAATCTGAAAAAAACGACTACGTCGTTTAATGGAATTAATACACGAAGTATATGAATCTGTTCAAGGTATATATGGATATCGTCGTATCACAATCTATTTAAACTATTATAGAAATGCAAAAAGTGAATCATAAATGTATTCAGCGTCTTATGAAACTAATGGGATTAAAGGCAGTTATACGAAAAAAACGTTATCGTTATAAACCGAACACTGAAGAATACACTGCAGCTAATATTTTTAAATCGAGAATTTAAGAAAGAATATGAGCCAATGGCTCTACTATTAACGGATATCACTGAATTGAAGTATGGAAAGGGAGACAAAGCTTATTTAAGTGCTGTTTTTAGATTATGGCACAAAGAAAAATAGTTGCATATCAAATATCTAAGCAAAAACAATAATCAAATCGTTAAAGATACTTTTAATCAAATAAAAAGGAAGATAATTCCCACAAAAAAACAATGATTCATAGTGATCGTGATATGCTCCTCTAAAGTAGACACTAAAAAAAGTAAACTACTTTAGAGGGGGTATTTTTTTAGATTGGTTAAGAAACATACTGCAAAAGAATTAGAACGATTCATAGAATTGTATTTAGATGGTGTGCCTTTTCGTGAGCTGCGTAGTGAATATGGTTTAAAGATTTCACCTGGAGCATTTAATATGTATTTTTTGAACTATAAAGCATATGGACCTTCTGCATTAGAAGATCGAGACGGGTTTAACACTTATACAAATGAATTTAAAGAAAAAAAGTGGTTAAAGAGTTTTTTTAGAATCGAAAACCTATTTAAGAGTAATCGCAAGAAAAATACAAAAATTCCTTCTGCTAGAACTGTACGAAATTGGATTATTAAGTATACTAATGGTGAGGCCACGAAGGCCTACGATCCTAAGCCAGAGGTGTACACTATGAAATATAGAAAAACAACGCACGAAGAAAGAATCCTTTATCGTCAAAGACTGTATTCAAAAATCAATTAAACTATAAACAAAACCGCACAGAAATATAACGTTTCTTACAACTTGGTGTATCAATGGGTAAAAAAATATCAAAAAAATATGGTCCTGATGGATTAATAGACAGTCGAGGGAAACGAAAACCAGAAAATATACAGACAGAAACTGAGCGTATTCGTGCAGAAATGGCAATATTAAAGGCGCGAAACGAATATTTAGAAACAGAAAAATGCCGCACTAAAAAAATTACAAGAAGTGGAAAGCGAGTTGATGTTTGCCAAACGAGATTTGAAGCGGAATATCAAACGATTAAAAAAATTAAGTAAAAAGAGGATTTCATATTACTCTATTATGTAAAGTGTTAAAAAGTCAGTAGAGCTGGCTATTATAAATGGTTAAATCGTGTCCCTTCGAATCTGAAAAAAACGACTACGTCGTTTAATGGAATTAATACACGAAGTATATGAATCTGTTCAAGGTATATATGGATATCGTCGTATCACAATCTATTTAAACTATTATAGAAATGCAAAAGTGAATCATAAATGTATTCAGCGTCTTATGAAACTAATGGGATTAAAGGCAGTTATACGAAAAAAACGTTATCGTTATAAATCGAACACTGAAGAATACACTGCAGCTAATATTTTAAATCGAGAATTTAAGAAAGAATATGAGCCAATGGCTCTACTATTAACGGATATCACTGAATTGAAGTATGGAAAGGGAGACAAAGCTTATTTAAGTGCTGTTTTAGATTATGGCACAAAGAAAATAGTTGCATATCAAATATCTAAGCAAAAACAATAATCAAATCGTTAAAGATACTTTTTAATCAAATAAAAAAAGGAAGATAATTCCCACAAAAAAACAATGATTCATAGTGATCGAGGATTCCAATATACTTCTCATTTCTTTAAGCACTTTATAGAGAAAGGACAAATAACACATAGTATGTCCCGTCCTGGAAGATGTATCGATAATGGACCAATTGAAGCATTCTGGGGGACGTTAAAGGAAGAAGTATATCGTTTGTATCATTTCAAAACCTATGAATCTCTTTTCAAGAAAGTTGAGGAGTATATCCAGTTCTATAATAAGAAAAAGAATTACTTTATCAATGGGGTTAAAAAAATCCCAGCATAATAAAAAAAGACGAGTTCTTATGAACTCGTCATACACTTTAATTATTTTTCCTGTCTACTTGACAGGGTGCACTTCATTGTAACGGCTCTTGTGGGATTTATTTTTTTAATGATTCCAATATTTCTCAATTGGGTATTCCATTTTCAAATGATATATGTTCTGCCAGTCATTTCGATGTGGTTATTAGTGATGAGTTTGATGATATATCAAAAAAATGAGTCAATCCATTTTTTTATTTAAAAAGGAGAATGAAAAAAATGAAAGATAGAACAGTGAAAGATATACTTGTGCTTGTTTTTATGGTGATAGTTATTTATATTATCTGCTTGTTCTTACCAGATTCAATACCTATTCATTTTAATTTTAAAGGAAATGCAGATATGTATGTTAACAAATTTTTTTCTACTATTTGCGACAATCATTCCTTATTCAGCATATTGGAAATTCTTTTCGAAAAATAATGAACGAAAAAAACTCCGCTGGGATTCCAGTCGGAGTTTTTTTGCATGCTAAAGGGCTTCGATAAAGCGCTCAGAGTGAGTTTGCCACATATCTGGGTTGAAACGAGCGGTTTCGGGAATGAGAATCATGTGGTAGAGTCGGACCGTGCTTCCGTCTTTGACCTCATAGGAGTACTCGTATAAAAATCCAATACGTTTGGCGAAGTCGCAAGAGTCTGTGTGCGTACTTTCTACTTTTAAATAGAGCTCTGAGATGCCCTGCTCAACAAGGTACGGATGTAATAATTGAAAGGCTTCAATTAAAATGTCACGATGCCAATATTCTTCGAGCAGCGCGAAATCCATTAGATGACTTTTGTCTGTGGAGACTTTCATAAAGCCAATTGGCAGGTCGTAATTCTTCATTTCGATGATAAAAAAGTACGGGTCGTTGTCCATTAGTTGTGTATAAAAGTTCTCTGCATTTAAATGAGACGTTGCAGATACCCATGGAAGATTAGACGTTGCTAGAGGGTCCGTTAGCAAAGCCGCTACAATCTCCATGTCAGTTTCGTGAAAGGGCCTTAGAGAGATTCGTTGTGATGCTAGTGTAGGTACGTTCATAATCGCTACCCCTTTCTCTACTTGCATTATAGTTCTAAAAAAATAGGAAAGTAAAGAGGAAGAATTGCGTTTACAACAATAATGAAAAAGGGTTCCGAAAAATCTCTGAAAGAAGGGGATTAATTTCCTAGAACTTTGGTTTAAGCTGTCAATTTCTAGTGTCATTTTTTTATCGTGACTTTTTGTCATGGTGAGTCGTGACGGACGGGCCTACTGAGTGACCTTTTGTTTTTGTTAAAGTAGAATCATCAAGAACAACACATGGAGGCAAACATGATTACAGTAGAAAAAATTACAAAGCGTTTTGGAAACAAGACAGCATTAAACCAAATTCAATTTAACGTCGAAAAAGGAGAAATCTTCGGGTTCTTAGGACCGAGTGGAGCAGGGAAAAACAACCCTCATCAATATCTTAACGGGTCAACTAAAAAGCCGATGAAGGAACGACACAGCTCCTCGGGAAAGACACAAAGGACCTTACTCCTGAAGACTTAGCGCACATCGGACTCGTAGGAGATTCAAGTGGTTACTACGAAAAAAACTAAGTCTCGAGAAGAACTTAATCGTCTATGCGAAGATTTACGGATTACCAAATAGCCGCGTCGATGAAGTGTTGGAACAAGTCGGACTATTAGAAAGTAAGAAAACAATCGCGGAAAAACTTTCAACAGGGATGCGTCAACGAATGTTTCTAGCAAGAGCACTGCTAAACAGACCAGAGTTACTCTTCCTAGATGAACCAACGAGTGGGCTAGACCCAATGACTTCTAAGAAGATTCACCGTCTGTTGGAAGAACTAAAAGCAGCGGGCACAACGATTTTCCTAACGACACACGACATGGTCGAAGCCACAGAGTTGTGTGATCGCATTTCCCTACTAAACCAAGGGGACTTAGTGGAAATCGGAACTCCACGAGATATTATTCAAAAATACAACAAAGAAAAACGAGTGAAAGTGACATTCAATGACCACAGTGAACAAGTGATGGCATTTGAAGACTTAAAAGACCAAGATATGACGCAAGTGGAACTGATTCACTCAATGGAACCAACGTTAGAAGACATCTTTATTCAATTGACAGGAGAGAAATTAAATGATTAAAAGAATTAGCGCCTTAATTTGGCTACGTACACAAATGATTTTAAGCAATGGAGCAATGTTATTCCAAATCGTATTCCCATACGGAATGCTTGTGGCATACGACCATTTCATGAACAAAGACGGCAATCCACAAACAGCTGTACAAATCCTATTCATGATGATTCCGCTAGCGCTTAGCTTATCAGTCGGATCAATGATTACAATTATGCTTGCTGAAGAAAAAGAAAAGAAAAACTTGAAAACACTCTTCTTAAGTGGCATTCACTCAGTAGAATACTTAATCTCAATCTTATTCTACCCAGTCGTGTTAGCAATGATTACCATTGTAAGCTTCCCAATGATTGTTAAAGCGGATCTTTCAGATCGTTGGATGGAATATGGTGCCATCGTGGCGAGTGTGGCAATCTGTGTGATTTTAGTCAACTTACTAGTAGGTGCGTTGACAGATACGCAAGCAAAGCGCAAGTCAATGGTGTGATTCCGATGATGGGGATTGCGTTCTTACCGATGTTCTCAATGTTGAGCGATGCGGTATCAAAAGTGACACACTATACATTTATGGGGAACTTTGTGGATTTCTTTACCAAAACCGACTTCGCCTTAACAGCCCAAAACTTCATCGTCCCTGGTGTATGGATTGTGGTGCTACTCGTCTTAAACTTCTTCTTCTTAAAACCTAAAGCGAAAAACTAGAATAGCTGGGACTTAGTTTACGATTACTTCGAATCCTTACGGATTCTTTTATAAAAGCTATAACGGGGCACCGGTTCGAATTTTTTTGAAATTAAACTAAAAATATAGGGCTTCATCTATCAGTACGACTGATAGGTGAAGTTTTTTTTGTGTTGTAGAAAAATTTCCGAATATAATTGTCTAATTTTCCAAAAAGTTTACATGTATGGATAGTATGATTAAATAAACAGCCCAATTGTAGCAGTAGCTTTAAGTGGAAAAATTTGGGCTAAAAACGATGTTCATTTCTATTTTTTTCTATTTTATAATGGTTTTAGAAAGGAGACATAATGATTGATTTAAAAAGCACTTATAATATTAATGACATTGAAGGACTATCAAGAATTATCATTGTATGAACTTTCAGTAAAAAGTTGGTCTCTCGATTAAAGAGGTAAAAAGAAGCTCTCGATTATTTGGTTTCATATTTGGAAAAAAAGAATATAAGTCTAAAATGTGCAAAAGGAAAGTACTTTCTTGAGGATAATGAACAGCATCAGCAACTGACGGATGTGATTCAATCTAAAGAATTAGTTTTACCGAAAACAACAAGACTAGCATTGATTTATTTGTATACTTTTTGTCGGATGGAATATATTTCCAACAGTCATTATCAAGACTTCTTAAAGGTAAGTAAAAATACAACCTTATCTGATATTCAATGGTTAAGAAAATTATTGACAAAAAATGATTTAGAATTAGGATATACTCGTTCAAAAGGCTATACCTTAATTGGAGACGAATGGAAAAAACACCAACTTGCTTTTAAGATGGTCGGGGAACTCTTAAATTCACCTATTGGTCTTTGGGGGCTAGATTATGTGTTATCAAGTTGGAATCACAATATTCGATATGTAATTATTGAGCAGATTGTAAAAGATTACTACAACCATCTTCAATTAACTCCTATCGAAGATCAATTAAAAGAATGTATCTATGATATTGTTTTTGTGCTTTGTAGATATCAAAGAAATGTGAATCATGTTGAATTTTCTCAAACGATAGTCTCTCCAGCTATTGAAGTATTGTCTAAAATTTTACTAGAAACAATTGATAATTTAGGTTTAGTCGAGACTAAATTTACTAAAACAGATCGGCAGTATTTGTCAATTTTACTTTCCAGCTGTTTTGAGGGCGAAGTTGATTCAAATTTTGAATATTTTAACGAACTAACAGAAAAAATCATCCATAAAATGGAAGAAGTATCGCTTCTTCAGTTTAGTGAGAAAGTAGCTCTAAAGAAAAAAATTTAAAGAAACATCTAATTCCAGCGTATTATCGATTGAAATTTGGGATTCCTAGTACAAATGATTATACGCAAACCATAAAAAGAAAAATTATCCTGATTTATTTGAATTGGTTAAAAGTTCCTTAACACCGCTGGAAGAAGTTGTTGGAAGAATGATACCAGAAAGTGAGACCGCTTACTTTGTGGCTCATTTTGGAGGGTATTTAAAGGCGGAACAAAAATAATAAAGATTTGAAATACAAAGCGGTGATTATTTGTCCAAACGGTGTAAGTTCTTCTTTAATTATTAAAGAAAATTTATCCTTTTTATTCCCTCAAATTGAGTTTGTCAGAAACATTAAAATTGAAGATTTAGATGATAATGCTACGAAAGAATTTGATATGATTTTTTCTACAGTGAAATTAAATATAACAAAGCCAAATTACTTAGTATCGGTAATTTCTTCAGAAGAGCAAAAATATTCACCTAGTAAATCTAGTAAAGAAGGATTTTCCAGACCTAAGTTTGAAAGATACAGCAGTTGAGGAATTACTAGCAATTGTAGGAAAGTATGCGATGGTGACCAATGAATTGGGACTAAGTTTTGCTTTGCAAAAATATATAAAACAAAAGATAAGTAGAAAGGAGAATTTACCATTGTTAGAAGATTTAATTACGAAAGAGAATTATCAATATAGTGCAGAAAAATTGGATTGGAAAGATGCAATACGGTTAGCTGCCTCTCCGTTATTAAAAGCCAATAAAATCACTTTAAATTATCCAGAAGCAATGATTGCAAAGGTCGAAGAATTTGGTCCATTTATTAATTTAGGAAAAGGTATCGCCATTCCACATGCACGTCCTGAAGACGGGGTCAATGAAGTGGGTATGTCCATGCTTGTTCTTGAGAATCCGACGTATTTACTAAATGATTCTAATCAGGAAATCAGACTACTTATTTGTATTGCTGCAGTTGATAATGAGACACATTTAAAAGCCTTAGCGCATTTGACAACAATCCTAAGAGATAATGATAGTGTTCAAGCTTTTATTATCTTCGAAAAAAACTATGATGACATCAAAAAAATATTATTAAACAGGAGGTATAAAAATATGTTAAGAATTGGAACAGCTTGTGGATCAGGGTTTAGGATCAAGTTTCATGGTTCAAATGAATATTGAATCTATCCTAAAAGATTTAGGAGTAACTGAGGTAGAAGTAGAACACTATGATTTAGGGGGTGCAAATCCAAGTGAAGCGGATATTTGGATAGTTGGACGAGATCTTGAGGATTCAGCAGGTCATTTAGGAGATGTACGGATTTTAAATAGCATTATTGATATGGATGAGCTGAGAACGTTGATTACGGCAATTTGCGAAGAAAAAAATCTTATCTAGGAGGAGAGAAAAATGAAATTTATTTTAGATATTGTTAGTACTCCAGCAATTTTAGTAGCCTTAATTGCTATTATCGGGTTAGTTTTACAAAAGAAAACATTACCGGATATTATGAAGGGTGGTATTAAAACATTTGTAGGGTTCTTGGTTGTTTCTGGCGGGGCTGGAATTATCCTCAACTCTTTAAATCCTTTTGGAAAAATGTTCGAACAAGCGTTTAATCTTTCGGGTGTAGTTCCTAATAATGAAGCAATCGTAGCGGTTGCTTTAACTCAGTATGGTTCGTCAACTGCTATGATTATGTTTGCAGGAATGATTTTCAATATTCTAATCGCACGTTTTACAAAATTTAAATACATTTTCTTAACAGGACATCATACATTATATATGGCATGTATGATTGCAGTTATTTTAACTGTGGCTGGATTTACAAATGTTCCTTTAATTTTACTTGGCGGACTTGCTTTAGGGCTTATCATGAGTATTTCGCCAGCATTTGTCCAAAAATATATGGTTCTATTGACTGGAAATGATAAGGTAGCATTAGGACACTTTAGCGCGCTAGGATACTGGTTAAGTGGTTTTGTAGGAGGATTAGTAGGAGATCGTTCAAAATCAACAGAAGATATTCATTTCCCTAAGAGTCTTGCATTTTTACGTGACAGTACTGTAAGTATTACAATCTCGATGACTATTATTTATGTAATTGTAGCGCTTTTTGCAGGATCAACTTATATTGAAACTGAATTAAGTAGCGGAACAAGTAGTCTTGTTTATGCATTACAATTAGCCGGTCAATTTGCTGCAGGGGTATTCGTAATCTTAGCTGGGGTTCGTCTCATCTTAGGTGAAATTGTACCAGCATTCAAAGGAATTTCTGAACGTCTTGTTCCTAATTCAAAACCAGCTTTGGATTGTCCAATTGTATATCCATATGCACCAAATGCTGTTCTAATCGGCTTTATTTCAAGTTTCGTTGGCGGTTTAGTAAGTATGGTCATTATGATTTTTTTACTGGATCAGTAGTAATTCTTCCGGTGTTGTTCCTCATTTCTTCTGTGGAGCAACTGCAGGTGTTATTGGTAATGCATCAGGTGGTGTACGTGGAGCTACAATTGGAGCCTTCTGCCAAGGTGTGCTTATTAGTTTCTTACCAGTATTCTTAATGCCTGTATTAGGAGGTCTTGGATTTGAAGGATCAACATTCTCAGATGCTGACTTTGGTTTGTCAGGGATTATTCTAGGAATGCTTAATAAATTCGGTTCTCAAACAGGAATTATCATTGGACTTCTAGCCATTTTAGCAGGGATTGTTGTCTTCTCATTTGTTAAGAAAACAGAAACTAAGGAGGGTTAATCATGACGTTGGAAGAAAGCAAACTTCATGAACTTAACCGATTCGCAAAAAAAATCAGATTAAATACATTAGAGTGTTTAAATCATTTAGGATTTGGACATTATGGTGGAAGCCTCTCAGTAGTAGAGGCTTTAGCCGTATTATATGGCGAAATTATGCCGATGACACCAGATAAGTTTAAAGAGACGGATCGAGATTATTTCGTGCTCTCAAAAAGGACATGCTGGCCCCGCGTTATATAGCACATTATATCTAAAAGGTTTTTTTGATAAAGAATTTCTGTTTTCACTGAATACAAATGGAACACATCTTCCATCTCATCCAGATAGAAATTTAACTCCTGGTGTGGATATGACAACAGGTTCATTAGGACAAGGGATTAGTGTTGCAACAGGGATAGCATATGGACAAAAAGTAAAGAATCTCTCAAATTATACGTACACAATTGTAGGAGATGGGGAGTTAAATGAAGGACAGTGTTGGGAAGCTATCCAATTTGCTGCGCATCAACAGTTAGATAATCTTATTGTTTTTGTAGATGATAATAAGAAACAATTAGATGGACGAACTTATGAGATTTGTCAAACTTTTGACTTTGTTGAGAAATTCAAAGCGTTCGGTTTTTGAAGCAATACGCGTTGACGGTAGAGATATCCAGAGTATTTACGATGGAATTCTTCAAATGCAACAATCAACATCAACAGCACCTAAAATGTATAGTGTTAGACACTGTAAAAGGACAAGGAGTACCTGAGATAGAGGAATTTGAGTCGAATCATCACATAAGGCCAACTTCAGAGCAACGGGACATTCTTGAAAAATGCAGTGAAACAACTTAAGGAAGAATTGGAGGGTATTCATAATGAGAGAAGCTAAAGAGTTAAGATTAGTCTATCGAGATTTCTTATTAGAAGCGAATAGTGAATACCCGGAATTAGTCGCGTTAGAGGCAGATTTATCGAGTTCAATGTCGACCAATAAATTAGGAGAGGTCTTTGGAAAAAGATATATAAATGTTGGTATTATGGAAGCCGAAATGATAGGAGTTGCGGCAGGATTATCCATTCTTGGCTTTTAAGCCATATTTACATACCTTCGGACCATTTGCGACGCGAAGAGTATTTGATCAGGTATTTCTTTCCTTAGGATATTCTCAATTAAGTGCAACAATTATAGGCTCAGATGCTGGAGTTACTGCTGAGATGAATGGTGGGACACATATGCCATTTGAGGAACTTGGCTTAATGAGATTGATACCTAACATCACAATTTTTGAGGCTTCTGATGATATACAGTTTGAAGCGGTATTGAAGCAAACGTTGGAAATTGAAGGGCTTAAATATATTCGAACAATTCGAAAAGCACCTGAGGTAGTATATGAAGGCGGAGAAGATTTCTCAAAAAGGATTCATTGAATTAAAGACAGGAAGAGATTTAACTATTTTTGCTTCTGGGATTATGGTTGCACCATGTTTAAGAGTGGCTAGAGAACTTGAAGCAACTGGGGTGAGTGTAGCGGTAGTTGACTTGTTTAGAATTAAACCTCTTCCAGACGAAATCAATACGATATACTCTGGAACTCCAATTTTGACAGTTGAAAACCATAATGAAATTGGTGGGATTGGAAGTGCACTCTGTGAGTTATTTGCAACGGATAATACAACAGATGTTCATCGCCTTGGAGTTCACGAAAAATTTGGACAAGTAGGAAAAGTACCGTATCTTCTCGCTCAGTATGGGATAGATGAGAAGAGTATAAAAAGAAAAAAATTCTTTCCATTATTGAAAAAAATAAGTAGACTTTAGGAGTACAAAATTATCATATATGATAATTACCATATATGATAATTTTTTTAACAGCAGCTACATTTAGCTACTCTGACTCTTGTTGGAGTAGCCTTTTTTTATTTCCGCTAAAAGACGGTATAATAAACGTGATAAACTCTGGAGGAACAGAAATGAAGAAAAACGAATTTTATACAGTAACCATCGAGGATTTAACGCATGAAGGACTGGGCGTTGGGAAGGTCGATGGATTCCCGCTATTTATCGAAAATAGTATTCCTGGAGAAGTCGTTCGTGTGAAGACGATGAAGATTGGAAAAAGCTATGGCTACGCGCGTGTGGAGGAGTGGCTGGAAGCGAGCCCGAACCGTGTGGAAGTAAAAGACGCCCTTGGAACACGTGTGGGAACCATGCCGCTGCAACATATGACCTACGAGAGCCAGCTAGCCTTCAAGCAGCAACAAGTGAAAAATGTGATGACGAAAATCGCGAAGATGCCAGAACTTGAAGTGCGTCCAACGCTTGGAATGAAGAGTGCGCTGGGCTACCGAAACAAGGCGCAAATTCCAGTGCGTACGGTAGACGGTCAGTTGACGACAGGCTTCTTCAAGAAGAACTCGCATGACTTGATTCCGATTGAAGACTTCCATATTCAAGACCCTGAAATTGACCGCTTGATTGTGGCGGTGCGTGATGTTTTAAGAAAGTATCCAGTGGTGGCGTATGATGAAGCCAACAACACTGGCGACTTGAAACATATTATCGTGCGACGTGGCTTGCGTACGAAACAAGTGATGATTATTTTTGTGACGAGAACAAAGGGGTTGCCACAAGAAGAGGCGATTGTAAGAGATATTACAGTGGCGCATCCGGAAGTGGTGTCTATCGTGCAAAACATCCAACCGAAACCAACGAATGTCATCATGGGACGTGAGACGAAGGTGTTGTTCGGAGAAGATGTGTACGAAGAGAAATTGTTCGAATTCACGTTCAAGATTAGCGCGCGTTCGTTCTTCCAAGTCAATACCGTGCAAACCGAAGTGCTCTATCAACAGGCCATTGACGCTGCGGACTTGAAGGGTGGCGAGACCGTCGTGGATGCGTATTGTGGCATCGGGACAATGAGCTTAGCCTTTGCCCGAGATGCCAAGAAAGTCTATGCCATGGAAATCGTGGATGATGCGATTGTGATGGCGAAGGGAAATGCGAAGCTGAACGGTGTGACGAATGTACACTTTGAAACGGGTGCGGCCGAGAAAATTATGCCGCGCTGGAAAGAAGAAGGCATCCAGCCAGATGTGATTGTGGTGGATCCACCGCGCAAAGGGCTCGACCTTGCCTTTATCGAAGCAGCATGCGAAACTATCCCAGAACGTATCGTGTATGTGAGCTGTAACCCAGCAACACTCGCTCGCGACCTTGTACACTTCAAGGAACGAGGCTACGAGGCGCAATACGTGCAACCCGTGGATATGTTCCCGATGACTGCGCATGTTGAGACGGTAGTATTAATGTCAAGGGTTGATAAATAAGAGTGTAATAAGATAAGTAAATAAAGGCTTTCCGTGATTTGAGGTCTGGTTTTAAGCCGGAAGGATAATCACGGTTTTTTGTTTTGAGGGAAGATATCTGAAATTGGGGAATTTGAAAAGTAATCAGCCGATACGGTTATTGATTTGGTGAGTTGATAAGATGGTTGACTAAATAATGGTGAGTTGATAAGATGATTGGCAAAGTTTCTTCGTAACATTGAACTGCTTACTATTCTAAATATTTATCAAATCGGGATTTTTAATACTTAAAAACAATGCCTTTATTGTATAACATAAACACCTGATGGAGGTGTAATTATGCACGTAGGATATAGAGAGGGATCTGGCAGGAAAAATGGCAAAGTAGATGAAGCTATTGCACTTTTTGATAAAGCTCGATATAACGGCTATGATGCTCCTGCGCTATATGATTCTTATGCTAAAGCTTATCGAAAAATTAAGGATTACGATAATGAAATTCTCATTCTTGATGAAGGAATTATGCGTAAAACACGGCACGATGTTGGTACTTTAGCGGCTCGTAGGGATAAGGCAATTAAGCTATTATTTGCTAAACAAGAGGCAGAGCGGATAGCTAAGGAAAAATCTGATTTTCTAAAAGCGAACAAAAAAGAGGATATTTAGAGGTTCAAAACGAAGTTAATAAGTTAATATAAAAATATACTAAGACTACGGAGTAAAATCTGTAGGCTTATTTTTTATGGTATAATAAATATAAATTAGAATTTATAGGATAAAAACATGGTAAAAGTAAAAAATAACAAGATAAAAACATACATTCTATCAGCAATAACATTAATATGGCTAGCAGTTTCCATGATACTTTTATATATAAAAAGTAGGACTGGTTATAGAATATTAATTGATTTCTTTGGGTTACAATTAAGGCAAGAAGATGTCCTATTTATTCTTTTACTGATGATTGTAGCTTGGCTTATCTTTTTTCTAAAGCTATTTTGGAAGAAATATTCTAGTAACATTGCTAGAGTTATTCTGGTAACAGGCTGGATTTTATTAATTGCAGGATTCTTATTTGGGTCTTTAATTTTTAGGTGGTCATCTTGTAAGTACCTACTATACTTTTATTTCCCCTGATAAAAAACATACGCTAGTAGTTGATGAGGCTTCGTTCTTGCTTTTGTCAAATGTAAGTTTATTTGAAAGGATAAATCCTTTATTTATTGAAGATTTAGGCGCAGGAACCTCCCTCGATGATGGATTTTCACCAATTTCAGCAGGTAAGTACTGGATAAAGTGGGATGGAAATAGGGTTAGCCTTGCGATGTTGGATGAACTTGGGACTGGGACATGGGATGTAGTAAAAGTTTCCTTAGGAGATAGTGATAGGAATGTTCAACATGATAATTTAGACTCTGAGGGCAAGCCTATTGTCTATGAGGAAAATTATTCTCCTACGCTTCCTTCGAAAGATACCATTCATAAACCACTAACTAAACAAGAAATATTAGATAGTTTATCTCTTGAAAATGCTATCATAATACCAAATTCTAACTATGGACTTATAGAGGTTGATAGGGCTATGGCTAGAAGTCTATGGTATTTTGTAAGAATTGAGGAAAATAGGATGATTTATATTTCTGATGCTCCGGATACATCTCCTAAAGTTGAGGGAGAAATTGATTCTGAAGGAAAAATACATTTAAGATTTACGGATATTAATAATAATCAAACCAATTATGAATCTTTAAACCAGGGAAAGACTTGGAAAAATGCTCATAAGTTTTGGGGTAACATGGATTAAAACGGTGTAGACAAATGCAAATTTTGGAGGTATAGATTATGGCTTCAAGTAAAGAGTATTTAGATTTCATTTTAGAACAACTATCTGAGTTGGAAGAAATAACATATAGATCAATGATGGGCGAATATATTGTTTATTATCGTGGGAAAATTGTTGGTGGGGTTTATGATGATAGGTTTTTAGTGAAGCCTGTTAAATCTGCAATAGCATATATGCCTAATGCAAAATATGAGTTGCCGTATGATGGAGCAAAGGAAATGCTATTGGTAGATGATGTTGACAACAAAGAATTTTTAACTGGTTTATTCAATTCGATGTATGATGAGTTGCCTGCACCAAAACCAAAGAAATAATCGAATTGGAGGGGGCTTAAAATGCTTGAGATAAAAGAAACAATGATTGAGGACCTCAAATGTGTTCAACAGCTCTGGGCTGATGGGGATGTCATGAAGTTCGTCGGTTTTCCATACGGCTTACATCAAACAGATGAAGGAATGCAAAATTGGTTTCGGTGGATTAAATCGAACAGACCGGCTTTAAACCACTATTCAATTTTTGAAGACGGGAAATACTGCGGAGAATCGTTCTATGAAATCAACGCAGAGCATCGAAGCGCCGCTCTGGACATAAAATTGTTTGGATTTGCACGGGGATGTGGAATTGCAACGGCTGGACTCTCCCATGCAATCAAAGAAGCGTTCCTAAACGGTGCAGAGATTGTATGGGTCGATCCGAATCCGGAAAACGTGAAAGCAATCGCGTTGTATGAGAGGCTTGGCTTTCAGCAGAAAGACTTTCCGGAGTACCTGATTTCCGAGGGTGAGGAGAAAACCTCAATCTATATGGAACTTCGCAAAAACTGATTCCATACGCAAATTCCAGTTTGTCAAGGTAAACCCTTTTACCGATAACATGATGCTATTGCTAAAAGGAGTATAGCCATGTTTCAGCATATAGACAGGTTCACTTGGCATATTTAGTGTTCACTTGTTTCATGTTGAAGAGATACTACTACTTGTATGAACTTGGACAGGAGGATAAAACAATGAAGTTTTTGGAAAATAATCCTATTTCGGCCAAAAAAAGAATAACTGAACTACTATTTGATTATCTTTTAATCATAACTTACTTGGGTATTTTGTTTCTTTGCGCTATAACTTTTTACTACATTGTTTTTAATGGTGTGCCAATGCAAACAGAATTTCAGGCGCAGACTCTTACATTTTTTATCAGTGTTCTGCCAATCATGCTTTATTTCACATTTTCGGATTATGCAAAAAATGGAAGTCTGGGGAAATCAAAAGCAGGGCTTCGTCTGGTCTATCAGAAAAAAACATTTCAGGCTAGCTTAATTAGAAATTTTATCAAATTTTTACCTTGGCAATTAGGGCATATGGGAACTATTCATGGAGTCTATAGTGATTTTGACCTAATATCCATTATCCTCTCGTCTTTAGCAACCCTACTTGCACTGTTGTTACTGGCGATGGCAATTTTTAGGAAAGATAAAAGGCATCTAGGAGATTTTCTAGCTCATACACAGGTCCAGTTAGAGGGTGACAATAAGTGATTTATCTTAATCGTTTAAACAAAGTGAATGAAAGTGCTGTAATAGACTATCCTAACCAATTCGAAAAGGTTTTTGAAAATCTAGATAGCAAAGAAGACGTTGAAGTATATTTATAATGGATATTTTTAAAGGAGGATATTTATGTTAGGAGCAATTGTTGGAGATGTTGTTGGGTCTGTTTATGAATGGAATAATATCAAAACAAAAGAGTTTCCATTTTTTAGAGAAGACTGCTTTTTTACAGATGATACGGTGATGACCTGTGCTGTGGCAGAAGCCATCATGAATGGTGGACAGAAGGATGATTTTATTGATGCCATGAAAAAGTACGGCAGAATGTATCCAAACGCGGATTACGGAGCCAGGTTTAACAGATGGCTTGTGACCGACAACCGTGAACCTTACAATAGTTTCGGAAATGGTTCTGCGATGCGCGTTTCTCCGTGCGCTTGGGTGATGGATGCCACAACAGACGAGTTGCCTTCCGAGGTGAAACGTCTTGCACAACTTTCTGCAGAGGTGACGCATAACCATCCAGAAGGAATCAAAGGAGCGATGGCTACAGCGGATGCGATTTATATGTGCCGTTATTTCCTTGGCGGTGATGGTAGCGATAACCTTGCGGAGATTAAAAGACGTATCAAGGAACGTATCGAGAAAGAGTATGGATATGACCTTTCTAAAACGTTAGATGAAATTCGTCCTACGTATCGATTCAATGAAACGTGTCAGGATACCGTTCCTCAGGCGATCGTTGCCTTTCTAGAGAGTACAGATTTTGAAGATGCGATTCGAAATGCGATTTCTCTTGGTGGGGACAGCGACACTCTTGCTGCAATCACAGGAAGTATCGCAGAGGCAGCTTATGGGATTCCGGATTGGATTCAGGATAAGGTTTATACCTATTTAGATGAGCCTTTAAAAGATGTGCTCAGACGATGGGAAGAATTCGTTGTAATCAAATAATCGTATATATTGGCGTAAGACCATATGTTGACGAGGCATGCGAATTGATGTTACCGTCGTCGATTTGAAGGAGAGAGTGAGTATATGCCAGAAATCAGACCTAGTTTTAAAGAGATAAAATCATTTGAAGAATTTAACCAATACTATTGGTATCGTGAAGAACTTTCCCAAATTTGCAAGTCTCTTGGATTAGAGTATAGAGGTACGAAGAAAGAATTGGTTTATATAATTGAACAATATTTTCAGGGAAATAAAATAGAGAAATCTTTGAGGAAAGGTCTCAAAACTCAATCTGAAGTAATCACTTTAGAGACTCCGTTACTGAACTGCGGGTTTTCTTTTAACCAGAAATTTAGAGATTATTTTGCTGCGGTAACAGGGGTTAATCCATTTAAATTTAATGCGGATATGGCAACTGCTTGGAGAAAAGTAAAAAGGGATCATGATCTAAAATTTACGATTCAGGATATGATTAAAATTTATTATGGAGAGTCCGATTATGCCAAGTATGATCATTTGGTTTGTCAGTGGAATCAATTTTTAAAAGACTTTTGTACGGATGAATGTAGCCATCAGTATGCTAATAAGTTAACCGTTGCATCTATCCTTTGGAAGGAAGTTCGAGACTCAAAGAATGAAAAAGTTTATTCCAAACAGCTTCTAAATGAATATAAAAACAAAATAGAGGCGTATCGTAAATAAGCAACTACTCTTTCATCTGTCTGATACGTTATTGCGAAAATTTCTACGTACTTTTAAAAGGAGCATAGATATGAGCTTATGCATGCAGGGATTGGGATGTACATCGTGAGCGATTGTTTCATTCCTAATTGACAGTAGCAAAATAATGTTTATAACGAAAAAGCTTAGGAGGGTTATCGATGGTTATATTGGAATTGTATCAAAGTGATTACTCAAAAGATTTAGTCGCTTTTGATTCTTTAGAAGAAGGGAAAGCCTTTGTCGCTCAAATCCCGGGATATACTCTAGAAAATGAAGATGGGTTTGAAGTGGAGTATGTGAATCCTAAACGCTTGCCGGATTATATGGAAATTGTCTTCAATGGAAATATTGTGCCTTTATCTAGATTTTCGTTTGACCCCGAAGAAAATGTCGAGATTATTTGGAAAGAAATTTCGAATCTATCCGTTAAAAACGATAAAGTGGTCGAAGGGGCTACTAAAGTCGATGCTTATGTAGTGAATAACGATGAAGTCAAAGCCTATATCGAAGCAAGAGAAGCAAACTTCCGCAAGGCAAAAGCTTTCTTAGAACGCATTGGGTATGAAGTCGATAGAAGCTATTTTGGAAGTGAAGACGGCGAGGCGATTCTCTACAGAAGGAAAGGCGCTAAAGATTGGCACTTCTTATGCCACTTAGATCCAATGTTTGTAGAGATTGAAGATGTAGAAGGGTTTGTGGAGAATATTGAAGAATCGGAAGAAGCGTCTAAATAGAAAGAAGGAAAAATAAAGATGAATCGAATAGTAGACGATCAGATAACGCTTATTCCTTATTATAGAAATGATGACATCTCCCTTCCTTGGTATCAAGATAGTGAGGTTTGCAAACAAGTAGATAATACTGATCAGATTTACAATCTAACAAAACTTCATAAAATGTATGATTACCTAACTTCACATGGTTCTTGCTATTATATCCAATATGAAGGAGTGTTAGTTGGAGATGTGACACTCCAAGATAACTCGGAACTTTCTATAGTTATCAGCAAAGAGTATCAGAATTTACAGATTGGAAGACGATGTATTTCTGAAATGATACAGCTGGCGAAAGAACAAAAAATGGTAAAGGTCTCTGCACAAATATATCCTTTTAATACTCAAAGTCAAAGAATGTTTTTGGCTTTGGGATTTCAGAAAGTAGATGAAGAGTGGTATGAATATAAGTTGATTTAGGGTAGTTGTAGATCATTTTATATATTTAAAGACTGATCCGTATTTTGTACATAAAATTGAAAATAAACTCATTAAAAACATATAAAGGAGTACGATTAGTGAAAGCATTAATTGTTTTAGATTGTCAAAAAGGAATGTTAGCTAGAGGGAATTTTGACCTGCTTAGAGAGAATATTTTGAAGTTACAAGAGATGTTTAAAGCGAGCGGGGACCTCATTATTCATACGCGTCATATTGACGAGAATGAGGAGAGTATTATTTATAATGGCGATGAGCGAGGGGCGCTTGATGAAGAGCTTTCTGCGGATGCGGATTTTATCGTGGAAAAAGATTCTCCAAATATTTTCCAGAGCGAAGAGTTGAAGGCGATTCTTGCGAACCGTCCGGTAGATGAAGTGGTGATTACGGGATTGAACGCGGAATATTGCTGCTTATTTTCTGCCATTATTGCTTCAGACAGAGGCTATAAGGTGACTTATATTGAAGATGCAACGGGAAGTGTCAATGACGGCGACACTTATGAAATGCCAGGGCTAGACCTTGTGGACTTCGTTGGGTGCGTCTTGGATTGGTCGGGGCAAGTCGAGGTCCTATACTTCGATGAGTTCAAAGAGAGAGGGTAACAGTCGTTTTTGGGCCCCGAAAGAGTCGATAAAAGAATGATAAATAGAATCGAAATCAGAAGCAGGCAAAGTAACATTCGCCTGTTTTTTTGCTTAACGATGGAAAGCGAGCTTGACATTTTGCCAGAAAATAATTATATTGTATGTAAAGTAAACTTTCCATCTTGAGAGGTGATTGAATGTGAAGAATAGGCTTGAGGAAATTCGAAAGGCAAAAGGAATCACACAAGAAGAACTTGCGAATGCTCTTGAAGTATCTAGGCAGACGGTGGGTTCTCTGGAAAACGGAAGATACAATCCGTCCATTATATTGGCATTTAAATCGCGCGTTTTTTTGACGTTTCGATTGAAGAAGTATTTATTTACGAGGAGGGTCAACATGAAGACGAATAAATTGTGGTATCTAGGATATGTAGTAGGGATTTGTAGTTTACTGGCAATATTTACACTTAACTTGAATGAAGTGGTTAGAGCGTTATTGAGTTTTGTGTATGCCATTAGTGTATCTGTTTCACTTGTACAACTCACACACTATAGACTATTGGAAAAGGATCGCGATTACAAAATTAGTATGAATGATGAACGGAATGAAAAAATCAGAGATAAAGTCAATGCAACGATGACTCCAATTCTAATGCTTCTGATGGAACTTATTGCACTTATCTGTATTGCAGTAGAGGCATATATACCGGCAGCTCTTTTAGCAATTTCTGTGTGTTGTTCTCCTGTTATCATGCTTTTTATTAGCAAGTATTACGAGCGAAAATATTAGACCTCTATCGAAAAAAGGCTCGAAGAATATGCATTTTGCCATTGAAGCAACAACGGGAACGTGAGATAATGGGCTAAGACAGTCATTTTGATTGAAGGCATAAACATTTTTGTAACCGCAATCATATGCGAGTTGCGACTTTGGAGGAACTATGGATTATCAAGCAGTAAGAAAAAAATATACGCTCTATACGAGAGGCGCGGGGATATTGACAATGGTCCTTATTCTTTGCGTCACGTTCGCAGTCAGTGAGATTCCGATGCGAACCGGGGGCATTCTTGTGATTGTTGCAGGGGTAGCTCTTGCCATCTATTTGATTAATAAATGGTATTTAACCACCGTGGCGAAATTGTTGCATGTGGATTTGATTTTACATCATGGGAACAATATATCGAGACGAATAAAGAAGCCAAAAGAGCGGTCCTCCGATTAGACGCGGCAACATCGGAAGTTTCCTTGGCATACATGACAGGGGACTTCGAGACGGCGATTCGAAAGGCCAAAGAAATCTTGAGTCAGGACGGACTTCCACCACAATACCGAAACGTCTTGCAAAGCTATTTAATCCGTTCAGTCGTACTAAGCCAGCCGGAGTTGAGCCGAGAAGAGCTGGGGGAGATGATTGGTGAACTGACGATAACAGACCCTACGCTGGCCGAGAAGACGCAAAAGATGAGTGTGGCTCTCTATGACTTAACCATCGCGCACGAGAGCAACGACTACTTCGAAACCTTAACGAACGAATACAAGTACCCACAGCTAGAAATCATCTACTACAAGGCCTTGAACGCTGCAATCAAAGGCGATGCGGTGCGTGCCAACGAACTGCTTAGCCAACTTGCTGGTGAAGATGAGAGGTTGTATGTCGTGAGGATGGGGAAAAATCTTTTAGAAAATAATTAAATCATTAGTTAGAGATATTTAGGAGGATTTTGAATGAAGGGTTCAGAAGCTAAAATGACCGCTTTTATGGAAGGTGCGGATAAGCGCTATGTAATTCCGGTTTATCAAAGAAAGTATGATTGGAAAAATGAAAACTGTCGTCAGCTATACGACGACTTAAAGAAGATAGTGACAGACGGAAGAGAGAACCATTTCTTTGGCAGTATCGTTTCTGCGGTAGTTCCTAATGGAAGTAAAATTGAATATCATATCATTGATGGACAACAGAGACTAACAACCATAACATTATTACTATTAGCTATCCGTAATCTAGTTGCTCAGGGAAAAGTAAAGACAGACGAAGGGAAACTTGATGAACAAATCAGCCAACGTTTTCTTATTTCTCCATGGGCTAATGACGACGATAAGATTAAACTTCGTCCAGTAAAGAGCGATAGAAGTGCACTTGAAAAATTGTTTGGCGACGAGGAAGATTATGATTATCGTTCAAATCTGACGATAAACTATCTATTTTTTCGCGATATGTTGCTTCGAGAAGAAGTATCTGTAGCAGACTTATATGCAGCTATTGGAAAACTCGAAATCATCAGCATTACTCTGGATCAAGGGGATAATGCACAATTAATTTTTGAAAGTTTAAATTCAACAGGATTAGCTCTAACTGAAGGGGATAAAATTAGAAACTATGTTTTGATGACTCTTCCAGCACAGGAACAGACAAAATACTACGATACTTATTGGAGCAAGATTGAGAAATGCACTAAGAACGACGTAAGTAGTTTCATAAGAGATTATTTAAGTATCAAACAGCAGATTACTCCTACAGTTAATAATGTTTATAAGGCTTTTAAAAATTATACAGAATCTATTTCTCTTCCGATTGATTCAATTCTAGAAGATTTACTTTACTATGCAAGATTCTTCGAGAAATTAATTTCTGGTAAGAGCGGATTAGGAGATAAAAAGCTGGATGATTGTTTATATCGTCTGAATCGACTTGAGATTGTAGTAACACGTCCGTTTCTAATGGAAGTATTCAAACTGAATCAGGATGGGAAGTTAACGAATGAGGATGTATTAAGAATTTTCCTGATTACTGAGAATTACTTATTTAGAAGAAATATCTGTGAAGTACCAACGAATGCATTAAATAAGATTTTCTTGACGCTTAACAAGGAAATTATTCGCTATGATAATACGGCAGAAGAATATGTTTCGAAATTTATTTTTACTTTGCTTTCGAAAAAAGAAAGCGGACGTTTCCCTAACGATGAAGAGTTTAGATTAGCGCTTGCTGAAAAACCAGTGTATTTGATGCGCGGCAAGTATAAAGGGTACTTATTCGAACGGTTTGAAAATTATGGAACGGTTGAAACGAAAGATGTTTATACGCATTTGGATAATAATGTGTATACAATCGAGCACATTATGCCACAACATTTAACTCCTGCTTGGGCTGAAGAGTTAGGTGATGATGTGAAAGAAATCCATGAAATCTGGTTACATCGTTTAGCCAACCTTACATTGACTGGATATAACCCAAACTTGAGCAATAAGACTTTTATTGAAAAGCGTGATGCAAAAGAAGGCGGGTATAAAACTAGTGGTTTAAGAATGAATCAAAAGATTGCCACAAAAGAATCATGGGGGTTGGAAGAGCTAGAAGAACGTAGTAAAGAAATGGTAGATCTTGCTATGGAAATCTGGACTTACCCTGAATCAAACTTTGTACCAGTAGAGAGAGAGTTTGATTCTTGTACTTTAGATGATGAGAATTATGACATTACAGGTAGAGATATTGTTAAATATAGTTATTTAACGATAGAGCAGCCCGTAACAAGCTGGATTGATATGTTTGAACATGTCATTAAATTCTTGCATCAGAAAGATAAGTCGGTATTAATGCCTATTGCATATAGCAGAGAAGGAAATTCCGATTTATCTTCGTATATTTCAAACGACGAGAATGATTTACGTAGCGCGTTGAAGATTGATGAGAATCTATTCATCGAAAAGAACACTAGTACCGCATTGAAGATGTCCATTTTGCGTAGAATTTTTGCGTTGTATAAAGTAGATCCGATGGATTTAGTATTCTTTCTTAAAGAACCAGAAAAGAAGAATGATATTGATGATGGACGAATAACCGCAATCGCAGACCTTTTTAAAGAATGGGCAGAATCAAAAGAGAATATTCAACCTGATTTGAAGCGAAGTAATCGAACATTTACGAGATTTACAACGAAAGGGATGAGTGCTATTCTGCCGGATATTCCAAACGCTCCAAGTGGATGGAATACGGATAATCATTATTTTTATGAAATGGTCAATAGAAATGGGGAGACATCTTATATTCACCTGGCTATCAGTTCAAAAAATAGCACACCTGAGTTCAAATCGATTTGCGACAAGATTAACGAGTATTATCCAGCCAAGAAAGGTAAAGAAGATTGGCAGTGGAGAATTCCGTTTAAGACTTCAAAAGTTCAACTTGGAGAGAGCCTAGATAAGGAAGAGGTATTTGCTAAATTAGATTCTTGTCTTCAGGAAATCTTCGAATTTGAAGTGGACTTGGCTAATAAGTTGAGCCAGTCAAAAAAAAAAGAAAAACTATAAAACATAAAAGTCAGAGGTTAGATGCAAGCTACCTCTGGTTTTGGTTTGCAAAAAAATATACCTTGACAAAATATTTGTCAAGGTATATTATATGGTCATAAGGAGGCTCTTGAGATGGAAGAAATTCAAAGAATGCAAGATAATTTATTGTTAATAAGACGAACAGTGGGATGGACCGCAGAAGAATTCGGAGAGCAAATTGGGGTTACTCGTCAAACGATAAATAATATTGAAAGCGGAAGAAACAAATTGACCAAAACTCAGTATATCGCAATGAGAAGTGTTCTAGATGTTGAGATTGCTAAACACCCAGAAGAAACTGAAATGCTAAGAACTCTTTTAGATATGCTAGTAGATCATCCTGAAAATTATTCCAAAAAGGATTACGATTATTTGTTAGAAAAAGCAAATATGATGTCACCTTCTATACTAGCAGGGACATCGACTCGAGCAAATGTTTCAACAGCATGGATGAAGGATGCTAAGAAAATTGGAGTAATTGTTGCAGGGCTTGCAGCTTTCCCATTTGCAGGGGTTCCCGTTGTAGGTGCTGCAATTGGTAGTTGGTTAGCTAAGGCAGTAAAGAGTACAAGTAAGAAAAAATAAAACAATTTATTTAATATAAAAATAACTAATAAGGATGTATAAGTAGTCTAAGTTTATTATCTAAAAATAAATGTTAGTATAGGGAGGATAAAAAAATGAAAGTATTCATATTAACCGTATTAAGTGTATTAATTTTTAGTTGCAATTGTGAATTATAAAAACAAAAATTCTATTGGAAATATCAAGCAAATATTAAGTGGAAAGAAATCCAACCGGATATTAAAGAGCTTCAGATGTTGCATAAAGATTATTTTCAAGATTTGAAGGGAATGGGAGTCTTAGATAACCTTCTTTTTAAAACTACTAAAGCTAAATTTAATAAAGTTAAAGCTAATTATTATGACTATGTAGAGTTCTGCAAGAGTAAAAAGATTCCGTTAAGTTCAGAGCAAGAAAAAATTGCTAGTATGATTGAAGAGACAGAATGGGCAATTATGAACCCAAAAGAATTAATCAATAACTTATTAAAACGCGCTCAAAAAAATTATGATAAAGAGTATGAGAGTATGATGCTTTCAGGAGAAGGTCTCCTAGAAGAAAGACAAAATTCTATTGCCCTTATCTCGGAAATTGAAGAATTAATTAATACTATTGCTCAAAGACCTAAGTCATTTGATGTCGCATTAGAAGAGATAAAAGTTGAAAAAGTTAAATTTCAAAGTGCTATAGATTTTGCTAATTTGGAGAGAGAGAATCTAAAGAATGGTGCAAAAGGTATGGGTATTGGTGTAGCAGTCGGTGGTGCAGTAGCCGGATTGGCGCCAACTACAGCTTTATGGATTGCTACAACATTTGGAACAGCATCTACAGGAACAGCGATTTCTGCATTAAGTGGTGCTGCAGCAACGAATGCAGCTTTAGCATGGTTAGGTGGAGGAGCACTTGCGAGTGGAGGAGCAGGTATGGCTGCAGGTCAAGTATTGTTAGCTTTAGCAGGTCCAATCGGTTGGGGTGTTGCTGCAGGCGGAGTATTGGTAGGTGGTTTTCTTGTCTTTAATAAGAAACTTAAAATACAAGGGGAAAAGAAAGAAGAAATTAAGCGAATTAACCAGTTTGCTGAAGGTTTGCAAGAAATTAGATTACAAATTGAGCAAATTAAAAATCAGACTACTTCAATTTATAAAAAGCTGGTTAAGGAGAAGAAAAATTGCCTGAAATATACTAATGTAGATTATTCAACTTTATCTTTAAACGATAAGGAACAACTTGGGGCCTTAGTAAATAACGCAAAATCACTATCGATGTTACTTGGAAAAACATTAGAGGAGTCTAAATGATGATGTTCGAAAATTTTTTTAAAAGTTCCGAAGATCAGGCTGTAGCTGCTTGGATTAATTATTTAAATCAGGTGAGATTAGATCGTTTATTCCAAGGGTTACAAGAACAAGATCTAAATTTGGGAGAAGCTTTAAACACTTTAAATTCAACGCTAAAACAGATAAACGATGTTATTATTGAGCGTAATCGTGGCGGAATAAAAGGAATGCACGGATTTATTGCAGAGGTAGCGGAATGTGGCATTGACAATGCGAGAAATCTAGTTCAAGGGAAAGAAGGAACATGTGAATGGATAAATGATAATGGACCAACGGATTTGGTTCGCAATGGTATAGAGATTCAACAGAAATTTTATAATGATGGCAGAAATTTATCCTTACAGGCAATTAAACAACATTTGGAGAAATACCCTGATTTTCTCAAAGGGAATAGAAAATACCAAATACCATCTGATCAATATGAAAAAATTAAATATTTACTTTCTATCTCAGAAGAGCAAGCAAATAAAATGCCAACTAAAAATGGAGAGTTTTCTTTAAAACAATGGAAAGCTGTGCATAGTTTTTTTGAAGAAGGTAAGGTGAAGTTGGAGGATATCGAACCTTCAAAATTGGAGTATAAAGATGTTCAAAAGAATCAGATTGGTAAAACGATAGAAACTGAAAAAAAATCAATTAGAAACACAGATAAAACAAATAGAGAAAAAATATATAACAAAAGTAAACCTACTTTAAAGGAAGGTGCACAGGCTGCTGCGGGTGCTGCTGTCATAGAAGGCGGATATACTTTTGTAAATGCAATCTATAAAAAGAAAAAAGCTGGGAAGGCTATAAAAGAATTTACCAATGATGATTGGATAGAAATTGCAAAAGAAAGTGGAGTTGGGACTCTGAAAGGTGGAGCTCGAGGTATAACTATCTATGCTCTAACAAATTATACGGCGACACCTGCCGCAGTTGCTAATGCTTTATGTACTGCATCTTTTGGAATTGCAAATGAAGCTAATAAGTATAGAAATGGAGAGATTAGCCAAGAAGAATTTCTTTGGAATGCTGAATTGTTATCTGTTGAAGTAAGTGTTAGTGCATTATCTTCTGCAATCGGGCAAGTTGTAATACCGATTCCTGTAGTTGGTGCAGTAATAGGAAATGTTGCAGGAACCTTCCTTTATCAAATGGCAAAAGATAATTTGAATAAAAAAGAACAAAGACTAATCAAACAATACTTAAAGGAATTGCAAGAGTACAATGCATTTCTTGATAAGAAACTACAAAATTATATTAGAGAATTAGATGTACAGATGAAAGAATACTATAAACTTTTAGAGATGGCATTTTCTCCAGATTATGAGATGGCATTTCAAGGTGCAATTAATCTAGCTAGATACTTAGGAGTTCCTGAAGAAGAGATTTTAAAAAATGAGAAAGATATTGATGTTTATTTTCAGGAATAGAAAAAAGGAGATGCTAAGGAATGAAACGTAAAACATATAATATATTAACGAAAATTCCAATTTATGGTTCGTTTTTAAAACATTCTTTGAAAAGGGGACAAGTGATATTGTGTAGTCCACTGCTTGAGGAGATAGGAAAAGATGGTCTTAATTCGTATGAAATATTTCAATATCTAGAAGAAAAATATCCGGGAGAAGTTGTAACTAATGCACGATTTGCAGAAGGTTGGGGAGCGTTAGCGAAAAGACAAAAGCAGAACTAAACGAAAAACAAGAGTGCCAAAGAGGGACTCTGATTTTCAATAATATGCAATTTACACCTTAAAATTTGATTTATCCCCTAAAAGGTGAATTGATTTAAGGGATAATGATAAAGTCTAGATGTTTTATTTCTAAAACCAACAAACCGGAGCCCCCGTAAAGGGCTCCGGCTTTTTTTTATTTAGCAACTGCCTTCTTGTAATACAACTCTAACCCTAACGCTGCAACTAATAGCACCGCACCGACTGGTAAGTAGAGGGTTGGGTAGACGGAGCTGGTTCCGTAGATGTCGAAGACTCCTTTGAGGAAGCTTCCGAAGATGAAGGTGAGGACACCCATCTTGTAGGCGGCTTGTGCATCTTCTGACTCCAAGAAAGTTTTCCCGGTCATTTTTGCTACGAGATTTGGCATCACTCCAAGCACGAGTGGGATCATAAACAGCAAGTACATGAATGGGGAGTAGACTTGGTGGCTGAAGAATTCATACACCGTTCCGACGACTAATGTCACCACCGTTGTAACTGTGTAGAACGTCAGTCCCGTTTTCTTTTTATAAGTAGACAATATCGCTCACCTCTCTTTCTTCGATATTTCGACCGTTTGTTGTCGGTTTGTTGATGATTTGTCCGTTAAAGTACATGGTTGATGATCCGCCACCGTCTAAGTTATAGGCGGTAGTGACGTTCAATTCTTTCATAAATTCAGCTAATTGTTTTAACGATAATCCTTGGCTTTCGCTTGTTCGTCCGTCCGACACCACGAATACGTAAGTACTGTCGTCGACGATTCCGATGGCTGTACGCGGGTTGCTCGCCATGGCTTTCCCAACCTCGTCAGAGCTGTCTACGGCCACTTGTCCGTTTTCGATTAACGCAGGTCCGAATGACAAGACTTGCATGGCGCCGTTATCGACTAACTGTTGAGCTGTGATGTCGCCTTCTTTGATGATGCCGAAGCTTCCGTCCTTATAGATAACTAAGTCTTCTTGGTTAGCGTTCTGACTTTCACTTCGTAACAGTTGTCCGTTACGAACGACATATCCTGCATCTCTAGCGCCGTAGTAGTCTCCGTTAATCGCAAGGACCGCGTTCACGCTTTTAGCGGTCGTCGAAGTCTTTGCGGTGACGTTTCGACCGTACGTTTCGTCGGCCAAGGCGGTCTTAATCGACGCGTTTCCTTTGATTTTTACCGTTGCGACATGGATTTGCGTATTGTTTCGCTCGTACGTCTCAATCGTGATGGACTTCGTATCGTCCTCGTAGGCAGTCGCCGTGCTCACGGTTGGCGTTGTAGAGGTACTAGAGCTAGAGTTGCTAGAGTTCCCTGACGTTCCCGTGCCGCTTGCGCTCGTTCCTGTGGCCGTGTTCGTTACCGCCGCCGTTTTGTTACTGAACTTTGCCAGGCTTTTTGAGATGAAAAGCGTATCGGCGATGACCATCCCTGAAGCCCCGATGAGGACTGCCGTATAAGCGGTCGTTAAGATTTTTCTAAGTGATTTTCCTTTTTTGTTATTTGACATAATGCACACCTTTCTCTTGTCCAAAAATCAGTTTCTTTTGTACAAACCAGTTAAAGAAGAACATCCCGATTTCGGTGATGATTTTACCAACGAGTGGTCCGATACCAAGTCCGTAGCTGAGGCCCATTAAAATCAATGTGTTCAGCGTTAATGAGAAGCTGGCCAGTAGGATATAGCCGCCGAGTTCTTTGAGAACGGGTTTGTCACTGGCAAAGACGAACTTCTTATTTACGAAGAAGTTGAATCCTGCGCTAATCACCCTTGCGACCACGTTAGCGGTCACGAGTGGTACGCCGATAAAAATCTGGAAGGCGTAGAGGGTGTAGTCTAGAAAAAAAGAGAGGATTGATGATAGGGCGAATTGGAAAATCTCTTTGTAGATTCTGAATGAATCGCGAAGAGGATTAAAGTGTGAGCCCTCATTTTTGTTCTCGTAAATCGTTTGAATTTCTAGCTCGCAGAATGGGCGTTTTTCTTTTGCCCACACCATCAACACATTCATTTCGTATTCGAAACGTGATCCTGAGATTTCAAGCATTTTCTCTAAATGCGTACTTGAGAATCCACGAAGACCGGTTTGTGTATCGCTAATTTTCGTGCCGCTTGTGAGTTCGAAAATTTTTAACGTAATTTTGTTTCCGACGCGGCTTCTCAGTGGGACGTGGGTTCCGTCGAAATTTCGAACGCCGAGTACGAGGCTGTCTTTCTCAAGGGCTGCCCTGGTAGCGATACGCACGATGTCTTCGGGACTATGTTGTCCGTCTGAGTCTGCCGTTACGATGGCCACTTCCTTGCCTGCGTACGTTTCTTGAATATAGCGATAAGCTGTTTTTAGACCTTCACCTTTTCCTTTGTTTTCAGGATGCGTTAAAACAGTCGCTCCTGTTAGTTGATTGAAGATAGGAAGATAGTTCTCCCCGCTACCATCATCGACAACGACTACTTCTAAGTCTTTGGCGATTAGTTGCCCTGTTAAAGTGATTAATTTTTCCTCCGGTTCATATGAAGGGATAATTACGATAGTTTTCATTGTTTGTCACCGCTCACCTGGTGGGGGAGCTTCTCCTTTCCGTTTGGATAACTATACTTTGCACCATGAACTTAAAACTTACTTAAAAGGGGTGGAAAAAAATAAAATAGCTCGGTAAGATAGTAAAGAAGAAATAAAAAATGGAATAAAATGTATCGATAGAAAAAATGAAAAAGGAGGAATGAAGATGGCAACAATAGAAAGTAGAGTGGGAATAGGGATTCCGCTGGTATTCCTAGTGAGTTCTGTGTTTATTGCGACATGTGTGCTTGTCATTTTCGTTCGCCGATGGACAGCCGCAAAACAGAGTGGAGGCCCGTTCATGGCAGCTTTTCATATCGCAAATGGAACATTTTACATTCATGTGGCGTTCTGTTTCAAAAAGCGTCGTATTCCTCTATCATCTATTCGCCGGATTTCGATTGATTTTATGCGAGGAAGAAAAGGTGGTGGCGCTCGTTATTTCGTCATCATTGAACAAAAGGATGGCACCACGACCATGTTCTTCATGGGAAAAAGCAAAACAACTGATGCGCTCTTGGAGCAGTTACCTCAAGCTGTGAAGCGGTATCCGATTAAGGTTTCCCTAAAATAATTACAAAAAACAGTACCTACTATAACATCTCACATTGCACGATGAGTGCTTGAGTGCTATAATAGGTACTGTTTTTTATATGGATATGACTTGTTTTCAGATTATTTACACAAATTGAAAATTATTTACAACAGAAAGGAGAGAAAATGATGTCTACTCATAAAAAAGTATCACTTTCAGAAGTAAACCAATCGATTGAGACGCCAAAGAATAATAATTTCTGGCAAAACCTAAAAGCCTTCTTAGGACCAGGAGCGCTTGTAGCAGTAGGGTACATGGACCCAGGTAACTGGATTACTAGCGTGGTCGGAGGGGCTTCGTACAAATATACATTGCTCTTCGTAATCCTTATTTCGTCATTAATCGCAATGCAGTTGCAACAAATGGCAGGAAAACTTGGGATTGTAACGCGTATGGACTTAGCACAAGCAACAGCCCATCACGCACCAAAATGGCTTCGTCACATTTTGTGGGTCATCGTCGAATTAGCACTGATGGCGACAGACTTAGCGGAAGTGCTTGGATCAGCCATCGCCTTGAACCTCTTGTTCGGGATTCCAATCATGGGAGCCATCTTCATCACGGTTCTGGACGTATTCTTGCTTCTTGGAATTATGAAGCTCGGATTTAAGAAAATCGAAGCGATTGTATCGACATTAATTTTCACGATTCTATTGATTTTCGTTTATTTAGTAGCGTTAGCAGAACCAAGTATCTCAGGAATTTTCACAGGATTCCTACCAACAGCGCAGTTATTCGAAGCAACAGCCCCTGGGCACGATAGCATCTTAACATTGGCGCTAGGGATTGTCGGAGCAACGGTAATGCCGCACAACTTATACTTACATTCATCACTATCACAAACGAGAAAAGTGGACTACACGGATCCAGACAACGTGCATAAAGCCGTTCGTTTCATGACATGGGACTCAAACATCCAGTTGAGCTTAGCGTTCGTCGTGAACTCACTCCTATTAATCTTAGGGGCAGCGTTATTCTTCGGACATGCATCTGAAATTTCGGCCTTCTCGCAAATGTACAATGCATTGCAAGATTCGAAGATTGCTGGAGCGGTCGCAAGTTCGACATTATCGACACTCTTTGCCGTGGCGCTTTTAGCGAGTGGACAAAACTCAACAATTACAGGAACATTGACAGGACAAATCGTGATGGAAGGTTTCTTACATATGAAATTACCACAATGGATTATCCGTCTTGTGACTCGTTTATTCGCCTTACTACCGGTGATCGTCGTAGCGATGGTATTCGGTTCGCAAGAAAAAACATTGGACCAACTCTTGGTTTACTCACAAGTATTCTTATCAGTGGCGTTACCATTCTCCATCTTCCCATTGATTTACTTCACGTCGAAGGAATCACTCATGGGCGAATTCACCAACGCCAAATGGAATACCTTCCTTGGATACGCGGTAGCCGTTATCCTAACCATCTTAAACTTCAAGTTAATTTTTGATTTATTCTAAAACGAAACGGGCATCTTCGGGTGCTCGTTTTTTATATTGTTTTCCTAAATTTCACAAAGGTTTTATTGTATTTTTCTAGAGAATAGGATAGATTATAAGTGAAGGATGGAACCGCATTCAACGGTTCGCCGATACGAGTAGAATGAGGAGGATGGTTATGAATTTTCCGTTTCGTGAGGATCCAAATACGGCAACGATACTGTGCAAGCATATTGCAAGAGGAGAACAACCAATTCTATATGTAAGTCACGACGAGGACGATGGCATGTGGCAGTTTCTATGCAACGAGGAGCATACCATTGAGGACTTGATGTTAGTGACCTTGAAACAAGCCTACGAGCTCGATTCCTCTATCGGGGAAATCAAAGACTTACCTCTAGGAAACGAGGCTTGGAGGGAAAATCCACAAATGCCGTGGAGAAGTTAAAGTTGAGGATGAATCGCTGGGTAATCGTAGAAAACGACAGTGAAAGGGAGAAAAGAATGAAGAGTATTTCGAAAACAGTAAAATTAGGACTTTGTGCAGCCGTGCTGATTGGCTTAGCAGGTTGCGGAAAGACGCAAAAAGAAACGACGACACAGGCAGCTCCAGAGACGACAACTGTAGCGGCACAGACCCAGGAAGCACCGCAATGGGTTGCGACCTATACCAATATCAGCAATCCTTCAAGCGTGGAGGAAGTGAAGGCGTTGTTGTCTGCGTACTTGGATAAAGAAAGTGTGGAGAAGTTTTTCGAGTTTGTGAATGACTACAATGAGACTGTCGGCGAAACGAGCTTGCAAGGGGATTTTGCGTCATTTACAAAAACGGAGTATGACGTTGAGAAAATCAGCGCGCTTTGGACTGCAAAACACGGCGATTTTGTTGGAACGAACTGCCGCATCAATACGTATGCGTTGCTGAAGAATAAGATTACGATTCCGAAGATTGCTGCGGACAGTGAGCTCTTATTTATCGATAATGATGCGATTGATAAGGGACATCTCTTTAGTGCGGACGAAAAAGAAGACTTGAATCGTTTGTTCTCGCGTGTGGAAACGGAAGCCACGACTGACGTGAAGACGCATGCGAAGAAGATGGAACAGTTCCTGTCGCAATTTACTTTTGACGAAAATGCGCGTATGCTCTCAGTCGTGATTCACGATAATTTGGACGGGGAATCGCTCTTTATTGGCCACGTGGGAGTCTTAGTGCCGACGGGTGATGGGTTCCTATTTGTCGAAAAACTCACCTTCGAGGAGCCATACCAAGCGATTAAATTCAAGACGAAAGAAGATGTCTACAAGTATCTTGAAACGAAATATCAAGACTATACCGGAGAAGGCCTAGCGAAGCCGTTTATTATGGATAACGATAAATGGGTAGAGATGAAGTAAAAATAAGTTATTCGTCTTGAACATAGAATTTGGAAGTAGCGATGGAGGAAGAAAGGATGGCTTCTAGCAAGGAATATTTAGCCTATATTTTAGAACAATTATCGGGGTTAGAAGATATCCGCTATCGAGCAATGATGGGGGGAAATATTTTGTATTACCGGGAAAAGGTTGTCGGTGGTATTTATGATGATTGATTCCTAATCAAAAATGTGACATCTGCAAGAGAACGCATGCATGACGCTTCATTGGAACGTCCATATGAAGGGGCAAAAGAAATGCTTCTGGTGGAAAATATAGAAGATAAGGTGTTCTTAAGGGATTTGTTTAATACTATCTATGACGAACTGCCGGCTCCTAAACCCAAGAAAAAGAAATGATGGCTGGAGGAGGTTGCCAAGTGGTGGACGATTTGCCGGCAGTCCTCTGAATCCATAAAGTAACGATAACACCTGTAGTAGTTTAAAAATGCTACAGGTGTTTTTGATTTACTCGAAAAAATAGTTGAATGGGAATATAAACTTCTTCCGTTATTTGGTATAATAACGGTACAGTTTAAGTAGAATTTTGAAACAGAAAATAAACAACAAATCGCATTCGCGCGAGACTTCTTAAAGAAAGTAGGAACTAAAGATGAACATGAGTATTAGAGAAATTATAGATAAAAAGGAAAAAGAATCGATTTCAAAAGAAGTTTTATATGATCTTCCAGAATGGTTTGGAATGCCAGAAAGCACGCAGGAATATGTCGATGATGCGATGGACAAACCGTTTCTAGCTTGTTTTGTAGAGAATAAGCTCGCAGGATACGTCGTGTTGAATGCTACGAGTGAGGATTGTGCAGATATTTTTGTGATGGGAGTCAAAAAGGAATTTCACCGCAAAGGAATCGGCAAAAAATTAAATGAGGCGTATGAGCAACTAGCTAGGAAATTAGGGTACACATATTCCCAAGTGAAGACTGTGAAAATGGGGCATTACGAACAGTATGATCGCACGAATCTTTTTTATAAGGCGATGGGGTATAAGGAGTTAGAATGCTTCCCGACATTGTGGGATGAATGGAATCCGTGTCAAATCTATATTAAATATTTAGGGGAATGAAGCGGAAGATTACGACAGAAAATAGGAAACAGAGGAGAATTCGATGAAAGTAAAGAAGATAGGTATCGTTAGTTTGTCTAGCGGAATAATGGGAGAGAACTTCATTCAGCATGAACTCAATCTTGGAAAGAAACGTTTAGAAGAGTACGGTGTAGCAGTTGAATTTTTACCCCATGCTTTAAAAGGGCTTGAATTTATTAAGCAGCATCCAGAATGTAGAGCGCAAGACTTGCTAGCTGCATTTCAAGATGACTCGATTGATATGATTTTAACTGCGATTGGTGGGGATGATACGTATCGCCTGCTCCCTTACTTATTTGAACAAGACGCGCTTAAAAAGGTTGCTAAACAGAAGATTTTTTTAGGCTTTTCAGATACAACAATGAATCATTTAATGTTACATAAAGTTGGCATTCAAAGCTTTTATGGGCAGGCTTTCTTACCGGATGTATGTGAACTTTCAGCGGAAATGCTCCCATATACAAAATCGTATTTTGAGGAATTACTGACAACGGGAAGAATTAAAGAAATTCGCCCAAGTGACATTTGGTATCAAGAAAGAGAAGATTTTAGTGAAAAGGGATTAGGCGTTTCGACGCCAAGTTTTCCAAATCAAGGGTTCGAATTATTAAAAGGAAATGCTGAGTTTAGCGGGCCAATTCTAGGAGGATGCTTGGAATCAATGTATGATTGTTTCGATTCTTCATTATATGCAGATTCTGTACAGCTTACTCAGAAATATAAGCTATTTCCAACGCTTGAAGACTGGAGTGGGAAAATTCTGTTGCTGGAAACAAGCGGGGAACTACCAAGTGTTGAGTTGTATCGAAAGATGATCCAAGCTTTAAAACAGTATGGAATCTTTGATGTAGTTTCTGGTGTGTTGGTGGGTAAACCTCAAAATGAAATTCATTATGAAGAATACAAAGCAATCCTGCTAGAGGAGCTAGAGGACAAAGAGGTCTCTATTGTTTACAATATTAATGTTGGACATGCGACACCACGCTGTATTGTTCCTTTTGGAGTACATGCCCAAGTTGATGTGGATGCACAAGTAATCCGATTTGATTATAATAAATAGAGTAGAGATTAGAGTTAGAAAAGGGGATAAGAGATGGATTTAAAAGATTTTACAGAAAAAGAGCAAGAACAAATTAAAAAAGGGTTGAGCACAGCGGTGTTGACGGATAAAGAAGCGGCTAAGAAAATTTTAGCGTTAGTGCCAGAAGAATGGATTAAGAAAATTCCGTTCTTAGTCAGAGGCCATGCGACAACAAAAACGGTTCAACGCATCGCGAAAGAAAATCCTGAACTTTACGCAGTCGCAAAACAAGAAGGCGAACTTCCTGAAAAAGAACGCGAAGAATTGCGTGAAATCATCACTGGAATTTTCCAACAAAAAATGAACAAACATAATATTAAATAATGACAGTGCCGTGCATGAATGCGTGCATGGCGCTTTGTATTTTCGCTGGAATACGATACAGTAGGAAGTGAGAAGGGTCTCTTCAGGTGGCCGGTAGAAAAGGGGAGTAAAAATGGAACGAATTAAACCAGCAGATTTTCAAGTATTGAATCAAAAAGAGGACATCACGATTCTAGATGTTCGTGAAGTGGCTGAATTCCAAGCAGGGCATATCGAGGGTGCATTGAATGCGCCGCTAAGCACGTTAGAGAATGGATATGAGCAACTGGATTCATCGAAACGCTATTATGTGATTTGCCAAGGTGGCATGCGTTCGGAGCGTGCGTGTCAGTTCTTGGAGACAAAAGGCTTTGACGTGGTAAATGTAGAAGGAGGAATGAATCAGTGGAAAGCTTAAAGCAAACGACAGAGGTACAACTAGTTCCTTTTAATAAAAGCTTCCTTGAAACGATTTGGAAGATTGGTTTTTCAACGGAGAAGCCAGAGTGGACGAAGTTGAACGCGCCGTATTTTAATGATTATCGCAAGTTCGAAGACGCCAAAAGTTTCATAGCAAGCCCGATTGCGGGCTTTTTAATGAGCGACGATTGCAGATGTGTTGTCGCTAACGGTCAGCCTGTTGGGATGGTTTCAAAATCATGGGAGGATGAAGCTACACGATGGCTAGAAATCGGAATTGTGATCTATGACGACCAGTTATGGAGCCAGGGAATTGCGACCACTGCACTAACGAAGTGGGTGGATGACATTTTCCATGAAACCGATGCGCTCGAACATATTGGCATGACGACTTGGAGTGGGAACGGTGGAATGATGGCCGTTGCCGAGAAATTAGGGTTCCTAAAAGAAGGGCAAATTCGGAAAGTTCGCTACTACCAAGGTCAGTATTATGACAGTGTGAAGTATGGGATTTTACGCGAAGAGTGGAATAAAAGAGCATAAAGACAAAGAAAGAGACTGATTACGAAAATCAGTCTCTTTTAGTATGTGAGTGATTATTGTCCTGGAGTTTTTGAATCTAAGCCCCAAGATTGTTCGAGAACAGGTCTTAATGATTTAACCATTTCTTCTGTACCTTCGATTGCGACTAGATAAACTTTATCTCCTTTTTGCAAAATCCATTCGAACATGGTTTTTCCATCTGAAAAAGTTGCTTTTATTAAGTAAGCTTTTTCACCAGCAAAGTCAGCTCTTACGCCTTGAAGGCTAGTTTGGTCTTTATCACTTTTCAAATTAGAGAAGATACGGTTCGCAATTAATTCTGCGCCAAACGTTTCGCCATCATTAAGTTTAACTTTATCTTTACTATAAGAATTTAGATATAGAATATTGTATTTGTCTGTTGAAGAATATTGGAAGGTTTCAGCGTTGTTTGGATCTTTTAATACAACCCAGTCCTTAGGAACGTTGACATAGCCAAGACTTTCGTTCCCAACACGTTGAGTATCTTCCAGTGATACTTTTCTTTTGTGTAGAAGAAGATCCAGGCGTTGTTGTTTGAGCTGTTGTAGTTGGAGCAACCGTAGTTGGTGCAGCTGTAGTTACTTCAGTTGTTGGTGCAGCAGCAGTTTCAGTTGCTTTCTTTTCTCCGTTTCCGCAAGCGGCTACCATTAAAGCGGATAGAAGCGTCACAGAGCTCAATAAAATTTTTGTTTTTTTCAAATTGTTTTTCTCCTTGATTAGGTTAATACCTGGTTTTTATATTATTGTCCAGGAGTTTTTTTGCATTTTAAGCCCCAAGATTGTTCAAAAACTGGTCTTAACGATTTAACCATGTCTTCTGTACCTTCGATTGAGACTACGTAAACGATATCCCCTTTTTGGAGAAATCCATTCGAACATAGTTTTTACCATCGGAGAATGTTGCTTTTTATTAAGTAAGCTTTTTTTCTCCCGCAAAATCAGCTTTCACGCCTTGAACACTAGTTTGTTCTTTATCATTTTTCACGACATTGAGCAAAACGATTGGCAATTAACTCTGCGCCAAACGTTTCGCCATCATTAAGTTTTAACTTTATCTTTAGAATAAGACTTTAGATATCACAACATTGTATTGATCTCGTGACGAATATTGGAAGTTGTCAGGGTTGTTTGAGTCTTTTGAATACTACCCAGTCTTTAGGGAACGTTGACATAGCCAGATTATCTTTCCCAACACGTTGAGTATCTTCAAGTGATACTTTTTTTGTCTCTGAAGAAGCCCCAGGAGTTGTTGTTTTGAGCTGTAGTCGTTTGGGCAGTAGTTGGGTGCAGCTGTAGTTAGCGACTTCAGTTGTTGGGTGCAGCAGGTTTCCGTTGCTTTTCTTTTCTCCGTTTCCGCAAGCCGCTACCATTAAAGCAGATAGAAGCGTTACAGAACCTAATAAAATTTTTGTTTTTTTCATCATGATTGTTCTCCTTAATAGGTTTTTATTATACTTTGTATTATATCACTCATAAATAAAAATGCAACTAGGGATTTATTTTTGCTACAAAGAGGGAACGATAGAGTATAAAAAAAGAGACTAATCATAGTGATTAGCCTCAGTTATTTAATGATTGATTATTTTCCCAGGAGTATTTGGATCTAAGCCCCATGATTGTTCAATCAAGTCAATCATTTTTTGAAGAGTGTTTTTGTCTCCGTCAAAGGCTACTGTATATACTTTATCGTTTTTTTGGAAGATCCAGGTGAAGAAATATTTTCCATCTTTTGTAAGAGATTGGATGACAAAAGCATCCATTCCAACCACTTTTGATTTTTGCGCCTTGGATTTTTAGCAATTTCAGAATTATTTTCGTATGTAGTATATAAACGGTTCGCCACTAACTCTGCGCCCCAGGTGTCATTTTTCCCAAGTTTTACTTGGTCTTTAGAGTAGCCGGTTAATGTCACAACATTGTATCCATCTCGCGCTGAGTATTGATACTGTTGTGGGATTGTTTCCTTCGATTTCTTTGAACCTCTACCCAGTCTTTAGGAACATTGACATAACCAGTATCTTCACGTCCGATACGTTTGAGTATCTGCCAGTGAAACTTCTTTTTGTCTCAGAAGAAGCGCCCAGCAGTAGTTGTCTGAACTGTAGTAGTAGGTGCAGCTGTAGTTACTTCTGTTGTTGGAGCTGCAGTTGTTTCCGTTGCTTTCTTTTTCTCCGTTTACCGCAAGCCGCTACCAATAAAGCAGACAGAAGCGTCACAGAACCTAATAAAATTTTATTTTTCATAATGATTGTTCTCCTTAAAGGTTGTTATAGGTCTATTTTACCATTAATGAGATGGGATTTAAATAATGCCAAAAAGAGTATAAAATAAGAGACTAATCATAGGGATTAGTCTCAGTAATTAACGATTGATTATTTTCCAGGAGTTTTTGGATCTAAGCCCCATGTTTGTTCAATCAAGTCAAACATTTTTAAAAGTGTTTCTTTATTTCCTTCAAAGCTTGTTGAATATACTTTGTCGTCTTTTTGGAAGACCCAGGTGAAGAAATATTTACCATCTTTTGTAAGAATTTGAACTAGAAAAAGCATCCATTCCGACCACTTTTTCTTTTTGGCACCTTGGATTTTTTTCAATACTAGGATTTTTTTGGTATGTACCATATAAACGGTTCGCAACCATTTCTGCGCCCCATGTTTCACCTTCGACAGGTTGGTATTTGTCCTTAGTGAAGACGTTTAATGTCACAATATTATATCCATCTAATGCAGCATATTGATACTGATCGCCACCATTGGCAGCTTTGAATTCTACCCAGTCTTTAGGAACGTTGACATAACCAGTATCTTCACGTCCGATACGTTTGAGTATCTTCAAGTGAAACTTCTTTTTGTCTCAGAAGAAGCGCTAGCAGTAGTTGTCGGAGCTGTTGTAGTTGGTGCAGCTGTAGTTACTTCTGTAGTTGGAGCTGCCGTTGTTTCCGTTGCTTTCTTTTCACCGTTTCCGCAAGCTGCTACCATTAAAGCAGACAGAAGCGTCACAGAACCTAATAAAATTTTATTTTTCATTATGATTGTTCTCCTTAAAAGTTGTTGTCACAAGGTTATTTTTAGCATTCTTTAGATTAAATTTAAATAGAGAGCCAATTTTTTTCTCGAACTGTGAAAATGTGCGAATCAGTCTCTTTTAGTATTGTCTAGGAAATTTTTGGGATCTAAGCTCCCAAGATTGTTCAAGAATAGGTCTTACTGTTCCGGCGGTAGCCTCTGTTCCTTCCAGTAAAAACGTCATATACTTTTTTTCCTCTTTGGAAAATCCATTGGAACAAGTATTTGCCATCTTTCAATTGAATTTTAATTAGGAAAGCATCCTCACCAGCAAATTTTGTCTTTTCCTTTTGCGTTTTTTCAACTTTAGGATTGTATTGCCAGCCTTCATACAAACGGTTAGCTAGTAACTCAGCCCCGAAAGTTTCTCCAGCATTTACGTGTAATTGGTCTTTACCATACCCATTAATCGTAATCATATTGTATGGATCTTTTGGAAGCATATTGGAATTGAGGGCCACCGTTTGGGTCTTTGTATGCTACCCAATCTTTAGGAACGTTGAAATAACCAACATCTTCACGTCCGACACGTTGAGTATCAGCAAGAGATACTTCTTTTGTCTCAGAAGAAGCGATGGTAGTTGTTGTAGGAGCTGTAGTAGTTGCTTCTGTTGTTGGCGTCACAGTTGTTTCAGGTGCTTTCTTTTTCCCGTTACCGCAAGCCGCTACTATTAGTGCAGACAGGATAGTAACAGAAGTTAATAAAAATTTTGTTTTTTTCATAAAAACCCTCCTAAATTTAACTTTGTTAATATTTTATCATGTTCCAAATAATATTAAAAGAAGCGGTAGAAAGGAATTAATTGTAAGTTTTTTTATATTGTCTTTTTGTATTGGAGGAGAGATAATAGTAGTGAATTAAGGCTGAAAGCATGGCAGTTTCAGCAAAAATCTGAGGTGGTAAACATGCTTTGTTTTTAATATTAATCATACTCGCACTAGGGATTACATTTTCAGTTTTTGGATATCTCATCGTATTCAAAAAGAAGTTTGGGCTTATCAATGATTTTGAAGCTCGTAAGAAGGTAGGGAGTCAAACGGATGCAGATGCGATTCGTGTTGGCAAGATTGCGTTAACCTTAGGTGTTGGATTACTTGTACTATTTGTGTTATTAATGATATTTACGTAGAGAAATACTGTAGAAAGAGAGTTTGGCAGTGAAGGAATTAGCATTAACATTAGAAGATACGCAGTGGGAGAAGACAGAGATTACGCATGATCGGCATGTTGCTCGGGCCATCGTTGTGGACGAGGAAGGATTTTTCTACTTTGTCCGTGTCGTTAGAGACGATATATTCGGTAACGGAGCTTTTATCGAAACAGCTGGCGGTGGCGTCGAAGTTGGCGAGACCCCCGAAGAGGCGATTCATCGGGAGCTGAAGGAAGAGCTTGGCGCTAGCGTGGAGGTGCTGTGCAAGATTGGCACGGTGAGCGATTACTACAATCAGATTCACCGTCATAATGTGAACCACTATTTCCTCTGCCTCGTGACAAGTTTTGGGAAAACCGAGATGACGTCCAAAGAATTAGAGGAATTCGAGCTGTCGACGTTGAAACTCACTTACGAAGAAGCCGTCGAAGAGTACAAACGGTGCGCGGCGAAACCGTGGGGCGTACTCTTAGCAAACCGGGAATTGCCGGTGCTAGAATGGGCAAATCAGTGGTATTCAATCAAGGAATAAACTGTACAGAGAGGCGTGTTTTTACTCAATAAATCTGTGCGATTAAAATATAACGCAGTTTTATAGACCTGGCAGAAATGCCAGGTCTTTTTTGTTAGCGATATATCCTATACGGTTTTTTCACTCGAAAGGACGAAAATTAAATAAAAACTCTATTGTATTCAGGTTGTAGGAGGACTATACTAAATCTAGTTAGTGTGTTTTTTAACAAAGTAAACTAGGGGGAATTAGGGTGAAGATTCAATCGAATTGGAAATTGGGTTTGTTAGTAGTCGCTTGCGTTTCTTTGGCTGCATGTGGGGGACATAAGAAAGAGTCGAAAGCGACAACAGAGACAGTAGCGAAGGTTACAACGGTTGAAACGACGACAGTGGCACCTGCGAAGTTGCCAGATTCATTGCTTCCGTTTAAGAAGGAAAAGCAATTGGTTTTGGGTGATCTTGATAAATTGGAGCGTTCGACATCGGCTCATATTCAATTGAATATCAAAGATAAACCGAAAGCAAAAAGAGAACCAAAAATTAGTGTAGATCCAGTTGGGGGCATAACTACAAAATGCCAATTGACGATTCAGGAAGCGGAAAAGAAGCATGGTTGATGAATCGCGGGCATTTAGTAGGATATCAATTCAGTGGACTCGATAACGAGTTACGGAATTTAACACCAATGACAGCCCTGTTAAATACAGGTAGTTTGTCCGATAAGGATTCGGCAAACCAAACCGCGATGCTTTTCTACGAGAATAATCTTGCAGATTGGATTAATGCTCATCCAAATGATTGGTTGGATTATAAAGTAACGCCAATTTACGAAGGGGATGAACTCATTCCTCGAAAAATTGAGTTGCAGTATGCTGGAATTAAAAGTGATGGAACTCTGATGAAGATTTCATTTGGAACAAAACAAGAGAACATTGATAAAGATGGCGTGACTCACGTAATGCTTGATAACACTTCGCCAAATGCGAAAATAGACTATGCGACTGGAAATGCGGAACCGTTATTTGCGAAGAAAAAAGTAGAAACTACTGTTGCCCAGACTGAGGCTGTAACTGAAGCTGTAACCGAAACAACCGTAAATCAAGAAGAATACCGCACTGTATATGTAGCTAAAAAAGGAAAGTCAGATGTGTATTGGTACAATAAAGGGAACATGCCGCACAATACAAATTGGGGGAATGTTGTAGAAATGACAGAAGCGCAGGCAAAAAGGTTAGGGAAACGGCATACCTCTAAAGAATGAAAAAAGAGCACCACACAATCGTGTGGTGCTCCTTTCATTTAATCTTCTTTCACTAAATACCCTAATTTGTCGAGGGCGTATTCGATATAGTCGAGGTCTTGTTGGTTTTCGGCCTCAACCAGATGATAATGCACACCGTCTGTTAAAGACGACAGTGGGCGGAAGTCGGCTTGATGGATTTGCTCCAAGAAGTGCTGAACGTCACGGCGACAGGTCAGTTTCACGAGCGTTTGGATTTCACCGTATACTGGATGGTCGATTTGAATATTTTGAACGCGACCTCCATTGTCGACAATCGCCAGCAGTTCACTTTCGATAGCCTTGGTGTCATGTTTGACCTTAAAGAGGCGATGAACGTACGGCGAACTCTCTTGCTCTTTGTAGACATATCCGCGGTTGGTCGATAGAATCGTGGCTCCGTCAGCGCGAAGAAGCGCGATATCTTGCACGATAATTTGTCGTGTCACGTGGAAATGTTCCGCCAGACTTTGACCATTGAGTGGCTTTGGCGCGTTTTTTAGCAGTTTAAGTAATTCGGCTTTTCGTTCTTTTGGCATAGTGTCCCTCTTTTAACGTCTTTTTTGTAAAACTTTATACACCGCTAGTGCTAATTCATAGTCTACCATACTGTGAATCACTGTACCAAATCCGACTAGGACGAAGAGGACGTAAAACATGCTTTGAAGATCCGTCCCTGAAACGGAGTAGAAGAGGACGCAGGCTAGTACTTCGCCGACTGCGTGAATGAGCGCTAATACGAAGTTGAAAATCCATGACGCTTTGCGATTTTCTAGCGTCTTTGGATATTTCTGTAGGAAAAAAGCTCCAAGTGTCGCAAAGAGAATATGCGAAAGTGCGCGGAAAACAATGACGAGTGGATATGCTCCCGGAAATAAAGAATCCATAAGAGGATCCAAGAACGACGAAGATAGCCATCCACGGATTGATAAACATCGCGATAAAGATTGCAACGTGGCTTCCGAGTGTATACGAAGCAGGTGGAATCACCAATTTTAGTGGCATCGCGATAGGAATGAAGATGGCAATCGCGGTTAATAGTGCGGTTAGTGTCATAAAACGAACATTTTTCATCAGAATAAAACTCTCCCTTTGTTTACTGTATATACAGTAGTATAGTTCTGTGTATACAATAAATCAATAGCAAAAACTCCATTTTAAAAAATAAATGAAAAGAAAACCTCGATACGAGATTATTTTTCGCTTATAATCCGCTCGTTTTTCGCTTGATTCTATAAAGAAGTGGCATTACAATGGGACAAAAGAGAGGTGTGAAAGATGCAACCGAATTTTCAGATAACAGAGAAAATCTTGAGACTGGTGCACAATATTGCGGAGCTCCTGACAAAATATTCGATTGAAAAACGTCCGCTTTTATTGCGTAAGGAAAATCGAATCCGCTCGATTCAATCCTCACTAGCGATTGAAAATAATAGTCTGACGTTAGAACAAGTAACGGATGTAATCGAAGGTCGAAGAGTTTTGGGGCCGCCAAAGGATATTCATGAAGTACAAAATGCGTATGAAGCATACGAGCGTGTATTTTCAATGGAACCCTATCGTGTAGAAGATTTCCTAAAAGCGCATGAACTGTTGACGCAAGAGCTTGTAAAGCATCCAGGTCAGTTTCGATTAAGTGATGTCGGTGTTTATGATACTAGTGGGCGAGTGGTTCACATAGGCGCCCGTCCGCAATTTGTTCCAAGTCTTGTGGAGGAGTTGTTTTCTTGGGCTAAGAACAGTGATTTGCTCGATTTAGTAAAATCATGTCTCGTTCATTTTGAATTGGAGATGATCCATCCGTTTGAAGACGGGAATGGTCGAATGGGCCGCTTATGGCAAAGTCTCATCCTTAGCCGGTGGAATCCGTTATTCGAATGGCTCCCGATTGAGTCGGTCATTCATGCCCATCAGCAAGGGTACTATGATGCACTCGCCACTCAGCAACAAGGAAAATGACGCAACGGTCTTTTGTCGAGTTTATGCTTGAAGTGATTTTTAGAAACGCTGGAAGAAGTGAAAGTACAAGACCGTATCGAAGAAGAAAATTCGGAGTATATCATTTTGCCATCCTTAAAACCAAAAGAACGAGAAGTCTTTGAACAAGTAAAGGCCTATCTTGAACAGTATGGGAATATCGGTAATCAGCAAGCACAAGAACTCACTGGGCTCAGTGCCGCAACCGTTCGACGCTACTTTATCGTTGTTTGTCAAAGTGGGCTTACTGACTTCTAGTGGAAGTACGAAAAGGAAAGCTATATTCATTAGGATCTGTTTAGAGTTGAACTATATTCTCATAACTTCATTTCATCATAAAAACACCCCAAAAAGTTAGATTTTCTGTCTAACTTTTGAGGTGCACTTCATAAAAAGAGGTTCCTTTTTTTCATCTATTGTCTTTTAAAGTGAATAAATAGCTTATTAGAATTAATTTTTTTAAAGCGTACATTTGATTTTTTTAATATACAACTCCATCTCATTAAATGCCTCATCTGTAACCTTTTCCATTTTTTTTGTTTGGCTAAATATAAATAAAATTGGACAGGTTCTGGCTCGTCCAGGTCAATTAGTTGAATACCGTCCAGTTTTTAAAAAAAGTCGACGAGAAGGCCGATAGTGTTTTTTTCTGCTGGATAAAGTTTTTCGAAGCCTTGAATATCGCTAACTTCGGCCAATATATTTGGGATGATTCCGTATGAATTCATAAATTTCCAAAAACACTTCATTATGAATGAAATGTTCATTAAAAGAGGATAAATTTTTCATGTTCTACTTGAGAGAGATGAACATGAGACTCTTTTGATAGTGGATGTCTTTTTTTCAGACACGGCTAATTTAAACGGGAAAGTTGCGATTTTTTTCAAATCAAGGTTGTTGCTAAAAAACTTCTTTACTCGTTCCGAATAAAGCAATATCTAATTTGTTTCGAAATGCAATTTTCTTTGTGATTTCTTTAGAGCCATCTTCTAATAAGCCGATTTCAGTTCCAAAAATTTCTTCTAGCGATGAAATATGTTTTGTTAAATCGAAGAAACGCGAAAGAGCTGCAGTAATCCCGATTTTAATACGTCCATCATGAGCGTTCTTTACTGCCGTTATTCCCATGTCCAGTTGTTGCAAGAACATTGAGCGAATATTTTTCTAAAAAAAGTTCGCCTTCTTTAGTAAGAGACACATCTGTATGAGATTGGTTCCGTAGGATAAGCTGCACACCGAGATCTTCTTCTAATGATTTAATGGCGTAGCTGACAGTAGGTTGACTGACTTTGAAAGTTTGAAGCTACTTTTTGAAAAAAAGATTTTAAACGGCATAGAGCATTAAAGTATTTGAGTTGTTGAAGTTTTCATAAACGTAAGACTCCTCATATTTAAAAAAATTATAACACGTCCTCTGTTTGACTATGCTAAAAGTTAATCTTTAAAATGTCAATAGGGGCACAGGATGGGGAGATAGAATTTATTGGTGATAAACTTTTTCTGTCTCCGTTTTTTTATGCTCTTAAACAAAGCATCAATGGCTTTTTAAATACCATTTTGCAGATGACTATTTTATAGGAGGAATCACCATGCGTGGACACGAAATTTTAAACAACCCTTTTAAAAATAAAGGGACAGCATTTACACAAGAAGAACGCCAAGAATTAGGATTGGTAGGTTTGTTACCACCGTACGTTCAAACATTGGAAGAACAAGCGGCGCAAACCTATGCACATATGCACCAAAAAGCCAATGACCTTGAAAAACGTCTTTTCTTAATGGAAATCTTCAACACAAACCGTACTTTATTCTACTATTTATTCTCACAACACTTAGAGGAGTTCAACCCAATCGTATATGACCCAACAATTGCGGACACGATTGAAAACTACAGCGAACTCTTTGTAGATCCACAATATGCAGCATACTTAGACATCAACCATCCAGAAAATATCGAAGCAACCTTGAAAAATGCGGCAGGTGACCGTGATATTCGTTTAATCGTTGTGACCGATGCAGAAGGAATTCTTGGAATCGGTGACTGGGGTACAAACGGTGTAGATATCTCTGTTGGTAAATTAATGGTCTATACAGGAGCGGCTGGAATCGATCCAGCAAGTGTTCTTCCTTTAGTGATTGATGCCGGAACAAACCGCCAAAGCTTATTGGATGATCCAAATTATTTAGGAAATCGTCATGAACGTGTTCGTGGGGACCGTTATTATGCCTTTATCGACCAATTCGTTGAAACAGCAGAACGTCTCTTCCCTAAACTATATTTACACTGGGAAGACTTCGGACGTGGCAATGCGGCTAATATCTTAAATAAATACAAAACTCAAATCCCAACTTTCAACGATGACATCCAAGGAACAGGAATCGTGACACTCGGTGGGGTGTTTGCCGCAATGGATATTGCTGGTGAAAAACTAACAGATCAAGTGTACTTATGCTACGGTGGTGGAACTGCAGGGGCAGGAATTGCTTCTCGTGTCCTTCGTGAAATGGTCGTTGACGGTCTTAGCGAAGAAGAAGCTTATAAACGTTTCTTTCATGGTCGACAAACAAGGCTTGTTATTCGACGATATGGATGATTTAACTCCTGAACAACGCCCATTTGCGAAAAAACGTAGTGATTTTGCCAATGCAGATCAAATTAACAGATTTATTAGAAGTGGTAAAAGACTGTTAAACCTACTATCCTAGTCGGAACTTCAACTCAACCAAGTACCTTTACAAAAGAAGTTGTTGAAGCAATGTGCGAAAACACAGAACGTCCTGTGATTTTCCCATTATCAAACCCTACAAAATTAGCAGAAGCAACAGCTAAAGACCTCATCGAATGGTCAAACGGAAAAAGCTTTTGTTGCAACAGGAATTCCTTCAGACGACATTGAGTACAACGGTGTGAACTATGTTATCGGACAAGCGAACAATGCGTTAATCTACCCAGGTCTTGGATTAGGAATGCTTGCTTCAGAAGCGAGTCTATTAACAGACGAAATGATTGGTGCTGCAGCGCATGCGTTAAGCGGTATTGTGGATATTACAAAACCAGGGCGCACCTGTGTTACCTCCATTCAAATACGTGGCAGAAGTGTCATTGCAAAGTGGCAACAGCAGTCGCTAAAGAAAAGCACAAGAACAAGGTCTAGCACGCGCAGCTGAACAAGATATGGAAAAAAAGCTGTTCGTGACTTTCAGATGGACACCAAAAATATTAGGAGGCGATGCTGATGTTATTTCTAACATCTCTTGAGTCCATTATTCCGATTATTGCACTGATTGTGCTTGGGATATTTTCCTACAAGTAAGAGGTTGGTTCCATAATGATTTTGGCAAATGATTTGTCTAAATTGATTATGAACGTAGCGATGCCAGTATCAATTTTTTTGTTTCCGTGTTAAAAGTATTTAACACTAGAAAAAAAGTTGATTAGCTTATCAGGAGGGCTTTTGATCTATACATTTGTTGCTTTTCGCTCTGGATATATTGTGGCATTTTTAAGTGTCAAAGCCTGTTAAACGTGGCACCAGGGTCGAAGAGGGAACAGTCATTAATACATTCGTCAATGCGAATACGATTTTTATCGGTTTACCTTTAAATATCGCATTGTTCGGTGATGATGCATTAGCATACTTCTTGATTTACTATATTACGAATACGATTTCGACTTGGACATTAGGTGTCTTTTTAATGACAAGCGATAGTAAAAGCTGGAAAGAAGAAAACAAGAATCTCATTTTCGATTGGAAGAAATTACTTCCAGCTCCGTTACTTGGGATTTATCGTTTCAGTAGTGTTCTTGATTATTAATATTCCACTACCTAGTTTTCGTATCAAGTACATTAGGCTATGTAGGAGGGATTAACAACTCCGCTATCACTTGTATACATTGGGATAGTATTAGCCAAAGCGGGTATTAAAGACGATTCGATTTGATAAGGATAGTATCGTAGCATTAGTAGGACGATTTTATCGTTGCCCCAGTATTAATGTTTGCGAGTTCTTGAAATTGATGGCACCTGGAATGGTTACTGCAGAATATCAAACGTTTATGATTCAATCTGCAACGCCAGCCTTAGCAGTGCTACCGATTTTAGCCAAATCAAGGGGATGGGAGATGTCGAATTCTCAACGAATATTGTCACTTTAAGTACAGTTCTATTTGTTATTGTCATTCCCAATACTCCAAACAATTATTGGATAACTAGGGTTTCCCGGCTGAAACATGCTGGGAGCCCTTTTTTTATTTTGCAAAAAGTTTGTTTGTAGCCAGTGATTTTCTTGAAAAAAACAGCGTGCTACTATACTATTAGAAGGTAGAAATTCAAAGAGCAAGGAGCTTATTATGAAACAAAAATTCGGAATTATTTTAGCTGCGGGTAAAAGGGAACTCGTATGAAATCTTCCCTTTACAAAGTAATGCATCCCGTTTGCGGGAAACCAATGGTAGAGCACGTTGTAGACCAAGTTGAAAAAACTGGAGCTACTGAAATCGTAGCGATTGTTGGACATGGTGCAGAAATGGTACAAAACCATCTTGGAGACCGTGTTTCTTATGCCGTTCAAGCAGAGCAATTAGGAACAGGACATGCGGTATTACAAGCAGAATCTCTCTAAAAAGGAAAAGAAGGAACAACAATTGTAATCTGTGGAGACACTCCATTATTAACAAGCGAAACTCTTTCAGCTTTAATGGAAGAGCATGAACGTACAGGCGCAAAAGCAACGATTCTTACAGCGATTGCCCAAGATCCAACTGGATACGGCCGTGTGATTCGTGACGCTGACGGTTCTGTTCTAAAAAACGTGGAACAAAAAGACGCAACTCCTGAAGAACAACAAGTCAAAGAAATCAACACGGGTACTTACTGCTTCGATAACGTAGCTCTTTTCAGCGCGTTACACGAAGTTGGTAACGACAACGCTCAAGGCGAGTACTACTTACCAGACGTATTAGAAATCTTGAAGAAACGTGGAGAAGTGGTTTCTGCTTATCCAATGAAAGATTTCGACGAAGGAATGGGCGTGAACGACCGTGTAGCTCTTTCAAAAGCTGAGAAATACATGCGCCTTCGTATCAACGAAGAACATATGCGTAACGGGGTTACTTTAATCGACCCAGAAGCAACTTATATCGAATCGACTGTTCAAATCGGTGCGGACACTGTGATTGAACCAGGTGTTGTCTTAAAAGGTAAAACAGTCATCGGTTCAAACTGCTTCATCGGAGCACATAGCGTGGTTCGTGATAGCGTGTTAGAAGACGGCGTTCGTCTTGTAGCAGCAAACATCGAAGAATCTCATATGAAACTCGACAGCAATGCAGGTCCATTTGCACACTTACGTCCAAATTCTGTATTAGGCGAACGCGTTCATGTGGGGAACTTTGTAGAAGTGAAGAACTCAACGCTTGGGGCTGATACGAAAAGTAGGTCACTTAACATATATCGGGGATGCGGACCTTGGCGAAGATATTAACGTTGGTTGTGGAACTGTGTTTGTAAACTACGATGGTAAAAATAAACACCGTGCGACAATCGGGTAGCCATGTATTTATCGGATGTAATGCGAATATCGTTGCGCCAGTTACAGTTGGTCGATGATGTATTTATCGCTGCAGGATCAACCATTACCGAAGATGTACCAGCAGGAGCGCTTGCGATTGCTCGTAGTCGTCAAGTAAATAAAGAAAGATTACGCTTCAAAATTACCATCTGCTCAAAAAGACTAAAAATTTTTCCAAAAATTTTTAGCAAAAATATTCAAAAATCAAACAAAAAACGGTATGATAGTACTATAAAATAAACTTCGGGGGTTATCATTGTGGAACATTATTCCGATCCTAATTTAAAAATATTCGCTTTAAGCTCAAATCGTCCTTTAGCGGCAAAAGATTGCTGAAGAAGTCGGTTTAGAACTTGGTAAAGTTTCTGTCACTCAATTCAGCGATGGCGAGATCAAAATCAATATCGATGAAAGTGTACGTGGTTGCCATGTGTATATCGTTCAATCAACTTCTTATCCAGTAAATGATAACTTAATGGAGTTATTAATCATGGTAGATGCATTACGCCGTGCGAGTGCAAAAACAATTAACATTGTTATTCCTTACTATGGCTACGCTCGCCAAGACCGTAAAGCACAATCTCGTGAACCAATCACAGCAAAATTAGTTGCAAACATGATTACCCAAGCCGGTGCAGACCGTGTGTTAACACTTGATTTACACGCTGCCCAAATTCAAGGGTTCTTCGACATTCCAGTGGACCACTTATTAGGAGCTCCACTTCTTGCGAACCACTTCTTAGAAAACAACTTCAAAGATAAAGATATCGTTGTTGTATCTCCTGACCACGGTGGGGTAACTCGTGCTCGTAAAATGGCTGAGTTCTTACACGCACCTATCGCGATTGTTGATAAACGTCGTCCAAAAGCAAATGTGGCAGAAGTCATGAATATCATCGGTGAAGTAAAAGGGAAAGTTGCCGTATTAATCGACGATATGATTGATACAGCTGGAACAATCACTCTTGCTGCACAAGCGATTAAAGATGCAGGTGCTCTAGAAGTGTACGCTTGCTGTACGCACGCCGTATTATCTGGCCCAGCGTTAGAACGTATTAACAACTCAGTGATTAAAGAAGTTGTTGTAACTGACTCAATCGAAGTCCCTGTAGAAAAAACAGGTGGCAAGATTGTTCAAATCAGCGTTGACCAATTAATGGCGGAAGCGATTCGTCGTATTCACGAAAACCGTTCAGTGAGTCCGTTGTTTATCGAGAAATTCACTATTTTAGATTAATAAAGAATTGTTAAAATAAATGAGCCGAGGCTATGGTCTCGGCTCATTTTTGTTTATACTGAACCTAACATAGAGGAGGTTGCCATGAAACGAAAAGGTTCAAACAGAGCAGGGTGGTTTACCCTTATCTCATTTATTTGTGGGGTGGTTACACTGGTGACGTTTGAAGAGATGGATTCATCTGTACAAACTATTGAAAATATGGACGAAATCGGTGCAGCTATTTTATTGCTATTTTCAGCGATGACCATCGGCGGGATCTTCTGGATGGGGATGAATTATTGGAGAAAAACGCGTCAGGAACTTGTGAAGTTGCAATATACATCGGCTACTCCTGAAACGATTGAAGACTATTACAGAGCCACCGCAAAGGCTGTTCGGAAGGTCGGGTGTTTCTGCCATTATATTGGCGCTCATGATTGGAGTGTTCTCGCATTTCAATAGTACTATTGAAGTGATTGGTTTGGTGGTGTTCCTATTTGGAATTTGCATTTGCTTATTATCGCTTGCGCCAAGGTCGCTTGCCAAACAAATTCAGAAACAAAATATTCGATAATGGTTGGAGGTTTTTAATGAAACTAGAGAAAGCAAAAAGTATCGCAGAAGTCTTGATGTGGCTTGGATTAGTGCCGCAATGGATTTTCATGACCAGCCGTGGTGTCCCAGGAGGACTGTTGATTGCCATCTTCATCATGCCAATTCTCATGATTATGACGTTTATCAGTTTCATGATGTATGTTTTCATTGCACTCGAAGAAAAATCGTTCAAAAACAATTGGTGGCAACTACTGCTCACAGGCACTTGGGTCACCTTTTTGTTATTGGTCTTCACTGGAGTAATTAGATTGGGATAAAAAGGTTTAGGAGGAAGAGGTTAGTGGAAGAACGACGTTTTGAAAAACAACCAGGGTTAGTAAAAATACATAAAGTCGCTACTGTCTTGATGTGGATTTCGTGGACCCTAGTTTTCTTTACGATGTTAGCAATGGTGTACTCTTTTTCACCAGATGGTCGAATGCTCCTTTTCATGCTGTATATTCTCGCAGCGGCAGCAGTGGGGTTATTCTTAGCTTTTCGTTATTTAGTTGGATTTCGTTTCAACTAAAAACAGTGAACGCAACGGGATGGCAGTTACTCTTAACGGGTGGATTCCTCATTACGTACTTGCTGCTTTCGATGAGACTCTTTTATTAAGGGGAATCAAATGCAAGATGGCGCGGGTTATGGTACAATAATCCGGCAAGAAATAAGTGAACTTAGCGCACGAGTCGCACTCACTATTGGTGATGCAGCTCGTGCTTTTCGATTGAGTTAGAAAAAGCCGTTCACTGAATAGACGATTCAAAGATTGAAAAAGGAGATTAAGATGAGTTTCAAAATTGGAGATATTCAAATTGACAATAGCGTAGTTGTGGCCCCAATGGCTGGAATTTCGAACTCTGCTTTCCGTGTCACTGTAAAAGAATTCGGTGCCGGTTTAGTCGTGTGCGAAATGATCAGCGACAAAGGGATTCAATTCCGTAATGAGAAAACATTAAGCATGCTTCATATCGAGCCAAACGAGTATCCACTCAGCGTTCAAATCATGGGTGGTAATAAAGATACTTTAGTTGAAGCGGCCAAATACGTAGCTGAGAATACAGAAGCGGCGATTATTGATATCAACATGGGATGCCCTGTAAACAAAGTCATTAAGGCAGAAGCCGGAGCGAAATGGTTACTCGACCCAAATAAAGTATACGAAATGGTTGCGGCAGTAGTAGACGCAGTCGATAAACCTGTAACCGTGAAGATGCGTACAGGATGGGACCACGAGCATTTATATGCGGTGGAGAATGCCCTTGCTGCAGAACGTGCGGGTGCTAGTGCCGTTGCGATGCATGGCCGTACTCGTGTTCAAATGTATGACGGAAAAGCCGACTGGGAAATCCTTGGTGAAGTGAAGAAGAACTTAACGCGCATTCCTTTAATCGGGAACGGGGACGTTCGTAGCCCAGAAGATGCCAAACGCATGATTGACATCGCAGGCGTGGATGGCGTTATGATTGGGCGTGCAGCCTTGGCGAACCCTTGGATGATTCGTCAAACGGTTCATTATTTAGAAACAGGAGAATTGCTTCCTGAAAATACCGTTCCAGAGAAAATCGAAATTGCAAAATTACACTTACAACGACTTGCAAACCTTAAAGGCGAAGCAGTCGCAACGAAAGAATTCCGTAAGCTTGCAGGCTATTACTTAAAAGGAGTGCCACGTGCTTCTAAGACAAAAGTAGCCATCAACGAAGCTGAGAATTTACAAACTGTAGAAGCGTTATTAGACCAATTCGTGGTAGAACATTTAGAGCGTGAAGAACGTCAAAAACAACGCTTGGCAGAAATTTAAGCAAAAAGCCTTGAAATACTTTCAATAAAGCCTCTTCTTTTGGTACAATAAGGAGAGTTATGAAGAACAAGCATCGTTCAAAGGAGGAACAAACGTGTCTTTCGAAGTAGAAACACAAGAAACATTAAATGACCAATTACAAGTTCGTCGTGAAAAAATGAGTCAATTACGCGAAAAAGGAATCGATCCTTTCGGTACTGGATTCAAACAAAAAAATACAACTGAAGAAATCCACAACCAATTTGAAGGAGCTACTAAGGAATCTCTTGCTGAACAAGAGCCTGTAACAGTTCAAATTGCTGGACGGTTGATGACAAAACGTGGAAAAGGGAAAGCTGGTTTTGCCCACATTCAAGACGGCAAAGGCCAAATCCAAATTTACGTACGTAAAGATGCTGTTGGAGATGATGCGTACGAAGTATTCACTAAAAGCAGACTTAGGAGACATCGTTGGTGTTGTAGGGACTGTCATGGTCACAAACACTGGTGAGTTATCTGTTAAAAGCAGAGCAATTCGTTCATTTAACAAAAGCGCTTCGTCCACTTCCTGATAAATATCACGGATTAACAAACGTAGAACAACAATACCGTCAACGTTACTTAGACTTAATCAGTAACCGCGAAAGCTTTGACCGTTTCGTTACACGTAGTAAAATCATCCGTGAAATCCGTCGTTACTTAGACGAACGTGATTACTTAGAAGTTGAAACTCCAGTACTACACACATTAGCGGGTGGGGCAAATGCTCGTCCATTTATTACACACCACAATGCGTTAGATATGGAATTATACATGCGTATCGCTACTGAGTTACACTTAAAACGTTTAGTAGTAGGTGGGATGGAACGTGTATATGAAATCGGACGTGTTTTCCGTAACGAAGGTATCGATACAACTCACAACCCTGAATTTACTTCAATCGAAATCTATACAGCTTACACAGACTACAAAGATGTTATGGATTTAACAGAAGGAATCATCTCAGACGTTGCTAAGAGAGTATTAGGAACAACATTAGTTCCTTATGGCGAACATGAAGTAGAATTAAAAGCTCCATGGAAGAGAATTCATATGGTCGATGCGATTAAAGAAGTAACAGGTGTTGACTTCTGGCCACATATGACAGACGAAGAAGCACGCGCTATCGCGAAAGAAAAAGGCGTGAAAGTCGAAGATTCAATGACATTCGGACATGTCGTGAACGAATTCTTCGAAACATTCGTTGAAGAAACATTAATTCAACCAACATTCATCTTCGGACATCCAGTGGAAGTATCTCCATTAGCCCGTAAAAACGATGAAGACCCACGCTTCACAGATCGTTTCGAATGCTTCATCTGTACAAAAGAGTACGGAAATGGCTTTACGGAGTTAACAGACCCAATCGATCAACGTGAACGTTTCATGAAACAAGTAGAAGAAAAATCTGCTGGGAACGACGAAGCGCATCCACATGATGAAGACTTCATCCAAGCGTTGGAATATGGTTTATCTCCAACGGGTGGGGTAGGTATCGGAATTGACCGTTTAGTTATGTTACTAACAAACAGCCAATCAATCCGTAACGTCCTATTATTCCCAACGATGAAACTTAGACTAATATTGAATTTAGTGCCCCGTTTAAGGTTCGCCTTAGACGGGGTGTTTTTTATTTAACCGCAATTACCAAATATGGTAATTATCATATATGATAATTATCATATATGATAATTTCGAAAAGTGATTCACGTAAACAGGACAGATTTAGAACACTAAAAGTAACAAATGTTCACAGGGTTGTAGTTGACTTTCCGTACATTTGAATATACTATGAGGGCAAGTTGGAAGAGAGATCTTTTCCAGACTGAATGTTATAGACGAAAGAGACCTGCACGCGATTCGAGCATGGCTTGAATAGGGTGCTTTTTTACTAAAGGAGATCTAATGAAATATTTTAAGCAGTTTGGCTGGATTATGATTGTGACCTGTATTGGTGAAATCATGAAATATTACATACCTCTTCCAATTCCAGCAAGCATCTATGGACTTGTCTTAATGATGGCTTTATTAATGACGGGTGTTGTTAAAATTGAAAAAGTGTATCAAGCAGGGACGTTTTTAATCGAGATTATGTCGTTAATGTTTATTCCGGCTGCCGTTGGAATTATCGAATCGTGGGATCAATTGCATCGTATTATTGTGCCAGTATCTATCATCACGATTATTACGACATTTGTAGTGATGATTGTTTCGGGAAAAGTAACGCAATACGTCCTCGAGAAAGGAGCCCAAGATGGTGAATCAACTCGTTCTTAATACAGCAACAATCGGGCTCGTGATTAGTATTATCGGTTTTGAAATTGGTGTATTTTTACGTGACCGTTATAAATGGCCAATCTTCAATCCGCTACTTGTAGCGATTATTTTCGTCATTATCGTATTAAATGTCTTTAATATCGACTACGATAGCTATTATGCGAGTGCGGATAATCTAAGCTATTTATTGACGCCCGCAACGGTCTGCTTAGCGATTCCGTTGTATCAACAAATCGAGCAATTGAAAAAGCATAAAGGCGCCATCTTTGCAGGAATTAGTGCAGGGGTATTGACGAGTCTATGTACAGTTTGGGTGTTATCATTGCTTTTCCAATTAACGCACGAAGAATACGTAACCTTACTGCCAAAATCAATTACGACAGCCATCGGTATGGGCTTGTCTCAAGAGTCTGGTGGATATGTGACTATTACCGTAGCGGTGATTATTCTTACAGGGGTTCTTGGAAATATGTTCTGTGAAATCATCTGTAAAGTAACAGGCATTACGCATCCTGTCGCAAAAGGGATTGCGATTGGAACATCTTCTCATGCGATTGGAACAGCACGTGCGATGCAATTAGGGGAAGTTGAAGGTGCGATGAGTGGTCTATCCATCGTAATTTCGGGAATTATTACTCTTATTGGCGCACAAATTTTTGCAGGGTTTATTTAAGAAGTGGAGAAAAAGCAGGATTTCTGTTTTTTCTCCTTTTGTTTTTGCCTTTGTCATACAAATTTAATGGAATAGTATTCGAAAACGTATAGTATTTATGCGGATTTAGGGCTATGATGGAGATGAACATACTTCATATAGAAAAGAGCGAGCGTTATGGAAAAACATTGGTGGCAAGAAGTCGTCGTTTATCAAATTTATCCACGTAGTTTTAAGGATTCAAACGGGGATGGAATTGGTGATTTAAGAGGGATTATTGAGAAGCTCGATTATTTACACACGCTAGGAATTGGAGCAATTTGGCTCTCTCCAGTATACAAGTCACCTAATGATGATAATGGTTATGACATTTCTGACTATGAAGACATCATGGACGAGTTCGGAACGATGGTGGATATGGAAGAATTGATTGCCGAAGCCGATAAACGCGGGATTAAAAATCGTGATGGACCTCGTTGTGAACCATACGTCTGATGAACATCATTGGTTTATTGAGTCAAGAAAAGGAAAAAGACAATCCATACCGTGATTACTATGTGTGGGCTGACCCTGCTGAAGATGGCGGTGTGCCGACGGAATTACAGTCAGTCTTTTTTTAGGTAGTGCATGGAAATACGATGAAGCAAGTGGTCAATATTTCTTTGCATTTATTTAGTCAAAGACAACCTGATTTAAACTGGGAAAATGACAAAGTGCGCCAAGAAGTCTATGACATGATGAATTTCTGGATTGATAAGGGCGTTGGCGGATTCCGCATGGACGTGATTGATTTAATCGGGAAAATTCCTTTAGAAGGGATTACGTCAAATGGGCCAAAATTGCATGAATACCTACAAGAAATGAATAAAGCGACATTCGGAGACAAAGATTTATTGACAGTTGGAGAAACATGGGGAGCGACACCCGAAATCGCGAAACTCTATTCAAATCCAGTACGTCATGAATTATCGATGGTCTTCCAGTTTGAGCATTCACTCTTAGATAATGAGCCAGGTAAAGAGAAGTGGGACCTTAAACCGCTCGAGGTAAGTGAATTAAAGGAGGTTCTTTCAAAATGGCAAACGGAACTTGGCGAGGAAGGCTGGAATTCACTATTCTGGAACAATCATGATTTACCAAGAATCGTGTCACGCTGGGGGAACGATAAGGAATATCGAGTACGCAGTGCCAAGGCATTCGCAATTCTGCTACATATGATGAAAGGGACTCCTTATATTTACCAAGGGGAAGAACTTGGATTGACGAATACACCAGTCTCTAGTATTGAAGAGTTGGATGATATCGAGTCGATTAATATGTACCATGATCGTATTGATAGAGGATTTAGTGTCGAGTCGATTATGGAGTCTCTAAATGCAAAGGGGAGAGACAATGCGCGTAGACCAATTCCGTGGACTGCCGAAGCAAGTGGTGGATTTACGACGGGGACACCTTGGTTAGCTCTCAATCCAAATTACAAAGAGATTAACGTAGAGGCGGAACTCCAAAATCCAGACTCTGTATTCCATACGTATCGAAAACTCATTCAACTTAGAAAAGATCATCCAATCGTGGTTTGGGGTGATTATGAGTTACTTGAGACTCATTCTAATGTGTTCGCATATTATCGCACGCTTGGGGAAGAAAGATGGTTGACGGTCGTGAATTTATCTGATTTTGAGGAAGAAATCTCTGTAGATGCCCGATTTAACAAGGTTTTGGTGACTAATACAGAAGATGAGATTACAGATTTACACGCTTACAAACTTTCTCCATGGCAAGCCTTTGTAGTGGAATTGTCTGGCAATTGAAACAATTTTCATATATAATGTAAGTGCATAAAAATAGGCAGAATAAATTGTGAAATTTTTGTTAATAACTTTTCACAAACAAAGTTGCTAGATACTGTTGCAATAATAATCAAATTTGTGATAATATATCTTTTTCACTCAACAATTATGAAAAAATATGGTATAATAGTTTGAATAAAAATAAAAGGAGAAAGGGGATGGACGATGAAAGCATTTTTAGTGAAAATACAAGAAGGTTTTAAATCATTAGGTTTAGCGAGTCAATTGGGAATTACGTTAGGCCTATCTTTAGCGATGCTAGCAGGTGTATATGGTATTTCACAAGCGATGAGTCCGATGCAAAAAGTCACTCAAGTCGTAGAAGTACAAACAAGTGCGCCGACAAATTCGTCAACTCCTTCAAGTAGTACTGAAAAGAAAGAAGTCGCCGAGAAAAAGAAAGAGACAACTCAAGCGCCAACAACTGAATCTGTAACCACAGAAAAACAAGTGGTCACTGAAGAAGAAAAGAACACAAGAGACGTTCAAGGAAATGTTGCACAGGCAACTCCAAGCCAAGAGCGCAGAAGAGAAGAGTCTGAAAATGGTCCTCAGACAAGAGAAGCAACTCCAACTGAAGTTCCTACAGTTACTTCAAGTTCAGAAACAGTAGCAACACCACCGAAACGTTTGAAACCGTTAGGGAATACGGGGGAAGAGTTTGCGACGTTGGACCAAGCTGAAGAATGGATGAAGAAAAAGTTAGAGCAATCCGCAAGAGACCAAAAGGATGGAAAGCAAAACTGGGCTTACTCTGGAAGAGCGTATGAAATTCCATGGAGTGACGGGTCTAAGACAGCAACCGTTGATTTAACGAAAATTGAGTCTTACACACCAGCTCCTCCATCAACAGAAACAACTTCTTCAGAGACGGCTGAAACGCCTGGAACAGATCATTTATAAAATTGAGCACTTTGGTAGTAATGCCGAAGTGCTTTTTGGTGCTTATAGGATAGGAAACAAAGCGGGTTTATGATAAAATTAGCTTATCTAATTAAAGGAGTGAATGTAAGTGGATAATAAAGGACGTCGTATTTTAAGTGCTATTATCTCGATTGTGATTATTGCAGTGTATGCATTTTTACGTTTCCAACGTTATCAAGCAAGACATGAGCGCCAAAAAAAGAGCAACAAGAACAAGTGAAAAATTCTCAAGTGGTGCAACAAGCCTTGCAAGATAACCAAAATAAATTAAACGAAGCTGCTGCGAAAATTAAACAAGCAGCGGATAGCGTTAAAGACAAAATTTCAACAACTGAGTCAGAAGAGTTGAAGAATGTTGAAATGAATAAAGAAATCGGAGAAGGATATAACATCGTCAAAAAAGATGGTAAATTCTATATTGTTAAAAACAATGATTTCTCAAAAGCAGTTGAATTAACAGGGGTAACAGAAGCACTTGTAATCCCTACTACAGAAGAAGGAAAAAAACTTAAAAATATAATGTACTAGTTGTGAAAAAAAGACGGAGAATATCGAGTTGTTGATGAAACAAAAAGATGGGAAAAGACGTCTTAGTCTTAACAGGTGAAACCATCACTGAAGGTACAACATTTTTGTATTAAAAAGGCGATACATTGTATATCAAATAGGATGTGAGCAATCGCGTTCAGAAATGGAACGTTGGACTCGAACGCCGGAAGGAACGTGAAACGTTCTGCGGACGTTTGAGGAAACGCACGCCATTTCTGCGATTGTGAGCTCAACTACACAAGGATGTGAGCAAAAAGGACATCAGCAAATTTGCTGATGTCCTTTCTTTAATTTTTTAATAAGCCATTTTATTTCTCGGCTAATAGTGTCACAAATCTCATTTTAATACGATTGCCGTTCTCGTCTGTTTTATGGAGTTGGCCAAAGTCTTCATTATATTTATGCAATGTCCAGCCTGCGTAGTAGTCTTTCAATTCGCCGCTTGCAAATGTCTTAGGGAAGTTCACTGGGCATGGCGCGTCTTCTGTCGACATGGCTGCTACGATTAAGTTGAACCCGCCAGGAGCCGTATGGGATTGCATATTTTCAATCACATCTGGAATTGCATACGGATCTAAGAACATCAAGACCACTGTTGAAATGATGACGTCATAGAGTCCACCTGGAATATCGGCACTCTCGATGTTATAAGGTTGAATGTCGATATCAAGCCCTTCTGCTTCCGCAATCTGTGCTAATTTCGCAAGGCTCATCGAGTTGATGTCGAGCGAAGTCACATCGAAGCCTTTTTTCGCCAAGTACAAGCTGTTTCGTCCTTCGCCACTTCCAAGGTCGAGCACCTTTCCTTTTGGGAACTTCGGTGTTGCCTCAATCACTTCTGAGTGTGTGCGCGTGAGGTCGTATTTTTTTGCGAAATAATCTTCAGGCGTGCAATAAAAAGTGAGATAACATTTCAAGTCATCGCTGGCAGGTGAAACGCGGTGCCAAGCTTGAGGTTCAACAAATGGGATTTCGGAATCTTTTGTAAAGAGATGCTGGGCTAAAACATTTCCGTCTTCATCGAGTTCATAGAAGGTAAGCGCGCCTTCTAAAATCGTGAGGTGTGCCCAAGTCCCCACTTTGGTATTATGCATTTTTCTAAACGGCTCTGGTAATGTTTCTGCCGTCCAAGTCGGCATTGTTTTATAAGGAATTAATTCGTGCTCCATAAGAAAGCTCCTTTCGAGGTTGTCATTCTCATTGTACAAGAAAATGAAAGGCTAGAAAAATATTAGCTATTATATAGTAGTTTTAAAACAGATATAACCAAAAGTTATAACCGGCAATAAAAAAGTGTTAATTGACTAGAAGGTGGTTTGTTGGTATCCTATTAACATGTTTATAAGACACGTTGATGAGAAGAGTAAAAGTGGAACTTTTCAGTAGAGAGTCTCGGTTGGTGAAAAGAGACATGAGTGGAAGCTTTGAAGATGGCCTCGGAGTGTTAATCGTTGAATGATTAGGCGATTACGGGTAAGCCCGATACAGCTTTCTGTTTTGATTGAAACAGACGGAGATAGTATTTGTGAGAATACTATAAACAAAGGTGGTAACACGAGAATTTGACTCGTCCTTTTGCTAACCCCATGTTAGCGAGGGACGATTTTTGTTTGAAGAAAAGAAAGGAGAACACATGATTAAATTAGAAAATATCGACGTGACCTTTACGCAAGGTAAGAAAGTCGTAAAAGCCGTTCGAAATGTTTCTGTCGATGTGGAAGACGGGGATATCTATGGAATTATCGGATATAGTGGTGCAGGTAAAAGTACTCTAGTTCGTACCATTAACTTACTGCAACGTCCTACTAGTGGAAATGTGGAAGTCAATGGCGTAGATTTATTGAAATTGAAACCAAATGAATTGCGTGACGCACGTAAGAAAATTGGAATGATTTTCCAACACTTCAACTTAATGAATACGTTAAGCGTCTTTGACAATGTGGCTTTCCCGCTGAAAAAAGCGAAGAAACCGCTAGTGGAAGAAGGAGAAACAGCTGTTGATCCAACCGCGGAACCAAAATTGGTGAAGTTGACGAAGAAAGAAATTAAAGAGAAAGTTGATTCTCTACTGCAATTGGTTGGTCTTGAAGATAAGGCAAATAGCTATCCAAGCCAACTCTCTGGGGGACAAAAACAACGTGTGGCGATCGCCCGTGCGTTAGCCAACGACCCAGACGTATTGCTCTGTGACGAAGCGACAAGTGCGCTTGACCCTAAAACAACTTACTCAATCTTAGAGTTGTTGAAGAAAGTTAATGAGCAATTAGGAATTACGATTGTGATTATCACGCATGAGATGCAAGTCGTAAAAGAAATTTGTAATAAGGTTGCCGTAATGGAAGATGGTGAAGTGATTGAGCAAGGAACAGTGCTTGATATCTTTACAAATCCACAACGCAACTTAACGAAAGACTTTATCGATACAGCTACTCATATCAACCAAGGAATTGAAACAGTTCTCTCACACGAACAGTTATTGAATCTGAAGGATGGAGATTACTTAGTGAAATTTCATTCGTCGGTGCTTCAACAGGGGAACCGTTGATTACGAAATTATCGACACAATTCCAAGTAGCAGCGAACATCTTATTCGCCAACGTAGAAATCATCCAAGAAACTCCAGTAGGAACATTATTGGTTGGTCTATCTGGTGAACAAGCAAGCATCGAGAGTGCACTTTCTTACATTAAAGGACAAGGCGTTTCAGTAGAAGTCTTAGAAGAAAAGGGAGGTGCCTAAGATGAATTTATTAGCCTTTATTGATTTTAAAACTTGGTTTCCCAAACATCGATGCAAAAGTATGGTTGGAAATTCAAAAAGCAACCTTTGATACATTAATCATGGTTGGGTTAACAGGTTTAATCGCTGGGTATCTTAGGAATTGCCTTTAGGTGTGACACTGGTTGTAACACGTGAAGGAAACATCCTTGAAAATAAAGGATTGTACTTGGTATTGGATAAAGTCGTGAACTTATTCCGTTCAATTCCATTTATCATTCTTGCCATGTTACTGATTCCAGTAACTCGTGCAATCGTAGGAACTACTATCGGTATTCCTGGGGCGATTGTCCCGCTAGTATTCGCAACAGTTCCGTTCTATTCTCGTCAAGTGCAGTTAGCGCTGACCGAAGTAGATAAAGGGGTTATCGAAGCGAGTGAAGCAATGGGGTGTACACCGCTAGAAATTATCTTCCGCGTGTACTTAAAAAGAAGGCTTGCCAAGCTTAATTCGTGCAAGCTCACTAACAATTATCAGCTTAATTGGTTTAACAACCATGGCCGGAGCGTTTGGTGCCGGCGGTATCGGTAACGTAGCCATCTCACGTGGTTATAACCGATTCCAAGGAGACGTTATCGTGGTAGCTACAATTATCATGTTAATCATCGTCTTCACCTGCCAAGCAATCGGTGACTATTTAGAGAAAAAAAGCCACTAAATAAAAACCAGGATGTGAGGAAAACGCGGTCAGAGCGATGAACGGTTCGACAGGTTAGCCGCAAGGGACTTGGAACAAGTCGTGCGGACTAACCTCGAAAAGGCTTGAGCCTCTGCTTTTCCGAGCTCAACTACACAGGATTCGAGCCTAACAGCCCGAACTCAACTACACAGGATGCGAGCAATCGCATCAAAAAAACAAAAAAACAAACTAACTCAAAAAGGGGAAAAAAACAAAATGAACATTAAAAAAATTATTCGTAGCTGCAGCGGCAGCATTAACATTAGCAGCATGTGGAGCTGCACAAACATCAAACTCATCAAGCTCAGCTTCATCAGAAGCAAAACAAGAAAACAAACACGTTAAAATCGGGGTTAACGCAGGGAACCACGAAGTTTGGGACGATGTAATTGCTCGCTTGAAAGAAAAAGAAGGTATTGAAGTTGAATTAGTAGAATTCACTGACTACGTACAACCCTAACCAAGCGTTAGAAAAACGGCGACGTTGACTTTGAACTCATTCCAAAACAATTATTTACTTAGAAACGTTTCAATAAAGAACAAGGAACACACATCAAACCAATCGGCTACACTGTAATTGCTCCAATGGGTGTTTACTCTAAGAAAATCAAAAACGTAAGTGAATTAAAAGATGGCGATACAATTGCTATTCCTGAAGATACTTCAAACAACTCACGTGCATTACGTTTACTACACGCAGCTGGCGTAATCAAATTAAAAGATCCTAACAACACTTTAGCAACTAAAAGATGACATCGTTGAAAATCCTAAAAACATCCAAATCAAAGAATTACCTGCTGGACAAACAGCTCGTGCTTTAGATGATGTTGCTGCTTCATTAATCAACAACGGTTTCGCTGTTGAAGCTGGATTCCAACCAACAAAAGACTCTATCTTTATTGAACAAATTACTGATTCTTCACAACCTTACTACAACGTAATCGCTGCTAAAGAAGGTAATGAAAACAACGAAGTTTACAAAAAAATCGTAGAATACTACCAATCACCAGAAACAGCTAAGAAAATCGAAGAAGTTTCAAAAGGTGCTAACGTACCAGTTTGGGAAAAAGCTAAATTAAAATAAAAAAACCTTAAGAGGCGTGCCTAGCATGCCTCTTTATTCAATGAAAGAAGGCAAAAACGATGAGCGAAATTAAACAAAAAGCACAAGCGTTAAACGAATATCTTGTCGCAACAAGAAGACATTTTCATGAAAATCCAGAATCAAGCTTAAAAGAGTACGATACTGCTGCCTACATTCAAAAAGAATTAACTGCATTTGGAATCCCATTTGAAAAAGTGGCCGAAACAGGGACGTTAGCTATTATTAAAGGTGGTAAAGGAGAAGGAAAGACCGTTTTACTTCGTGCCGATATCGATGCGCTAGAACTTCCTGACTGCACTGGCAAACCTTATGCTTCTAAACGTCCTGGGTTAAACCATGCCTGCGGACATGATGCGCATACGACAATGGGGTTAGGAACGGCAAGAGTCCTGAACGAATTGAAAGACAGCTTTGCAGGGACCGTCTTAATCGCATTTCAACCAGCAGAAGAAATCGGTGCGGGAGCGAAGCAATTTGTCGCTTCTGGAAAAATTGACAACATCGATGAATCATTTGCGATTCACGTCAATTCAGGATTGCCTGTCGGATCGTTTGCAGTTAAAGGTGGACCGGTGAATGCTTCATGTGATATTTTCAAAATCAAAATCACAGGAAAGAGCGCTCACGTAGGACGTCCTCATTTAGGGCATGATGCGCTAGTGACAGCCAGTGAAGTGGTTGTGGCTTTGCAAACCATCGTCGCTCGTGAAGTGAATCCAATCGACCGTGCTGTTGTCGGAGTGGGTAAATTAAATGCCGGAACTCGCTATAATATCGTTGCTAACGACGCTGAAATCGAAGGAACGATTCGTGCGTTTAGCCATGAAACACGTGAACACTTAAAAGAAGCTGTTACACGTATTGCCAAAGGAATTGCTGAACTCAATCGTTGTGAATTTGAAATTGATTGGTATGATGCAGCAGCTCCAGTCATTAACACTCCAGAGTTAGCCGAAGAATTCCAAAAAGTGGTTGCACAAGTAGAGGGGGTTGATAACCTCATTACAAATTATGAATTGTCAATGGGTGCCGATGACTTTGCGGATTACGTAGTGAATAAACCTGGTGTTTATGGCTTATTAGGAAGCCAATCTGGCGAAGAGACAGCTTATGGGCACCACCATGAAAAAAATTCGACATCGATGAGCGTGTATTAGCACTTGGTGTTGAAATTGAAGTGAAGTATTTCTTAAGCAGACTTGCGTAAGAAAAATGAGTGGAAAAGGGTCGAAATGTTTTTCGGCCTCTTTTTATAAAAAAACGTTAAAAAAACTTTAATATTTGTGGAATTGTCATAGGCAAGAAAGAAGCCGTATGCTATAATTCTTTTGTATCTGAAAAATAGAACAGTTGTTTTTTTCAGAAAGAGATTTTGAAAAAGGTGCTCGGGAGCGGATTATGAAACCATTATTAGAACAATTAGAATTAAATACGAAACAAGATAAAGTTGTTTACCGACACGATTTAATGCCGGAAGAAGAGTTGACAGCAAGTCTTGTCTGGGAGTACTCGGATAAATTAGCAGCGTACTTACATGAAACGTACAAAGGGGATAAATCTCCAATCGTTGTTTATGGGCATAAGCATCCATTTATGTTGGTCTATTTCTTGGCTTGTGTGAAATCAGGTCATGCCTATTGTCCGGTTGATGTGAATACACCAATCGACCGCGTTGAAGATATTATCGCAACCGTGAAGAGTCCAGTCGTACTCGTGAGTGAAGAAATTTCACTAGATGCACCAACGTTGACAGTCCCTGAAGCGAAAGAAGTGATTGCTTCAACGACCAAACGTATTTCAAAAGAACATTATGTTCAAGGTGAAGATATTTTCTATATTATCTTTACTTCAGGAAGTACAGGGAAGCCAAAAGGAGTTTCGATTACTTACAATAACTTGAACCACTTCTTAGATTGGTATACGGGTTATTACAAAGAGAAAGGGCCTCAAGTTTTTCTTGGGCATCCGCCATTCTCATTTGATTTATCGGTGATGTCGCTTTGGCCAGCACTCTATATGCATGCGCCACTTGTTCAAATTGATAAAGAGCATTTGCAAGATTTTAAAGTTTTATTTAAAACATTAGAAGAATCAAAGGCAACTGTATGGATTTCAACGCCGTCATTTGCGGAAATGTGCTTAGTGGATCCAAGTTTTAACCAAGATTTGCTTCCTGAATTAGAGCAGTTCGTCTTCTGCGGGGAGAAGTTATTCAGTACCACTGTTGAAAAAAACTAATGGAACGATTTCCCACGTGCGGAAGTGGTGAACACATATGGACCAACGGAATCAACCGTTATGGTAACATGGATGCCATTAACACGAGAATTGTTAGAGAAGTATCCAGATAATCTGCCTGTGGGTGTGATTAAACCTGGAACGACCGTGTTAATTGATGGCCCAGAAAGCGGCGAAATCATCATTTGTGGGAACACAGTCGCGAAAGGTTATTATGAAAACCCTGAAATGAATGCGAAAACATTTCTTTGAAGTAGACGGTGAGCGTGCATATCGTACAGGGGGACGTGGGGCATTTCGAAGGGAGATTTATTATTCTGCGAAGGACGAATCGATTTCCAAATCAAATTACATGGGCACCGTATCGAGTTGGAAGATATCGACAATAACTTATTGAAGAATCCGAAAATTCGTCAGGCCGCAACGGTTCCTTCGATGGCAGATGGGAAAGTAAAATCCATTACTTCGTTTGTCGTGTATAACGAGCCGATTGAAAAACGTTTTGAAACAGTCAAACTCGTGAAAAAAGAATTGGCGCAACATGTGCCGGAATATATGATTCCAAAGAAAGTCGTCTTCTTAGACGAAATGCCATTAAATAACAATGGTAAAATTGATAAAAAACAATTAAAGGAGCTTGTGTAGTCGATGCATTATTTTGAAGGTCTCTCTTTCTTCATGACGCTAGGACTCGTATTAATCGTAGCATTCATATTAAATGTCTTTCAAAAATCTACGTATTATCTATCATTACTATTCTCATTAGTGATGGTCTATTTCGTGTTCAATAAAACACCGGACCAACTGATTGCACTATTGGGATTTGTATTGGTGGGGTACATTTTGATGCAGTTGACCTCTAAGCTTAAAGAGTGGAAGAAGACGATGCCAATCATGGTGTTGTTAGCAGGATTGCCGTTAATTGTGGTGAAACTATTGCCAGTATTTAAGGTGAATGGATTTGGATTTTTAGGGATTTCATATATGACCTTCAAATTAGTCCAAATCATAGTTGAGATGTATGACGGGTTGATTGAAAAGCCGATGTCTGTTCTCGATTACACACATTTCTTGTTATTCTTTCCAGCGCTTAGTTCCGGACCGATTGACCGTAGTCGCAGATTTATGGACGATTGGCAGAAACAAAGAAGCCGAGTGGAGTATTTAGAACTCGCAGGTACAGGTATTTTTAGGTTAGTGTTAGGTTTATTCTATAAGTTGGTATTATCCGGAATGGTATTTCAACAGATGAATGGGCCGATGGGGAAAGATGTGACCTATCTCGTCGGGTATATGTATCTTTACACCGCATACTTGTTCTTTGACTTTGCTGGATACAGTTTAATGGCAGTAGGGGCAAGTAATATTCTAGGTGTTGAAACGCCGATGAACTTTAACTTCCCATTTATCAGTATCGACATTAAAGACTTCTGGAACAGATGGCATATTACGCTTTCGACATGGCTACGTGACTTTGTTTTCTCGCGTGTTGTCATGCGATTCATGCGTAAGAAAGTCTTTAAGAAGAGGCTGACGACGGCGATGGTTGCCTATATGATCAACATGACCTTTATGGGATTTGGCATGGGGTGACACTGGACTACATCATCTACGGTGTGTATCACGGAGTGCTGATGGCGTCGTTTGAATGGTATCAGAAGAAATCGAAGTTTTATAAGAAAAACAAGAATAAGACTTGGTATAAAATTACAAGTTGGATCATCACAATGCATTTAGTGATGTTTGGATTCTTGATTTTTTCAGGAAAACCATTATTATGGATAAGTAAATTAATTTCAATGCAATAGGAGGGATTTCCATGGAAGAAAGAATTTTAGAAATTCTAGAAGAAATTTGCGAAGATGAAGTAGTATACGAAGATAAAGACATCAATTTAAAAGAAGAAGGGTTAATGGATTCATTAGCGTTCGTTGAACTTCTTGTTCGCTTAGAAGAGTTTGGTATCGAAGTGGCTCCAACAGAAGTAACTTACGAAGAAATCGATACTCCAAATAAAATTATTAAATACGTTTCAGAACGTGTTGGTTAATTTAAAATAGTAAAAGGCGCTTCCTGTCGAGTAGGAGGCGCCTTTTGCGTACTTAGAATTTAATATTTAACAGTTTGTTTACTTCTGTATAAGCGGACTGAATTCGCTCGAGCGTTTTTTTGTCTACGGTATGTTCTAGAGGGCCGCCTGGCATATAGTTTTCTGCGAGAAAGACTTGATAGTCGTAAGCTGGTCCTCCCATAAAGCTGCGGTCGATTTCAGTACGTGAAACCCATGTTGGATGAGCCTTAACACTTGTGAGGGTCGTCCTGCCGTTTTCTTTTTCGATGGTGATATCCATAATCACGCCACGCTCGGTCCAGATGTTTTCCAACGTTTCGACGCGTTGGTTCGAAAGGAGATTTCCCATCGAGTAGATGATGAATTTCTTTTCACCGTCTTTTGTAATCGTTTCGGTTGGTTCAATGACGTGTGGATGTCCGCCAAAAACGACATCGGCACCCCATTCGATCATTTGGTGATACGTATCGATTTGCCCTTGTGTTGGATGGAGGTGATATTCTTCTCCCATTTGTGGCAATACAATCGTAAAGTCGGCGATTTCTTCAGCACGCTGGATGAGCTGCTTCACTTTTTGCATATTTAAATCGTATAGATGATTGTTGTATTCTTCGTCGGTGAGAGTAGCTTCGATTCCATTAAATCCATACGCAAATCCAAGGATAGCCACTTTAATGCCGTTGACTTCTTTTACAAGGATGCCTTCTGATGGGTCGACCTTTTACCCCGAAAATATCAAGTCCATTTTTGCGAAAAGCATTGGCTGTGTATTTCAACCCTTCGATGCCTGTATCAAGAATATGATTATGCGCTAAGTCGAGTACGTCGTATCCGGCATCTTTAATGCTCTGAATCACTTCTTCGGGCGCGTTAAAAATAGGGTATCCAGCAAGAGGTTCGTTTGGGATTAATGGTTCCCTTCGAAATCCCCAATCGCTAAGTCTGCGCTAGATACGAGTGGAGTAATTTGTTCGTAGTCATTTTTAAAATCATACGAATTCCCGTCAAACGCACTGCCATAAACAATATCGTGATAGAGCATATCCCCACTCGCGGTGATGCGAGCAACTTGTTTATTCGTTGGTGGAGACTGCAGATTATTTGGAGTAGCGGCATCCTCTTGATTTTGTTCAGATGATGCTCTCGATGTTTGAACAGTCTCTATGCTTTCTTTCGCAGAGGGCCGAGTAAGGAATCCTGCCGTAATCGTAAATGCAGATAAGATACAAACCCCATAAAATTCCATTCGTTTGATTTTGTCATTCTGTGAATTGCCTCTCATAAATTCCCCTCCAAAACCTGTAGTAATTGTATTATACCCCGAATTAATTCCTATTTAAATAGTAATTTTGGAATATGAAGAAATAAATATTTTAATCACAATACCCTCTGGAATTACTCGGCTGGTAGATATATAATTTAGTTGAAAGCAGTAGTTGATAGTTTTTGTTGCAGGAAATCGTTGCAGGAAGGGTGTATGGTGATGGATAAGTCAAATAGGTGTCTGCTAAGAATCTTCTGTTGTTTTACGGTTTTGATAATTTTTAGTTTGCTAGTGCAGTTTAGATTCGCTAGTGTGTATGGTGAAACGGTAACTTCGATTCAGTCTAGAGGACGAAATCCTTCATCTAGAAGAAGAAATTCTCAATATGTCTCGCGATGGGGACGAACGTATAGAAAGTGTTGACTTTGACCATGCAGTCAAGATGTATTATGACGTTCCGCTATTTAAAGAGGAAAAGATTCTAGATAGTGAAGAAATTGAACGTATCATAACTGATAGTCACTACAAATGGGTGGTTCCGATAAAGAATCCTACACTAGAGAAAAGAGGCGAATCTTTATATAGGAGGCCCAGCCAATTCGTCGGAAATAGAGACCAAAATGAAGCAGGGGTATCTGACAAAAGAAGAAGGAGAAAAAAACTGATTTAGTCACAAGGGAAAATGGACGGTTGCTTATGTGAGCACTTATGAGAAAGAATGCGCATTCAATTATAAAAGTGGCTCAGGAAGTGATTGAAAAAGAGATACTTAAATGTAGAAAAAGATTATTTTTGCTGTTTCTAAAGAGTTACAAGTTCCGGTGGTGCTTATAAAAGTGGATGGAGCTTATAAAGTATTGTTTCATGAATTTCCTTTAGTAGAAGGAGGTATCTCAAATGTAAAAGGTGAGTTATCTCTGGATAAGTTCTATCCATTTAACGTGGCTCAGGAAGTAGTGCGTGAGTTTGCTAGGGAACGTCATATAGGTTCAGAAAATGGCAATGCAAGGCCGAACGGAGTGGTCATTTCATGGAGAGAGTCTTCCGTTGCAATTATAGGTATAGCGATTGCTGGATTCGTCTTATATAAACTGTTTCGAAAAAAGAGAGCGCAACCAAATCGTGATAAACCTTAAGAAACTGTAATAAAACGACAAAAGGTGGAAAAATGAAAGGAAATAAGTTATAATAAGACCGTTAAAAATAAATGCTGTAAGCATCAAGGAGGAACTAAAACATGAGTCGTTTAGTAAGCATGACTGAAATGTTACAAAAAGCTAAAGAAGGTAAATACGCTGTTGGTCAATTCAACATCAACAACTTAGAATGGACACAAGCAGTATTAACAGCAGCTCAAGAAGCTAACTCACCAATTATCTTAGGTGTATCTGAAGGCGCTGGTAAATACATGGGTGGACCAAAAGTTGTTTCAGCTATGGTAAATGCATTATTAGATGCAATGAACATCACTGTTCCAGTAGCATTACACTTAGACCACGGTTCTTCAGTAGAAGTATGTAAACAATACATCGACGCTGGATTCAGCTCAGTAATGTTTGACCACTCTCACTTCCCAATCGATGAAAACATCGAATTAACGAAAGAAGTTGTAGAATATGCACATCCAAAAGGAGTTTCAGTTGAAGCTGAAGTAGGTACTGTAGGTGGTACTGAAGATGGCGTAACTGGAGGAATCAACTACGCTGACTTAAACGAATGTGTACGTATGGTTAAAGAAGCTAAAATTGATGCATTAGCAGCAGCTTTAGGTTCAGTTCACGGAACTTACTCAGGCGAACCAGTTTTAGGTTTCGATGAAATGTTAGCAATCTCAGAAGCTACAGGTGCTCCATTAGTATTACACGGTGGATCAGGTATTCCAGAATACCAAATCAAAAAAGCAATCGAACGTGGACATGCTAAAATCAACGTTAACACTGAATTACAACAACAATGGACAGCAGCAGTTCGTGCTAAATTAAATGCAGACGCTGGTGTTTATGACCCACGTAAAATTATCAAACCTGGTTTCGATGCAATCGTTAAGATTACAAAAGAAACAATGGACATCTTCGGTTCAACAGGAAAAGCTTAATAATCACTATTTTGAGGCAGGCGATTTCGCCTGTCTCTTTTTAATTAGACCAATAAATATCCACTGGCTAAGCCGGTGGATATTTATTTGAGCAAAATAATACTATAAAAGAGCAAGATTATCATATGTGATAATTATCATATATGATAATTTTAAGGTGTGGAGGTGGGAGAGATGAAGCGCAAGTTTAAAATCGAAAAAGATATGGTAGATCAGCTAGATGAGTATTCATACGAAGAAAAAGTAAAGTATGCAGCCATATTAAAAATACTGCAAGAAGATGGATTAACAGAAGAGATGATTCAAAAATGGGGCCGATGGTATAAAGGGAAACACGGATTGCTAATAACCCTTTCAAAAAATGTTAAGGAGGAGATGGACGATGAGGACGTACCTAACTTCAAAACTTTGCAAGCTTTCATCAGAATATCCGACGTTTGAGTATGATTTAGAAAAGGAAATGATGATGCAGCGAGTTGCGTTACAAATGACAAAGTTACAAACGGTGACAGGACTTTCTTTAGAAGATTTTGCAAAAGAAGTCGATCTTAAAGCATCAAATCTTTCGAGATTGCAGAGCGGAGACCATAATCCAACTATTCTTACTCTGTTGGATTTAGCTTATCGATGTGGATATGATGTAGAAGTGAAAGTAAAAAAGAAAAAACTGCCTAAGTAGCATTACAAAATTACAATTGTTCACAGAAAAAATCTCTTAGAGCATAGCAATTTAACTCCTAAATTTGTTTTTATAAGTGTAAGACTTATTAGATTATGAATAGAAATGAGGAGGAAAAATTATGACACATCATACATTTGTTGAGAAGAAACTGCATTTACGATTCAAAGGGAGTGACAGAAAAACAAAGAACCTGATTATTGCACGTCCTAAGGATAAATTGAAGAAGGATTCAGCTAATATAGCAATGGAGAGTATTATAGGAGCTAATCTTTTTGAAAAAGACGGAGTACAATTGTATGAAGGCCGAAGAGATGCTTATTATAAGACGCGGAGAGTGGATGTCTTTCTTTAACAACAATAAATAATCGAATAAATATCCACCGGTTAAGCCGGTGGATATTTATTTGTGGAGTAAGTTTCTTCTATATAGATTGCACCGAATAAAAAGGTAGCATTTTCTCTTAAGAAAATTCTTGACGTGTTGAAGTAGAAATGCTATTCTATTAGAGGTGCTTTTATACCTGATTCCTGATAAGTAATCAAATCAGTCGTGCTGACTGGTAAGAAGGCCATTTTATGAGACAGTGATGTCTTTTAATTTTTAACAAAAAATGGTCCGCCCGGAAGTGTGGACCAAGAAGAACCCGTTAGGGAAGGAGGAAGAGCTTAATGCCAACTATTAACCAATTAGTCCGTAAACCTCGTAAATCAGCAGTTGAGAAATCAGCTTCTCCAGCGTTAGGTAAAGGCTATAACAGTTTCAAAAAATCACAAACGAATACAAACTCTCCACAAAAACGTGGTGTATGTACTCGTGTAGGTACTATGACACCTAAAAAACCTAACTCAGCGTTACGTAAATATGCCCGTGTACGTTTATCTAACTTAATCGAAGTAACTGCGTACATTCCAGGTATCGGTCACAACTTACAAGAACACAGCGTTGTATTAATCCGTGGTGGACGTGTAAAAGACTTACCAGGGGTACGTTACCATATCATTCGTGGTGCTTTAGACACTGCAGGAGTTAACAACCGTATGCAAGGTCGTTCTAAATACGGTACTAAACGTCCTAAAAAATAATTTTAAAAAAATAAAACACTCATTAAATGAAAGGAGGATTATAAATGCCTCGTAAAGGTCCTGTCGCAAAACGTGATGTTTTACCTGATCCAATTTATAATTCAAAATTAGTTACTCGTTTAATCAACCGTTTAATGGTAGATGGAAAACGTGGTAAAGCTGCAACAATCTTATATAACGCATTTGATATCGTTAAAGAAAAAACTGGAAACGATCCAATGGAAGTTTTCGAACAAGCAATGAAAAACATTATGCCTGTTCTTGAAGTTAAAGCCTCGTCGTGTAGGGGGTTCTAACTACCAAGTTCCTGTGGAAGTTCGTCCAGACCGTCGTACTACATTAGGTTTACGTTGGTTAGTAAACTACTCACGTCTACGTGGTGAAGACACAATGGAAGTTCGTTTAGCTAAAGAAATTATGGATGCTGCGAACAACACAGGTGCTTCTGTTAAGAAACGTGAAGATACACATAAAATGGCTGAAGCGAACAAAGCGTTTGCTCACTATCGTTGGTAAGATTAAAAAGGTTTTTCAACCTTTTTGGTCTCACTTATTGTTAGAAATATAGAAAGAGGTGTAGAACGAAGATGGCAAAAAGAGAATTCTCTCTTGAAAATCACTCGTAATATTGGTATCATGGCCCACATCGATGCAGGTAAAACTACAACGACTGAGCGTGTACTTTATTACACTGGTAAAATCCACAAAATTGGTGAAACTCACGAAGGAGCTTCACAAATGGACTGGATGGAACAAGAACAAGAACGTGGTATCACTATTACATCAGCTGCTACAACAGCACAATGGAAAGGTCACCGTATCAACATCATCGACACTCCAGGGCACGTGGACTTCACAGTTGAAGTAGAACGTTCTCTACGTGTATTAGATGGTGCGGTAGCTGTACTTGATGCTCAATCTGGGGTAGAACCTCAAACAGAAACTGTATGGCGTCAAGCTACAACATACGGAGTTCCACGTATCGTATTTGCAAACAAAATGGATAAAATCGGTGCTGACTTCTTATATTCAGTACGTACAATCCACGAACGTTTACAAGCGAATGCACACCCAATTCAATTACCAATCGGAGCTGAAGACAACTTCACTGGTATCATTGACTTAATCAAAATGAAAGCTGAAATCTATACTAATGACTTAGGTACAGATATCCAAGAAACAGATATCCCTGAAGATTTACAAGATTTAGCTGAAGAATGGCGTGAAAAATTAGTGGAAGCAGTTGCTGAAACTGACGAAGCTTTAATGGAACGTTATTTAGAAGGTGAAGAAATTTCAGAGGCTGAATTAAAAGCAGCTATCCGTAAAGCTACATGTGCGGTAGAATTCTACCCAGTATTATGTGGTTCTGCCTTCAAAAACAAAGGGGTACAATTAATGTTAGATGCAGTAGTTGACTACTTACCATCTCCATTAGATGTTCCTTCAATTAAAGGGGTAGACCCTAACACAGACCAAGAAGTAGAACGTCATTCATCTGATGAAGAACCATTCTCAGCATTGGCCTTCAAAGTTATGACTGACCCATTCGTAGGTCGTTTAACATTCTTCCGTGTGTACTCTGGTACTTTACAATCAGGTTCATACGTTAAGAACTCAACGAAAGGTAAACGTGAACGTGTAGGACGTATCCTACAAATGCACGCGAACTCTCGTCAAGAAATTCCAGAAGTATTCTCAGGAGACATCGCTGCTGCAGTTGGTCTTAAAGATACAACTACAGGGGACACATTATGTGACGAAAAAGCTGAAGTTATCTTAGAATCAATGGAATTCCCTGATCCAGTTATCGAGGTTGCTATTGAACCTAAATCAAAAGCTGACCAAGATAAAATGGGTATTGCTTTACAAAAACTTGCAGAAGAAGATCCAACATTCCGTGCTTACACTAACCAAGAAACTGGTGAAACAGTTATCGCTGGTATGGGTGAGTTACACTTGGATATCATCGTAGACCGTATGCGTCGTGAGTTCAAAGTAGAAGCTAACGTAGGTGCTCCTCAAGTATCTTACCGTGAAACATTCCGTGCTTCTACACAAGCTGAAGGTAAATTCGTTCGTCAATCAGGTGGTAAAGGTCAATACGGTCACGTATGGATTGAATTTACTCCTAACGAAGAAGGTGCTGGATTCGAATTCGAAAACGCTATTGTCGGTGGGGTAGTTCCTCGTGAATACATCCCTGCAGTTGAAGCTGGATTGAAAGATGCTATGGAAACGGGGTATTAGCTGGTTATCCATTAGTTGACATCAAAGCTAAACTTTACGATGGATCATACCATGATGTCGATTCATCTGAAACAGCCTTCAAAGTTGCCGCTTCTATGGCATTGAAAGCTGCTGCTAAGAAAGCTCAACCTGCTATCTTAGAACCTATGATGGCTGTTGAAATTACAGTTCCTGAAGAATACTTCGGAGATGTAATGGGACACGTTAACGCTCGTCGTGGACGTGTTGAAGGTTCTGAAGTTCGTGGTAACGCACAAATCGTTAAAGGTATGATTCCTTTATCAGAAATGTTCGGTTACGCAACTACATTACGTTCTGCAACACAAGGTCGTGGTACTTTCAGTATGACATTTGACCACTATGAAGATGTTCCTAAGAGCATTGCAGAAGAAATCATTAAGAAAAACGGCGGTAACGGAGAATAATCTCTAGCGCTGCATCCTATCAAATGAACTGAATCGGCTGGTTATGTCAGTCATAACCAGTTGATTTTTAAGAGAGTTCTTTGGTATAATTACAATCGGTAGATACTGTTATAGAATCTAACAAAACTCAATTATTAGGAGGAATCATTTAAATGGCAAAAGAAAAATTTGACCGTTCAAAACCACACGTTAACATTGGTACAATCGGCCACGTTGACCACGGTAAAACAACATTAACTGCTGCTATTACAACTGTATTAGCTAAGAAAGGTTTCGCGCAAGCTCAAGATTACGGTTCAATCGATAAAGCTCCAGAAGAACGCGAACGTGGTATCACAATCAATACAGCTCACGTTGAGTACGAAACTGACACTCGTCACTACGCTCACGTTGACTGCCCAGGACACGCGGACTACGTTAAAAACATGATCACTGGTGCTGCTCAAATGGACGGTGCTATCTTAGTAGTATCTGCAGCTGACGGCCCAATGCCACAAACACGTGAACACATCTTATTATCACGTCAAGTAGGTGTTCCTTACATCGTTGTATTCTTAAACAAAGTTGACATGGTTGACGATGAAGAATTATTAGAATTAGTAGAAATGGAAGTTCGTGACTTATTATCAGAATACGATTTCCCAGGCGATGACACTCCAGTTGTTTCAGGTTCTGCTTTACGCGCTTTAGAAGGCGACGCTTCATACGAAGAAAAAATCTTAGAATTAATGGCTGCAGTTGACGAATACATCCCAACTCCAGAACGTGACGTTGACAAACCATTCATGATGCCAGTCGAAGACGTGTTCTCAATCACAGGTCGTGGTACTGTTGCTACAGGTCGTGTTGAACGTGGACAAGTTCGTGTTGGTGACGAAGTTGAAATCGTTGGTATTTCAGAAGAAACTTCTAAACAACTGTTACAGGTGTTGAAATGTTCCGTAAATTGTTAGACTATGCTGAAGCAGGGGATAACATTGGTACATTATTACGTGGTGTTACACGTGACAACATCGAACGTGGACAAGTTCTTGCTAAACCAGGAACAATCACTCCACATACTAAATTCAAAGCTGAAGTTTACGTATTAACTAAAGAAGAAGGTGGACGTCACACTCCATTCTTCACTAACTACCGTCCTCAATTCTACTTCCGTACAACAGACATCACTGGTGTTTGCTTGTTACCAGAAGGCGTTGAAATGGTAATGCCTGGTGACAACGTAACTATGGAAGTTGAATTAATTCACCCAGTTGCTATCGAAAACGGTACTAAATTCTCTATCCGTGAAGGTGGACGTACAGTAGGTGCTGGTTCAGTAGCTTCTATCGAAAAATAATTTTTCTTAAAATTGATTTTCAAGACTATCCAATTTTGGATAGTCTTTTTTTATTAAAATTTTTTAAATTGAAATGTCAGACAATTGAAAGCGAAAAACAAAAAACGAAGCGAAATGTCAAAAACGTTGATATAACAACAATTGTAAAGGGTTTAAAACAAAATGGAACACACGGGCGCGTGTGCATAAATAAATGTTGTCAAATCAACGGTTTTCGCTTGCAATCAAAAAAAGAATCTTGTATACTATTAAAAGTGCCGCAGAGGAATGTAAATTCTAAAGCAGCATACCCCCCTCTTAAAATAAGAAGGGGAGCTATGAAACGAGAGGTTGCGACACGCCCGGACGCTTTGCCACGAAAGGGTCAAGTCGGAAATTCGCGTGGAGCTAGTCTTATGACAACATTAGACGAAGGAGGAAAGACAATGGCAAAACAAAAAATCCGTATCCGTTTGAAAGCTTACGAACACCGTGCGCTTGATCAATCAGCGGAAAAAATCGTAGAAACAGCAAAAAGAACTGGTGCTAGCGTAGCTGGTCCAATTCCATTGCCAACAGAAAGATCGCTTTACACAGTTATTCGTGCGACTCACAAATATAAAGATTCTCGCGAACAATTTGAAATGCGTACACACAAGCGTTTGATCGACATCGTTAATCCAACGCCAAAAACTGTTGATGCCTTAATGAAGCTTGATTTACCAAGCGGCGTTGACATCGAAATCAAATTATAATAAATAGAAAAATGGAGGTGTAACCATGACCAAAGGAATCTTAGGCAAAAAAGTAGGGATGACTCAATACTTTACAGAAGCAGGTGAACTTATTCCTGTAACAGTAGTTGAAGTAACTCCAAACGTTGTTCTTCAATTAAAAACAATCGAAAACGACGGTTACGAAGCTGTTCAATTAGGTTTCGACGACTTACGTGAAGTTTTATCAAATCGCCCTGCTAAAGGTCATGTAGCAAAAGCAAATGCTACTCCTAAGCGCTTCATTCGTGAATTCAACAATGTCGAGCTTAGTGAGTACGAAGTAGGACAAGAAATTACAGTTGATGTATTCAAAGCAGGAGACATCGTTGACGTAACAGGTACATCTAAAGGGAAAGGTTTCCAAGGTGCTATCAAACGTCATGGACAATCTCGCGGACCAATGGCTCACGGTTCTCGTTACCACCGTCGTCCTGGTTCAATGGGTGGAGCATCATTCCCATCACGCGTTTTCAAAGGTAAAGCATTACCTGGACAAATGGGTGGCGACCGTATCACTATTCAAAACTTAGAAGTAGTGAAAGTTGATGCAGAACGCAATGTAATCTTAATCAAAGGTAACGTACCTGGATCTAAGAAATCATTAGTAGAAATTAAAACAGCAATTAAATCTAAATAATAAATAGGGAAGGAGGAACGAGAGAATGACAAAAGTTACATTATTTAAACAAGATGGAACAACAAACGGAGAAATCGAATTAAACTCAGAAATCTTCGGAATTGAACCAAACGAAAATGTAGTATTCGACGCAGTAATCATGCAACGCGCTTCATTACGTCAAGGAACACACGCTGTTAAAAACCGTAGTGCAGTAAGCGGAGGCGGCCGTAAACCATGGCGCCAAAAAGGAACTGGTCGTGCTCGTCAAGGATCAATCCGTTCACCACAATGGCGTGGCGGAGGTATTGTATTCGGACCAACACCTCGTTCATATAGTTACAAATTACCTAAAAAAGTACGTCGCTTAGCGATTAAATCAGTATTATCACAAAAAGTATTGGATAACAAGCTTGTTGTAGTGGAAGCATTACAATTTGACGCACCAAAAACAAAAGAGTTTGCACAAGTATTGTCTAACTTAAACGTTGATACAAAAGTGTTAGTAGTTGTAGAATCTTCAAACGATTTCGCATTATTAGCAGCTCGTAACATTCCAAACGTTACAATCGTTGACGAAACAGATGTTACAGTATTAGACGTTGTAAACAACGACAAATTATTATTCACAAAAGCAGCTCTTTCTAAAGTAGAGGAGGGACTTCAATAATGGATGCACGTGACGTAATCAAACGCCCTATCATTACTGAAGCTTCAATGCTTGCTACTGACGAAAAGAAATACACTTTTGAAGTTGATGTACGTGCTAACAAAATTCAAGTACGTCAAGCCGTAGAAGAAATTTTTGGTGTTAAAGTTGAAAAAGTTAACATCTTAAATGTACGTGCTAAATTCAAACGTGTTGGCCGCTACGGTGGTTACACTAACAAACGTCGTAAAGCAATTGTGAAGCTTACAAAAGATTCAAAAGATATTCAATTATTCGCTGAAGAAGCTTAATCTTCAGAAAGAAAAAACTACTATAATAATAGGAGGAAATAGACGTGGCGATTAAAAAATATAATCCAACCTCAAACGGCCGTCGTAATATGACAGGTTATGACTTCAGCGAAATCACAAAGTCAACACCAGAAAAAACTTTGTTGGAATCATCAAAAAACAACGCTGGTCGTAACAGCCAAGGTAAAATCACTGTACGTCACCAAGGTGGCGGACACAAACGTGCTTATCGTGTGATCGACTTCAAACGTAACAAAGATAACGTTGAAGGTGTAGTTCACTCAATCGAGTACGATCCAAACCGTACAGCAAACATTGCATTAATTCACTATGTAGATGGTGTTAAAGCATATATCATTGCTCCAAAAGGTTTACAAGTAGGACAACGTATCGAATCAGGAGAAAATGCTGATATTAAAGTAGGTAATGCTTTACCATTAGCAAACATCCCAGTAGGTACTGTTATCCACAACATTGAAACAAAACCAGGTAAAGGCGGACAATTAGTTCGTTCAGCTGGTACAAGTGCACAAGTACTTGGTCAAGAAGGTAAATACACTTTAGTTCGTTTGAACTCAGGTGAAGTTCGTATGATTCTTTCAACTTGCCGTGCAACAATCGGTACTGTTGGTAACGAACAACACGAATTAATTAACTTCGGTAAAGCTGGACGTTCTCGTTGGAAACGTAAACGCCCAACAGTTCGTGGTTCTGTAATGAACCCTAACGATCACCCACACGGTGGTGGTGAAGGTCGCGCTCCTATCGGACGTCCAACACCAGTATCTCCATGGGGTAAACCAGCTCTTGGATACAAAACTCGTAGCAAAAAAGCTCGTTCTAACAAGCTTATTGTTCGTGGTCGTAAAAAATAATTAACTAGATAACAAATCTGATTCTATTAAAATTCTGGAAGGAGGATTTCCGTAATGGGTCGTAGTTTGAAAAAAGGACCTTTCGTCGATGATCATTTGATGAAAAAGGTTGAAGCTGCTCAAGGTAGCGACAAAAAAGTTGTGATCAAAACTTGGTCACGTCGTTCAACAATTTTCCCAAACTTTGTTGGACAAACAATTGCTGTATATGACGGCAGAAAACATGTTCCAGTTTATATTCAAGAAGACATGGTAGGTCACAAATTAGGTGAATTCGCACCAACAAGAACTTACCGTGGTCACGTGAATGACGATAAGAAATCTAAACGCAAATAACGAGGGGAGGACTTGAAAAATGTCAGAACAAATCACATCTGCAAAAGCAGTTGCTAAAACAGTTCGTATTGCACCTCGTAAGCTCGTCTTGTTGTCGATCTAATTAGAGGTAAAAAAATCGGTGACGCAATTTCAATCTTGAAATTTACACCACGTTCTGCATCACCAATCGTAGAAAAAGTTTTAATGTCTGCAATTGCTAACGCTGAACACAATTTCGACTTAGATGTTGAAAACTTATATGTAAGTGAAGCTTACGTGAACGAAGGACCAACTATGAAACGTTTCCGTCCACGTGCTAAAGGTTCAGCTTCACAAATCTTAAAACGCACAAGCCACATCACTGTAGTGGTATCAGAGAAGAAGGAGGGATAATCAGTGGGTCAAAAAATTCATCCATTAGGAATGCGTGTCGGAATCATCCGTGACTGGGATTCAAAATGGTACGCAGAAAAAGATTTCGCAGAATTCTTACATGAAGATTTAAAAATCCGTGATTATATCCGTAAACAATTAAACGAAGCTAGCGTTTCAACAATTGAAATTGAACGTGCTGCTAATCGTGTTAATGTTTCAATCCACACAGCTAAACCAGGTATGGTAATTGGTAAAGGTGGATCTGAAGTAGATAAATTACGTACAAACTTAAACAAACTAACAGGTAAACGAGTTCACATCAACATTGTTGAAATCAAAAAACCTGATTTAGATGCTAAATTAGTTGCTGAAGGAATCGCTCGCGACTTAGAACGTCGTATTGCTTTCCGTCGTGCACAAAAACAAGCAATCCAACGTACAATGCGCGCTGGTGCTAAAGGAATCAAAACAATGGTATCAGGTCGTTTAAACGGTGCCGATATCGCTCGTTCTGAAAGCTATTCAGAAGGAACAGTTCCATTGCATACATTACGTGCGGACATTGACTACGCATGGGAAGAAGCAGATACAACATACGGTAAATTAGGTGTTAAAACTTGGATCTACCGCGATGAAGTATTACCAACAAGAAAGAACAAAAACTCTGAGAAAGGAGGGAAATAAACATGTTAGTACCTAAACGTGTAAAACACCGTCGTGAGTTCCGTGGAAAAATGCGCGGGGAAGCTAAAGGTGGTAAAGAAGTAGTATTCGGTACATACGGTTTACAAGCAACAGAATCTCACTGGATTACAAACCGTCAAATCGAAGCAGCACGTATCGCTATGACACGTTACATGAAACGTGGTGGGAAAGTATGGATTAAAATTTTCCCTCACAAATCATACACAGCTAAAGCTATCGGGGTTCGTATGGGTTCTGGTAAAGGGGCACCTGAAGGATGGGTTGCACCAGTTAAACGCGGTAAAGTGATGTTTGAAATCGCTGGCGTATCAGAAGAAGTAGCACGCGAAGCTTTACGTTTGGCATCACACAAATTGCCAGTTAAAACAAAATTTGTGAAACGCGAAGAAAATGGTGGTGAATCGAATGAAGGTTAATGAACTTAAGAAAGAACTTAAAGGGTTATCCACTGCTGAACTTGTTGAAAAAGAAAATGAATTAAAACAAGAACTATTCAACTTACGATTCCAACTTGCTACTGGGCAATTAGAAGGTACAGCACGCATTCGTGAAGTACGTAAACAAATTGCGCGTATCAAGACTGCATTGCGTCAAGAAGAATTGCAAAAATAATCATCAGCAAAGGAGGCAATGAACATGACTGTAGAACGTAACCAACGTAAAGTATATCAAGGACGCGTTGTTTCAGATAAGATGGACAAAACGTTAGTAGTTGCAATCGAAACTTACAAACGTCACTCAACTTACGGTAAACGTGTTAAATATACGAAAAAAATTTGTAGCTCATGATGAAAAATAACTCAGCAAAAAGTTGGGGACATTGTTAAGATTATGGAAACTCGTCCATTGTCAAAAACAAAACGTTTCCGCTTAGTTGAAATTGTTGAAGAAGCAGTAATTATTTAATTTCAAATTGTGTATACATTTGAAAGGAGGAACCAATAGTGATTCAAACAGAAACTCGACTAAAAGTGGCTGACAACTCAGGCGCTCGTGAAGTGTTAACAATTAGAGTTCTAGGCGGATCTGGCCGCAAAACAGCTAATATCGGTGACGTAATCGTTGCATCCGTTAAACAAGCAACACCAGGTGGAGTTGTTAAAAAAGGGGATGTCGTTAAAGCTGTAATCGTTCGTACTAAATCAGGTGCACGTCGTAAAGACGGTTCATACATTAAGTTCGACGAAAATGCATGTGTAATCATTCGTGATGACAAGAGCCCTCGTGGAACACGTATCTTTGGACCAGTTGCACGTGAATTACGTGACAACAACTACATGAAGATCGTTTCATTAGCTCCAGAAGTATTATAATTCTCATCAAAATCGAAGGAGGTGTAACACATGCACGTAAAAACTGGTGATATCGTAAAAGTAATCTCAGGTAAAGACAAAGGTAAAGAAGGAAAAATCTTAAAGAGCTTTCCTAAAAAAGACCGTGTAGTCGTTGAAGGTGTTAACATTGTTAAGAAACATCAAAAACCATCTCAAGCGAACCAAACAGGGGGAATCGTTGAAGTGGAAGCTCCAATTCATGTTTCAAACGTAATGTTCGTAGACCCAACTACAGGTAAAGCAACTCGTACAGGCTTTAAAGTAGAAAACGGTGAAAAGGTACGCGTACCTAAAGGTCGTAACAAAGCATAATTCAGTAATTTGAGGAAGGAGGACCATCCTGCATGAATCGCTTAAATGCAAAATACAAAAACGAAGTAGTACCTTCATTAGTTGAGAAATTTAACTACAAATCAATTATGGAAGTACCAAAAGTAGAAAAAATCGTTATTAATATGGGTGTTGGTGATGCAACATCTAACGCTAAAAACTTAGAAAAAGCAGTTGAAGAGTTAACATTAATCTCTGGTCAAAAACCAGTTGTAACAACTGCGAAGAAATCAATCGCTGGTTTCCGTTTACGTGAAGGTATGCCAATCGGAACTAAAGTTACTTTACGTGGTGAACGTATGTATGACTTCTTAGACAAGTTAGTAACAGTTTCATTACCTCGTGTACGTGACTTCCGTGGGATTTCTAAAAAATCTTTTGACGGACGCGGTAACTACACATTAGGTGTTAAAGAACAATTAATCTTCCCAGAAATTGACTACGATCGCGTAGACAAAGTTCGTGGTATGGATATTGTTATCGTAACAACAGCTAATACAGACGAAGAAGCAAAAGAATTATTAACTCAACTTGGAATGCCTTTCCAAAAATAAAAATAAAACTCACAGGAGGCGAGTAGTTTGGCTAAAAAATCAATGATCGCAAAGAACAAACGTCCAAAAAAATATTCAACTCAAGAATATACTCGTTGTGAACGTTGTGGTCGACCACATTCAGTTTATCGTAAATTCAAACTTTGCCGTATTTGTTTACGTGAGCTTGCCTATAAAGGGCAAATCCCAGGAATGAAGAAAGCAAGTTGGTAATCATTACTACTTGATAAAGGAGGTACTCATTAATGGTTATGACAGATCCAATCGCGGATTTCTTAACTCGTATTCGTAACGCGAACATGGTTCGTCACGAATCACTAGAAGTTCCGTCATCAAACATGAAAGTTGCTATTGCGAACATCTTAAAATCTGAAGGTTTCATTAAAGACTTCTCAGTTGAAGAAGATGGTAAACAAGGCATCATGAAAGTGTTCTTGAAATATGGAAAAAATAACGAACGTGTAATTACAGGATTGAAACGTATTTCTAAACCTGGTTTACGTGTTTATGCTAAAACAGGTGAAGTTCCTAAAGTATTAAACGGTTTAGGAATCGCTATTGTATCAACATCTGAAGGTGTTATTACAGACAAAGAAGCAAGAGCTAAAAACGTAGGTGGAGAAATTCTAGCATACGTTTGGTAATCTAGAAATTAAGGAGGTGCAGCCAAGTGAGCCGTATCGGTAATAAACCAGTCGTTATTCCAGCTGGAGTAACAGTAGACGTTAAGGACCATACAGTAACAGTTAAAGGTCCTAAAGGTGAATTAAGTTATACATTTAACCAAAACATTTCTTTAGAACAACGCGAAGGTGAAGTAGTATTCACTCGTCCAGATGATTCAAAAGAAAACAAAACAATCCACGGAACAACTCGCGCAGTTTTCAACAACATGGTAGTTGGTGTTACTGAAGGATTCCAAAAAGAATTGGAATTAATCGGGGTTGGGTATCGTGCTCAATTACAAGGTAAAAAACTTGTATTAAACGTTGGATATTCTCATCCAGTGGAGTTCACTCCAGAAGAAGGAGTAGAAATCGAAGTTCCTTCTAATACAAAAGTAATCGTTAAAGGTTATGACAAACAAAAAGTTGGCGAATTAGCTGCTAACATTCGTGGCGTACGTCCTCCAGAACCTTATAAAGGTAAAGGAATTCGTTACGTTGATGAATTTGTACGTCGTAAAGAAGGTAAAACAGGTAAATAATTTATAGTGATTATTTACCTTTTGTTGCGCTTATCGCAGCATGATTAATTAATAAGAGGTGAAAATTGTGATTACAAAACCAGACAAAAATAAAGTGCGTCAAACTCGTCACGCACGTGTTCGTCGTAAAATCTCTGGTACTGCTGAGTGCCCACGCTTGAACGTTTTTCGTTCTAACAAAAACATCTACGCTCAATTAATTGATGACGTAGCGGGTGTGACGCTAGCAAGTGCCTCTACTTTAGATACTAATGTAGAAAACGGAACAAAAACTGAGGAAGCTTCTGCTGTAGGTAAATTAATTGCAGAACGCGGACTTGAAAAAAATATTAAAGAAGTAGTCTTTGACCGTGGTGGATACTTATACCATGGACGTGTAAAAGCTTTAGCTGAAGCTGCACGTGAAAATGGACTAGTATTCTAGGAAAAGGAGGATCCACATTTCATGGTTAATATTGATGCAAGAAACTTAGAATTAGAAGATCGTGTTGTTGCGATTAACCGCGTTACAAAAGTTGTAAAAGGTGGACGTCGTTTACGTTTTGCTGCTTTAGTAGTTGTCGGTGACCATAATGGACATGTTGGTTTCGGTACTGGTAAAGCTCAAGAAGTACCAGAAGCTATTCGTAAAGCTATTGAAGATGCTAAGAAAAACCTTATTGAAGTTCCAACTAGTGGTTCTACAATTCCTCACGAAGTTATCGGTCGCTTCTGCGGTGGTAACGTATTGTTAAAACCAGCTCAAGCCGGTTCAGGAATTGCAGCAGGTGGACCAGTTCGTGCCGTTGTTGAATTAGCAGGTATTTCAGACGTAACTTCAAAATCTTTAGGTTCAAACACACCAGTTAACATGGTTCGTGCTACAATCGAAGGATTAAAACAATTAAAACGTGTTGAAGATGTTGCTGCATTACGTGGCAAATCAGTTGAAGAACTTTTAGGATAAGGAGGACATTAAAATGGCAGAATTAAAGATTACTTTAAAGAAAGCTTGATTGGACGTCCTCAAAACCAAATCGATACTTGTAAAGCATTAGGCTTAACAAAAATTCGTTCAACAGTTGTTAAACCAGCTAACGTAGCTATCAAAGGCATGGTTAACACAGTTTCACATTTAGTGGATGTTGAGGAAGTTTAATTTAAAACTTATAAGAGGAGGTGCCCGGAACATGAAACTTCATGAATTACAACCAGCTGAAGGTTCACGTAAAGAACGTAACCGTGTTGGTAGAGGTCAAGGTTCAGGAAATGGTAAAACTGCTGGACGCGGAAGCAAAGGACAAAAAGCTCGTTCAGGCGGTGGCGTTAGATTAGGATTCGAAGGTGGACAAACTCCATTATTCCGTCGTATTCCAAAACGTGGTTTCCAAAATATTAATCGTAAAGAATATGCAGTTGTAAATCTTGAAACATTAAACCGTTTTGAAGATGGTCAAGAAGTAACTGCGGCTGTACTAGTTGAGGCTGGTATCGTTAAAAACGAAAAAGACGGTATCAAAGTGTTAGCTAATGGTAAACTTGAACGCAAGTTAACTGTAAAAGCAAATAAATTCTCGCAAGCAGCAAAAGAAGCTATTGAAGCTGCAGGTGGAACTGTAGAGGTGATTTAATGTTCACTCTACTAAAGAATGCTGTTCAAATGAAAGATATTAGAAACGTCTGTTATTCACATTGTCGATTCTAATTATCTTTCGTATTGGATCACAAGTTACTGTTCCTGGTGTAAATGCTGGAGCAATTCAAACATTTGCAACAACAGGAATTTTCGGATTGTTAAATACATTTAGTGGTGGGGCTTTATCAAACTTCTCATTGTTCTCAATGGGAGTTTCGCCTTATATCACCGCATCCATTGTTGTCCAATTGTTACAAATGGATATTCTACCAACGTTCGTTGAGTGGTCTAAACAAGGGGAAGTTGGTCGTCGTAAATTAAATTCGGCAACTCGTTATTTAACAATTGTGATTGGATTTTTCCAAGCATATGCAATTTCTTTTGGATTTAATGTTTGGTCAAACTATGGGTTAATTAACAACCCAGGGGATCAAAACATTCTTAATGATTGCACTTGTGTTAACAGCTGGTTCCATGTTCCTAACATGGTTGGGAGATATGATTACCGTTAAGGGGATTGGTAACGGGGTTTCCGTTCTAATCTTCGCAGGTATTGTAGCAAGAATGCCACATGATATTTATGAATTCTATGTAAATCAAATTCAAGGTCGTACAGACACTGATTTTTATCGTGCAGTAGGATTCACAGTTGCATTAGTTGTAGCGATTGTTTTAGTCGTTATGTTAGTAGTATATATTGAACAAGCGCAACGTCGCTTTGCCAATCTCATATTCAAAACGTGCAACTGGTTCAAGTGAAACATCTTGGTTACCTTTAAAAATCAACTCTGCAGGGGTAATTCCGGTTATCTTTGCTAGTTCATTTATGACATTGCCATCAACTATTTTAAGTTTGTATGCAAAAGATCATAGTGAATCTGGCTGGTACCAACTTGCCACAAACATTTTTGATTTTTCAAAACCTGCTGGTGCAACATTATACACAGTGTTAATTGTTGTATTTACATTTTTCTATGCTTTCGTACAAGTAAACCCAGAAAAAGTAGCAGAAAACTTACAAAAATCAAGCGGATATATTTTAAGTGTCCGTCCTGGTAAAGATACAGAACAATTCGTTTCAGGTACTTTACTACGATTGAGTACAGTTGGTGCTCTTTATCTAGGTGGTATCTCAATCCTTCCAATGGTAGCTTCAGCATTATGGAAATTACCACGTGGATTGATGCTTGGTGGTACAAACCTTCTAATCGTTGTTGGGGTAGCGTTAGAGTTAAGCCGACAAATTGAAGGACGTACAATTAAACGTAAGTATAAAGGATTTATTGAGGAATAATGGAAGAAATTGACAAGATGCAGCAATGCGTTTTGTCAGTTCTTCAATTATGATTCTAGGAGGCAACTATGAACATTATCTTAATGGGTCTACCTGGTGCAGGTAAAGGTACTCAAGCAGAAAAAATCGTTGCTACATACGGAATTCCACATATTTCAACAGGAGATATGTTCCGTGCTGCTATGCAACAAGAAACTGAATTAGGTCTTAAAGCTAAATCATTCATGGATAAAGGCGAATTAGTACCTGATGAAGTAACTAACGGCATTGTAAAGGAACGTTTACAACAAGCCGATACAGAAAAAGGATTCTTATTGGACGGTTTCCCACGTACTCAAGCACAAGCGGAAGCACTTGATAAAATCTTAGCGGAATTAAACCGCTCAATCGATGCAGTGATTAACATCGAAGTGAACCCAGATATCTTAATGCAACGTCTAACAGGAAGAATTATTTGTCGTAACTGTGGTGCTACTTACCACAAAACAAATAATCCACCTAAAGTAGAAGGTACATGTGATCGTTGTGGTTCTCATGATTTCTATCAACGTGAAGACGACAAACCTGAAACAGTGGAAAATCGAATTCAAATTAACATTGAACAATCAAAACCAATCTTAAACTACTATAATGCAAAAGGCTTATTACGTAATGTTGATGGAGAAAGCGGCATTGACAATCTCTTCAAAACAATTCAATCAATTATGGGCGAACCTCGCTAGGAACTGCCTGTTATCTTGCAATTATGGTAGCTAAAATGGTATACTTAGAAAGTTAGATAACGGTAGAAGTCCGTCAAATAATCCGTAAAAACTTTTTACAAGTAAGGAGGATGAGACATGGCAAAGGAAGACGTAATTGAAATTGAAGGTATTGTTAATGAAACATTACCGAATGCGATGTTCAAGGTCGAACTTGAAAACGGTCATGAGGTTTTAGCGCATGTATCTGGAAAAATCCGGATGCACTACATTAAAATTTTACCGGGCGATAAAGTAACGGTTGAATTATCACCGTACGACTTAACGCGCGGAAGAATCACGTATCGCTTTAAATAATGGACTCCGTTAATGAAATAGAGGAGGGAACTTAAATGAAAGTTAGAGCATCAGTAAAACCAATTTGCGAAAAATGTAAAGTAATTAAACGCAATGGTAAAGTTATGGTGATTTGTCAAAATCCCAAACATAAACAACGTCAAGGATAATATATAAGGAGGTACTCATTAGTATGGCTCGTATTGCAGGTGTGGATATTCCACGTGAAAAACGTGTTGTTATTTCTTTAACCTATATTTACGGTATCGGTATTACTACTTCAAAACAAATCTTAGCAGCTGCTAACGTTAGTGAAGATACTCGTGTTCGCGATTTATCGAACGATGAGTTAGACCGTATCCGTGCTGAAGTGGATAAACTAAAAATTGAAGGTGACTTACGTCGTGAAGTGAACTTAAACATCAAACGCTTGATGGAAATTGGTTCATACCGTGGAGTTCGCCACCGTCGTGGTTTACCAGTTCGTGGTCAAAACACAAAAAATAATGCTCGTACTCGTAAAGGCCCAGCTAAGGCCATTGCAGGTAAGAAAAAATAATTTAGAGAAGAAGGAGGTTAATTCTTCATGGCAAAGAAAGTTGTACGCAAACGCCGCGTGAAAAAGAATATTGAATCTGGTGTAGCACACATCCGTTCAACATTTAATAATACAATTGTTATGATTACAGACGTTCATGGTAATGCTATTTCATGGTCTTCTGCAGGTGCTTTAGGATTTAAAGGTTCTAAAAAAAATCAACACCATTTGCTGCTCAAATGGCTGCTGAATCTGCTGCAAAAGGTTCAATGGAGCATGGAATGAAAACTGTAGAAGTTTCTGTTAAAGGTCCTGGTTCAGGTCGTGAAGCTGCTATTCGTTCATTACAAGCTACTGGATTAGAAGTGACAGCAATTCGTGACGTAACACCAATCCCTCATAATGGATGTCGTCCTCCAAAACGCCGTCGTGTGTAATGGATTGTTATTGTTGAATTTTGTCGGACAATCGCACATTGAACGTACGTTTTGAAAGGGGTAAAAAACATGATCGAAATTGAAAAACCAAAAATTGAAACGATCGAAATCAGCGAAGATGCAAAGTTTGGTAAATTCGTTGTTGAGCCACTTGAACGCGGTTATGGTACTACCTTAGGGAACTCATTACGCCGAATCTTATTATCGTCACTCCCTGGTACTGCAGTAACAGATATCCAAATGGATGGCGTTTTACATGAATTTTCAACAATAGATGGCGTGGTTGAAGACGTAGCTGCAATCATTTTAAACATTAAAAAAATTGCATTGAAGTCTTTCACTGAAGATGAAATAAAGTATTAGAAATTGATGTTAAAGGTCCAGCGGTAGTAACTGCAGGCGATATCAAACATGATAGCGACATTCAAGTTCTAAACCCTGATTTATATATCTGTACAGTAGCTGAAGGATATCGCTTCCATGTTCGTATGAACGCTAAAAATGGTCGTGGATATGTTCGCTCTGACTACAATAAATCTGATAATATGCCAATTGGTGTAATCCCAATTGATTCTATTTATACTCCGATTAGTAAAGTGAACTACCAAGTCGAAAACACTCGTATTGGTCAAAAAAATATTTATGATAAACTAACTCTTGATGTATGGACAGATGGTTCAATTGCTCCTCAAGATGCTGTTAGTTTAGCGGCTCGTATCTTAACTGAGCACTTAAATATCTTTGTTAATTTAACAAATGAAGCACATCCTATGGAAATCATGGTCGAAAAAGAAGAAACTCAAAAAGAACGTCTTCTTGAAATGACTATTGAAGAACTAGATTTATCAGTTCGTTCATATAACTGCTTAAAACGTGCTGGAATCAACACAGTACATGAATTAACAAGCAAGTCTGAAGCGGAAATGATCAAAGTTCGTAACTTAGGTCGTAAATCGCTTGAAGAAGTGAAACAAAAATTAATCGATTTAAATTTAGACTTACGTCGTGAAGACTAATAGAAACTCTTAAGAAGGAGGAATATTAAAAATGGCTTATCGTAAATTAGGACGTACAAGTTCACAACGTAAAGCGTTATTACGTGACTTGACAACTGACTTAATTATTAACGAACGTATCGTTACAACTGAAGCTCGTGCTAAAGAAATCCGTTCTACTGTAGAAAAAATGATTACTTTAGGTAAACGTGGAGACTTACATGCTCGCCGTCAAGCAGCTGCATTTGTACGTAACGAAGTAGCAGATGTTCGTGAAGAAGGCGAATCAATCGTTGTTGAAACAGCGTTACAAATTATTTAATGATTTAGCATCACGTTACAGCGAACGTCAAGGTGGATACACTCGTATTCTTAAAACTGAACCTCGTCGTGGCGATGCTGCACCAATGGTTATCATTGAATTAGTTTAATAAACATTCAATCGAACACTTTTCGATGGTTGAAAAGAGCGTCATGATGGTAATAATCATCTTGCTTATAAGATGGAAAGTCTGGGGCTACTGAACAGGTAGCCTTATTCTTTCTCAGATTATTTAGTCTAGCTCGTTGTTTTCCCGCCGAGGCAATTGGCGGGAGAGCACTTCATCATGAAAAAGTGTGTTTTTTTATTTATACATATTTTTGATACATACATAGGAAAAAGGAAAAGGGGTGTCCCCGTTGCAATCAACAATTATTGAGTTAAATAACATCCATTATCGTTATCATGAAGAGGATGAACGTGAAGCGTTGGCTGGAGTATCTTTAAAGGTCGAACGCGGTGAATGGTTAGCCATCATCGGTCATAATGGTTCTGGGAAATCAACATTAGCCAAAGTTATGAATGGGCTTATCGAAGCAGGTAGCGGAGAAGTTCTGATTAATGGGGTTGTTTTAAATGACGAGACTGTATATGACGCTAGACGCGCAGTAGGGATGGTCTTCCAAAATCCAGACAACCAATTTGTTGGGACAACGGTGGAGGATGACATTGCCTTCGGATTAGAAATATCGGACTCCCTCGAGAAGAAATGTTAGAGCGCGTGACTCGCGTTCTTGAAATGGTGAAAATGAGTGACTTCAGAACGAAGGAACCTGCACGACTATCAGGAGGCCAAAAGCAACGTGTAGCGATTGCTGGTGTGACGGCATTAGAACCTTCTGTTATTATTCTCGATGAAGCCACTTCTATGCTAGATCCTAAGGGGCGCATGGAAGTTATCGGGACGATTCAAAAGTTACACAAAGAGAAAAACATTACGGTCATTTCGATTACACATGATTTAGATGAAGCAGCACAAGCAGACCGTATTGTGTTAATGGAACAAGGGCAAATTCAACAAATCGGGACTCCTGAAGAAATCTTCAAATTAGGTACGAAGCTTGTTGAAAAGGGACTCGACGTTCCGTTTGCTGAGAAATTAATCGAAGTACTTCGCGAAAAGGGATTGGAAGTTCCTGAAGCGTATCTTGATGAAGAAGGGTTGGTGGAATGGTTATGGACATCCGTTTTAACGAAGTAAATTTCGCATACCAAGCAAACACACCTTTTGAAACACGTGCGCTATTTGATGTGAACTTCAATATTCCATCAGGAAAGTACACGGCTATCATTGGACATACAGGCTCTGGCAAATCGACTATTTTACAACACTTAAATGCGTTACTAAAACCAACAACTGGTACAGTAACGCTTGGGGACCGTGTAGTAGACTCTGAAACAAGCAATAAAGACTTGAAGCCGCTGCGCCAAAAAGTGGGTATCGTATTCCAGTTTCCGGAATCACAACTCTTCGAAGAGACCGTTGAAAAAGATATCGCTTTTGGACCAAAGAACTTTGGGGCAAGCGAAGAAGAGGCGAATCAGTTAGCGAAAGAAACTCTAAAAATTGTAGGACTTCCTGAAGAGGTTTTACATAAATCACCGTTTGATTTATCTGGTGGACAAATGCGTCGTGTGGCGATTGCCGGAGTATTAGCGATGCAACCAGAAGTGTTAGTCTTAGACGAACCGACAGCGGGATTAGATCCTAAAGGTCGTTTTGAGATGATGGAGATGTTTGCAAATCTGCAACGCGAAAAAGGCATTACAATCGTCCTTGTAACACACCAAATGAATGATGTTAGCGATTATGCGGATTATGTGGTTGTGTGTGAAAAGGGAACTGTAGTGAAGACTGGGACTCCTGAGGAAGTATTTGCGGATGCTGCTTGGTTACAAGAAAAGCAACTTGGACTGCCTTCTACCATTCAATTTGTCGAAAAGTTGAAAGCAAAAGGGTTTCAAACAGACGCTCGTCCAATGAACTTGGAAGCTTTAGCGGACTTACTTGTATCACATTCGAAAAACGGGGGTGACACAAGTGCTCGATAAACTTATTTAGGTCGTTACTTACAAGGCGATTCATGGATTCATAAACTCGATCCAAGAACAAAATTAATTGGAACATTTGTATTCGTATTAGTCATCTTCTTAGCAAATAACTGGGTAACATATGGCTTATTAATTGCTTATACACTGATTGCATTACTCTTATCCAAGATCCCATTAGGGTTCTTCTGGAAAGGGATTAAACCGTTAATTTGGGTGATTCTCTTTACGGTAGCACTCCAAATCTTGTTTACAAGTGGTGGAGACGTCTACTTCCAATGGGGATTCATTCAAGTAACGTCTGAGGGGATTATAAATGCAATCTTCATCTTCTTACGATTCGTTTTAATTATCTCGTTCTCAACGCTATTAACATTAACAACCGCACCATTGCAATTAACGGATGCGATTGAAGCAGTGATGAAACCATTAGCAGTTGTAAAATTCCCAGTGCATGAAGTGGCATTAATGTTATCTATTGCACTGCGTTTTGTACCAACATTAATGGACGAAGCACAAAAAATTATGAACGCGCAACGAGCTCGTGGGGTCGATTTTGGAGAAGGAAATCTCTTCGAACAAATGAAGGCGATTATCCCAATCTTAATTCCGCTGTTTGTCAGCTCATTAAACCGTGCCGAAGACCTGGCAACAGCCATGGAAGCACGTGGATATCAAGGAGGAGACGGACGTAGTAAGTACCGTGTTCTGAACTATGAAATGCGTGACGCCATTGCGGGATTATCCCTAGTGGTTGTAACCATTTTATTATTTGTATTAAAAGCATAAAAAATAAGGAGCTTGACTTGTCAAGCTCTTTTTTGAAAGAAGGGAAAAGGATGCAGCGATATAAACTCGTTATTCAATATGATGGTACGTCGTATGTTGGATTTCAAGTACAAGAGAATGGGAATAGCATTCAAGCAGAACTGAATAAAGCGCTGAAGAAGATGACAAAGGGTCAATACATTCCTGTTAGTGGCTCTGGTCGTACCGATTCTGGAGTGCATGCCAACGGTCAAGTGGTTCATATCGACTATCCAAAAACGATTGAAGCCGCTTCTCTCGTTCGTGCGATGAACAGTTTATTGCCGACGTCGATTCGGATTGTTTCGGCAGAGGCAGTGTCGGATGACTTCCACGCGCGCTATAGTGTGACTGGGAAACGATATATTTATAAAGTAACGACTGCTGCTGTTCAGAGCCCATTCCGTCGTCAATATGAACTGTATCACCCATTTAAAACAGATGTAGAACGCATCAACAAGGCGTTTGAAGCGGTGATTGGAGAACATGATTTCACAAGTTTTTGCTCGACTAAAAGCGATAAAGACTCTAAAGTACGAGTGGTCACAAAAGCAGAAGTGGCTCGTCACGGCGACGAATTAATCTTCACGTTTGAAGGAAAAGGGTTCCTCTACAATATGGTTCGCATTCTTGTAGGAACTGCGCTTCAAATTGGAGACGGCTTACGTGAAGTGGAAGAGATGAAGCAAATTCTAGAAGCGATGGACCGAAATGCAGCTGGCCCAACAGCGCCTGCTCATGGGTTATACTTAGATGAAGTGTTTTATAAGAATTTCGACTAGAAATATGATAGGATGAAAGTAGTTATATTAAAAGGAGTGTCAATATGGTATTAAAAGATTTCGACAAAAACTTAGAAAAATACGCTAAATTATTAGTCTCAACAGGGATTAACGTGCAACCAGGTCACACAGTGAATATTGTGATTGACGTAGACCAAGCACCTTTAGCTCGTTTATTAGTAAAAGAAGCTTACGCACACGGAGCAAGCGAAGTAATCGTATCATGGGCTGACGATTTCGTAGGTCGTGAACGCTTATTACATGCTGCAGAAGACCGTATCTCAAACGTTCCAGAATACCGTGTAACAGAAATGAACTACTTATTAGAAAAGAAAGCAAGCCGCTTAAACGTTCGTTCAGCTGATCCAGATGCATTCGCTGGCGTTTCAGCAGAACGTCTACAACAATCAACAAAAGCATTAAGCCTTGCATTAAAACCATTACGTACAGCGACACAAGCCAACAAAGTGAGCTGGACTGTAGCAGCAGCTGCTGGTAAAGAATGGGCGAAGAAAGTTTTCCCTAACGCTGCAACTGATGAAGAAGCAGTAGATTTATTATGGGATCAAATCTTCAAAACTTGCCGTGTTTATGCGGATGATCCAGTGGCAGCATGGAAAGAACACGAAGAAAAATTAGATGCTAAAGCAGCTATTTTAAACAAAGAACAATTCGTAAAATTACACTACACTGCACCAGGAACAGACTTAACTCTTGGAATGCCTAAAAACCATGTTTGGGAAAGTGCTGGAAGCTTGAACGCTCAAGGAGAACACTTCATCGCAAATATGCCAACAGAAGAAGTCTTCTCAGCTCCTGACTTCCGCGTAGCTGAAGGATATGTATCAAGTACAAAACCATTAAGCTACAACGGAAACATTATCGAAGGCATCAAAGTGACTTTCAAAGATGGTCAAATCACAGAAGTTTCTGCTAAAAAAGGCGACCAAGTGATGAAAGACTTAGTATTTGAAAACAATGGTGCTCGTGGATTAGGTGAAGTAGCGTTAGTAAGTGACCCATCACCAATCTCACAATCAGGCATTACATTCTTCAACACATTATTTGATGAAAATGCATCAAACCACTTAGCAATCGGTTCTGCTTATGCAACAAGCGTTAAAGGTGGAGAAAACTTCGAAACTGAAGAAGAATTAAGAGAAGCTGGATTAAACCGTGCTGATGTTCACGTGGACTTCATGATCGGTGGACCAGAAATGAACGTGGATGGTATCCGTGAAGACGGTACTGTTGTTCCAATCTTCCGTAACGGAGACTGGGCTATCTAGTTCAATGAATTAAAAAAGATAAGGAACGAACTTTGAGAAGAGTTCGTTCCTTTTTTGTTGTTATAAGAAAAATTAATACGTCTATAAGAAAATTCAATTGGTAAAAACTTCACAAGGAGGGTACAATGAAAACAGAGGAATCCTTATAAAGTTCGTAATAATTCAATGAGTTCTAAGACATTTTGCGAATAAGTTTCGTTTGGACGATAGGCGACTCCGATTGGGAAAAATCCATTTTTATCTAGAAGTGGAATCCAAACAAGATTGTCGTCTGGATAAAATTCTTTATACTCTAATGCCATGATGCAAACGGAGTTAAAGGTTGCAAGACTGGCGAGTAGTACTTCCCAGTTGTCGTCTACGTAAACGATATTCGGTTCAAAGCCAAAATGTCTAGAGCGTTGGTGTAATAATTTCCCAAGCATAAAGTGTTCGGATAAGGTGCTAAAACGTTCCTCCTTCAAATCTTCAAAGGTGACAGAGTCTCTCGAAGCTAGGGGGATGACCCTTAGGAACGACAAGACTCGCCTGATAACCAGCGAAATGTTGTTGGAACGGTTCAATCACAATATTGGACTCAATCTTTGGGAAAGAGAGAACACCAAGGTCGATTTCTTCATTCACTAGTGCAGTTTGTAGCTCACGCGAACCGCCTTGTACCATCGTTAAGTGAATCGAAGGATGCGACATCATAAAACGCGAGAACTCAGGCATTAATTTGATCGCAAAAAGTGTCGGTAGCCCAATTCGAATCGTTTCTTTTTGAGGTTGATTGAGTTCATGAATTTGAGCCACAGTCCCTTCCATCAAAGAAATGATTTTCTTACCATTATCGTATAAGAGCTGTCCAGCTTCAGTCAGTCGAATACTATTGTTAGTTTGCTGAATAAAAAGCGGAGTATGTAATTCGGATTCTAATTTTTTAATGGTTTGAGAAAGGGTCGGTTGCGTAATGAATAAGCTACGAGCGGCATTGGAATATCCGCCATGGTCAACGATACTAATAAAGTAGTGTAGGTGTTTAATATCCATTTGACATCTCCTATTCTTTTAAGTGAACTGTTACACAATAATTGTAACAAAGAATAAAGACGGAAACAATAAGGTTTTTAAAACATAAAGGAGGAATTACGATGAAAATTACAATCGCAGGTGCTGGCGCCATGGGAAGTCGCTTTGGGTTAATGCTCCATCAAGCAGGGCATGAAGTGCTTCTAGTGGATGGATGGAAAGATCATGTGGACGCCATTCAAAAAGAGGGGCTCAAGGCAAACTATAATGGAGAAGAAGTCGTTGTGAAGTTGCCGGCTGTGCTTCAAAGTGAAGTCACAGAAGAAATGACGAGTGACCTCATTATCTTATTTACAAAGCGATGCAACTAGAAAGCATGCTAACTGACTTGAAACCAGTCATTCATGATGAAACAAGAGTGCTGTGCTTACTCAATGGTATTGGACACGAAGAAGTGATTGAACAGTTTGTTCCAAAAGAAGATATCTTTATTGGGAACACGATGTGGACGGCTGGAATGGAAGGACCAGGTCGCGTGAAACTCTTCGGTAGCGGAACGGTAGCTTTGAAGAACTTGGTAGATACACCGGAGGCAAAAGCGAAGGCAGAAGAAATCGTTAATGTTTTGAATAGTGGAGGATTAAATGCAAGCTATTCTGAAAACATTCTATTCGCCATTTATAAGAAAGCATGTGTGAATGGAACCATGAACGGACTGTGCACTATCTTGATGAGTAACATGTATGAATTTGGCTCTACGACGCCTGCTCATATGATAGTTGAAAATATTGTGAAAGAATTTTCAGAAGTTGCAAAAAATGAAAACATTCTGTTAAATGTTTCAGAAATTGTAGATTTTATCGAAAATAATTGTTATAATCGTGAAACAATTGGGCTTCATCACCCATCGATGTATCAAGATTTAAATGAAAACAATCGTTTAACAGAAATCGACTATATCAATGGAGCGGTGGTGCGTAAAGGTGAAAAATATGGCGTTCCAACACCGTATTGTGCCTTTTTAACAGCATTGGTTCATTGTAAAGAACAAATTCTTGGAGCTAAATAGCTCAGATTAGAGGGGGACAAAACTATGGAAGCACAAGCAAAACCAAAAATGACGGCTTCAGTTTTTATCAATAAAATCTTAGCAGGGACAGCCCTAGGGGTTATCGTCGGACTGATTCCAAATGCCGTTCTTTCGGCAATTTTAAAACATTTTAGTCAATATCCAATCGCAGTAACCATTACGCAAATCGCGGTTATTTTCCAATTAGCAACTCCACTGATTATCGGGGGCTTAATTGCATTACAATTCGGATTTAAACCAATGCCGATGATGGTTGTTGCAGGGGCCTGCTTCGTAGCCAGTGGGGTAGTGACGTATAATGCAGAACTTCAAATATGTCGGTGCTGGAACAGGGGACTTGATTAATACAATGGTCACTGCTGGTATCGCTGTGGGAATGTTAATGCTGATCAAAGATAAATTTGGTTCAACTGCCGTTGTTGCAATGCCAATCGTCGTTGGGGTGGGATCTGCATTTATCGGATTATTACTATTACCATACGTTAAAATGATTACAGCAGCCATTGGTCAAGTCATCAACGAGTTCACAACATTACAACCAATCTTGATGTCAATCTTAATCTGCTGCTCATTCGCCACATTAATCATTTCGCCAATCTCAACTGTAGCGATTGGTTTAGCAATTCAATTAAACGGTGTATCTGCCGGGGCCGCTGCTATGGGGGTTGCTGCAACAGCCGTAGCATTAGTGGTTCACTCATGGAAAGTCAATAAATCAGGGGTAACATTAGCCATCGCTCTAGGGGCAATGAAATTAATGATGCCTAACTTATTCAAATACCCAGTAATCTTGATTCCATGTTTATCAACAGCGATTATTTCAGCGATTCCAGTAGCGCTCTTCTCAGTAAGCGGTACTCCACAATCTGCAGGGTTTGGTATCGTAGGGTTAGTAGGACCGTTAGCTTCTATCGATGCTGGATTGAATGTTGCCTTAGCAGCTATTGTATGGTTCGTTGTGCCAATTGCAGCAGCGATTGCAAGCAAAATTTTATTTGAAAAAGTTCTTAAATTATACGATTCTTCTGTCGTATTCAAATTCCAAGAATAAGAACAAATTCCTATCGACTCCTTCATGCACTTGCATGGAGGAGTTTATTTTTATTTTTGCTAGAAGATGGTACAATAAACGTAATAGAAGGGAGTGGTCGGATGAGAATTCAACAATTAATTTATTTCGAGAAAATCGTTGAAAGGCTCCATGAATGAAGCCGCAAAAGACTTATATGTCAGCCAACCAAGTTTATCAAAGGCCATTCGTGAGTTGGAATTAGAAATGGATATCACCCTCTTTCAACGGGGGAATACTGGAATTACATTGACGGGAGAAGGGCGTGAGTTTCTTGTCTATGCTCGCCAAGTGTTAGACCAAGTCAATTTGATGGAAGAAAAATATAAACGACAAACAAAACGGAAACGGACATTCTCCGTATCCGCGCAACACTATGCGTTTGTGGTGCATGCCTTCGTTGATTTTATTCAAAAGGAAGCAGGAGACGAATATCAATTCACGCTTCGTGAAACAGAAACACAAAACATTTTAGAAGACATCACGAACTATAAGAGTGAGATTGGTGTCTTGTATTTGAATGATTTCAACCGCAAAGTCATGGAAAAATTATTCAAAGAAAAGAACTTAGTATTCACGCCACTCTTTACAGCGAAACCACACGTGTTCTTAAGCACACAAAATCCACTTGCAGAAAAAGAGAGCATTACTCTAGAAGAACTAGAAGATTACCCTTATTTGTCATATGAGCAAGGGGAAGAAAACTCATTCTACTTCTCAGAGGAAATCCTCAGCACGATGGAGCATAAGAAGAGTATTAAAGTTAGTGACCGTGCGACCATCTTTAACCTAATGATTGGTCTAAATGGATACACCATCAGTTCAGGGATTATTAGTAGTAAGCTAAATGATGATAAGATTGTTGCGGTGCCGCTGGACGTAGAAGATACAATGGAACTCGGAATCCTGCAACACGATCAACGCAAATTATCCAAAGAAGCAGGGCGATTCTTGCATATGCTGAAAACACATATTCAGGAATACGGCTTCGAAGTTCAAAATCTTGATTTTTAGTTCACAAAGAAGTTGAAACTATTCGGAAAATCAGGGATAATAAAAGAACGTAAGAAATGATTACTCAGTAGAAGGAGACGAATGCAAATGAGTTGGAAAGAAACAGCAAAATTATGGGAATCTTTTGAGGCACTTGAAGAAGGATTAAAAGTGCAATTACAATCAATGGATGACACACAAAAAGAGGAAGCCTTCTATACACCATTAGAGTTTGGTACTGCGGGAATGCGTGGAATTGTGGGGCCTGGGATTAATCGCATGAACACTTACACAGTGCGTCAGGCAACAGAAGGATTATCACGCTTAATTGAAAGTTACGGGGAAGAAGCGAAAAACGTGGGGTAGCGATTGCTTACGATTCACGTCATTTTTCACCAGAATTCGCAATGGAGTCTGCACGTACTTTAGCAACTCATGGGATTGCTTCGTATGTATTTGAAAGCTTACGTCCAACACCAGAATTATCATTTGCAGTACGTCACTTGCATACATTTGCCGGAATTATGATTACAGCTAGTCATAATCCAGCAGCTTACAACGGATATAAAGTATATGGTGAAGACGGCGGTCAAATGCCTCCAAAAGATGCGGATGCATTAACAGCGTACGTTCGCCAAGTAGCAAATCCGCTTGAACTTAAAGTGTTAGATGATGAAGCATTAGAAGCATCAGGACTTGTAACGATTATCGGGAAAGACGTGGATGATGCGTACTTGAAAGAAATTAAAACAGTCTCTGTAAATCCCAAACTTCTTAGCGATGTGGAAGGATTATCAGTGGTGTATACACCATTACACGGAACTGGTTTAATGCTTGTAGAAAAAGCATTAGAACAAGCAAACTTCAAAGGATTGCACGTTGTTGAAGAACAAGCAGTGCCAGATGGAGACTTCTCAACAGTTAAATCTCCAAACCCTGAAGAAGCAGGTGCATTTGAATATGCAGTAGAATTAGGGAAAAAAGTGGGCGCTGACGTATTATTAGCGACTGACCCGGATGCGGACCGTATGGGTGCAGCCGTACGCTTGCCAGATGGAAGCTACCAAGTGATTACAGGAAACCAAATCGCGGCTATCTTAGTTGATTACTTATTATACGCTCACCAACAAGCAGGAACTCTTCCAAGTAATGCGCTTGTCGTGAAATCAATCGTAAGTAGCGAACTTCCAACAGCAGTTGCTAAGAGTTATGGCGCTGAAATGATGAATGTATTAACAGGATTCAAATTCATCGCAGAACAAATCCAACACGACGAAGAAACAGGAGAGCATACATTCATGTTCGGCTTTGAAGAAAGCTATGGATACCTTGTAAAATCATTCGTCCGTGATAAAGATGCCGTTCAAGCAGTGTTATTACTTACAGAAGTAGCGGCTCACTTCAAGAACGAAGGTAAGACTTTATACGATGGTCTTCAAGCGTTATACGCAAAACACGGATACTTCTTAGAGAAAACAATTTCTGTAACAGTAGCTGGTTTAGAAGGTCCACAAAAGATTAAAGCATTATTAGATGGCTTACGCTCTTCAGTTCCAACTAGCTTTGGAGGATTGAAAGTAGCATTAGCGCAAGACTTCGCGGTGAATGAGCAAAAAGATGAGAACGGTGTTGTTTCTGAAATCGGACTTCCAACTTCAAATGTATTGAAATATATTTTAGAAGATGGATCTTGGATTGCGGTTCGTCCAAGTGGTACAGAACCGAAAAATTAAGTTCTACATCGGTGCAAAAAGCGGATAGTGAAGAAGCTGCAAAAGAAAAAAAGTAGCAGCCTTACAAGCTGACTTAGAAAAAAATTACAATAATCAATGAAGCAAGCACTCTCACGATGGTGAGGGTGCTTTTTTTTTCCCTGCTATCATTAGGATTTTTCGGAAAATTGTTTTTGAAGGTCAAAGGATTATGGTATAATGATTCCAAGTTATCGTGAAAAATATTCTTTATAAGAGTTGAGAGGAGTCATTTATGAAAAATAGAAACGAAACGATTTTTTTAGCAGGGAGTGTGGTTCTCCTATCACTAGTAGTAGCGGGATGTTCTCAGTCTAAATCAACATCAGAAGCAGCAAAGGAAACAACAGAAGCAACAAGTGAAGTAACAACACAGGTAGCTTCTAATACAAAAAAACGGATGCTAAAAATCCAGCAGCGTCATTTTGACTGGAATGCAAAAGGTCGCACCAATGACGAAAATACGAACAAACATATGTTGAATCAAATAGCGGAAAAAAACAGTTACGATGAACTTGGAGGGTGTGAAAAAGCAGTCGAGGCCTTGAATGAAAAGAAGAAGAGCATTACTGATAAGAAAGTTCTAGAAGCTTTAAAACTTTTGGATGCCGTCTTTGTCAATCAAGAAAAACTTTGACGTGCTTTTAAAAGCAACAGGGACTTCAACCCAAGAGGAATTCTTTACACGTATTTGGAATGATTATATGGTGAACTTCTTGAAGGAAGCACGCCCAACATTTACAAATGATGGGGAAGTGGAGTATCAAGGAGTGAAGTATCCAATTAAAGTCTACGGCCCAATATACTTAAAGGTAAATACGAATGCCCTAGGAAGAGCAGCAGCGTATACGTTAGAAGATTACAAAGTCGAAGGCGATACTGTGTACTTAAAATTGAAAGCACCACGTGTTGACTTATACCAATATGAAGTGCAAGCCAGTTATCAAACAAATAACAAAGCTTTCTTCGATGGAATGGTTGAAGAAGCGCAAAAGGTCGGACAAACAGACTTCACAAAAGCGCTCTTGTATAAATTCATTTACCGTTTAGCTGCCGTTGGGTTTAGAGGAGATGGCTATGTCAACTTAGAAGGAATGGATTATTACGATAGAAACAATCACTATTTAGCGATTAAGGTCGATGACAAAGGCAATGCAACCATCGATGATAAGAATTTAGTGAACCTTCTACAAATCGATATGAAGCCAGCAAACGAAGCTAATAAAGTAAAATTTGAATAAAGTAGATGATTACCTGAAAAAGATTTTTTTGAGGGTCTGCTAGCTTATATTAATCAATAAAGTTATAATGAAAAGGAGCATTTTAGCTCCTTTTTTGTATGAAAGAAGGTATCAAGATGAGTGGATTTTTAATAGGGATTGTTATAGGTGCTGTGATAATCTATTGTGGAATTCTTTATGTGAGAAAAGTTGAAAAGCGTTCTTTTTTAAGTTATCTAATGGAACGATTACTCTTTCTATTTGTCAAACCACTGATATATTCAAAAGATAATCCAGAAAAATTTGAGCAAGAATTAAATAAATTGGCCAAGGGGAATGACGTTCCTATCATAAATCCAAAGAAATACATTAAAGTAGATGTCCAAGAAAAAGATGTAGATGGCATGCAAGTGTTTGTGTGGAATGACAACAAAGATGCTAACCAAAAAGTAATTCTATTTTTACATGGTGGAGCATATGTTCTGCAACCGTCTATGATGCATTTTAACATGGTGCATAAAATAGCGCAGGCGATAGATGCAAAAGTGGTGTTTCCAATTTATCCAAAGGCTCCAAAGCATCAATACCGTGAGACATATGAAAAGTTAGAAAAGGTATATCGCGGACTTTTAGAAGAACATACAAATCCGAATTCTATTATTGTAATGGGGGATTCTGCAGGAGGAGGACTCTCATTAGGATTTGCGATTTACTTAAAAGAACTTTCGTTACCACAGCCAAAGGAGATCGTTCTGTTTTCTCCTTGGGTCGATATTGCAACGGATAATCCTGAAATCGCCTCTTATGAACCATTTGACCCAATCCTTAAACAGAGTGGGATTCATGAAGTTGCAAAGTTCTGGGCGGGAGAAGATTTGAAACAACCGCTAGTGAGCCCGCTATTTGGAGACTTGTCTGGACTAGGAAGAATCAGTATTTATATTGGGACGCATGATATCCTTTATCCGGACAATCGATTGTTACATGAAAAACTTCTTAAAGAAGGAATCGAACATCGATATATTGAACGTGAAAAGATGAATCATGTTTATGTCGGACTTCCGATTAAAGAAGCAAGAAAAGATATTCAAGAATTAATTGAAGAGTTGAAAAAATAAGGAAAGCAATGCTCGACGGAGCATTGCTTTTCTTATTAGAAATTAGTTCTCTTTTCTATAAACTTTAGGAGTGCGATTATAGTATTTCTTAAATTGTCGAAAGAAATAACTTGTTGAAGAAAAGCCAGATTCGAAAGCAATGGTATCCATAGTGAAGTCTGTAGATTTTAATAAATCAGCAGCTTGCATTAGTCGTCTTTCCAATAGAATTTCCTGGAAATTTTTTCCAGTACTTTTTTTGAGAGTATTACTTAAATAAGTCGGATTATACCCAAAATGTCTAGCTAGAGTCTCTAATTTTAAGTTTCTAAAGTTATTATCGATAAAAGCAAGAATTTCATGAATCTTAATTTTAGAGGAATGATAATTCTTTGTAGCGTTTATGCTGTAAATTCTAACGAGTTCCAACATTATTAAATGAATATAGTGAGAAAGGAATTCGGATCCCTGACGTTGATAAGACCAGTACTCTGTCAATAATAATTGAATTAATGAATGGATAGCAATACTCTGAGTTGTATCAAAAATGACATATCTGTCATGATTAGTTTGCTTGTTAAAAACATCTGCAAGAATGTTTGCTTCCAGACTAGTGAGGTTTTGGTTTCTAAAAAGAAAAAGAGAAGAAAATGTTTCTTCATTAATCAAAATGTTAATCATTATGTCATCTTCTCCTAAAGCATCAATAGAATGAGGAACATCTCTATCTAATACACATAAACTTCCTTTAGTAAGTTGTACTGTTTTTCCGTTAATTGTTTGAGTACTAGTGCCAGAATAAATGTAGGTCATCTCAATAAAATCATGAAGATGTTCAATCATCGGAGCGAAACGATTGTGTCTATTAATATAAATATTTTCACCTTCGCTAAAGAATAGTGATTTTGGAAAACGAAAAATATTAAATTTGGGATCGACATATGTGTCAAAGTTTTTGTCAGCTCTAGAAATATCATTCACGGATTTACCTGTTTCACGTTGCTTTTGTTCAAATACGTTGATATGTCGTAAATAAATATCTAATTCTTCTAAATTCATAAACAACCCCTCTTAATAACTGTGGATAGTTCATTATAACCTGTTTTTAATGCATTGTGAATAGATTGAAATCAAAGTAATATGATTTTAGTAAAACGCTTTAATTCAATCAAGAAGGGATAGATAAACAATGACAGAAAATAATAATGTATCAAGCGTTCCAATTGGAGAGAAAATAACATATGGATTTGGTAATTTAGCAGCTAATCTGATGATTACTACAGCAAATGGATTTATCACTTATTTCTATACAGATGTTGTTGGCTTAACAATTTCAGTAGTAGGATCAATTTTATTATTTGCTCGAGTATTTGATGGTATTACTGATATTCTAATGGGAGCGGTTGTTGACCGTACATCAACTGCAAAAGGAAAGGCACGTCCATGGATTAAACGAATGATTCTTCCATACGCACTTGCACTTATCCTTTTATTTACTTCACCGTCGTTCTTACCACAAGAAATGAAGGCTGTTTATGCATTTGCTACTTATGTTATTTCTTTAGCAGGTGTTTATACAATGACAATGGTTCCATATAATACAATGTTAGGAACTACAACCTCTGATTCAAAAGAACGAGGATTTTTATCAACATCAAGAACAATTTTTGGGTTCTTAGGAGCGTTTCTAGTAAATGGGATTGTATTAAAGTAGTTGGTATGTTTGGAAATGTGACCGAAGCATCATCTTGGACTAAAATGGCTGCAGTATTTGCACTTGTATCCGCTGTATTATTAACAATCTTATATAAAAACTCAAAAGAACGTGTCTTAGAAACGAATGAGGATTATGTAGATGGACAAGTTGAAAAAGTACCTGTCATGGATAATGTAAAAGCATTATTTAAAAATAAATATTGGATTATTATGATTACAACAATGTTAATTGGGTTTATTAGTGCAGGACTAGGTGGTATCAATATTTACTATGCCCAATATATTCTTGGAGATATTGAAAAAGTAGCAGTTATTGGGATGTTATCATTTGCACCAATTATCGTTGGTTCATTCTTTACACCTATTATTATGGCTAAAATGTCAAAACGCAATGCTATGATTTTTGGGAACGCAATTGTTATTTTAGGAACAATAATCTTAGCATTATTCCCTGAAAATTATGACCTTATCAAAGTGGGATTAATTGTTCGTGGTCTTGGTTTAGCTCCAACTGCTGTAGCTAGTTATGCGATGCTAGGTGATGTAGCAGACTATGGTGAATGGAAAACTGGGATTCGTTCAGATGGATTAATTTTCTCTGCTGGAACTTTTGGAGAAAAAGTTGGTTCAGGTTTAGGAGGATTATTGATTGGGATTGTAATGTCAATCGGGGGATATGTAGCAGGTGCAGCAGCTCAAACACCAGGAACGATTTTTGCAATTAAAGCATTATTTGCATATATTCCAATTTTACTAGGTATTATTTCGATTGTGTTGATGTTCTTCTATGATTTAGATAAAAAATTACCTGAGATTGTAAAAAATCTTCAAGAACGTTCGCAAGGCCTATCAGAACAATAAGACATTGAGGGAGATGCAAATTGCATTCTCCCTAATTGTGCTATAAGGAGAGAAAGATAATGGATTTAAAAAGAAAACCATTTTATTTAGATGACACTGCTATTGAGTGGGTAAATAATACCCTAAATGGATTAACTGAAGACGAAAAAATTGGGCAATTATTTTTTCCAATTGGATTTTCAACTGAAAAAGAATATCTGAATCATTTGAGAAGTCTCGGTATTGGCGGCTTATTTTTCAGACCTGGAGTGGCTGAAGAGGTACAACAAACTTATGAATATATGCAACGAACAAGTAAAGTGCCACTATTAACAGCTGCCAATCTAGAAGATGGTGGAAATGGCTCATCTTTAGAAGGAACAGCTTTCGGAAATCAAATGGCAGTTGCAGCAACAAATCAAACAAGCGATGCATATACATTAGGGAAAATTGCCTCCTCTGAAGGGAAAGCTGTAGGTGTAAATTTTGGATTCTCGCCTGTTGTAGATTTAGATTTGAACTTTAGAAATCCAATTACAAATGTTCGAACATATGGAAGCGATGTAGAACGAGTGATTAAGAATGCTAAAGAGTATATACAAGCGTTTCATGATAATGGAATCATGACATCGATTAAACATTTTCCTGGAGATGGAGTAGATGAACGAGATCAGCACTTACTTACTTCCATTAATTCTTTATCAGTAGATAATTGGAAAAAAACTTTTGGTAAAGTGTATCAAGAGTTAATTGATTTTGGTTCGAAAGCAGTTATGGTTGGACACATTGCGTTTCCTGCATATTCTGGGGATGAAATGCCTGCAACGTTAAGTCCTCAATTACTTCAAGATTTATTGAGAAATGAACTTGGATTTAATGGACTTACGATTACAGATGCAACTCCGATGGTTGGATTTTGTTCAGCGATGAAGAGAAGTGAAGCAGTACCGTATACCATTCAAGCGGGTTGTGACATGTTACTATTTAACCGTGTTTTAGAAGAAGATATCCAATATATGAAAGATGGATTGTCGAAAGGAATTCTAACAAAAGAAAGATTAGATGAAGCTGTTACTCGAATTTTAGCAACAAAGGCATCGTTAGGGTTGCATCAAACAATTAACCACGGGACAGCAAAGTTTGAAGATTTTAGAGAAGAGCAACTAGATTTGGCAGATCGATCTATAACTCTTGTAAAAGATACACAAAATATGCTTCCGTTAAGTGTTGAGAAGCATAAGAGAGTCTTTTTACAATTATTAGGTTCGTTTGATTCGAATGAGAGAGTGCTAGAAAAGGTTAAGGCGGAATTAGAGAAACGAGATTTTGAGATTACAGTTTATGAACCTGAAATAAACTTTTTCGATTTAGGAACGGTAACTTCATTTTCAAATGATTATGATGCGGTGTTATATGTTGCGAATATACAAAATGCAAGTAACCAAACAGTTACTCGTGTTCATTGGCACACATTATTTGGATTAGGGAATAACCTACCTTGGTTTACAAAAGAAGTTCCTACGATGCTCCTCAGTTTTGGGAATCCATACCATTTGTACGATTTGCCAATGGTCGATACGGTGATTAATGCATATTGTAACTACGATCATTTTATTGAAATGGCTATTAAAAAAGTGACAGGAGAAAGCTCGTTTAAAGGTGTAAGTCCAGTAAATCCATTTTGTGAGAACAATCTTTTGGAGGAGTTAAAAAATGAAGATTAGTCATTTAAAAGTGAATGGAGTGAAGGCTCCTTTAGGGTATCGTTTTGATTACTTGACATTTTCTTGGAGATTGGAAGGTCAGTTAGAACCATTAGAGGAATGTAGCGTGGAAATTTCTAAAAGTGAAACCTTTGCTGAAATTTTATGGAGTGGAACAACCAAGAGTAGTTTTAATACTATTTCAACGAATGCAAACTTTTTAGAACCAAAAACAAAGTATTATTGGAGAGTATGCTTTGGCAAGATTGAAGCTATTAGTACTTTTGAAACTTCAAAAATGAATGAACCTTGGGAAGCTAAATGGCTTTCATATAAAGAGGAGACCAAAGAGTCGATATCGTTCGTCAAGAAATTTTCGTTTTTAAAGAAAATTAAACAGGCAAGATTATATACTGTGGCTCATGGGTTGTATGAAGTGTATATAAACGGAGTGAAATTAGGTGATGAATATTTAACACCTGGGTATCATAGCTATGATTTATTACAGCAATATCAAACCTATGACGTGACAGATTTCTTAATAGAAGATACTGAGGTTTCTTTTATTGTAGGAAATGGTTGGTATCGTGGTCGTTTTATTTTCGAAGGTGGATTTGAAAATATTTACGGAAATAAACAGCAACTAATTGCAGAGTTGCAAGTGGAATATACAGATGGGACTTGGGAGCGATTTGGGTCAGATGAAACATGGTTAGTAGAAACAAATTGCATTCAAGAAAATTCCATTTATGATGGAGAAATCATTGACTTCACTTATGAAAAAAACGTGTTAACAACTGAGGTGATTGACGGCAACACAGCGTTATTAACACCGCGTTTGGATTTGCCTGTTGAAGTAGTGGAAGAATTTTCCCCACGGATATTTTTCGATACAAAAAATCAAATGATCTTAGATTTTGGGCAAGAAATAACAGGTTGGATCTGTACCGAGTTACTTGAAAATAAAGAGAGTGTGCGATTCCAATTCGGCGAATTATTACAGAATGGAGCTTTTTATACAGAAAACCTTAGAACTGCAAAACAAGAATTTATAATAAAAAATGGAGTCAAAGGTATGAAACTGCGTCCGCATTTTACTTTTTTTGGATTTCGTTATGTAAAAGTAGAGGGGTTGAGTCAAGAAGAAGCGGATTTAGTGGTTGCACAGGCATTGCAAAGTAAGATGGATGAAACCTTTGAATTTAGCTCCTCTAATAGTGAGTTGAATCAACTACTAAGTAATATTCGCTGGAGTCAAAAAGATAATTTCTTGAGTATCCCAACTGATTGTCCGCAACGAGATGAGCGCATGGGATGGACAGGGGATTTAACAGTTTTTGCAAACACAGCTTGTTACAACATGGAAACGAGAGCCTTTTTTGCTCACTTTATGGAAAATTTGAAATTAGAGCAAGGTTTACTTGATGGGGCTACGCCGTTTTTTGCTCCAGTTCCCAAAGTGGAGGATGCAAAAAATCCATTCTTAACAAATGCAGGTGCAGCCGTCTGGGGAGATGCCGCAACATTCATTCCTTTTAATCTCTATCGTCATTTTAGAGATAAGGGATTGTTAAAACAATATTTGAATCTGATGACGGATTGGGTGGATTGGATTTATAGACAAGATGAAGCACGTGGTGGAAATAGACTGTGGGATTTTGGGTGGCAATTAGGAGATTGGTTAGCTTTAGATACGGGTATTAAAGGTTCAGTATTTGGTGCGACAGACTCTGCGTTAATTGCCTCCGCTTATTATTATATTTCTGCAGATTATACTGCGAAAATGTTGTCTGTGTTGGAGGATAACCGAAGTGGATTTTATCGAACTTTAGCAAAAGAAGTTCGTGAAGAAATAATTAATACTTACTTTAATGGAGATGAATTGAATACAAATCCTGTGACGTTGCAATCAGAGGTAGAAAATATCCGTCAATCTATGGCACAAAATTATGGAGGAGTTACAATTCCAACTGCAATCGATACTCAAACAGGATTAGCGATATTGCTCCGTCATGGATTATATCCAAATGAAGTTGCACGAGACAAACTGGCAAAACGACTTCAAGAAAAAATGGTTGAACATAATGGATATTTAACAACTGGTTTTGCAGGGACAGGAGATTTACCACATGCATTACTAGACGCGGGGCTACGTGAAGAAGCTATAAATCTGTTGCTTAAAAAGGAAACACCGAGCTGGTTGTTTGAGGTGAAAATGGGCGCAACTACAACATGGGAACGATGGGATTCTATACTTCCTAATGGTGAAATTAGTGGTACTGACATGAATAGTTTAAACCATTACGCTTATGGTGCAGTAGAAGATTTTATCATAGAAAAACTAGTGGGAATTCAATTGCCAAATGTGTTAGACGATACAGAGACGTATGTGATTCAACCAAACTTTACCAACCGTCTAGAATGGGTGAAAGGAGCTCTTCAAACTGCTAATGGTGAATTATCGGTTTCTTGGAGATACAGTGGCGACGAGGTATTAGTCGATGTTATATTACCAGGACGTACAATTGCCAAGTATGTATCCTCAAATGGAGATGAAATCTATCTTAAACCAGGTCATAATAAAATGAAAGATGTGATTGTATAATGAAAGGTGTATTATTTGATTTAGATGGTGTCGTTACAGATACAGCAACCTATCATTTTTCTGCGTGGAGTCAACTCGTTAAAGATGAGTTCGGCCTCACATTGCCAGAAAATATTGAAGAACGCACGAAGGGTGTCAGTAGAGAGGACTCGCTAAAAATTATTCTTGATGAATTGAATATATCTGTAGATGAAGAAAGATTTCAGTATTTAGCGAATAAAAAGAATCAATTTTATATTGAATCATTAGAGCAATTAACCGATCAGGATATTTTGCCAGGAATTCAAGAATTAATAAATGACTTGAAGCAAAAAGGCGTCAAAATAGCACTGGCGTCAGCAAGCCATAATGGACCTTTTATACTTAAAAAAATCGGATTACTCTATTTTTTTGATACTATTGTAGATCCAGGAAAAGTAACTAAAGGCAAGCCGAATCCTGAAATTTTTGAAGTGGCAGCCGCACAATTAGGTCTAGCGTCAAACGACTGTGTTGGTGTTGAAGATTCGATTGCAGGTATAGCAGCTATTAATAGTGCAGGAAGTTGTTCTGTAGGTGTTGGAGACGAAACTCTTTCTCAAGCATTTAAAAGAGTCGAAAGCACAAAGGAGTTAACTGTTACGCTACTTAAAGAAGCATGGGATAATTTTGTGGAAGAAAAAATATAAAGTGAAAGAGCTGTTCTGTCAGGACAGCTCTTTTGTGTTTCGTACTTGTGAGGGCAGTTTTCCAAACTGATTTTGGAATTGTTTATAGAAGTAAGTCTTGTTGGAATAACCAACTGTTTGGCAGATTTTTTCAATCGAGAAGTTGGTTGATTTTAAGAGCAACTGGGCTATCATTATTTTTTTCTGATTGAGCAGTTCGGTAAAGGTAGCATTTCCTTTTTCTTTAATCAGATTGCTGAGGTAGTTTTTATTAAAGTTCAATTCCTTCGCTGCCTTGGCAAGAGTCAGCGTCGAGTATTCTTGGTCGATTAATTCAAGTACTTGCACATATGGGTCATTCGCATCACGAACGGTATCGCCAAGGGTTGGTAGGGAACGCGCAAGCTCGAATAGGAGAATACTTAAGTAATGTTCCAAGATTTGGTTGGAAAATGGTTTTGGATCAAAGTATTCATTCAGCATTAATTCAATTAAGTTCTTTGATTTATTTGTCTTATCCGACTGAAGAACGATAAAGTTTTCCGCAGACTGAATATGTGTATGACTCTTTAAGAGAAATTGATACAAAATACTATTTTGTCCCTGCAATTCTTCCAAGTTCTTCAAGGAAATTTGAGTATCTTTAAAAACAATATTAATTAACAAATCGTCTTCTCCAAGTGCTTCGATTGCATGCGCGCTACCGGCATCCATCAACAGGATATCCCCCTCGTAAAACGTATAGGGGGTATCGTTAATAATTTGTTGGCATTGGCCCTGTAGTACATAGTTCAACTCCAAAAATTGGTGAGTGTGTTTTGGATACGGAGCGTAACGGTTATGTTTGCTAATATAAATCGAGCGATTGGCTAGAAATAAATCGTTTGTCAAACGAGGAAGACCCGCGTATCGACTGTCATAATCGGGGATATGTTTTCCAGTTTTTTTTTGCTTTGTTTCAATGTCTGTTTCTTTGGTTAAATAATCGATAATTGAAAGCATTTTCTTCTCCTGTATATTTGATACGATTTGGATAACTTGTTGTTATTGTAGCATAAGTCAAAACATAGTTAAATGAATTTGAGAGAATCGTAAAGGAGTGAAATTATGAGTGTGCATGTAGCAGTAGATATTGGTGCTTCTAGTGGACGTGTTATTGTAGCGGAATACGAAGACAATCATTTCGAAGTAAGCGAAGTTCATCGTTTTAAAAACGGCTTCGGTCATGTAGACGGACATGACCGATGGAATATTGATGACTTATTTGACAATATTTTGAAGGGATTAGCAAAAGTAAAAGAACGAGGCGTTGAAGAATGCACCCTTGGAATCGATACTTGGGCAGTCGATTATGTTCTAGTAAAGGAAGGAGAAAAATTAGGGCATCCGATTGCATATAGAGATTCTCGCACACAAAAGGGTGTGGAAAATGTCTTTGCGAAAATTTCAAAAGAAGACCTTTATTCAAAAACAGGAATTCAATTTCTTCCGTTCAATACGGTGTTCCAATATGCTTCAGAAGAAAAAGAGGTACTACGAAACGCGGGGAAGAGCTTACTGATTCCGGACTACCTCGCATATCAGTTAACAGGAGTGATGGTTGCCGAAGAGACGAACGCCTCAACAACTCAATTATTAAATCCGCATCACAAAAAGTATGATGTAGAATTACTCGAAATTGCTGGATTAGAAGCGCATCAATTACCAGAGTTGGTAGCTGCTGGAACGTATATTGGAGACGTAACCGATGCATTAAGAGCTGCTTACGATTTGCCACTGACACATGTATATGCAGTAGCCACACATGATACAGCATCTGCGGTCGTTGGGGTTCCAGCTACCGATGAGCATTTTGCCTACATCTCAAGTGGGACGTGGTCGTTAATTGGAACGGAGCTGAAAGAAGTGCTCATTACCGCAGAAACGCAGAAACAGAATTATACGAATGAATGGGGAGCGTACGAAACGATTCGCTTCTTAAAAACATCACGGGGATGTGGAGCATTCAAGAAATTGCTCGTATATTGGACTATCAATATTCCTATCAAGAAATGGCTAAAGCGGCAAAAGAAGTGCCACCGTTTGAACAGTTTGTCGATTTAAATGATGAACGATTTACGAATCCAAAAAACATGATCGAAGAAATTCAAGCATATTGTAAAGAAACCAATCAGAAGGCGCCAGAGACGGTGGGCAAACTCACCATGTGTGTGTACTCAAATCTTGCGCTACTGTATGCCTATGAATTAGAGCACTTAGAACGACTCGTGGGACATTCCTTTGACGCGATTCATATTGTTGGAGGAGGGTCAAATGTATCCATCCTCAACCAATTGACAGCTACGGTTACGGGAAAGACAGTGGTGGCAGGCCCAGGGGAAGCAACAGCGCTAGGAAATCTATTAGTACAAATGATTGCAGATGGAAAACTTGAATCTCTGCAACATGCACGTCAGTTTCTAAGAGAACAAATCGAATTAAATATTTTTGAACCAGAAGGAAATATAGATAAACAATTATTACAACAATGGAAACAAATAACAGAAAGAGGGAAAAACAATGGTTGAATCAGCAGTAAAACAAGCGTATGAAGTTGCAAAGAAAAGATATGCCGCAATTGGCGTTGACACAGACGACGTACTCAAAAAATTACAAGACGTTAAAATCTCGATGCATTGCTGGCAAGGCGATGATGTTCATGGATTTTGGAATGCAGACGGAGAGTTAACGGGTGGAATCTTATCGACTGGAAACTATCCTGGGGCGGCAAGAACTCCAGAGGAATTACGCCAAGATATCGAGAAAGCATACTCATTAATTCCAGGGAAGCATAAATTAAACTTGCATGCGATTTACCTGGATACAGATGAAAAAGTGGACTTAGACGAAATTGAGCCACGCCATTTCCAAAAATGGGTGGATTGGGCTAAAGAACATCAAGTAGGCTTAGACTTCAACCCAACCTTCTTCTCACATCCGATGATGAAAGATGGATTTACGCTAGCTAGCCCAGATCCAAAAGTTCGTGCTTTTTGGATTGAACACGGTAAACGTTCACGTCGTGTCGCAGAATATTTCGGTAAAGAACTTGGAGAAACTTGCTACACAAACTTTTGGGTTCCAGATGGATTCAAGATAACCCAGTGGATCGTTTAGCACCACGCAAACGGTTGATGGAATCACTGGATGAAATTTTCAGTGAAGATATTGACGAACGTTATAACAAAGATGCCGTAGAAAGTAAATTATTCGGTATCGGTGCCGAAGCCTACACAGTCGGCTCTCACGAATTCTATATGGGATACGGTCTCACACGTGGAAAGATGATTTTATTAGATGCTGGACATTTCCATCCAACAGAAACGATCTCTAATAAATTATCTTCACTTGCATTATTTAGTAAAGGTGTGATGCTTCATGTTTCAAGACCCGTTCGTTGGGATAGTGATCATGTAGTCATTATGGATGACGAGCTTCAAGAAATTGCAAAAGAAATCGTTCGTAATGATTTACTCGATAAAGCAGTTATCGGATTAGATTTCTTCGATGCGACGATTAACCGTATCGCAGCATGGGTTGTTGGGATGCGAAATACGCAAAAAGCGTTATTGAAAGCTTTATTAGAACCTACAGAAGACTTAAGAGCAATTGAACTCGAACAAGATTTAACAAAACGTTTAGTTGTAACAGAAGAGTTAAAAGACTTCCCATATGCCGATGTTTGGAATTATTTCTGCGAAATTAATGGTGTTCCAGTCGGACTTGCATGGTATAATGAAGTCAAAGCATACGAAGAACAAGTTTTATCACAAAGAAATTAAGGGAGAATTGAAAAATGACAAAATTTATTGAATCACCAGCTGTAAAAAAATTATGTGAACTGACAAAAGAATCGTACTTACGTTACTGGGATGAACGTAATGGTGGGAACGTGTCAGTACGCTTGGAAGCGAGCGAAGTAGAAGGTTATGAAGACGTAAAAGAAGTGAAACGTGTCCTCGACTTAGGATTCGACGCTGCAACACTTGCGGGCTATTATTACTTAGTAACAGGGACAGGCCGTTACTTCAGAAACGTGACAAACCAACCACTTCTTGATTTAGGCTTGGTTCGTATTTCTGAAGACGGACAAAAAGCAGAATTACTATGGGGATTTGAAGATGGCGGCAACCAACTTCAGAATTCGCGAGCCACTTAATGAGCCATATCGAACGACTCAAAGTGAATCCAAATCATAAAGTGGTGTTCCATTGCCATCCAACAAACCTTATCGCATTAAGCTTCACACAACCATTAGACGAACGTCATTTATCAAGACTTCTTTGGAAAATGCAAGCTGAATCAATTGTTGTCTTCCCAGAAGGTATTGGTGTGATTCCTTATATGACGCCTGGAACAAACGCGATTGGGGAAGCAACGGCTGCGAAAATGGCAGAGTTTAGAGCCGTGATTTGGCCACACCATGGATTATTTGCGGCAGGTGATACTTTGGATGAAACATATGGTTTGATTGAAGTCATCGAAAAAGCAGCGATGATTTATTCTCAAGTCGGTGCACAAGGTGGCAAAATCCTTCAAGAAATTACAGATGTGCAATTACAAGAAATTGCGGAATACTTCCATATGACTCCGCACGAAGGATTCTTAGACGTTTAATCAAACAGAAACGACAAGGGGCAAGCTGAAAAGCTTGTCCTTTTTTGCATTTTCACGAGCTCCCGAGTCTCCATGCATGTACATTGCCCTAGAACTGTTGTAAAATAAAGAGGTAACTACAATAAAAAAAGGGGTATCGACAGATGAACTCAATTTATAAAGATGATAGTTTAACACTACATACAGACCTATACCAAATTAATATGATGAAAACCTACTGGGAAACAGGCGTTTATGAGAAAAAAGCAATTTTCGAAGCGTATTTCAGAAAATTACCATTTGAAAATGGATATGCGATTTTTGCAGGACTAGAACGCATCGTTCGTTACATTGAACAATTACGTTTCTCAAAAACAGATATTGAATACTTACGTGGACTTGGACATTATCCAGAAGAATTCTTAACATACTTAGAAAACTTCGAATTTAAAGGAAGCATCCGATCTGCAGTAGAAGGGGAACTCGTTTTCGCGAACGAACCACTTGTGCAAGTAGAAGGAACGCTTGCTGAATGCCAATTAATCGAAACAGCATTATTAAATATCGTTAACTTCCAAACGCTGATCGCAACAAAAGCGAGCCGTGTACGTATGGTTTCTGGAAATGATCCAGTGCTTGAATTCGGTACTCGTCGTGCGCAAGAATTAGATGCGGCAATTTGGGGAACACGTGCAGCGTACATCGGTGGATGTGATGCGACAAGTAACGTTCGTGCCGGCAAGATGTTTGGCATTCCAGTTTCTGGAACACATGCCCACTCATTAGTACAAGCGTACCGTGATGATTATGAAGCGTTTAAAGCGTATGCCGAGAGTCACCGTGACTGCGTATTCTTAGTGGATACGTATGATATCTTGAAATCTGGTGTTCCAAATGCTATCCGTGTAGCCAAAGAATTCGGCGACAAGATTAATTTTTTAGGAGTTCGTATCGACAGTGGTGACATGGCTTATATGTCGAAAAAAGTTCGTCAACAATTAGACGAAGCTGGATTTACAAAAGCGAAAATTTACGCGTCAAGTGACCTTGATGAAAAAACAATCCTCAACTTGAAGATGCAAGGCGCTAAAATCGACGTTTGGGGAATCGGTACTCGTTTAATTACAGCATATGACCAACCAGCGCTTGGCTGTGTGTACAAACTTGTAAGTATCGAAGACGAAAACGGCGTAATGGTGGATACAATGAAGATTTCAAACAATGCGGAAAAAGTATCCACACCTGGTAAGAAACAAGTATGGCGTATTACTCGTAATTCTGACGGAAAATCTGAAGGGGACTATATTGCATTATGGGATGAACGTCCAGATCAATTAGAAGAACTCTTTATGTTCCACCCAGTCTACACTTATATCAATAAAACAGTGACAGACTTTACTGCGCGTCCAATTTTACAACCGATTTTCGAAAACGGAAAATTAGTGTATGAATTGCCAAAACTAAAAGATATTAAAGCGTACAAAGATGAGCAAATCGAAGCGCTATGGGACGAATACAAACGTATCTTGAACCCAGAGCAATATCCTGTCGACCTCTCTCAAAAGACATACGACCAAAAATTGGCAAGTATTGCGGAAATCAGAGAAGAAGTGCGTCTTAAATCAGAACAGTTGGCCAAAGAAAACGCAAAGTAAGGGGAACGTTATGAGACCATTACAACAAAAAATTATCGAAACGCTTCGTGTGAAACCAGTGATTAATCCTGAAGAAGAAATTCGGAAAACCGTCGATTTCTTAAAGGCGTATCTTGCAAAGCATCCCTTCTTGAATGGGTATGTCCTTGGGATTAGTGGCGGACAAGATTCAACGCTTGCTGGGAAACTCGCACAAATGGCGATTGATGAATTGAACGAAGAACAAGACCAAAAAGTGTATCGTTTCTATGCTGTGCGCCTTCCTTATGGCGTGCAAGCTGATGAACAAGATGCCATGGACGCGATTGCCTTTATGAAGGCAACGGATGTGCTTCGCGTGAATGTGAAGGATGCAGTAGATGCGTCTGAACGCAGTATTGAAGCCTTAGGAATGGAAATTTCAGACTTCAATAAAGGAAATATCAAGGCGCGTGAACGTATGGTGGCTCAATATGCCATTGCTGGCCAAACGGGCTGTGCCGTTATCGGAACAGACCATGCGGCAGAATCGGTGACTGGTTTCTATACGAAATTTGGGGATGGTGCTGCGGATATCATTCCGTTATGGCGTCTCAATAAACGTCAAGGCCGTGCGATGTTACAAGTACTAGGTGCTCCAGAACACCTATACTTGAAAGTTCCAACGGCAGATCTTGAAGAGGATCGTCCATCCCTTCCAGACGAAGTAGCGCTTGGGGTTACTTACGAAGAGATTGATGATTATCTTGAAGGAAAAGACAGCAACGAAAAAGCTGCAGAGACGATTGAAAATTGGTATCGAAAGACAGAACATAAACGTCACTTACCAATTACAATCTACGATGATTTCTGGAAATAAAGATTCGAAGGCTATTCCTATCAGACTACTGGTAGGGATAGTCTTTTTTGCTCTTTCAAGCAAACGCTCTATTGAATTTCGAATGCGGAGTGCTATAATGAAGGTAAAAATAGTCGGTTAATAGTTTTCAATTTCATTGGAGGTGGTCTTTATGGACTTAGTATTACCAATGTTTCTGGGGACGTTTGCACTGATGGGAGTTGCTCTATATGTGTTCTACTGGATCATCCGATTAGCTGTAAACATGGAGTAGAATCTCAACAAAGGAAGTCACATTAACGGCTTCAGAAAAAGAAATGGAGGTGGCGTGCCACCTCTATTTTCGTGGAGGAAGACAATGAAAGAAATGAAACACTTTGGCGTATATGGAGTTTGTATTCGCGAGGGACGCATCCTTTGCATCCGTAAGACGCGTGGACCATACCGTGGGAGATTTGATTTGCCAGGAGGAACGCCAGAAGAAGGCGAGAGTTTGGTAGAAACATTGCGACGAGAAATGTTAGAGGAGACTGGATTCCAAGTGTCTGCCATTCATCAAAATACGATTCGTGATGTGTTTGTGACCGTTCCAGGAATTGCTCGTGTGCATCATGAATTTGTTTTGTTTACCATAGATGTTGAAGAAAAGGGAGCGCAAATGATAGAAGATTTCGTGACAAGCGAAGAGAAGAATGATTCGAAGGGAATTGTGTGGGTTCCACTTGAAGAGGTCAGCCTTACAAATGCCTCTCCACTCGTGATTGAGGCCACTCACCCAACAGAGACATTCGAGGCGAAGCATTACGAACAATGGGTGATGTACGACGAAGATTTTATGAACTAAAATGAATTTAGCTATTTAAAGACTTCTGAATTTTTGTTACAATGAAGTTGGAGCATTTATTCATGTTTTTAGAACCCTTTTTTGAAAGGGGATTCAGGGAGGTATTATTAATGGAAGTTATTGTTGTAAAAACTCAAGAAGAAGGTGCATTAGCCGCTTTTGAGATTTAAACGCGCACACGGCGAAGGAGCGCAAGTGTTTGGACTAGCGACAGGCTCAAGTCCAATTGGGTTATATGAATTACTAAGAAATAGCGATTTAGATTTCTCAGATCGTATCTCAGTGAACTTAGACGAATATGTTGGATTGGCACCAACGGATGAACATAGCTATCATTATTTCATGAAAGAGCAATTATTCGATGCAAAACCATTTAAACATAGCTATTTACCAGACGGATTAGCCGAAGATGTGGATGCAGAAGTTGTTCGCTATGAACGCATTCTTCAAGAAAATCCAGTGGACTTACAATTATTAGGAATTGGAAGTAACGCGCATATCGGATTCAACGAACCTGGCACACCGTTCACTCAACGCACACATAAGGTTCATTTAACAGAATCTACCATTGAAGCAAACAAACGCTTCTTCGAAAAAGAAGAAGATGTGCCACGCTACGCTTATTCAATGGGGTTACAATCCATCATGGATGCCAAAGAAATCGTGTTAATTGCATTCGGGCCTAAGAAAATCCATGCGATTAAAGGTTTAGTGGAAGGTCCTATCACAGAGGAAGTTCCTGCAAGCATCCTACAAAAACATCCAAAAGTGACAGTTATTTGTGATGAAGCAGCTGCAGAATTATTAACAAAATAAATATAAAAATGAGGCGCCTTCCGGGTAATGGAAGGCGTATTTTTTTGTCTTCAATACCGCTAAAAATTAACATATTTGTTAATTAACAGTTATGTTAATTGCTAGTTTTCAAAATTTTTTCTGAAAACTTTTGGGAAACCGAAAAAAGTACTTGACGAAATGGATTTTTTAGGGTAACCTAACAATTGTAGAATCTACATATTTTGAAAGGATGAATTCATTGATTACGATTAAAAATGTTGGGGTATCGTATGCGATGCAACCACATGTATTAAAAGATTGTAATGCAACCATTGAAGGACCAACCATTACTGGGATTATTGGGCCCAATGGTGCAGGTAAATCAACATTATTAAAAGCAATATTAGGACTTATTCAATCATCAGGAGAAATTCTGATTGATGGAGAACCCACAAAAAAAGTATTACAGAAAATCGCCTATGTCGAACAAAAAAGCCACATTGACTTTACATTTCCAATCACCATTCGTGAGTGCGTTGCTTTAGGAAGAACTGTTAAAAAGAAACCATTGCAACGTTTGACGAAAGAAGATTGGGAAGGTCGATGCAGCCATTGAAGAAGTGGGATTAACTGATTTAGCATCTCGCCAAATCGGGGCTCTTTCTGGTGGTCAATTCCAACGTGTATTATTAGCACGTTGTATGGTTCAAGAAGCACAATATATTTTCCTTGATGAACCATTTGTAGGGATTGATATGCTTAGTGAGAAAGTCATTATGACAATTCTCCGTAAATGGAAAGAGGAAGGGAAGACTATTTTAATGGTCAACCATGACTTATCGAAGGTGAAAGAATACTTTGACCATGTGATTCTTGTCAAACACGCGATTGTAGCCTCTGGAAAAACAGAAGACGTATTCATTAAGAAGTACTTAGATGATGTATACGGCGGAAGTGTTTATATTCCACAAGGAGGTGAGCAACATGCATAATTTCATTGAAGGGTTAATGGAATTCCATTTCCTACAAAATGCGCTTGTTTCAGCAGTCGTGATTGGTGCGGTTGCCGGAATTTTAGGATGCTTCATCATTCTAAGAGGGATGTCATTAATGGGGGACGCTATCTCTCACGCGGTATTACCGGGTGTAGCGTTGTCGTTTATTTTAGGCATTAACTTCTTTATTGGAGCCCTCGTGTTCGGGTTATTAGCATCGTTCCTTATTGCATTTGTGAATCAAAATAGTACTATCAAAGGCGATACCGCTATTGGGATTACTTTTAGTTCGTTTTTAGCGTTGGGAGTTATTTTGATTGGTGTGGCGAAGAGTTCAACAGACTTATTCCATATTTTATTCGGGAATATTTTAGCCGTACAAGATATTGATTTACTCATTACATTGGTGGTGAGCGTGATTGTAGTCGTCGTTATTTTAGCGTATTTTAAAGAATTACAAGTAACGAGTTTCGATCCAGTCTTCGCTCAATCTACAGGGATGAACGTACAGTTTTATCATTACTTATTGATGTTCCTATTAGCACTAGTATCCATTACGGCAATGCAAAGTGTAGGGACAGTCATGATTGTGGCACTACTAATTACCCCTGCAGCAACAGCGTATTTATATTCAAATCGTCTAAAAATAATGCTGATTTTAGCCGCGATATTTGGCTCATTATCATCCATATTAGGATTGTTTATTGGATATACGTTTAACATCGCTATTGGGTCAACCATCGTATTAACAGCAGCAGCACTTTTTGTCGTAAGCTTTATTATTTCACCAAAACAAAGAGAAAGAAGGAAATCTCATGAATAGTATGAAGAAACTTTTTAGTAGCTACTCTTGTTGTCTTAGGGATTGCAGGATGCGCTACTGGTAAAGAGAATAGTTCTCAAACGACATCTGCAACGGCAGAAAACAAAAAAATACAAGTAGTGACAACAAACTCTATTATTTATGATATGACAAAAAATATCGCTGGAGATTTAGTGGATTTACATAGTATCGTTCCAGTAGGGCAAGACCCACACGAGTATGAACCATTACCAGAAGATGTTCAAAAAGTTCAAAAAGCAGACTTGATTTTCTATAATGGAATTAACTTAGAAAATGCTGAAGATGCATGGTTTACAAAAATGGTTAAAAATGCAGGTAAAGTTGCAGATAAAGACTATTTTGCAGTAAGTGATGGTGTTGATGTAATTTACCTTGAAGGGGCAAATGAAAAAGGTAAAGAAGACCCTCACGCATGGTTAAATATCGAAAATGGTGTGATTTATGCTAAAAACATTGCAAAACAATTAATCGCAAAAGATCCAAAGAACAAAGAAACATATGAAAAGAATTTAGCAGCTTATGTTGAAAAGCTAGAAGCGTTAGATAAAGATGCTAAACAACGTATCGCAAAAATTCCTGAAGAAAAACGTTTAATCGTAACAAGTGAAGGCTGTTTCAAGTACTTCTCTAAAGCTTATGATATTAAATCAGCGTATATCTGGGAAATCAACACAGAAGAAGAAGGAACTCCAGAACAAATCGCAAACTTAGTACGTCAATTACGTGCGTCAAAAGTTCCATCATTATTCGTAGAAAGTAGTGTGGATGACCGTCCAATGAAGACTGTTTCTCAAGAAACTGGTCTACCAATCTTCTCAACAATCTTCACTGACTCTGTTGCAGAAGCAGGAAAAGATGGAGACAGCTACTACAGCATGATGAAATGGAACCTAGATAAAATCATTGAAGGTTTAAGCAAATAGTGAATCGGGGCTCCTGGGAAACCGGGAGCTCTTTTTGTTTTGAGTTTTGAATGAGAATAACAAACAGCGAGGTGAAGAAGAATGAATAAATTTTTAAAAGTGATGTTTATCTTATTAATCATTGCGATGACAGGAGCAATGATTTTCCAAATTTTCTTTCCAGAGGTGATGGGCGCACATTCGGGATACGGAGTTGCAGTCGGTTGGCAAAGGGAAATCGGCTTTTGGAACTTAGCCGTCCTTATGATATTAATTGCCGTAAATGTGAAGTATGATTGGTTTTATTTGCGAGTGGTATTGGCAGCACTGATGGTTGGAGGAATTGGTATTGGAACCAATCATCTGTTAACGTATTTAGCTCAGGCTTCTTCAGTAAATCTCGTTGGAGCCATTGAAAACTACCTTCTTGTTGTGGGATGGGCAGTTGGTTGGTATCTTCAAGACAAAATGGAAAAGATGAATCCATAGGGTTTATCTTTTTTTTGCAAATTTACACTCGCCAGTTGACAATCGAAAAGAATGGGTCTAAAATACAAAACAACTTAAGAACATAAATTCATTGACAAAGAGAGTACAGAATTTTGGAGTCCTAAGCGAGATGAGGTAGAGTGGAAGCTCATCGGATTAGAAATTCTGGAAGCGCACTTTGTAGAAAAGATGGAGAATTTAGTATCTATCTTCGCAGAAATCTGCGTTAACAAGGAAAAGGATCGGGAAGCAATTCCCCGTCAAAATAGAGTGGTACCACGACAGACATCGTCTCTTATGCGTTTAGCATAAGGGGCGTTTTTATTTTATAAGGAGGTTTCAAATGAAGAAAATCATAGCGCTGCTCATCGTGCTTGTCGGCTTTTTAGCTTCGTGCACGAATCAAGTAACAACAGAAAATAGTACAGGGTCAGCGGTTTTAGACCGTATTTACAAGAAGCAAAAAATCGTTATCGGGACGACAGCGGACTACCCACCGTTTGAATGGCATTATATTAACGATGGTAAAGACTCTGTTGTCGGAATCGATATTGATATCGCCAATGCCATTGGTGAAGCGCTTGGGGTAGAAGTAGAGATTCGAGAGATGGAATTTAACTTCTTGATTGCTGCGATGAAGTCAGGGAAAGTAGACCTTGTTCTTGCAGGGATTACGCCAACCGAAGAGCGTAGTAAGGAAGTGGCATTCACGAATATTTACTATGATTCACATATGGTAGCGGTCGTTAAGAAGACAGATGCTGGTAAATTCACGTCGCTGGATAGCTTCAATGGCACAAATGTCGGAGCGCAAAAAGGAACCTCTCAAGAAGGAATTGTAAAAGACACACTGACAGGCGCAACGCTAACATCACAACCGAAAAATCCAACCTTGATTTTAGCCTTGCAACAAGGAAAACTCGATGCAGTGATTATGGATAACATTGCAGCGGATGAATTCGTGAAGGCAAATAACGACATCACAGTCGCATCGGTAGAAATCCCAAGTGAAGATGCCGGAACTGCAGCCGTGGCGCAAAAGGGCAATGAAGTGTTTGTACAAAAAGTACAAGAGGTGCTCGACCAGTTAGAGTCTTCAGGGAAACTAAAAGAATCGATTATTCGCAATACGAATTTAATGTCAGAATAGAAAGAAGGAAAAAGAATGGAATTGATTATTAAATATTGGCCTCTGTTTCTCGAAGGGGCAACCACAACCGTGTTACTGTCATTCTTCTCTGTAATTGTCGGAGTTGGATGTGGAACGTTAATGGCACTCGCAAGACTTAGCTCAACCAAGTTTTTGTCAAAAGCAGCGAAGGTCTATATCGACATTATTCGTGGAACACCACTTCTTGTACAATTGTACTTAGTGTATTTTGGACTCGCGACCGTTCTTGATTTAAACGACTTTGTTTCAGGAGTCATTGCCGTGTCCGTGAATACGACAGCCTATATCGCTGAAATCATCCGTAGTGGGATTCAATCGGTGGATAAAGGGCAAATGGAAGCCGCTCGTTCAATGGGGATGCCGAAACGAATGGCTATGCGTCAAATTATCTTGCCACAAGCGATGAAAAATATTTTACCAGCCATCGGGAATGAATTTGCGACCTTAATTAAAGAAACCTCGATCGTCTCTTTAATCGGTATTCACGATTTAATGTACAGCTCGGATACCGTTCGTGGGGCAACGTTTACGGTATTCATCCCATTGTTAATGACGGCGTTCTTATACTTCGTCATGACTACGACGATTGCATTCTTTATGGACAAACTAGAAAGGAAGTTACAAGCCAGTGATTAGAACAGAAGAGATTAAAAAACAATACGGCGACAAGCAAGTCTTAAACGGAATTTCCACTCATATTGAACAAGGGGAAGTGCTCGTGATTATCGGTCCTTCTGGATCAGGAAAATCGACTTTCTTACGTTGCCTAAACTTACTAGAAGAACCCACTAGCGGAAAGGTATTCTTCAAAGACCAATGCATCAATGAAAAAGGAGTGGACCTCGATAGCGTGCGTCAACACTTAGGGATGGTGTTCCAACACTTCAATTTATTCCCGCATTTAACCGTATTAGAAAATATCACGATTGGACCAATTCAATTGAAGAAAATCGACAAGGCGGTCGCAGAACAAAAAGCGCACGAGCTTCTAGAGAAAATGGGCTTAGCTGATAAAGCGGATGTCTATCCAAACTCACTATCCGGGGGACAAAAACAAAGAATCGCGATTGCACGTTCACTTGCGATGGAACCCGATGTGCTCTTGTTCGATGAACCAACGTCAGCGCTGGATCCAGAAATGGTCGGCGAAGTGCTAAACGTAATGAAGGAACTTGCAGCAGGAGGCATGACCATGGTTGTCGTAACGCACGAAATGGGATTTGCCCGTGAAGTGGGAACGCGTTTAATCTTCATGGACGGTGGCGTGATTGTGGAAGAAGGACATCCAAAAGAAGTCCTTGAGAATCCGCAAATGGAGCGTACGCAATCGTTCTTATCGAAAGTATTAATCTAATAGAAGAGAAGTCTTATTTGCGATGATGCGGATAAGACTTTTTTTGTGGGTTGAAAAAATGTAAACAAAATGCTAACAAAGTCAAAGAAAGTTAGCAAAATGTTTACAGAAAAAATCCTTGCAATGAATCTTGTGAGGTGCTACAATACAAAACGTAAGAATTACGATTTAAGAAATGGAGACAGAATATATCATGAAAAAAACGACCTTTATTGGATTATTATTGATGTTTGTACTGGTTGCCGTTGGATGTGCGCCAAGTAATTCAAACAGCAAAACACAATCAGGAAAGCTAAAAATTTCAACGACCTTCTTTCCGATTTATGATTTTACAAGAAATATTGTAGGGGATGAAGGAGACGTATCGCTTGTCATCGGTGCTGGAACAGAGCCACATGACTACGAACCTTCTGCAAAAGAAATCGCAAAAATAAGCGAAGCAGATGCGCTTGTTTATGATAGCGAGTATATGGAAACATGGATTCCTGCAGTCCTTAAGACTATCGAATCTGATAGCAAAGTCAAAGCAATCAGCGCAACTAAAGATATGGTACTTCTTCCTGGTGGAGAAGAGGAAGAACACGATCATGACCACGCTGACGAAGGCCACAGCCATGAATACGATCCACACGTATGGTTATCACCAGAGCGCGCGATTCAAATGGTTCAAAACATTACGAAGCAGCTAGCGGAAGCTTTCCCTGAGCGTAAAGAAGCTTTCGAGAAAAATGCTAAAGCCTACATCGAAAAATTAACAGCGTTGCATAATGACTACAAAAATGCATTTAAAGATGCCAAACAAAAGAACTTTGTCACACAACATACAGCATTCCGTTATTTAGCATTAGATTACGGCTTAAACCAAGTGGGAATCACTGGGATTTCACCAGAAGCTGAGCCAAGTGCTGCACGTTTAGCAGAATTAACAAAATACGTGAAAGAAAACGACATTAAGATTATTTACTTTGAAGAAAATGCTTCTGAGAAAATCGCGAAAACATTAGCGGAAGAAGCAGGCGTTGAGTTAGCCGTATTAAATCCAATTGAATCTTTAACAAAAGAGGAAATGGATAAAGGTGAAGACTACATCTCTGTAATGCGCGAAAACCTTGAAGCGTTGAAGAAAACGACAGACCAACCAGGAAAAGACATCCAACCAGAACACGCAGAAAACGAGAAGACAGTTTCAAAAGGCTACTTCGAAGATAGTGCTGTAAAAGACCGCACACTTTCTGATTACGCTGGCGAATGGCAATCCGTATATCCTTACTTAGTAGATGGCACTCTTGATCCAGTCTTTGACTACAAAGCAAAAATTGGCAAAAAGATGACAAAAGAAGAGTACAAAGAGTACTACACAAAGGGATATAAAACAGATATCAAAAATATCAACATCACAGATACAACAATGGAGTTCCAAAAAGAAGATGGAACAACTGCTAAAGCGGAATACAAATATGTAGGATACAAAATTCTAACTTACAAAAAAGGAAACCGCGGCGTCCGCTACTTATTCGAAGCCGTGAACCCAGTAGAAGGTGCTCCTAAATACGTTCAATTTAGCGACCACAACATCGCTCCAGTGAAAACAGGACATTTCCACATCTTTATGGGCAATGAAAGCCAAGAAAAACTATTCGAAGAAATGGACAATTGGCCAACATACTACCCATCAAACTTGACAGGGTTGGAAATTGCACAAGAAATGGTTGCGCACTAAAAACCAGGATACGAGGGCGAGCGCTCAGGACTGAAACACTGGACCGAAGTAACGCAAGGGACTTGGAACAAGTCGTGCGGATACTACGGGAAGTGGACGTCAGTCCTGTGAGCCCGAGTTCAACTCCACAGGATGTGAGAGGGATTTCAACCAACCACTCCGAACAAATAGATGCAGACACCAAAACAGGATTCGATTTCGAATCCTGTTTTTGTTTACTCAAAATTAACTTATAAGTTAATTTTGATTTGTTAAACGATGCAAATTTATCATAAAAGATAATTATCATATATGATAATTTCGATCTTTTTCACCAGAAAAAAATAACCTCTAAAACCGCACTATCATGCAGAAAAATAAGCTTTCAAAAAAGTCCGATTTTTTGAGGTTGATTTGTTGACTATTACTAAACATAATGTATAATGGTCTTTGTGTCAGTAAACAATTAGTTTAAAAGGAGAAGACAATGGAAATCGGTTATCAACTGCGTGCCCTCCGCATTCAAAAGGGTTTAACGCAAGAAGAGTTAGCAGAGAGAACAGATTTGTCAAAGGGATATATCTCGCAATTAGAGAATGATTTGAGCTCACCATCAATGGACACGTTCTTTGATATTCTTGAAGTGTTGGGATGCCCTGCAGCGGACTTTTTCGATGAGGGGCCAGAAGAGGCACTCACGATCTACCGCGAAGAGGATATGACGATGATGGAAGACGCCAAGCACCATACGACGGTCACATGGCTCAATCCAGACTCGAACGAGCATGAGATGGAACCCGTTATTCTAGAATTTGCCGTTGGGGGAGCGTACAAGACGTTCCAACCATCACTTTCAGAAACATTTGGGTATGTGCTCGAAGGTTCGATTCAGGTCAAAGTCGGTAAACAAGTTGAAGTAGTTTCCAAGGGAGAGTCCTTCTATTTTGAGGCGAAAGCCAAACACCAAATTAGCAACGCCGCTAAGACAACATCGAAAGTTTAGTCGTGGCGACAGATTCATATTTATAATTAAGAAAGTTAGGTGCTAGCAATGTCAAACAACACAATTATCTCATTTGAGAATGTGAACAAATTTTATGAGGACACTCATGTTTTAAAAAATATCAACTTCGAAATCGAAAAAGGAAAATTCTATACATTACTAGGGCCTTCGGGATGCGGTAAAACAACAATCTTGCGTATTATTGCTGGATTTACAGATGTATCAAACGGAAAAGTGACTTTAAACGGGGCAGACGTTACTAACCTTCCGCCAAACAAACGTAAAGTGAACACTGTTTTCCAAGACTACGCATTATTCCCACATATGAACGTATTCGAAAATATCGCGTTTGGATTACGCTTAAAGAAAACTCCAGAAAATATCATTAAAGAAAAAGTGGCAGACGCTTTAAAAATGGTGCAATTATCTGGATACGAAAACCGTGAAATCTCACAAATGTCTGGTGGACAACAACAACGTGTGGCCATCGCCCGCGCGCTTGTCAATGAACCAGAAGTGCTACTGCTTGATGAACCATTATCAGCATTAGACTTAAAACTTCGTACAGACATGCAATATGAACTTCGTGAATTGCAACAACGTCTAGGAATCACATTTATCTTCGTAACGCATGACCAAGAAGAAGCGTTAGCGATGAGTGATGAAATCTTCGTTATGAGTAAAGGGGAAATCGTTCAATCGGGAACGCCAGTAGATATTTACGACGAACCAATCAACCGTTTCGTTGCGGACTTTATCGGTGAAAGTAATATCGTTGACGGGGTGATGAAAGAAGACTACCTAGTAGAATTCGTCGGAAAAGAATTCGAGTGTGCCGATGCCGGAATGCGTCCAAATGAAAAAGTTGAAATCGTGATTCGTCCAGAAGACTTATCGTTAACATCTATCGACAAAGGAAAATTAACAGTTGAAGTGGACACGCAATTGTTCCGCGGAGTTCACTACGAAATCATCTGCTATGACGAAAATGGTAACGAATGGATGATTCACTCCACTCGTAAAGCAGAAGTTGGATCAAAAGTGGGCTTATACTTCGAACCACATGACATCCACGTAATGCGTTTTGGAGAAAGTGAAGAAGACTTCGACGCTCGTTTAGAAAGCTACGAAGACGAGGTAGAAGAAAATGACTAAACAATCGCGTCTATTATTTTCCATTCCATACTTTATCTGGTTGTTATTATTCGTAGTAACGCCACTTGGAATGATTTTTTATAAATCATTCTTCGACATCAATGGTCAAGTAACACTTGGAAACTATACGAATTATTTCGCGTCAGGAAACTACTTAGAAATGACATTCAACTCAGTGTGGTATGCATTTCTTGTAACGCTTGTAACGCTACTTGTAAGTTATCCAACAGCACTTTTCCTAAGTCGCACAAAACATAAACAACTATGGCTTTTATTAATCATCTTACCGACATGGGTAAACCTACTATTAAAAGCCTATGCATTTATCGGAATCTTTAGCCAAACAGGAACAGTGAACAACTTCCTTTCATTATTTGGATTGGCACCACAAGAATTCCTATTCACTGACTTCAGTTTCTTAACGGTAGCAGCGTACATCGAGTTACCATTTATGATTTTGCCAATCTTCAACTCTATCGAAGAGTTGCCTAGTTCACTCATTGCGGCAAGCCGCGACCTTGGGGCAACAAAATGGGATACGTTTAGACGCGTCATCTTCCCATTAACGATGAACGGAGTGCGCAGTGGAGTACAAGCCGTATTTATTCCATCACTTTCACTCTTCATGTTGACTCGTTTAATTGGAGGAAACCGCGTGATTACACTTGGTACAGCCGTTGAGCAACATTTCTTAGTAACACAAAACTGGGGAATGGGTTCTACCATCGGGGTTGTATTGATTGTAGCGATGATTATTTTAATGTTTATTACAAGAGACCGTAGAAAAGGAGGCGTATCAGAATGAAATTAGAAAATAATAATAAGTGGAGTAATTTCTACTTAGTATTTGTATTTATAGTCTTATATGCGCCCATTTTTTACTTGATTTTTTACTCATTTAACAGTGCTGGTAGTATGAACGGATTCGAGAGTTTTACACTCGATCACTATAAAGCCGTTCTTGCGGACACACGTTTAATCGGAATTGTGTTAGATACACTGATTCTTGCACTCTTATCTTCGCTGATTGCGACAGTGATTGGAACTCTTGGAGCTATCATGATCCATTACATCCGTTCAAACCGTCGCAAACAAGTATTATTAGGCTTTAACAATATTTTGATGGTTTCTCCAGACGTTATCATCGGTGCCAGCCTTTTAATTCTCTTCACAGTGGTTGGATTCAAACTCGGCTTTATGTCGGTATTACTTGCGCATATCGCGTTTAACATTCCAATCGTTGTACTAATGGTTTTACCAAAATTATCAGAAATGAACCCATCGATGATTACAGCGGCTCGTGACTTAGGTGCTACAAGCTCACAAGTATTAACACGCATCGTTTTACCATCGATTACACCAGGAATTCTCAGTGGATTCTTTATGGCATTTACTTATTCGTTAGACGACTTTGCCGTGACATTCTTCGTAACAGGGAATGGATTCTCAACGATAGCCGTTGAAATCTACTCACGTGCGCGCCAAGGAATCAGCTTAGAAATCAATGCCTTAAGTACATTGATGTTCCTATTCTCATTATCACTTGTAATTGGATATTACTTCATTCAAAAATTCCAACAAAAACGATTGAATGGGAAGGCTTCAGAGAGTGACCTATTGAAAGGAGTCACACTATGAAGCGACTAACGATGTTAATCGGGACGATCGTAGTTTCTTGCCTAGTGTTGTTTGGAATGCGTAAGAATTTTGAAACAGCAACGGCAGGTGACCCTCAAACCATTATCGTATATAACTGGGGAGACTATATCGACCCAGAACTTATTACACAATTTGAACAAGAAACAGGTTATAAAGTTATTTATGAAACGTTCGATTCAAACGAAGCCATGCTGACAAAAATTAAGCAAGGTGGAACGAACTACGATATTGCCATCCCTAGTGAGTACACCATTCATAAAATGGTCGAAGAAAACTTACTTGAAAAATTAGATTATTCAAAAATCAAAGGGATGGAACATATCGACCCACGTTTCTTACACCAATCCTTTGACCCAGATAATGCATATAGCATTCCTTATTTCTGGGGAACGCTAGGAATTGTTTATAATAAGAAAGTTTATCCAGAAGGAACGATTAGCGAGTGGCGCGATTTATGGAATGCGGATTTAAAGGATTCCATTCTATTTATTGACGGAGCTCGTGAAATGATGGGGATTGCTTTACAAACACAAGGCCATTCTCTTAATGAAAAAGACGAAGCCATTGTTAAAGAAGCTGGTAAATTCTTGAAGACATTGATGCCAAATGCAAAAGCGATTATCGCTGATGAAATGAAGACATATATGATTCAAGGAGAGGCAAACATAGCTGTCACTTTCTCAGGGGAAGCTTCTAAAATGTTGAGTGAGAATGAAGATTTAGCCTACGTGGTTCCTAGCGAAGGAACGAACTTATGGTTTGATAATATCGTCATTCCAAAAACAGTAGGAAATAAAGAAGGCGCATATGCGTTTATCAACTTCATGTTGCGTCCGGAAATCGCAGCGAAGAATGCTCAGTATGTTGGTTATGCAACGCCAAACAAGGATGCGCTAGCGCTCTTGCCAGAAGACATTACTTCGGATGAGAGCTTCTATCCGAGTGAGGAAGCGATGGAAAAAATGGAGGTTTACGAGAATTTAGGAACCGACCTATTATCGCTTTACAACGACCTCTTTTTAGAAGCCAAGATCTTTAGAAACTAAGAAAAATCGAGACACGCTCTCGATTTTTTTTGTGCAAAAAAATGAATAAAGGAACTTCGTTCTTTTGAAATTCGGGTGCAGAAAACAAAGAAGAGGAGATTGGATAAGGTTCAATTCTCCTTTAAATCTAACGGATATCTTCATAGTAGTGATAGTGGCTGTACCGTGTTGAGCCTGTTGTCTCAAATACTACCGAGCTTCAAAGTGACTCTAGGAAATAAATTTCCAGAGTCACTAATTCACATCGGTTACAACCGCCACTATTCCTACTATAGAATCCGTTGATTTTAGGCTCATTGATCTTATTGATAAATCACTCTTCTTTTATTTTGCCGAATTTCAAAGCAACGAAGATTTTTTTGAAAAAAAGGAGAGTGTGCGGGATTTTAGAGTTCTGCTTCTAGAAAGAGGTGTTGGAAAGAGGAATAGGTCTTAGGGACAGCTAGGGGAACAGGGAGAGTGCTGAGATGGGTGCTAGGAGGATGATTGTGCTAATAAAAAAAGCCCTCGTCCGATTGGAGAGGGCTGGAGGTTAGTTTGTGTAGTAAAGATTTGTGCCAGCAAATTGTGGTTCGCAAGTCGCCATTACTCCTAGGCTTCGGAAGGTTTCTTCGTCGGCTTTTTTTGAAGGATGACAGTGCTGTGTACTTGTAAGTGGCGCAAGTTTTGTAATTGGTTTTTGGCAGCTTCTGCGGCAGGGTTAGTGACTGCTGAGATGCTGAGAGCAATAAGCACTTCTTTGCTATCGAGTGAGCGGCGTTGGTGTTTTAAGACGTCGCTTCCGAGTTGGCCAATCGCATTTAAAAATCACTGGTGGTAATAAATGGATGGAGTCACCAATTTTTGCTAATTCTTTAATGCAGTTGAGTAGGCAGGCTGCGCTGGCTGTCATGGTGTCTGATTGTTTTCCTGTAATGATTTTGCCGGTTTGGAAGTTGTAAGGCTACTACTGGAACTTTCGCTTGGGCTTCTTTTTCAAGAGCGGCTTTTACAACTGGACGGTCTTGTGGAGAGAGTCCACTTTCTTCCATGATGTACTTGCCACGTTGAGCTGCTTCCAGCGTTCCGATACCGCGTTTGTAGTCGCATTGGCCTGCGTAGTAACGGCGGATGATTTCTTGGTTGGAAGCTTCGCAAACGACTTCATCATCAGTGATAGCAAATCCAACACGGTTCACGCCCATATCTGTAGGAGAGTTGTAAGGGATGGGAGCGTCGCCGTAAATCTTCGTCAAAATACGACGGAGAAGTGGGAAGGCTTCGATGTCTCGGTTGTAGTTCACGGTTGTTTCGCCGTATTTTGCAAGGTGGAAGGTATCAATCATGTTGACATCTTCTAAGTCTGCAGTGGCTGCTTCATAGGCCACGTTCACAGGGTGGTTCAATGGTAAATTCCATACAGGGAATGTTTCGAATTTAGAATAGCCGGCACGACGACCACGTTTGGTTTCGTGATACAGCTGGCTTAAACATGTTGCTAGTTTTCCGCTGTTGGCACCAGGAGCGGTCACGACGACAAGTGGGCGAGTTGTTTCGATAAATTCGTTTGCGCCATATCCGGCGTCACTAACGATGGTTTCAACGTCCATCGGATAGCCTTCTGTGTAGCCGTGCGTGTACACTTTAATTCCGCGACGTTCGAGTGAGTTTTTGAATTGTGTTGCTGCAGGTTGTCCTGTGTAACGAGTGATGAGGACGCTGTTAATTTTAAGGTCCCAATAGTGAAGGTCGTCCATTAAGCGAAGAACATCTTGGTCATATGTGATTCCAAGGTCACCGCGGATTTTATTTTGTTCGATATCGCCTGCATACACACAGATAATAATCTCTGCTTTGTCGCGTAGGCGGTGAAGTAATTTGATTTTTCCATCTGGATCGAATCCTGGCAATACGCGCATCGCGTGGAAATCACCAATTAATTTGCCTCCGAACTCTAAGTATAGTTTGTCATATGCGTTTACTCGTTGAAGAATGTATTGACTTTGTTCTTCAAGGTATTTCTCGCTATCGAAATCCTAATTTCATAGAACAACCCCCTTAATTTCATTTCAGTAGTATAGCACGAAAAAAGGGGGGAATTTCTATAGAAAATGACGGCTTTTTGCCACACAGGAAAAAGAGTTGCAAGCGCCATAATGACAGAGTAGAATAGTAATGGACTCACTCAAAATAACGGAGGATTTTCGTATGAAGAACATGTTGGATTATATCAAAGAGTTTGGGCACGTTTCGTTTGAAGAAAGAGCCTTTTCTGAAATCGACGCATTAGTTTTAACGGAATTAGAGTATTTACCACTTGAAAAAGTTGTTCCAAGCGATGAAAATGGGGAGAATTTTGTCACAGTGAAAGAAATCGCTGAGTATATGCAGGAACATAAACAAGAATTATTCGATGAGAATCCAATGATGATAACGCAGGAGCGACATGAAGTATCGCAAGTGATTGCGGATGCACCTCGTTTCCAATCGTTGAAATTCTTCGGTGTGGTGAGCGAATGGGATAAAGATACAACAAAACAATTCGCAGCTGTCACGGTGGAAGTAGAACCTAGTGTCAGACTTGTTGTGTTTAGAGGGACGGATGAAACGCTGATTGGCTGGAAGGAAGACTTCCTAATGACGTATTCACCACTTGTTGCGGCTCAGACGGATGCCAAGGAGTATTTAGCCAAACAAGCCAGTTTATGGGGTGGGGACTTAATGATCTCAGGACATTCAAAGGGTGGTAACTTAGCCATTTATGCTGCGGCTACTCAGGAGGAAGACGTGCAACTGCGCATTGTCGATATTTTCTGCTTTGATTCTCCTGGATTGTACCGTTCTGTACTTGAAACAAAAGGATATCAAAATATAGTGCCATTAGCGATGCGTTATATTCCACAAGATTCACTTGTTGGATTAATGCTAGAATCCGAAGTGCCGTATGTCATTGTCAAAAGTAATGCCACCGGTGCGATGCAACATAGCGCCATGACATGGGAGATTGAAGACGGTCAATTTATTAAGATGGAAAAATTAACCAAAAATAGTCAGTTGAATGACCAAACGTTCAAGAAATGGACGGAATCGGTGAGCGATGAAGAACTGGAATTGTTCTGGAATGTGTTCTTTGAACTACTATTTTCTGTTGGAATCGATACGGTGAATGATTTATACGGACAGTTTATGCATTATGTGCAAGAGTTCTTGAAGGCAGCAGGGGATATGGACGAAGAAAAACGTGAATTGTTAACACGTATTGCGCTATTACTCGTTTCGACTCGCTTTGAAGTTTGGAAAGACTCGTTAGATATGTCTGAGATGGTGCCGTTTGAATTGCCTGAGGTGAAATTGCCAACATGGGATGAACTCATGACGACTTTAAGTTGGAAGAAGAATGGCTTTGAGGTCCATTATCGTGCTACTGAGGAAAACGAAGAGATTCGCGCGTACTATCAACAGCGCCACGAACAAAAGAAACACGAAGAGCAATAAAAAGAGAGTTGTCCAAAATTCACTTATAAGTGAATTTTGGGCAACTCTTATTATTTATACTATTGTTCGCGTTCAATCGCGATGGCAACGCCCATGCCGCCGCCTACACAGAGGGAAGCGACCCCGATTTTACCGTCGAGTTGGTCGAGAGCATTGATCAGTGTGACCACAATACGAGTGCCAGAAGCACCGATTGGATGGCCTAGCGCAATAGCACCACCAAATGGATTTACTTTTTCAGTTGGAATCTTCAAGTCTTTGATGACCGCCATGCTTTGTGCGGCGAATGCCTCATTCAGTTCAAAGACATCCACTTTTTCAAGCGGAATCCGTGTACGCGCTACTAATTTTTGAATGGCAGGGACAGGACCGATTCCCATAATCGAAGGATCGACACCAGCTTCAGCATAGCCTTTCAATGTTGCAAGAATTGGAAGGCCAAGCTCTGTTGCGTATTCACGTGTTGTCATGATGACACAAGCGGCACCATCGTTAATTCCAGAGGCGTTTCCGGCAGTTACTGTTCCGTCTTTTTTGAAGGAAGGTTTGAGGCCGGAAAGACTCTCAAGATTCGTGTTTGGACGGATAAATTCATCCGTTACTTTTAAGTCGTCAGATTTTGTTTTGCGATTGAAGACTGCTACAGGAGTGATTTCGCTAGCGAAACGTCCTTCTGCTTGTGCTTTAGCGGCTTTTTGTTGAGAAGCCACAGCGAAAGCGTCTTGTTCTTCGCGGGTAAATCCGTATTTTTCAACGATGTTTTCAGCGGTAATTCCCATAGGGTCTTGTGAGTAGGCGTCCGTTAATCCATCATTAAATAAAGAGTCTACTAATGTCACAGGACCATTTTTGGGAGCAAAGCGTTGTTGTAATAAATGCGGCGCAAGACTCATATTTTCCATACCGCCGGCTAAGACGATTTTAGCATCTCCTAGTCGAAGGACTTGTGCGGCTGAAATAATGGCTTTTAGTCCAGAACCACAGACTTCATTAATTGTTACGGCAGTACTTGCATGAGAAAGGCCAGCGCCTAGTCCGACTTGACGTGCTGGGTTTTGTCCAAGACCTGCTTGTAAGACATTTCCAAAGATGACTGTATCAATTTGTTCAGGTGAAAGATTCGCTTTTTGGATGGCAGCTTTTGCGACCGTTGTTCCTGTTCGATTGCGGAAGTTGTAGCAAATTGCCCGCCAAATTTACCAATCGCAGTACGTGTGGCACTCACGATGACGATATCATTTCCGTTCATATTTTCATTCCTTTCCAGTCTATATTTCCTATTTCGTTTCTATTCTATAAGATTTTGCATAAGAAACCTATCAATTTAGTACAAATAATTAGTAAAGAATTGTTTAAATTCCCTAACATTTGGTGAATTCAATTGTCCTAACGGCGAATTTTTGCTACTATAGTGTGTGCTAAGAAAGAACAGGAAGCTCTATTTGTGTTTGGAGAGCTTTATTCGTAAAGGAGAACAATAATGAATATAGGGATAGATAAGATTGGCTTCTTCGTACCGCCGACTGCATTAGATATGGAAGCATTAGCAGCCGCGCGTGGAGTAGAGCCAGCTAAATACACGATTGGAATTGGCCAGTCTACAATGGCAGTAGCACCAGTGACTCAAGATATCGTGACTTTAGCCGCAAATGCTGCGTTATCCATTATCGATGATGAAGATCGCGAATCTATTGAAATGATTTTATTTGGGACAGAAACTGGAATCGATCAATCAAAATCAGCTGCCGTCTATATGCAACGTATGCTTGGGTTATCAAACCGTGTTCGTAGCGTGGAATTAAAACATGCCTGCTACGGAGCAACAGCTGCCTTACAATTAGCAAAAGGGCACATTGCTTTAAACCCAACTTCAAAAGTATTAGTCATCGCAAGTGACATTGCTAAATACGGATTAAACTCTGGCGGGAGAACCAACACAAGGTGCTGGAGCAGTCGCAATGATTGTTTCTAGTGACCCACGTTTACTCGTTTTAGATAACGAAACAAGCTTATTCACTGATGACGTGATGGACTTCTGGAGACCAAACTACGCACCGTATCCAATGGTGGACGGAAAATTCTCAAACGAGCAATACATCCGTTTCTTTGCAGAAGTTTGGAACGATTATCAAGCAAAAACAAATGCGCAGTTCTCAGACTTTGACGCAATTTGCTTCCATTTACCATATACAAAAATGGGGATGAAAGCCTTCAAGCCATTCTTAGAAGAAATGAGCGAAGAGGAACAAGAACGCTTCACAGCGCGTTACCAAGAAGCAGCCGTGTATAACCGCCAAGTCGGAAACATCTACACAGGTTCATTATTCTTAAGCTTCATCTCATTATTAGAAAACAGTTCTGTATTAGTAGCCGGAGACCGCATCGGATTCTTCAGCTATGGATCAGGAGCCGTTGGGGAATTTTTCGCCGGTGAATTAGTCGAAGGCTTCGAAAACCAATTGCACATCGCAGAACATAAAGCATTGCTAGAAAACCGCAAAATGTTGACAGTAGAAGAATACGAAGAAATCTTCACAGAAGTGGTGGACGCAAGCGGTGAACAAACCTTCACACGCGAAGACAACAGCCCAATTACATTAACAGCCGTTGTTGACCACCAACGTCAATACACAATCAAATAAGACGATAACCGTAGCCAATAAAAGGCTGCGGTTTTTTTGTTGAAGAAGTAAAAAATAAAAATGTAACATATATGCTACAGTAGCATATATGTTACATTTCGAATTTTAAAATTAAAAGTAAAATATAAACGTTGAAATGCTGCGGTTTTTAGCGGTATATTCAACAACCTCGTTTTAGGTCGATTGCACAAATTCGGAACGTTGTAGTAAATTTTCCGAGAAAAAATCAAAAAAATTTTTTCAGTCACGCTCCACTTCAAATTACCAAAAAGTCTTAGAAACCCCTATGGGATACACTTTCTAACACCCTGAACCGTCCCCTTCAAACTGAGTGGCGCAACACTTTTTTTCATTTTTTTATAAAAGCAGAATGTGAATACGCACTTTTTTCGGGTTCTATAGTAATAGTAATGGGGAATAGTATTAAATGCGAGGGAGAAAGACAGAAACACCCTAGATACATTATTGTATCTAGGATGTTTCGTTTTCTTTCCCCCACAAAGTTGAATAGGTATGAGCAAGCTGTTTACAGTGCAGCTCATACCATTCAACCACTGTGCTTAGCAGGAGTTAGAAATTTATTTTTTACTCCTGCTTTGAGGCTTTAAAGGAGAGAGACCACGGGGCTCGAACCGGTACCCCATTACCGTTACTATGAAGAAACCCGAAAAAGAAAAGTGAGTATTTACTACAAATACTTCGGCACTCTTTACTATTTTGTGGTATCCTATGTAAAGAGAAAATGAAAGAAAGTAGTAGCGCCATGAAGAAAATTATCGTCATAAACACCGGTGGTACGATTGCCATGAGTGAAGACCGCTCAACCGGTAACGTAACCCCAACAAGCACAAACCCATTAACCAACTCCGACACCATTTTTGCACCAATCGCAAGTGTCGTCGTAGAGGATCTATTTAATCTTCCGTCTCCACATATGACAGAGGAAAAAATGTGGGAAGTTCAAAAGCGAATCGTTCAAGCGCAACAGGAAGGCTTTGACGGAGCGGTGGTGACTCACGGAACTGATACATTAGAAGAAACGGCGTATTTCTTAGAGTTAACAACAGATGGAACATTCCCAATCGTTTTAACGGGCGCGATGCGTTCCAGCAATGAAATTGGAGCGGACGGGTTAGCGAACTTACGTAGTGCCATTATTACGGTGACGAGTCCAGAGAGTGTGGATAAAGGCGTTCTTGTCGTGATGAATGATGAAGTTCATGCGGCAACATATGTGACAAAGACACATACTACAAACGTTGCGACTTTTCCAAACACCAACCTTTGGACCGCTTGGATTAGTATCAAAGAGTGAAGTCATTTACTTCCAAAAATTCTTACATCATGAATATTATCCAATTAAAGAACTCTTGGATAAGGTATACTTATTAAAAGCATATGCTGGAATGGATTCCATGTTATTTGACGCCATTGCCGATTCAGATGCCAATGGAGTAGTCATCGAAGCTCTTGGGGCAGGAAATCTTCCTCCAATGGCACTTCCTGGATTGCAACGTTGCTTAGATAAAGGAATTCCAGTCGTTCTGGTATCCCGCGCATTTAACGGTGTAACGTATGACGTCTATAATTATCTTGGCGGAGGCAAACAGCTTCATGAAGCAGGAGTGATTTTCACAACAGGGCTTAGCGGACAAAAGGCTCGTGTGAAATTGTCGGTGTTATTAAGCGCTCATGCGAACAGAGAAACAATCATTAGAGCATTTCAAGTATAGGAAAGAGGAATAGATATGGTTAGAAAAATTGGACGAGTGGTTCGACAATATGAAGGAAAACCGATTATTTACGGCATGCCACTTGAAGAGCTAACAGCTTGGTTTGAAGCAAAAGGCGAAAAGAAATTCAGAGCAGGTCAATTATGGGATTGGCTTTACCGCAAACGTGTGACTAGTTTTGAAGAAATGACAAACTTGCCAAATCACTGATTGAACAGTTACAAGAAGAGTTCACATTCCCAGTGTTAAACGAACGTATCAAACAACAATCAACAGACGGAACACGTAAATTCCTCTTTGAATTAGCAGATGGCCTCTTAATAGAAACGGTACTAATGCCACAAGAATACGGCTTATCTATCTGTGTAACAACACAAGTAGGATGTAATATCGGATGTACTTTCTGTGCCAGCGGGATTATCGCAAAACAACGTGACCTTGTTGCTGGGGAAATCGTAGCGCAAGTCATGCACGTACAACGCACATTAGACGAAGTGTCTCCTGGGGACCGTGTCAGCCATATCGTAGTCATGGGGATTGGAGAACCATTTGATAACTATGATAACGTGATTAAATTCTTGAAAGTGGTCAACTCGGATAAAGGACTTGGAATCGGGGCTCGTCATATCACTGTATCTACAAGTGGTTTGGCTCCAAAAATTCGCGAGTTCGCAGACGAAGGATTACAAGTGAACCTTGCATTGTCACTCCATGCACCAGATAATGATACACGTTCTCGTATTATGCGTATCAACCGTAAATATCCAATCGAAGTCGTGATGGATGCGATTAATGAATATATCGCTAAAACCAACCGTCGTGTAACTTTCGAGTACATCATGCTTGATCACGTGAATGATTCTGTGGAACAAGCGCAACAATTGGCCGACCTTCTTGCGGATAAGAAACGTCTTTCATATGTCAACTTAATTCCTTATAACAAAGTTCGTGAACATGACCAATATGAACGTAGTGGAAAAGAACGCGTAGTAGCCTTCTACGATGTGTTGAAGAAAAACCACATCAACTGTGTTGTTCGTAAAGAATTCGGACATGATATCGAAGCAGCCTGCGGACAATTACGTTCAAGCCAAATGAAACGTGACCGCGCTGAAAAAACAAAAGCATAATAAAATAGATCTACCACACTTCAGAATAGAGGTGTGGTTTTTTGTGTGCAAAAAAGGAAACTTCTTTTGTTTTCCGCCAAAAGTCCTATATACATTGGATTAAGACAATGGTACACTATGAGCATAGTCAGATTTTGAAGTGGAGCGAGTATATATGAAGGTTGTTTTTCAGAAATTTAAAAAAGAAGTGTTCATCATGATTACGTTGCTCACCCTTATTGCAGGGGCGGAGCTTGTATCCAGTATCGTGAATGCGCAGACTTTAGATACTTTAGTGAACATGGATATTCATAATTTCTTTTATAAGGCGATTTGTTTAGTTGTTATTTTTGCATTTTATCTATTGTTTACATATATGTTGATTCGCTATCAAGCCTACTTTAATCAAAAAGTTGCGACGTGGTTAAGGGACCGTATTAGTCATTCTATTGAAGCGACGTCTTATGGACGCTTTTATGAAAAGAATAGTCAAACGTATATCTCGTGGTTTACAAGTGACTTGGAGCAGATTAAAGGGAATGCGATGAATCCAACCTTTGAAGTCATTGGAGGAATTATTTCTGCGGTCATTTCTGCGGTAGCATTGTTTATGTATCATTGGTCTATCGTCTTACTAGCAGCTATCTGTATTGTCATCATGGCCGTGTTACCGGCTTTATTCTCAGCAGAACTGACAGAAAAAACCATCAAAGTGTCAGAAGCCAATGAAAAATTCGCAAAATCCATTTCGGATTTATTGAGCGGATATGATACCCTATTTGTTTTTCGGAAGCTAGCGTATTTAAAAGACAAAATCCATGAAAAATCGGTTGAAGTAGGAGATACGCATCGCGATTTTAGTAAGTCGATGGCCAAAGTTGCCGTTAGTGGTGGGATTGGGAATGTCTTTAGCCAAATTTCAGTATTTATCTTAACGGGATACTTAGCTTATATTGGCGAAGTGAGTATCGGGAGTATTCTAGCAGCAATGGCATTAAGTAGTACCATCTTCAACGTGCTTGGAAATATTAGTCAAAAGATTGGTTCGATTAAGAGTGCGGACTCATTGTTTAACAAATATGAGCAATTAGAACCAGCAGCTCTTGTAGAGGAAGCACCAGAAGAGGCACCGCGCACTCTTATTGAAGTGAAGGATGTTTCATTTAACTACGGAGAAAAGGTGATTTTAAATCATGTGTCTCTTGGATTTAATGAAGGACAAAAATACGCGATTACTGGCGAGAGCGGAACAGGGAAATCAACGCTGTTAAATATTATTGCTGCTAAATTAACGGAGTATTTAGGAGAAGTGAAACTCGCTGGAGTTGATGTGAAGAAACAATCCTATGATGAGTTATATCGTCAAATGGTCTATATCGCTCAAAAACCGCATATCTTCACGACAACCATTCGGGAAAACGTAACGCTCACTGAAGAGTATACGGATGAAGAAGTTTGGGCGTCTCTTGAAAAAGTTGGACTCGCTTCGATCGTACGAAACTTACCACAGGGATTAGATACAGTTCTAGGCGATGGTGATTCAAATCTATCCGGCGGTCAGTTGCAACGCATTGCCTTTGCGCGCGGATTGATGAAACAACCAAAAGTCTTCTTGCTGGATGAAGTCAGCTCCAACTTAGATGAAAAGACAACCATTGAGGTGTTAAAACCAATCCTAGAAGATAAGAGCGTGACAGTGCTATGGGTAACGCACCATCTTCCAGAGGCATTAAAAGAAAATATCGATCAAACAATTCAAATGAGTGAATTAAATCAAACGGCTTAACGAATGTTTAGTGACCTTCCTATGGATGAATAGGGAGGTCTTTTTTGATGTATCGAATGCATGAAAAAGTGCGATTTGATAGGTTTTTGCCTCAAAAAGGAACGAAAAACAGTGTAATAAATGAAGAAAGTATGACCGAGATTGTAAGAAAATTCTACGAACGTGTTACAGAATGGTGTCAAATGTTACGGAAACATATGTTCTTGTCATCTGTTTGTCATAATAACATCAGAAAAAGTCAAAAAAATTAAGTGACCTTAACAAACCGCATAAAATCAACATTTTCAATTTTATTCGTGGTAACATTATTAGCATCAAATAAGTTCGCAACCCAAAAAATCCAAGCGAACGAGGTTTTTGACTTTAGAAAAAGTCGGAAATCGGAAAGGAAAATATGAAACCAATCAAGAAACAATTCATGATGGTGACAGCATCACTTGCTTTATTTAGTTTTGCAGGATTTTCAGCAACTACAGCAAGTGCAAACGAAGTAGAATGGACAGCACGTACTGTAGAACAAGTAAAACAAGATGTTAAAACAGACGATAAAGGTGTACAAGAGTACACAATTAAATGGGGAGACACATTATCAGTAATTTCTGAAGCAACTGGTGCATCATTAGATACATTAGTTCAAGTGAACGAAATTCAAGATGCAAACCTTATTTACCCAGGTACAGTGTTACGTTTCTCAGCGGACCAAAAAGAAGTAACCGTTGATAACGGAACAGAACAACACTCATACCGTGTTCAAAACAACAACGAAGTGAAAGAAGTAGAAACAACTGAAGCGACAACACAAGCAGCAGAAACTACACAAGCAGCAGAAACTACTCAAGCTGCTCAAGCAACAGAGGCAACTCAAACAACTCAAGCAGCTGCAGCTTCATCAAGCCAAGGCGGTTACTACTTAACAGTTGAAGCAACAGCGTACTCATATAACGAAGCTGGTTTATCAAACTACACAGCTGATGGAACAAACCTTGTTAGTGAACCAAACGTGATTGCGGTTGACCCAAGCGTTATTCCATTAGGATCATATGTTGAAATTCCAGGTTATGGAGTATTCCGTGCTGCAGATACAGGTGGCGCAATCTACGGAAATAGAATTGACGTTCACTTAGTAAACTTGAATGATGTTTACAACTTCGGACGTCGTACAATCACAATTCGTGTATTACAATAATCACACTATTTTTTGAACTAAACTTAACTTAACGAAGAGTCAGGCATTCGTCCTGGCTCTTTTTTTGTTTTCAGAAAGTTAAGAAAAGGTAAGAGAATGCTAGAAAAATAGGCAAGTGCTTAAAACTGTGGTATATTAATAACATCGATTAAAAAGAAAACCGATTGGAGAGGGAATTTTATGAAGAAAAAATTCGTAGGAGCATTAGCGCTTGCATCAACTTTAGCATTAGCGGCTTGCTCAAATAATTCAGCAGAAAACGTTGCAACTACTAAATACGGTAACGTTACAAAAGATGAATTTGTGACAGCAATGAAAGATTCTGTTGGGGAACAAACATTACAACGTTTAGTATTAACGAAAGTATTAGAAGGATCTATTGAGGATGCAAAAGCTCTTAAAACTGCTGCAGATGAAGAAGTGGCTAAATTAGTAGCTCAATACGGTGGCGAACCTGGTTTATTAGCGGCTTTACAACAAAGCGGAATTACTTCTGTAGATGCATACCGTCAAACACTTTACTTAAACAAATTAATGACAGAAGCTGTTAAGAAAGCTGCGAACTTCTCAGAAGAAGATATCAAAGCGTACTATGATGCGTGGGAACCACAAATTACAGTTCAACATATCTTAATTGCTGCTAAAGCAGATGCATCTGACGAAGAAAAAGCAGCTGCTAAAACAAAAGCAGAAGAATTAATCCAACAATTAAAAGATGGTGCTGACTTTGCGGAATTAGCTAAAGCAAACTCTGCAGATACTGGTACTGCTGCAAAAGGTGGTCAAATTGGACCATTCAAACGTTCAGACATGGTAACTGAATTCTCTACAGCAGCTTACGACTTGAAGAACGTTGGAGATATCACTGAAACTCCAGTTCAAACTCAATTTGGATACCACATCATTAAGTTAGTATCTAAAGAAGAGAAGAAACCATTTGATGAAATGAAAGAACAAATGGAAAAAGAAATGTTAGATGCGAAATTGAAAGATTCTGCATACTTACACCAAACAATGGTAGATTTAGTGAAAGCTGCTGACGTGAAAATCACAGATGAAAGCTTACAAAACGCTTTGAAGAATTTCTTAAAAGCAGCGGATTCAGAAACAACAACAACAGCAGCTAAATAAGACTGTTTTAACCTCTGCACGAACTTTCGTGTGGAGGTTTTCTTTATTCTAGAGTCAGTTTAGGTGTTTTGTTTCTGTTTCAAAAACAAATGTCTATAAATGGAAGAGTTTTGTTGACATCGAAAAGAATGGGCGTATAATGGAACCCATAACGCATAGAGATGGAGAGTACTCATCGGAGCACTGAGTAGAGAGCTTAGGGTTGGTGGAACTAAGTAGTGACGAAATGAGGAAGATGGCCATTGAGCGGACTTTCTGAGCAGTTGTAAGGGAAGTACGGGGCGCCCGTTATAGCGGTACGATTTCAACGCATCGACGTGGAATCGGGTGAGGTTTATCTAGTGATGGATAAACGAATAAAGGTGGTAACACGGTATTTTTGAAATGATCGTCCTTTGTCCTTTTTGGGCAAAGGATTTTTTTATTGTGTTCGACAGTTTAAGGAGGAATGTTTCAAATCAATTCACAACCAACACAACAATTTTTAAAATCGGAGGAAAAACAAAATGAAAATTAAACACTTATTATTAACAGCCGTTGCAGCAATCACATTAGCAGCGTGCGGAAACCAAAGTTCACAACAATCTAGCGAGGCTTCTAAAGCAACTGAAGCTCCAGCGCAAACAGTAAAAGTAGCCGTTGTAGGTAGCGCAGCACACGAAATCTGGGATTACGTAGCTGAAAAAGCGAAAAAAGAAAACATCAATATCGAAGTTGTAGAAATGAACGACTACGTATTACCAAATACAGCTCTTGAAGAAGGTTCAGTTCAAATGAACGCGTTCCAACACCGTGCGTATTTAGCACAATGGAACAAAGATAAAGGAACTGATTTAAAAGAAATCGGTACAACATTTATCACGCCATTATATTATTTCTCAACAAAATATAAATCATTAAAAGATTTACCAGAGAAAGCAAAAGTGTTAGTTCCTAAAGAAGTAGCAATCCAAGGTCGTGCATTAGTTGCCTTACAAACAGAAGGTTTAATCACATTAAAAGATGGCGTTGGAACAAAGCTTCATTAGCAGACATCACAAGCAACCCACGTAACTTAGAAATCATCGAAGCAGAATCAGCACAAGCTCCACGTTTATTACAAGACGTTGATGCAGCTTCAATCAATGGTTCAATGGCTCAAGATGCTGGTTTGAAAATCGAAGACAACATCTTCTCAGATGCAAACCACTTAGATACAATTCCTAAAGACCGTTACAACATCATCGTTGTTAAAGCAGCAGATGCTGACAACCCAACATACAAAAAAATCGTTGAATTATATCAATCAGACGATGTAGCGAAAAAAATGGATGAAATCGCACCAGGACAATACTTCCCAGTGTGGAATTCAGATAAATAATCCCTTTAGACGTCAGAGTACAAGGATGCTCTGGCGTTTTTGTTTGGAATAGGAGCAGATTCTGATTGCGTGTAGTATAATGAAAGTGAAAGTTCGAACGTTGGAGGAAGAATGATGAAGACATGGATAAAACTAGCGTTGCTGTCGGTAGTAGCTGTTATGCTTGCAGCATGCGGAAAAAAGGAAAAAATCCCTCTACCATATGCGTTGCAGTCAGATAGGATTTGGATGGATGTGCATCACGGAGAGAAAACAGAGTTAGATCCACATAACACGGTGACGGCGGTCTATCATTTTGATGGAAAAGGAAACGTGCTTGCCTATACAGGATTGGATTTGGACCTCGGGGATTTAGGAGGGAAGAATGAAAAACAAATTTTAGAACTAGCCCAAAAACAATTTGAACGAAATTTCTATCGCCATAAACAACAACTTCGAGAAAAATTGGAAGTCCAATTAGAGGCGCTGAGAAAGGAAGGTATTAAAGTATCGTGGGAGGAAAATTCTAAGGAAGTCCGAGAAAAATTGAAAAAGATAGATGAAAAAATTAAAGATTTACGAGAACAATTCAATGCAGTAGATTTCGCTGAATACGAAAGCCCAAAGCCTTCGCCAGTCAGCTACTCCTTTGGGAAATACGACGAAGACAAGTATAGAAAAGGCAAAACGCAGTTGATTGTAAGATTTGAGGTACAAGAACTTGCTGAAGAGTCGATGGAGTATATGAATGTAAGGGTTCAAAAATATTTGAGAGAAGGATTCTTTGCTTTAAATGCAAGTGAAGTCAAAGGTTCTTATTATGTAGGCCTCACAGAAGCAGGGCTAGAAGAGGATGAACCTGGGGATTATCATGACTTTATGACACCAGTGGAAAAAGATCGTAAAGGAATTAAATTAATAGAAGAATAACTAAAAGAAAAAGGAGTGGCGAACACCACTTCTTTTTTTGTTGTTAATATTCGCGTTTGGAAACAAAATCACTTGTTTTACAATATTGAAACAAAATAAAGTTAAATAAAACGAACGAAAATAAATTTAACGAACTAAAATGTACGTGTTTTATATTGTAAAATAAAAATAGTTCTAGTATACTTAAGTCGTCAAATAAACCAATAAAAAGGAGTTATCATTCCAATGGATAAGTTTTTTAAACTGAAAGAGAACGGCACGAACGTTTCAACGGAGTTTTTGGCTGGGTTAACGACATTCTTCGCAATGTCATACATCATTTTTGTCAATCCGAACATTCTAAGTAAAACAGGGATGCCATTCCAAGCAGTCTTCTTATCAACGATTATTGCAACAGTTGTCAGTACATTAGTGATGGGTCTTTTCGCAAACGTACCTTACGCATTAGCACCAGGGATGGGGTTAAACGCGTTCTTTACATTTACAGTTGTATTCGGCCTTGGATTCACTTGGCAAGAAGCATTAGCAATGGTATTCATTTGTGGTTTATTCAACATTTTCATTACTGTAACAAAAGTTCGTAAGATGATTATTAAAGCCATTCCGGTCAGTATGCAACATGCTATTGGGGGCGGGATTGGGATTTTCATCGCTTATATCGGTTTAAAAAATGCCAACCTATTAGAATTCCTTTCTGATTCAAAAACGATCACTCAAGTCAATGGTGCTGCGTATAATGTCGCTACAGAAGCGTACAAAGGCGGCGTGTTCAGCGTGAATTCAAATGGTGGCATCGTTCCATCTCTTGTAAACTTCACGTCTCCAGGAGCCCTTCTTGCAGTGATTGGTTTAGTCATTACTGTAGTCTTATTATTGAAAAAAGTTCGTGGGGCTATCTTGCTTGGGATTGTTTTAACAACACTTTTAGCGATTCCAATGGGGGTTGTCGATTTATCAAAAGTAAGTTTTGAAAGTAACTCACTAGGAGCAGCGTTCAATGACTTAGGCACAACATTCATGGCCGCTTTTGGCTCAGAAGGAATCGTGAAACTCTTCTCTGATCCAGCGCGCTTACCGTTAGTATTTATGACGATTTTCGCATTCAGCTTATCAGATACATTTGACACACTCGGAACATTTATCGGTACAGGTCGTAAAACAGGAATCTTCTCTGAAGAAGACGAACGTCAACTTGAAAACGGATCTGGATTCTCTTCTAAGATGGATAAAGCCTTATTCGCAGATGCCATCGGTACTTCTATCGGGGCAATTTTCGGTACTTCTAACACTACGACTTATGTTGAAAGTGCAGCCGGAATCGGTGCTGGTGGACGTACTGGGTTAACAGCAGTCGTTACAGCAGGTCTCTTCCTATTATCAACATTACTAGCACCATTCGTGGGCATCGTTCCTGCAGAAGCAACAGCGCCAGCGTTAATTATCGTTGGGGTGATGATGCTTTCTTCATTCGCTGATGTGAAATGGGACGAATTAGACGAAGCAATCCCAGCGTTCTTTGCCGGCATCTTCATGGCACTTTGCTACAGTATCTCTTACGGTATCGCAGCAGGATTCATCTTCTACTGCTTAGTGAAAGTCATTACTGGTAAAGCAAAAGACATTCATCCAATTTTATGGGTAGCGACAGGATTATTCATCCTTAACTTCATTATCTTAGCTCTTCTATAAGAGTAAACATCAGCTGATAGTGACACACTTATTTAAACTTTAGCCATAATAGGGCACCTAAGTATTTTTGCTTAGGTGCTTTTCCTTTTATTTCATGATAGGATAGAGGAGACAGAAAGGGAGTTGAATATGACAGAACAAACAACTGAAATCACTGCTTACGAGCGTTCCGTAGCGCTTGTGAAGGCAGAACTTACTCAATATAAACCAAAACAAATCGATACGGTATTAGGCCTCTTGCAAGATGGCAATACGGTACCGTTCATTGCGCGTTATCGTAAAGACCAAACCGGTTCTTTAGATGAGGTGCAAATCCGTGAAATCGAAGAGCGCCAACGTTATTTGGAAAACTTCGAAAAACGCAAAGAAGAAATTAGCCGTCTCATTGACGAACAAGGCAAACTGACGCCAGAGATTACGGCTGCACTAAGCAAGGCGACAACTTTAACAGCGTTGGAAGATATTTATCGTCCGTATAAACAAAAACGTCGCACGAAGGCAACGATTGCTAAAGAAGCCGGACTAGAGCCATTTGCATTATGGTTACTCATGACGACGAAGGATTCTGTAGAGGAAAAAGCGGAGACTTTTATCAATGAAGAAAAAGGAATTCTAACGGTCGAAGATGCGATTAACGGCGCCGTAGAAATTATCGCCGAATGGATTTCCGATGAAGCAAAATACCGTAAACAATTACGTCAATTTACGCAAAAGAACGGTATCGTGAAATCTGTCGTGAAGAAGGAAGAGCTCGACGAGAAGAAAGTCTACGAAATGTACTATGACTACGAAGAGCCTGTGAAATCCATCGTTCCTCACCGCGTGCTTGCCTTAAACCGTGCAGAAAAAGAAGATGTAGTCCGCGTGACGATTGAAGTCGACGTGACAAACCCTCTTACAAAGATTAAAGAAGAGAAAATCAAAAATCCATCTTCCCCATCTGCGCCGATTGTAGAAGGCGCGATTGAAGAAAGTTACAAACGATTCATCGGACCAGCCATCGAACGCGAAATTCGTAATGAACTCAGCGAAAAGGCGCAAACACAAGCGATTGCTATCTTCGGTGAGAACTTGAAGAACTTATTATTACAAGCGCCAATGAAAGGTCAAGTCATCTTAGGACTCGACCCAGCGTACCGTACAGGATGTAAATTAGCGGTCATCGATGAAACAGGGAAAGTACTTGGCAAGTCTGTGATTTACCCTCACGTAGGAGCTTCAGAAGCTAAACGTGCTCAAGCAGGCGGACAATTCCGTCGCATCGTGGAACAATACGGAGTAACACTTGTGGCGATTGGAATGGAACGGCTAGCCGTGAGTCTGAACAATTTGTGGCGGAACAATTACGACAAATCCCTCGTAAGGTGGTTTATACTATCGTCAGCGAAGCAGGGGCCTCTGTGTATTCTGCCAGCGATATCGCACGTCTTGAATTTCCAGATTACCAAGTTGAAGAGCGTTCCGCAGTCAGCATCGCTCGTCGCTTGCAAGACCCATTAGCCGAATTGGTTAAAATCGATCCAAAAGCCGTGGGGGTTGGACAATATCAACACGACGTTCCAGAAAAACAATTAGATGAGCAGTTAGACTTTGTCGTTGAAACAGCCGTAAACAAGGTTGGGGTAAACGTGAATACGGCGAGTGCCGCTCTCTTAGAGCACATTGCTGGATTAACGAAAACAACAGCAGCCAACGTAGTCACTTTCCGTGACGAAAACGGTAAATTCACAAACCGTACGCAATTGAAGAAAGTACCTCGCTTAGGGCCAAAAGCTTACGAGCAAGCCGTTGGGTTCTTACGAATTATCGATGGAACGAATCCATTTGACGGCACTGACATTCACCCAGAGTCTTATGATGTTGCTAAAGCCATTTTGAAAAAAGCCAATGCTGAAAAATTAGCGCTTGGTTCACCAGAGTTGGAAGAAGCTCTTAAAGGACTGAATGCTAAAGAATTGAAAGAAGAATTTGGCATCGGACAAGAAACGCTGGAATTAGTGCTGGATGGATTATTGAAACCAGGACGTGACCCTCGTGAAGAAGTCGCAGGACCAATCTTACGTAGCGATGTCTTGAAGATGGAAGACCTACAAGTGGGGATGGAACTCGAAGGAACCGTTCGTAACGTAGTGGACTTCGGTGCATTCGTCGATATCGGTGTGAAACAAGACGGCCTTGTGCATATTTCGAAATTGAAAAAGGCTTCGTAAAACATCCAAGTGATGTCGTTGCGGTTGGGGATATCGTAACGGTTTGGGTAACGGAGCTTGATCTTAAGAAAGGTCGTGTCGGCCTCTCTATGATTGGACCGGAAAATAAATAAAAGTTTTAATCGCTATTACTACGTTCCGCTTGGAATCTTTATAGTAGTGACAATAGCTGTATCGGTGTGAGCCTTGCGTCTCATCACCTATCGAGCCTCAAAGTGACTCTAGGAAATAAATTTCCAGAGTCACTAATTCGCACCGATTACACTCGCTATTATCGCTACTATAGATTCCGTGCAGAACTTCGTAATAGCTTTTTTGTTGCCAGTCATAGAGATGTCTTTGTGGAAAGGGAAGCGTGTTTGGCAGTTCCTAGTAAGAGATCCGTAAAAGATTTTCTGCACAACCATAAAGAGGATTTAGTGAGTGCACAGCTTTGGCTAGATGGAAAGATAGCATTCTCTTTTAGTTACTTGCACAGAAAAATTATTGCTGCATAAAGATGATTCCGCAAAGACTAACGGATTCTATAATCACAGTAACGTGATACGCATCGAATGTGAATTAAGCGGAGTAGGGACTTGTCCCGTACTCCGCTTTTGAAGCTTCGAAGGTGAGAGACCTAGGGACTCGAACCGGTGCAACGTTACAGTGATTATGAAGACATCCGTTAGGAAAGGCGGAATCATTTCTTATATAAAGAGCACCACAGCGAACTCTAAATTTTCAGTAAATTCCACTTGCATTAGTGGTATTTTTTTGTGGATGCAAGTATACTAAAAGAGTATATGCTTTGAGCATGGAATATAGAAAGGGGAGTGTGAGATGACTCAAAATCCTGCTTTAGTTCAGTTGACAGAAAATGCCAACCAAATTTATCAACTCATTTCAAAACAAAAAACACATCTTTGCTTGGCAAAATGCCCAGCATTCGAAGAAATTATCGATACACAATTATTCGGGTTATCGAAACAAGTGGATTTCGCAGTGTCACTTGGATTAATTCACGCGAACGAAGGCCATAAAATTATGGCTGATTTAGAATACGCATTAAACGACATGTATACGCAAGTGTACGAAGAGTCGCGCCAAAATTAGAGGAGGCTTGACGTGTTAAACTTTCATGAAAAAATGAAGCACCTTCTCAATGTGGACCCGCTCATTATGGGGTTGTATTCGGTACTTTCAATTTTCGGACTCGTCATGATTTATAGTGCAAGTAGTTATTACGCACTTGCCAATCAAGGAAACTCAGAAGCGTTTATGGTGAAGCAATTTGTCTTTATCATCATCGGGATTTTTATGGCGCTTGGGATTTCCGTTCTTCCTGAGAAATTCTTGAAGGATCAAAAAGTGATGATGGGAGTCGCAGAGTAATCTTTATCCTGCTAGTGATTGTATTATTTACACCCGGTGTAAACGGGGCGAAGAGTTGGATTAACTTGAAACTCTTTAGCTTACAACCGTCCGAATTGGTTAAACTATTTGTGATTTGGACATCGGCTTATATTTATAGTAAGAACGAACGTAGTAAACGTGATTGGAGATTCTATCTCATCCCAGCTGGAATTACGGCATTCTTCATCGGAATGGTTATGCTTCAGCCGGACTTAGGAACGTCCATCATTATTGCGGGAGTTGCCGTACTACTTGGCCTTATGACAGGTGTCTCAAACCGCGCGCTAGCTATTTGGGGCGTTGTCTTTGCTGGACTATATGGCCTCACGTATTTAGACGCTTCGATTTTTGAAAAATTCGGATTAAAAGCGTACCAATTAAGCCGTTTTACATCATTCCATAATCCGTGGAGCGATCCAACAGGTGCTGGTTATCAATCGATTCAAGGCTATCTTGGGTTATCCAGAGGTAGCTGGCTTGGAACAGGGTTATCGAATTCTGTTCAAAAAACGGGGTTCCTACCAGAAGCCCATACCGACTTTATTTTAGCGATTGTCGGAGAAGAGTTAGGATTTATTACAATCTTTATTCTCCTTCTTGCAATTTTTGGATTAATCATCGCGATTATTCGCAAAGGAAATAAATGTCGTAATCTTTTTGGAAAATATTTATGCTACGGTGTGGCGATTTTATTCTTGATTCAATCAGGAATTAATATTGGAGCACTCGTTGGGGTAGCGCCTTTAACAGGGGTGCCATTACCGCTAATCAGTTATGGTGGGTCGAGCTTCTTTGCATCCAGTGCCGGAATTGGTCTAGTACTATGGGCCATTCGACGTGATAAAGAAAGTCGCGAACAAACGCCGCCGCCAACAAGAGAAGGTCTTCCAGAAGAGGAAGAAGAAAAAATTATCGAATTAAAAGCTATGTAGAAGGGAGAAACAATGGAGCAACAAGAAAGACAAGCACTCGTTGTTTGGTTGTATACATTGAAACCAATTAAACAGTTGAAGAAGTTTGGGAATATTCACTATATTTCGAAACGCTTAAAATACATCTATTTATATGTTGCTAAAGATGAAGCCGAAAGCGTCATGGAACGCTTATCGACATTCCACTTCGTTCGTAAAGTGGAGCCATCATTGCGACAAGAACTTCGAATGGATTTCACGCAGATTCTTCCTGAATTACGTGAGGAAATCGAAAAAGAAAAAGCAGAGAAAAAAGCTGCAGAACTATAATAGAAAAGAAGCCGTGCTCTCTAATGAGAACACGGCTTTTCATTTTATAATAGGAAGATTCCAAATATTATGGATAGAATTCCAAGAAGTGCGGCTACCTCTAAAAAGAGGAGTGTCGATGATGCGGTAAAGAGGGTGTGCTTCTTGTGCTCCTTATTCGGAGTGAAGCTCTTTAGAAAAAGAGTAAAGAAGTCGGTGCGACTTAAATACGCAAAAATACCGATCATTAAACAAACAAGTGCGCACATAAAAAGAGCGTTGCTAAGGGCAAGTAGACTAAAGGGGCCCGTCAGCGTTACATAGCCCATACATAATAATAGTAGGATTCCAGAAATGAGTCCTATTTTTTTATAGTCGAATGACATAAACTTCCTCCTTTTCATGTCGTTCTTTTCACTGTAGCAGAACTTTTGGCAATTCGCAACGACTAGGTTGATACTAATTAGTTGAAACTTTAATTCTTTAGATAGTATGATGAAACAGAATTAAGATATCGATGGAGGTGCAGAGTTGAAAAACTATTTAAATATATCGGGAAACGTGTTTTCTACATGTTCCTAACTTTATTCCTGATTGCGACGATTACATTCTTTCTAATGAAACTATTACCTGGGTCTCCATATGCCAATGAAGAACAGTTAACGCAGGCACAACTAGAAATTATGAATGCCAAGTACGGCCTCGACAAGCCTGTATTTGTTCAATATTTGATTTATATTACTGGATTATTCCGTTTGGACTTTGGACAATCGTTCCAATATAACTCAACCGTCGCAAACCTGATTTTCTCTCGTGTAGGGCCAAGTTTCCAATTAGGGTTCCAAGCCTTAATCTTCGGGACAGTGGTAGGGTCGCTACTAGGGATGATTGCGGCCATGAAACAAAATACATGGGTGGACACACTCGCAACATTCTTTGCGATTATTGGACGTTCGGTACCGAGTTTCGTGTTTGCCGTTGTGCTTCAATTAATCTTTGGAGTGATTTTCCCAATTCTACCAATTGCGTTATGGAATCAAGGATTTATCTCTTCGATTCTTCCAACAATGGCACTTGCGATTTCACCAATTGCCGATTCGGCGCGTTTCGTTAGAACAGAAATGGTAGAAGTATTGCATTCCGATTATATTGAATTGGCGCGTGCGAAGGGCTTAAGCCGTTTCGAAGTCGCGTTCAAGCATGGATTTAGAAATGCGATTATTCCGTTGGTGACTATTCTTGGACCAATGCTCGTTGGACTCATGACAGGGTCGATGGTAATTGAAAACATCTTCGCGATTCCTGGGATTGGGGAACAGTTTGTAAAATCAATTTTAACGAATGACTACCCAACAATTATGGGAGTAACAATGCTTTATTCGGCATTACTCGTATTTGTGATTTTAATTGTAGACTTGCTATACGGATGGATTGATCCTCGTATTCGTATTACTGATGAAGGAGGGGAAGCGTAATGGCAGAATTAACAGAAAAAGAGTTGTTCCAACGTGTGGATTTAACGCATAGTGCTGACCGTGAAAAAATCGCTGCACCTTCTCTCAACTTCTTACAAGATTCATGGAGACGATTGACGAAGAATAAAGGGAGCTTTAGTATCGCTCTTTATTATTCTAGTGATTGTGCTATTAGCAGTATTAGCGCCGGTCATTGCTCCATTTGATCCATTAGAACAAAACACCGAATTTGCGAACTTACCAGCGCGTATTCCAGGTCTCTTCAACGGATACCGTAACGGAGTCGATGTGTATGCGCAACAAGGGGTTCCAGAAGGGGTCAACTTCTTCTTCGGAACAGATAACCTTGGTCGTGACTTATTCTCACGTGTGCTTTACGGGACACAAACATCGCTCATCATTGCCTTTGTTGCAGCGTTGTTTGATATTACGATTGGTGTGACTTACGGAATTATTTCTGGATGGTTCGGCGGACGCGTGGATACTGTGATGCAACGTTTTTTAGAAATCATCTCAGCGATTCCAAACTTAATTATTCTTGTATTAATGTTACTCGTGTTAAAACCAGGTCTCGTATCAATTATTATCGCGATTGGATTTACTAGCTGGGTAACAATGGCGCGTGTCGTTCGTGCACAAACTTTGAAACAAAAGAATTTAGAATACATTTTAGCGTCTCGTGCACTAGGACAAAGCTTCTGGAAGATTGCTTTTAAACACTTATTACCAAATATGGCAGGTTTAATCATCATTCAGACCATGTTCTCCATCCCATCAGCGATTTTCTTTGAAGCCTTCTTAAGCTTCCTTGGAATCGGGATTCCAAGTCCGGATGCGTCTCTTGGAGCCCTTATTAATGGGGGGTACAAAACATTCCGTTTATATCCTCACTTGATGTGGTTCCCTTCAGGAGTGCTCTGTGTATTAATGATTAGCTTTAACTTATTGGCAGACGGTTTACGAGATGCCTTTGACCCGAAAATGAAAGACTAGGAGGATTCGAATGAGCGAAACTATTTTATCGATTGAAAACTTACGAATCCACTTCGAAACATTTGCGGGAGAAGTACAGGCGATTCGTGGAGTGAATCTGAAGTTAGAAAAAGGCGAAACACTTGCTCTTGTCGGTGAATCCGGCTCAGGGAAAAGTGTGACTGCCAAAAGTGTCATGAAACTATTATCGAATAATGCGGTCGTTAAAGAGGGAGCTATCATTTTTAAAGGTGAAAACATCCTCGAGAAGAGTGAACGTGATATGCAATCGATTCGTGGAAAGAAATCGCCATGATTTTCCAAGACCCAATGACGTCACTCGACCCTACGATGAAGATTGGAAAACAAATTACAGAAGTGATTATAAAGCACGAGAAAGCCTCAAAAGAAGAAGCCGATAAACGTGCTGAAGAATTACTAGAGCTTGTAGGTATTCCAAATGCCAAAGAGCGTATGAAACAATATCCTCACCAATTCTCTGGTGGGCAACGTCAACGGATTGTCATCGCTATTGCCTTAGCATGTAATCCAGATGTGCTCATTGCTGATGAACCGACAACAGCGCTTGACGTAACGATTCAAGCACAAATTTTAGAGCTTTTAAAAGAACTGCAACAACAATTCCAAATGGCAATTATCTTTATCACGCATGACCTCGGTGTGGTGGCCAATGTCGCAGACCGTGTAGCCGTCATGTATGCCGGAAAAGTCGTTGAAGTCGGAACAGCGGATGAAGTATTTTACAATCCGCAACATCCATATACTTGGGGATTGCTTCGTTCAATGCCAACATTGCATACAGGAGATACGCTCTATGCGATTCCTGGAAGTCCACCAGACTTACTCGACCCACCAGTCGGAGATGCCTTTGCGCTTCGTAGTGATGTGGCGCTCGAGATTGACCGTGTGAAGGAACCGCCGATGTTTGAAGTGAGTCCAACACACTTTGCAGCAACATGGCTCTTGGATCCGCGTGCTCCAAAAGTACCTGTTCCAGAAGAAATCGTAAGAAGACGTAACCTCTTCTTTACAGAAGGAGGACAGGCGCATGACTAATTCAGAAGAAAGAAAAAAACTAGTTGAAGTAAAACACTTAAAACAGTATTTTGGTTCGAAGAAAAATGTGGTGAAAGCCATCGATGACATTTCCTTTGATATTTTCGAAGGCGAAACATTTGGTCTTGTGGGGGAGTCTGGTTCAGGGAAATCAACGACGGGACGTGCCTTGCTTCGTTTATACAAACCAACTGAAGGCGAAATTCTCTTCGAAGGAAAAGATATTGCGAATTTGAAAAAAGGAAAAGAATTGCTCGAGTTTCGTAAAGAAGCGCAAATGATTTTCCAAGATCCTTATGCATCGCTCGATGGTCGTATGAAAGTACGTGATATTATCGCAGAAGGCATTGATATTCATGGCCTTGCGAAAACAGCAGAAGAACGCGATGCCATGGTGGATGAACTGCTTGAAACAGTAGGATTGAATAAAGAACATGCCAATCGTTATCCACATGAATTCTCAGGCGGTCAACGTCAACGGATTGGGATTGCTCGTGCTTTAGCCGTGAATCCAAAATTCATCGTCTGTGATGAAGCCATTTCAGCGCTAGACGTATCGATTCAAGCGCAAATCGTGAACTTACTCAAGAGATTACAAAAAGAAATCGGCCTTACGTATTTATTTATAGCCCATGACTTATCAATGGTGAAATACATCAGCGACCGTATTGCAGTGATGTATCGTGGTCGTATCGTGGAAATGGGTTCTGCGGACTGCGTGTATAATAACCCGCAGCATCCGTATACGAAAAGTCTGCTTTCAGCCATTCCTCTTCCAGACCCACGCGAAGAAAAGAATCGCAAACGTTTGGTGTATAAAGGGGAAGAGTTTAGCGAAGAAGCAAGTCTACAAGAGGTGGAGCCTGGGCATTTTGTTCTTCGTTAAGTAATAAGAAATCGCTAAGAAAATCGTACTTTTTATTGAAGGTATAGACATTTTCACAAGAATTCTGTAAAATAACAGTACTATCCACTTAGAGGATAGCCCGTACATGGTTGCGGAGAAGAGGATCTGCCCGAAATGGAGCAGTACCGAATATAGAACCTTAATGAGAAGGGAGAGAGAGTTATGTCAAATCAAGAAGTTTTTGATAAAGTAGCTCAACTAATTGCGAACCGCTTTAGCGTTGACGTAGAAACAGTAACGGAAGGCATGACATTCCAACAAGACTTAGGAGCAGATTCACTAGATGTTGTGGAATTAGTTATGGAATTAGAAGACGAATTTGGTGTTCAAATTTCTGACGAAGATGCAGAAAACATTACAACAATTGGAGATGCAGTGAGTTATATTGCAGCTCATCAATAAGAAAATGGGAAAGCCGGAACTAAAAACTTCCGGCTTTTTTGTCGTTCTCCTAGAAATGTTGATAGGATGGGGATGTTAAGAAATAAGAAGAATCGATTGTCCTTTGATTATAGACAGATGTTGTGTAATGTGCTTGAAATGCGATGATGAAGCGAATTTAGCAATTAAGAATAAATGAGATTTCGATAAAAAGATGATGAGAAAGTAAAATAAAGGTTGCAGTAAGATGGGAATGGGAGTAAAATTTAAGATATTCTATAACAAATCCAACTTGGAGGGAAACGCATGAACAAAAAAGCAATTGCTGGTTTATTAGGTGCTGCTTCTTTAGTAACATTAGCTGCATGTAATAACAACAAAGCGAACAACGCGGGTGGGAGTCTGCTGCAACAGCATCAGAACGTAAATTCCCAACTGAAGTAACAAATGAAGGGACAGTCGTAAAAGGCGGAATCATCAACTATGCCATCGTGTCTTCATCACCATTTAAAGGGTTAATCCAACCATTACTATCGATTGATAATTCCGACGGTACATTAGAAGATTTTGCATTTGCAAACTTATTCGAATTCGATGAAAACCAACGCATCAAAAAAGATGGCGGTATGATGGAATTCACTTTAGATAGAGAAAAGAAAACTGTAACATTAAAATTCCGTTCTAAAGACTACAAATGGTCAGATGGACAACCTTTAAATATTGATGACTATATCTTTACTTATGAATTTATCGGACGTAAAGACTATAACGGTGTTCGTTACGATGAAAATGCTGCAAACATCGTTGGTATGGAAGAATACCATGAAGGAAAAGCAGATAAAATTTCAGGTCTAGAAAAAGTGGATGACCAAACAGTTGTAATCCACTTGAAAGAAGTATATCCAGCTTTAGAAAAAGGTGGAAATGCGATTATGAGTAGTCTCTTACCAAAACATGTATTCAAAGATATGACTTATGACCAAGCAATCGCTTCAGATGCAGCTCGTACTAAAGTTGTTGGTAATGGACCATTCATCGTGGATAAAGTAGTTCCAGGGGAGTCTGTAACATTCAAGAAAAACCCATACTACTATAAAGGCGAACCTAAAGTGGATGGCTTAAAAGCTGACGTTGTATCTCCAGACTCAGTCGTTCAAGAAATGAAAGCTGGTAAATATGACTTCGCTACAATGCCTCCAGAACTATATGATACTTATAAAGATTTATCAAACATTACTTTAATTGGTAACATCACAAACAGTATTTCTTACATTGGTTTCAATATGGGACACTTTGACAAAGATAAAGGTGAACACGTATTTGAACCTGGTAAGAAGATGAGTGATCCAGCTTTACGTAAAGCAATCGCTTATGCATTAGATAATGACCAAGTAGCTAACGAAACTTACCAAGGGATACGTATCGCTGCGAACACATTATTATCGCCATTCTTTGGTGAAATTTATGCGGATAAATCAGAAATCCCAGGATTCACATACAACCCAGAAGAATCTAAGAAAATCTTAGCGGATGCAGGATACAAAGATACTGATGGCGACGGTTATGTAGAAGACAAAGAAGGAAAACCACTAACAATCACATTATTAGTGGCTACAGGTAGCCAAACAGATGATGCTGTCGTTCAACAATACATTGAATGGTGGAAAAAAATGTTGGTCTACGTGTAGAGTTATTAAATGGCCGTGCATTAGAATTTAACGCATACGCTGAAAAAAACTAACGAAATACGCTGATGACTACGATATGTGGTTAGGTGGATTCACAATTGGTTACAACCCTGACCCAGATGGATTATACGGACCAATGGCTCGTTTCAACTTCTCACACTATGTGAACGATGAACACACTAAATTGATTAGTGAAATTGCTTCTGACGCTTCATTTGACCAAGCTAAACGTGTTGAGTTATTCAAACAATGGCAAAAAAATTCGTATTCGAAAATCCATTCCAAGTTCCACGTTTCAACGCTTACTCATTAACAGCAGTAAATAAACGTGTGAAACACGTGAATATTGCTCAAGGTAAAGAAACAGGATGGGAACAAGTAGAATTACTATCTGAAACTGGCGTTAAAGCTGAATAATTTAATAGTATTCCATTCAAAGGTCTCGCAACTGCGAGGCCTTTTTTGTGTTATTTAGGCTCTTTGTCATATAGCGTTGATGATGAATATTAGGAAGGGATTAAGCAACTAATTGTTGATTAATTCCTTTGATATGTAGCGTAGCTTCTAGTATATTGTTCATATGGTCATCATCCTTTTGTATTAGGGTTAGGCGCTTTTAATATAATGGATGTTGGCCTTTTTGTATACACTAAAATAGGGTTGGTGGAAATTTTCCATCAACCCTAAAAATTATAGAACCTATTTTTTTAAATAATAAAAGTTAACTAAACGTTGATATTTAAAATATCAAACCTCATTTTTTATCATCAATCACTATATTTATCTCTTGGATTTTTCCATAAAAAGAAATATAAAAAATATCCTATCCATATAGCAAAAAAAACCATACGAACATGAGGATTAAATAAAACAGAAGAATCGTAAAAAGAATAGCCTAAAATCACAAACAATATAGTTCCCATAATTCTTGATGATTTTTTAAAAGAGTAAACTGCTTTTTTAAACATTATTGCCACCCCACTACTGTAATAGAAATTTAGAAGAACCAAGAATTTCCGATTGCAAGAGCTGCAAACCCTAAAACCACCCTAAAAAGGGTGGTTTTTTGAATTATTTTTTTAAATAATAAAAGTTAACTAAACGTTGATATTTAAAATATCAAACCTCATTTTTATCACCAATCACTATATTTATCTCTTGGATTTTTCCATAAAAAGAAATATAAAAAATCTCCTGTCCACAGAGCTAAAAACCCCATACGAAATTGATGACTAGAAAAAATTGAAGGATCGTAAAAAGAATAGATCAGAAACACAACTAATAAAAGCCCCATCAGTTTTGTTGCTTTTTTAAAGGCAAAAATTGCTTTTTTACCCATTACTGCCACCCCGCTGCTGTAATAGAAATTGCGAAGAGCGAAGGGTTTCCAGTTGCAAGAGCTGCCATTCCTCCAATCGCTGCATAATAGTAATTGAAGTCGAACCAAATTCCATCTTGAACATAAAACACTCCAGATTGCGCAACAATTCTAAAAACCCCGTCAACTACAGGGTGATTTACCAAAACTCCTGAAACAATCGCTTCTAAAGCTTGGATAATATAATTAATGGTATAAGCACTTAAATATACCCTTGCAAAATTCCAATAAAACTCAATATATGTGCCACCAACACTAAACATAGAAGCAGAAGCAGTTGTTACAGTTTTATTAGAATAATCCATTTTTTGTATTTCTCCAGAAAGAGAAATAGATTCATTAGCTCTAGCAATTTTCTTTAAAGCTAGCCTATTGATTTCTTCAGAATACGGATTGGCATTCAAAACATATCCATTAGGAGTTAATTCAACATAAGGTTCTATTTTTGCTTCTTCTTCTCTTGTTAATTGTCTTTCTTCTAATTTTGCGATTTCATAAGTTTCTTCATTTGCATAAACATTAGTAACTAAAGCGCTCATACCAACTGCGTTACCTAAAACCAAAAACGTAAACAACATTGCTATTCTCTTTATTGACTTTTTGAACATTGTAAAAACCTCCTTGATTTTTATTTTATTTTTATGTATATATTAATTTTACTCCTCATTTTTTGTTTTTGCTAGTCTTTTTTTTCATATTCAGTAGCGGTATAATTAATTTTTAGGGTACTAAATTAGGGGCTTACTCCTCCACTATAACCCCGAGCAAGCGTGCGACGCTTGACCCAACCTCTAGCAATTATAAAATTCCATTTTTTTAAATTTTACTTACGTGTCGTTTGTCAAAATCTAACAAAATAAAAAAAGAAATAAGGGTAAATGAATGATGTTTACCCCCTTTACTGGGCACTTCACTAGTATAGGGGGCAATTTTATCTATAAAGAATGTTGAAAAGTTAATTTTCAGATAGTGGTATTAAAGAGCCTGATTGTGTTGACACGGCTGGAATAACAAACAGAAATATATTGAAAAGAGAAATATAAAATCTATGGAGATAAGTATAGATATGTAAATATGAATAAAAGCTATAGGATGGGATTTTTAATAATCTCTGTGGATTAATTACTTCATAACAACTGATTTGTACATAAATTTGACATCCGTTGTGTAGATAATACTAATTATATAAATTTAAAAAAAGTGTAAAAACGGAACTGATATCTTATTATAAATTTATAGTGGAGATAATATAACTATGAAATTAAAAATAATGTAGTTGCTTTACGAAATACTATTTTATTTTGATACTTTATTCTAGACATTTTAAAATAAAATAATATAATGAACATGAGAATTAAATCACAATGTTAAAGAGGCGATGGACCTATGCTTTTCGGAGAAGAATTTTTAAAGGAAATAATAGAGGAAATTTCTAACAAAAAATGTAAGCGTTTTATATCTTATGGATCCTTGATGACCGGTGAACTTGGTTACTATTACCTATTAAGCTTATTATGTGAATTAAGATTGTATAATAAAAAGAATTTTGAAACAAAATTTATGCAATTTCTAGGAGATGTTAATTATTTTGAAGATGAGTCTTCCTGTTTTACTGGATATGCATCTCTTGCTCTAGTGATTTCTGAAATAAATAAAGGAAAAGAAATTACTAAGTTAGAGAAAGAGATAGATAAGAAGGTGATGAGAAATATATATATTAATAAAAAAGAGACTTTTGAAGGAAATCTCGATGTCATTTATGGGAATGCAAATATTTTATTATATTGTATAAGTATGTTTGAAAGATATTCACTAGGGGAGCATCGTGATGCTGCAATATTATTATTGAAAAAAATAGAGTCATATCTAGAATCTGTTTTTGATAAAATTGATTATGTTTTAGGTTTAAATGAAAAAAATTATTCTAAAGGAAGAATAGGTTCGGCCCATGGGATATCAGGTGTCATTTCTATATTATTAATTGCTTATAAAAATGGTGTTTATACTTCAAAAACCAAGCAACTTATAAGAAAATTATTAAATTTTTTATTTGACACCCCAAAGTTAGATCAAATAATAAATAGTAATTTATCGTGGTGTCATGGTTATACAGGATTAATACATGCTATCTTATTGGCTAAAAATATTGGAATCGTATCAGATAAATATGATAAATATTTTAACAATTATATTAATGTTCTAAGAGATGTTGAAAAATAATGAAATATATGATAATCTTGGGCTCTGTCATGGATTAAGTGGCCTTCTTTTGGAAATTTTTTTATATTTGAGAATATGTTAAATTTTAAAAACTGATAAATTTCAAGAAATAAAAGAAAAAATAATCAATAGAATAAAATTGGAATGGAATAAAGATGTTTCTTTTCAACCTGGAGATCCTGAAAGTATATTATTTGGACGACTAGGAGTATTGTTTATCGTTTTAATAAATGATGGGTATATTTTTTTTGAAGACTCAATAGTATCAAGGTTGTTACTAAAAAAATGACGATGAGGTAATCTTATGAATAAAATTATTCGAACGGTTCATTATTTATTGAATATCTCAAAGTATCGTTTTTTTCTTATCAGTTATTCTATCTTGTAGTAGAAGTTTGTTGCCATTAATTCAAATATATTTAATGCAGAAAATTGTTAATTTAATATCTGTTAATCAATCGTTATTAACTTCTAAAGAACTGTATAATTTAATATTAATTTATACATTTGCTTTAATTCTAGAACTAATTTGTGGAAAAATAGCAGAATACAATATTATGCATTTTAGAACGGAAATCGAACTAAGTTTTACTGAGGAAATATTAACGAAGGTTTGTTATTTAAGTTTATCTTCGTTTGAAGAGTCAGATGTTCAAAATAAGGTTCGGAGAATCTGCAGTTTTGGATCAAGTACAATCTATACTACACTTAATTTTGTACTGGAGATAATTATTAATTCAATAGTATTATTTGTTTCAGTTATCTATGTTATAAAAATTGATACTAATTTGCTCTTCCCTTTATGTATAGTATCAGCGTATTCTTCATTAAAAATTTATAGATGTAAGTAAAAAATTATGAAATTGATTTTTTTACAGACAGAACAAAGAAAAAGAAAAATTGGTATTTCAATTTTTTTGATAACGCAGAATAAATCTTTTAAGGAATTAAAAGTTTTCGGCGGTGTTAACAAAATTATAAAGAAAATCAAATCAAATATAATGAAATTTTTTAGTGATGAAAAGTATTTGTTTTGGTATAGTCTTAAAAAAACGGGATTATGGCAAGTATATAATATTATAATTGTTATTTATGTATTAATTCGTTTTTCTTCAAACGGAAACTTTAATGTAGGAGATTTGTTAGCTACTATTCAAATTGTTAATAAATATTTAGGGGCTAGTCAAAGTATGTTGTCAAGTATTACTACATTTAACGAAAAAAAACTACTCTTAACAGAAGTGTTTGATTTTCTTGATTCACGAGAAGTAAATAGTCGAGATGATTTTAATCCTGAGTCGTTTAAAAAAATAAGTATAATTCATGGAAGTGTGAAATGTTCAGATACAATAATACTTGAAGAAATTCAACTCGATTTAGAAGAAGGAAATGTCTATTTTGTGGTAGGTGAAAATGGGGCAGGAAAAACTTCCTTAATTAAGTGTTTATGTGGGCTGTACGAATTAGAAAAAGGAACAATGTACTTAGATGATAGGGTAGTAAGAAAAAGTGAAGAATTATTGAATTATTGTTCGGTGCAGTTTCAAGATTTTACTGAATTAGAGATGGATGTTATTGATAATATATATTTTTCTGCCGAGGAGAAAGATAGTGTTGTAACTTCAACAGTTTTATGCCAAGTTGGTCTAAACACAAAAATTAATTCTTTACCTCAAAAGGAAAGAACTAGACTTGGGACATGGTTTTCTAATAGTGTTAATCTTTCGGGCGGGGAATGGCAAAGGTTAGCGATTGCTAGAGCTTTATCACGAGACGCAAAGATTTATTTGTTTGATGAACCAACATCGATGCAGGATTTATTCTCGAAAGAGAGAATAATAAAAATACTTCGTAAGCTTAGTAAAAATTCGATAGTAGTTATAATAAATCATAACATTGAAAATTTAAGACCAGAAGATAAAGTAATTTTTATATCAAATAAAATTGTAAATAATGTACAAGTTCATCAGCAATTAATAGAAGACAATCATGAATATGCAGAATTCGTAAGGAGGGGTTCGAATGAAAAAAATTCATGATGAATTTTTCTTTAGAAAATCGTTGTTTACACCGAGTATGTATTTTTCTTTCTCTGATAATATGATAATTGATAATAAAAAATTTCAATTGGCTATTTATTTAAATTCACCTATTCTATACCAATCAATATTTATGGTGAAAGAAAAATTGAAAAAAAGTGAAGAAATATTACATAAATATTTTTCTAGGTGCTGTTTTAGAAATACTCCTTTTGGGTATTTTTCAGGAGTAGGTAAGGGAGAGTTTGGAGAAAAAAGATCAGAAGAAATTATTGCTACACCATATTTAAATGTTGATTCAAATTGGATAAACAAGATAGTGCAGCTGATTGAAAATGATTCTTTGGTTTTTAGTAAACTTTATGTTTATCATAATATTAATTTAATTCAGGAAGGCGAATATTATCATGTATTATGTCCGTTTATAACAAGCGGAGAACCACAATATAAAATTATTAAGCGAACGGATTTGTTGTCAAAAATAGTAGATGTAACGGAGAAACCAATTAAAATAGAGTTAATTGTTAATTTGTTACTTAAAAGTTATGAAAAAGAAGACGACGGCTTATTTAAAGAGAAATTAGAGTCTTATATAAAAAAATTATTAGCTGAAGGTTTTTTGATTTCAACATTAAGAAATGAAACGTCATTTAAAAATCATTTGTCGATTTTAGTGAGAGAGTTAGAAAATATTGGTTTAAGTCAGCATGAATTATTTATTAAATTGTTAAATTTGGAAAAATTAATAAAATCATTTAATGAGGAAAATAATAAAACCTTGGGAAGTGTTAAACAAATTGACGTGCATGCGCAGTCATTATTGAATGAACAACCGATTTTGTTTACGGATACACTGTTTTCAGAAATACAGTTGCCTGTGGAATTTAAACACAATGTAGAGAGAACAAGTAATGTTATTGAGTTGTTTATGTTTAAAAACAATTATGATATTCCATACAACAATATCGTTAGTTTTATTCAAAAACGATATAGTGAATTTGATTTTATCCCACTCACCGAGCTTTTGTTTTCTGATTTTAGTCTTCAAGAATTAGATATACTACCAAAACAGAGTGAAGAAGAAGATATTGAGTCTATCTTGGGAGACTTACAATTGCGTCTACAAAGAACACAATTAAGAAAAGAAAAAGAGCTTGTTTTGGAAGACGATTATATTGAATGGCTTTCTAAAAAAAGAAGAGAAAAGCTGGATATTAATTATGATTTGACTTTAAAATTTTATGAATTTAACGGAAAAGACATTGTTGAATTTGAAAATAGATTATCGGGGGGACAAGTGTGTTCATTAATGGGTAGATTCTTGTATTTATTTAATGATTCAAGAATAGTAGATTCGTATTTAAAAGAACGTTATAAGGATATAGTGGGATATTCTGTAGTTAATTCTATATCTCCTTCAAATAATCTTGGATTATCTATTCCTATATTTAAAAATAACATTTCAATTGATACTCAATCCAATGATACCGAATTATTTTTTAAGGATATTTCAGTAACTTTAGTAGATGGGTACATTACTTTAATTAATAATAAAACTCTAAAGAATGTTGGAGTTGGCCAATTAGACTCGCTAAATGTTTTAAATATGGGAAGGATAAGTCAATTTTTATTTTTAATGAGTAACGAACTTGAAAATAGTAGTTTCTCTATATTTCATTTACTTGAAAAAAGATTCAATTTTTATATACCAAGAATTAGATATCGAAATATCATATTGGCACCTGCAAAGTTTGCTGTTAGTAAGCAGATACTAGGTATTGAAAGTTTATCATCATTTAATGAATTCAAATCTGCAGTAAATAAATGGAAAAAAGATTTTGATGTTCCACGTTTTATAAAGATTGAACTTGAAAATGTGATGTTTGTATTAGACTTAGAAAATGAAATTGACTTAATTGAAATTTTTAAACAACTAAATAAAAGAGAATCTGAGAATATTCTTTGGGGAGAGGAATATTTTTGCGGAAAAGCGATTGAGAATATAACAGAAATGGAAAGTATAGATTATACATTTCATATACTTAACACAAATGAACGCTTAAGATCAGGGGATAAAATATTTCCTGTTAAAAGTAAACCTCATAAAATTGATAATAATACTTTGTCGATGAAAATTTATTTAAGGAAGGAATATGTAAATAGAACACTAGATATAATCTATGAATTCGTTGAAAGTAGAGATTTTAAATTTAAATTATTCTTTATAGTTTATAGTGATCCAAAATTCCACTTGAGAATTCGATTCCAACTTAAAGATTGTTATGAATCTTTTAAATTTGTAGAAGAATTAAAACTATTTTTAAAGGATAGAATCAGTATTAGTCAAATAGTGATTGATGAGTTCTTTCCAGAAATTAATCGTTATGGAGGAGAAAAATATAGTCCAATCGTTTATAATTATTTTTGTGAAGAAAGTAACTTAATTGCGGAGTTGAATAAGAAAAAATATTCTGAAGTAGAGTATTTGAATATTATATTTGATGTTTTTGATATGTTGTCCGATGTATTTCAAATTAAAGAAGAGAAATTGATAAGAGTACTTCAAGAGTTACATGAACACAGAACGTTCGAAACTGTTAGAAATAATTTAAAGAAAATGTTAAATACTCGAAAATGTTATAGATTTCATGCGGAGCTTAAAATTGCGATTGGTAAATTGATGAAATACGCAAAGAATATTGAAGGGGAACCAGAAAAGATAATGACTTCAATGTTTCATATGTTAATCAATAGATTTAGTATTTTTGAAATCCCTTCAGAACAGGAGATTTATGCTTTGTACGAAAAAATCCTTATTAGAAGAAAGGCGATGCAACAAGATGGACAATATGAAATCTCTAAAAATTAATATTGAACAATTTTCATATACTCCATCTAATCCTATATTTTTAAAAAATAAGATTGAGATTGGGTTAGGTGAGATTGTTGGAATAGTAGCACCTAATGGGTATGGAAAAAGTACCCTAATGGATATCATAGCTGGAAATATTGTTTCTCCAAATTGTGAGATTCAGTATAGTGGGTTAAATGCGGGAATGAACATCAAGTATAAGGCTATTGTAACGAAAATGCTTGAGCCGATGGATTTATATGAACAATTAACTGGTCGTGATCATATGGAGCTATTTGCATCCAGCTGGGGGAAGAAGGAAAAAGATATCATTCGAATTGAAGAACTACTCGGAATGAATAGCTATATCAAGAAGAAGGTAAGTGTATATTCCTTGGGAATGAGACAAAAGTTATGTTTAGCTTTATGTTTGATTAGTGGTGCGGAAGTGTACTTGTTTGATGAAGTTCTCAACGGTTTAGATCAAGAAAATGTTAAAAAGGTTGAATCTGTTATTTTTGATTTAAAGAATAACGGGAATATTGTGCTTTTAGCTTCCCATTTATTAGAAAATCTCGATGAATGCTATGACCGCGTACTTTTCTTGAAAGATGGTAAATTAGTCGATGTAAAAGCAGTTGATCTCAACCGTAATAAGAAATTGGTAGTAAAATTTATTGATGAGTTACATTTGAAACGTTATAAGAATCCGTATCAAGTAGAGTTGTTAGCAGACAATAAAATTGTTTTTTCTCCTCAAAATAATAGTGAAATAAAGATAATTTTGGATGGATTATTGGAAGAAAACTCTGGAGTCACTTCAATATCGTTGGGAAGAGAAAAAATCAGTATGATTTATAGAAGCCTGTACGGTTAGGGGTGGTTTTTATGCTTAGTTTCATATGGAAAATCATGTTTGATTGGAAAACTCTTTTAAAGAGAATGATGCTTTTTTTGATTATGGCGATTGTGATAATTCTTCCTAAAATTAAAACTGATGATGAAATTATGGAAGAATATCGAAATGGCGCAATGATGACTTTACAAATAAATAAACGGGTTGAAAATTTGGAAAAATCAGGGGAAGAGAAGGGAAAGGATTATCATCAATATTATGAGTTTATTCATAATGTTAATCTAGCTAATCAAAGTTTACTAGACAATAATCTAAGTGATTATTTAAAATATTTTAGAAATGCTGCTGAATATGGCGAAACAGTATATGAAAACTTTCCAGAATTTTTTGGGTACGGAAGTATTGCAATGGAAGTAGATAATGTTCCTTTTAAGACGGCTAAAGAGAATGTGAGGAGAATTTTCATTAGAGACTATCATAAATTGGATTTTTATAATTCCAAACTCAAAGAGTTGTCTTTTTCTGATGTGCTAAGAAGTGATTTTTATGAAATAATTGGCGAAAATAAATTGTTTTCTAATTTCTTTCTGATTTTATTTCTAATAGTAGTACTAATGATGGACCTTATTTTAAGTTTTGAGGTAAAAGATTCTGTTTGGAGAACTATACCTAAATCCTTTGTTTCGTATCAAATTAAGAAGAAATTGATTTCTACGTGTTTAGTATTTGGGGTGCAAGTTTTCGTATCGATACTTGTGTTTGTTATGTTACTTCTTACTAAGACTATCAATCCACACATAGTTCCATCAATTGTAATTTTTAGTATGAATAATGAAGCAACAAGTGTTTCAGTGTTCTACTTCATGATTCTTATTTTATTTATTGTATTCTTGTTAGATTTATTGTTTATTATGATGGCCACCATCCTATTTCAAATCACAAGATCTAAAATTTTTTCGTCATCTCTAATACTATTTGTACTTTTTTTAGAAAGAATGATGATTCACTCTTCAATATACAAACATTTTCCAGCGTTGAGTCCAATCTATTATATTGATACGGTGTCTGCTCTAAATGGAAATAAATCACTGATCTACAATTATCCTTTTAGTTATATGGATGCGTGCAAGAGCATATTTATGTATATTTGTTTGCTATTTATTTTGCTAATCTTAATCATTAAGCAACAAGATAGGAGATGTAAATATGGGAATAAGTAGATGGGTACATAAACTAATATACAAACCGACACTAATATTTTGTGGATTTGTCTTACTTTTGTTAAGTGGATTGTTTCTATTTGAATCAAGTGTCGGAACTGATGCTATATTTCTGAAAGAAGATTATCAAATTAAGGAAATAGTATTGCAAAATCTAACGGATATTGAAAATAGTGGAGAGACGATTAGCGATGAACTTAATGAACAAGTGCAACATTTCAACTTCGTAAGCAGTAATTTGTATATTGCGTACCGTAATGATAATTATTCCAAATTAAGAGAATTTAATAATCAGAGGGTTGAAAGTGTTGATAGCTTATTAAATGTATTGCCTGAAACAATGAGGGAAAGAATTGCGGCTCTAAAAGCAGGTGTAGAAAAGTCTGCAAAAATAACGGATTATCTAATCGAACACAACATCAACCTTAAAAAGTATAACAAAGTAGCCCCGTTTTTGGAGATGGCCATAAGGCTGTTGCTTATTAGTGTTCTATTGTTAATAGGGGTAGTACTTATTAACAGAGAAATGGAGATAAATGATAGAAAAGAGAAACTTTATAGAGTAATCCCAGTATCTTCTAATAAAATTAATCAGAGTAGACTGTGGAATTATCTCTCACATTTATTCTTAATACCATCTGGTTTCTATATTTTATTACTTGAATTGTTTTGCAGAGTGTTATTACAAGAATCCATATTTGTAATACCTATTACTGTTTTTAGCAAAATTCAAGGAAGTTGGGAAATTATTTCGCTGAAGGAAATTGTTATTCCTATGATTGTATATCAATCTATTGTAATAGTAATAATTTTTTATGGTTTAACTAAGATAAAGATTGTAAAGAAATCGTTAATAACCAATGTTATAGAGTTAGGATATTTTCTTTCAATTATTAATACAAGTGAGTGGATCAACTATTTGCCAACTAGTTGGATTTCGTTTTATCATTTTCTGACATTTTTTAAAATGTAAAATATTATGATAAAGAAAGGAGGGAAATAAAATGGATGATCTTTTCAACTTGGAAATTAAAATTTCCGAAGGAGAACGCCCAACAGCTGAACCAAGCACAAGATTTTATTGTAATTCACTTACACCAGTACCGACAGGTTCCTGCAGTGAATACTGCCCATCTGCCTACAAGGTTTGTACTTATCCAAGGAGTAAAACGTGTATGATTACAGCGAATAATAAAGAAGGCAAATAGAAGTCTATGTATGTTGAGTAGTAGATTTTGAATTTGTTTTAGGCGTCGAATTATTAAAGTAGAGAACTCAGAACTTTGAGCTCTCTACTTTTTAATATGACTGGAGATTTTTACGGATTTATAATAAATGTATTTTTTTTTAATTTTACTGAGTGCCTGACTGTTGGATATAATAATTAACATAACAAAATAATTTTTTATATTTTACTTGCAAAAAATTAAAATTATGTTAGAATTAACACCAAGTATTAATTTGTCAGACAATTCAACATACAAAGAAAGTTGAATCGGGTGTCTGAGAGTGGAGGAAATATGAAAAAGAAGAGTTTAGTATTCTTATCAGCTGCAGCAGCGCTAACATTAGCAGCATGTGGTTCAGCAAACAACAGTAACACTTCATCAGAAGCATCAAAAGCTTCTTCAAAATCAAAATTTAACTCAGAAGTGACACATGAAGGAACAGCTATCAAAGGCGGTACATTAAAATACGCACTTGTAGCAGCTTCACCATTCAGTGGGATCTTCATCGACGAATTAGCATCAAACTCAACTGACTCAACAATTGCGAGCCAAGTGGATCAATCAATGTTCGAATACGATGAAAACCGTAAATTAACAAACACTGGTTTAGCTTCTATCGAATTAGATGTTGAAGGAAAAACAGCAACAATTACTTTAAACGCGAAAGACTACAAATGGTCAGACGGACAACCATTTACAATCGATGACTATATCTTCGCTATCGAAGCGATCGGTAACAAAGATTACACAGGTTCTCGTTACAACGACCGTTACACAAACATCGTAGGGATGAAAGATTTCCACGAAGGTAAATCAGATAAAATCTCTGGTGTTGAAAAAGTGGATGACTACACAGTGAAACTTCACTTTGAAAAAATGTTACCATCAATGCAATTAGCAGGTGGTGCAATTCCAGCATACACAATGCCAAAACACATCTTTAAAGATATCCCTGTAAAAGAATGGGAACAAAGCGAATACGTTCGTGGTTCTAAAGTAGTAGGTCTTGGTGCCTTCACAATTGAATCAGTAGTTGCAGGGGAATCTGTAACATTGAAAGCGAACGAATACTACTACAAAGGTCGTCCAAAATTAGATAAAATAGTAATGCAAGTTGTATCACCAGATGCAATCGTTTCAGAAATGAAAGCTGGTAACTACGATATTGCTACAATGCCAAGTGCACAATACGAAGCGTTTAAAGATCTAACAAACGTAACTTACGTAAGTACATTCGCGCCTTCTTATGAATATATCGCGTTCCACTTAGGTAAATATGACAAGACTCAAGGTAAAAACGTAACAGATCCAAATGCGAAAATGGCTGATGTAAACTTACGTCAAGCGATGGGTTATGCATTAGATATCGACGCAGCTGGTGAAAACTTATATAACGGATTAAACTATGGTACAAACTCAATCATCTTACCATTCTTCAAAGACGTATATAACAAAGAACAAGAAGGGTTCACTTACAATCCAGAAAAAGCGAAACAATTATTAGATGAAGCTGGATATAAAGACGTAGACGGCGACGGACTTCGTGAAAACAAAGATGGTTCTAAATTACAAATCAACTTTGCTGCACGTACTCGTGATGCTGCCAACGAATCATTAGTTCAACAATACTTACTATGGTGGAAAGAAATTGGATTAGACGTACAACTTTACACAGGTCGTACAATTGAATCTAATAACTTCTACGAAAAAATCCAAGCAGATGATCCAGAAATCGATGTATTCTCTGGAGGTTGGGGTGTTGGTTATGATCCAAACCCAGCGAACTTATTCGGTGAAACTGCTAAGTTCAACTTCTCTCGTTATGTAAACGAAGAAGGTACTAACATCATCAAGAAAATTGCTTCTACAGAAGCATTTGATGAAGCTAAGAACGTAGAATTCTACAAAGAATGGCAAGCATACGCTAAAGATAAAGCGTTCATTATTCCAACTTTAGTAGGGGACAGCGTAACAGCGGTTAACAAACGTGTGAAATACTATGACACTTCAATCGCAACTAAAGATTCAAAAGCACAATTATACCAATTAGAAGTAACTTCTGATACACCAGCTAAATAATAAATTCAAAAAGCCTAGGAGGATTCCTAGGCTTTTTCATTATGAAAAAACTTTCCAAAAATGAGAAATAAATTATGAAAATTAAAAAAAGATTAGAAATAGTATTGCAATTATTAAAAAGTTGGAGTATGATAAGTCCAACATAAATTTATGGATACACTCAAAAGCCTTAAAATAAAAGAATGGAGACTGATTATGATGAAAAAGAGAAATGTGATGATTCTGTTTTCTGCAACGGTTGCGCTAACGTTAGCAGCATGTGGTAGTAAAGAACAATCATCTTCAACAAGTAGCAATGCCGCAAAAACGAAATACGCTTCTGAAGTCACTCACGATGGAACTCCAATTAAAGGTGGAACATTAAAATACGCGATTGTATCTTCGTCACCTTTCTCTGGTATTTTTGCGGATGAGTTATCTGCGGATACAAACGACTCAACGATTGGTGGTTTGGTTGATGAAAGTATGTTTGAATACGATGAGAATCGTAAGTTAACAAATACAGGTCTTGCAAGTATTGAATTTGATGTTGAAAATAAAACAGCAACCGTTACATTAAACTCGAAAGACTATAAATGGTCTGACGGCCAACCTGTAACGATCGACGACTACATCTTCGCATACCAAGCCATCGGTAATAAAGACTACACAGGTGTTCGTTACGATGATGATTATAAAAATGTAGTTGGTATGGAAGAATATCACGATGGAAAAGCAGATAGCGTTTCTGGTCTTGAAAAAGTGAATGATTACACTGTAAAAATTCACTTCAAAGAAATGAGTCCTTCAATGCAACTAGCAGGTGGTTCTGTGTGTGCATATATCATGCCAAAACACATCTTCAAAGATATCCCTGAAGCTGAATGGGAAAAAAGTGATTATGTTCGTGGAACAAAATTCGTTGGTTTAGGTCAATTCAAGATTGAATCAATTGTCGCAGGAGAATCTGTGACATTAGTTCCAAACGAACACTACTATAAAGGTGTAGCAAAAGTTGATAAAGTCGTAATGGAAGTTGTATCTCCAGATAACATCGTTTCAGAAATGAAGGCTGGGAACTACGATATCGCAACTATGCCAAACTCACAATACGAAGCATACAAAGATTTAACAAACGTAACACTAATCAGTTCTGAAGCGTCAGCGTATGAATATATCGGTTTCCACTTAGGAAAATATGACAAAGAAGCTGGTAAAAACGTAACAGATCCAAATGCGAAAATGGCTGATGTAAACCTTCGTCAGGCAATGGCATACGCGCTCGATATTGATGCGGCAGGTCAAAACTTATATAACGGCTTGCAACATTCTTCAAACTCAATCATCATTCCGTTCTTTAACGATATTTATAACAAAGAACAAGAAGGATTCACTTATAACCCAGAAAAAGCAAAACAATTGCTAGATGAAGCGGGATATAAAGACGTTGATGGTGACGGAATCCGTGAAAACAAAGATGGTTCTAAATTGACCATTAACTTCGCTGCACGTACTCGTGATGAAGCGAATGAATCACTTGTTCAACAATACTTGAACTGGTGGAAAGAAATCGGATTGAATGTTCAATTGTATACTGGACGTACAATCGAATTGAACTCATTCTATGATAAAGTTCAAGCGGACGACCCAGAAATCGATGTATTCGCAGCTGGTTGGTCTACTGGTTATGATCCAAACCCATCAGGATTATTTGGTGAAACAGCACAATTCAACTTCGAACGTTATGTAGATGCTGAAGGAACTGCCATCATGAATAAAATTAGTTCAACAGAATCATTTGATTCAGCTAAAAACGTTGAGTTCTATAAAGAATGGCAAAAATATGTTCACGATAAAGCATTCATCTTCCCAACATTAGTCGGAGAAGAACTTACAGCAGTGAATAAACGTGTGAAATACTTCGATGTAAACTTAGGCAGCAAGAAATCTGCTTTATATCAAGTAGAATTAACGAGTGAAACTGGTGCTAAATAAGAATGGAAAGGAGACGAGCTTCGGTTCGTCTCTTTTTGTTTGCACAAAAACCATAAAACCAATGAAAACGCATTAATGACGGGATTTTAGTGAAATTTGAATTTAAAATTAAAATAACATGAGAAAAGTTAATTTTTTGCTCATAAATAATGGTAATCACGCAGGATTCATGGTAAACTAAAAATACGCTGTATCTGCGCTCGAATTGTCATACAATTTGCAATCAGAGAGCATGCAACGTATAATAGAAACGTTGTTTTATTATTTTATATATTGAAATAGTTAACCAAAGAAAATAAGGAGGAATCGGATTTGACAATTGATAAGCCACTATTAGAAATCAATAACTTACACGTTGGTTTCCGTATCAAAGATGATTTTTATGATGCAGTAGATAATGTGTCATTAACATTAGAAAAGAATGAAATTTTGGCCATCGTTGGGGAATCAGGATGTGGGAAATCTACATTAGCGACAACCATCATGGGCTTACACAACAAAAATAACACAAAGATTACAGGGGACATCATTTATAACGATGTGAACTTAGTAAACTTAAACGAAGCGTTATATAACAAAATTCGCGGAAATGATATCGGTATGATCTTCCAAGATCCATTGGCTTCATTAAATCCATTAATGACAATTGGTGCTCAAATCGACGAAGCTCTTTATTATCATACAGAGTTAAATGAAAAAGAACGTACTGAACGAGTATTAGAATTGTTAGGACAAGTAGGGATTCCAAATCCACAACGTACTTACAAACAATACCCACACGAATTATCAGGTGGGATGCGTCAACGTGTGGTTATCGCGATTGCTTTATCATGTAAACCACCAATCATCATTGCCGATGAACCAACAACTGCCTTAGACGTAACAATCCAAGCGCAAATCTTAGACTTATTAAATGATATCCAAAAAGAAACTGAATCAGGTATCATCTTAATCACTCACGACCTTGGGGTAGTAGCAGAAACTGCGGACCGTGTAGCCGTGATGTATGCTGGACAATTTGTGGAAGTAGCACCTGTTGAAGAGCTATTCACAAATCCTAAACATCCTTATACACGTTCATTACTACAATCAATCCCACAAGCGGGAGCAGAAGGCGAAGAATTACACGTGATCCAAGGAACAGTGCCACCATTACCAAAATTACCACGTAAAGGTTGCCGTTTCGCACCACGTATTCCATGGATTTCAGCGGACGCTCACGAAGAGGATCCAACACTTCATGAAGTTGGACCAAACCACTTCGTTCGTTGTACATGTTATAAACATTTCCATTTTGAAGGGGAGGAAGCATAATGAGCGGTTTTGTAACCATTGAAGATTTAAAAGTTCACTATCCGATTCGTAGTGGCTTCTTTAACCGAGTAACGGATCATGTTTATGCGGTAGACGGAGTATCACTTGAAATCGAAGAAGGAAAAACTTACGGTCTTGTTGGAGAATCAGGTTCTGGTAAATCAACAATCGGAAAATCGATTATTGGTCTAGAACACGTAACAAGCGGTAAAGTGATTTACGAAGGACAAGACGTAACAAACAAAGCACGTCGTCGTACTTCAGACTACAACCGTAACGTACAAATGATCTTCCAAGATTCACTATCAAGTTTTAACCCTAAAAAACGTATCTTAGATATCGTGGCTGAGCCATTAAGAAACTTCGAACGTTTATCTCCAGATGAAGAGAGAAAACGCGTGATTGAATTAATGGAAATCATCGGATTATCTGAAGAAGCATTATTAAATATCCACACCAGTTCTCAGGTGGTCAAAGACAACGTATCGGTGTTGCTCGTGCCTTAGCAAGTAACCCTCGTTTAATCATCGCCGACGAACCAGTATCAGCGTTAGACTTATCTGTACAAGCGCAAGTGTTAAACTACATGAAACGCATCCAAGACGAGTTCAACTTAAGTTACTTATTCATTTCCCATGACCTTGGGGTTGTGAAACATATGTGTGATGAATTGTTCATCATGTACCGTGGACGTTTCGTTGAAACAGGGAAATCGGAAGATATTTACGCGAACCCACAACATATCTATACTAAACGTCTATTGTCTGCGATTCCGGTTATCGATCCAGAAAACCGTGAAGCAAACAAACTACGTCGTAAAGAAGCTGAGAAATTCTACCAAGAAAATCAAAAACTTTACTACGATGAAAACGGTCGTGTGTTTGATTTACAAAAAATCTCTGACTCACACTTTGTTGCATTAAATCCAAAAGGAGGAAAATAATTATGTGGAAAACCATTTTACGTCGTGTGTTATTAATGTTGCCACAAATCTTCATCCTTAGTGTGCTAGCATTCTTAATCGCGAAGATGATGCCAGGGGATCCATTTACAGGTTTAATTACTCCAGAAACGGATCCAAATACAATTGAAGCTTTACGTGTGAAAGCCGGATTCTATGATCCACTTCCTGTTCAATATTGGAACTGGATTTCAAAAGCATTCCGCGGAGACTTCGGTCAAAGTTATACTTACAAATATGAAGTAACAAAATTAATCGGTGAACGTATTGGTAACACAGTATGGTTATCATTATTAACATTGATTTTAACTTACTTAATTGCATTACCATTAGGGATGATTGCAGGTCGTTTCCAAAACTCATGGGCTGACAAAGCAATCGTAGTATATACATTTATTACTTACTCAATCCCAGTATTCGTATTCGCGTTAGTTCTATTATGGTTATTTGGTTATACATTAGGTTGGTTCCCAACTCGTGGATCTGTCGATTCAGATGTAGTTGCCGGAACACTTGGCTATTATATAAACAAATTCCATCACATGATTTTACCAGCGTTTACGATGGCGATTCTTTCAACTACTGGTACGATTCAATACTACGTACTGGGGTTATCGATGCGAAGAGCCAAGACTACGTTCGTACAGCACGTGCGAAAGGGGTTCCTGAAAATGTTGTGTTCAACCGCCACATCTTCCGTAACTCAATCTTACCAATCGCAGCCTTCTTAGGATATGAATTCACTGGTTTAATCGGTGGTTCAGTGTTCATTGAAAACATCTTCTCATATCCTGGAATGGGGAACTTATTCGTAACATCAATCACAGGACGTGACTACTCAGTAATCTTAGCGTTACTATTACTCTTCGGTACAGCGACTCTTCTAGGTACGCTATTATCTGATATTATCATGAGTATTGTAGACCCACGTGTTCGTGTACAATAATAAAAGGAGGAGTAGCAAATGGAGCAAAATAATGTAAATACAGTTGAAGAAACTGTCGTTGAAGAAAGCACCGTATCTACACCGCCTGCTGGTTTTCAGGTTATTGTACGGGAGTTTTTAAAAGATAAAATAGCGCTTTTCGCGTTAATCTTACTAGCGTTGATTTTCTTAATCATCTTTATCGGACCATACTTCATCGACCAAGAAGCTGCTTTAAAAGTAAATATCTTAGGTCGTTATAAAGCCCCATCAAATGCTCACTTGTTAGGGACTGACGAAAGTGGTCGTGACGTTTTAGCCCTATTAATTATCGGGGCTCGTAACTCAGTAGTAATCGGTTTCTCAGTTACAATCTTGACATGTATTGTTGGTATCATCGTTGGATTGATTTCTGGTTACTACGGTAAATGGGTGGACACAACTTTAATGCGTATCGTTGACTTATCATGATCTTACCAACATTGATGATCATCATCGTGTTCGTAACAGTGATTCCAAACTACACAATGTTCCACTTCGTATTTATCATGACAGCCTTCTATTGGGTTGGTTCTGCTCGTTTATTCAGAACACGTACTCTTCAAGAAGCAAGCTTAGACTATGTAAATGCATCTAAAACTTTAGGTTCAAGTGATATCCGTATCATGTTCCGTGAAATCTTGCCAAACTTAAGTTCATTAATTATCGTTAACTTAATCTTACGTTTAGCAGGGAACATCGGTATTGAAACAGGGTTAACTTACTTAGGTTTCGGTTTACCATTTACAACACCATCACTTGGTACATTAATTTCTGCAGCGAAAAATGCGGACATCATCGAAAACAAATTATGGGTTTGGTTACCAGCCACAATCTTAATCTTAATCATGATGTTATGTATCAACTATGTTGGTCAAGCCCTACAACGTGCAGCGGACTCTCGCCAACGTTTAGGTTAATCATAAATTTGCAAAAGAGATTGAAGGAAACTTCAGTCTCTTTTTTTGTGCAGAAAAAGCCAAATAGAAAAATTTTTCGTATCTAATAGAGAAGAAAAGTGTAGGATTTCGGTGTTTGGTTGTGAAATAGGAGGGAATCTAGTAAATAGAGGTTACAAATGGCGAAAGGGGTGGCCACGATGTACGTAAGTGAATCATTTGAAACAGTGTTAAAGAACCGTGAATTGAAACTGGATAAGAAAGATTTAGGCGATGGTGGAATCGCGTTTCTTGGCCTCTATTCAGAAGGAGAAGGCGAGTTTCCGTTTAGCGTCGTATTTGATGATAGCCAGGACCGTACAGATTACCAGATTACTTATGAAGGAATCGGGAATGGAAGAGACTTTGGCTTAGATTTATTCGAGGTGCTCTATTCCATTAATCGATTGAACCAAGAGTTAGTGGCATATTATACGCTACTCGTTGATTCAGACGGCGAGCTCTTTATTCGCTATGTGGGGAGAGTAACTCCATTTGAGACCTTTACGCTGTATGAATTACTCGTGATTGGTTCAAAAATTGCCTTAGAAGTACGTAGAACATTATTAGAGTTAAAGGATGAGAAAGATATTTAAGAAGTATTCCCATTTGATAAAGCCATTCGACATTATTATTGTGCTCGTGTTATTGGCACTATCATTTTTACCAAATGCCATCTTTGCTTATCAACAAGCAACGAGAAAAGAAGAAGTAAAAATTTACGCGATTCTCACAATTGATGGGGAAGAAATTGAGCGTTTTGAACTCAGTGAAAATACACCACATGATGAGTTCATCTACTTCCCGCATGACGATCAATATAATATTATTGAAATCGATGGAACGCGTATCCGTGACAAGGAGGATAATAGTCCAGACCAAATCGCGGTGCAAACAGGTTGGATTTCCCAGCCGGGTCAGACAAGTATTTGCTTGCCACATGGGCTGATGATTGAGATTGTCTCAACCGAGCCTGCTACTAGTGATAATGACACCATTATCCCGTTATAAAGCAATGGAAAGTTCGCTACAGTTGTAGCGGACTTTTTTCGTTCCCGCGACTGTTTCCCTTCCAAGGAGGAGAGCATTTTACCAGTAGCCTTTAAGCTGCGCCAAATTACCTAAAATCACACAGCGCATTTATTATTCCATATTCTTTCGTGTATTTATAGAATGAGAGCACTACTGCATAAGAATTTCTCTTTGAACTAGACGATGAGGAGAATCAAGCGGATTTTATAATAGCAGTAATGGGGGATAGCATTCAGAGTGAATTACGTACTCTTGAAAATTTATTTTCTAGAGTACGTTTGAATCTTGAAAGAGCTTGAGACCATGGCTCAAGCCGGTGCCCCATTACAGCTATTATAAAAAAATCCGCAAGGATTCGATTCATCGTCACATCCCTAACCCTGAAGAAGCACTAAAAGAAATCCTTCAAGCCGTTGTTGCACTTATTATTTTATAAAAAACTCACGAAAAAGCGCTGGAATATGGTATTATAGTGGAATAAGGAGGAATGCACTGTGCGAATTATTTCAGGAGAATTTGGCGGAAGACGGTTAAAGGCAGTACCGGGCCAAAATACTCGTCCGACGACTGACAAGATAAAAGAATCGCTCTTCAATATTCTTGGCGGTTATTTTGACGGAGGAGTCATGCTCGACATGTACAGCGGAAGCGGAGCCGTTGCCATCGAGGCTGTCTCTCGTGGGATGGACCGTGCGTTTCTATTCGAGAACAATCGCCTCGCACAAAAGACGATTGAGCAGAATATTGAAATTACAAAATCACCCGAACAATTTCATTTAAAACGACAAAATGTGAAACAAGGACTCAAAACCATTGCGAGCGACCCAGCGTTTGAACCGTTCGAGTTGGTGTTTATGGATCCACCGTATCGCTTGCAAGAAATTGTAAAGGACATTGAGCAGTTACAAGAATTGAACCTTCTTTCTCCAGACTGCGTGATTGTCTGCGAGGTGGATAAGGAAGTACAACTTCCAGAGAGAATTTTAGAATTTGAGCAATATAAGCGCGTGGAGTACGGCATCACAGCCCTAGTGTTTTTCGACCGTGCGACTAGAAAAGAGGAGGCTTAAGATGAGAAAAGCGGTAGTAGCAGGAAGCTTCGATCCGATTACGAATGGGCATTTAGATATTATTGAGCGAAGCAGTGAGCTCTTCGATGAAGTGATTGTGGTTTTATCGCATAATGTTCAGAAAAATTATTTATTTTCTTTAGATGAGCGAAAATCACTGGCTGAAGAGGTGATTGCGCATGTACCTAATGCCAGAGTGGTAGCCGTAAGCGGAGGATTAACTGTAGAGGCTGCAGCACAATTAGGAGCTAGCGTTCTTGTCCGTGGCGTTCGAAACGCAACCGACTTCGAATATGAAGCGACTCTTGCATCTCATAACCGTGTTCAAAACGGAGAAGTCGAAACGGTATTATTACTCAGCAAAGAAGAGTACCGATTTGTCAGTTCGTCAATGATGAAAGAATTGGCTCGTTTTGGAGGAGATGTAACGTCATTTGTTCCAAGTGTTGTAGCTGATGCTTTACAAGAAAAATACAAAGATGCGCCTGAACGCACCATAAAAATGGATGAGGAAATAACAGATGTCAAAGGTTAAGAAGATTATTATTACAGCCTTCATTGTCGCGGTATTAGCGATTATTGCGATGATTCCAATCCCATATGTGATTGAATCGCCAGGGACTGCAGAAGAGGTGTCTCAATTTTTAATGATTAATGGAGTAAAAGATGAGGACCCAGGTTCGCTCCGAGTGCTGACGGTGTATGTCGAGCAGGCGACCGTTTTAACGTACTTTAAGAAGTTCTTGAAGCACCACGAAATGGTTCCGTCTGAAAAAGTTTTTGGAGATTATACGCCAGAAGAATTCGATACCCTGCAAGATTTCAGTATGCGTAATGCACGATCAAAAGCGGTTCGAGTTGCTTTTGAAGCTGCTGGAAAAACGGTCGAACGACATGTAAATGGTATTTTCGTCACACGTGTGGATCCAAACTCTAATTTCCGTGACAAGTTAAAAGTCGGAGATATTATCGAAACGATTGACGGAAAGAGTCCAGGGAATACGGATGAGAGCTTCGAAGAATTAAGAGACTATTTAGCAAGCCTTGAACCAGGACATACGCTCGTCCTTCAAGTGAAACGTGATGATGCGACAATGTCGATCAGAGGTCAGTTGAAAATGGATAGCCGTACTGGTGGTATCCGTCTTGGATTTGGCGGGGAAGTGGATGAAGATGTGACTTCTGACCCATCCGTTGAATTTGACCCTCATGGTGTGAGTGGCCCTTCAGGTGGATTGATGTTCACGCTTGAAATTTATAACCAAATTACGAATAGTCATTTAAAAAACGGACATAATATTGCCGGAACAGGAACGATTGAATTAGATGGAACGGTTGGACGTATCGGTGGAATTGATAAGAAATTAGTGGCTGCGATTGAAGCAGGTGCGACAGTTTTTTTAGCCCCAGATGATGAAATCACGGACGAAATGCGTGCTCGTTATCCAGATATTAAATCGAACTACGAAGAAGTCAAAGAAGCGGCTGCGAAGTTAGGGACAGATATTAAAATTTATCCTGTGAAGACTTTGGATGAAGCCATTGAAATTCTAAAAAATCTATAACCAATGAGTCATTTTTCTCATATCTTTAATTGGAGAAATCTTTTTAAGGAGTGAGAGAAATGGCTTTTTTTGATGAGTGGAAAGAAAAATGGGAGTCGTGGAGTTTGTCAGTCAAGGCTGCTGTCATTGGTGGAATCCTTCTTATATTAGTGGGTGTAGGAGGCTTGTTTTCTAAAAGAGAAGAGTCCATCGAAGAAACCGAAATAGTGGTGACGACAGTGCTGGCAGAAAAGACAGAAGTCAGTACGACGCAAGAAACAGTCATTTTCGTGGATATTAAAGGAACGGTGAAAAATCCGGGAGTCTATCAAATGAAGGCTGGTGACCGGGTGAAAGACGCGCTTGAAGCCGCTGGAGGATTGACGGACGAGGCGGATAGCCAGAAAGTGAACTTAGCAAAGCGGCTAGAAGATCAAATGGTGATTGTTGTGCCAAAAGTTGGAGAAGAAGCTGAGGAAATTCCAGCAGGAGCAACGAGTAAAGAAGCCACTAAAGAAGGAAAAGTGAATATTAATACGGCAACGGTGGAAGAGTTGAAGACATTGAAGGGTGTCGGCGAGAAAAAGGCCGAGGCAATTATCGAATACCGAAAGAAGAATGGTTCGTTTAAAACGAAGGAAGATTTGATGAAAGTCCGTGGCATTGGAAAGAAGCTCTTCGAGTCCTTTGAGGAAAGGATTGTGACACAATGAGTTACTGGATACTAGCAGTGCTTGTAGCGTCTAGCATCGTTGTATTCGAAGGGGCAGTCGCTTGGTGGATTGTCCCTTTATTCATCCTAGTTGTGGCGTGGAAACGAGGGCACGAGGCATGGAAAAGAGTGGTCGGTGTTGTGCTATGTGTGGCGGTTGGACTGCGTCTGTTTTTGTATATGCGTGAAGTGACACAACCTGCTTATACGGTCGATGATGCGATACAGGGGCAACTCGTGTTAAACCCAAATCAGTTGAAGGTGAATGGCGATTTAGTAACGGGAACTGCCACGCTGGAAGCTGGAACGAAGCACGAGAAAGTCTTTTTCTACTATGTACTAGAGTCGGAATCCGAGCAACAAGCCTTCTTGCAGTTGCATGAAGTAGTCCGAGTTACGGTGGACGGGACTATAGAAGAAATAGAGCATGCACGCAATAAAGGGAATTTCGATGCAAAAAACTATTATCTTAGTCTTGGCGTGCTGCACGCTTTGAAGGTTGAGCGATTGAATTCAGGGATGAAGAGCGTTTCAGGTTTCTGGAGCTTTGTGGAGCATCTTCGGTCTCAGTTATTGCAAGTGGTGCATTCTCAAAAAGACAGCCGCATTAAACAATATACAGGCGCCTTACTCTTAGCGGACCGAACAGGATTTAGCGAAGAGGAGTGGGAACAATACAAGCAACTTGGGCTCTTGCATCTCTTAGCGATTTCGGGATTACATATCTCCTTAATGGTCGCTTGCATCGAACGCCTCTCGTGGCGAATCGGCATTACCAGGGAGAAAACAAGGGGATTACTGGTGCTGTTTGTAGTGCTTTACGGCTTTGTGATTGGCTGGAATATTAGCGGCACTCGTGCGATTGGAATGGTGTTGTTAGGCGTCTTATCCAAACCGTTCATCAAAAGACGTGGAAGCATACAGATGGACTGCTTACTCTGGATGACGATTGCTTCCATTCTCGTTTGGCCAGCTATTCTTTTAAATGTAGCCTTTCAACTAAGTTATGGATTAACGGCCATTATTATTTTTCTCTCGAAATGGCAACGCGCTGTCTTGCCTCGCATTCGTGCTAATGTGTGGGTACCGATTGGGATGAGTCTTATCGCATTGCCGCTTCTGTGTCAGTATTTCTTTTATTGGAATGCACTAAGTATTCTTTTAACTGCGCTCTTTTCGATGCTATTTGAAATGCTGCTATTTCCATTGCTAACAGCCTATTTAGTCGCGGTACTATTTGGTTTTATCCCGCTAATAGGGCTTCTAAAAACGGTTGGAGAAGTGATTCTCTCTGGGGTCTCAAAGGTTCTTACCTTTTGCCAACAGTTGTCCTTTACGAAATTCACACTGGGGATTTGGGACAAGTGGGAAGTAGCTCTCTATCTAACAATACTTATTACTATAGGAATTTTATTTGAGCGACGAAGGATGACGATGAAAAAAAGAGTCTTTGGGGTGCTAGCCATACTAGCGCTATTGATGGAAGTGCCGTATCACTGGGGAACGGAACTCGTGATGGTGGACGTTGGGCAAGGAGATTCTATCCTTTTACTAGCGCAAGGGTGGAATCAGGCGACGCTCATCGATACGGGTGGACTCTCGGATTTTAAACAGAAAGAGGCATGGCGGCACAGAAAGAAAAAAGACCAAGGAATCACCACAGTTGTGCCAGCCTTGCAAGCAGAGGGGCTCTCGGAGCTTTCACAAGTCATGCTGTCTCATGGGGATGAAGATCATGTCGGAAACTTAAAAACCATCGCCAAGCATCTCACTATCCGACAGCTCATTATCGGAAAGGGCATGGAGAAAATTCCCTTGATGCAGGAGATGAAAAAGAAGTATCCAACGATTCAGTGGCGGTTGGTACTATCAGGAGACGAGTGGAAATGGAATGAGATGAAGTGGAAGGTGCTATGGCCAAAAGAGTTGTCTCATGCGGAAAACGAAGACTCGATACTGGCGCTAGTGACAGTGATGAAGCAGACGATTCTTCTGACAGGAGACGCTTCAGAGAAGGTGGAAGAGGCTGTCGTTCAGGCGAATCCAAACTTGCGGTTCTCAATCCTTAAAGCGGGGCATCACGGGAGCAGGACATCGAGTGGCGAGGCGCTGCTCAAACTCGTTCAGCCAAGGCTCGCGTTCATATCGTGTGGGAAGCACAATCACTATGGGCATCCCAGTCCAGAGACTTTGGCGCGCTTGAAAGCTACTGGCGCTATCATTTTCCGGACGGACCAAGACGGGCAAATTCGGCTTCGGTTTACCCGCGAAAAATTAGAAGTCACTACCACGCTTACGAAACGGAAAAAAGAATTGAAACAATAGACAAAGACTCGTTTTCAAGATAAACTAAAACAACAGGAGGCGAAAAAATGGAATTTGAGAAACAGCTCAATCGAATTAAAAAAGGGCAAGTTAGTCTGGTTTATCTCGTTCAAGGGAAAGAACCGTACTTACAAGAGCTTGCACGTAAAGTATTTTTGGACACCATTGTCGCTCCTGAAGATCAAGATTTGAACGTGGGACGATTCAATATGGATGAAGTGTCCATTCAAACCGCGGTTCAAGATGCCGAGTCTGTGCCATTTTTTGGAGACCGCAGATTGGTTATGATTGATAATCCAACGTTTTTAACAGGCGAGAAGGAAAAGAAATCCATCGACCATCAGTTGGACCGCCTACAAGCGTATTTAGAAAATCCGATGGATAGTTCGGTGATGGTTTTCTTTGCGCCGTACGAAAAGTTGGACCAACGTAAGAAAATCGTGAAGCAGTTGAAGAAGGTTGCCGTTCTTCTCGATGCGAGCGAACTCTCAGAACGCGATGTGAGACAATACATCAAGGACTATTTACGTTCGCAACAATATGGCATTCAAGAAGAGGCGTTAAACACTTTACTCCTCAAAACACAATACTCGCTGACTACTTGTATGAAAGAACTTGATAAATTAATGGTTGCCGAAATTGGAACGTATTCCATTCGACTTGAAACGGTCGAGGCATTAGTGGCTAAAACCTTGGAACAAAGCATCTTTGATTTTGGAGAAGCCATCCTGAACAAAGACAGCAAACGCTCCCTTCAAATTTATCACGATATGTTATTGCAAAAAGAAGACCCAATCAAAATGAACGCAATTCTATTAGGCCAATTCCGCCTATTACTTCAAGTATCGTATTTGAAAAAAGCCGGCTACCAAGAACCCGAAATTCAAAAGACACTCGCGGTGCACCCGTATCGCGTCAAACTCGCGCTGAACCAATGCCGCCGCTACGGAACACCATTACTCGAAGCTGCCTTCCAGCAATTAGTCGAAACCGAGTACGCATTGAAAACCAGCGTCGGCATCAAAGAAATGCAATTGGAATGGTTCATCCTCCAATTTTGTGGCCAAAGAACGTTATAGTGTTCGTTATTAAAGGAGTAGACATGAGTACAATCACATTACAATTGAATCATGAAGAAGAACGTCTATTTAATGAATTTGCTGTCTATAAAGGTGAGGAGTTATCGTATTTATTGAAAAATGCCTTACTCGAGAAGATTCATCAAGAGTCTATTCAAAATAGCATTCAACATTATGAAAAAACCAAAGATGAAGACTTAGTTCTAATGAGTCATGAGGACTTTTGGAAAGAAGTAGAAAGATAGGAGAAAACAATGGAATTATTAATCGTTATCATCGCTGTTGTTTTAGTAGCGGTAATCGCCTTTGCGTTCCGCACAAAGCCAAATACCAGCGGAGCGGTGGAACAAACACCATCAACACAAGAAAGTACATCAGTAGAAGAAGCGTACATTCCAGAAGAATTAGAAGAATATTTACGTGAATTGAAACGCAATGGCCAACCGATTAAAGCCATTCAAAAATTACGTAACGTAACAGGAATGAGCTTGTCAGAAGCCAAACAATTTGTCGACGACATTATCATTTAACAAAAGCAGAGTGCCTGAGCAGGAGACTAAAAAACCTCCCTCGGGCACTCTTTTTTTATTTCAGACCCTTTACATTATTCGGGGAATATTTTTGGCACCTTTTCCTACCCCGGCCACCCTTTCTTTTTCCCCTCCGCCTTCGAATTGATCAGGCTTCTTTTTATCTCTGAAATCAAGCATAGGGTAAAATTCTTACGGATTCTACGGGTAAAATCTAAATAGAGGATAAACAAAAAAAGAATCAGTTTATTGAAAGAATAGCGGGGAAGTGCATTAAATGCGAATTAGCAGGAGTAGGAAGTTCTTCCATACTCCTGCTTTGAGGCTTTAAAGGCGAGAGACCTAGGCTCGAGCCGTTGCCCCGCTATAACTCTTTCAATAACAAAACTGATTCTTTTCAGTTTATCCGATATAACAATCTACCTTGAAGAAATCCGTAAGGATTTTACCCAACCAAGAAGCACCACTTCTATTTCAGAGCATAAAAAAAAGAGCCCGAGATCAATTCTCAGGCTACATATTATTTGCTTAATTTTGCAGCAAGACGTGATTTATCACGAGAAGCTTTGTTTTTGTGGATTAATCCTTTAGAAGCAGCTCCGTCGATTGCTTTGTGAGCAGCACGTAATAATTCTTCAGCATTTTCAGCACCTTCAGCTACAGCAGCGTCAAATTTTTTGATAGCTGTACGCATAGCAGAAGTTTGAGCGTTGTTAGCAAGTGTTGACTTTTTGTTAGTACGAACACGTTTGATTTGTGATGCGATATTTGGCAATGGGTTCACCCCTCTTTCATTTAACATGTATAATTACTGATCAGTTGTTTCCAACACGAACTATTATACAAAAGTCCTACTTGAATTGCAAGCAAGGTATTGTGAAAGAACAAGACAGACAAACGGTAAAACTCCCGTAATGATGGTATACTAGAAAAGAAAGAGGTGAAGTCATGGATCAATTTAAATTAGTGGCTCCTTATGCACCAAATGGAGACCAACCTCAAGCCATCCAAGAACTCGTCGATGGCATCAAAAATGGGGTTAAAGAACAGACCTTACTTGGGGCAACCGGAACAGGGAAGACGTTCACGATTGCCAATGTGATTCAAGAAGTAAATAAACCAACGCTAGTATTAGCGCATAATAAAACATTAGCCGGCCAGTTGTACGGAGAGTTGAAAGAATTCTTCCCGGACAATGCGGTCGAATATTTTGTATCGTACTATGACTACTATCAACCGGAGGCGTACGTACCTGCCAGCGATACGTATATTGAGAAGGAATCAAGTGTCAACGATGAGATTGATAAATTACGGCATTCGGCAACAAGCGCCCTTCTAGAACGTCGCGATGTGATTGTAGTGGCGTCTGTGTCTTCGATGTACGGTTTAGTAAACCCAGAAGATTACCGCGACCATGTATTATCGCTTCGTGAAGGCATGGAAATCGAACGCGATGACCTATTGCGTCGATTGGTAGAAATGCAATTCGAGCGTAACGACTATGATTTCCGCCGCGGAACTTTCCGTGTTCGTGGGGATGTCGTTGAAATCTTCCTACCAGGAAATGATGCGACGGCCTTTCGTATCGAGTTCTTCGGAGATGAAATCGAAGCGATTAAAGAAGTTGATGTGTTGACGGGTGAAATTAAAGCAACCGTGGAACACGTGCCGATTTTCCCAGCAACGCACTTTGTAGCCAATGAAGACCAAATTTCACGGGCCGTAGCGACGATTAAAGAAGAGCTTGCGGAACGACTGAAGAATTACGGGACAACCATCAGTTACTCGAAGCGCAACGCTTAGAGCAACGTACCAACTACGATATCGAAATGCTTCTTGAGATGGGCTACTGTAACGGGATTGAGAACTACTCTCGTCATATGGATGGTCGACGTCCAGGACAACCACCGTATACCTTGCTAGACTTCTTCCCGAAAGATTCGCTCTTCGTGGTCGATGAATCGCATATTACGATGTCGCAAATTCGTGGAATGTATAACGGGGACCGTGCTCGTAAGGAGCAGTTGATTAAATACGGCTTCCGCTTGCCAAGTGCCTTGGATAACCGTCCATTGCGCTTTGAAGAGTTCGAGGAACGCGTGCCGCAAATCATTTATATTTCGGCGACTCCAGGGCCTTACGAATTGTCTCATACGCCAACGGTTACCGAGCAAATCATTCGTCCAACCGGCTTACTCGATCCGCCAGTGGAAGTGCGTCCAATTAAAGGACAGATTGATGACCTTATTAGTGAAATTAACTTACGTGTCGAACGCAATGAGCGTGTCTTTATTACGACGTTGACCAAGAAGATGTCAGAGGACTTGACCGACTACTTAGAAGAAGTGGGCATTAAGGTGAAGTACTTGCATAGTGACATTAAGACATTGGAACGTACGGAAATCATCCGTAACTTACGACTCGGGGAATTCGACGTGTTGGTCGGAATCAACTTGCTTCGTGAAGGGTTAGACGTGCCGGAAGTGTCCCTTGTGGCAATTCTGGATGCGGATAAGGAAGGCTTCCTTCGTAGTGAACGTTCTCTTGTTCAAACGATTGGACGTGCAGCGCGTAATGCGAACGGTCGCGTAATTATGTATGCCGATAAGATTACGGATTCGATGCAAAAAGCGATTGATGAAACGAATCGTCGTCGTGCCATCCAAGAGGCGTACAATAAAGAACACGGCATCGTTCCGAAGACCATCGTGAAGAATATCCGCGATTTAATTGCGATTACGCACGAGGTCGAAAGAAGCTGCACCAACGACTGCAAAAGACTTTAAGAAGATGACGCAAGAACAACGCCGAGAAGCGCTTGAGTTACTCGAGTTGGATATGCGTGCCGCAGCCAAAGACCTCGATTTCGAGAAAGCAGCAGACTTACGCGACGTGATTCTCGAATTGCGTGCTGAGTATCGCTTATAAGAGGACACATTTATGAAATGGAAATTAACAAAGGACTTACCAGAACTGGAAGGAAAAGTCTTTCCGAGCCAAATGGAGGGATTTTACTTTCAGGTGGTGAGTGCCAGCAAAAAACAAGGCTTAGAAATGATAGCGCTCGATGAGGTTAACGAGCGCTATCAGTTATTTGATATCCCAACAACGAGTAGCAGTATCGCTCAGGCCTTGCGCGAAGAGGCAAGTGAGCTAGCGTTCCAATGGATGCATCCGGAGCAATCGGATATCGAAGAAGCGCGCCAGAAGTGGACGAAGTGGATGATTGAAAATATCGTCCCGTATTATGGCAATCCATTTGAGAAGACGGAGGCGATGGGCTTTATGGTCGAAGATAAAGGCAAATGGTATGGTCTCATGATGGAAGTGCCCCTTCAAAAACTAGGAGTGGCTTCCCAGGCGAACGCCCTTATTTTGAACGTGAAGATTCATCCGGAAGACAAGGAACGACTCATCACGACTGACGGGATTTATGAAGCCTATCATATGAATAAGAAGCATTGGATTTCGATTGCGCTGAATGTATGCTCAGATGACGCACTCATTAAAGAGTGTATCTATACTAGCTACAAATGTGTCACAAAGAAAGACAATTCTTTACTTTCAACGAGAGATTCGCTATAATTTTCAACATAGCGTTTTAGCAAAAAGGAGATTTTTTTATGGTAAATATTGCAATTGTAGGAGCGACAGGTGTCGTTGGAACAAATGATTGAACGTTTAGAAGAAAGCAACTTACAAGTAGACCACTTGTATTTATTTGCGTCAGCGCGTTCAGCAGGAAAAGTACTACAGTTTAGAGGAAAAGATTATGTAGTCGAAGAATTAACGGAAGACTCCTTCAAGCGTGATATTGACTACGCCATCTTCTCAGCAGGGGGCGGCACTTCATTGAAATTTGCGCCAATCGCAGAACGTGACGGCGTAATTGTCATTGACAACTCAAGCGCATGGAGAATGGATCCAGAGATTGATTTAGTTGTGCCAGAATGTAACGCGCCAACATTAGAGCGTAAGATTATCGCTAATCCAAACTGCTCAACGATTCAATCAGTTGTGCCATTACGTCCATTGCATGATGCATTTGGATTGAAACGTGTGGCGTATACAACTTACCAAGCGGTTTCAGGTTCTGGACAAGCAGGGATTAACGATTTAAGAAATGGGGAAAAAGGGGAAGCACCAACGAACTACCCACACCCAATTTACAATAATGTATTGCCACATATCGATGTATTTTTAGAAAATGGCTATACAAAAGAAGAAATGAAAATGATTCAAGAAACACGCAAGATTCTTGGATTGTCTGATGATGTAGCGATTACGGCTACTTGTGTACGTGTGCCTGTTTATAACTCGCACTCTGTAGAAATCAATGTGACTTTCGAAAAAGATACAACTCCTGAAGAAATTCGTGCGATTTTAGAAAAAGCACCAGGCGTAATCGTATTAGATAAACCTGAGGAAAATGTATATCCAACACCATTACAAGCAACTGACATGATGAAGTGTATGTAGGACGTATTCGTCGCGACATTTCTCAACCTAACAGCTTCCACATCTGGTGTGTGGGTGACAATATTCGTAAGGGTGCAGCAAGCAACGCTATCCAAATTGCGGAGTATATCGAGGAGCACGGTTTACGTAAATAGGGAGTAAGACAAAAGCTAAAAACGGACTCACAGTGTGAGTCCGTTTTGCTTTGTAGTCTTACCCCCGCAAGGCTGATTAGAATTAAGCAAATCACGAGTGATGAAGATTAATTCAATCAGCTACTGCGTCACATTTTATAAGTTCTTTAGTTACGGAATAAAATTCCTACGCTCCCTTTTTCGCATTTAATGCTATCCCACGTTATGGCTATTATAGAATCCGTAAGATTTTTCGTAATCAGATTTTTATAAGAAGGGGATGCCCAGTCTTCTAATGATTATTTACTCCGCTACACCCACTGTGGGTATAAAAAGGGATTCGTTGAGGATGGAAAAACGAGATGTATCATTTATGATACGTATCATAAATGATACATCTTTAGGAAATTAAAAGTGAGTGTAACATTTTTGTTACGTAACATAATTGTTACACTCTAAAAAATCAAAAGCAGGAATCGTGTTTTTCCGCTTTTGAAGAGGGTAAAATGTGATACAATAGAAGTACTATGGATGTTAAAGGAAGTACGCGTGTGAACAACTTAAAACCTTATTTGAAGCCATATCTGAAAGAAACGATATTGGCACCTTTATTTAAATTATTCGAAGCGATTCTGGAGTTGTTTGTTCCGCTCGTTATGGCGGTTATTATCGATAAAGGAGTTGGAAACGGGGATACTGCATTGATTCTCCAACAAGGAGCGATTCTGATTGGGCTCGGAATCCTTGGCGTAGCTGTGTCGATTACTGCTCAATATTTTGCGGCAAAGGCGGCAACTGGATTTACCGCTGATGTGAGACAGGCACTCTTTTCAAAAATTCAATACTTTAGTTTCTCGCAACTCGATGCGATTGGGAATGACACTTTACTGACGCGTTTGACGAGTGATATAAATCTCGTGCAAAGTGGGTTAAATATCGCTCTTCGTCTATTGCTACGTTCGCCGTTTATCGTCGGTGGAGCGATTGTGATGGCCTTTGTCGTGAATGTGGAAATGGCATGGACGTTTGTAATCACCGTTCCAATCTTAGCAATCGTCGTATTCGGGATTATTTACTGGACGATTCCGATGTATCGCCGTGTGCAAGGAAAACTAGATCGCATTATGCGTCTCGTGCATGAAAACTTACTCGGCGTGCGTGTGATTCGTGCATTTAACCGCGAAGAAAAAGAAATTCAGACGTTTAGAGAGAATACCGAAGCGTTGAATCAGGCGCAACAAAAGGTGAGTGGTCTCTCAGGAGCTATGAACCCTATTACGTTTGTGATTGTGAATGTGGCGCTTATCGTCATTCTTTATGGTGGGGCGATTAAAGTGGATACCGGAACCTTGACGAAAGGGGAAGTCATCGCTTTAACAAACTACATGTCGCAAATTTTAGTGGAGCTCGTAAAATTCGCAAACCTTGTCGTAACGATGACAAAATCACTGGCGAGTGCAGAGCGTATCGATACGATTCTATCAATTAAAGCGGATATGGTCGAAGGGACTAAGGAGGTTCATCCTGAAGGTGAAGTGGCAGTGGCGTTTAATGACGTGACGTTGACGTACCTAGGGGACCAAAATGCAGCGCTGAACCATATCTCCTTTACTGCGTTGAAAGGACAGACCATCGGCGTTATCGGTGGGACTGGTAGCGGGAAATCGTCTCTAGTGAATATGATTCCTCGTTTCTATGATGCGACCAAAGGGAATGTAGAGGTGTTTGGAGAAGATGTACGTGACTACCGTTTATCATCGCTACGTGGAGCGGTCGGAATGGTCTTGCAAAAGGCACAACTCTTCCGGGGAACGATTGCCGACAATGTCCGTTTTGGAAATGCATCTGCTTCCAGTGAAGGGATAGAGCATGCACTTGATGTCGCTCAAGCCAGTGAGTTTGTGCAAACGAAAGAAGGCGGACTTGATTATGGCATTGAACAAAATGGACGCAATTTATCCGGTGGGCAAAAACAACGGATGACGATTGCACGTGCCATTGCGAAACAAGCACCAATTTTAATCTTAGATGATAGTGCTTCGGCATTAGACTTTGCGACCGATGCGAAATTACGTGAGGCGATTAAGAATCAAACGCCACGTCCAACGACCTTTATCGTGTCGCAACGGGCAGCATCTGTGCAGTATGCAGACTTAATTCTTGTTTTAGATGAAGGAAATCTTGTCGGCAAAGGCACGCATGAAGAGCTCTTAGCCAACAATGAGATTTATCAAGAAATTTACTATTCACAATTTCCAAAGGAGGATGAAGCATGAGACAGACAACTCAATGGGAAACCATCCGTAAAGTCCTCCGCTATATTCGTCGCTACCGTATCTACTTCGTAGCGTCCATCCTTTTGGCGAGTGTGAATGTATTCGGAACGTTAATGATTCCAAAATTAGTCGGGGAAGCTGTGGACCAAATGGTGGACACGGGCCAAGTATTCTATGAAGGACTATTTGCCATCCTTTGGCAGATTGGACTCTTTACAGCAATGGCTGCCATCGCGCAGTGGTTTATGAACCTCAGCAATAACAAGATGACGTACTCGGTGGTTCGTGACCTTCGTAGAGATGCGCTTGAAAAATCGAGACATTGCCGCTTAGTTATTTAGATATTCATCCAGCTGGAGAAATCGAGAGCCGTATCATTGCGGACGCAGATCAATTCGCGGATGGATTATTGATGGGATTTACGCAGTTATTCACCGGTGTGATGACGATTTTAGGAACCTTAGTCTTTATGCTGAGCGTGAATATGACATTGACGCTTGTCGTAGTGGTGGTGACGCCAGTATCTTTCGTGATGGCCAGCTTTGTCGCGAAGAAATCCTATCATTTCTTTAAACAACAATCGGAAATTCGTGGCGACCAAACAGCCTATATGAATGAGATGATTGAGGGAACAAGAGTGGTGACGGCCTTTCAGCAACAGGAAAAAGTCATCGAGGACTTCTCGGTCATTAATAAGGAATTAACGGATGTATCGCTCAAGGCTATTTTCTTCTCGAGCATCACGAATCCAGCAACGCGCTTTGTCAATAGTATCGTCTATACGAGTGTGGGCGTGTTCGGGGCGTTCTTTGTGATGAGCGGTGGCGTGACGGTGGGACAACTATCTGCCTTCTTAAGTTACGCAAACCAATATACAAAACCATTCAATGAAATCTCCGGAGTCATTACCGAGTTGCAAAATGCGATTGCCTGTGCCAACCGCGTGTTTGAACTATTGGAACAACCTTCTGAACGTCCAGAGCGCAAAAATGCTGCATCTCCTGAAAGTTTCGACGGGGCAGTGGAATTTAGCCATGTGGACTTCTCTTATGTGAAAGACCAACCGCTCATTGAAGACTTCTCGCTCGACGTTAAACCAGGGCAACGTGTGGCGATTGTTGGTCCAACCGGAAGTGGGAAAGACGACATTGATTAACTTATTGATGCGTTTTTACGATATTAATAGTGGAAAATTAGCCATCGACGGACTTTCGATTGAAGACATCACGCGTCATTCCCTTCGAAATGGATTTGGAATGGTGCTTCAAGAAACATGGCTTCAAACGGGAACTGTCCGTGAAAATATCACGATGGGAAATCCAACGATTAGCGAAGAAGAGATGATTCGTATCGCCAAACTCTGCCATATTCATGGGTTTGTAAGCCGTCTGCCGCAAGGGTATGATACGGTGATTTCAGATGACGGTGGGGACTTCTCACAAGGGCAAAAACAATTACTCTGTATCGCGCGTGTAATGATGGGACAACCCAATATGCTGATTCTCGATGAGGCAACGTCTTCCATTGATACGCGTACCGAGTTGAAGATTCAAGAAGCTTTCCAACATTTGATGGAAGGACGTACGAGCTTTATCGTGGCGCACCGCTTATCGACGATTCGTACGGCGGATGTGATTCTCGTCTTGAAAGACGGACATGTCATTGAAAAAGGCAATCATGCCAGCTTGATGGAGCAACGTGGATTTTACTACAATCTCTATCAAAGTCAGTGGCAACATTAATCTAAAAACTAAAAAGAAGCGTAGACTCTATAAAAAGGGTCTACGCTTCTTTGAATTGCTGAAAGTAGAAAATTATCATATATGATAATTTCAAATGATTATGGATTGAATTCTTCTAGAGCTAGAGATGAATTGTAAGTACAAAATTATCATATATGATAATTTCAAACGATTATGGATTGAACTCTTCTAGAGCTAGAGATGAATTGTAAGTACAAAATTATCATATATGATAATTTCAAACGATTATGGATTGAATTCTTCTAGAGCTAGAGATGAATTGTAAGTACAAAATTATCATATATGATAATTTCAAACGATTATGGATTGAACTCTTCTAGAGCTAGAGATGAATTGCAAGTACAAAATTATCATATATGATAATTTCAAATGACTATTGATTGAATTCTTCTAGCGCTAGAGATGCTTCTTCCCATTCGGCAAGAAGGGTTTCTTGGCGCTCGAGAAGGGCGCCTTCTTCGGTTGAGAGGGCAGCGGATTTATCTGGGTCAGAATAGTTTTCTTCCAGCGTCATCGCTTCGTGTACTTGTTCGAGTGCGGTTTCGATATCATGCATTTCCGTTTCTAATTGCTCAATGCGACGAGTGAGCGTACGGATTTGACGTTGCTCTTCTTTAGAGGCATGGTAGCTGGCTTTGGCTTCTGTCATCGGCTCAGCTTTATCCACTGGGACGTCTTTGGCTTTTTGCAATGCGGCGATTTCTTCTTTCTCTTGTTTTTTCTCGAGATAATAGTCATAGTCGCCTAAATACAGCGTGCTTCCAGTTTCTTCGATTTCCAGGATGGCCGTTGCGACCTTGTTGATGAAGAAACGGTCATGCGAAACGAAACAAATCGTGCCGTCGTAGTCGATGAGGGCATCTTCGAGCACTTCTTTACTGTCGATGTCCAAGTGGTTCGTTGGTTCGTCGAGCAGTAGGAAATTATCGTGTTCAAGAGACAGTTTGCAAAGCGCTAAACGGGCCTTTTCACCCCCGCTGAGTTGCGCGGTTGTTTTCTCTACGTCGTTTCCTGAGAAAAGGAAGCTGCCAAGAATCGAACGAACGTCTTTTTCAGGCATGGTAGAGTGACGAGACCACAGCTCTTCTAGAACCGTTTGATTCGAAGAGAGGCCGGTCAAGTTTTGGTCATAGTAACCGACTTGAACGCCAGCGCCTAACTCAATTGCGCCTTCGATTAAAGGTAATTCACCCGTAATCGACTTCAAGAGGGTAGATTTTCCAATACCGTTAGGCCCCACAATCGCGATGGCTTCACGCTTACGAAGCTGGAAGGAAATCGGACCGCTCAAGGCTTCGTGGTCGTAGCCAATATAAGCATCTGTGACTTGCAGCACTTGGTTTCCGGATTCGCGTTCCACTGTGAATTCAAATCGAGCAGAGCGCTGATCGCCTTTTGGTTTTTCTAAGCGTTCCATTTTCTCGAGTTTCTTACGGCGTGATTGCGCACGTTTTGTAGTTGAGGCGCGCACCAAGTTTTTCGCGATGAATTCTTCCAAGTCGTGAATCTCTTGTTGCTGCTTCTCGTAGGCTTTTTGTTTGAGTAAATAGCGTTGCTCGCGTTCTTCTAAGTAGTGCGAGTAGTTTCCTTTGTAATATTCGCAGGCTTTATGACTGATTTCATAGACTTCGTTACACACACGGTCCAAGAAGTATTGGTCGTGGGATACGATGACAAGAGCGCTACTAGAAGATCGTAAGTAGTCTTCAAGCCACGTCAATGTCTCGATATCCAAGTGGTTGGTCGGCTCGTCTAAGATGAGTAAGTCGTGTTTTTCTAATAAATACGAGCCAGAGCGAGACGAGTACGTTGGCCTCCAGAGAGTGCTTGAATCGGTTGGTCGTAGTCTTCTGGATAGAAACGGAAGCCGTGAAGTACGGTACGAATCTCAGACTCGTAACCATACGCATTCTTCTGGTTCAATTCTTCTTGAAGCTGGTCGTATCGTTTTAAGGCGAGTTCATACGCCACAGGGTCACTTAGAAGGTCTGGGTCACCGAGTTGTTCAGCTGCTTTTTGCGCTTGTTTCTTCAAGGTTTCCACATCTTCGAAGAGATGCACCATTTCTTCCCACACGGTGCGAGAAGACTGGATGGCAGCGTATTGGTCTAAGTAGCCAATCGAGAGATCTTTCTTCTTTGACACAGCGCCAAGAGAAGGTTCTTCGATACCAGCCAACATTTTTAATAGCGTGGATTTTCCAGTCCCATTTCGCCCAACGATAGCAATGCGGGAATTTTCTTGAATATGAATTGTAATATTTTCAAATAGGACTTCATCCGCAAACGTACGCGCGAGTCCTTGTCCTTGTAATAAAATCATGACGGGTCCTTTCAATCTGGTTTCAGTTTATTTTAGCATAAAAAAGAGAAGGACCAATATTGAAACGCGCTCGGATTTGCATTCACATTCACAATAGGGAGGTTGTGAAGAAAAAAGCACAAAGCTTGCTGTATATAAGCGAAATTGATGAATGTTCGTGAGGTACAAGCATACTGTTTGTGAAATGAAATGTCGTTGTGATAGAATACGCATGGATAAAAAAGAAAAAGGGAGTCTTATCAATGAAAGATTTAAACGAATTAAAAGAAATCGAAGTGCCACGCGCAACTGCGAAACGTTTGGCCATTTATCATCGTTACTTACGTTTCTTGCATGATGCAGGAAAACGTCGCATCTCATCAACTGAATTAAGTGAAGCTGTAAAAGTCGATAGCGCAACAATCCGTCGTGACTTTTCATACTTTGGAGCTTTAGGAAAACGTGGATATGGATATGATGTAGAATACTTATTAGAATTCTTCAGCCATACTTTAAACCAAGATCGCTTAACGAACGTCGCTTTAGTAGGGGTTGGTAAATTAGGACAAGCGCTCTTAAACTACAACTTCCACCAAAGCAACAACGTGCGTATTAGCGCTGCGTTCGACGTAAACGAGGACATCGTTGGAACAATCCAAACAGGTGTGCCAGTTTACAGCATGGATGAAATGGTAGAACAATTGAAAGTGCAACAAATCCAAGTGGCCATCTTAACAGTTCCTCAAGATGTGGCTCAAGAAACAGCGGACCGCTTAGTAGAAGCAAATGTTCGCGGAATCTTGAACTTCACACCAATCCGCTTAGACGTACCAGAAAACGTTCGAGTTCAAAACGTGGACTTAACAAACGAACTACAAACTCTAATTTATTTCTTGGACAACCAAAAATAATCTGACAATAGGCATCCGTATAGGGTGTCTTTTTTGTATAAAAAATAAGCACTAATCCAATCCGATTTGCGGAGCGATTAGTGCTTTTCTTTTGGTTCTTTATCGTCTAGTGAATCCTCGTCATCGGGAAGATTATCGATGAGGTTGGCGAGTTTTTTCAACTCGTTATAGGTGCGAAGCATGTTGATACTTGTTACGATGCTTGTCGTTGCGAATAGACAGCAGAATAATGTGATAAAGTCAAATCCATTACCAGGATAATGCGTCGTTGCTAGAAAGATAAAGAAGACGGCTAATATGATTTCAAAATATAGTCTTCTAAAGAAACTTTTTCGTGTCATAGCAATCATCCTTTCCTGTCAAAATCTTACATAATTCTTGAGAAATAAGCAAGTATTTATTCTTGATTTTTCCTGACCAAATGAGTATCATAAAACTATGAGTTAGCACTCAGTGTTTTTGAGTGCTAAAAAAGATGAAGGAGGATTTCATATGTTAAAGCCTTTAAAAGATAGAGTTGTTATTCAAATGGTTGAGCAAGAAGAAAAAACTGCTGGGGGATTATTCCTACCAACAACTGCTCAAGAAAAATTACAATTTGCAAAAGTTATCGCAACAAGCGAATTAACTGCTGCTGAAGACCGTCAAGTAGCGGTTGGCGATAAAGTCGTATTCGAGAAATATTCAGGAACAGAAGTTAAATTAGATGGTCAAGAATATATCATCGTGAAAGAAAAAGACATTATCGCAATTGTTGAATAAAGGGGGATACAACTATGGTGAAAGATATTAAATTTGCAGAAGATGCAAGAAGCGCCATGCTACGTGGTGTGGACGTTTTAGCGAACACAGTAAAAGTAACATTAGGACCAAAAGGACGTAATGTTGTATTAGAAAAAGCATTCGGTTCTCCACTAATTACAAATGATGGGGTAACGATTGCCAAAGAAATCGAATTAGAAGATCACTTCGAAAATATGGGTGCAAAACTCGTGGCTGAAGTGGCTTCAAAAACAAACGATATTGCCGGTGACGGTACAACTACAGCGACAGTGTTAACACAAGCCATCGTTCGTGAAGGGTTGAAAAACGTAACGGCTGGAGCAAACCCAGTAGGCATCCGCCGCGGGATTGAACTTGCGACAAAAGCAGCGGTTGAAGAATTACACCGCATTTCTCGTCCAGTAGAATCAAAAGAAGCCATTGCACAAGTTGCAGCAATTTCTTCAGGTTCAGCGGAAGTCGGTGAATTAATCGCTGAAGCTATGGAAAAAGTGGGGAACGACGGTGTTATCACAATCGAAGAATCAAAAGGGATTGAAACTGAATTAGATGTAGTAGAAGGTATGCAATTTGACCGTGGTTACTTATCACAATACATGGTAACGGATAACGATAAGATGATTGCGACTTTAGACAATCCATTTATCTTAATCACAGATAAGAAAGTGTCAAACATCCAAGAAATCATTCCATTATTAGAACAAATCGTTCAACAAGGACGTGCGTTATTAATCATCGCGGATGACGTAGATGGCGAAGCTTTACCAACATTAGTATTAAACAAATTACGCGGAACATTTAACGTGGTTGCTGTAAAAGCTCCAGGATTTGGTGACCGTCGTAAAGCGATGTTAGAAGATATTGCGGTCTTAACAGGTGCTCAAGTGATTACAGAGGACCTTGGCTTAGAATTAAAAGACGCAACATTAGCTCAATTAGGGACTGCTGGTAAAGTAGTGGTTTCTAAAGACAGCACTACAATCGTTGAAGGTGCAGGTTCTAAAGAATTAATCGCGAACCGTGTTGCTTTAATTCGCGCACAAGCACAAGATACAACAAGTGATTTCGACCGTGAAAAATTACATGAACGTCTTGCTAAATTATCAGGTGGGGTTGCCGTGATTAAAGTCGGTGCTGCTACTGAAACAGAATTGAAAGAGAAAAAACTTCGCATTGAAGATGCCTTAAACGCAACTCGCGCAGCAGTTGAAGAAGGTATCGTTTCAGGTGGGGGAACAGCTCTTGTGAACGTTCAAAAAGTAGTGGATGCTCTTGAATTAGAAGGCGACTTAGCTACAGGTGCGAAAATCGTATCTCGTTCATTAGAAGAACCATTACGTCAAATCGCTGAAAATGCAGGTCTTGAAGGCTCAGTGATTGTTGCTCGTTTGAAATCTGAAGAAAAAGGGATTGGATACAATGCCGCTACAGATGAATGGGTAAACATGATTGAAGCAGGTATCGTGGACCCAACAAAAGTAACACGTTCTGCATTACAAAATGCTGCATCTGTTTCAGCATTATTATTAACAACAGAAGCTGTGGTAGCTGACAAACCAGCTCCAGTTGCACCACCAATGCCAGGGATGGATCCGGGCATGGGTATGATGTAATCAGAGAGGGGTGAAAGTTTTTCACCCCTCTTTTTCTTTTAGTTACAATAAAACACCGAAAGGTGTTTACTCAAGAAAGAGAACTTCGTTCAAAACTCCAAACACTGAAGGATTTATTTATAATAGCTGTAATGGGGCACCGGCTTGAGCCATGGTCTCAAGCTCTTTCAAGATTCAAACGTACTCTAGAAAATAAATTTTCAAGAGTACGTAATTCACTTTGAATGCTATCCCCCATTACTGCTATTATAAAATCCTTCGTGTTTTCCGTTTTGAACAGTTTTTTTTGGAGATACTTATAAAAAAGAGGATGGGATAGAGAGGGTAGAGGGAAAGTGAGAATCCTTCGTGTTTTCCGTTTTGAACAGTTTTTTTTGGAGATACTTATAAAAAAAGAGGATGGAATAGAGAGGATAGAGGAAAAGTGCGAATCCTCGGAGTTCTTCGTTTTGAACAGTTTTCTTGAGCTTCTTATAGAAAGAAAGTGAATACAAGAATGAAAAATAAGACCAACAGAAATGTTAGTCTTATTGTTATAGTTTGGATAATAAAGTGCGGCAGTGCTCGTATTCTGGATAGGAAGAGAATTCTGCGCTGAGGAAATCCTCGATAAAGGCGAAGCGTTCTTTATAAATCGAACGAATAGCTTCGGATTCTATATGCTCTAAGGCATAGGCTGTTTGCTGCAAGAAGAGTTGTGGGTGGGTGTCTTGCAAGATTTCAAGGAGTCCCTCCAGTGTATCGGGATTTTCTTGTCCGATTTGTTGCAATAAGGTATGGATGGAAACCCAGTCTTTCATATCATACGTGATGTCTTCGGTCGTTGCTTCTAGCTGAGAGAGAAAATCATCAAAAGAGCCTGCCACTTCGAGCCACTGATCCATTTCTACGTCAATTAGACGGATGCTTGGTTCCTGGGTAGCGCCGTTTTGATAATCGAAGGCGTAATAGACAGGTCCGTCTTGGAAAAAGACCACAAAGTACTCAGGCAATCCTGTCACTTCTGGAGACCATGCAGCATCCAGAACACTTGGGAAATACGGGCCTTCTGAGTAGCCGCTCAGTCCATTACAGAGCGCGTAGTCGAGGCCAAATCGCGTTGGTTCCGCCGTTGGAATCTTAGTGTTCGTGAAGAATCCGGCACCATTTTCCAAAAGAAAATCCACGTAGCTTTGTGGCAATGGAAAACGGGGAAAATTCTCTATCGTCTGTGGAATCGGCGAGAATAACTGTTGCTGAATCATGGGTCTCCTTTCTACTGCAAAATCCGTCTTAGGATGGATGCAGAAATTTTTACGTTTTGCTACTCTATCTTTACCTACTATTTTACACACAAATAGGAAAATATGGTACAATGAGGGTATTAAATCTAAAGGAGAGTGTCAAAAAATGACAGTAGTATGGATTGTATTAGGAGTCTTAGCAGTAATTGTTCTATGGGCAATGTTTGCATACAACGGACTTGTACAACAAAAAAACTGGGTTCAAGAAGCTTGGGCACAAATCGATGTTCAATTACAACGTCGTAACGACTTAGTTCCAAACCTTGTTGAAACAGTGAAAAGGTTACGCAAAACACGAACAAGAAACATTAACTCAAGTAATTGCGATGAGAAACCAAATCGCAAACATGGGTAGCGATGTTTCACCACAAGAAAAAATGGAAGCATCTAACCAATTATCAGGTGCTTTAAAAACTATTTTCGCTTTAGCTGAAAGCTATCCTGATTTAAAAGCGAACGACAGCTTCTTAAACTTACAAGAAGAATTGACAAACACAGAGAACAAGATTTCTTACGCTCGTCAATTATACAATTCAAGTGTTGCGAGATATAACATCTCTATTCAATCAATTCCAACAAACATTATTGCTGGTTTTGGTGGATTCACTAAAGAAGAAATGTTAGAAACTCCAGTTGAAGCTCGTAAAGTTCCTGAAGTGAAATTCTAATTGACAGTTCATTAGTAGGGAGGGAGTGCTAGGATGTTATACCAACAAATTGCTTCCAACAAACGCAAAACGCTGGTCGTGATTGCGTTGTACATGGCGCTCTTCATTGCAGTGGGAATCGGAATTGGATATTATGCTTTACGCAGTGTCGTCGCTGGGGTTATTATCGCCCTTGTTGCCGGCGGGTTGTATTCAATGATGATGATTGCAAATGCGACTAATGTAGTGATGCAATTAAACCATGCCAAAGAAATTACAGATAAAAATCAAGCACCAATGATTTGGAACATCGTCACTGATATGGCGATGATCGCAAAAGTACCAATGCCGCGTATCTTCATTATCGAGGACGAATCTCCAAACGCATTTGCGACAGGAAGTTCTCCAGAAAATGCAGCCGTGGCGGTCACAACAGGTTTATTAGAACGGTTGAATCGTGAAGAACTTGAAGGGGTTATTGCTCACGAGTTTGGACACATTCGTAACTATGACGTTCGCCTTCAAACGATTGCGATTGCGCTTGGTGCAGTGATTGCTATGCTCGTCCAATTCGGAAGTCGCATGATGTTCTGGGGTGGCGGTAGTAGAGACCGAGATGATGATGACAACGGTGGTAGCGCAAATGCTATCTTCATGGTCATCGGTTTAATCGCGATGATTCTTGGGCCATTTATGTCGACTATCTTGCAGTTAGCCTTGTCACGAAACCGTGAGTACTTAGCAGATGCGTCAGCAGTGGAATTCACACGAAATCCATATGGACTTATTTCTGCACTGACGAAGATTTCAGAAGCTCCGCCAATGACGGAAGCCGACAAGAAGAGTGCGGCGTTATATATCTCAAATCCGTTTGGGGAAGAAGGAGATTCGCTCTTCTCAACGCACCCATCGACAGCCAATCGTATTAAACGATTAGAAAAAATGTAACCTGAAGACTGAGGATTTCCTCAGTCTTTTTGTTTTCTGAGAACTAGATTAGAATGTTGCTAAATTGTTACAAAAGAAAACGGTTCACACGTAAAAATGTAATCTAATATATATGTTTTAGTAGAAAGAAATCCTTTATAATGGAACATGATAAACTCTATGGAGGTGAGACTGTGGCTAAACAATTGTATATCCATTACGATAGCGTATCGAATCATGTACTAACGAAGTCGATTGCGTTTCGTTTGTCTGCCTTACCACAGTCTGAGATTCCGCAAAACCTACTTCTCTTAAACGGGAAGTCAAGCCTTGCCACACACGATCCATATACAGGCTTCATGTGGGTGAAGGGTCGTAAAAATGTGTTAGCGTATCTCCAAGGGGTGGAAGAAGGCAAAGAGGCGCCATCGAACTGGGTGGACTTTGATTCGATTGATTTCGTTCATCAATTAACGCCGCAAGAAATTGCAGACTTGCTGTATATTTCGCACGCGAAGACGCATTTACATTCGCCGTTCTTCTATAAATTACAAACAACTTTATTTACTTGTCACTTGAAAATGGCTACTCGAAAGTGTACTACCGTAAAATTGAGCAATTCTTGCCTATCTTATCGGCGCAAGTACAAATCGAGATGACAGATATCTTGAACGAGACACCGAAGTTTTTATTCTTTGGTGCCGACAAAGTGGCTTCAGCGATTTCCATCGAAGCGCTCAAAGAAATGATGCCATTGTATCGTGAAGGAATCAGCTTGGCTTTTGATAAAGTCACAAAGAAAGAAGACAGCTACGAAGTACCAATCTTCTTAACGGAGGACCGTTATCATTATTCCGATAAAGAAGTGACACAAAACGTCCGTATTGGACAACTCGCGTATAGCGAAACGTATCAAAACTGGAAGGTTTCAGCGAAACTTCCAACAAATGACGCCATCTAAAGCACTTTTCACAGCGGTTGTGAAAGGTGCTTTTTTAATCGCTTGGCCGTAACTTGTAACCATTGGGCCGTTTTGTTATACTGAAAAGTGCAAGGTTATTTTCAAAATAACGTTCGAAGAGCCTAAATGAGGCGGTTCGCAGCACGCGAATAGTTTGGAGGATTCATATGAAAATTGTAGTAATTTACGGCGGAAAGAGTGCAGAGCACGATATTTCAATTTTAACAGCCGGTTCAATTATTAAAGAGATTTATTTCGAGTATTACGATGTGCAACCAGTGTACATTACAAAAGAAGGAACATGGTTAAAAGGAGAAGCGTTAAAAGCACCTGTAGCTTTTGACCAAGCACTTCGTCTAACAGAAGGCCCTGTAGCGCATTTTGCAACAACTGAAGGCGAAACATCAACAGGCGTTCGCATCCAACCATGCGATATCGCAGGACCAGATACAGTAGTATTCCCAATCTTACACGGACCAAACGGAGAAGATGGAACGATTCAAGGATTATTCGAAATCTTAGACTTACCATATGTTGGTTGTGGCGTATTAGCCAGCGCAAACGGAATGGACAAAATTGCCAGCAAGCATTTATTCCAACAAGCAGGCATTCCACAAGTGCCATTCGTTCCATTCGTGAAAGCTGATTTCGAAAAATCACCAGAAGCCATCTTCACACGTGTGGAAGGAACATTACGCTATCCAGTATTCGTGAAACCAGCGAATATGGGTTCAAGTGTTGGGATTTCTAAAGCGACAAACCGCGAAGAATTAACAGCAGCCATCGAAGAAGCGTTGAAATACGACCGCCGTATCGTCGTAGAACAAGGAATCGACGCACGCGAAGTCGAAGTAGCGGTTCTTGGAAACGACGAAGTGAATACATCTGTGGTTGGGGAAGTCGTGAAACAAGCAGGTTTCTACGATTACAACGAAAAATACATTAACAACACAACAACACTTCAAATCCCAGCAGCGATTCCAGAAGAAGTCTCTGCTAAAATTCGTGAGTATGCTGTAACGGCATTCCGTGCCATTGACGGTAGTGGCTTAACACGTTGTGATTTCTTCTTAACAGAAACAAACGAAGTGTTTATCAACGAAGTGAATACAATGCCAGGGTTCACACAATTTAGTATGTATCCAAAACTATGGGAAGCAATGGGCATTTCCTATAAAGATTTAGTCGAAGAACTCATTCAATTAGCGTTGAAACGCTATAACGATCGTCACGCGAGATAAGGGGTAGAAAGATGAGTATTGGAACAGTTGCTGAAATTACAAAAGCCGTCGAAGCGATTGATTATCAATCAGCACATCGATTTGAAGTTATCGAATCTGTAGCCTTCGATACACGAAAATTAGGTCCAAACAGCCTTTTCGTGCCACTTCAAGGGCAAACAGATGGACATGATTATATTGAACAAGCGATTCAAGCAGGCGCAACAGCCGTGTTATGGGGCAAACAAGATGTAACGCCACCAGATGGAATCTGTGCCATTTGGGTGGACGACCCACTTCAAGCTTTTCAAAAATTAGCGAAATGGTATTTAGAAAAAGTATCGCCACGCATCGTTGGAATCACAGGTAGTTCTGGGAAAACAACGACAAAAGATATGACAGCAGCCGCTCTAGGCGCACGCTACCGTGTCTATAAAACACAAGGGAACTTCAATAACGATATCGGCTTACCACAAACGATTTTAGATATGCCCGAATCAACGCAAGCACTTGTCTTAGAGATGGGAATGAGTGATTTCCACGAAATCGAATTCTTATCAAAATTAGCACTCCCAGAAGTTGTTGCGATTACGCTCATCGGTGAGTCGCATATGGAACAATTGGGAAGCAAGGAAGGCATTGCCAAAGCCAAACTTGAAATCCTTTCTGGACTACAAGAAAATGGAACTTTCATTTATCCAGCGCATGAAGAGTTAATTACAGCAGGTATTGCGCAAGCTGAAAAACCAGCGAACTTCAACATCGTTACAGTCGGTGAAGGAAGCAAGGAACTTTCAGCACGTAACATCGAACTGTATTCAGACCACACAGCGTTTGAATTAGTGACACCAACTGAAACTGTAGCGGTCACTTTACCAGTCCTTGGAGCGTACAACGTTTCAAACGCGCTTTTAGCGATTGAAATTGCACGCACATTAGACGTGCCGCTTTCAGATATCGTGTCAGCCTTAGCGAACTTCGAATTGACGAAGAACCGTACGCAATGGGTGAAAGGCCAAAACGGAGTAGCCATCTTGAATGATGCTTACAACGCTAGCCCAATCGCGATGAAATCGGTGATTAAATCATTTGTTTCAGTCGAAGCAGCAGGCCGTCGCGTTCTCGTTCTTGGGGATATCCGCGAACTCGGGGAACATTCGAAAGAATTGCACGCTAGCATCTCTGAAGTCATTTCTCCAAGCGAAGTCGCACTTGTGTACTTGTACGGCGAAGAAATGGAAGCACTCTATGATGCGTTGAAAGGCCAGTTCGATTCAGCAGCTCTTCACCATTACATGGATAAAGAAGCCTTGATTGCTGACTTGAAAGCTGAACTCAAAGAAGGCGACCAAGTCCTTATCAAATCAAGCAACGGCACAGGCTTACTCGCTGTCGTCGATGCCCTAAAAGCAGAATAATAAATGTAAAGTAAAGCGAGAGACGCACCAACGTCCTCGCTTTTTTCGTCCCCTCATGGAGAACTATCCATTATAAAGTGTCCCATTTCTCAACCGCACCACAAGAAGCAACCCTCCCACCTCCTCTGACTTTTTATAGTTTGTAATGCGCAGTGAATACGGGCGGAAAATCTAGCGGATTCAATAGTAGCAGTAATGGGGAATCGCATTAAATGCGAATTAGCTGGAGTTAGAAATTGATTTCTTACTCCAGCTTTGAGGCTTTAAAGGTGAGAGACGACAGGCTCGAACCGTTGCCCCATTACAGCTATTATTGAAAAATCCGCAAGGATTTGGAGCCCGTAAATTCTTATTCCTTAAGCATTTTTCAAAGAATAAAAAGCAGGAGGGGGCGGTCTGTATTCTTTGCATTCTTGCTGGATGCGTGCTATACTATTCGCTGAGTTGAGAAATGTACACACATTTATAATAGATAGTTTGAAATTTAAACGATTGTAGAAGTCTGGTGCTCTTACGAAAAGCTCCAGACTTTTGTTATGAAGGGAAATCCCTCGTGTGCTTCTCACCGAAGTATCCAAGGAGGAAAATATGAAATTTAATGAATTAGGATTGGATTCTGCCTTACTAGAATCTATCGAAAAAATGGGGTTTGAGGAAGCAACTCCCATTCAAGCACAAACCATTCCAAAAGCGCTAGCAGGCTTAGATGTAATTGGACAAGCGCAAACAGGGACTGGTAAAACAGCCGCATTTGGTTTGCCAATGCTTCAAAAAATCGACCCAAGTAAAAAAGGCGTACAAGGACTTGTCATCGCACCAACTCGTGAACTTGCGATTCAAACACAAGAAGAATTGTTCCGTCTCGGACGCGACAAAAAAATTCGTGTACAAGCTGTTTACGGTGGAGCGGACATTAACCGTCAAATTCGCCAATTAAAAGAAAATCCACAAATCGTTGTGGGAACTCCAGGTCGTCTTTTAGACCACATTTCACGCCGTACATTGAAACTTGCGACAGTGGAAACACTTGTCTTAGATGAAGCGGATGAAATGTTAAATATGGGATTCTTGGAAGATATCGAATCGATTATCAAACAAGTTCCAGAAAACCGCCAAACGCTTTTATTCTCTGCAACAATGCCAGATGATATTAAACGTATCGGTGTTCAATTTATGAAAGATCCAGAACATGTTCGTATCAAATCAAATGAGATGACAGCGACTTTAATCGATCAATATTTCGTAAAATGTAAAGACTACGAGAAATTCGACATTATGACACGTTTATTAGACGTTCAAACGCCTGAATTAACCATCGTATTTGGACGTACAAAACGTCGTGTAGACGAATTAGCACGCGGACTTGAAATGCGTGGCTACCGTGCAGAAGGGATCCACGGAGACTTAAGCCAACAAAAACGTATGAGCGTTCTTCGTGACTTCAAGAACAACCATTTAGACATCTTAGTCGCTACAGACGTTGCGGCACGTGGACTAGATATCTCAGGCGTAACGCACGTCTACAACTACGATATCCCACAAGACCCAGAAAGCTATGTACACCGTATCGGACGTACAGGCCGTGCTGGGCAAGAAGGAATGTCTGTAACATTCGTGACACCAAACGAAATGGATTACTTACGTGTGATTGAAGAATTAACACGCAAACGTATGACAAGCCTTCGTCCACCAACGCAAACAGAAGCCTTGGAAGGACAAACAAAAACAGCCATCGAGTCTATTGACGAAATGATGAAAACTGTGGAACCAAGACGTTTCAAAGAAGCGGTATCTTACTTATTAGACGAGTACGAACCAGAAGAATTGGCAGCTCTATTACTTAAGAGCATGATTAAAGACCCAACTGAAATTCCAGTTAAAATCACGCCAGAACGTCCATTGCCAAGCCGCAAACGTGGTAACAGCCGTGGAAACTACAACCGTAACGACCGTAAAGACAACCGCGGACGTAACGGGAAGGAAGTTTCAAGCGTAAAGAAGACCGTCGTGGCCGTGGCTTAGAAGACGAATATACACGCGGATATAAAGGGAAAGATTCTCGCCGCCGTAACAACAAAAAGAAATCTGACAAAGGATTTACAATCCGTCAGAAATAATAAGGGAAGTGACTTCTATGGCACTGACCCCCGTAAATGAGAATTAAATAAAAACACCTCCAAGTTGGATTTGGTACAATATTATCAAATGCTCATGGAGGTGTCTTTTTATGGTTAAAAAACGTGTAGCCTATTCTGTCGATACAAAGAATAAAGCCGTAGAAATGAAATTACAGGGATATACTACAAAACAAGTAATGCAGGAGTTAAACATAAAAAATGAAACTCAAGTAGAAACATGGTTTAGATGGTATAAAAATGGAGAAACACATCGTTTCCACCAACAGGTGGGGAAACAATATTCTTACGAAAAAGGAATGGCTGAACTTTCAGAAATCGACCAATTAAAATTAGAACTAAAAAGAAAAGAAGTTGAATTAGAAATATTAAAAAAATACAAGGAATTGGAAAGGAAGTGTCGCCTCAAGTAGTTGTAAAGTTAGTGGAAGAATTGAAAGATAAATATGCGGTACATTTAATTTGTTCTTGCATTAATGTACCCATATCTACTTACTACCGATGGAAAAAGAAAGACTTTTCTCCAACAATTATCGAAGAAAAAAACGAAAAGTTTTTGCAACTGATAGGGATTTAATTTATTGTGTCAAATTGTTAACGTCATATAGGTTGTTCAGCGGATTATGCAGAAAATTGGTTGGAATTGTGCAGTGAAGCCTAAAAAAGCTATCAAAATAGGTAAACCATTCTCAATTACTGGTAATACTTTGAACAGAAATTTTTCAGCAGACAAACCTATGCAAAAATTGACTACTGATATCACATATTTGCCTTTCGGTCCTAAACGATTATATTTATCTTCCATTATGGATTTACATAATGGAGAAATCATTGCTTATACAATTTCCTCAAAACAGGATACTAAGTTTGTATTGGATACATTAAATCAAATTGATTTACCTAAGGATGTTCTACTACATAGTGATCAAGGCAGCGTTTATACTTCTGCTGAATACTACAATCTATGTAAAGAAAAAGGCATTATCCGCAGTATGTCCCGTAAGGGGACTCCCGCAGATAATGCACCCATCGAAAGCTTCCATTCTTCGCTAAAGTGCGAAGCTTTCTACATAAAAGATGAAGTAATAACTTCATCTTCTATTGTAATTCAAATTGTAGAAAATTACATCAAATATTATAATGAAAAAAGAATCCAACAAAATTTGGACTACCTGTCTCCGGTTGAATACCGGAGACGGTAGCCCTAGGGTGTTTTTATTAAATTCTCACTTTTTGGGGTCAGTCCCCTATTAAGGAGTCACTTTTTTTGCGGAAATTTTTTATTTTAGGTTCATTTTAGTTTTAAGGAGTACTCTCTTATTAAGGAAAACGTCAAAAGAAAGAAGCGATTTTCTTTCAATAGAACAGTGTTTTGATACAATAAGGAAAAGAGGGATACAATCATGACGGTTTTAACTAAAATCAGACCTAAAGAACCATTAAAAAATTTAAAGTGGTTTGACATCCTCATCGTGACAATCATCATGTTCGGGGAGTTTATCATTCGTTCCACGCAACAATTTCTACAGAGTTTACAACCAGTAACGGAAGTGGCCCCGCAGTATATGGAAACGACAACGTCCTATAGCGACGGGGCAGCGTATTCGAATAATTTTACGTTACAGTTGCTATTACTAGCGATTGCACTCTTGTACTTAGTCATCCGTCATTACGACTTCAAGCAGTTGAAGATTCGTTTTCACTGGTCTGTACTCATCTGGGTACCGGTATTATTCACGATGGTCGGACTATTCGGCGACGTCGTAACAACGCTGAGCGGCGAATACAACTACTTCGACCCAGCGCTTGTTCCGTTCATGAACCCACAGGAAATCATCAATAAGTTCTTAGCGTTATCTCCAATGGCTATCGCTTATGGGCTGTTAAATGGATTTTACGAAGAGTTCTTCTTCCTTGGATTAATGACATCGGTGAAGGAAGAACATCAGTGGAAGGCGTTAGCATTCTCAACACTGGTTCGTTTCTCATTCCATACGTATCAAGGAATGTTGTGGGCAATTATTATCGGTGTCGTGTACGGATTGTTCTACTACTTCATGTACAAGAAAGTGGTCAAAAACTTATTACCTTTCTTCCTTATGCACGCATTGGCAGATATGTTTGGTTCAACCTTCATTTACTTGCTAATTGCATGGGCATACTAATATTTTACAAAGCGCATCCTGGAAAGGGTGTGTTTTTTGTTGTTGAAAGGCTGCAATTACCATATATGGTAATTGCGTGTTGGAGTGGAGTAAAAACAGTGTAAAATCAAGCTTCTTTCTTATGTGTGAGGGGGAGGGTTATGGTATGATAGCGCTAGTGATATCAGTAAAAGCGAGGAGACTTTCAGATGTATTATGTAAAAAATCAACGTAATGGACAAGAAATCTACGATGCAACGACAAACTTAGCCATCGAATATTTCTTATTAAACGAAAAGAAACTCGATGAACCAATTTTGTTATTTTATGTTAACGAAAATGCGATTATCATCGGGAAAAACCAAAATACCATCGAAGAAATCAATCAAGATGGTGTAGACAGCTTGGCGTACAAGTGGTTCGTCGTTTCTCAGGTGGTGGAGCCGTGTATCACGATATGGGAAATATCTGTTTCTGCTTCATCACAGAAGATGATGGCGATAGCTTCCGTGATTTCGGAAAATTCACAGAACCTGTGATTGAAGCACTCCATAAAATGGGAGCAACAGGGGCAGAGTTACAAGGCCGTAACGACCTTCTCATCGACGGTAAGAAATTCTCTGGAAATGCGATGTATTCAAACAATGGCCGTTTAACAGCGCACGGAACATTAATGTTGGATTTAGATGTGAGCATTTTGCCACAAATTTTACGTCCAAAACAAGAGAAAATCGCGTCAAAAGGAATCAAGTCGGTTCGTTCACGCGTAACCAATATCAAGCCTTACTTAGCGCCTGAATATCAAGACTTAGACATCTTACAATTCCGCGAAGTACTCTTGAAAAACATCTTCAATGTGGAAGATACATCAACGATTAAAGAGTACGTTCTAACGGATGAAGACTGGGTGCGTGTAGAAGAATTACGCAGCAAGTACTTCAACAACCCGGATTGGAACTACGGAAAAAATCCAAAATTCGAATTCAAGCAATCCAAACGTACACCAGCCGGACAAATCGAGTTCAGCTTGAATGTTGAAAAGAATGCCATCAAAGACATTAAGATTAACGGAGACTTCTTCGGTCTTGGAGAAATCAGCGATGTTGAAAAAGCGCTAGTGGGCGTTGAATACAATCGCGAAGACTTAACAAAGCCTTCGAAGCCATCGATATCCGCCGTTACTTCGGTAATGTGACAGTGGACATCCTAGTGAACCTATTACTAGGGGTAGAAGAATAAAATAGGAAACTCGGCTATAGAGGCCGATGAAGTGGAACCTAGCAGCAATGCTGGGTTCTTTTTTTGCTCTCTCGTATAGTAAAAACGCTGTGGGAGCAGTATAATAAAGATAAGTTCAGGAATCCGTTTTTAGGAAGAGGGGTTGTTGGAAATGAGTCAAAAAGTTAGAGACATTGGAATTGTTGCGTTAGGCATCATCAATGGCGTGAATGCCATCTATCAGCTACTATTTCGTCAAGATATCGTGCTATTTATTGTGAGTGCGATCGTTGTCGGGCTTGCTTTTTATACTTGGGTGAATCGGGATAATCCAGAACAACTCAACAAGATGAATCGCGGATGGGCTGTCTTTTTGCTTGGCATGGTAGCCACTATTGCTTTTATCCTCATCATGAATGATTTCTTTGGGTTTGAGCAATGGGAGTCTTGGCAAAAATCCGTCGTTAGAATCACGTTTGTCTTTGGGTTAGTGACGGTAGTGAATCGATACTTTAAAAAATAATCGTTTAACGGAGGCGCTATATGGCACTTTTACATATTTCATTTTTTTCAAAAACATTAATGAGAACCATCCCGCTGTCAGTCTACTTGCCTAGCGATGCAGTGGACTTTAATAATCAGTATCTCTCGGAAGCTCCGTACAAAGCGTTGGTGTTGCTTCACGGAGTATTGGGCAGTGAACAGGACTGGGTCAATCAGACGCGCATTCTTCGATACGCAAAAGAGAAAAATCTTGCCCTCATCATGCCTTCTGGGGAAAATCATTTCTACGTAGACCAACCGTGGAACTATACGAACTATGGAGAATTTATCGGGGTGGAGCTTCCAGAAATCTCACGCCGAATGTTTCCTATTTCCAGAAAACGTGAAGACTTAGGCATTGCCGGGCTTTCGATGGGTGGATATGGGGCGCTTCGAAACGGCATCAAATATCCCGACACCTTTTGCGTCATAGGGGCCTTCTCTAGCGCGATTAAGAAACAGGCACTTCCACCAGAGGAGATTCCAGAAACACCGTTCTTTTTAAGAAAAAGCTTTTTGGAGGCGGTCTTCAAAGATGAGGAGACCTTTGTGGCGGAAGGCAATCAGTTGTATCATGCCGTTCAAACAATGGAGCGTAAGGACGCGCTCTCGGTCTTTATGGCATGTGGCACGGAAGATTGGCTGTTGGAAGACAACCGTAGCTACAGCAGCTTTTTGAAAGAACAAGGAGTGTCGTTAACGTATCAAGAACACGCTGGTGGACACGAATGGGATTTCTGGGACTGGGCGATGAAACAGTTCTTAGACTGGTGGATTTCAGAAGATGCAGACCAAGGCGTGTCGAGCGGGAACGTGAAATCGTAAGACGAGCGCGATATTGTTGCAAGCGTCGGGTTTGAATGGTAGAATATTTTGTATATTAGAGCGATGAACAAGAGGAGTAAAATGACTTTGTTTATGAGAGAGGGAAGGGTTGGTGAAACTTCCTAGCAAATTCATTTGAAGGTAGCTTGTGAGCTTACTCTACGAAAAGAAGTAATAGAGTACGGAGACGACACTTCGTTACCAACATCGAGGCGTAATGAATGATTACGCGAATATTAGGTGGTACCACGAATTTAATCGTCCTATGGAGAGTGTCTTCATAGGATTTTTTTATTGGACACAAACAAGATACAAGGAGGAAAATCAATGGCTAAAGAAATGTCATCTAAGTTTCAACCACAAGAAGTTGAAGCTGGTAAATATCAATGGTGGGTTGATTCAGGCGTCTTCCATCCAAACGAAGATCCAAACGCTGAACCTTATTCAATCGTTATCCCGCCACCAAACGTAACAGGGAAATTACACTTAGGACATGCTTGGGACGTAACGTTACAAGACATGATTATCCGTCAAAAACGCATGCAAGGGTTCGACACTTTATGGTTACCAGGGATGGACCATGCGGGGATTGCAACTCAAGCAAAAGTAGAAGAAAAATTACGTGGTGAAGGCTTATCTCGTTATGACCTTGGCCGTGAGAAGTTCCTTGAACAAACATGGGAATGGAAGGAAGAATATGCCAGCCATATCCGTGAACAATGGGCAAAAATGGGGATTTCTGTAGATTACCGCAGAGAGCGTTTCACATTAGATAAAGGGTTATCTGACGCCGTGAAGAAAGTCTTCGTAACTTTATACGAAAAAGGCTTAATTTACCGTGGTGAATACATCATCAACTGGGACCCTAAAGCGAAGACTTCATTATCTGATATCGAAGTAATTCATAAAGACGTAGAAGGCGCGTTCTATCATATGAACTACCCTCTAGCAGACGGAAGTGGATTCCTAGAAATCGCAACGACTCGTCCAGAAACACTTCTTGGAGATACAGCAGTTGCGGTTCACCCAGACGATGAACGTTACCAAGCGCTTATCGGTAAAACAGTCATCTTGCCGTTAGTGAACCGTGAAATTCCAATTATCGCTGACGAATACGTGGAGCAAGATTTCGGAACAGGGGTTGTAAATCACTCCAGCGCATGACCCGAACGACTTTGAAGTAGGGAACCGTCACAACTTACCACGTATTAACGTGATGAACGATGATGCGACGATGAACGAGTTAGCCGGTAAATACGAAGGCATGGACCGTTTTGCGGCGCGTAAAGCCATCGTGAAAGATTTAGAAGAAGCTGGCCTTCTTGTGAAAATCGAAAAACATTTACACAGCGTTGGTCACTCAGAACGTACAGATGTAGTGGTTGAGCCACGTCTTTCAAAACAATGGTTCGTTAAAATGGGACCTTTGGCAGAGCAAGCGATTAATGCGCAACGTGAAGAAGGCGACAACACTGTAAACTTCTACCCACCACGTTTCAATGATGCGTACTTACGTTGGATGGAAAACATTCACGACTGGGTAATTTCACGTCAATTATGGTGGGGACATCAAATTCCAGCTTGGTATCATAAAGAAACAGGCGAAGTCTATGTAGGTATGGAAGCTCCAAGCGACAGCGAAAACTGGACACAAGATCCAGACGTATTAGATACTTGGTTCTCATCTGCATTATGGCCATTTTCAACAATGGGTTGGCCAGATGAAGATTCAGCTGATTACAAACGTTACTATCCAACAAACACACTTGTAACAGGGTACGACATCCTAACTTTCTGGGTAAGCCGTATGATGTTCCAAGGGTTAGAATTTACAGGTAAACGTCCATTCAAGAACGTTCTTATCCACGGATTAATTCGTGATAGCCAAGGACGTAAGATGAGTAAGTCTCTTGGAAACGGGGTTGACCCAATGGAGGTTATCGAGCAATATGGTGCTGATGCGCTTCGTTGGTTCTTAGCAAACGGTTCTGCTCCAGGGCAAGACGTTCGTTACTCAACAGACAAGATGGATGCTGCATGGAACTTCATCAACAAGATTTGGAACGCAAGCCGTTACGCGTTAATGAACGTGGGCGACTTAACAGCGGACCAAGTGGATATTACTGGTGAGAAGACTCTTGCGGACAAATGGATTTAACACGCTTAAATCAAACGATTGGCAAAGTGACAGAACTCTTCGAGAAATTCGAATTTGGTGAAGCAGGACGTCTCCTATATCGCTTCATCTGGGATGATTTCTGTGACTGGTATATCGAAATGTCGAAAGAAACATTAGCAGGGGACGACGAAGCTGCGAAATTAACAACACGTAGCATTCTTGTATATGTATTAGACAACACATTACGTCTATTACACCCAATCATGCCTTTCGTGACAGAAGAAATTTGGCAATCTGTTCCTCACGTTGGGGAATCATTAGTGGTCGCAACTTATCCAACAGTTCACCCAGAACAAATGGATGAAAAAGCAGCCGAAGAAATGGAATTCTTAATGGACTTCATTCGTTCAGTACGTACGGTTCGTAACGAAATGAACACACCATTATCAAAACCAATTAACATCATTGCGAAAGTGAGCGACGCAGCGCACTACGCAATCTTGAAAGAAAACGAATCTTACATTGCACGCTTCTCAAATCCAGAAGAATTCGTGTATGGTGAAGACGTTGAAGCGCCATCTGATGCGGTAACTTCTGTGATCACAGGTGCTGAAATTTACTTGCCATTAGCAGGATTAATCAACATCGAAGACGAAATCGCTCGTCTTGAAAAAGAAGCAGAGAAATTGCAACAAGAAGTGGATCGTGTCGAGAAGAAATTATCGAACGAGAAATTTGTGGCAAAAGCTCCTGCAGCGGTTGTTGAAGCTGAACGTGCAAAAGGTGCGGACTATCAAGCACAACGTGAAGCAGTGTTAGAACGTATCGCAACATTGAAGAAAATCTAATCCGTTTTAACGGCGAGGGGAGCGTATGAAGTGTCATGCGCTCTCTTTTGTATGTTACGGTGGGCAATTTTCTGTTATGATAAATGAGGAAAACAGGAGGTGAGTGAATGATTCAAGAGTGGTTAAAAAAGAGCGAGAGTATTCCGCGTAAACATGGATTGTACCGCATGGAGGCTATCCTAGAAGTGCTTGGAAATCCAGAACGTGAATTGAAGAGTATTCATATTGCTGGGACGAATGGAAAAGGGTCCACTGCAGCGATGGTGACGGCCTTTGCAAAAGCGCATGGATTGCGAGTAGGGACATTCACTTCACCACATATGGATAGTATTAGGGAACGGATTCAGCTAGACGGTGTGCCTCTTGAAGAAGAACCGTTCTGGCAAGCGGCATCAGTCGTAAAAGAAGTGGAGAGCCGCTTATTGGAAGAGTGGGGAGCCTTTAACTATTTCGAGATTTTAACGGCGATGATGTTTGTCGTCTTTCAACAGGAAGGCGTCGACCTTGCGATTATTGAGGTCGGAATTGGCGGCCTGTTGGATAATACGAATGTCGGCCATCCACTCGTCAGTGTCATTACGACGATTGGGTTGGACCATCAAGACTTACTTGGAAGTACGTTGGAAGAAATTACGGCACAAAAAGCAGGGATTATTAAGGCTGAGCAGCAAGTGGTTGTTGGGCCAGTAACGCGTGAATGTATGGATGTGATTCGTGAGATTGCTAGTGAGAAAGGCGCAACGGTGCAGGCGTTTGACGAAGACTTCTTTCTAATTGAAGAGTCGTATCAAGATTCCTCACAGATGATTCCGCTGAACCAGCTAGCTCTCCAGGAGCCTTCCAGAAGGAGAATGCGACTGTTGCAATTCGAGCATTTCGCGCGTGGATGGAAGCCGCTGGAAGAAGCGTGCAGGCTGAGTTCATCGAGGCAGCGCTCCCTGTCGTTTCATGGCCAGGACGCATGGAAGTGTTGCAAGACACACCACTTGTGATGATCGATGGTGCACATAATTTACCGGCCATCGAGCGACTCGTACAAAACATGACGGCGAGCAAAGCTAAGAAACAGACGCTTTTATTTAGTGCGCTCACTCGAAAAGATAGTCAACAGATGCTTGCAAGATTGCAGGAAGCTCTACCCGATGTGAACATCATCTTAACGAGTTTCCATCCTTCAAGAGGCTTATCGATAGCTAGAAGTGACGTGGAAGCGTACTTGGATTTTCCCAAGTTTTCCTATGAAGAAAGCTTTGAAGAAGTCATCGACCGTTTCGCCAGTTCAACAAACGACGAGATCGAATTATGGGTGACGGGCTCATTGTATTTTATTGCCGAAGTTCGACATTGGTGGAAGAACCGTAAGCCCAAAGGAGAATAGACATCGTAACTCTTTGTAGAGAAAACAAAGAGGAAGTGTCACAATGATTGAATCAAAATTATTAGAAGTGCCTTTAAGCGCCATGCCACGAGAACGCCTCGAACGGTATGGCGCTAAAGTGCTTGAAACTCATGAATTACTCGCGATATTACTGCGAACAGGTTCCAAGGATTTAAACGTCCTACAGCTGGCGGTCGTGGTCTTAAACACCTTCGAGGACTTGCATTCGCTGAAGATGGCGAGTCTGGACGAACTCATGCAGATTAATGGAATCGGCAGAACCAAGGCGATTGAACTAAAGGCAGCCATGGAACTAGGTGTGCGTTTAAGCAATGCCGCGCAAATGAAACTCGGGAAGATTACATCCTCCAAGATGGCCGGTCAGTGGATTGTGCAGGAGTTGAAGGATGCCTATCAGGAACATCTTGTCGCCTTGTATTTAAATACGAAAAACGAGATTATCAAGAAGAAAATGATTTTCATCGGAGGGCTGAACAGTGCAGTGGCGCATCCCAGAGAAATCTTCCGGGAGGCAGTACGGTTTTCGGCGGCGCGCGTCATCATTGGCCATAATCACCCAAGCGGAAACCCAGAACCCTCACAAGCGGATATCGATTTTACACGTCGCTTGATGGAATGTGGTGAACTCATGGGGAATCGAGCTTCTAGATCATTTTGTCGTTGGAGGAGAGGAGTATATTTCTTTAAAAGAATTCGGAGCTTTTTAAAAACACGACTCAAAAGAATGTGAAAAGTTGAATTTTAGAAAAAGATGAAAACAGATTGTTTTCAATTTTCACGAAAAATAATATTGAAAATTAACGAAACGATTCGGAAAAAACGCACGAAAACGGCAATTGTTCTACTTAATTCTCAGTGAAATCGGAAATACTCTTGCAAATTTGCCTGTGAGATGTTATACTTATGTTGTGTTTTTGTTATGTAAAGAAATTGTGTAAGATATTACTCCTTTCGAACCATTAGCAAGAATATGAATAACAAGTGCTATGGCACAAGGAGGAAATGTTCATGGAACAAGGTACAGTAAAATGGTTTAACTCAGAAAAAGGTTTTGGGTTTATCGAACGTGAAGGTGGAAACGATGTATTCGTACACTTCTCAGCAATCCAATCAGAAGGATTCAAAACATTAGAAGAAGGACAAGCAGTTCAATTCGATGTTGAAGAAGGCGCTCGTGGACCACAAGCAGCTAACGTAGTTAAACTATAATTTAACTTAAACTTTGATGCCACCGGTTTTCCGGTGGTTTTTTTGTGCGCAAAAACAGAAGAGTCGAAGACTAAAATGTACAAATTTGGCCATGTCCATATATGGCCTTTTTGTCCTCCCCCTCCCAAGAATTTCTTTTTATTCTTGCATTTTTTTATTTCGTAAATTCATTCCAATGTTTTGGTGATTTTTTGTCAAAAGCTACCCCAGCTGGAATGGGAGAAACAATAAGCGTATCGACTGTTGAAAAACGAAGAGCCTTCGGATTCTATAGGAATAACAATAGCGGTCATAATCGATGTGAATTACTGACTCTGGAAATTTATTTTCTAGAGTCAGTTTGAAGCTCGATAGGAAACGAGACCTAGGCTCGTTCCGGTATAGCTATTGTTGTTCCTATGAAGATATCCGAATGTGCTCGTAGTTTTTCGAAACAGCATAACCTCCCCTCATTGTTTCTGCCATTCCAGCCGAAGGCTCAACAGTTTTTTACACAAAAAATATCACCAAAATATTACAGAAAACGTTTTAATGTTACGAAATAAAAAAGTTTCCTAAAAATCTATAAAATACAAGAATAAAAAGCTAAATTCTGCTATACTAGAATAGAATTCTTACAGCCAAGTCTGTAGAAGAATTATCTAAGGAGGAAACAGTGTGGTTGCATTAAATTTTAAAGCACAAAATATCGGAATTGACTTAGGCACAGCTAACACGATTGTTTATCTTGAAGATGAGGGAATCGTCACACGTGAACCTTCCGTTGTTGCAAAAAATATCGTTACAGAAGAAATTATCGCAGTAGGAAAATCTGCATTTGAAATGATTGGTAGAACACCAGAAAATATCGTGGCATTACGCCCAATGAAAGATGGCGTAATCGCTGATTACAATACAACGACAGCAATGTTGAAATACTTCATTCAGTCGATTGTGGGCCGCTCATTCTTTAAACCAGTGGTCATTATTTGTGTGCCAAGTGGCATTACAGACGTTGAAAAAGAGCCGTTTTAGACGCGACAAAAATATGCAGGAGCTAAAGAAGCGTACGTGGTTGAAGAACCATTCGCGGCTGCGGTTGGAGCAGGACTTCCTGTCACAGATCCAACTGGAAGCATGATTGTCGATATCGGTGGCGGTACGACAGACGTGGCGACGATTTCGCTTGGTGGAATCGTGAATAGCCGCTCGATTCGTGTCGGAGGAGACGAGTTAAACGAGTCTATCGTGCAGCACGTTCGTAAGACGTACAATTTACTAATCGGGGAACGTACGGCTGAAGAATTAAAAATTACTCTTGGTTCAGCTTCTGTTGAAAAAGCACAAGGAAGCATGCAAGTGCGTGGTCGTGATATGGTTACAGGGATTGCCACGTGTTGTTGAAGTGCCTGCAAAAGAAATTGCAGTTGCGATGAGTGAAATTATTCATCAAATTTTAGACGCAGTAAAAGATGTATTGGAACAAACACCGCCAGAAATTTCTGCGGACGTTATTGATCATGGAATCGTGTTAACAGGTGGAGGCGCAATGCTTCGTCACCTTGCTGAGATGATTTCGAAGGAAACGCAAGTACCAGCCTTTGTGGCCAACGATCCACTTGATTGTGTGGCATTAGGAACAGGTGCGATTTTAGCAAATCCATCATTAATGAAAAAATAGAGTCCGTTGAAAAATAAATAAAGAGGAGTGATGATGTGAATCCAATTTTTTCAAATAAGAAACTAATTGGTTGGGTAATCGGAATTATCACGGCATTAGCCTTGATTATGTATTCCATTACTTACGGCAGCAATATCGTGACTCAAGGTGTTAATGATGTAACCAATATTCTAGGAAGATTAGTCTCTTATCCAGCAAATAGTATTAATGATTTTATCGATAGCGTGAGTGATTTATCAAATACGTATCAAGAAAATCAATCGTTAAAACAAAAAATCGATACCATTCATGAATTAGAAGTTCAATTGAGTGAGTTAAAACGTGATAACCAAAAATGAAGGAAACGCTCAAGTTGCAAGATACGCTAAACGATTATACGTTAGTAAATGCGACGGTGATTGCGCGTAATCCAGATACATGGCGTGATGTCATTACGATTAACAAAGGGATCAAATGACGGTATCCAACCACAAATGTCTGTTATGAGTGATAATGGGTCTTGTAGGGAAAGTCATGGACGTGAATCCAACGAGTGCACGTGTAGCGTTATTATCGAATGCCGATAATACTTTAGTGCGTGTAGCAGCGATGATTCAAAACGAAAAAGAACCAATCTACGGAACGATCACTGGCTATGACGATAAAACGAATATGTTAGTGATGAGCCAAATTCAAGCAACTCAAGATATCAAAGTTGGGGATAAAGTCGTGACAAGTGGTCTCGGTGGCATTTCTCCAAACTCACTATATATCGGTACGGTTGAAGAAGTGGCGATGGACCGTTTTGGCTTGTATAAAGAAGTGAAAAAAATTCGTCCAGCAGCGGATACGAATGACGTTCGTTACGTGACGGTTGTTATTCGTACAAGCGAAAGCGAGGGGCAATAATGCGCATCTCAAAAAGAGTTTACTGGGTGTTATTTGTTTATATTCTTGCTTTCTTAGCCGATGGAGTGTTAACGAATCATTTTTCAAAATTATTCCTCTTCTCAGGCTATAGCTTAACACCTCGAATGATTATTATCGCTGTCGTGATGTTAAACTTTATGATTGACCAAAAATCGATGTTCTGGTTTACAGTCGTTGCAGGATTCTTAGTGGACAGTTACTACTCGGGCGTCCTCGGTGTTTACATGGCGCTGTTTGCGGTGATTGTACGAATCATTAATTTGGTTCGCTCAAACATCCTTCAAAATCCATTTACGTTAGGACTTGCGCTTGTCTTCTTCTTAAGTTTCACCGAAGTCTCTGTTTACTTCGTGTATGCCTTACGAGGAGTCGCAAGCATGGATTGGAACGAGTTCTTAGTAGTAAGACTCGGGGCAACCTTAATGTTAAACATCGTAATTTACTATATTTTATATCTCCCGCTTCGCAATTTTGCTAGATGGGTGAACTCAACACCGGTCGTTAGTCCACATGACTTAATGAACCATCGTAGAGCATAATAGGAGAAAGGTTTGGCTGTTTGTGGCCAAGCCTTTTTGATTACACGTTAATAGTACTGACAAAGGCGATAGATATGGTATAATAAAGAGAATTAGTGTCAAGAGAAAGAGGAATTGAATGAAGAGAGCAACATTTTTAAAAGCAAGTCTAATCTCGAAAGGGATTATTGCGACCTGTGCGATTGTCGGTTTTCTAATGCAGATGACGCTTCACGGGTGGCATGGACTTCGTTACTATACGAACCAATCGAATCTACTCGTTGGAGTATTTATGGTGTACTTGCTCTTCAAATACCGCAAGAGTGGCCATTGGAGTAAGATGGATCTACGCTTGAAGGGTGGCGTGACGGTTGCGATTCTTCTAACCGGTTTGGTGTATCACTTTATGTTAGCACCGCAAAAGACAGCCGAAGAGTTTTGGACAATTGAGAATTTCCTGTCGCACTATATTGTGCCATTTGGAACGCTAGTCGACTGCATCGTCTTTGATAAAGGACATTGCTACAAGTGGTATGATCCATTTACATGGACGCTATTGCCACTGATTTATGCGATTGTATCTGTAGTGATTGCACTGACAACCCGTATTCCGATTGGAAATAACAAAGATGGCCCATTCCCATATTTCTTCTTGAATGTAGATAAATATGGATTTGTCGGCGTCTTGCAATATTGCTTAGGATTAGCCGTAGCCTTCTTAATCGGCTCGTATATTCTTTTCGTATTTAAAAATGGATTCAAAACGAAGGAACGTTTATAAGAGAGGAGACTTTCATGGTTCGAGATATTGGAATCGACTTAGGAACAGCGAATATTTTAGTGTTCTTAAAAGATCGTGGAATTATTTTAAATGAACCGTCACTCGTTGCGCTAGATGAGCGTAATGGCGACGTGATTGCAGTCGGTGAACGCGCATACCAAATGGTGGGCCGTACGCCGAAAGAAATCAATGTGCACCATCCATTAAAAGGTGGGGTAATTGCGGATATCGCAGTTACTGAGCAATTGCTTGAATTATTCATGCAAAAACTAAACTTAAATAGTTGGTTCTCAAAACCAGATATTTTGATTTGTACACCAACAAATATTACGACAGTCGAGCAAAAAGCCATTATCCAAGCGGCAATAAAATGCGGCGGACGTAATATTTATTTAGAGGAAGAGCCAAAAGTGGCCGCAGTCGGCGTTGGACTTGATATCTTCTCTCCAATTGGAAACATGGTCATCGATATCGGTGGTGGGACAAGTGATATTGCGGTTCTTTCAATGGGCTCAACGGTCACAAGTCGTTCGATTAAATTAGCCGGCGACAATATGGACTTTGCCATTTCCGAATATATTAAAGACAAATATCAACTCATTATCGGAGACCGTACCGCTGAAGCCATCAAGATGAATCTTGGTAGTGCGATTGAAGTGGAAAATGAGTCGGATATGATTGTTAAAGGTCGCGATATGACGACAGGTTTGCCGAAGACGGTAACGATTTATACAAATGAAATTTATCATTGCTTAAAAGAAATGCTCGATACGATTGGTGAAGAAGCTAGACTCGTACTCGAAGCGACTCCACCAGAACTCGCAGGCGATATTATCGAACGCGGCGTGATGGTAACAGGAGGCGGAGCGCTCATCCAAGGAATCGACCGTATGCTTTCTGAGAAGCTACAAGTTCCAGTGATGATTGCTGAGAACCCGCTACAAAGTGTTGCGATTGGAACAGGAATCTTATTAAACCGCATTAAAGCAGATCGAGGTATTTTCTCAGGACTCAGAAGACTCTTCAGTTCTAAGAAAGTCGTAATGAACCCAACTGCGAATATGATTGATGATGAAAGGACAGAAGAAGCATGAAGCAAGAATTGAAAAATAGTGGTCACTTATTATTGACGGCGCTACTCCGTGTCTTAATCTTTGTGATTATCGCAGTCATTTTATTTGCACTTGGCTTAATGGTTGGTTATGCCGTTCTTGGTGAAGGTCACAACCCATTTGATATTTTCTCAAAAGAAGTATGGGATAAAATCTTCAACTTTATTAACTAACAAGCAGATAGATTGACCTTTGTTGACTATTGAAGTAGACTATAACAAAAGCAGAATATGGAGGAAATGCTATGAATTTAATTCCAACAGTTATCGAGCAGTCTTCACGCGGAGAACGCGCTTATGACATTTACTCACGTTTATTAAAAGACCGTATTATCATGGTGAGCGGACCTGTTCACGACGATATGGCGAATGCGATTATCGCGCAATTACTATTCTTAGATGCACAAGATCCTGAGAAAGATATTTACATGTATATTAACTCTCCAGGAGGAAGCGTAACTGCAGGTTTAGCCATCTACGATACAATGAACTTCATTAAAGCAGACGTTCAAACAATCGCGATGGGGCTAGCAGCGTCAATGGGTTCATTCCTATTAACAGCTGGTGCTAAAGGCAAACGTTTCGCATTACCAAACGCTGAAATCTTAATCCACCAACCTTTAGGCGGAGCACAAGGGCAAGCAACAGAAATCGAAATCGCAGCACGTCAAATCTTGAAAACACGTGAACGTTTAAATAAAATCTTGGCAAAACAAACAGGCCAAAAATTATCACGTATCGAAAAAGATACAGACCGTGATAACTACATGACAGCACAAGAAGCCTTAGAATATGGCTTAATTGATGCGATCATGGAAAGCTCAAAAGAAATGAAATAACAGAAACTGCAGAAGAACTAATAGTTCTTCTGCTTTTTTTTCGCCGTATATCTTCCTTTTTAGTCATGAAAGCGGTACAATAGACACATACGACTTGTTAGAAGGTAAAAGGGGAAAAGGTTATGACAACAGAAGGAAATCCATTAAATAATGCACGTGTGGCATATGAATATTATGAATTACCAGGAGAATTGGTAGATATTCAACCTTTAGGAAATGGATTAATTAATAAAACCTATCAAATTACACATACACATGAAAATGAAGAAAAACAATATGTTTTACAAGCGATTAATCATAAAATTTTTCCAAATGTACGTGGATTAATGGAAAATATCGAGAAGGTAACGACTTATCTTCGTGAGAAATACGAAGCAGAAGGGCGCGATGCTGCTCGTGAAACGCTTCGTGTCATCCGTACAAAAGATGGCCATTTAACAGCTAACTTGGATAACGGAACCTACTGGCGTATTTATGATTCAGTGAAAAATAGCTATTCATTAGATAAAGTAGAAAGTCCAGAGCAATTTTACATCACAGCGAAAGCATTTGGTCGTTTTGCCTATGACTTAAACGACTTCGATGCAAGCCAATTGGTCGAAGTGATTCCGCAATTCCACGATACACGTAATCGTTACAGACAGTTGGAAGAAGCGATTAGAGAAGATCGCGTTGGCCGTGTGAAAGAGGTGCAAGAAGAGATTGCATTTATCCAAAATCGTAAAGCGGACTGCTTCTTACTCTATGATTTACTGGATGAAGGCGTATTGCCGCTTCGTGTAACGCACAATGATACAAAATTAAACAACATTATGTTCGACAGTGAAACGAAAGAACCGCTTTGCATCGTGGACCTTGATACAGTGATGCCAGGCTTAGTGTTATTTGATTTTGGGGATTCGATTCGATTTGGTGCAAACGACTGCGCCGAGGACGAACCTGATTTATCAAAAGTGAACTTTGATTTCGACTTATACGAAACTTACGTGAAAGGCTTTATCGAAGGAACAAACGGCATCTTGACGGAAGCCGAACTCAAATACTTACCTTGGGGAGCTCGTGTCATTACGCTCGAACAAGGGATTCGTTTCTTGACGGACTATATCAATGGGGACGTTTATTACGCAACGACTCGTCCAGGACAAAACTTGGACCGTGCACGTACGCAATTGAAATTGGTACAAGATATGGAAAACGTGTGGGATAAGATGGTCGAAGCTGTTAAAAACGCACAAAAATAAGAAATTCAGACTCTCTGACAGATTTGTCAGAGAGTTTTTTGTAGTTCTGAACACTATATATTGTAAATTATAACGATTCTAAAACACAATATATTGTGTTTTAGGGGTTGATTTTTATTTTTTGAGTGCTAAAATAAGGACTAGAGTTTAAGGAGGAATCGTGATGAGTGTAGAGACATTAACAGCGTTATCGGTCACGAAGAGGGATGGCCGACAAGTCGAATTTCAAAAGGAAAAAATTCAACGTGCGATTGAAAAAGCGGAAATCGGATTGAATGGTACATTAAGCGACGAGCGGATGGTAGTGCTTGGTCGCATCGTAGAGGATGTCCTTGCGGAGATTTCAAGACGCTTTAACGAAACGATTGAGATTTATGAAATTCAAAATATCATTGAACATTTACTGATTGAAGATGGAGAATCAGAGCTTGCACAAGAGTATATCTCATACCGTGTTGACCGTGATTTACGCCGTAAGAATCAGTTAGATTTCCAATGGGCGCTCTCACGATTAACGAATAAAGAGGCGAGCGTCGTCAATGAAAACGCGAATAAAGATAGTAAAGTATTTAATACGCAGCGCGACTTAACGGCTGGAACGGTCGGGAAGATTATCGGCTTAAAGATGCTTCCGCCGCACGTGGCGAATGCGCATTTGAAGGGCGACATTCATTATCACGACTTGGATTATCATCCATATATGCCGCTTACGAACTGTTGCTTAATTGACTTCGAGCACATGCTAGGGCTCGGTTTTAAAATTGGAAATGCAGAAGTGGAATCTCCTAAATCCATCCAAACAGCTACCGCACAAATGGCGCAGATTATCGCCAATGTGGCAAGCAGTCAGTATGGTGGGTGTTCTGCTAACCGTGTGGATGAGTTACTAGCACCTTATGCAGCCAAGAATTACGAAAAGCATTTAGCAGATGCAAAAGTCTGGATTGAAGGAGAAGACCGTCAAGAAGCCTATGCGATGAAGAAGACGGAAAAAGATATTTATGATGCGATGCAATCGTTAGAATATGAAATCAACACGCTTTATACCTCACAAGGACAAACGCCATTTACAACGCTTGGATTTGGACTTGGAACAAATCACTTTGAACGTTGTATTCAAAAGGCTATCTTGCAAGTACGTATGGAAGGGATTGGCAAAGAAAAACGGACTGCGATTTTCCCAAAACTCGTTTTCACATTGAAACGCGGCGTGAATTTGGAAGCCAATGATCCAAACTATGACGAGAAGCAATTGGCGTTGGAATGTGCGACAAAACGCATGTATCCAGACGTATTAAGCTATGACCAAATCGTTCGTCTAACAGGAAGTTTCAAAGTGCCGATGGGATGTCGTTCATTCTTACAAGGATGGAAGGACGAAAACGGCCAAGAAGTAAACGACGGCCGAATGAACTTAGGGGTTGTGACTCTTAATATTCCTCGTATTGCGCTTGAAGCAGACGGATCTCTTCAAAAGTTTTGGGAGATTTTTGAGGAAAAACTCGCGATTTGTAAAGATGCACTCGTCTACCGTGTGGAACGTTGTAAGGAAGCCACTCGCGACAATGCGCCAGTGTTGTATCATTATGGGGCGTTTGGTCAACGCTTGAAGGATGGCGAAGAAGTCGACGTCCTCTTTAGAAACAAACGTGCGACGGTTTCTCTTGGCTATATCGGTCTCTATGAAGCAGCGACGGCCTTCTTTGGTCCAGCTTGGGAAACGAATCCGGAAGCCAAGGCCTTTACTTTAGAAATCGTGAAGGCGTTGAAGGCTCATACCGATGCATGGGGTGACGAGTATGGCTATCATTTCAGCGTTTATGCGACTCCTAGTGAAAGTTTGACCGACCGTTTCTGTAAGCTCGATATCGAAATTCGGACTCGTGTCCGATATTACCGAGAAGGAATACTACACGAATAGTTTCCACTACGATGTGCGTAAAAATCCAACGCCATTTGAAAAGATTGAGTTCGAAAAAGATTATCCAGTGTATTCTTCAGGTGGATTCATCCATTACTGCGAATATCCAGTGCTTCGTCAAAATCCGAAGGCGCTGGAAGCCGTGTGGGATTTTGCCTATGACAAAGTCGGATATCTTGGAACGAACACACCAATCGACCACTGCTATAAGTGTGGATTTGACGGCGAATTTACTCCAACGGCTAAAGGGTTCGAATGCCCACAGTGTAAGAACCATGATCCTCAAACATGTGATGTGGTGAAAAGAACTTGTGGTTATCTTGGTAATCCGCAAGCACGTCCTATGGTGCATGGTCGTCACGTGGAAATTTCTTCGCGTGTGAAACATATGCCAAAACTCAAGGAACGCTATGCGCTTGGGGTGACAGAGGATGAATAACCCGAAGCCAAAAGAATGGACCAGCCAGCAGTATTCCCAGGGGAAGATTGCGAGCTATAAACCGTATAATTTTGTCGATGGGGAAGGGGTACGCTGCTCGCTGTATGTGAGCGGCTGCCTTTTTGCCTGTGAAGGGTGTTATAACGTTATCGCGCAAAATTTTAATTACGGTATTCCGTATACGAAAGAACTCGAAGCACAAATCGTTGAAGATGTGGGCGCTTCGTATTGTCAGGGTTTAACACTTCTTGGAGGCGAGCCGTTTTTAAATACGGGTGTCTGCCTTTCTCTAGTAAAGGCACTCAGACAAGCATACGGGCACACCAAAGACGTGTGGTCGTGGACTGGATATACATGGGAAGAATTGATGCAAGAAACAGAGGATAAGCTGGAATTACTCAGCTTGATTGATATTTTAGTTGATGGACGATTTGAACTTGCCAAGAAGGATTTGACCTTGCAGTTTCGCGGCTCTAGCAACCAACGCATTATCGATGTGCAGGCGTCTCTTGAATCTGGGGAAGTCATTTTATGGAAAGGCCTCTGGGAATCATAAGAAACGATAAAATTTCTGACAAATGGTCATTATTTTGATAAAATGAAGGAATGAAATACGTTAAAGGAGACGACAATGGCGATTACAGGACTTGGAATGGATGCAGTGGAACTTTCACGCATTGAAAAAATCGTGGCAGAACCGAAAACTTTTTTACAAAAAGTACTGACTCCAGCAGAACTAGAGAAATATAATAGTCTTCCAACGAAGCGAAAAGTGGAGTTTCTCGCAGGACGTTTTGCGGCCAAGGAAGCTTACGCAAAAGCATTGGGAACGGGAATTGGACAACACGTGTCTTTCCAAGATATCGAAGTCTTAAATGATGCGTCTGGAAAACCAGTCCTTGTGTGCAAACGGTATGACCACAAACCTTGGGTCACCATTACGCATACGAATCATGATGCATATGCCGTCGTCGTATTAGAATCCAACGAATAAAAAGGAATGAACCAATAATGTTAGAAGCAATCCATCGTAATACACGAGTTGTAGTGGATTTATCGATTGTAAAACAAAATATTAAAAAGCAACTAGCGAAGTTGAGCCCTTCTCAAGAGCTCTATGCAGTGGTGAAAGCCAACGCGTACGGACATGGGATGATTCCAGTGGCAAAGGCAGCCGTAGAAGCTGGAGCTACAGGTTTCTGTGTGGCGAATGTGGATGAAGGACTAGGCTTACGTCAGGCTGGCTTTACACAACCGATTTTAATTCTAGGACTTAGTCGCGTTGAAGATGCCGCACTCCTGGCTGAAAATAAAATCACTGCGAGTGTCGACTCAGTAGAGTGGCTAAAAGAAGCCGCTCAGTATTTAAACGATACACCGTTAAAAGTGCATATTGCCGTGGACTCTGGAATGGGACGTATCGGTGTGGTCAACGAGGAAGAATTAGCTTCAGTTGAAGCGGTACTACAAAATGGCCCGTTTGAATTCGAAGGCATTTTCACGCATTTTGCGACTGCCGATGAAGCAGATACGACACAGTTGACCAAACAAATCGAGAAGTTCCACCGTCTTGTCGATGAATTAAGCGTCAAACCAGCACATGTGCATTACTCGAACTCCGCTTATGCGCTTTGGCATGGAGCAGGAGATAGTGCCATTGTTCGATATGGGATTGGAATTTACGGAATTAATCCTTCCAATGGAGACTTAGCGCTGAAAGACGAGTCATCCTTAACGCCAGCGCTTCGTTGGGAAACGGAAATGGTGAAAGTGAAGAAGCTGGAAGCAGGAGATACGGTGAGCTACGGTGCGACCTATACAGCAGAGGAAGAGCAATGGGTAGCGACACTTCCAGTTGGTTATGCGGATGGATTTATCCGTGCCTACAATAAAGGGGATGTCTTAGTGGACGGCGTTCGTTGTCCAATTGTTGGACGTATCTGCATGGATCAGTGCATGATTCGCTTACCGCATGAATTTCCAGTAGGCACAACGGTGACGCTCCTTGGGAAAGATGGAGACGAAGAAATTACCGCGATTGAATTAGCGAAGCGTTCAGCAACGATTGCTTACGAAGTGCTTTGCATCATCTCAGATCGCGTGAAACGGGTGTATATCAATGAGTGATAAGATTGTAAGAGGCGATGTGTATCTTGCGGACTTATCGCCGGTTGTTGGAAGTGAGCAAGGAGGAAAACGTCCTGTCCTTATCGTGCAAAATGATGTAGGAAATCACTTTAGTACAACGGTCATTGTAGCGGCGATTACTGCCAAACATACAAAGGCCAATATTCCAACGCATATTGAAATCAAAAAAGACCAATTCGGGTTCGAACGCGACTCTGTCGTCTTACTCGAGCAATTACGGACGATTGATAAAGTCCGTATTCTTGAAAAGATTACGACCGTCGATAGTGACTTTATGAAAATCATTGATGCAGGACTCAAAGTGAGTCTTGGATTAGAATAAAAATAGTCCTCTAAAAATTTAGAGGACTGTTTTTGTTTTTAACGGAGAATTTCTCGAGAAAATTCCCTTGATTTACCATGGGGATGGTAGTATACTGGTTAAGTACCTTAAGTACAAATGCCTCCTTAGCTCAGTTGGTAGAGCAGTAGACTCTTAATCTATGGGTCACAGGTTCGAGCCCTGTAGGGG